>QFCE01000975.1_pt1 | contig 271334 bp, 232 predicted proteins | sample 5346091 | NCBI WGS metagenome assembly QFCE01 (sample SAMN09062252, study PRJNA434731) | Human gut metagenome, whole genome shotgun sequencing project. | isolation source: stool timepoint A chromium assembly | host: Homo sapiens | collected 2015 | reverse complement strand
AGGTGTCGGGGGTTCGAATCCTCTCGCGCACGTATGAAAAAAGGAGCAAGACGTAAGTCTTACTCCTTTTTTAGTATTCCAGCACGTAAAAGTTCAAATATAAAAGAAAATGACGGGAGAAGAATATGCTTACTTACAATCTGGAACAGAGAAATGATGAACCGAAATATTATTATATATATAAAATGATCCGACGGGATATTGAGCGTGGAAAACTGAAAAAAGGAGAAAAACTTCCATCCAAGAGAAGTCTGGCGGAACACCTCGGAATCAGTCTGATCACGGTAGAGAATGCGTATCAGATGTTAAAAGATGAAGGGTATATAGAACCGAGAGAACGCAGTGGATATTATGTATGTGAAATACATGTAATCGGAGAAATGAAAGAGCAGAATCAGCAACTGCATATGCTTCCCGAGATACCGGAAGAAATCGAAGATGGACGATTGCAGAATGCAGCACTTTCCAGCTTTCCATATTCCCTGTATTTTAAGACCGTGCGAAGTGTTATTACAGAATATGGAGAAGAATTGCTGTATCGTTCACCAAATGAGGGCTGTGCGATTCTGCGAAACAGTATTGCATCCTATCTGCTGCGTTATCGTGGATTATTTGCACAGCCGGAACAGATTATTATCGGATCGGGAGCGGAACATCTGTATGGTACGGTTGTGCGTATTCTTGGAGCGGATAAGATTTATGGAATTGAAGATCCGTCCTATCATCAGATCCGGAAAGTCTATGAGGGAACGGGTGCGGTCTGTGAAATGCTGCCTATGGGGGAAGATGGAATCAGGAGTGATGTGCTGGCACAGACAAGGGCGGATGTGCTGCACGTGACACCGTTTCACAGTTTTCCGTCCGGGGTTACGGCAACCATAGGGAAGCGATACGAATATCTTGAATGGGCAAGAGAAAAACATCATTTTATTGTGGAAGATGATTTTGACAGTGAGTTCTTCATGCCTGGTAAGCCGGTAGAGACATTGTTTATGCTGGATGACAGCAGTTCGGTCATATATATCAATACATTTTCTAAAAGTCTGTCACCGTCCATTCGTATGGGATATATGATTTTGCCGGAGAGACTGATGGAACGTTACAAAAAAACTTCCGGCGGATTTTCCTGTACCGTACCGGTATTGGAACAGTATGCGCTGGCAGAATTTATTAATAAAGGATATTTTGAACAGCATCTGAGCCGGGTACGGAGAAAACAAAATCATAAAATGGAAGTATAAGGTTGACAGATTTATATGCAGATTGCCAATCAGTTTCGGACAGATATCCTGGCCGGTAAATATGCACAGGGAGAATATCTTCCATCCATCTTATATTTGGAGCCGGAATGCTTTTGGAAATCGGACTGCATTTTTTTATCCCAAAGGGATTCATTCATCCACTGGTGGCTATTGTGGCAGATATTGTACTGGTTCTGACCGGAGGAGTGATACAGTATGGACTTATGAAGCTGTTTTATAAGTTTCCACTGTCAAAAGTAGCCTTTGGTGCGGCTATCAAACGGGAAATGAATGCATAAATATAAATGAAAGCATATGAAGAAAGTAAAAGAGCCGGTCGTCTGACCGGCTCTTTTGAGGGGAGTATAAATAATTAATAAGAGGTATAACATTGAAAAGAAGAAAAAACTTCTTTTCAAAAGTTATTATAATGGATTGCGGTATGGATTGCAATCAAATAATGAATATTTTCTCGAAAAGTTGAGAAACTATTCCTGTACTAAATAATTGTATTCGTTGAACCATGCAGTTTTTGGGGAAACGTTAAAGGAGGAAAAAGTATGTCAAAAAACAGTACAGGAACAAACAGTGCAACAAATCGCAGCGGAAGCAATCGTGTCTCTGATTGTTATTCCAACAAGTCTGAAAACAGAACATCCAACAAATCTGTGAATAAGACATCAGACAAGACAGAAGACAGGGTATCAGATAAGGCAGGAGATGTGTCTGATTCCGCATCTGATAATATGCGCTAGGCAGAAACAAAATGCATAAAATTGCATAATATAATAAAAAACAGATTACACGAAGGACAGCGTGTAATCTGTTTTTTAATGAAAACGGCATATTCTGGAGGATATTGTGAAAGATTTTGAACTGATTTACGCATCGCAGCTGAGGCAGAAACAAAGGGAGAGCAGGGCACTGGTAATTGATATCCGTGACAGGAAAGAGTATGAGAGCGAACACTGGCCGGGGGCCGTCAGCTATCCGTATGATCAGCTGGAACGAGGAACTGCCCGTCTGCCGAAAAACCGCAAGCTGATTTTGTACTGCGACCATGGGGGAGGAAGCATGCAGATGGCGCGTATGCTTGGGGAACAGGGGTATCATGTGGCAAGTGTGGTTGGTGGTTATGAGGCGATGAAAAAAATTTCGAAAAACTATTTTAAAAATCGTGAGAATATGTAACAATAGAACTGCAGACCATGCAATACATTATAGTAGAAAAGAGAATATTTATGGATACATATGAATTGGTTGTACCGTGTCATTTTGGACTCGAGGCGGTAACAAAAAGAGAAATTTATGATTTAGGATATGAAATTACAAGAGTAGAAGATGGCAGAGTGACATTTGCGGGAGATGCGGAAGCCATATGCCGTGCAAATATATTCCTTCGCAGTGCAGAAAGAGTGCTGTTGCAGGTAGGACGTTTTAGGGCAACAACATTTGATGAACTGTTTGAGGGGATAAAAGCTCTGCCTTGGGAAGACTATATTCCAAAGGATGGAAAATTCTGGGTAAAAAAGGCATCTTCTATTAAAAGTAAACTGTTCAGTCCGTCGGATATTCAGTCAATTGCAAAAAAGGCGATGGTAGAGCGGCTGAAGAATGTCTACCGGCTGAACTGGTTTCCGGAGGATGGAGCACCTTATCCGGTACGCATTTTCCTGTTAAAGGATGAGGTAATGGTTACACTGGATACTTCCGGGGATTCCCTGCACAAGAGAGGCTATCGTCTGATGACCAGCAAGGCTCCACTGACGGAGACGCTGGCAGCAGCACTGATTATGCTGACACCGTGGAAAAAGGACCGTATTCTGGTAGATCCGTTTTGCGGAAGTGGAACGTTCCCGATTGAGGCAGCCATGATTGCAGCAAATATTGCACCGGGAATGAACCGGCAGTTTACCGCAGAACAATGGAAAAATCTGATTCCGAAACAGTTGTGGTATGACACGGTAGAAGAGGCACAGGATCTTATGGATGCAGATATCCAGGTAGATATTCAGGGATATGATATCGATGCGGAAGTGGTGAAAGCAGCCAGAGAGAATGCAAAGCGTGCGGGCGTGGATCATCTGATTCATTTTCAGCAGAGAGCGGTTGCGGATCTGCATCATCCGAAAAAATATGGGTTTGTCATTACAAATCCGCCGTATGGAGAGCGCCTCGAGGAGAAAGAGGATCTTCCGGAGCTGTATACGCAGATCGGACAGGCTTATGCAGGACTTGACAGCTGGTCACTGTATATGATTACCAGTTATGAGGATGCGGAGCGTTATATAGGAAGAAAGGCAGATAAAAACAGAAAGATTTATAATGGTATGATAAAAACCTATTTTTATCAGTTTATGGGGCCAAAACCGTCGAAACGCAGAGAAGCAGCAGAGAAAACGATCGAAAGGAAGGAACAGCAGTAATATATGAAATACTCGAAACGGTATATTGCGTTTACAATTGTGCTGGCGCTGGTTTTTATTTTAAAATTTCAGATTCTGGGCGTGGACAATGCACAGGTGGGACGGTTCCGCGGAGGAGAACTGGATACACAGGTATGGAATCCGATGGTGGCAAAGGAAGTCAACGGGCAGACCATTCATGCCGTAATCGATAACCAGACTTACAATAACAGTAAATCGAAATTTTACATGGACAAAAACCGCAATATTATGGTTCCTGTCAGCATGTTGCGGGATGCGCTGAATTGCAGTGCACATGTGTACGATAAAAAACGTCTTCTGGTGGAAAAACACAGTCAGTCCGTATCGATGGATGTGGGTCAGAAAAAGGCGTATTTAAATGGGGATGAAGTAGATATTTCATCCGCTTTAAAGGAAGTCAGAGGCCAGCTGGTTGTCAGTCTGGAAGATCTGTCCAACCTGTTAGGTTACAGTTGCAGTTTCGATATCGCAAGTAATACAGTTACGGCATCCGATAAAGATACTTCTGCGATTGTTCCGGCTTCCTATGATTTAAGGGAGCGTGACCGGGTATCAACGATATACAATCAGGGTTCCTATGGTACGTGCTGGGCGTTTGCCGCAACCAGTGCCTTGGAGTCTTCCCTGCGACCGGAGAAAAAAGTTAATTTTTCCGTGGACCATATGAGTATGAGCAATTCTTTTCATGCCAATCAGTATGATGGCGGAGAATATACCATGGGAATGGCTTATCTGGCAGCATGGCAGGGACCGGTCTATGAGAAGGACGATCCGTATGGGGATGGGATGACGGATGATTCGCTGAAAGCAGTGCGTCATGTGCAGGAAATGCAGGTTATTGACGGTAAAGATTACGAAGGAATAAAAGAAGCGGTATTTAAATATGGCGGTGTGGAATCTTCCCTTTACAGTACCATAAGAAGTTCACAGGGGAGTTCGGTGTATTATAATCAGAATACAAGTGCGTACTGTTATATTGGTACGGAAAAACCGAATCATGATGTGGTGATCATTGGATGGGATGACAATTATTCGAGATCCAATTTCAATACTCCGCTGGAGGGAGACGGTGCGTTTATCTGCCAGAACAGCTGGGGAGATGGATTTGGAGAAAACGGAATTTTCTATGTGTCCTACTACGATACGAATATTGGCACGCATAATGTGGCATATACGCGGGTAGATGATGTACATAATTATGATCACATCTATCAGAGTGATCTGTGCGGCTGGGTTGGAAAATTAGGATATGACAGTGACCAGATTTACGGGGCGAATGTGTTTGAGGCAAAAGGGGCCGAAACATTGTCTGCTGCTTCTTTTTATGCGACCGGTGCAAACACACAGTATGAAGTTTATGTGGTGCACGATTTTGAAAATGAGAAGTCTTTTGCGCAGAGAGAACAGCTTGCATCCGGAACGTTACAGAAAGCGGGATATTACACTGTTGATTTTGATACAAAGGTTTCTCTGAAAAAAGGGGAACGTTATGCCGTGCTGGTATACCTGAAAACACCCGGAACCAAACATCCGATGGCAATCGAATATGATACCGGAGAGAAAATTTTACAGGGTGTGGATCTGGATGACGGAGAGGGTTATATCAGTTTAAATGGAAAAAACTTTGTAAACGTAAAAGAGAAAAAGGATTGCAATCTTTGCATTAAAGCATTTACGAGGGATTAAGATGGACGAAATCGTTTTAAAGTGGGTGACAGTACTGTCGGGAATCCTGACGGTGATTGTCTGCGTGTCGGTTTTCTTTTTCCCGGATATACATGAACGGGCTGTTCTGGCAGCCGAGCAGCAAAAGGAAGTCGGCGGAGGAAATCTGATCGCTACAACGGCGAATCCGAAAGCGGTGGTGGAGCAGTCAAAGGATTTGAACGCGCAGCTTAAGATTGCTCTACCGGAGGGAATTTCAAAAGCAGATGTAGAAATTGAAAATGATTATGTGACGCAGACCATTTATATCAAATTTGCGGGCGGTGTGGATGATTATTTCGAGCAGTATGCCATCAAGGGAAGCAGTGATCATATAGCATCCATGGCTTATTATAAGGATAAGGAAGAGGGCGTGATCGCACTTCAGCTGGATCAGGTGTATGAACTGAAAAACCGGTTCAAAAAGGGAAGCCTTTACCTTGATTTTATTGATCCGCACGATATCTATGATAAAGTCATTGTGGTGGATGCCGGACACGGAAGCCACGCAGCAGGTGCCGTAAAACTTGGAATTTCTGAAAAAAGCCTTAATCTGGCGATCGTACAGCAGTTGAAAAAACTGTTTGATGAGGATAAACGCAGGATCAGGGTGTACTATACACGTACATCGGATACGAATCCGACGCTGGATCAGAGGGTTCAGCTGGCAAATAAGGCAAATGCAGATCTGTTTATCAGCGTACATAACAATTCGGATGCAACCGGAAACTTTACCAAAGTGAAGGGAACCCAGGTAATGTACAGCGAATCGGATGACGCAAAGCTGTCGAGTAAGAAGCTGGCGGAGATCTGCCTGAAAAATGTCGTGGATACGACGGGCAGTGAGAATCGGGGGCTGCTAAAAGGAGACAGTATCTATATTATCCGCACAAGCGAGGTGCCGGTGGCACTGATTGAGGTAGGATTTATGACAAATTATAAGGAACTGGATCTGCTGAACAGTACAAGTTATCAGAAAAAGGCAGCTGAGGGTATTTATAACGCAATCAATGAAGCATTTCAGGAGGGATATTAAATTGACAGAGATTATTTTTGCAACGGGAAACAAGGATAAAATGCGTGAGATCCGTGAGATTATGGCGGATTGTGATGTACATATTGTATCCATGAAGGAAGCCGGCATCAGGGTGGATATTGTGGAAGATGGAACTACTTTCGAGGAAAATGCAAAGATCAAAGCACGGGCGGTGGCTGCACATACGGATGCGATTGTTCTGGCTGATGATTCCGGACTGGAAATCGATGCACTGAATAAAGAGCCGGGCGTATATTCTGCCCGTTATATGGGAGAGGATACTTCTTACGATGTGAAAAACAAAAATCTGATTGACCGTCTGGATGGCGTACCGAAAGAAAAACGTACCGCACGCTTTGTCTGTGCGATTGCGGCTGTCCTTCCGGATGGAAGGGAACTGGTGACCCGTCAGACGATGGAAGGATATATCGGCTGGGAACCGGAAGGGGAAAACGGCTTTGGGTATGATCCGATTTTTTATCTGGATGAATACGGATGCTCATCGGCAGCGATTTCTCCGGAACAGAAGAATGCGATCAGTCACAGAGGCAAGGCATTGCGTGCGATGAAAGAATTATTGAAAAAAGCCGAGTTTCTGGGGCTTATTGATGAAATTGAAAAAAATATTTGAAAAATTCAAAAAAGTTGTTGACTTTATTGCCAGGCTATACTATAATCTATCTTGCGTCACGGATGAGACACAAACAACACGGACGCAACAACATAGCCTTCGGGGTGTGGCTCAGCTTGGCTAGAGCGCCTGGTTTGGGACCAGGAGGTCGCAGGTTCGAATCCTGTCACCCCGACTACATGCGGGTGTAGTTCAATGGTAGAACACCAGCCTTCCAAGCTGGATACGTGGGTTCGATTCCCATCACCCGCTCTGATATTGCGAAAGCGATATTGATGAGTGTTCGTAGCTCAGCTGGATAGAGCAACGGCCTTCTAAGCCGTGGGTCGGGGGTTCGAATCCCTTCGAGCACATGCGCGTTCCTGCGAGCGATGTTAGCGCTCTAAATGGTACGATAACATCTCTATGGTGGGTATAGCGCAGTTGGTTAGCGCGCCAGATTGTGGCTCTGGAGGCCCAGGGTTCGAATCCCTGTATCCACCCTGTTGCGGTAGCAACTATCATTGTTGGGCTATCGCCAAGCGGTAAGGCACAGGATTTTGATTCCTGCATTCGTTGGTTCGAATCCAACTAGCCCAGCTTGCTTAAAAATTAAATTATGGGATACTAGCTCAGTTGGTAGAGCACTTGACTTTTAATCAAGTTGTCGGGGGTTCGAATCCCCCGTGTCTCACTATGTGGGAAAACTCATTGCTTTTAGTAATGAGTTTTTTTATTGTATTCGTATAACTGTCTCACTTAAATTTAGAGGTCAAGCACACAGAAAGTGAGGTTGTTATTATGAAACAAATCCAAATGAACAAATCTAAAAATTTATCTGTAGAGGACGCTTATGATTTATTTATCAGAAAGTGTCGTGTCAAGAATTTATCCCAAGCATCTATTGTGTCATACGAGAATAAAATTCATCCGTTTGTAGATTACTGTGAAGGTGGTCTTATCAGTGCGGTTACAATCGACACAGTGGATGGATTTACCAATCATCTTAAAACAGAACATAATGTGAATGATGTATCTGTCGTATCTTATTTACGGTCTGTGAGAGCGTTCCTATATTATTGCATGGAATGTAACTACATGACCACATTCAAAATTCATCTTCCAAAAGCACAGAAGGACATTAAGGAAACTTACTCGAATGAACAGTTGGAGAAATTATTAGCCAAGCCAGACCTCAATAGTTGCTCTTTTACGGAGTTTAAGACATGGGTGTTTGAAAACTATATGCTTGCTACTGGAAATCGTCTCAGTACGGCTCTAAACGTCCATATCAAGGACATTGACTTTGATAATGGAATGATTATGTTGCGTAAGACAAAGAATCGTAGACAGCAGTTAATCCCACTCTCAGCGTCTTTATCTGAGATATTGAGAGAGTATCTTGATATTCGTGGTGGAAATCCTGATGATTTTCTCTTCTGTAATAACTATGGTGAGCAAGCCAGTAACAGGACATGGCAGACATTAGTGTATCGCTATAACATTAAGCATGGTGTCAATGTCACGAGTATACATTCATTCCGACATACTTTCGCAAAAAACTGGATTCTCTCAGGTGGTGATATTGTAAGATTAAAGACCATCATGGGACACAGTAATATTGCAGTCACGAATGAATACCTTGCTATGTTTGGTCAGGACTTACAGATGGACTTTGAAAAATTCAATCCATTAGATAACTTGAAGAACAGAAACAGAGAACAAATCAGAATGTAAAGGAGAATAATGTTTATGAAGAAATGGATTAAGGTAGATAACGGAAGAGTAACACAGGTGATTAAATTTGATGATGGCTCAAAGATGGAACTGCCATTAGATAACAATGGTAACTTGAAATGGTTTGATGACAGCAAATTTGTGAAAAAACCCAAGTGATTTTCTAGGGTGACAACAACCCCCAATAAATCCCTACTGTTGTCCAAATATCGTGACAACGATAGGGATAAAAGTGGGGTAGTTGTGACACATATTAGTAGTAGATAAGAGTTAATAATAGACAAGTGATACCACTCGTTTTCAACGAGATGTTATTCTTTGGATTTATTATTGTTTTGTTTTGGAAAGGAGAGATACATGAATTATGCGAATGTATTTGGTCGTACTCAGAAACAGTTTGACATGACCATGAACAGAGAGAAGATTACAGTTACAGATTTCTTCAATTCAGATATTAAATATGATGTATTCTTCCGCAGAAATCAGCGTAGTACCACACCGCAAGGTAAGGTTAGATTTTTCTATGCTCAGAGTACACCTATTCATATTGGAACTATCTTTGTATTGAATGGAGAAAATTATATTGTGACTTCTCAGGACGGAATTGAGAGTGATATATATTTTACATCTATTGCAGTCAGAAGTGATATGACCTATAAGGTTAAGACAGATAAGGGTACTGCCAGTATTCCATTTGTTGTTGTATCTGATAAATGGACTGTTGCTCATGGAACTATTACACAGTTGAATGGTGCAGTTGCGTTGTACACAGGTTATAACAGTGCAGTGGAGAATATAAAGGTGAATGATTCTTTTAAGGGATTTGGCAACTATTATAAGGTTGGGAATACCTTTAAGAATAATAATCTGTTCTATCTGTATTTGGAGCAGACGCAAGCACCGATTGACAACTATAAGATGAAATATATTGGTGTAACCTCATTTGATCTGAAGGAGAGCAACACATATCAGTTGACTTATTCCGTGACCAACAATGGGGATGTTGTAGAGAATCCACATATATCATATGAATCTTCTAATGTTGAGATTGCTACAGTTGATGATAATGGTCTTATGACTATGCTTCAAGAAGGTTCAGTTGATATTGTTGCTTCATGCGGTGGTGCTACCTGTACAACAACTATGGCTATTTCAGACACAACACCGAAAGTCAATTATACAACGAGCATATCAGCATCAACAGATACGATTAAGGTTGGTGGCTCTTATAAGACACTTACTTGTCTGTTTGCTGATAAGAATGGACAGGATATTACAGAAACAGTCGTTGCCGATATGACAACTGCTGACTTTACATGGACTTGTTTCATTGATGGAACTGAATATACAAATGATTCTATGGTCGTTTGGTATAAGGATTCGTCTACCAATAGCAAGAGAATTAAGTTGACTTCTGCTGCAACGAGTTATCTTGCACATACAATCACTATCAAGTGTACAGTCAATGGTGTGACGGCAAGTAAAGATTTTGAAATCACAGAGTAACCTATAACTTGGCGAAAAAAGATTTATCTCTTACTTGATATTTTCATAGAATATGATATAATATCTATGTAGAGAACATAAGTTTTGTAAAAAGTTTACAAAAAAGGGTTAAGTTTTTTATAACTTGTGTCGATATATATTATGTAAGGGATAAATCTGATAGCCAAATACACAGAAAGCGAGGAAATAAATGATATTAGATAATGGCTTGAAGATTATGAGCATTGATGCTACCGACTTATTTAGAGTAGAAGTAGAATCAACAAAGAACAAAAAGGGCAAAGAGATTAAGGTTGCAAAAGAAATCGTACCTTCTGGATTATCTTCCTATTACGATTACTATGATGAATCAAAAGATGAAATTCTTCATCTGAGAAATCCCCAGTTATTCAAAATGAAATTAGATAGCAGTATGGCACTGGATGAATTAGGTCGAGTGATAGCAGACAGACGAATGACAAAGACAGCATTTTTCAATGTCAGAAGAAAGTTAGCAACAGACCAAGTAGTATACTTAACATTCAAATATTCTTCATTTAGAAGCACTCTCGAAGATGATAAGGATGATAAGGGCAAGGTCAAGAAATACAGGGTAGACGGAAAGACAAAAGAAACCATCAGATATATGATATATGATAAGGAAGATTTCTCTTTCAAGATTGACGATATTGAATATGTAAGATGGTGTCGGTCAGGAAATGCTTCAAGACAAGGTAAATGTTTCTTCATCAACAAGGAACTGGTTCACACAATGAACCTGTTTACGGATTGCGGTATCAATCCTAAGAAGAGAAGAATCAATCTTGCATCATTTGAAGCGTACAGAGCATTGTTGTTATCACATAAAACAGCAAACTTAGATATTCGCCCGGAAAACATACTTCTTATCAAGGATGTAAAATCAGTATTCAAAGATAAGGTAATGTATGTGGGACTTAAAGACAAGAAACTCTTCACAGAAGAAAAAGAAATGACGATTGAAAACAAAATATGGGATGGACAATCACTGATTGATAAATCTCTGATGGGTGACTACCAAGACAAAGGAATGTTACTTCTTCGTCACAAATTCTTCAAATCTTGTTGCTTTAACAGCAATATTCAGCAGTGGTTCAAAGATAACCACATCACAGATGTTTCCCAGTTAAACGGAATTACAACAGCAAAGAGAATCGAGGACATCAAATTTATTACTACTCGAAGCAGTATTAAATATTGTAAATTCGGAGATACCGAGAGTTGGTTCTATGATTGGTTGAAACAAATTTCTAAGAAAAATATCCCATTTGGAATAGTAAAATATGAAAAGCCGACCAAATACTTTGGCGGTAAGTTAGTAAGAACACACTATCAGATTTTAAACACCTTACAGATTACAAAGAATAAAATCACAGAATTATTACAACAGACATTAGATTATATCGAACTGCTCAGGAAAGATCCACTTGCAATGTATCACTATTGCGAAGCAACCTCAGATGATGAGGACAGCGACTTAATGATGAATGTAAAAGCAGATGTAATTTACAGAATGATGAAACTGAATATGTCCTTCAAGGACACAAAACTTTACAAACATCTTGCGAAGAATGTAATTGAGAGCATCAGAGCAGATATTAAGTGCGGAAGGATTCTCGTTAATGGTAACTACTCAACGGTCTTAGGAAATCCAATCGAAATGCTTCAGGAGTCAATCGGAAAGTACGAGCCAGAGACAACAATAGTTGGTAAAGGAAACATCATATCAACAGCGTTCCCACAGAAACAGTTACTTGCTTGCAGAAGTCCACATATCACAATGGGAAATATTTATCTCCCACATAACACTGAGAACCATTTGGTTACAACCTACATCAATATGACAGACAACATTATGGTAATCAATTCAGTAGGTGAGAATGTTTTACAGAGAGCAAATTCAATGGACTTCGACAGTGACCAGATGATGATTGTTGACAACGACATAATGATTGATGCAGCCGTTAAGAATTATGACAAGTTCTTAGTTCCGACAACAGATATTGAACCTGATCCGAAGGAAGAGGAATACACGGCAAAGAATCTTGCAAAGTTGGATTATGAAAGCAGTGAAAATCTTATAGGTCAGATTGTTAATCTTTCACAGGTCTTGAACTCAAAATTGTGGCACGAGATGAATAAAGAAGAACCGAATCAAAGTTATATTGATAGATTGTATAAGGATGTATGTCAGTTATCTATAATGTCAGGTCTTGAAATTGATAAGGCAAAGAAAACACTGATTGTAGATAACAAAAATGAGTTGAAAGAAATCAGAGAACGATACAAAAGCAAAGAAGATGGCAAAATCGGTTATCCAATGTTCTTTAAGGAACTTGGTAAGAAAGGAAATTACGACAGCAAAAAGACATATATCTTCTATAATACAACACTTGATATGATTGGTGATGAGATTGCATACAAGACAATGACAGTTGAGGGTACAGAAAAGGCACTGCATAAAATCCTGAGAAAGCCAGATATTAAATCAAGAGATGTTGACAAAGATAAGATTAAGGCGGTCTTGGAACTCTGCGAACAAAGAGCCAAAGACGATAAGAAATTAGGAGTTGAGAAAACTCAGTTGGGTAAAAGCGAATACAACCGCATGAGAAAGCAGACCATTGAAAACTTCTTGGAAGATTTGGCAGAGATAAAGATGAATCAAGCAACACTCTACACATTGCTTACAAGCAAGGATGCAGAGAAATATGAGGACTATATCTTACAGGGATTATTGGAACTGAAATCATCTACATTGAAGAAACTGGTTAAGACAGATGATACAACACCAACACTTGTAGAAGATGCAGCAGGAGACATTGAGATATACGGAATAAAGCATAAAAAATCGGAAGTGGCATAAAAACCACTTCCTTTTATTTTGCAAAAAAACTGCACGATTATTGCCGAATTAAATTTCGTTCCTCCTTGTAAAATAAGGCATTCCGAGGTCATTACAATGGGTGTAATATGGAGGGAAAAAATTGCGTTTTGGGCATAAAAAACACACCAACAATCCTATGAATACATTGGTGTTCTTGTCATTAAATTTCTTTCCTGTGGAAAAGCATAAGAAACTTTTACAAATGCTATTATAGCAGGATAGAAAGTCAATGTCAACGATTTTCTAAATTTTTTATGCAACAAAATTTCTAGTATCTAACATAGTAATCATTTATTTATGGGACGGTGTTCTATCGTCCCTTCCTCCTCCAGTTTATAACGGTCGAAAAAACGGCACGTTAAAATATATCAAAAGTTTTTATGGGGCAGCCCCACGAACTAAATTTAATTTAGGGCGTACCGACTGCAACAGGAAAGGATTAAAAGATGGATATTAAAGAATTGAATTTAACAGATGAGCAGATGGCTCTTGTATCTAAATATGTTCAGTCAGAAACAGATAAGGTGCGTACAGATTATAGTGCGAAACTTAAAACTGCCAATGATGAGATTGCAAGATTAAAGCCAGTAGAAAAATCTGATGCAGAGAAAGCATTAGAGGAAAGAATCTCTGCTCTCGAAAGTAAAGAGAAAGAACTTGCTAATAAGGAAAAGTCAATGACGCTTGCAAGCAAATTAAAAGAGAAAGAACTTCCAGAAGGATTAGCACAGTTCTTAAATGTCGGTGAGGACATGGATAAGACCATAGAAGAGGTAGGTGCATTGTTCGGTAACTACTTTCTCAACGGATCAAACAAACCATCAAATCACCAGACCAGTAAAGGAATCACAAGGGAAGATTTTAAGAAGATGGGATATGCAGAGAGGGCAAAACTTTATGCAGAGAATCCTTCACTTTATCAAGCATTGAATAAATAGGTGGTGATGACCACTTATTCAATGAGAAAGGTGGTCTAATGGACGTAAATACAATTCAAACATTGATTACTTCTGTTGGTTTTCCTATTGTCTGTGTACTTGCTTTAGGATGGTTTATCTATAAAGCATTTGAGAAGTTCACAGCACAGTCAGAGAAGCGTGAGGAAAAACTTTACACTGTTCTGGCTAATGCACAGGAAACTAATGAAAGATTATCAAAGACAAACGCTGAGTTTGTGACGGTATTGAATACATACAAATCTGACCTTGAAGAGATTAAGTCAGATGTATCGGAAATTAAAGAAAATATGAAAGGTTAAAATGGTGAAAATTTATGAGTACAATCAATACAAATATTATAGTGCCAGACGTGTATTCCACTCTTTGCAGGGAAAAGATTACAGGCAAATGCAAGGTAGCACAGTTCCTTGTAAACTTAGGAGAACTCCACGGCAAAGTCGGTGAGACATTAACTATGCCTAAGTGGGGGTATATCGGAGATGCTAAGGATTGGGACATCAATACTCCTATGGATGTAACACAGATGAAGCAGACATCTACAACTGCTACAATCAAAGCAATCCAGGCACCAGCCGTAAAAGTTGCAGATTATGATTCTGAGGTGGAACTTGGTAATGCTATCAATGAAGCAGCAGAGCAGCAGGCAATCGCAGTGGGTAGAAAATATGATACTGATGCTATTGCAGAGGCATTAAAGTCCCCACTGAAATATAAGTTAGGTGCTAAGAACACTGTAACACAGGACGAGATGATTGCAATTCTCGGTCTTTACGGTGACGACAGAGACAGTGCAGATTTTGATGCTATCGTTATCTCATCTCTCTTTGCACCATCTTTCTACAAGATGGATATGTTCACTTCTCGTGAGAGAACAATGACAAAGGATGGTAACGGTATTGCAGTAAACGGAATTATCGGTTATTTCCTTGATATTCCAGTTGTATTATCTGATCGTCTCTATGATACAACAAATACAGAGGGATTTATCCTTGTAATGAAGAAGAACGCTATCTCTTACATTCCAAAAGAGAATCCATTCGCTGAAACTGCAAGGGATGCATCTCTCAGACAGACAACAATTTACTTATCTCAGTTTTACGCTATGGCTCTTACTGATGATACAGCAATCGTTGTTGCTAAGACGGTATTACCTACAGGTAAATAAAATACACATAAAAAGAAAACCAAAAGAAAGTAAAGTTTCATTGGGAATAATTTGAATAATTATGGGGTGACTTATATGTGTATAGGTCGTCCCATTTTTTGTAGAAAGTGAGGGATAAAATGCTCAGTGGAGAACAGTTAAAATTCCTGAGATATTATAATTCTAAGACACAACAGCAAGTCGCTGATTGGTGCAATGTATCAAGAAGATATATCATTATGGTTGAACAGAATGAAGAAAGATTATCAGAGGAAACATATAACGCTTTTATCAACTGCATTTATGGCATTGGAAAGCCACTGCCAAAAGAACCAAGACCAAATCAGACCAGTAAAAAGAAGAAGTCAGGTGATGAGTAATGGGACTGTTCAGTAGAATATTTGGCGGTAAGTCCATTAGGTCTGCTGCAACTTCCGCATCATTTCTTGGTGCTTATCGTGAAGCGGGTGGACAATCTTATTCAGGCGGTGGATGGGGATTAGACAGATTCAACAGTATTATAGATGCTCATTCATCTGTAGACGATATGATAGAAGAATGGGGACTTGCTGATGAAGGTTGTCGGTATCAATCCCTAGATGGATATTCTAACCCATACACCCAAGCATACCGTGAAGAAAGAGAACGTGCAGAAGAAGAAGTAGAGGTTCTTGCAATGTTCGGAGAAGAGATAGATGTAGAACTTCTAATTGATTGGGACACTGTAGAAGAGAACGCTTATGAGTATGCAGAAGAACTTGCACAAGCATGGTTGGACGGTTCGGAATGGATTCCAGAAGAGATTATGGACTGGGCTTGGTACGATTTATCAGACCATAATATGTAAGGGAGAACACAATGACAGGAAAAGAATTTCGCAGATGGCGAAGAAGTTTAGAAATCTCTCAACAAGTGGTAGCCGATTATGCGGAATGTAACAAGTCAACTATCTGTCGTTGGGAGAAAGAACAAATCAAAATATATCCAGACCTATATTCTAAGGTAATGGATTTCTATAAAAATCATAAATAATCTTACGCACAAATCTGTGCGAACAAATCACAAAAACAAAAGTCGGAAATGTATGAATAGGACATGGCGACTATAAAACAAAGGAAGTAACCAAAAAACGGTAGAAAGGCAAGGTGAAATAATTTGCAGAAAGAACGCAAGTATTTCATCTTCATTATGATTAACTGTCTGAGCGAATTATTTCGCCCAGATGGTGAACGTAATGAACGTGGAATATTTAAGTAAAGTACCTGAGTGGTATAAGAGTAATGAAAAATTTGATTTAGTATTGAGTGATGATATTGATTCACTCACAACAGTTGCAGTTGTACAGAGTGTACATCCAAACTGGAATGTAGAATACTTCTATGATTTCGATAATATCTATGCAAGTCCAGATGCTTATTTCAAGGAAAATAAATCACGCACAAGAGTATGGTGTGATGTAGCGTTTTGTAGAAATGAAATGGCATTTGACAATCATATCAGCAGGAAAGATATAGACGACCATGTAAATCCTCGTTGTATCAATCCTAATATCTTAGCAAGCGTATCTAATTATGGCTATACAAATAAGTATGCAGGATCAACTGCTCTACTTGTTTGGTCTTTATACAATATCCCATTACCAAAAACAGAAGAAGGAAAGATGATGCTGCTTTGTATCGACAGCACATTCAAAGGATTTTATTCGACCAAATTCAAAGAGAGAAACAGATTCTTTCTTTGTGATGTATTGGATTTACCTGAATTATATGAGGTAGAGAAGCGTCACGACATTAAAGAATTTTATCAGTTAATGGACAAGTATGGATTATCTCAGAAGATTAGATACAACAGCGAAACAAAACAGATTGAATCAAAGTTAGATGTCGCCACAATCAGCGAGAAGTTGGGAATAGATATATCTCTTCCAACAAAACAATATGACCATTGGAGAAGTTTTGAGCAGAAACAGGTCAATATGTGCGGTGTGAAATCCATAAAAGATTTAGAGAGAGGATTGGTCACACTGGCTTTTACATTTAGAAATGTAGCAAAGTATTCTGTCTTGAAAAAGACGGCTTAATTGAAAACTAAATAGAGAATATATAAGTGGGTGGCTACATTACAGTCACCCTATAACAAAAGAAAGGACACAGAAAGATGAATGAATATTTTTATGAAATGACAAAGGACTTAAACAACAGAGAGTTTGAGAAAGTATATAAATCATACAGAAAGGGGAACAAGATTCATGAAAGAGAAAGATACAGTGATAATCTTCACGGCAAAGAAAGCGAGAACTTTATTGAAGATGGGTTATACGCTTGTGGATATTAAGCCAGATAAGATGGATGTAGATCATAAGAGAAGTGTATTCGTTTTCAAGAATGAAGATGGAATTTTGGAGAATATATAAGTGGCTCAAAATTGAATCAAATTTATCTTTATCACTTAAAGGAATAATCGTCTGCCCTGTCGGGCATCCGTTCCTTGAAGTAAGAAAGAGAAGTTTGCAATTTTTCACTTGGAAGATACATATTCATTAACTGTCCACTTGCGTGTCCAGTTTTATCACATCTCAACTTACATTTTGAAACACATTTCTTAATGGGAACCAAGTGAAGAAAACAACACAGGCGTATGCCACTCGTACCTACAACTTTCCAAAATCGTCCACTCAGAACACACATATTAGAGAGAGTAATAGATATGTACTTTCTGACTGGACAAAAATGGAAAATCAAAATGTGACAAAAGTGAGGGCGTAAGCACTCACTAATAAATATGTCAAACAAAACACAAAAAGGAGAATTAAAGAATGAAGACAGTAAAAATTATCAATCCAGTACAAGCAGGTTTTTATTTTGAGAATGGATTAAAGCCATTAGATATTTATTTCAGTAGAGGTAAATGGGTTTGGGAGTTTGATAAAGACGAAAGCAATCCATTATTTACTCGTTGGCTGAACAACGAAAACAAAATGAAATATTAACTTGAAGGAGATTATTAAATGAAGGAAATTATATTAAATACAGAGTATACATATTCGCAGATTTGCGAAGCGATTGGTTGGAAAGTGACTACAGGAAATTCTAAGAAAGCACAAATCAAAGAGATAGAATCATCATTTGAATTTTATCATCCTATGAATAAGAAAACCCACAAGGAGAAGAAGTCATATATCTTTACAAAGCAGTTGAAAGATTTGGTCGAGCCATCAGTTCAGAATAATGGTGGTAGTAATAATAATAAGAATATTACACCTATGATGGATTATCTTCTTCGTATAGCAAGCGAAAAAGAATTTAATGTTGGTACTGACATGACATTAACTCATTGGTTCTGTGGCAGTGCAGGTCTTGATTTAATGGACAAGGATATATATGTTGAACAGTTTGGCTCAGATGAAGAGTTAGCACCATTTTGTGCTGAGTATCATATCTCCAAGCCGAGATTATTTCGTGAGTACATGGGGATTATTAGAAAGAATACAAAGGATATATTCTTAAAATCATTAGAGGTCATGGCTAAGAAAAATTTAGTCGAGTACATGGATGGTTATGAGTTCTATTACAAGATGAATAAGCGTGGCTGTATGGGATATATATTCACAGATGAGTTGAATGATACAGTACATGGTCTTGAAGAGAAGAATTGTAATGAACTCAATGATGCTTACAATCTCAGTCGGAAAATGGCAGGTAGGCAACTACTTATGTGTGTTTATAGAAAGCCAGAGATTAAGGAACAGTTTGATGATTTTATGAATAATGATTTGAATGATATTCCTGTGTGGGATATTCTCAACGTGCGTATTGATGAAGAATATAAATATAGTTGTCATGTAGATGATGAACATAGTATTCAATCATATTATCGTGCAATCGAAATTGATATGATAGAAGATACAATCAATCAGGACTGTGATAAAGATGGTCTTGCAACAGCCGTTACAAATGTTATTCGCAGAGTGAGTCGCCGGGAATTACTCAATAAGAAGTGGAAAGATAAATATGGAAATGTTCATACGACTTATGACTCTTGGGAAGATGCTACTGATATAGTGGCTATTGAGAAATTATTATTCACACATTTTGACGAGGACTTTGATGATGGAACATCACTTGATTTAGCGGTGCTTGATAATGAATTAAAAGATTTTTTATTGGATGACGTTTCCCGAAATGGAAACACTGATGGATTAACGGAAGAAGAAAACAGATTATTTGATAGGGTGTCTATTGCATAGGCATCCTTTTTTATTGCACTCCAATTGGAGTGCAGAATAGTTTTAGAAAGTGAGGAACATAAAATGAAAACATTTGAAGAATTAACTTATTTCGTGGACACAAAGGATTATATGAAAGCATATGGCAAGGTTGCAGAATCTATTGATAATGCTGAGTTGGATAAAGCAAAGAATTATTTATCTCTCTTGAAATTAAGAGAGCAGGAATTGATTAAAAGTATGAGTTATGAACTCAGAACTGAACGTGAAATGATTGCAAGTGGGATTGGATTAAAGGAAGGTGAATACTAATGACTAAGGAAAAGACAATTATGCAAGCATTAACAGAGGTTGTTCCTAATTATCTTGCGTCATATCTTTGTTGGTATTACTCTGATCCGAACAAAAGAATCAGTTGGGATGAACTCTGTAAATCAGATGCTAACTTTAGAAGTAAAAGCGGTGGGAATAAAACAGAAGATTTTGCAGAACAGAACTGGCTCATTCGTGATGATGTTCAGAAAGCAATGATTATCTATTTACAGTATATGAAGCGTTATAACTTTATGAAGCGTTATCAGGAGATGAATAAGAAGGCATTAAGCGGTGACGTGAACAGTGCAAAGTATGTTGATGAGATGGATAAGATTCTGGACAAGATGAGTGTAGACAAGAATACAGAGAGTGAGATTGACAGATTGCTTGAGGGGGTGACAATCAATGGAAATTAGTTTAGCCAATGCCAAGAAGTTAAACTGGCTGTGGCAGGATGAACATGAGATTGAATGGATTGAAACCTTTATACAGGCAGTAGATAAATCTGGTAAAGTGTGCAAATACAAACTTACGGATGAGCAGAAAGCATTGTTACAATCGCTAGACCATAAGAATGTCATTTCAAAATCAAGGCAACTTGGAATTTCTTATGTTGTATGTAGTATATCGCTGAGAAGGTGTATCTGTCATCCTAACACGACCTGTGTGCTTATATCGCACTCTCAGGAGAGCACCAATAAAGTATTTGCTAAGTTAAAGCAACAGTTTTACTCTATACCAGACATTATCAGACCTGAACTGTTGACAAATAACCGACAGGAATTGTCTTTTGTGAATGGTAGCAGAATATCTTGTCAGACAGCAGGAAATAAAGATTTATGTCGTGGTGATACTATTAACGGTGTATTGCATATGTCTGAGTTTGCCATGTGGAAGAATCAGGAAGGACAGATGCAGTCACTTATGCAAGCAGTTACAGATAGTGCAACTGTAATAATAGAAAGCACGACAAAAGGATTTAATCTCTTTTCAACTACATATATGCAAGCAAGGAACGGTGAGAATGATTTCAAGCCGTTCTTTTTCAATTTCATAAATGGATCATCTTTATTCATTCCTCAGTACAAGTTGGCGGTCAAGTCGTGGAAAGCGAGACACAACGGTAAGATGCTCACAGAAGATGAGTATGATGAGGAAGAAAAATCTCTTGCCAAGTTGGGTATGACACCTGAACAGGCGGTATGGAGAAGAGGAAAAATATCTGAGTCCTCATTAGATGCTTTCCATGAAGAATTTCCAAGCACATTTGAAGAGAGTTGTATTGTAAGCGGTTCATCTGTATTTGATAACAATAAGGTTATTAGATTACAGCAAGCAATAGTGCAGCAGAACATCAAGCCATTATCACTTGATAAGATAGTTGGGATTCCCCAAGTGTTACGACCTCATGTATCTAATCGCAATCTGAAGGTGTGGCAGATTCCCAAAAAGGGAATACGCTATGTTCTCGGCTGTGATGTTGCTGAAGGTCTTGGTGGTAAGAGAGATAGTTCTACCATCTATGTATCGGATAAGGATGGTGTACAGGTTGCGGAGTTCAAGTCCAATAAGGTAAAGCCATACGAATTTGCGGATATAATTGATGCAATGGGTAGATGGTACAATAAAGGATTGCTCGTGGTGGAGAAAGCATCAGGCGGTCACAGTTGTATTGAGAGATTAAGATACGACAAGAAATATATGAATATGTACAAATATAAGTGCTATGACGAGTTCAAGAGAACCATTTGGAAGGTTGGATTTGATACCAACAACAAGACCAAGAGTATTGCGGTCAATGATATGCGTGAGTGGTTCGATAAGGGGCTGATTGACATACAGAGCAATGATTTACTGGAAGAGATGAAAACATTCGTTGCAGAGGATAACGGAGCATTTAATGCCGTTGTGGGTTCACATGACGACCTTGTGAGTGCTTGTTGGTTATGTATTGCAGGAATGAAATCTGCTTTCTGGTATCCGTTTTAGAAAGGAGAGACAATGGACAGATTAGATTATTATATTGAGAAACAATATGGCAATGATCCTAAGTGGTTTGAAGAGGAAATCATTCAGGGCAGCCATGCACAGAGGATAAGTAATGTTATTGCCAATAGAGATTATTTAAGTGGCAGACATAAGGTTTTATTGCGTCAGGACAGCCAATATAAGGGCAAGACATTAGTTGTTAATAAAACAGTGATTAACTATGCTAAGACCGTTATTAAGTTCCATAATACATTTTTATTAGGACATCCGACTGCTTTATCCTGCAATGATGAACATACGCTGAATACATTTAATGACATCTATAAGTTAGGACAGTATGCTACTGTTGACTATGAGATTATAGACCGTGTAAATAAGTTTGGTGACGCATATGAAGCAATCTATGTGGACAATGGAACGATTAAGAGTAAGGTGCTTGATAATGCTTGCAGTTATCCTGTATATGACGATATGGGTGAGTATATTGCCTTTATAGAGCATTGGACAGACGCATATACGGCTATTTCATTCTGGAATGTATATTATCCTACCTATGTTGAACATTGGGACAATGAGGGGGGAGAAATGCGTTTAACATCAACAGATAACAGTGTTGGTCTGCCTATCCATTATCATAATTTCAATGATGAGGATTATAACTTCGGTGTGGCTTTACTGAATGATATTAAGCCGATTATGGACGCATTAGAAGATGTTATGGCTAAGATGAGTGACAGTATCTATGTGAATGTAATGAATCCTATGCCTGTGGCTATTGGACAGCGTATAGAGAGTTCTATTCCTGCGGATGCAGTTGGTTATGTAATGAACCTTGATGTGGGAGATTTCAAGTATGCTAATTGCTCATTGGATTATAACTCAATCAAGTTGTATCTGGATAATATGAAGCAGTTCCTTAATGATGTGGCTTGTATGCCATCTGTATTAGGTTCTAGCACTAATATTGCGAATATCTCAGAAGTTAGTATGCAAATCTTACTGATGATGGCAAGTGTGTATGCTGATGAGAATAAGAAATGGCTCAATATTGGATTCCAGAAACGATTTGAGATGTTCAAAAAGATACTTGGTATGCAGGGAATTAAGGTGGATAGTGATGTAGAAGTCATTTACAATGTGGCTATGCCTGTTGCATCTACTGAAATGATTGCTAATCTGAAAACACTTCAAGAGATGGGAGCAATTAGTAAGGAAACAATTATGGAAAAGACCGAATATGTCAGTGATGTAGAGGTTGAAAAGAAGCGTTTGAGTGGTGAAAATGTTTCACAGAAGGTTGATAATCCTAGTAAAGAAGTAGAGATTAAATAAATGTTTCACGGAATGTTTCACGAGTGAAGTTAAATTAGCGTCTATATGTGGTATTTCAACATAAATATGCACACTATATATAGACGCATTTTTGCTTTACAGACCACTAGGTTTAGTGGCTAAACGCATCAAAACTGGACAAATTGACAAATCCAACAATAAATTCGGTCTGATTTGCGATATGACACTGTACTGTGCTAAAGTAATTTGAATTGTAGATACATCAGGCGCAATTCCATATCCATTAGGCAGAAAAGAGTGGATAATAGTGTAGTATTGTACACTGTTCAAAACTGGTGCTACGGTATTTCCACATTTTTCCGTGGGATTATGGGGTATCAGATGGGGATATAATCAGAAGAAACCGAAATTTCCTTGGCTTACATTCACTTGACTATCAATCAAGTGAGCGTTTTAGGGGTGATTTGAGCCGATTTTGGGGTTAAATGTGACCAGATGTAGGGTGATAGAGCCGATAATGTGGCTGTACGAATCCATTGTGCAATATGTACAAAGGGGTGAATGGATGTTCATTGTGCAATACGGAGAAAATACAGTGTTATTTTTGTACAAAGTGACGGAGCAATTCAGAGCAAATTTATTTAAAGATTTGTGAATTTCTGAAAAAACTTCAAAACAATTCGGCTTATTGTCAGACAATTCAAATGTTAAATTTTTGTGAATTTTTTGCGTTACCCCTTGACTTCAAAAAATTTTTTCCTTAATCAGAAAAATCCCCACAGAGCAAAATGAGGTGGTTACGAATAAATCGGAAGCACCATAGGAGAGGTACATCCAGAACCTCACCTTATGCAAGGTTCATTCAGATATAGCAACCTTGTGTCCAAATGGACGCATCCTTTTGAGCCAAAAGAAAAAATTTTTACTTTGCCAAAACTTCCCACAAAATTGTGGTGAGTAAAAAATAAGATGTCCAACATCAGGACACCTTACTTTCTCAATTTATCTACTAACTGTGAAACCAGTTCCACCGATTCATCATCAAGACCAGTTACATCTACATTTCTTTTATCAGTAATTCCTAAGAGATAATCTGTAGATACATGGAATATACGAGCCAACTTTATCAATGCTTCATATGAAGGATAACGACTGCCTGATTCATAGGAAGATACAGCACTTATGGCTAATCCTATTCTATCTGCTACTTGCTTTTGAGTTAATTTCTTCTCAGTTCTGAGAGAGCGTAATTTTTCTCCCATATTCACCAACTGTATCACCTACTTTCACTGATAGTGTATCAATTAGCGTTTCCATATTGGTGAAATGAATTTCTATATTACAGAAATTTTTATTGAAAATGCCTACAGTTAATGATACAATTTATATAACATCTAGGAAATTAGTACAGTGATTTGAAAGGGGCTGTTTTTATGAGAAAGAAATTTATCAAAGGAATTGTTCTTACATTAACTTGTGTAGGAATGATGGGCTTATTTACGGCATGTTCCAGTGATGATGAGTATAGAGATACTTTAAATAGTGGTCTTGATAAATACTATAATAATGAAGACATGACAAAACAAGAACATGATGCTGTTGAAAATTTCAATAATTGGAAAGATAAACAAGGCGAAAAAAAATACAGCGATTGGGACTGATTAGTAATATTGAAATAAGAAAATAATTGATTATTAAAAGAGAGGTCTACCTTAAACCAAGGTAGTCCTTTTTTATTGCATTAAAATAAAGAAAGGAGACACACATGAAAGTATTAGACAGATTAAAGATGGAGTTATCAAATCAACAGTATTTCTCTGATGAGCAGTACATTCAGTTCCTCACAGAGAACTCATTAACTCCAACAGATGAATATGATAAATCAACAATGCAGAAGTCATTACTGTTCACTGTTGTTGATATACTTGAAGCCGTTACAAATGACATAGATTTAATGACAGGTATCAGTACAGAGTTCTCAAACATTGGACAAGCGTATGAGTTCTTAGAAGCAAGAATACAACAGGTGAAAGATAAGATTGCAGCCATTCCTGAACCAGAGGAAGATTATTCTTGTTTCTCTCTGATGTATACAGATGGTAATGCTCAACCACCTAGACAGAATGTAGGCGGTAATATTTCATCTATTCCTAACTCAGAGATTGATTCATGGTTTTAGAAAGGAGTTTAAATGGAATATTTAGATAGAGAAGGTGGTAAGTATCTTGCCACTAAATTAAAATCTTATGTAGATAATAAGTTTACTGGCGGTGGAACAGTAGACCTTACTAATTACTATACTAAGGAAGAAACAGATCAGTTACTTGCTAATCTGCCTAGTGGTGGCACTGGTACAAAAGGTGACAAAGGTGATACAGGTGTTGGAGTTTCTTCTATTAAATTGGTAAACTATGAACTTATCATTACGCTGACTGATGGAACAGTTCATAATCTTGGCAATGTACGTGGAGAAAAGGGCAAAGACGGAACTAAAGGTACAGATGGTGTATCTCCTACTGTTTCTGTTACTGAGACAACTAATGGACATACAGTTGCTATTACTGATGCTAATGGCACACAGAGTTTCAACGTCCTTAATGGCAAGGATGGTAAAGATGGTACTAGTGGTGGTTCTTCTGGTGGTGGTTCAGCAATTACATATGCTTATGATACTGAGATTGCCACAGGTGAAACATGGGTAGATGGCAAGCCGATTTATCTTAAAGTGTTTCATATAAATGGTTCAAGTTCGCAACCATCATCAAGTATAATTTTCTCATCATACAAAGAACAAAACAAATTTGCGGAAACCATTGTCTCAGTGACTCCATTATGGAAAAGTGGTACTCGTGTAATAACTGGTAATACTATAGACATTACTGATACGGTATCAAGTGTGACAAGTGCTAATGAAAATATCGTACAGAGAACACTAAATTGCTGGGTTGATAATGATACTAAATTTACAATAAACACTTCAAAAGGAAAAAGGGTATATTCTTTTGGATGTGATGTATTTGTAAAATATACAAAATTGTAGTTGACATTCACTTTCTGGTAGTGTAATATAGGTTAAGTCGCAGATAGTTATGCGAATTATAAGTAAGAAAGTTATATGAGTTTCTTGATTACAAGGGAGTTGCTTACAGTTGGTAGAGCACTTGACTTTTAATCAAGTTGTCGGGGGTTCGAATCCCCCGTGTCTCACTGAAAGATCTATAGTGGTTTGCTATAGGTCTTTTTTTGTGCTAAGAAGTATACGAACTGTTTATTTTTATGGCATTTGGTATTGCAGCACCACTTCCATATGAGGCTATAGGACATGGGCTGTTGTTTGTGGATATTGCGATTGCAATGTATGATCTGGACAAGTTTAAGCGTATTAATGATATGTATGGACATTCGGCTGGAGATGAAGCATTAGTTGCGGTATCGGAAGCTGTGAGGTCCAGATTATGCGAGGACGAGATTCTGGTCCGCTGGGGAGGGGAAGAGTTTATCGTCATCATGAAACAGAATGAGCGGAGATTTGAGGAACATGCGCAGGAAATCCGCGAGGCTGTGGAACAGTTACAACTGGAAACCGTGTAGTGATGTACTGCAGCGAAATGGACTCCGCAGATAACGGTTATTGTGGATAAATCAGATGATAAAAGAATCCAAAAGGTATCATCAATCATACCTTTTGATCGGAACAACTTATGAGATAAAATAAAAAGGGAGCGGTGACGCTCCCTTTTTCCGATATGGAAGAATAGTTATTTGATGCAGTTCATGGTGGCATTTTCTGCGTTTAGCTGTTTTTTGACACGATGTTTCCAAATCATATAAGTAACAATCAGTAAAATACCGGTTGTCAGCCAGGCAGCAGCATCAGCACTGCATACACCCACGTATCCAAAAGGCTTTGTGGCGATCAGGATAACCGCATAACGGCTGAACAGTTCAAGTACACCGCTGAGCATGGGAACCAGACCACGGTCTAAGCCCTGCAGACCATTACGGTATACAAAGATCCATGCCAGAGGCAGCATAAAAATACTTGCAATGTGCAGATACTGCATTGCTGCGTGCAGTGTCTGTTCAGATGGGTTGTGGATGAACCATCCGACCATCGTAGGTCCGGCAAGGCAGCAGAGCAGTGCGGCGGCTCCGGCTGCAAAGAAACATAAATAAAATGCATCTTTCATACCGCGGAAAATGCGGTCATGTTTTCCAGCACCGAGATTCTGTCCGCAGTAGGTGGCCATGGCTGTACCGAGTGTCGGCATGGTCTGGGTGGCGATGTTGCTGACTTTGGAAGCAGCAGTAAAAGCAGCTACCACGCTGGAACCAAACACGTTGACGGCACTTTGCAGGATCATGGTTCCGATTGCTGTGATGGAATAGTTTAAAGCCATCGGAATTCCCACAGACAGCATCCGGCGGATCTCATGAAAATCACAGTAATAATCTTCGCGTGTGGTCCGCAGGATGTCATATTTGCGGAACATGACAATGAAACATAAAACTGCGGAAACCGCCTGCGAGATAACGGTGGCATAAGCGGCACCGGCAGTGCCGAGTTTTACCACAACAATAAGGAAGATGTCCAGAAAAATATTGAGACCGCTGGACAGGATCAAAAAATAAAGTGGTGTCCGGCTGTCACCGATCCCACGTAAAATACCGGATGCTACGTTATATGCCATGGTAGCAAAGATACCGGCAAAGATGACCCGGATGTACCGGTTTGCCAGTGTGAGGATATTTTCCGGAGTATTCAGCCACAGAAGCAGCTGGCGGGAAAACGCAACCGTAGGAACGGTCAGAATCATGGAAATTACAACCGTTAAAAGCAGTGAAAGTGCTACGCAATGACGGAGAAGTTTCATGTCTTTGGCACCGAATGCATGGGATACCATGACACCGAATCCCTGAGCAATTCCGTTGGCGAAACCGAGAACCAGAAACATCAGGCAGCCCGTAGAACCAACGGCGGCCAGTGCATCCTCCCCAAGATACTGGCCTACGATCACGGTGTCTACCATGTTGTAGAACTGCTGGAACAGATTTCCAAGCAGAACCGGAAGGGAAAAAAGAAGAATGATCTTCATTGGATTTCCGATCGTCATGTCTTTTCTCATAGTAAAATCTCCTTTACCTCTTATTCATTTGTAATTGTAGTCAAAGAAAGAGACTAACAGTAAGGATAGTCTCTTTTCGTGCGGGCAACAGGACTTGAACCTGCACGGTCTCCCACTAGAACCTAAATCTAGCGCACGCCTGATAAGCGTGAGGTCGGTGGTTCGAGTCCACTTAAGCCCATATCCTACAGGATGTCCGGTATGACCGGACATCTTTTTTGTTTTATTGACAAGAAGACAGTATTATAAATAGGGGTTACAGTTCACAGATTGCCCTGCAAACCATAACAAATAAGGTACAAAGCATACAATACCCATTTTTTGTATATTGACAAAATATTTTATGAAGGTATAATACAAATTATCATTTGTATGATCCATTGAGGTAAATTGGTACGCAAATAATGTCAAAGGGGGCATGTTTACGTGCTTTTTTTTTGGAACACTTTAACGTGCTACAGAGCTAATGAGGCAATGAGATAATACGATGAAATTACTAAATACTCAATAAGAGGTAGGAGAGAAGAACATGAGTAAATATCTAGTAAAACGTGTATTGTTAGCGATATTATCAATACTCATTGTAAGTGCCATTACGTTTTTCGTAATGAACCTGATTCCTGGTGGACCGTTTAATAAGGAGAAAGCGACCAGCAAGGAAGCACAGCAGGTATTGGAGGAAAGGTACAATCTGGACAAGCCGGTTCCGGAACAGTATGTATTGTATATGAACAATCTGCTGCATGGCGACTGGGGAGTTTCACTTCACAGTGGAAGAAATATCGGAACAGAGATTTCCAGAAAGTTTGCAGTATCTGCAAAATTAGGTGGAGTTGCGGCAATTGTTGCCATTATCATCGGTGTGATATTGGGCAGTATCGCAGCACTTACAAGAAATAAACTGCCGGATCGTCTGATCGTATTTTTCACGACACTGGGTACGGCAATGCCGTCTTTTGTACTGGCAACGCTGCTTTTGCTTGTATTTTGCTTAAAACTTGGATGGATTCCGGTATGGTCTTCGAGCAATCCGAATTATTTGCTCCCAATCATTGCACTGGCGGCATATCCGATGGCATATATTACGCGTCTGACAAAGACAAGTATGCTGGATGCGCTAAATCAGGATTATATCCGTACTGCAAGGGCAAAGGGCGTGCACCGGCTCAAAGTTATTTTTAAGCATGCGCTGAAAAATGCCCTGATTCCGGTTGTAACATATGTTGGTCCTATGGTTGCCTATATTCTGACAGGTTCCATGGTTGTGGAGAACATATTTACCATTGGTGGTCTTGGAACCGAATTCGTAACAAGCATTGTCAACCGTGATTACACTATGATTATGGCAATCACGATTTTCCTTGCGGTTCTGATGGTAGTTGCAAATCTTCTTACAGATATTGCATATAAACTGATTGATCCAAGAATCACATTTGAATAATGATGGAGGAAGGAACTTAGAATAATGCAGGGAAATGAAGAATTAAAAAAGCGGCAGATACTGTCCGCACAGATTGATTTAAGTAAATTTAATAAGGGCGATTTTATAAAGGCAACGGAAGAAGAGAAGAAGCAGCAGGATGTCATGGGCGAGTCAACGACATTTTTTAAAGATGGCATGAAACGTCTGAAAAAGAATCCGCTGGCAATGGGAAGTATTGTGATTCTGGTTCTGATTCTGGCACTGATCATTATTGCACCGTTTTTTGTACCATACAGCTATTCGGATATCATTACAGTGGACGGCAAGCGTGACAAGACCGCAGCCAATATGGCACCGTTTGAGTACTCGAAATTAGAGCAGCAGTACATGGATCGTACCGGTGAGAAACTGTTTCCGCATATTTTTGGAACCGATAACTTAAGCCGTGATTACTTTATCCGTGTTATTTACGGTACGAGAGTCAGCCTTTCGGTTGGTGTGATCGCTGCAATCATGGTACTTATCATTGGACTGGTTTATGGTTCGGTTGCGGGATATTTTGGTGGAAAAGTGGATCTGATCATGATGCGTATCGTGGATATTGTGTATTCCTTGCCGGATATGCTCATTATCATTCTGCTTTCGGTTGTGTTTCAGGAACGGTTAAAGCCACTGATTGAGGGAACCATGTTTGAAAAACTCGGAACCAATATGATCTCCATGTTTATTGTGTTTGGATTGCTTTACTGGGTAAGTATGGCGCGTCTGATCCGTGGACAGATTCTTACAATTAAAAATAATGAATATGTACTGGCAGCACGCTGTATCGGTACCAGAAACAGCCGCATCCTGACCCGTCATATTCTGCCAAACTGTTTATCTGTTATCATTATCACGACCGCATTGCAGGTGCCGAGTGCCATCTTTACCGAGAGCTACTTAAGTTTCCTTGGCCTTGGGGTAAGTGCACCGCTGACTTCCCTGGGAAGTCTGGCAAACGATGCGCGTTCAGCAATGCAGTCGTATCCGTACCGTCTGGTAATTCCGGCAGTGCTGATCTGTCTGATCGTACTTGCGCTGAACCTTCTGGGCGATGGATTGAGAGATGCATTTGATTCAAAACTGAATTAAGGAGATAAGCAAATGAGTGAAGAAAATAAATATATATTACAGGTAAAAGATCTTCATACCAGCTTTGCTACGGATGCTGGGGAAGTTCGTGCGGTAAATGGTGTCTCCTTTAATCTGGAACCGGGAAAGACACTGGGAATTGTAGGAGAGTCCGGTTCCGGTAAATCCGTTACTTCTTATTCGATCATGCAGATTCTTGCGGAAACCGGAAAAATTACCGGAGGAGAGGTACTTTATCGCGGCGAGGATATCTCCAAGTGGAACGAAAAGCAGATGCAGAAGTTCCGAGGGGAAAAGTGCTCGATCATTTTCCAGGATCCGATGACAAGCCTGAATCCGGTATTTACGATTGGAAATCAGTTGATGGAGGCAATTCTGCTCCACACAGACAAGGATAAAAAACAGGCGCGTGAGCGCGCCATTGAAATGTTAACACTGGTTGGTGTCAATGAGCCGGAAAGCCGTCTGAAACAGTATCCGCATGAGTTATCCGGTGGTATGCGCCAGCGTGTGATGATTGCCATGGCACTGGTCTGTGAACCGGATATTCTGATCGCAGATGAGCCGACTACGGCACTTGATGTGACCATTCAGGCACAGATCCTTGAACTGATGCAGGATCTGCAGAAGAAGCTCGGTATGGCGATCATCATGGTAACCCATGATCTGGGTGTTATTGCAAGTATGTGTGATGAGATTATTGTCATGTACGGTGGCCGTGTCTGTGAGCGGGGCACAGCGGATGCCATTTTCTATCATCCGGCGCATGAGTACACCAAAGGACTGCTCCGCTCCATCCCAAAGGCAGACAATATGAACGAAAAACTCATCCCAATCGGCGGAACTCCGATCAACCTGCTCCAGATGCCGGAGGGCTGTGCGTTTTGTCCGCGTTGTGAGTCGGCAATGAAGATCTGTTTAAAACAGCAGCCGGCGGAGTTTCGTGTGGGCGAAGACCATCTGGCGAGCTGCTGGATGAATGTAAAAGAAATCTATGAAGCACAGGAGGGCGGCAGCAATGAGCAGTGAAAAGAAAAACAATGATTATCTGCTGGAAGTAGAACATTTGAAGCAGTATTTTCCGGTGCATCAGGGTTTTAGCACCACTCCGCTGAAAGCAGTGGACGATATTTCCTTTGCCATCCGCCCGGGAGAAACACTTGGTCTGGTTGGCGAGTCCGGCTGTGGAAAGACAACAGTAGGCCGTACACTGCTTCGCCTGTATCAGCCGACGGCAGGTAAGATTACGTTTGACGGAAACGTTCTCTTTGACAGTGGAGAACAGTATGGCGAAAACGGAAAAATGATCGTTGATGCAAACGGAAAGCCGGTTATGGGCAAAAAAGTAGATGTCAATATGATGCCGTATCGCAAGGAAATGCAGATGGTATTCCAAGACCCGTATTCCTCATTAAATCCACGTATGACGGTGGAAGATATTATCGGGGAACCTTTGGATGTGCATAAACTCTACAGAAATAGAAAAGAGCGTCGTGAAAAGATTCTCGATCTGATGGAGCTGGTCGGTCTGAATGCAGAGCATGCCATGCGTTATGCGCATGAGTTTTCCGGTGGACAGCGCCAGCGTATCGGAATTGCCCGTGCACTTGCGGTAAATCCGAAATTTATCGTCTGTGATGAGGCGGTATCTGCACTGGATGTTTCCATTCAGGCACAGGTTGTCAATATGTTTGAGGAATTACAGGAAAAACTTGGAGTTGCCTATCTGTTTATCGCACATGACCTGCTGGTTGTACATCATATTTCCGACCGGATTGCAGTTATGTATCTGGGAAAGATGATGGAAATTGCGGATGCAGATGAGTTAAATGCAAATCCGATACATCCATATACACTGAGTCTGCTGTCCGCAGTTCCGATTCCGGATCCGGAGACAGCAAGAAAAAGTCATAGAATCGTGCTGGAGGGGGATGTTCCGAGTCCGCTGAAAATGCCAACCGGATGTCCATTCCGTACAAGATGTAAGTATGCAACGGAAAAATGCGGTCAGGAGATGCCGCAGCTGACCGACAGGGGGAATGGTCATATGGTTGCATGCTGGAATAAATAAGGTTTTTTCCCGCAAGGGTGAAACATATAAATAATTTTCAGGAGGAACAATTATGAAGAAGAAACTTGTATCAATCATGCTGGTTGCTGCAATGGCTCTTAGCGTAGCTGCATGTGGTTCATCAAAAGGAAACTCTGCAAAGACGGACGGAACCGAAGCAATGGCTTCCAGTGTAAGTAAAACACCGGACAACCAGATAAGCATTAACCTTGCTTCCGAGCCACAAACCATCGATCCGGCACTGAACTCTGCCGTAGATGGTGGATGTATGATCGTGAATTCTTTTGCGGGTCTTTATACCTACGACAAGGACGGCAAGCTGATTCCACAGCTGGCATCTGATATGCCGGAAGTATCCGATGATGAAACTGTTTATACGGTAAAGATGATAAAATCCCAGTGGAGCAACGGGGAAGAGGTAACAGCAAACGACTTCGTATACAGCTGGAACCGTGCCGCAGATGAAAAAACAGCAGCTGATTATGCGTATCTGTTTGATATTATTGCAAGAAATGATGACGGCTCACTTGCTGTAGAGGCAACTGATGATTATACGTTAAAAATTACACTGACCAATCCATGCCCGTATTTCAATGACCTGATGGCATTTCCTACTTATTTCCCGGTATACCAGAAGGATGTGGAAAAAGCGGATCCTGATGGAAAGAATCCGGGTAAGTGGTGTCAGGAGGCAGGCTTTGTATCAAACGGTGCTTATACATTAAAATCATGGAAGCACAACGAGAGCATGGTTTATGTAAAGAACCCGAAGTATTACGATGCAGACAATGTAACTATGGATGAGATCCACATCATGCTGAGTGCAGATGATACTGCAACCTATGCAGCATACAATAGTGGAGACCTTGACTTTGTAGATACCGTTCCAAACGATGAGATTTCAACATTAAATGGAAAGAACTCTGATTTCCATATCATTCCAAACCTTGGAACTTATTATGTTGGTTTTAACGTAAACGACCCGATTTTTGACGGAAAGACCGTAGAGCAGGCAGCATCTATGCGTAAAGCAATGAACCTGCTGATTGATCGTGAGTTTATCGTGGAGAATGTAGGACAGACCGGACAGATTGCCGCAGATTCTTTCGTACCGGCAGGTATGTCAGACGGTAACGGCGGAGTATTCAAGACCGATGATACAAGCTACTATGATGCAGACAAGACAGGTGCAGACCAGGTAGAGGAAGCAAAGAAGCTGCTGGAAAGTGCCGGTTATACATTTACGGATAACGGAGATGGTTCATACAAGTGTGATCCGGCAATTTCCATGACGTTCCTGACCAACGATGACAGTACGCATATTGCAGTTGGGGAGTCCCTGCAGCAGGATTTCGCACTGCTGGGGATCAATATGGAGATTAAGTCGGAAGACTGGAATGTATTTATTGAAGACCGTAAGTCCGGCAACTTTACCATCGCCCGCGAGGGATGGCTGGCAGATTACAACGACCCGATCAATATGTTAGAACTCTTTACAACGGATTCCGGTAACAACGATATGCAGCTTGGAAAGGGAGACAAGCCTTCCGATTCTGCACCGGACTGGACAGATTATAATAAGCTGATCAAAGAGATCCGTACAACTGCTGATTTCTCCAAACGTGTGGATCTGATGCATCAGGCAGAGGATATGCTGATGGATACCGGTGCAGTAATGCCGATTTACTACTACAATGATATTTATATGTTAAAGTCAAATATCAAGGGCATTTACTCTACCATCTATGGTATGAAGTACTTTATGTATGCAACAAAAGACAAATAAAATCATCCGGATACAACCGCGATGAGAAACATGAAAACTCCGGGAAAGGCTCCCGGAGTTTTTGTGTTTTGTTAATACAGATTTTTTTTCTCGTGTGACCATTTTTCCGGATGATCCTCATACTGTGCGTTAATCCAGTCAACGACCTGCTGCTTGCCTTCGTTTGTAAAGGGCGCAGTAAAATCCGTTTTGAGGGAATCATCCGTCAGGGAAAAGATAAGAGGACCAGGCCAGACCCATGCATGAAAAAAGGCGTCCCCTTCCTCGGGGGCTTCCCGTCTGATCAGAAAACGCATGCCGTTGATCCAGCCGGTATAGCTCGTTTTTTTGTAATAATTTAAGTTTAATACTTCGTCAGAGGTTAACATAGTATCTCCCAGTTTCATTATTTTGTAATAATTGTAACACATTTCCATTAATTTTGGTATAATGTCTGTTAGAGTGTTTGAACGAAGGTGAAAAAATATGTTTGGGAGAAATGATTTTGTTGAAAATGTAAAATCTGCACTGGCAGCAGTGGATTGTGATATGGGGGCATTTCGCAGCTGGCAGAAAATGTATGACAAGCTGAAAAAGAAAAAAAGTGAGCAGGAGGATCGTTACCGGCGATGCAGAGAGCAGACAAAGCGTGTGCAGGAAGATGCACAGCTGATGGAACATATGCTTACCACTGCGCAATCGGTAGACGGAAAGGAATTCGGCAGACTTTTAAAAGATCTTCGTCAGATGCAGAACAGTTTTGATCATGAATTTCTGGTCAGCAAAGAAGATCAGGAGTTTCATTCCACGTACGATACGATTCTGCGGCTGGGAACGAAAGCGTTGAATGCCCCGGATCAGAAACTTCTGCTGCAGAGTGAAATTGAAAATCTGCTCGCGCTTCTTAAGGAAAATCTGGAAAAAGAGGAACCGGAGATTGCGGCACTTACATTTTATTATCAGTTTGGATCGGATCAGGAACTCGCGCAGCTGCCGCCGGCGGAGAAGCTGTCGAAAATTACATATTTATATGAATGTGAGTTCCGGCAGCCTATCCTGCGGCTTTTGGAATCTGGTATTTCCAGTGCCAGGCAGCAGAAACGTACATATGAAACTGCAACAGACCGTGGCAGCAGGAAAAAATATGAAACGCTGCAGGTCTTTTTGGACGGGCAGCCCGAACATATTTTAGAACAGATGATGGAAGAATAAAGAAACAGGAGGATTCCTATGGAACGCAGACCGTTGCCGGGAGAAAAATACCGGCACTTTAAAAATAAACTATATCAGGTGATTACCATTGCAAAACATTCCGAAACGGGAGAGGAACTGGTGATTTATCAGGCGTTATATGGAAGTTTTGGCGTGTATGCAAGACCGCTTTCCATGTTTGTGAGTGAAGTGGATCATGTCAGGTATCCGGATGTACATCAGAAATATCGGTTTGAGCGTGTGGATGAGTCGATGGAAGAAACCGGGAAAAACGCAGAACCAAAGGCAGAGACGGCGCAGCCTGTTATGCAGAAAGCAACAGCGGAAAATGCCGTGACGCCGGATCAGACACAACCGGAGGTGGAACCGAAACTCATGGAGTTTCTGGAGTCAGACAGTTTTGAGGAAAAATATAATATTCTGACGTCCATGAGAGATGTTATTACAGACAGTATGATCGATACGATGGCGGTTGTGATGGATACGGTGATTCCGGAGGGAGATCTGGATAAGAGATATGATGATTTAAGGTATGTGATCCGGACCAGACAACAGTATGAATTTGCCAACCGGCTGCGTTGATTAACGCAGTCCGTGCCGGCTTAAATAGCTGTTGTGATATTTTCCGGAATTTGTCACGTCTTCTCCAAACCAGTCTGGGGCGGTGAACTTATCAGCTTCTTCGACCGAATCAAATTCCACTTCCACCAGAGTCAGCGGAGCGAGGTCTTTTTCAAAGATATCGAGTTCTGCGGTCAGATGCTCGTTTAAAGGAATCAGATAGCGGGTTTTGGCAATTAAAAGCCCGTCAATTTTCGGAAGCAGGTGCCCGTAGGACTCTTTGGTGAGAGGAAGATTGTATTCTTCCCGCACCATAAGCCCATCGCCCTTGTAGGTGAGATAATAATCGTCGTTGGAGCGGCGGATGCGTACGACCGGTTCAGTGCACAGATAACCCTGTGCTATTTTTTTACTTTCATACTGATCCAGATGATCCGGTAATGTTTTTACAAGATATTTTCGTTCGATTTCCATATGATTTTCCTTTATTTAAAATAAGTCAGCAGTTTCTGTACGGCAATGCTCTGCGGTTTTCCACTGTCTTCCACAATGGTGATCTGGCGCTCCGGAATTTCTTCTTCGAGTTCGATCTCGAAAACCTCTTTGTGCTCAATGGCCGGTCTTGCAATGCCTTCCGGACAGAATCCGATGCCAAGATTACAGCGGACCATCGGAAGAATCTGGTCTGTGGTAGCAACTTCCATATCCGGAGAAAACCGAAGGTGGTTTTCGTAGAAAAACCGGACATACAGATCATTGGTTCCGGTGCCGGCAGAAAGGGAAACAAAGGAAAAATCCGCAAGTTCCTTTAAACTGCGTTTGCGGCTTGCAGTTGTTTTATAGGCACTTCCTCCGATCAGAATGTCGTGATAGCTGCGAAGTGCGGTTTTTCGCAGAGGCTTTCGGATTTCCAAAGGAGAGGTGACCATGGCGATATCAACAAGTCCTTTTTCTAAGGCATCAATGGCCTGCGGGGTGGAATGATTGGAAATTTTCAGACGGACATGTGGATAATCTTTATGAAATTCCTGCAGTTTGTCTAAAAGGTACAGACGCATGGCGGTTTCGCTGATGCCGATATTGATCTGCCCGCTTTCGAGGCTCTTGTTTTTGATAATTTCTTTTTCTCCATAGGTGAGCTGTTCAATTGCAATGGCAACGTGGCGGAACAGGTGCTCGCCCTCGGTTGTCAGCTGAATCCCTTTGTGAGAACGGATCAGCAGTTTGCAGTCAAGCTCATTTTCCAGAATATTCATACAGCGGGTGATGTTGGGCTGGTTACTTCCGAGCATTTCTGCCGCGTTGGAAAAGCTTTTATAACGGGCAACATAATAGAAAATGCGGTAATAATCTAAAGTCATGATATTCCCTCCTCATAAACTATCGAAAGTATAATACAAAAATGGCAGGTGAGTCAAATGGAAATCCTCCGATTGTGTGCTTGTCGTTTTTGTAAGAAATTGCTACAATAGATCATAGCAATTACCGAAAAGGAGAATGATAAATATGAGCAGACTTGGAATTTTTATTGCAGACGGATGTGAAGAAGTAGAAGCACTGACGGTTGTGGATATTGTGCGCCGTGCAAAACTTGAAATTGACATGATTTCCATCAACGGAACAAAGCAGGTGACCAGTTCCCGCAATGTGACATTTATGACAGACACGACAAAAGAGGAGGCTGACTTTTCCGCTTATGACGGGATCATTCTGCCGGGCGGTATGCCGGGAACGGTTCATCTGGGAGAAGATGATACGGTCAGTCAGGTGATCCGTGAGTTTGAAAAAGAAGGAAAACTTGTTGCGGCAATCTGCGCAGCACCGAGTGTGCTGGGACAGGCCGGAATTTTAAATGGGAAGAAAGCTACGTGTCATCCGGGATTTGAAGAAAAACTGACCGGAGCAGAAGTATTCTTTTCCCCGGTAGTATGTGATGGAAATGTGATTACAAGCCGCGGCATGGGAACTGCCGTACCGTTTGGTCTTGCAGTTGCCCGTTATTTTACCGATGATGCAACCATAGAACATGTAAAAGCCGGACTTGTATACGCATAAACAGGTTCCAGAAATTGTCAGCTTTTTGTTCTCATAATTCCTCTGGTTCTGGTCACACTATACTCAGGCACATGAGAACAGCAAGTTGACCCCAAAAGCCGACCTGCCTTCTTGTGTGCAGGCCGGCTTTTTTTATGCAGGCATATAAAATACAGGAGGTGAAGAACTATGGCAGGTAACAACAATTCATCAAGCGGTACAAACCGTATGGCAGTACCGGAGGCAAAGGACGCAATGAAGCGTTTTAAGGAAGAGGTTGCAAGCGAGCTTGGAGTACCTTTAAAAGATGGATACAATGGGGATCTGACTTCCAAACAGGCAGGTTCTATTGGTGGAGAAATGGTCAAGAAGATGATCATGAAGCAGGAAGAACAGATGAAATAAGGACTTTCTGCCGGAAAACAAAACAGCGTATGGCTTTTTACAGGCCATACGCTGTTTTTATTATAGGAAATAAAAAAACACTTGGCAAATATGTATTTCGTATGCTATAATGCTTAAATGACTGTGGTGGTCGTAGTATGCCTGTTTGTACCATCACGGAAAAATAGATCGTACATGGAATTGATATATATAAGGAGGAAACAATTAAGATGAGTGTACAGGTTGAAAATTTAGAGAAGAATATGGCGAAACTTACCATCGAGGTTTCAGCAGAGGATCTGGAGAAAGCACTTGAGTCAGCTTACCAGAAGCAGAAGAAGCAGATCAGTGTTCCGGGATTCCGTAAAGGAAAAGTTCCGAGAGCCATGATCGAGAAGATGTATGGAGTTGACGTATTCTATGAGGATGCAGCAAACGCTCTGATGCAGCAGAATTATGCAGCAGCTGTTGACGAAAGCGGAATTGATATTGTGTCACGTCCGACCGTTGACGTTGTACAGATTGAAAAGGGCAAGCCTTTTATTTTCACAGCTGAAGTTGCTGTAAAGCCTGAAGTTACACTTGGCAAATACATGGGAGTGACCGTTACAAAGATCGATACTTCTGTATCCGATGAAGAAGTAGACGAAGCTCTGGAAAAAGAACGCAATAACAATGCAAGAACCATCAATGTAACAGACAGACCGGTTGCACAGGGAGATACCGCTGTGATCGATTTTGAAGGATTTGTAGACGGTGTTGCATTTGAGGGCGGTAAGGGAGAAAATCATTCATTAGAGATCGGTTCCCACACCTTTATTGATACATTTGAGGATCAGCTGGTTGGAAAGAATGTTGGCGATGAAGTAGATGTAAATGTTACTTTCCCAGAGCAGTATCAGGCTGCTGATCTGGCTGGAAAGCCGGCTACATTCAAGGTTAAGATCAACGAGATCAAAGCAAAGGAACTTCCGGAGCTTGATGATGAGTTCGCAAAGGATGTATCTGAGTTTGATACATTAGCTGAGTACAAGGAAAGCTTAAAGAAAGACTTGGAGAAGAAGAAACAGGATGAAGCAAAGCGTACAAAAGAAGACGAAGCCATCCAGAAGATCATTGACAAGTCAAAGATGGAGATTCCGGAGGCAATGATCGATACACAGTGTGAGACAATGATCGAGGAATTCGCTCAGAGAATCGCACAGAGCGGTCTTTCCATGGATCAGTACTTACAGTTCTCCGGTCTTACCGTAGACGGATTAAAGGAGCAGGTTCGTCCGGAAGCTCTTACCCGTATCCAGAGCAGTCTCGTATTAGAGCAGATCGCTAAGGAAGAAAACATCGAAGTATCTGATGCAGATGTAGATGCAGAGATCGAGAAGATGGCAAAGAATTACGGTATGGAAGCTGATAAGCTCAAAGAGTACATGGGCGAAGGTGAGAAAGAATCCATGAAGAGAGAACTTGCCATCACAAAGGCAGTTGAACTGATCATGGACAACATCAAAGAAAGAGCAAAGGCTAAGACAAAGAAAGAAAAAGAAGCTGAGGCAGAAGCAGAGGCTTAATATTGAAAACTACGACAGAGAAGGACTGGTCTGGGAGAATACCAGACCGGTCTTTTGTTCATTGAGGTGCATCGCAGGATGCATGTAATAAATACAGGAGGCGATTTTTCTATGAGTTTAGTACCTTATGTCATTGAACAGACCAGCAGGGGCGAGAGAAATTATGATATTTATTCCCGTCTGTTAAAAGACAGAATTATCTTTTTAGGGGAAGAAGTAAATGAGACAACCGCAAGTCTTGTTGTTGCACAGCTTCTGTTTCTGGAATCGGAAGATCCGAACAAGGATATTCAGTTATATATCAATTCTCCGGGTGGAATGGTTACTGCCGGTATGGCAATTTATGACACCATGCAGTATATCAAATGTGATGTATCAACCATCTGTATCGGACTGGCAGCCAGCATGGGTGCGTTTCTTCTGGCTGGTGGTACAAAGGGAAAACGTTTTGCACTCCCTAATTCAGAAATCATGATTCATCAGCCTTCCGGTGGTGCAAAAGGACAGGCAACAGAGATTCAGATTGCGGCAGAGAATATTTTAAAGACAAAGAAACGTTTGAATGAAATTCTTGCTGCAAACACCGGTAAGCCATATGAGACAATTGCAGCAGATACGGAACGTGACAATTATATGTCCGCGCAGGAAGCTGCAGATTACGGCTTGATCGATGGAGTGATCACGAATAGATAGTTATGTGGAAACCTCCGGTCATTGCCGGAGGTATTTTTCATTTATAGGAGTAAATAAATTATGGCAGGAAAGAATGATGGCAAAATCCGCTGCTCTTTTTGCGGAAAAACACAGGATCAGGTCGGAAGAATGATTTCAGGTCCAAATGGTGCATTTATCTGTGATGAGTGTGTAGATATCTGCGCAGAGATCATTGAGGAAGAGAATCTGGAAGAAAAAGCTCCGGCTTCTGCAAAGGAAGAAATCAATCTGATTAAACCGGAAGAAATGAAGGCGTTTCTGGACGATTATGTAATCGGGCAGGATCAGGCAAAAAAGGTACTTTCGGTTGCGGTATACAATCATTATAAGAGAGTGCTTGCAGATCAGGAAAATGATGTGGAACTTCAGAAAAGCAATATTCTGATGCTGGGACCGACCGGTTCCGGAAAGACGCTTCTGGCGCAGACACTTGCCCGTGTACTTAATGTACCGTTTGCAATTGCAGATGCCACGACACTGACAGAGGCCGGTTATGTGGGAGAGGATGTAGAGAACATTCTTTTGAAGCTGATTCAGGCTGCAGATTATGATGTGGAGCGTGCACAGCACGGCATTATCTATATTGACGAGATCGATAAGATCACAAAGAAATCGGAGAATGTATCCATCACGAGAGACGTATCCGGAGAGGGTGTTCAGCAGGCATTACTTAAGATTCTGGAAGGAACGGTTGCATCGGTTCCGCCACAGGGAGGACGTAAACATCCGCAGCAGGAACTGATTCCGATTGATACGACAAATATTCTGTTTATTTGCGGCGGAGCATTTGATGGTCTGGAGAAAATTGTAGAGGCACGTATGGACGCTTCTGCGATCGGATTTAATGCAGAGGTGAAGTCAAAGTCTGACATCAATGTGGGGGATGCATTTAAGCGTGCACTGCCACAGGATTTTGTGAAGTTTGGACTGATTCCGGAGTTTATCGGACGTGTGCCGATTACCGTATCTTTAGATTCGCTGGATCGCGACGCATTGATCCGTATTTTAAAAGAGCCAAAGAATTCTCTGATCAAACAGTATACCAGACTTCTGGAACTGGATGGGGTAGGACTGGAATTTGAGGACAGCGCAATTGAAGCAATTGCAGATAAGGCATTAGAGCGTAAAACCGGAGCACGTGGACTGCGTGCCATCATGGAAGCGGTAATGCTGGATCTGATGTATCGTGTCCCATCGGATGATTCCATCAGCAAGTGTGTGGTAGATAAAAAGATGGTGGAAAACAATCTTGCTTTAGATGGAGAAGAGATTCTTGGAATTGAGCAGGACCCGAAGAAAGAAGTAAAAGAAGAACTTGCTTCATAAAAAGACCGGATGCGTCTGGAAATATAGGAGCAGATACAAGTGGAAGATAAAATATTGACAATTCCGGCAGTGGCACTGCGGGGAATGACGATTTTGCCGGGCATGGTGGCTCATTTTGATATCAGCAGGGACAAATCCCTGCGTGCTGTCGAGGAAGCCATGAAAGGAGACCAGAAGCTTTTTATCGTCACACAAAAAGATACAGAGAAAGAAGATCCTCAGGGAGAAGATCTGTATGAAGTGGGGCTTCTGGCTGTGGTTCGTCAGGTCGTAAAATTACAGAAAAATATTATGCGTGTACTGATCGAAGGAATCGGGCGCGCAGAGATATATGAATATACACAGACAGCCGATTATATGCAAGCGCGTGTGATCGTGTATGATCAGGAAGACGATGAACAGCTTCCGGAGCAGGCAAAGTCTGCAATGCTTTTGAGTGTGCAGGAAACGTTTGCAAAATATGCAAGAGTACATGGCAAAATCGGGCAGGATGTGATGCGCCAGGTTCAGGAAGAGACGGATCTTTTAAAACTTCTTGATTATGTGGGAAACAGCCTTGTAATCAGTTATAAAAAGAAACAGAAACTGTTAGAGGCTGTCACGCTGACAGCACGTTATGAGGCGGTGCTTTCTTCTTTGCTGCAGGAGACAGAGATTCTGGCTTTAAAGCGTGATTTCCAGAAAAAAGTGCAGGAACATGTGGATAAAAACCAGAAAGATTACCTGCTTCGGGAGCAGATGCAGGTAATCCGGGAAGAGCTGGGAGAATCCAATACAGAAACCGATGCACAGGAGTATGAAAAGAAACTGCAGGAACTTCAGGCTTCCGGGGAAGTGAAAGCAAGAATTCATAAGGAGATTGAGCGTTTTCAGGGAATTTCAGGAAATTCATCCGAGAGTACGGTAAGCCGTGGTTATATCGAAACCTTACTGGAACTTCCGTGGGATGCAGTATCGGAGGATAACAAAGACTTAAAGCATGCGCAGAAGATTCTGGATGAGGATCATTACGGTCTCGAAAAGGTAAAGGAACGTATTCTGGAATTTCTTGCAGTCCGTAATCTGACCGGAAAGGGAGAGAGCCCGATTATTTGTCTGGTGGGGCCTCCGGGAACCGGAAAAACCAGCATTGCGCGTTCGATTGCCCGTGCGCTGGATAAAAAATATGTTCGTATTTCACTCGGAGGTGTGCGGGATGAAGCGGAGATCCGCGGACACCGCAGAACCTATGTGGGAGCAATGCCGGGAAGAATCGTCAATGGACTGCGGATGGCGGGAGTCAAAAATCCACTGATGCTGCTGGATGAAATTGACAAGATGAGCAGCGATTATAAGGGAGATACAGCTTCTGCCATGCTGGAAGTGCTTGACTCGGAACAGAATCATAAATTCCGGGATCACTATGTAGAGCTTCCGGTGGATCTGTCCGAGGTACTGTTTATTGCAAGTGCCAATTCCATGCAGGATATTCCGGGACCGCTTCTGGATCGTATGGAAATTATAGAAGTCAGCAGTTATACGGAAAACGAAAAGTTCCATATTGCAAAGGATCATCTGCTGGCGAAACAGTTTGAAAAAAACGGAGTTGCAGATGGCAAACTAAAGATTACGGACAAAGCGCTGCGAATGGTGATTTCTTCTTATACCAGAGAAGCAGGTGTACGTTCTCTCGAACGGCAGATCGGAGAAATCTGCCGCAAAGCAGCCCGCAGAATCTACGAGGGCGATGAGAAAATGATTCGTGTAACCGGCACAAATCTGGAAGATTTTCTCGGAAAACCGAAATATCGTCCGGAGAAGAAAAACAAAAAGAATGAAGTAGGCATTGTGCGCGGTCTGGCATGGACCAGTGTGGGTGGTGTAACTTTAGAGATTGAGGTGAATCTGATGCCGGGCAAGGGCAGTGTGGTGTTGACGGGAAAACTCGGAGACGTCATGAAAGAGTCTGCACAGACCGGAATCAGTTATATTCGGTCCATCAGTGAAGATTACCATATTGATCCGGAATTTTTCCAGAAACATGACATCCATATCCATGTTCCGGAAGGTGCGGTTCCAAAAGACGGACCGTCTGCCGGAATTACCATGGCAACCGCAATTCTTTCTGCGGTCACCGGGAAGCCGGTACGGGCAGATGTTGCCATGACAGGGGAAATTACACTGCGCGGACGTGTACTTCCGATTGGCGGATTAAAAGAGAAATTGCTTGCGGCAAAGAATGCCGGAATGAAGACGGTTTGTATTCCAAAAGAGAATGAACAGGATCTTGCCGAAATTTCGGAAGAGATCGTTGGAGATATGGAGATCATACCGGTAGAACATATGGATCAGGTAATTAAGGCTGCATTTGTATAATGCAGCCCAAATTCTTTTTGCAGGAGAATAAATATGATTATCAAAAATGTGAATTTGGAGACAGTTTGTGGAATTACAAGTGCGATTCCGGACAACCTATTGGATGAAGTGGCTTTTGCCGGAAAATCCAATGTGGGAAAGTCATCGCTGATCAATGCGCTGATGAACCGGAAATCGCTTGCGCGTACTTCTTCCCAGCCGGGAAAAACGCAGACCATAAATTTTTACAATGTCAATGAGGCAATGTATCTGGTGGACTTGCCGGGATACGGATACGCAAATGCAAATATTGAGATTAAGGCGAAATGGGGACAGATGATCGAAAATTATCTGCATACATCCAAACGGCTGAAAGCAGTTTTTCTTCTGATTGATATCCGTCATGAACCGTCGGAAAATGATCAGATGATGTATGAGTGGATGGTTCATCAGGGATTTGCGCCAATCATCATTGCAACAAAATCGGACAAATTAAAAAAGATGCAAATCCTGCAACATGTGCAAATGATAAAGGATATCCTGCAAGTAGAGCCGGGAACGATCGTTATTCCGTTTTCTGCGGAGTCAAAACAGGGCCGGGAAGAAATCTGGCAGATTGTAGAATCCGTTATTGAACTTCCGCAAGGGTACATCGAGGCGGAAAATGCCAAAAGAGAGGCAAAACAAAAGCAGCCGGCACCGCAGGAACCGAAGAAAAAAGAACGCTGGAAAAAGACAGACCGCCCGGTAGCCAAAAAGACACTTCGAAAAGAACAGAAAAAGAAAGTGAAAAAAAAGTAGAATGAAGAAAAAGTATTTGTATACTGCAATCATGCTTTTTGCCATTCTGGTGGCAGGAATGGGACTGACCGGATGGTACGTCAGCCAGACACAGGAACAGACGGATGGACAGGAACTGACGGTTGTGACTTCCTTTTATCCAATGTATATTGCGGCTGAGAATGTAATCGGGGATGCAGACGGAGTGCGTCTGGAAAATTTAAGTGAGCCGCAAACCGGCTGCCTGCATGATTTCCAGCTGACACCGGAAGATATGAAGTTACTCAGTACGGCGGATGTGTTTATCATCAATGGTGGTGGAATTGAAAGCTTTATGAAGGAAGTTGCAGAGGCTTACCCGAATCTGAAAATTATAGAAGCTTGTGAGAATATTTCTTTGCTCTCCGGGGAGGAGGACGATACACATCATCATGAGGGGGAAACAGAAGAAGAACATGCCCATGGGGATGTCAATGCCCACGCATGGATGAGCGTTTCTGCTTATGAGACACAGGTACAGACGATTGCCGATGGATTATCTGGAGCAGATCCGGAAAGAAGCAGTGCCTATCAGAATGGGGCAAAGGCATATCTGGAAAAACTGGACGGACTGAAAAAACGTCAGGAGAAATTAAAACAGGAAATTTCCGGTCAGTCGGTGATTCTGTTTCATGAAGCATATGCCTATGTCGCTGTGGACTATGGACTGCAGGTAAACTATCTGCTGGATCTCGATGAGGAACGGCAGGTCAGCGCAGGAGAAGTATCGGATGTGCTTTCTGCTGTCCGCAAGGGGCATGTAAAATACATTCTTGCAGAAGAACTGTATGGAAAGAGTATGGGAGATACGATCCGGAAAGAGTCCGATGCAAAGGTATTATATCTGGACCCGCTGAATCGCGGAACTTACGAAAAAGACAGTTATATTAACGGTATGAAAAAAAACATGGAGATACTTGAGGAGGCATTTTATGCGAAAGATCATTAGTCCGTGTGGATTTCACTGCATCAAGGTGAATCATCTGGGGGTGTGGTTCAGTGAGCAGGAAATCTTAAAAGATGTGAATCTTCATATGCACTGTGGATCGCTGAATGCGATTATCGGAAAAAACGGTGCCGGAAAATCGACATTGATCCGTGCCATGCTGGGGGACATCCCGCATACGGGAGATATTGAGTTTCGGGATACCAAAGACGGACGGATGCAGAATTTAAAAATCGGATATGTCCCGCAATCGATTAACATCGAAAAAAATACACCGGTCAGTGTCTATGACCTGCTGGCAAGCTATGAGTCGAGATATCCGGTGTTTCTGCCGAAAAAACGGAAATTATATGAAAAGATCAAAAAACATCTGCGCATTTTTGAGGCAGAAGAACTGATCGACAAACAGGTTTGTAATCTGTCCGGAGGACAGCTGCAGAGAGTGCTTCTTGCACTGGCGGTGATGGATGAGCCGAATCTGCTGCTTTTGGATGAGCCGGTATCCGGAATTGACCAGAATGGCATGGAACTTTTTTTTAAAACGATGGATTATCTGAAAAAACATTATGACCTTGCGATTATTCTGATCTCACATGATCTGGATTACGTGGCAAGATATGCGGATCATGTAGTGCTTCTGGACAAGACGGTCCTCAGGCAGGGAACGGTAAAAGAAGTATACGAAAGTTCCGAATTTGAACGGATTTTTTCTGCGGGAAAAGAAGAGACATGGATAAAGGAGGATGAGACAAATGATTGATTGGACCTCCTGGATGGATTATGGTTTTATGAAGATGGCATTGGCCGCAATACTGATCATTACACCACTGTTTGGGCTGATGGGAACCATGATTGTCAATAAAAAAATGGCATATTTTTCGGATGCCCTGGGGCATTCCGCACTGACGGGAATTGCTGTAGGAGTGGTATGCGGAATTCCGGATACGAATATTTCCATGGTGATTTTTGCAGTTGTATTCGCGCTGCTGTTAAACAAAATCGGAAGCAGAAGTACCGTATCAACCGATACGATTATTTCGGTTTTTTCCTCCTGTTCGGTTGCGATTGGTCTGGCAATTCTGTCAAAAGGCGGAAATTTCAGTAAATATTCAAGTCTTTTAGTCGGGGATGTTCTGAGCATTACAAAAAAGGAAATCGGGTATCTTGTTATTATTTTTATCGTTACGATTTTGTTCTGGATCACCTGTTTTAACTGGCTGAATGCCATCTGTATTCACCGGGCACTGGCAAAGAGCAAGCGGATTCCGGTACAACTGATGGATTATGTTTTTGCGGTACTTGTAGCACTGATTGTCATGCTTTCCATCAAGTGGGTAGGTATTCTGATCATCAATGCATTGCTGATCCTTCCGGCGGCATCGAGCAGAAATCTGTCGGTAAATATGCGGGAATACCATGTCTTTTCGATAATTTTTTCCGTTTTCTCTGGCGTCATGGGGCTGATTCTGTCTTATTATACAAACGTTGCAACCGGCCCAATGATTGTAATTATCGCATCTGTGATCTATTTTGTGACTTATTTTTTCGGAAGAAAGTGGAAAGAATAACAGGGAGAATAGAATTTGACCGATTGTATTTTTTGTAGTACAATCGGTGTATACAAAATACTGAGGAAATACAAATGGATGAAATAACACTCAAAGCACTTGCAAAAATAAATCTGGGACTGGATGTGGTCCGGCGCAGGGAAGATGGATATCATGAAGTGCGCATGATCATGCAGACCATTCATCTGTACGATCTTCTGGAGATTCAAAAGATCCGGGAGCCGGGGATACAGATTGTTTCCAACCTCTCTTTTTTGCCGGTAAATGAAAATAATCTGGTCTATAAAGCGGCACGGCTGTTACAGGAAGAGTTTGCGCTTACAGATGGAATTTCCGTAAAACTGACAAAGAGAATTCCGGTAGCGGCGGGGATGGCAGGAGGAAGCACGGATGCTGCCGCCATGCTGTATGCGATGAATCAGTTGTATGATCTGGGATTGTCCCGCAGGGAACTGATGAAGCGTGGGGTACAGATCGGGGCAGATGTTCCTTACTGTCTTATGCGTGGAACGGCACTGGCAGAAGGAATCGGGGAAAAACTGACACAGCTTCCGCCGATGATCAAATGTCCGGTGCTGATTGCAAAACCATCCATTTCGGTATCGACCAGATTTGTATATCAGAACCTGAAGCTGGATGAACAGACGAACCATCCGGATATTGATGCACTGATGAAAGATATCCGGGAGAAAGATTTTGACGGTGTCTGTGCACATATGGGAAATGTACTGGAATCGGTTACGATACCAAACTATCCGGTAATTGCAGAGATCAAACAGCAGATGATGCGTTCGGGTGCAAAAGCTTCCATGATGAGCGGAAGCGGTCCTACCGTATTCGGTCTTTTTGAAGATGGAGAAACGGCAAAGCGTGCGCTGCGGGAAATGAAACGCTCCGGTCTTGCAAAACAGGTATATCTGACCACGATCTACAACAACAGGAGAAAGTAATAATTCACACAAACAGAAATGGAGACGATAACATGACAGATGATCTGACGCTCAATATGGACGCATATCTGCCACTGAGAGATGTTGTATTTAATACGTTAAGAGAGGCAATTTTAAAAGGAGATCTCAAACCGGGAGAGCGGCTTATGGAGTTACAGCTGGCAGCAAAGCTTGGGGTGAGCCGTACACCGATCCGTGAAGCCATCCGTATGCTCGAGCAGGAGGGACTTGCTGTAACCATGCCACGCAAAGGGGCAGAGGTTGCAAAGATGACGCTCAAAGATATGGAAGACGTTCTGGAAATCCGGGAGGCACTGGATGAACTTGCCGTAAAGATTGCATGTGATAAGATTTCGGAGAAAGAGCTGCAAAAACTTTTAGAAGTCAAAGATCAGTTTGAAAACAGTACAAAGACCGGAGATGTGAAAATGATTGCCGAGATGGATGTAAAATTCCACGATGTTATTTTTGAATCAACGGGAAATCCGAAACTCGTGACGTTATTGAACAATCTGCGGGAGCAGATCTACCGATACCGTGTGGAATATATCAAAAATCCGGACAATTATCCGGTATTGATCGCAGAACATAATGCGATTGCGGAGGGACTGAAAAACAGGGATAAAGAAGCGGCAACGCTTGCCATGCACAAGCATGTAAAAAACCAGGCAGTGGCGGTAAAGAGCGTAATCCAGTGTCAGGATGAAACAGAAAGTGAATAGTTTATGTAACAGATGGAAATAGTAAGGACAGATACCTTTTGGTGTCTGTTCTTTTTTCATATAAAGAGAGACAGGAATGTAAAAATGGGGCATACAAAAATTTCAACAGATATTGAACAAAACATCAGACAGTTCCAGCAGCTGTTCGCAGACAGTGCAGATATTAAAATGAAGGAAATGCGTCTGGGAAAAGGAAAAAGAAGACGCTGTTTTCTGGCATATATTGAGGTGGCAGTCAGCAATATGCTGCTGGAAACGACGGCTTTGGGGAGACTGCTGGCGGCATTATCGGAGCTGCCGGACAGAGACTTAAATCAGGTACTCAATGAGAATGCGATGGGGATTTCAGATGTGACACCGTACGATACCATAGAGGATGCAGCACAGGGGATGCTCACGGGGGATGCCATCCTTTTTGTGGATGGATACGGACATGCATTAAAGATTGCCGACAAAGGATATCCCGGCATGGGGGTGCAGGAACCGGATTCGGAAAAGGTGATCCGTGGTTCGAAGGAGGGGTTTACCGATTCCATCAAAACGAATACGGCACTTATCCGTAAGCGTGTGCGATCGACACGGGTCAGAGTAGAAGAAGTACAGGAGGGGGTGCGTTCGCATACGGCAATTGATCTGGTGTATATGGCAGATCTGAAATATACATCCGTGCTGGAAAAAATCCGGGAAAAAATTACAGAATATGAGATTGATGGGGTCATGGACAGTGGAACTTTGGAACAGTTGGCGGAAAAGAAATGGTATTCACCGTTTCCACAGTTTCAGACGACGCAGAGGCCGGACCGGGCAGCACTTGCGGTGCTGGAGGGGAGAATCGTATTGTTATGCGACAATTCTCCGGTCGCTCTCATTCTGCCGACAGATCTGAACTCCTTTCTGAAGACGAGTGATGACTATTATAATCGCTTTGGTGTGGCAACGTTTGCACGGATTTTGCGTTACATGGCAGCCTTTTTTGCCATGACGCTTCCCGGACTGTATCTGGCGGTGACAAATTTTCACACACAGATTCTGCCGACACCGCTTTTGTTATCCTTCTGGGAGGCACGGATCGGTGTGCCTTTTCCGGCGGCACTGGAGGTCATTCTCATGGAGATTTCTTTTGAACTGTTGCGGGAGGCGGGGGTCCGGCTGCCGGGGGCAATGGGAAATACGATCGGAATTGTCGGAGGTCTGATTATCGGGCAGGCAGCTGTGGATGCCAACCTTGTCAGTCCGATTGTGGTGATCGTGGTTGCGTTTACCGCGCTTTGTTCCTTTTCCATTCCGAATGAAGAATTTGCTTTTTCATTCCGGATATTGAAATTTTATGTGATTGTCCTGTCCGCATGGCTTGGATTTTTCGGATTTTTGATTGCACTGCTTACGGTGTTCATCCATCTGTCGCGGCTGGAAAGCTTTGGGATTCCGTATCTCATGCCGTTTGTGGGGGCAGATGTCAATGATTATCATGATGAACGCGACAGTATCTGGCGTGCACCACTGAAAAAAATGGTGCGAAGACCCATTTATGCAAAACGTGGGGAGCGGATACGTCTGCGGAAAAAATAGGCTGAGTAAACAGTAACGGAGGAACGATATGTTTTCAAATAATAACCGGATATCAACGCGGCAGGTGTTCCGGCTGTTTGTGTTCGATTTTGTAGGGGAAAGTACGCTGATTCTGCCCTCACAGCTGGCGGCATTTGCGGGAAATGACGGTCTGGCATCCATTGTGCTGGGCGGCATTATGGGAAGCCTGTATCTGTGGTATCTTGCATATGTTTTAAAAAAGATGGAAACGGATCTGGTCACTTATATGGAACGGATTCTGCCGGCATGGATGAAAAAAATTTTTCTGGTGTTACTGCTGGTCTATTTTACCGGGATGGCAGGATACGGGGCATATATCTTTTCGGACGTGATACAAAAGGGGCTGATTGCAGGGGAGTCGTTTCCCCTGATTCTGATTCTGGTATTGCTGACGGCAGGGTATGCTGTGTGTGGCGGGATTGAAAGCCGTGCACGGGTGTATGAGATTTTGTTTGTCGTTTTGTTTGTACTTCTTGCAGGAATGCTTTTGATTGCGGCGGGGGATCTGGAGATGGAATATCTGTATGGCTTTTTTCAGGCAGATACCGGGTCGGTGATGAAAGGAAGTCTGGCAGTCTTTTTTTGTCTGATGCCATTGTTTCTGCTTGCATTTTTTCCCTCCTATGTGCAGAAAGCAAAATGGGGGAAGCTGGTGCATGCCGTGCATGCGGCAATGTGGTTTGCCATAGGTGTTCTTGCAGTTTTGTATGTGATCCTGCTGGGCAGTTTTGGAAGCCGTTCCCTGACGACCATGAAATATCCGGCAATTACGCTGATGAGCAGTATCCATCTGAGGGGAAGTTTTTTGAAGCGGCTGGATGCCTTTATGATCGCCATCTGGTTTTTTACGCTGTTTGCACTTGTGACTGTGTTTTTGTTTTATGCACAGGAACTGGTACAGAAACTGCGGAAAAAAGATACGCATAAAAAATGGTATCTCTGTGGGGTGATGGCTGCCGTTTTCGGGGTGGCAGAAATGCTCCACCAAAGCAGCCATGGGGAATGGTTCCGGGATTATCTGTTGTATATCGGAATCCCGTTGTTTTTGTTCCTGCCATTGTTTGTACTTTTGTGGGGAAAGGGGAAAAAACGGCATGAAGGGTAAAATAAAAAAATATGTTGCACTGGTATTGTCTGTGCAGCAGCTGCTTTGCGGATGCAGTGCCACAGAACTCGAAGACCGCTGTTTTCCAATGATGGCGGTTGTGGACGAAAAGGATGGACAGATTTCTTTTGGTTATGGATTTCCCAAGCTGAGCCAGAAGGATAATACAGATCTGGAAGAGGCGCGTGTGAATATCGCGCCTGTCACGGGAAAGACGATGGAAAGCTGTGTGCAGACCTATGATAGCCGGCTGGAAAAACTGGCAGACTGCAATCATATGAAAGTGCTTGTCTTCGGGGAAAATCTGATGGAGGATACCGGACGGTATGCGGATGTTCTTTCTTATCTGAAACAAACCGGACTTTTCCCAAGAAACATCTATGTATGTGTGGCGGAAGATCCATTGGCATTGTTTGAGACAGAAGAAGATCTGCCACAGGATCTGGGAAGTTATCTGGAACAGTATCTGCAGAATCAGGAATCAGCGGGATCAGGAAAACTGTTTAAGCTTGGCAGGCTGCTGGACGAGAAGGAAAACCATATCCTGCAGATTATGCTGCCATATCTGGAAACAGAAGACCATATCATCTTCTGGAAAACCATGTACCGCGTACCGGATGACAGGTTTTTGTATAAACAGGAAAAATAATGGAAATGCTCTTACTATCAGAGGAAAGAGAGTGTGGGAAAATGAAAAAGAAAAAAAGCATGTTTATCATTTTATGTATGTTAACGGTTCTTGCTGCGGGAACTGCGCACGCAACAGAAAAGGAAAGGGTGGACCCACTGCAGCCGGCAATTGCAGAAAAAATACTGCGGTTTCATGTACTGGCAAACAGTGATGCCAAGGACGACCAGAATGTGAAACTAAAGGTCCGGGATGCGGTGGGGCATATGCTTGGGCAAAAACTAAAAAAGGTAACAGACCGGGCGCAAACCGAAAAAATTGTGCAGGACCACATGGACGAAATTATAGAAACAGCGGAAAAAACGCTGCACAAAAACGGCTATACATACGGTGCCAGCGCAAGGCTTGCCAATGTGGATTTCCCTGTGAAAACGTATGGGGATTATACGTTTCCTGCAGGCAAATACCGTGCATTGCAGATTACACTGGGAAAAGGAGAAGGACATAACTGGTGGTGTGTGCTGTATCCGAATATGTGTTTTCAGGGATCGGTATATGAGGTTATGGATGAATCTTCCGGTGAGGAGCTGCGTGAAGTTTTGACACAGGAAGAATATGCAGATGTGTTTGATTCTGGAAAAATGCAGATCCGGTGGAAATTCCTTGATTATTTCCGTTAAACTGGTTATGATAATGAAGCACGCCAATGTGCGTTAAGATATCAAGGAAAAGAAGGAACTGGCTATGACAAAAGACGTATTATTGTCCATCAAGGGATTGCAGATCGGGGAAAACGAACAGAATGACACGATAGAAGTGATCTCCCCGGGAGATTATTATTTTCGGAATGGCAAGCATTTTTTTATGTACGAGGAGGTCATGGAAGGTCAGAAAGAATCGACCAGGAACATGATTAAAGTGCGTGATAATTATATGGAACTGACGAAAAAGGGTGCTGTCAACGTTCATATGATTTTTGAAAAAAATAAAAAAAATATTACATATTATAATACCCCATACGGCAGTCTGCTGGTGGGAATTGATGCCTACCGTGTGGATGTGCAGGAGAAAGAGGAAGAGATTACGGTTGAGGTGGAATATGCGCTGGAGATAAACAATGAGCATCTGGCGGACTGCCATATCCGGATTCTGGCAAATCCGAAACAGGACCCGGCATTCAAACTTGTCAGATAAACAGACGTAAGTAATGAATATGCACGAAAACAAACGAAAATGAACGAAAAAATTGTTAAATATTGTGAAAAAATGCTGAGTTGTGGTATAATGTAAAAAATGATAACAGAGGGGGAAATCATTATGAATACGGAACACAGGCAGCAGAAAATTTCTTTCTGGCATTCTATGAAAACGCAGTTTATTGCGGTAGTGATTCTTGTGGCGGCAGTGATTGTAATATTGTATACACTCATGATTATGCCTGGGGTAAAAAGCAATATCCGCAGTATCTATTCCGACTATCTGCTGGATCTTTCCATTTCGTATGGAAGGGAGATGGAAAGTGCCATGCAGGTAAATATTGATCTTTTAGATAATCCGGAAGCTGCACAGGACATTTTACAGCAGCTAGATATCGCAGGAGCCAAGACAGCTTATGCCTATCTGGTCGGATTTGACGGAACGATGCTGTATCATCCTACCGCTGAGAAAATCGGGCAGCCGGTAGAAAACGATGCTGTCAAAAAGATGCTCAAAGAGATACAGGGGGGAAGTATCCCAAAACCGGAGACTGTGCAGTATGTATTTCAGGGGGAGAAAAAATTTGCCGCATGTTATACCAGCAAAAAACAGTTTATCCTTGTAGTCACGGCGGATGATGCAGAGCTTCTTGCACCGGCATTAATGCTGGAGCAAAGGGGAATCCTGATTTCCGGTGTGCTGCTGTTGCTCGGGGCTTTGGCAGCGTTTGTTTTTGCAACACGGATTACACGTCCGTTATCAAAGATTACAGATTCCGTGAACCGGATTGCACAGCTGGATCTGCGAAACGATCAGGTACTGGAACAATGTGCCGCACATCGTGGGGAAGTCGGAAGCATTGCAAATGCCGTGCTTCGGATGAAAGAGGCTCTGACGGAAATTGTACAGAAGATACGGCAGCAGAGTGGACAGTTGTTTGATGCGTCGGAAACGTTAAACAATAACGCGGTAAAGACAGCAGGAAACGTAAATAATGTGGAGACCGCAGTAAATGAGATCGCAACCAGTGCAACCAGTCAGGCACAGGAGACACAGGGGGCAACCGAGTCCATTATTTCCATGGGTACGATGATTGAGGATTCTACAAGCCAGGTAAAATCCATGAACGAGACGGCAGATGTGATGAATGAGTCCGGACAGATAGCCAAAAAGGCACTGGAAGAACTGGGAGAAATCAATGAGAGGGCAACCGAGTCCATCAATGTGATTTATGAACAGACCAATACAACGAATGATTCTGCCTTGAAGATCAAGGATGCAACATCGCTGATTGCTTCCATTGCAGATGAAACCAATCTGCTGTCACTCAATGCTTCCATTGAGGCTGCCAGGGCAGGAGAGGCAGGAAAAGGTTTTGCGGTGGTGGCAGCACAGATCCAGAAGCTGGCAGAACAGTCCAACGAATCTGCCAAGCGGATTGAGGATATTATCCGTGAACTGCTGAAAGATTCCGAAACTGCAGTACATACGATGGAAGATGTGAAGAAAATCATGCAGGAGCAGAACGAAAAAGTGAAAAAGACGGCAGAAGTTTTTGAACAAATGCATGAAGGTGTCAATTTGTCCATCCATGGAATGGTATCCATAGAAGAACAGACACAAAAGATTGAGGATGCAAGAAATAAGATCGTAGATACGGTACAGAGTCTGTCGGCAATCGCAGAGGAAAATGCGGCAAGCACACAGGAGACCTCAGCTTCCATGATGGAAATTGGTTCGGTTATCAATGATATCAGCCAGAATGCAGAGAACCTTAAAAATATTGCAGAGGTTCTGGAAAAGAATATGCAGCTGTTTCAGATGGAAGAATCATGATTTGTGGAACAACGGTATAGAATCTGCATGAAAAGAAAAGGCTTATCTTCCCGGTGGGGAAGATAAGCCTTTTCCTGTTTTTTTCCTGTAAACACATTATTTCTTTTTGCTGCTGGAACCGGATTTGGATTCTTTCAGCCGGGCATTGGCTTCATTGTACTTTTCCTGAAGCTTTGCACGGAATCCTTTTTTCTTTTTGACCGGTTTTTCCAGCGGTCCACGGAGTCCGCGTACGCCTGTGATATAAAGACCACTGACGGTTGCCTTGACTTCTTTCTTGACCGGAATGTCATCGTAGATCTGCTCGTCTGCGATCAGTGTCATGACTCTTGGTCCGACTTTGGCTTTTACGATTGGAAGTTTGGCGCGCTGCATGAGTTTGTTTGCCTGTTCCATTACCTGTGAAGGAAGGCCGGCATCTTTCATTTTCATTCGTTTTTTGTCGATGATCAGCATCGTCACTGTCTGCGCAGCGGCTTTCATCTGCTCATCCTGTTCTTCTTTTTTCTTCTGTGCTTTCTTTCCGAGAAAGTACAGGACAATCATAGCGGCTACCAGAATAATGGCAATCACTAATAATACGATTCCTATTGGTTTCATCGTGGATTTCCTCCTCTATATACTAAAATTTATTGTAGCAAAGATTTCTGTAAAAATCAACGTTTACTGTTTGTATTTTCTATGGATTTATGGTATGTTTAATTAGTTGTAAAAGGAAAGAAAGAAGGATTTGGGACATTATGAAGAAAAGAGTGGTTATACTTTTTTTGTGCATGACGATGGTATTATCCATGGGGGCATGTGGTACAGACAGTGATAAAAAGGCAAGTACCCAGCAGGAAACACAGGAGACGGCAAGTGAAGTGTTTGACGGACCGCACAGCGCACAGATGAAGCTGGATCTGTCAAAACTTGTGACGAAACTTGCAGATTATAAAGGGATTGATGTTACAATCTCCGGAAATTATGATGTGACAGATGATCAGGTGGAGCAGAATTTAATGTCGCTGCTTCCGTATTACGGAATCACCGGAGTTGAGGTAAAAGACCGTGATACGGTTCAAAAGAATGATTATGTCAAGGTGGATTATACCGGATATCTCGACGGGGATGCATTTGATGGCGGTTCTGCGACAGACACAATGATTGATGTGGCGAACAACTGTGATGCCACACAGAAGACAAATTACATTGATGGATTCAGTGATGGGCTTGTCGGCGCAAAAGTCGGGGAAGAAGTAAGTTCGGATGTGACATTCCCGGAGAATTACCAGTCTTCGGATCTGGCGGGAAAGAAAACAACGTTTAAATTCAAAATCAAGGGAATTTATAAGCCGGTTACCATGGACACGCTGACCGATGACATGGTAGCAGATGCATTTACCGAGCAGAAGATCACCACGAAAAAGGATCTGGTTGCATATGTACGGCAGGTACTCGAAAAGCAGGCCGCAAATTCCAAGTCTCAGGCAAGTATCAGCGCAGTTGAAGATGATCTGCTGGATAAATGTAAAGTGACAATTCCGGATGAGTATCTGGATGCGCGTCTGCAGGAATATCAGCATGAATTTGAAGCAGACAACTGCAATGATACACAGACTCTGGAACAGTATGCCAAGAATAACAATACTACCGTGGATGATATGAAAAAACAGTGGAAAGAACTGATGATCAAGCAGATCAAAATTGAATTTATCTTTGGACGGATTGCGGAAAAAGAAAATATTACAATCAGTGATGATGATTTTAAGTCATTTGTAGATTATCTGGTAAGTTCAGGCAACAGCCAGATGGCAGATGAAAATGCGGTATATAAATATTATGGTGGTGGAAATAAAGAGGATGGAGAGAAAACACTTCGTCAGCTGTATGTGGTCAATCAGGCGATTTCGTATGTTGTGGAGAAAGCCAATATTACCGTAGAACCGGATACACAGACGACAGAGTCATCGGAAAACTAAAGGGTTCAATAAAAACAACTAAGGGATAGATTAGATTTTTAACGGAGGAACAGTATGGAATTAGTAAATGTCAGAGAGATTTTCAAAAATACGATCAGATATGAAAATCAGCAGGTAACGATCGGCGGATGGGTAAGAAGTAACCGTAATTCCAAAAATTTTGGATTCATTGTAGTGAATGATGGTACCTTTTTTGAGCCGATTCAGGTTGTATATGGAGATGGTCTGGAGAATTATGAGGAAGTCTGCAAGATTAATGTCGGAGCAGCAGTCATTGTAAAAGGACAGCTGGTGCCTACGCCGGAAGCAAAACAGCCGTTTGAGATCCAGGCAGCAGAGGTAACCGTGGAAGGGGCTTCCACACCGGATTATCCGTTGCAGAAGAAGCGTCACACGTTTGAATATCTGCGTACCATTTCACATCTGCGTCCGAGAACCAATACGTTTGAGGCGGTGTTCCGTGTACGTTCCCTGTGTGCATATGCGATTCACAAGTTTTTCCAGGAGCGCGATTTCGTTTATGTGCATACTCCGCTCATCACAGGAAGTGACTGCGAGGGTGCCGGGGAAATGTTCCAGGTAACAACGCTTGATTTAAAAGATGTGCCGAAAAAACAGGATGGAACCGTGGATTATACTAAGGATTTCTTTGGAAAACCTACCAATCTGACTGTATCCGGTCAGTTAAACGGAGAAACCTATGCGATGGCCTTTAAAAATATTTATACGTTTGGACCGACCTTCCGTGCGGAAAATTCAAACACAACCAGACATGCGGCTGAGTTCTGGATGATTGAGCCGGAGATCGCATTTGCGGATCTTGAAGATGATATGATGCTTGCGGAAAGCATGTTAAAGTATGTGATTAATTATGTGATTGAACATGCACCAGAAGAAATGGCATTTTTCAATAATTTTGTGGACAAAGGTCTGCTGGATCGTTTGGAGAACGTAGTAAACAATGATTTTGCACGGGTGACCTACACAGAAGCAATTAAGATATTGTCAAAACACAATGACAAGTTTGATTATAAGGTATCCTGGGGCTGTGATCTGCAGACCGAGCATGAGCGTTACCTGACCGAACAGATTTATAAGAGACCGGTATTTGTAACCGATTATCCGAAGGAAATCAAGGCATTTTACATGAAACTCAATGAAGACGGAAAGACAGTTGCAGCAGTAGACTGCCTTGTTCCGGGAATCGGAGAGATCATCGGCGGAAGCCAGAGAGAGGACGATTATGATAAACTTCTGGCACGTATTCAGGACATGGGGCTGAAAGAGGAAGATTACAAGTTTTATCTGGATCTGCGCAAATACGGATCAGCCAGACATGCCGGATTCGGTCTTGGATTTGAGCGCTGCGTGATGTATCTGACGGGTATGGCAAATATCCGCGATGTCATTCCGTTCCCTAGAACCGTAAATAACTGCGAACTGTAAAATGGAATAAAAGAGCCGTATTTCCCATAAACTCTAAGGAGGACAATTTCCGGAGAAGTATGTGTGGAGAATGGGCAGGAACAAATAAATAATAAAACAGGAAGAAACGTCGCAAAGTTTGCAGGCTGCTTTATAGGCACATGTCTGCTCTCCGCGGCGCTTTTTCTGTTATGGTGCGGGATTTCCTATTCCATGAGATTGTCGGTGGAACTGATCCGGGTGGGAATTACGGCATGGTATGCGCTTTCCGGTCTCATCGGTGGAAAAATCCTGCGCGCATGTAAATGTGGTGCCATACCTTTTTGCGCAGTTATGCTGGGAGGCCTTTTTTTCGGGATTCTGTATGTCTGTTCCTGCATACGGGAACAGCACTGGATTGCGCTGGAGGGAGAAAACCTGACGATTCTGATTTTGTGTACGGCAGCGGCACTGCTGGGAAGCGTGCGGTGGAAAAAGAAGTAAGGGCTGTGTGACTGTAAAAAAAGACTTTCCTTATGGTGACCACTGTGCTATAATAATACAGATAGACGGGAAATCCAAAAAAACAGACAAAGGAGAGATTCTCATGAAGCATGTAAAGACATTAAATACAAGAAAGTTACAGAACACAATCAAGACAGGTGGATGTGGCGAGTGCCAGACATCATGCCAGTCTGCATGTAAGACATCCTGTACAGTAGGAAACCAGACCTGCGAGAAGTGTAAGTAATCACGGAGTGATTACTTACACAGCCCGAACGCTAAGGTAAGAAAAATAAGGCATAATAAAGCCGCGTGCGTAGCGCGCGGTTTTATTATGTTTAGGAAAGAGAGGAAATATTATAGTGGTTCATCAGTTTAAGAACAATGGCTATGATATTGTATTAGACGTAAACTCCGGTGCCATTCATGTGGTGGATGATGTGACTTATGACGTGATCGCATTATTTGAAGATCACTCTAGGGAAGAGATCATTGCCCAGTTACAATCCCGGTATCCGGAACAGGAGATTGCAGAAGCAATCGAAGAAACAGAGCAGTTAAAGGAGCAGGGAGACCTGTTTACGGAAGATGCTTACGAACAGAAGATTTTTGATTTTAAGAAGCGCCCGACGGTAGTAAAGGCATTGTGTTTACATATTGCACATGACTGCAATCTGGCATGCCGCTATTGCTTTGCGGAAGAGGGCGAATATCATGGAAGAAGAGCCCTGATGTCTTATGAGACAGGAAAACAGGCACTTGATTTCCTGATTGCAAACTCCGGAAACCGGAAAAATCTTGAAGTGGATTTCTTCGGAGGAGAGCCACTCATGAATTTTGATGTGGTAAAACAGTTGGTTGCCTATGGACGGGAACAGGAAAAGCTGCATGACAAGCATTTCCGTTTTACGCTGACAACGAACGGGGTGTTGCTAAATGACGATATCATGGAATTTGCAAATAAGGAAATGGACAATGTCGTTTTAAGTATTGATGGAAGAAAAGAAGTGAATGACCGTATGCGTCCGTTCCGGAAGGGGGCGGGAAGCTATGATCTGATCGTTCCGAAGTTCCAGAAACTTGCAGAAAGCCGGAATCAGGAGCGTTATTATGTTCGCGGTACCTATACCCATTTCAACACCGATTTTTCCAAGGATGTACTGCATCTGGCCGATCTGGGATTCAAGCAGATTTCTGTGGAGCCGGTTGTCGCACAGCCGACCGATGAATATGCACTGCAGGAAGAGGATCTTCCGGTTCTCTTTGAAGAATATGATAAACTGGCAGCGGAGATGGTCCGCCGTAACAGAGAAGGAAATTCTTTCAACTTCTTCCATTTCATGATTGATCTGGAAGGTGGACCTTGTGTGTACAAGCGTCTGTCCGGATGTGGTTCCGGAACGGAATACCTTGCGGTCACACCGTGGGGAGATCTGTATCCGTGCCACCAGTTCGTCGGAAATGAAGATTTTCTGATGGGAAATGTCTGGGATGGCGTGAAAAACACGAATCTGCAGGACGAGTTTAAATGCTGCAATGTCTATGCAAAAGAAAAGTGCCGTAAATGCTTTGCCAGATTTTACTGTAGTGGGGGATGTGCTGCAAATTCGTACAATTTCCACGGAACCATCACAGATGCTTATGATCTGGGATGTGAACTCCAGAAGAAACGTATTGAATGCGCAATCATGATAAAAGCTGCGGAAGCGGAAAATTAAAGGAATAGGAAGGAAGCAAACATGAAAAAAAGCAAGGGCGTCGCTATAATCGCGATTATCCTGGCCTGTCTGATCGGACTGGGATATTACACGAGCACGATTATGTCTGCGACAAGCACAAGTCAGAAAAAAACTGACAACAAGACGGAAGCCGAAGGTATTAAACTTGGTCTTGATCTTTCCGGTGGTGTGTCCATTACTTACCGGATCAAGGATAAGAATCCATCCAAGAAAGATATCAATGATACGGTAGCAAAGCTTGAAGAGCGTGCCGAGAGTTACAGTACCGAGTATGCGGTATATCCGGTCGGCGATGACCGTATTACGGTAGAAATTCCTGGTGTCTATGATGCAAATGCCGTACTTGAGGATCTGGGAAGCCCGGGATCGCTGTATTTTATCGTACAGAAAGATTCGGACGGTAATGAAAACTACAGTTATGACAGTTCCACAGGGGAATACAAACTGAATTATGACATTCAGAATCTGGTTGACAATGGTTCTGTAATCATGGACGGTAATGATGTAAAGTCTGCCAATGCAGCGTATAACCAGACTTCCTCTACCAGTACCAAGGAGCCGGTTGTTCAGCTGACATTAAAGAAAAAAGCAGCAGATGTGTTTGGAGAGGCAACCACAAAGGCAGCTTCTTCCGGAGAATCTATCGGTATTTACTATGATGATCATTTCATCAGTGTACCGAAAGTAGAGAGCGCAATCAAAGACGGAAGCTGTGTCATCAACGGTATGTCTGATTATGATGAAGCGGAACAGCTTGCAACATTTATCCGTGTAGGTGCGATCAACTTAAAGCTCGAAGAGATGGAATCTTCCGTAGCAGGGGCACAGCTGGGTGGAAAAGCACTTTCTTCCAGTGTCAAGGCAGCCATCATCGGTCTGATCCTTGTGATGCTTTTCATGATCTTAAATTACAGCTTATCTGGTGTGGTTGCATCCATTGGTCTTGCCATTTATACAACCGTAACGGTAGCTCTGATTTATCTGTTTGAAATTACGCTGACACTTCCGGGTATCGCGGGTGTTATCCTCGGTATCGGTATGGCGGTGGATGCGAACGTTATTATTATCTCACGTATCCGTGAAGAGATTGCAGCAGGAAAGTCCGTACTGACATCCATCAAAACAGGTTACAAAAAGGCCATGTCTGCCATCATTGACGGTAACGTGACCACCTTTATTGCGGCACTGGTGCTGATGTGGCTTGGTTCCGGAACCGTTAAGGGATTTGCATATACACTGATTATCTCCCTGATTGTTTCCATGTTCACTGCACTTGTCATTTCAAGACTGTTAAATCTGGCATTTTATGCGGTTGGATGCAGAAACGAGAAATTATACGGACGTGCAAAAGAACATAAGACCATCGATTTTATGAAGCATCGCTGGGTATGTTTTATCCTTTCCCTCGTTGTGATCGTAGCCGGATTTGTTGGAATGATCGGTTACGGAGCAGCTGGAAAGGGATCTTTGAATTTCAGTCTGGAATTTAAGGGTGGTACATCCATCTCCGCAGATTTTGGTAAGGATTATACCGTTGAACAGGTAGAGGACAAGATTGTACCGGAAGTCGCAAAGGTTATTAATGATAATGCGATCCAGGCAAGTACCGTATCCGGCAGCAATGTTGTGACAATCAAGACAAAGACACTGAGCCTGAGCGAACGTGAAGAAGTAAATCAGATGCTTGTGGACAAGTTTGGTGTGGATGAATCCACAATCGAGAGCCAGAGTATTGGTTCTACCATCAGTAATGAGATGCGTTCCAATGCGGTCAAGGCACTGATCGTTGCATGTATTTTCATGCTGTTTTATATCTGGTTCCGTTTCAAGGACATCCGTTTCGCCGGAAGTGCGATTATTGCACTGGTACACGATGTACTTGTTATGTTAACCGGTTATGCATTGATCCGTATTTCTGTAGGTAATACATTTATTGCCTGCATACTTACAATTGTCGGATATTCCATCAATGATACCATCGTTATCTTTGACCGTATCCGTGAGAACATGCAGGGAATGAAGAAACAGACACCGGAAACACTGGCAGAGGTGGCAAACCGGTCTCTGACACAGACACTTTCCCGTTCACTGAATACCTCCATTACAACCATCATCATGGTATTGCTGCTGTTTATCCTCGGAGTATCTTCCATCCGTGAGTTTGCATTACCGCTTATGATTGGACTGATCAGTGGTACGTATTCTTCCATCTTTATTGCAGCTGCATTATGGTATGTCATGAAACTGCATCTTGGCAAGGACAAATTGTTAAAACCAGCAGTAGCAAAGACAAAAAAGAAATAAATATTAAAAAACAGGGGAGCTGCACGGCAGCTCCCGTTTGTTTTCTAAGGAGTGGAATGGTTGCATTGCACCGAAGAATTCGGTATAATGGGGAAAAAGAGTTGAAAAGGAGAATATTATGTACACACTGGAAGATATACAGGCAGTAGATCCTGAAATTGCAGCAGCGATCACTGCAGAGTTTGACAGACAAAACAGCCACATTGAGCTGATCGCATCGGAAAACTGGGTGAGCCCGGCGGTTATGTCTGCAATGGGAAGTATTCTGACCAACAAATATGCAGAAGGTTATCCGGGAAAGCGTTATTACGGTGGATGTGAGTGCGTGGATGTAGTTGAGGAACTGGCAAGAGAACGCGCAAAGAAACTGTTTGGCTGTGAGTACGTCAATGTACAGCCGCATTCCGGTGCACAGGCAAACATGGCAGTACAGTTTGCTATTTTAAAGCCGGGTGATACCATTATGGGAATGAATCTCGATCACGGCGGACATCTGACACACGGTTCACCGGTGAATTTTTCCGGTACGTATTTCCATGTAGTACCTTATGGAGTCAACGATGAGGGATTTATTGACTATGATAAAGTAAGAGAGATTGCACTTGAGTGTAAGCCAAAGATGATCATTGCAGGTGCATCTGCATATGCACGTACTATTGACTTTAAGAAATTCCGTGAGATCGCAGATGAAGTGAATGCGGTGCTTATGGTAGATATGGCGCACATCGCAGGACTGGTAGCCGCAGGGCTGCATCCAAGCCCGATTCCATACGCAGATGTGGTAACCACTACAACACACAAGACACTGCGCGGACCTCGTGGAGGAATGATCCTCTGCAGTGATGAGGTAAACAAAAAGTATAATTTCAATAAAGCTATCTTCCCGGGAACACAGGGAGGACCGCTGATGCATGTGATTGCTGCAAAAGCAGTCTGCTTTGAGGAGGCATTAAAGCCGGAATTTAAGACGTATCAGGAGCAGATTATAAAGAATGCACAGGCACTTTGCAAAGGATTACAGAAGCGTGATGTCAAGATTGTATCCGGAGGAACAGATAACCATCTGATGCTGGTGGATCTGACACCATATGACCTGACCGGAAAAGTTGTTGAGAAACTTCTTGACAGTGCGCATATCACTGCCAATAAGAATACGATTCCAAACGATCCGCAGAAACCATTTGTTACAAGCGGAATCCGTCTTGGAACACCTGCGGCTACATCCAGAGGATTAAAAGAGGACGATTTTGATCAGGTAGCTGAGGCAATTGCCATGCTCATCAAAGAGGGAGAGCCGGCTGTTGAGAAGGCAAAAGCCATCATTAAAACACTGACCGATAAATATCCGCTGCAGCCGATGCATTAATTAGGAGGAACCATGATAGATTTAAAATTTTTAAGAGAAAATCCGGATGTTGTAAAAGAAAACATCAAAAAGAAATTTCAGGATCATAAGCTTCCACTCGTGGATGAGGTAATAGAACTGGATGCAAAGGCCCGGGCTGCGCAGTCCGAGGCAGATGAGCTGCGTGCCAGCCGTAATAAACTTTCCAAGCAGATTGGTGCCTTAATGGGACAGGGAAAGAAAGATGAAGCAGAAGAAGTCAAAGCACAGGTAGCTGCAAATGCTGCCCGTTTGTCTGAGTTAGAGGCACAGGAGAAGGAACTTTCCGAGAAAGTGACAAAGATCATGATGACGATTCCAAATATCATTGATCCATCCGTACCGATTGGAAAGGATGACAGCTGCAACGTGGAGATCGAAAAATTCGGTGATCCATATGTTCCGGATTTCGAAATCCCATATCATACGGATATTATGGAGCGTTTTGACGGAATTGATCTCGATGCTGCCGGAAAGGTTGCCGGAAACGGATTTTATTACCTGATGGGGGATATCGCAAGAATTCATTCTTCGGTAATCGCTTATGCAAGGGATTTCATGATCAACCGCGGATTTACTTACTGTGTTCCGCCATTTATGATCCGTTCCAACGTTGTGACCGGTGTTATGAGTTTTGACGAGATGGATGCCATGATGTACAAGATCGAGGGGGAGGATCTCTATCTGATCGGCACATCCGAACATTCCATGATCGGTAAATTCATTGATACCATCAACGATGAGGAGAAGCTTCCATATACACTGACCAGTTATTCCCCATGTTTCCGTAAGGAAAAGGGAGCACATGGTATTGAGGAGCGTGGTGTTTACCGTATCCACCAGTTCGAAAAGCAGGAGATGATTGTGGTATGTAAGCCGGAAGAATCCAAAGCATGGTATGACAAGCTCTGGAAGAATACGGTAGATCTGTTCCGCAGTCTGGATATTCCGGTTCGTACCCTGGAGTGCTGTTCCGGTGATCTGGCAGATCTGAAAGTGAAATCCTGTGATGTCGAGGCATGGTCTCCGCGTCAGAAGAAATACTTTGAGGTAGGAAGCTGCTCCAATCTGGGAGATGCTCAGGCAAGACGTCTGAAGATCCGCATAAAGGGAAAAGATGGCAGGAAGTATTTTGCACATACCTTAAACAATACCGTTGTTGCTCCGCCACGTATGCTGATCGCATTTCTGGAGAATAATCTGAACGAAGACGGAAGCGTAAACATTCCGAAAGCATTACAGCCATATATGGGAGGAATTGAGAAAATCGTTCCAAAACATGAATAGGAGGCAGTCCTATGGGAGATATAAATAAGATGGAAGAAGAATGTACCCATAATTGCATGACCTGTGGGCATGGCTGTGCAGAAGGCAGTGATGGTGTGGGAAAATTCGAAAAAGCCCTGAATAAACTTAGTGATATTGATGCCGGGGAGCTGTTGAAAGGATTACAGTCGCTGGGAGAATCAGACAATCAATAATTGAAAACGATAAAAAAAGCACCGTATGAAATTACCTAAAAAGTCTTTTTGTACGGTGCTTTTTTGTTGAAATTGTACATTTTCGTTGCTTTTCGTCAGAAAGAGAGCGATAATAAAAGAAAAAAACAAGAAGAATCAATTTGGGTAGGAGAGGGTATGAAAGAAGTATTAAAAAGAGGAATGCTGAAATTTGAGAACAGCTTTTTTTCCCATGTCGTCCGATGTGCATTGGGAATGATAATCCCACTTGTTTTGACAGGGGGGATTTCCTGTGCTGTCCGTGATTTTCCGGTCGCCCCGTACCAGATGTTTCTGACGCAGGGGGGGTGGGAGATGGTTTTATGATTTCCTTACAATGGTTTATGAGGGAACATACGGTATTTTTTCTGTAGCATTGGTGATTACCATTGCGTACAGTTATGCAATGGAGAAAAATGAATCGCTGGAAAATGTCGTTATGTATGTGGTTGTGGCACTTGCCGCATTCAGCGCACAGCTGAATCTGGGAACAGAAGATTTTGATGTGGCAGGACTGGGAACGACCGGATGTTTTGCGGCAATGTTTATCGGTTATTTGTCCTGCATGGCATTTTCAAAGCTGCGCAGATGCCATAAACTGATGCTGGAACAGTATACCGCGGGGATGGGGGGAGGCTGTGTCTTGGCAATCCGTACACTGATTCCACTCGGTATTGTTGCAGCCGGTTCGGGAGGCTTGAATCTGCTTATTGGCAGAATTACCGGAATCTATGGATGTTATCAGTGGTTTAACCATATTTTCTATGCAGCATGTCAGAATATTGCAGATTACAGTAATTTCCTTTCCGGACTGCTCTATACGTTCGCGGTAAATCTGATGTGGTTTTTCGGTTTGCATGGAAGCCATATTCTGGAGGCAGTGGCAGTCCATAATTTTGGTGTCACAGGAAATGTTGTTTTTTCAAAGGCATTTTACGATGTGTATGTGGCAATGGGAGGCTGTGGCACAACGGTCAGTGTCCTGATCGCATTGCTTTTGTTCTTCCGCAAAGAACGTACCGGAAAGCTGGCAGGGCTGGCATCATTTACGGTAGTCTTTAATTTAAATGAAATGCTTACATTTGGTATTCCGATCATATTAAATCCGATTCTGCTGGTTCCGTTTGTCCTGACACCGGTGGTGTGCTATTGCCTGGCATATGCAGCAACGGTATGCGGTTTCCTGCCGGTTCTTACCCATGAAGTAGTATGGTCGACACCGGTTGGTATCGGTGGCTATCTTGCCAGCGGTTCCTGGAAGGGAATTGCCGTGCAGGCAGTGGGAATTCTGGCAGGGATATTGTTTTACCTTCCGTTCCTGAAAATAAATCAGAGGATGGAGGTATATAAAGCCAAGCGTCATGTTCAGGTTCTGATACACGAATTACAGGAAAAGGAAGAACAGATTGACCAGCCGGTGTTTTTGACGCGCGGAGACCATATCGGAATGATTTCCCGTATGCTCCTGCTTGATTTAAAGCATGCGATCAAGAATAAAGAACTGTATATGCTTTATCAGCCACAGGTATACAGCGATGGTATCTGTATTGGTGCTGAGGCACTGCTGCGCTGGAACCATCCGGTATATGGTATGATATATCCACCACTTATTATTTATCTTGCAGAGGCGGGAAAGGTATTGCCGGAACTGGAACAGTTTATCATTGATGAGGTTACGGATGGGATTGTGCAGACGCGTGCACAATATGATTCGGATTTTAAAATTTCCGTAAACATTACCGCGCACTCCCTGTTGTGGGACATTGAGGGATATATCCGGCAGACAATGGAACAAAAAGAGATAGATGCCCATATGCTCTGGATTGAAATTACAGAACAGGATATCCTTCTGCAGACGGATGTGGTTGTCCGGAAACTTGAAGAACTCAAAAAGCAGGGACATAAGCTTTTGATTGATGATTTCGGCATGGGACATACTTCCCTGCTGTACCTGCAGTCAGAGTATTTTGATGTAGTCAAGCTGGACGGTTCACTGACCCGCCCACTTTTAAAAAGCCATACGAATCAGAAAATTGTGCGTTCGATTATTGAACTGGGACAGGAACTTGGGGTAAATGTAATTGCAGAGTTTGTGGAAAACAGGGAGCAGAGAGATCTACTGGATACGCTGGGCTGTCATTGCTATCAGGGATACCTGTATGCAAAACCACTGGAACTGGAGGAGTTTATTACTTATATGAAACAGATGAACGAGAAGTAGCGGGCTGTTTTTTCAAAAATTTCCAATGATATTTACAAAAATTTCTCTTGTTTTTTTGAAGCCCTGGATATATGATGATGACAGGGAAATTGTTACAGCACAAAAGCCATTTCAGAAAGGATGGGCGGAAAACATGAGAAAGAAGTCACATATTTCACTGGCACGTTATATTGTAGCAAATACAGAGGACGAAGGGCTGAAAAAACACTGGCTGTCGTTTTATATTGGAAGCGTCCTGCCGGATTGTAAGCCATCTTTTATCTATAAACGGCATGAGATTACCGGTACATTTCCAAAACTCAGGAAAGATATAGATGCATTGATCCATGGAAAAGAGAACCGTTTTTCCAAACGGAAACGGATGTATTACATGAATCTGGGGGAGATCACGCATTACGTAGCAGATTATTTTACCTTTCCGCACAATAAGATTTATCCGGGAGGATTTAAAGAACACTGTGCTTATGAAGAACATCTCAAACATGAACTCCGCGCCTTTTTAAAGACGGAGGCACCGAAGGTGTTGAATGAATGCGGGCATCGGCAGTTTGCCAGCCAGGAGGCACTGTTTGATTATATTCAGAAAATGCATGATAAGTATTTAAGCAGTAAGATTGATACTGCAAAAGACATTGAGAATATTGTGCTGGTCAATAAACAGGTGGTGGATGGTATTGATTATTTGTTTTTGAAAAATCGTATGCAGCACAGAGTTGCATAGCACAGAGGAAAGGCAGTCGGAAATCCGGCTGTTTTTCTGCGTTTACGGGCACTTATAGGATTGACAAATTTTTGACAAAGTGTTACGATTATCCCATATGAAACTGTCGATGATTCGTGACAGAAGGTGCATATACCGTTACGAAAGACATTTAGGATTAGGAGGATTTATACAATGAGTGAGTTCAAGAATTTAACTCTGGAAGTAGCTGACGGAATCGCTGTATTAGCAATCTCCAGACCAGCAGCATTAAATGCATTAAACAGTGAGACTCTGGATGAGTTAAACGTATGCTTAAGCGAGATCGAAGCAAACGATGATATTAAAGCTGTCATCTTAACCGGTGGTCCGGACAAGAAGGGCAACGAGTTTAAGTCATTCGTAGCTGGTGCAGACATTGCCGAGATGGTAAACTTTACAGCTCCGGAAGCCCGTGCATTCGGAATCAAGGCTTCTGAGCCATTTTTCAAACTGATGAATATGCGTCAGGTTACGATCGCTGCAGTCAACGGATTTGCATTAGGCGGAGGATGTGAGATCTCTATGGCATGTGATATCCGTATCGCAAGTGAGAATGCAATCTTCGGACAGCCAGAGTGTGGTCTTGGAATCATTCCTGGATTCGGTGGTACACAGAGACTTGCCCGTCTGGTAGGTATGGGACGTGCAAAAGAAATGATCTTTACCTGTGACAATGTAGATGCAAACGAAGCATACCGCATCGGTCTTGTAAATAAGGTAGTTGCAAAAGAAGAGCTTATGCCAACTGCAAAAGCTATGGCTGCAAAGATTATTTCTAAGGGAAGCTATGCCGTATCTGTTGCAAAGGCTGCAATCAACAATGGTTATGACATGGATATCAAGAACGCTGTTGAGATGGAAGCTAACCTGTTTGGTGTTGTCAATGATACACACGACAAGAAGGAAGGCATGGGTGCTTTCTTAGAGAAGAGAGCTGCTACATTAACTGATTTCTAAAAGAAAACATATTATGAGGCGATGGCGAGAGGCTGTCGCCTTTTTTTATATTTATAAAAAATTATATGCAAAAAGTATTAATGATAAATGGAAGTCCACGTATCGGAGGAAACACTTCGAGAAATGGAGAATATATTCAAAGAAAATGATGTGGAAGTTGAGACCGTACAGATTGGAAATAAGGATATCAGGATATCAGGATATCAGGATATCAGAGGATGTATTGCCTGTCATTCCTGTGCGACAAAAGGAAAGTGTGTTTTTGATGATGTTGTGAATGAGCTTGCTCCAAAATTTGAAAGGATCGCTTGTTGGAATGTTACCTGCGGGTGGTGCCGGAGAAATTCTGGGAGAAGGGAAGGACTGGTATCTTGTTAATTCCGGCTATTACACCGGTTTTATGTCGAAGGATTCTCTTATGACGGGAAAAGATGCAGAGGAATACGCGAAAAAAAATTTTAGCAAAGAAGCAACTATCGGCGTAAATACATCGTTTGTTCATGAGAAGAAAGACGGAACCGGTGCAGTTCTTATGGTTCTTCCAAAAAATAATAAGGTGAAAGTGGATGGGACCGGCGATGAAGGAACATATCAGGTCGCAATTGGTAAAACAACTGGTTATATAAGCCGTTCGGACGTATCTGTTAAAAACCTGTTTAAAACAGCAGAAGAACCCGATCTTGTATTATATGAGGACGAATATGCTGATGAAGCCTTGCCTACATATGGTGGATCTGACGAATATGAGGCAGCGCAGAAGCCGGAACCAACCATCGAAGACATTCCATCTGATGATTATACTTCTCTTATGCAGGAGGTAGTGGATTACGCTATGCAGTTTTTAGGGAACCCGTATGTGTGGGGAGGGGAAAGTCTAACTGACGGTTGCGACTGTTCTGGCTTTGTAATGAAAATCTATGAACACTTTGGATATTCTCTCCCACATAGTTCTTTTGCCCAAAGAAGTGTAGGATATGATGTATGTGGGGATACATGGGATGAGTCTGTCGCGCTTCCAGGTGACATAATTTGCTATGATGGCCATGTTGGCATTTACATTGGGAATGGAAAGATGATAAATGCCTCTAATCCACGCGATGGAATTAAAATAAGCAAAGTAACATATCGAAAAGATTTTATTTGTGCGCGGCGCATAATTGCTGGACGCTCAAATTCATCTTCCCTTTCAGAAGATGATTACGAAATTTTATGCAGAATCGTCGAAGCAGAAGCTGGAGGGAGCTCAGAATCAGTTAAGATTGCTGTTGCAGACACCATTTTAAACCGTGTTGCAAGCGATAAATTTCCAAACTCAATATATGACGTAGTTTTTGCCGGACATCAGTTTTCCCCTGTATGGAACGGCAGATATTATAAAGTAACTATACAGCAGGCAACCAGAAATGCAGTGGATAAAGCCTTAAATGGAGCTGATCGAAGCATGGGCGCATTGTATTTTATGAATCCGGATTACTCTGACCCTGATAATGTAAAATGGTTCCATGGGGCTCTTACCTATCTCTTTACAGATGGAGGTGTCGAGTTCTTTAGATAAATATAGTTGATAAGGTAAAAATCCCTGGGTTTGATGAGACCCAGGGATTTTCGTAACCCAAATTAGATGTGTTTTCCGTCAACAACAAAATCATCCAAATAGCAATCAAGAGCAATTGCGATATTCTGCAGATCATTAACCCTGACCGGAGAATGTCGGTGCTGTTCCCAATCTGCCAAAGTCTGTATTGGTATACCTGTCATAGTTGCTAGCCTTTCTCTTGTTATATGTTTTTCTTCCCGGATGTGCCGGATCTTATCAACGTCCCAAAACAACTTCTATTACCTCCTGTCACTTTTTGATATATTTTACATAATTTTACATAAAATTCAATAGTTATGGAGCAAGAAAATGCACCAGGATATTATGATAAAGCCATTGCCTCTGAAATTTGTTGTATATTTATCAAAATTTGTTATAATATAGGTAAATATATTATTTTGTTTTTTACGTCCTTCCGGATGTATGATTTTTTATTTTTACCGCGGTTGTTTTTCTGCGGGATATAGGGTTATCCCTGATATGTAACAGGGATAACCACTATTTCCCTGTTTATATATAACAAAAACTGCATAAGCAGGGAAAGAGAGGTATAGTGACATGGGAGAAAAAGACATGTCAGAAAAGATTCTGGAAGATTACAATGATGTATTTTCCGATATCGTAAACGTTCTTTTATTTCACGGTCAGGAACTGATCGAGCCGTCAGCACTTGAGAGCATATCCGTACATTCCCAGTATAAGGGAGAGGATGCTAAGTTGCATGAACAGGAGCGTGATGTTGCAAAAAAGTGGAAAAGGTACAATGTGCAGCTTGCTATCATAGGCATTGAGAACCAGACGGCAGTAGAAAAGAAAATGCCGTTCCGTCTGATTGGATATGACGGTGCAAGCTACAAAAGCCAGCTGCAGGCGAATGCAGCTCCAATTGCCCCAGTTGTAACCATTGTATTGTATTTTGGTGAAAAGCACTGGTGCAAGGAGAGAAATATCAAGTCATTGATGAATATCCCAAAAGAACTTGATCCATATGTCAATGACTACAAAATGGAGGTTTTTGAGATCGCATGGCTGACGGATGAACAGCTTGAAATGTTTAAAAGTGATTTCAAGGTTGTTGCACGTTTTTTCGTTAACAAAAGAAGGAACCCTGACTATGTTGCGGATGACCCAACAGAAATCCAGCACGTAGATGAAGTCTTAAAGCTTTTATCTGTTATGACAGGGGACCGGGACTATGAAAACGTTATATGCGATGAAATGAAAGGTCAGGTGAAGAGCATGTGTGATGTTGCTGAAAGATTAAAAAATATCGGGCGGCAGGAAGGATTTCAGGCAGGTCGTTCAGAAGGTCGTTCAGAAGGCCGTTTAGAAGGTCGTTCAGAAGGTCGTTCAGAGGAACGTATCAAAGCAGTCAAGTTTGCAATTTCCCTTGGAGCGTCTGAGGAAAAGATCCTTACGCAGTATTCCAAAGAGGAATACGAAAAAGCTTTGGCTCTTATGAAAGCCTGATTGTGGAAAGCAAAATTGCTGTTTTGAAAACATATAGCAGCATAAGAGCTTGGGTTTTATTCTGTTAAAACTTTTAAATTCCTTTATCAATCCGTATTCTAATGGAGAAAATGTCAGGTGAAGAGCATGTGTGATGTTGCTGAAAGATTAAAAAATATGGGACGGCAAGAGGAACGTATCAATGCAGTCAAGTTTGCGATTTCCCTTAGGGCGTCTGAGGAAAAGATCCTTACGCAGTATTCCAAAGAGGAATACGAGAAAGCGTTGGCTCTTATGAAAGCCTGATTGTGGAAAGCAGAATAGTTTTTCAAATCAAGCAGCATAGATGCTGAAACGGTAGCGCTTGCACGATCAATTAAATAAGCACTAGATAAAAGAGTCATCCATCTGGATGGCTCTTTTATCGATCCTGATATCTGCGCGGATTTCGACAAACAGCTCATATGGTAAATTTTATGAAATTATCACTTAAAAATTTTTATACCGCATGGTTTTCTTTTTCTGCTTGACAAATACCATTTGATTGTTCCTATACTTTTTTTGAAAATTCTGATATTTCTTTTCTCCTATTTTTATTGCCATTCGTATAAAAAGAAGTTATAGTGGTATCAGAACAAAGAAAACAGGTGTTTCCCAAAGGAAACCAGAGTATAAAGTGGAGGAAATGTATATGAAAAACAAATGGTTAAAAAACAGCAACAGACAGCACCTGAGATATTCCATGCGTCAGGCATCCGGAATTGCACTTGCCCTTGTAATGGGAATTTCCGTAGCGGCTGCAGGACAGACCCAGAGTGTAAAGGCGGCCGTTGATACACAGACTGCAGATACCGGTGTGGTAGCAACAACAGATACAGCAAATCAGACTACAGAAACAACTACTATCGGGAAGAACCAGATCAGCATCAAGGATTTTGCCAGCCAGGTGCAGAAAGTAACAGGGAAAGACGTATTAAAGAATGCCGGCATTAAAAATACCGCTGCCGCTACTACAAACGAGATAGCAGCATATCTTCTGAATGAAGCTGATTCCGCAGTTAATGGAGGGGAGAACTCCTATAACTACGATCTGTATGGCTATGTGAAATACTTTAACCGTATCAGTGATATCAAGAAGGCTGATGACAAATATAAGGAATCCCTGTACAAATGCTTCACCAAGGGCATTATGGTAGGAAAGAGTAACGGAACATATTCCAGCACCCGGAAATTTCTGCCAAAGACAAAGATCACCAAGGACGAAGCAAAGAAGATGATGAATCGCCTGAAAAACAAAGGAAAGAGATTCAAACTTTCCTACGATGGACAGGTGTTAAGAATCATTAACCTGCCAAAGAACTATAAGGATTACCCGTATATCCTTGCAAGTTTTCCAAATTCTTATTATGAAAAAGAAACAAGTGCAACAAAACAGAAGAGTAAAAAAGATAAAACTCCAGCACAGACAGCAAAAATTTTAAGTGATGAAGATAAGGATATGATTTGTGCGAAGATTAAAAAGAACGTAGAGTTGAGACTTAACGTTGATTATAGAAAAACATTCACATCCAAGTGGAAAAGCGATCTGATGAACACTTACCTTGATTCAAACAAACAGAAGTCAGTAAATGCATACATAAAGGCAGCAAAAGCAAGAAAGGTTGTAATTAGCAGTGGTGAAGTCATTGTTGATCCGTCTTCATTATGGAAAGATGAAACTGGAATATGTTACGCTCGTGTATATGTAAAATTCCGTGTAGAAAAAGGAAAAATTCCATCGGTAAAAAGTAAATTACAAAATGAAGTAATTTATGGAAGTTATACAGCTGTAAAAAATCTTTCATCAAAGAAAACAATTACTTATTTAAATGATCAGGGCTGTGGTCTTTCATATACAGGTGATAAAATAACGTCATATGGTCTTAGTTGGTACTTTGATGGTATTGATAATTACTACTAAAATATATTTATATAGCACCGGAAAATCAAATTTTTCCGGTGCTCTTTTTTTGGTTGACATTATATATAGGTTTATGCTTACAATACTTCCATTAAAAATGGAGGTAAATTATGAGAAAAGTCAAAATTAAGAATTTAGTTATTTTTTTATTGTGTTTTGTTTTACTCGCTTTGTTTGAACCATTTGGGGACGCATCAGCGTATGCGGCCATCAATAGGAGTATTTCAAGTGAAAGTGATAAAGTTGCTAGAATTGACGATGATGGGACTTTAAAGTTTGTTCTTACAGCACAAGCTGCATCAAGTGGAACCCGGTGGAAGACAGTGGGATTGTATGTCACCAGTGATCCAACTGGAAGAAATGGAAAAGAAAGTACCAAAGCAAAAGATTGTGTATTTTTTGACAAGCTTCCCAAAGGTTGCTCAAAATCAGATAGAGTCAGGGGAGATACTGTTATTACTACCTTCACCATCTCCAAAGAAGTCTTTAACCGCATGTGTGACAAAGCCGGTGTAAATCTGAAAACATTGCAGAAGAATGGTGGCAAGGTATATATCCAGGGCGTGCTGCAGGGATACTCGATCCGCAAAGGCGGATCAAAGCGCAACGTTACCGAACGCTGCTATACCTATAGGCAGATGTCGAACACACGTAACACGAGACGGGTAAACGGATCTACATGGTATGGCATCGGCTGGCCGGCCATCTGTAACGAAGGCTGGCGGGCACGGTATGATATTGCGGTTGAGTACAAGAAGGTCGAAGCACCGGTTACTATCAATTATTACCAAAGTTATGAGGGCAAATGGAAACTGGTTTTATCTGTCACAAACTCAGATGATGGAAAAATTGAAAAGAATCCTGCCACAAGAAACCTGAATAAAGCGAATACCGGTTACCAGTGGAGCAGCACCAGTGGTTCCGGCTCTATCGCCAGTGGTGACCGTGGACTTGGACTGGAAAAGAAATACTACATCAGCCTTTCGGAGATAAAAACATCCTCAAAGAGCCTTCCGGCACGTCTTTCAGGTGTCGGCGCCGGAGAAGGAAAAACATCAAATTATTATTTGTATAAGACGTTTGTGTCGAAGCAGAAAAGCAAAAAAAATGGAGCCATCCGGAACAAAGTTGCAAAAACCAGTGCTCCGATCTTTAAAAGCTGCAATTTTGCAGACAAGGATGGAAACCTGACTGCCAGCTATACCAAGTGGCTTAAAACAGCACGTCAGACTTTTGAAGTCTACAATGGCGGTACTGTTATCAACGTGCTTTATAAGAAAAACAGCCTGAAACCGAAACCAGACTCTCATGAGGATGAGGATGTAATCTCGGTAGAGAAGCTCACACCAGCCAGCACAAGTGCTGTAATCCAGTCAGACAAACGAGACAATGAACAGTTTGACAGCACGCAGGGAATTCCGACATCCGAGACGCAGTATGTCAACGTGTTTACGGATTCTTACCTGTATAAATACCGTTTTGTCCGGAAACACGGAAAGAAGCAGTTTAACCATTATATTAGCTGCAGCCACACCGATAAACATGGGAAAAAATTACACGATCATGATACCGAACTGGTATGGCGCGAATATTCCTACTGGAAAGTTGATTATTTGGTGATATACCGAATAGAATCTGCCACCGTGATGAATTATTCCCTCCCGGATGAGCATGTCACCATAAAACCGGATGCATCCTATAATGTCGGAAATGTGTCATTTATGTCCTGTGGAAGAATAGGCATATCCCCGTCAGACGGATGGACGGTCGGGCAGTATATTGTCATGAATGATTACCTTGAATTTGATGGGAAGATCATCATGAATGCTGATCCGGTGGAAAAGAAAACCCCGACTCCGGGCAGAATCCCGGAATCTACGCAGATTGACAGAGATGTGCTTTATCTGTCAGACCAGCTGATTGAACCGGAAAAATCAAATGGTACCTTCAATTCGAGTGGTGATGTACAGTTTTATCCATCGTTTGTTTATAATACGAATATTCCGGATGTAGACATTGAAATAAACCCGGTCAATGACGTTGTGATCCATACCCCTACGGTATGTTACCCGACGATTACGGATGCGAAGGAATATACCCAGCTGGTGTCACCGGGTAACTGTTACCATCTGGTACTGGACCGGTATTTTACTGTCAACCTGCCTACCAGCGGTTACCACAGTTCGCTGAAGGGATACGGGGAACGCGATTACGCAAAATACATTAAATCGCGGGAAGTCAAATTCCCGTTTGAGGTATATATGTGCGATGGGGATGATTACACCTATTATGACGCGGATACGTGGATCACACTGCACCAGGATTCCACAAAGTTCTATCTCCCTATCTGGGTCAATGAAACTGCTGCCGTTGGTATTGATTTCCGGGCACGTGCAATTAACTGTGATGCCAACGATGGACTGGAAATGGAAGAAGTGTGTGCCAATGCAGACAATTCCAACTATGTTGCGGTTGATACCAAAAATGCCGAAGTATCCGGACGTTTATACAATCTGAATATGTACGACTATTCGGATTACCCGTTCTGGCTTGACGTTTTCCGGAAACCGAAATCACTGGAACTTAAAAGGTTTGCATACCATGTGGGATTCAACAACCAGAATGGGGAAAAAGTAAGAAGTGCATTTACCCTGCCGACCGTGGATGGAAGCCACCCTTATATGAGAAATCTTGGTGTGCTAAAACCGGGCTATACATCCCGGATGAGCCTCATAACCATCGGAAATATCTACCACGGCACGGATTATGTCAAGATTTACCCGACATTTTATTATGTTTCGAATAAGGGAAATGTGAATGGATCTGATATTACAAAGCTGGAAGAGGTTGACCTTTACTACAATGGCACGATCAATGGCAAATACCGCAATGTTGTAAAAGTCGGCAGTGATCTGGATAAACAGAATGTGAAAAAGATGATGCTTGGAAACCCATATACCGGGGTAACAGATGAAGAATTCAACCAGAAGGCGAAAATCGCAGGACTCAAACCAAAAGATATCCGGTCCACAACTTATGATGTCTACACGTATGGGGAGATTACCATTCCATCCCGTATGTCCACATATATCGGAATGGACTGTACGCCGGACGGGGTAATTCCGGATGGGGTTGATCCTGACAGGGTCACAAAGTCAAAACAGAAATGGTACTTCGAATACTCACTGCCATCTGATGTGCATGCGGTCAAAAAAGGATTTGACGTAACGAAATACGCGCACGAAAACGGAGGAATTGACTATAAAGAAGATTTTTGGAAAAAAGATGGATACATTGTAGTCAATTTCGAGATTGTGACCTTTGAAGCCGGGTTTGAAAGTGTCCAGGGCGATGGAGATACCGGCATGGGCTGGATGGAGGGAGCTGAAATTTTTGACAAGGAAAGCGAAACGCCAATCCCGCATCTTACCTATACAAACCGGCAGAACGTTGATTATGGCTACTGCAGCATGTATAAGATGGAAGATCAGCCGCTGCGGAAGATAGACTGGCATAAGGCACAGTATGCTTTCCGGTATGGAGATGTACTGATGTATTCGCTTGATGGATCAGCCAAAAAGGATTACCGGTCTTACGGTACACATTAACCAGTTATATATATAATTGCTTAACAGGGACTCTTACTTATGGAGCCCCTGTTATTTGCGAAATGACGACTTACTTAACAACTGTCGGCCGTTAAAGGATTATATGACGCTGATCAATGAAATCCGTAAAAATTGTAAAACCATGGAGTTTGAGAGTGCTGTCGATGCAGTGGTAACTTATTGTATTGAGCATGATGTTTTAAAGACATTTTTGCTTAAACACAGAGCGGAGGTGAAAGACGTGTGTATCACTGAGTATAATGAAAAATCATTTGTTGACGGGATACGTGCGGAGGGTCGTGCAGAAGGTCAGAACGAAAAAGGACTGGCGGTATACCGTAATCTTCGGAAGAGAGGTTTTTCAAAAGAAGACGCTCTGGTAATCGCAGATATTTCGCCGGATCTGGTAGTTGACGAAGACTAGCTGATCTGTAGTAAACCGTTTTAAAAATGGTAAGACAGCAGAGCAGATCATTGTAAGCGGCATAGATGCAGAAAGGGTGGCGCTTGGTTAACAGATTTCTAAAACCATACAGAGGGCGATAAGGGGCGATATGAGAAATCATATCGTCCTTTTTTGCCATATTTCAGGATAGGGAAAATGGAATTATATTAGACAATCTGGTGAAATTAGGTTATTATAAATAATAAGGGAGTTACCCTAAAACAGGAGTGTTATAGAAATTATTATTAAATGGAGGTTTAACGTCTTCATGGATAAACTTTATATGATCTTATTATGCCTGATGATAGTACCAATTCTTATTTGTATCAAATATTCCAGAAAAATAAAAAGTGATGTGGCATCTTCCATTGTGAAATGCCTCATTTTTGCAATTGTTACGATCCTTAGCAATGGTTTGTCTGCTTTTTCAGGAAATGAAACATTTTCTTATATAATGGAAGCACTTTATCGGTTTTCCTTTGATCTGATGCTGATATATGTATTGCAGTATTCCCAGCAGTATACACGTGTTTTTCACGAGGTTTCACCGTTTAAAAAGGGGTGTTTCATAATTGCATATCTGGATGGAATTTTACTGTTTTTAAATATAATTTTTCATAACGTATTTACGATAGAAACCGTGCGATTCCCGAATTTTGATATGTATCATGTAGCCGACAAATCCATTATTTTTTACTTTCACTATGTGTTTGCATATGGTCTGGTAGTTTGTATTATTGCATCGTTTATAATCAAAATTATACAGATACCGGATTTTTACCGTAAGAAATATTTGCCGATACTTGTGTTAATATGTGTGATCACGGTATCAAAATTTATATGTGGAATTTCAGAATTTCCGATTGATGTGTCGCTTCCTTTTTTTGTATGCGCAGCAATACTGATCTGTTACCTGACGCTGTACCGTTCTTCGCGTGAACTTGTAGATAAAACACTGTCCATCGTTGTAAATGAAATGAATAACGCTGTGATATGTTTTGATATAAATAACGAATGTGTGTATGCCAATGAGCGTGCATTGAAAATATTTAACAGTTCACTGGATTCCCTTTCCGGGATCTCGGAGGATGTACAGGGCTGGATAAAAGAACATGACACCAACAATTCGGCCTCCCTTGAATGGAGTGGTCAAACCATTATTGACAACAAAACGTATTATTTCGATATCGAATACAGAAAACTGTTTGATAAAAAGAATGAATATATAGGTTTTTTCCTGAATCTGATTGATAATACGGAGAAACATATTGCGTTTGAGAAAGAAAAATACCTTGCAACACATGATACGCTTACCGGATTGTATAATAAGAATTATTTTGCCCATAAAACATCGGAAATTTTAAATGAGAATCCGGATAAAGAGTGGCTGCTGATCTGTTCCAATATCAAAGATTTTAAACTGGTCAATGATCTCTTTGGTCTTGAAAAAGGAAACGAAGTCCTTAAAATGGAGGCAGATCTTCTTAAAGCACAATGTGGGGAAGGGAGTGTCTATGGACGCACCGGTGGTGACAAATTTGCAATATGCATCCCAAAAGAAGAATTTAAAGAGCAGGATTTTATGGATGCGATACAGACCATGGGGCATGCATTTAACAATGACCTGTATCATCTTCATATTTATGTCGGTGTTTATGAAATCACAGACCGGAATGAAGATGTATCTATTATGTGTGATAAAGCCAATCTTGCAATAAAGACACTGGGGGAAAACTATGATAAATCAATTGCATACTATAGCGACACGATATTTCATGATACCGTTGCTGAAAAGCAGCTGGTGGGGGATTTTGATAAAGCACTTGCCGAAAAACAGTTCTGCATGTATTTACAGCCACAGGTGACATCGGAAGGAAAATTACTGGGGGCAGAGGCTCTTGTCCGATGGCAGCATCCAAAACGCGGTCTGATTTTTCCGGGGGATTTTATTGAAGTTTTTGAAAAAACAGGTCTGATTTACCGGCTTGACCGGTTTGTGTGGGAACTTGCCGTACAAAAACTTGCACAATGGCAGAAAGCCGGGCGGGACGATCTGTATATATCCGTAAATATTTCGACCAAGGACTTTTACTATATGGATGTATATGAAACAATTACCAGTCTTGTTGAAACCTATAAAATCATTCCTTCCACACTGAAACTGGAAATTACGGAAACCGCAATTATGACCGGAACCGCAGGGGAACTTGAAATGATTGAACGGTTCAGGAAATCCGGCTTTCAGGTGGAAATAGATGATTTCGGAAGCGGCTATTCTTCATTTAATACGCTAAAGGATATGGATGTGGATGTGCTGAAAATAGATATGGGATTTTTAAGGACAACCCGGCCGGAACGCATAGAGAGAAGTATGTCCATTATAAATACGATCATTTCACTCACCAAAACACTTGGTCTTTCCGTTATCACGGAGGGCGTTGAAACAAAGGAACAAATTGATAAGCTTACCCGGATGGGATGCGGAATTTATCAGGGGTATTATTTTTCAAAGCCGATTCCGGTAGGTCAGTTTGAAGATACCTATCTGTAAATTTATCCGGAATAAAGGTATTGCCAACATATTCAGTCAAATGGGACTTGTGGAGGCATGGGGAAGCGGAGCTATCTGGAGGTGTCCGGGGATTACCGGTAATAGTTGTCATTGCCTCAAAAGTTTATTTCAATCCTGATTTATAATATGCAGCTTGTGGCAAAAGAGCACGGCTGCCTGGGTTCTTCCGGTGGGAATACAACCGGAAGGTTTGAGAATCCGTTTGTTACAATACCGTCTGCATACCAGACACTTGATTCTTTTATGAGAGTGAATGGGCTGGTTCACACCGAAAGTGGAGTGATTCCATGCTATGAGACGAATGGGGAAAGCATGGACATCTATATTGCGTGTGAGTAAAACGGTATGGGGTATCGGGACTCGGCAATATAATTGTTTTTTTAAGCGTAATCCGTTATACTAGATGCATAGTATAGCGGATTATTTTTTGGAGGTACTTATGGGAAGATTTTTGAATCCAGATAACGGGGCTTTTTCAGAGGCAGTCAATTCAGAAATTTATATTGATAAAACCCGTTTGCTGGAATACACCAACCAGGTGATAAATACCACATCAAAATTTATCTGTAACAGCCGTCCGAGACGTTTTGGAAAGTCCATGACTGCAGACATGCTTTCTGCTTATTACAGCAGGGGATGTGATTCCAAAGAGCTCTTTAAAAATTATGAGATAAGTACAGTTTCATCATATGAAAAGAATCTTAATAAATATGATGTGATCCATTTTGATGTACAGTGGTGCATGATGGATGCCAAAGATACAGATCATGTTGTAGATTATATCAATGAGGGAATTTTACAGGAACTGAGGGAAGCATATGGACAGATCATTCCGGATGCGGTCAGGACTGCTTATGGGGCAATGTCCTATATCAAAGCGGCTACGGGCAATAAATTTGTTGTCATCGTTGATGAGTGGGATGTTTTGATTCGAGATGAGGCACAGAATCATACATTGCAGGAGGCATATATTGATTTTCTCAGAGGGATGTTTAAAGGCACAGAACCTTCCAGATACATTGCGTTAGCATATTTGACGGGAATTTTACCGATTAAGAAATTAAAAACGCAGTCAGCGCTCAACAATTTTGAAGAGTTTACCATGCTCGATGCAGGACGGATGGCTCCTTACGTCGGGTTTACAGAAGAAGAAGTCCACGGACTGTGTGAACAATACGGATGCAGTTATGAACAGGTGAAATCCTGGTATGATGGCTATTTATTAGAGGATTATCAGGTATATAATCCGAAGGCCGTTGTCAGTGTCATGTTAAATGGAAAGTATAAAAGTTATTGGTCAAATACCGGAAGCTATGAGGCAATTGTGCCACTGATCAACATGGATTTTGATGGCTTGAAATCTGCAATTATCGAGATGTTGTCGGGCGCATCCGTAGAAGTGGATGTGACATCCTTTCAGAATGACACGGTAAGTTTTGCAAATCGGGATGATGTGCTTACGTACCTGATTCATTTGGGGTATCTGGCTTATGATCAGGACAGCCGGCATGTTTTTATTCCGAATGAAGAAATCCGGCACGAGTTAAATCATGCAGTGAAACGTACCAGTTGGAATGAGATGATGACATTTCAAAAAGAATCGTTAGCGTTATTAGATGCAACGCTGGAAAAAGATGGAATGGAGGTTGCAAAGGGGATTGAGAAAATTCATACTGGGTATTCTTCAACGATTATGTACCATGATGAAAATTCGCTCAGCAGTGTACTTACGATCGCATACTTAAGTTCCATGCAGTATTATTTTAAACCCGTCCGGGAATTGCCGACCGGCCGTGGTTTTGCGGATTTTGTTTATATTCCAAAACCGGAATATAAAGCTGATTATCCGGCACTGGTTGTGGAACTGAAATGGAATAAAACTGCGGATACCGCCTTACAACAGATAAAAGACAGAAAGTATCCGCAATCGTTAGAGCCATATACAGGAAATATTCTGCTCGTAGGAATCAATTATGATAAGAAGACGAAAGAACATTCCTGTGTGATTGAAAATGATAAAAAGCAATAAGCGTTAAGCTTCGTCTTTTTGCAGGATTGAAACAAATCCCACATGCCGATCCATCCAGTTTCCGATGATCGCAATTCCTTTTCCCATAGATTTTGTGTGCATTGCACGCGGCTGCGATTATAGTCCTTTTTTCACAGATTTTCAAGTGGGGGTAAATAGTAATAGTATTAAGAAAAAGGCTGACAGTCTGTGCGCTCTGTTATATACTGTTGAAAGAACAAAAATCGCAACATGAACAGAACAGGAAGAAACCAATGGAAGAAAAAATAATGCATCTTCTGATCACAGAAGACGATATGGCACTCGCACAGGGACTGCAGCGCGCATTACAGGAGAAAAACCGGCAGGTGCTATGCTGTAAAAATATACAGGAGACCAGACAGCATCTGCATCAGAACAAGACAGATCTGCTGATTCTCGATGTAAATCTGCCGGATGGAAGCGGTTTTGATCTGCTGCAGGAGATCCGCAGAACCTCGGATCTTCCGGTGATCTTACTTACGGCAAACGATCTGGAAATGGATATTGTAAGCGGACTGGAGCAGGGAGCAAATGATTACATTACAAAGCCGTTCAGTCTGGCGGTACTCCGGGCGCGGGTAAACACCCAGCTTCGGAACCGGACGGCGCAGATGCAGAAAGAAAGCGCAAAAAATACACAGATCTGGGAGGGCAGTATCTGGAAGTTTGATTTTACAAATATGCGTTTTACCGTAAGCGGACAGGAAGTGGAGTTAAGTAAAACCGAGCAGAAACTTCTGGCGCTTCTTGTGCAGCATGTGGGGATGACCGTGCCGCGGGAAACTTTGATGGATCGCATCTGGACCGATGGCGCGGTGTACGTGGATGAAAACGCGCTTTCGGTTGCCATCAAGCGGCTGCGGGATAAATTACAGGCAAAGGAGCAGATCCGGACCGTGTATGGGATCGGATATGTATGGGAAGTATGATCGGATATTTTGTAATTATATTGCTTGCGGCAGGGAGTGTGCTTGCAGCAGCACTTTTCTTCAGACACCGGCAGAAACAGGTGATGGATGGACTTTCCGATATGCTTGAGGCGGCGATAAACGGCACCTTTTCCGAGACCACATTTGATGAGTCGCGGCAGTCGTCGCTGGAAAACCGTCTGGCGCAGTATCTGGCGGCATCGGAACTTTCGGTGCGAAGCATAGATGCGGAGCGGGAAAAAATCAAAGAACTGATCGCAGATATTTCCCATCAGACGCGGACACCACTTTCGAATATTTTATTGTATACGGAACTGCTGGAGGAAGAACCGCTGGGGGAAGCAGCACAGGATTCCGTAAAAAAGCTGCGGCAGCAGAGTGAAAAATTACAGTTTTTAATGGATGCGCTTGTCAAACTTTCAAGGCTTGAGACAGGCGTTTTTGTGTTGCATCCAATCCGGCAGCCGCTGACAGAACTGGTCGTAGACGGTATGGAAAGTTACCGGGAAAAAGCAGCCGCCAAAGGACTTGCGATTGCGTTTTCCGGGACGAAAAAAGCAGAGGAAGGCGCACCGGTTTATGCGTACTTTGATAAGAAATGGTCCATGGAAGCACTGGGAAATATTCTCGATAATGCGATCAAATATACGAACACAGGAGGGATTACCATAAAACTCTGTTCCTATGAACTGTTTGCCTGCGTGGAAGTGACGGATACGGGAATCGGCATCGGTGAGGAGGAGCATGCGGCGGTATTTGGGCGTTTTTACAGGGGAAACGCGGTTGCCGAAAAGAGCGGTGTGGGGATCGGACTGTATCTGGCACGTTTTATCATGCAGCAGCAGGGCGGATATATCCGGCTTTCGTCCGTGCCTGGGGCAGGCTCAACGTTTGGGCTGTATTTTCCAACGGCAATTGTGTCAAAACTGTAAGAATCTTTTTTCTCCGGGACAGATTCTCGAAAGAATTCTGTGCGACAATCTTAAAAGAAGGCAGGAAATGCCAAATCAGGAGCAAAAGGAGATTACAGGATGGTCATTTTGGAAACCAGAGATTTGAAAAAACAGTATGGCACGGGGGAGACCGCCGTGCACGCGCTGGCGGGGGTAAACCTGTCGGTGGAAAACGGAGAATTTGTCGCGGTGGTAGGAACCTCCGGATCGGGAAAATCGACGCTTTTACATATGCTTGGCGGACTCGACCGGGCAACATCCGGCAAAGTCTATGTGGACGGCAAAGACATCTTTGCATTAAAGGATGAAGAACTGACGATTTTCCGCAGAAGAAAAATCGGATTTGTCTTTCAGTCCTTTAATTTAGTTCCGGTGCTGTCTGTCTATGAAAACATTGTGCTGCCGCTGCAGCTTGACGGAAAAACCGTGGACAATGCATTTATCGGGGAGATTGCAGAGGCACTCGGACTGAAAGAAAAATTAAACGTGCTGCCAAACCAGCTTTCGGGAGGACAGCAGCAGCGCGTGGCGATCGCGCGGGCACTCGCAGCCAAACCGGCGATTTTATTAGCAGATGAACCGACCGGAAATCTCGACAGCCGTACCTCACAGGATGTGATGGGGCTGCTCAAAACAACTAGCACCAAATTTGCGCAGACCATTATGATGATCACACACAACGAGGAGATCGCACAGCTTGCAGACCGGATCATTCGTATCGAGGATGGACGGATTGTGACCGGGAAAGCAGGTGAGGCATTATGATGCAGGTAAAAAACCGTGCCTGTGTGCGTACCGTTGCCGTGCGCAGTCTGCGGGCTTTTAAAATGAGAAACCTGATTGCCGTGATTGCAATTATGCTGACCACGATGCTGTTTACCGCGCTGTTTACGATTGCAATTTCCATCAATGATTCGTTCCAGCAGTCCAACTTTCTTATGGCCGGAGGCGATGCGCACGGGTCTTTTAAGAAACTGACGGAAGAACAGATGGAAACCTTAAAAAAAGATCCGCTCATTCGGGAGACAGGTGCGCGGCTGTTTTTAGGAATGGGAACCGGGGATGCATTTCGCAAGACACAGGTGGAAGTCAGCTATATGGATGCGCATGAAGTAAAACATTATTTTTGCACACCAACGCACGGACATCGTCCCAAAGAGGGAAGCAATGAGGCGATGACAGATACCCGGGTGTTAAAACTGTTAGGAGTACAGCCCAAAATCGGCACAAAATTTACCGTGACGTATCAGATCGGAGGAGGTCAGTCAGAACCGAAAACGGTGACGCAGGAGTTTGTTCTCTCCGGCTGGTGGGATTACAACGGAGTTTCCCAGGCAAGCAATGTGATCGTGCCAGAAAGTTATGTGAAAAAGACATTGCAGAATGTGGAGATCGGGGAGGATGAAGAGAGTGGAAAATGGTCACTTGACGTTATGTTTGGGAATGCACTTCATATCGAAAAAAATATGCGGCAGGTGATCAGAGACTGTGGATTTCAGTCAGAAGATGCTTCCAAACCGGGCTATATTGCATTTGGTGTAAACTGGGGCTATACCGGTGCGCAGTCGAGCAGCAATCTGAATGCGGAAAGCATTGCAGCCATTGTGGCATTGCTTGTGCTCATTGTATTTACCGGCTACCTGGTCATTTACAATGTGTTTCAGATTTCCGTCACCAACGATATCCGTTTCTACGGACTGTTAAAAACGATCGGCATGACCGGGCGGCAGCTTAAGCGGATCATCCGGCTGCAGGCAGTCCTTTTATCAGTTATTGGAATTCCGGCGGGACTTCTTCTGGGATTTGGAATCGGCGTGGGACTGGCACCGGCTGTCATGGCACAGATGAGTTACACGACAGCGGTTATAAAATTGCATGCGTGGGTATTTGTGGGAGCAGCACTTTTTTCACTGGTCACTGTATTTTTATCCTGCAATAAGCCGGGGAGGATCGCTGCAAAGGTATCCCCGGTCGAAGCGGTGCGCTATACGGAGGCAGACTGTGGCAGAAAAAAAGCAAAAGCGGCAAAAAAACCGGCATCTTTGGGGCGTATGGCATGGGCAAACGTGGGACGGAACCGGAAGAAAACGGTTCTTGTTGTCATTTCCCTCTCCCTTGCGGTCGTTCTTTTAAATCTGACCGTTATGTTTGCAAACGGATTTGATATGGATCTGTATTTGAAACATTTCTGTGTGAGCGACTTTGTGTTTGCCAATGCGGATTATTTTAACGTGCAGAAAGGCTTCCATTCTTCCGATGAAGCAGTAGAAGATTCTGCAATGCAGACCGTGCTCGCGCAAAATGGCGTTAAAGAGAGTGGATGTGTCTACGGACAGACAACCCGGGTTTTGGAAAAAATAAAGAAAAAAGATATGCTGGCGTATTTTACATCCATGGGACATACTATGACAAAAGAGCAGGAAAAGGGTTATTTCAATTGGAAGGAACAGGCAGATGATGGCAGTTATTATGACGATATTCAGTTGTATGGAATGGATGCATTTCCGCTTCAGAAAGTAAAGGTGCTCAAAGGCGATGTCACAGCTCTGGATCAGGAGAATGCCATTGCGGCAGTCTATAAGCAGGATGATTATGACAAAAAAGTTGATCACAGTAACTGGGCCGGGGTGGGCGATCAGGTGACACTCAGGTATGTAAACAGTTGGAAATATTTTAATGCAGAGACTGGAAAAGAGATTCCGGAGGAAGAGATTGACAGCTACGAAGGTGCATGTGACGTGGAAGCAGATGATTATACACAAAAAACCTATACGGTGGTGGCAGAGATTCTGGTGCCTTCCGCGATGAACTGCCGGTATTATGGATCGCCGCAGTTTGTGCTTGGGAGTGATACGTTTATCAAAGATACCGGGACAAAAGATGTCATGCATATGATGTTTGATATGAAAAACAATCAGAGTGCAAGAGCAATGGAAAGTTTTTTGAAAAATTATACGGAACAGGTCGAGCCGCTGTACAGCTATGAATCGAAATTTTCCTACGAAAAAGAGTTTGATTCGTTCCGTGGGATGTTTCTGCTGCTTGGAGGTGTTCTCTCCGGTGTGATTGCCGTGGTCGGAACATTAAATTTCCTGAATGCCATCCTCACGGGGATGATTGCAAGGCGCAGGGAGTTTGCTGTGCTGCAGTCGGTTGGAATGACCAGACACCAGTTGAAGCGGATGCTTGTGTATGAGGGACTGTTGTATACGTTTGCGGCGATTGTCATTTCGCTTATTCTTGTTGTGGCATCTGAGCCGTTTATGGGAAAGATGATTGAAAAAATGTTCTGGTTTTTCCGGTTTCAGTATACCATCGGTCCGGTCGTGCTTGCGGCACTGATCTTTACCGTGATCGGCGCGGGGGTTCCGCTTGTGGTCTATTGTGTGGTTGGAAAGCAGACGATTGTGGAGCGGCTGAGGGAGACGGAGTAAAAAAGAATAACAAAACATTTCCGAATAAAGCCTGAATCCATGTGGCATAAGAAGCAATTCATTCGGTTACTTTGCTTTTCAGGACAGATGTGATATCTGCCGAAAGCGTTGCTGAATGTTCCACAAACAGAGCAATAAAAATAAATATTTCTTTAATTTTGAAACCATACTATTTACATAAATGAAGCCGTAAGGTAATCTTAAAAAATATGTAAAATATGCGGATCATAAGAAAGAGGTTTATGGATGAGGAAGAAACGGATCACAGTTATAATTGGCAGGATGTTTTGTGGCGGAGCGTTTAATCTATGGAACAGACAGAATAAAACCAAAACGGCAATGAAATTATCAGCTGTTGTTATGCTCCTGTGCCTGATGCTGGGGGCATGTGCACAGAAACAGAAGATACCGGCTGCAACTTATATGGGAGGAAACCATACCATTACAGAAATTTGCAAAGAACTGGATACCGCGGGAGCTTCCCATGTAGATACATTCCGGGAATGGGTAACTGATTTTGCAGATTCGGCCGGGAAGAATGCAAAGCTTGAGGATGTCTGGTCTGATCCGGAAAACATGAAAGCAGATATCGGCAAATGTATGGATGGCTGGGAACAGAATCATGATTACTCCGACACGGACTGCAGAATGACAGCCTTTCTCTTACTGGATGGTCTGCTTCACGCAGAATCAACGGAAGACAATTATGAAGGTACTTATCTAATGTTTGATACAGAAGCAATAGATAATGTGGAAAGGTATGAAACCATAAAAGAGAACCGGGATATGTTTACCACACTCTATGGAGAAAAGAGTGTTGCAGATAAAAAACATCCGGAAACAGCATTTTCGGATAGTTGGAAACATTATGGATTTCAAATAGACAGTGACAGGATATCGCTCCTTAGTATCGTGATATATGACCCGTATTCGGATGTTACTTTCGTGGGTCATACAGGTATCCTGATAAAGGACAGGGACGATTACTTATTTGTAGAAAAGATTGCATTTGAACAGCCATATCAGGCAACAAAGGTGAAGACGGTGGATGAATTGCTCAATATTCTGTCATTGAGACCGGAATATTTCGGAGAAGAGGGAGAAGCCGGACCGTTTGTTTATAATAATGGGGAATATATTGGAACATTAAAGGCGAAGGCATAGTAGCAAAAAACATTTGACATACCGGAAATATTCCTCTATAATCGTTCTAAAAAGAACGATGAAGGAGGAAGAGAAGATGTACTTCTGGGATAAGCATAAAACAATTACAAGTTATTATGAATTGCTTTCCGGAGAGGTATGTGACCGGTATGGGCTGACACAGATGGAATACGATATACTTATGTTCCTTCATAATAATCCGCATCACAATACCGCAGCAGAAATAGTAAAGGTTAGAAAATCAACGAAATCCCATGTTTCAACTTCGTTGAAAAAATTGGAAAATAAAGGACTGGTTGAAAGAATACAAAGTAAGGATAATAAAAAGCATATAGAGATTATTCTGCTGGATCGGGCAGAACTTATAGTGGCGGCAGGAATAAACGCACAGAAACAGTTTGCAGGAAATGTTTTGAGCGGACTGACAGAAGAAGAAAAGCACATGTGTATTCAGGTATTTGACCGGATCTGCAATAATGCGGAAGAACATTTAAGGGAATACAAGAAAAAAACGAATGAAAACGAATCCCTGGATATGAAGAGTACTGGGAATCATTTGTTTTACAGTCAATTGATGGAAAAGGAGCAGGATCAAAAGGATGGAAGAGAACAATTACAAACCACAGATTCCGGATGTGATGGAAGCAATATTTGATGCTGCGTATCTGATTTTCGATTTAGTTGCCGCAATTTTATTTTTTACATTTTCAAAAGGAAATATCTTATTTGTACTTTATGGAATATTAACATTGACACTTTGCGGAGGGGATGCTTTTCATCTGGTGCCAAGAATTATAAGGGCAGTTCGTGGAAGCGATGAGAAGATAAAGAGGCAGCTGGGAATTGGATTGCAGGTATCGTCTGTTACAATGACGGTGTTTTATATTATTTTAATGTATGTCTGGAAATTTACATTTCCGGAAATGATAATACCGACAATAGTGGAAGCGGTCGTGTGGATATCAGCGGTTGTCAGAATTGTGATATGCATGTTTCCACAGAACAATTGGTGTACAGATGAAGGAAATATGAAATTATCAATTGCCAGAAATGCTGTCTTTGCGTTGACGGGGATCGGAGTGATTATTCTGTATATCATCTCCGGGAATGCGAATGGGTATGGTATGACAAGAATGGTTGCAGCGATCATTCTTTCTTTTGGCTGTTATCTGCCGGTTACTTTATTCAGTAAAACGAAACCAAAGGTGGGATTATTAATGATTCCAAAAACCTGTGCATATATGTGGATGATTGCAATGGGACTACAACTGTTATTTTAAAAACAAAAATATTATAGAGGCAGGGCATTATAATGAAAATGGAAAAATTTGTAAAGCTTATGACGGGACATTTTGATAACAGAGAACAATTTACAGAAATGAAATCTGCAGGAAAATTATTTCCGTATGCCAGACATGTGAATACAGTTTGTAATGATAAGATAAATAATATTCCGGAAAATTTTACCGGAATATTTATGGTAGAAGAAAGTTATTATGAGACGGATGGAAAATGCCATGCATCACCGCATTTATTTCTTATTACGGATTGTGACGGTGGAATTATGCTTTCTTCCTACGAAATTCCGGCAGGAGAAGACAAAAATACGTTTTCTTATGCTTCCATGAAGAACGTAGAATATAGTGACCTGAAAAGATCTGAGAAGTTTACCCCGGCATTGTATCAGGAAAAGGATGGTGTCTGGGAAGGGGGAAGTGTGAGTCAGTTTACCCCTGTGATGACATTCCGGTTATGGGAGAGATTCTCGGAGACATGTCTGGAGGTGTCCGAAAGTATGGAAGTGAATGGAAAGAAAACTTTCGGATATGATGTGCCGGTCATTTATAAAAGGGAACGAGGTGCCTGACACCAGTTCCGTGGGAAGCATAGATGCTGAAACGGTAGCGCTTGCACGATCAATTAAATAAGCACTAGATAAAAGAGTCATCCATCTGGATGGCTCTTTTATCGATCCTGATATCTGCGCGGATTTCGACAAACAGCTCATATGGTAAATTTTATGAAATTATCACTTAAAAATTTTTATACCGCATGGTTTTCTTTTTCTGCTTGACAAATACCATTTGATTGTTCCTATACTTTTTTGAAAATTCTGGTATTTCTTTAGGTATGAAAAAGTTCATAGAAAATTCAGTTGATTCCGTAAAGTTCCTCGCTTATAATGATATTGAGGCAGAGAGCCTTTTGCGGAATCTTAGAAGTGTTATGCACAATACAAAAGGAGGGATGCCGACTTGAATACAGAAATAGCAAATGCTGTGAATGCAGCAGGAGATAAGGCACAATATGATACTCGTGTTAAAAGGTTACTGGCACAGAAGATTATATTAGCACATATTCTGGTGAAAACAGTCGATGAATTTAAAGGAATGAAGCCGGAAGATGTTGTGAAATACATCGAAGGCGAACCGAGTATTAGCGTTGTTCCGGTTGAGCCGGGATTAGCAAATATGGAAAAAACAGATGCTGCAGGACAGCGTATCGTAGGTCTTAATACGGAAAATGCTGAAATTAATGAAGGATTAGTCAGATTTGATATTATTTTTTATGTCCGCATGCCATCCGTAGATGACACAAAAAATGGACTTTCGCAGATTATTGTGAATATTGAGGCTCAGAAGGATGAGCCGACGGAATATAAAATTTTAAATCGGGCAATCTTTTATGTGAGTAGGCTGATTTCGTCACAAAAGGAAAGAGATTTTGTAAATACTAACTACGACGACATTAAGCAGGTATTCAGCATATGGATATGTATGAACATGGATGATAACAGCTTAAGCCACATCCATTTGACAAAAGATGAGATGTTAAAACCATGTAACTGGAAAGGTAATCTCGATCTGTTAAATATTGTGTTAATAGGAATCACAAATGAGATTCCGGAACATGATGAAAAATATGAAATGCACCGCCTGATTGGGACTTTGCTTTCAGGCGAATTGAAAGAACAGGAAAAATTGGATATTATAGAACATGAATATAATATTCCAATCAGTCAAGAATTTAGAGAGGATGTGAGAATTATGTGTAATCTGAGTACAGGAATTGAAGAAAGAGCTACTGAAAGAGCTACTGAAAAAACAAGCGAAAAGTTTATTCTGAATATGTATAAAAAGGGTTATACATTGGATCAGATCGCAGATGTAGCTGAAACAGGTGTTGATGAAGTTGAGGCGATTATTAAGAAGAAAGAGCCTGCAATGGCGTAAACATCATGGTAAAATAGTTTAAAATGAAGATGCGGCAAAATCGTCAACAGGTTGTTGAGGAGTTGCCGCTTCTTTGAATTTTATGTTATTTTGATAAATCTTAGTCTGGCATAAATTGTTGCCCCCATTCGCACATAGAGTCCAATAAAGGAATCAGTGTCTTGCCTAACTCGCTTAAGCTGTACTCTGTTTTTGGAGGAATTACAGGATATATTTTTTTAATGATTAAGTTATCGTTTTCAAGTTCGCGTAACTGCTGAGCCAGCATTTTATCAGTGATAGCTGGAATTTTTTTGTGGATTTGGTTATACCTTAGCGTGTTGTTGCCAAGATGATACAATATAACGGCTTTATATTTTCCACCAATTTTAGATATCGTTGCATCAACAGGACAATTATATTTGTTTTGCATTTTTACATTTTACACTTTCTTTTTAGTTAGTATATTACAAAAAAGTACGTTCTTGTCTTTTTTATATCGAATCCATTATAATCAAATTGTCTAGACAATACAATCATAATTTTAAGGAGATTTTACAGAAATGAATATTTTAGATATTGCAAAACAGCGTTTTTCAGTAAGAAACTATCTGACTAAAGAGATTTCACAGGAGACATTGGAGACAATTTTAGAAGCAGCTCATGTAGCACCAACCGCAGCAAATATGCAGCCTGTTAAACTATTGGTTGTAAAAAGCGATGAAGCAAAAGAAAAACTGGCAAAGGCAGCCAATATTTACAGTGCTCCAGTTGCAATCATTGTGTGTGCAGATACGGATAAAGCATGGACGCGTCCATTTGATGGGATGAAAACAACGGATATAGATGCGTCAATCATTACCGATCATATGATGCTTACAGCTACAGAACTTGGCTTGGGCTCTGTTTGGATTTGTTACTTTAAACCAGATGTGATAAAAGAAGAATTTAAACTTCCGTTGGGACTTGAACCAATCAATATATTGGCGATTGGATATACGAATGAGAAAGCAGATGCAAATAGACATGAATCCCAGCGTATACCAATGAAAGAATTTGTTTCATTCCTTTAATATAAAAATTATATATCAGCTCAAATTGCAGATGTAACAGAAAAGAGCATATCTGAAATTGAGAAAATTGTAAAGAAAGAGCCAGCAATGGCGTAAATATCATTAACGAAATAATAAAAAATAAGAGACGGCAAATCGTCAACAAGTTGTTGATAATTTGCCGTCTTTGTTGGTATATGGGAGTTATTCCTCTTTTTTTCTAGCCCTTGTCTTATAGACATTATACTGATTCTTGCATTTCGGAGAGCAGAATTCATTTCCCTTACGGCTTGCGATAAATGCCCTGCCACAGTGCTTACACAGCTTCATATCGCAGTCAGAATCCGTAAGCATAAAAGAAAAGCACATCTGGATCATGACGAGCAGGGAATGGAAGTTCCATACGATAACAGGGGCATTTTCCGCTAATGCGATATGGTAAGTCGGGGATATGCCGCCAAATGCAGACATACCCTGACGATACAGGTTTTTTGTCTGTTCATCCAGACTGTCATAGTCCATATAGTATAAGAAACTTGTGGTAAAGGTAAATGCCCAGTCGGAAAATTCTTTCACCAGCCAGTCATAGCGTTCTGCATATTCCTTCTGAAAACTCATCGTAACAGCCTGTGAATTCTTTCCCGTTGCAAGTGCGATTGCAATGCCATTCCGCATTGGTGGTGATGAATTTGTTGTATTTGCCGGCATGACACAAAAACAGGTTGAGTCAACCCTGCTCGAATTAAAGCATACAACAGAGAAGTAGTCTGGGACAAAGGTTGACAGAGTGAGTATCTCTGTTGGATATGCTCTTACGGAAGACCATAAAGAATTTTCTATTGAGGAGCTTGTGTATCATTAAGACAACAGGGAAACAAATTCCACACGCTGATCCATCCAGTTCCCGATAATTGCAATTCCTTTTCCCATGGTAAAAGCTGCAACAATGGTTCCGATGCCAAGTCCCATGATATGTCCGAGACAGAAGAACGTCATACATGCGGTAATAACCAGACAGGTTACATCAAAACCGATTTTGATGCGGGCATAGGGAACCTTTGTGATGTCTGCGGCTTCCCGCGGAAACAGATCGGTTGGGATGATCGGCAGTTTGCAGCGGTTTGACAGCGCAATTCCAAAACAGATGATAAGATAACTCAATACAAAGTAGAGGATGCGAAGTGGTATATTCAGCGGCAGCCGCGTAATCCACAGTTCATGCAGATCCATCATCTCTCCAAACGCAAACCCTACAACAAAACTAAATAAATAGGATGGGACAAATTTTTTTCGCATAATCATTAGAATGCAGATCAAAAGTCCTTGAAACAGGTAAGTCCAGGTGCCGAGTGTCAGTTTCGGGAAAACCTGTTGAAACGCATACGGCACGCTTGAAATGGCGGAGATTCCGGAGCCGGACTGAAGCATCAGAAGGACACCGAGGCTGTTAATGATAACGGCAAGGACAAGTGCTGCCTCACCACGTAAGATTTTTTTCTGTTGTTTCATGATAATAGTGCTCTTTTCCGATAGATTTTGTGTGCATTGCACACGGCTGCGATTATAGTCCTTTTTTCACAGATTTTCAAGTGTGGGTTATGTAATGGATGCATTTCCAGTGCAGAAGGTAACCGATTGTGGAGAGATTGCGTGAAACAGAATAAATTCTGATAAAATTTCTTGCAAAGTAGGTTTCCTTGTGGTATATGGTATTAAAACGGTTAAACTATGGAAACAGAAACGAAGAAAAGAGGGCAATCACAATGTGTACAGCAGCAACATACAAGACAACGGATTTTTATTTTGGACGTACCCTGGATTATGAATTTTCCTATGGGGATGAAGTGGCAGTCCTGCCACGGAATTATGCGCTTACCTTCCGGCATATGGGTGTATTAAAAGCGCATTATGCGATCATCGGTATGGCATATGTAGTGGGCGATTATCCACTGTATTATGATGGAATCAATGAAAAAGGACTGGGTATGGCAGGGCTTAATTTTGTCGGCAATGCCGTGTATCAGAAAATTGAAGAAGGGCGGGAAAACATCGCACAGTTTGAATTTATCCCATGGATTTTAGCACAGTGCGCTTCGGTTTGTGAAGCAAGAGAAAAGCTGGAGAAGATGAATCTGGTAGGAACACAGTTCAGTGAGCAGCTTCCGGCGGCACAATTACACTGGATGATTGCGGATGAAAAGGAATGTATTGTAGTAGAATGTATGGCGGATGGATTGCATATATATGACAATCCGGCGGGAGTTTTGACGAACAATCCGCCATTTCCGCAACAGATGTTTTTGTTGAATCAGTATATGCATCTGTCACCGAAGCAGCCGGTCAATGCGTTTTCCAAGCAGCTTCCTCTGGAGCAGTACAGCCGCGGCATGGGAGCACTGGGCTTGCCGGGAGATTTGTCTTCTGCTTCACGGTTTGCCCGTGTGGCATTCACCCGGCTGCATGCGATGTCGGGTGAATCCGAAAAAGAGAGTATCAGTCAGTTTTTTCATATTTTAGGTTCGGTGGATCAGCAGCGTGGCTGCTGTGAGGTGGCAGATGGCAAATATGAGATTACGTTGTATACTTCCTGCTGTAATGCAACAAAGGGTATTTATTACTATACGACATATGAAAATCATCAGATTACTGCTGTGGATATGCATCGGGAGAATCTCGATGGGGAAACGCTGGTGCATTACCCAATTGTGACAGGAGAACATATTTTGTGGCAGAATTAAAAGGGTGACATACACGAGGAGATGGAAAGGGAAGTTTGAAATGAAATATATTCCGTTAATCATAATATTACTTCTGATTCTGGCAATTTTGGTTTTGATTTTTTACGGAGTGTACCGTGTGAAACGTTTTTCCAGACAATTGTTTGGCACAGATGATATTTTGCAGGGCGTAAAAAAAGCGCAGGAAGATCTGTCAACAACACCGCGTTCGGTATCGGCAATGACAAGAATTGCCCTGCCGCAGATCGTTTCCGATTTTCCGGATTTTGAGTACAATGAAATGAAGCAGCGTGCAGAAAATGCCCTGATGCAGTATTTCGAGGCAGTAACGGCACAGGATGTAACAATTTTACAGGAAGGAAATGAAGATTTGAAAGAACAGCTTCGTTCGCAGATTCGCGCATTGGTCTCACAGGAAAAATGGGAACATTTTACGCAGGTAAAGATTCATCAGACGGAGATCGCTCGGTATCGGAAAGAAGCTGGCCGTTGCATCGTGACATTCCAGTCGGCGGTGGAAAGTTTTCATTATGTGACAGATGCAGCACATGCCGTGGTGCGGGGATCGGATCATATCTTAGAGCAGAGCCGCTATAATGTTGATCTGGTTTATATTCAAAATCGTGACCTTGCCAAAGGAAATACCGATGGAGCGCTTGGAGTCACATGTCCGAATTGTGGAGCACCGATCACGAATCTCGGAGCTAAATTCTGTGAGTATTGTGGCGCCGGTGTTGTGGAGTTAAATGTACACGCATGGTCTTTTGAAAATATTGAGGAAGCATAAATTTATTTGCAGGCATAAGCAGAATTCTTTTTTGTATGCTTGCGTTTACTGTGATATTGTGTTAAAGTACATATTGTTCTGAATATAAGAACCATAGAGTGATGACAGGGGTCACACGAAGGGGTACACCACCGCGGGTGTAGCTTTCTTCGTGTGGCCTTTTTTGTTGCAATATAAAAAGGAGGTCTTACATGGTACATATCAACGGAAAAGATATAGATGCGGCAGGGCAGTCTCTGGCGGCATATTTAAAGGCAAATGATTATGAGATGGGAACATTTGTTGTGGAATGCAACGAGGAGATCATCCATAAAGAGGATTATGAAAACTATATGCTAAAGGATGGCGATATCATAGAAATTGTCCAGTTTATGGGGGGTGGTTGCGGTACATCTCTGATGTATCGCTAAGGAATGTAGCGTCGGTCCATTTGCGAAGCAAATTTTTCAAATCATAGGAAATTCCTTCCTATGATTCAAAAACGCTCCGCGGGGATGCGCAGCTCGCGGAGTTGAAGTTTATGTTGAACATACCGCTTGCGCGCGAAAGTGTGCGGCCAAGCGCACACTTTATTTGAAGAAAAATACCAGAGAGAATACAAGAAAGAAGGAAGAAAAAATGAAGAATGACACATTTACATTAGGAGGAAAAGAATTCTCCTCGCGTTTTATTTTAGGATCAGGAAAATATTCCATGGAGCTGATCAAGGCTGCCGTTGAGAACGCCGGAGCACAGATTATTACATTAGCAGTGCGCCGCACCAACACAAAGAAAAAAGAAAACATTCTGGACTTTATCCCGGATAACGTAACATTGCTTCCAAACACTTCAGGTGCAAGAGATGCAAAAGAAGCAGTCCGCATTGCGCGCATGGCAAGAGAACTTGGATGCGGAGATTTCGTAAAGGTTGAGATTATGAAAGACAGTAAATATCTGCTGCCGGATAATGTGGAGACCGTAAAGGCAACCGAAATGCTGGCAAAAGAAGGATTTGTGGTGCTTCCATACATGTATCCGGATCTGTATACCGCACGTGATCTGGTCAATGCCGGAGCCGCAGCTGTTATGCCATTGGCGTCTCCGATCGGTTCTAATAAAGGTCTGGCAACGAAAGAATTTATCCAGATTCTGATTGATGAGATTGATCTGCCGGTAATTGTGGATGCCGGAATCGGAAGACCTTCCCAGGCATGCGAGGCAATGGAGATGGGAGCTGCCGCAGTTATGGCAAATACCGCAATTGCAACAGCAGGAGATGTCCCGGCCATGGCGGGTGCATTCAAGGCAGCCATTGAAGCTGGAAGAAGTGCATATCTGTCGGGACTGGGCCGTGTACTTGAGCGTGGTGCTTCCGCAAGTGATCCACTGACCGGATTTTTGAGAGACTAGGGGGCGAAATCATGGCTGAAAATCAATTTTTTATTGACTCCGATAAGTTAAGCGAAGCTGCACTGGAGCGCAAACATAAACTGGAAACCGATCCGTCGAGCAGAACGAACCATATGGAATATATGCCGGGGATGGAACAGATCGATCCAACCATAAGAAATAAAGTCCTTTCCGAGATGGACAGTTACGATTACAACAAATATACGGCAAGAGATGTGCAGAATGCATTAGAGCATGAAACCTGCAGCGTTGAGGATTTTAAAGCATTGCTTTCGCCAGCCGCAGAACCGTTTTTGGAGCGCATGGCACAGCGTGCAAAGATCGAGACAGGCAAGCATTTCGGAAATACGGTGTATCTGTTCACACCGCTTTATATTGCAAACTACTGCGAGAATTACTGTGTGTACTGCGGATTTAACTGCTACAACGACATTCATCGTAAGAAACTGACTTTTGAGGAAATCGAGCATGAGATGAAAGTCATTGCAGACTCCGGCATTGAGGAAATCCTGATGCTGACCGGAGAAAGCCGTGCGCAGAGTGATGTCGAGTATATCGGGGAAGCCTGCAGGCTGGCAAAGAAATATTTCCGCAATATCGGTCTAGAAATTTATCCGGTCAACAGCGATGAATACCGGTATCTGCACGAATGCGGCGCTGATTACGTGACGGTATTCCAGGAAACCTATGACAATGTCAAATACGAAACCCTGCATCTGATGGGGCATAAGCGTGTATTCCCATACCGTTTTGAGGCACAGGAGCGTGCGCTGATGGGCGGCATGCGCGGTGTCGGATTTTCCGCATTGCTTGGACTTTCCGATTTCCACAAAGATGCACTGGCTTCTGCACTGCACATTTATTATCTGCAGCGCAAGTATCCATATGCGGAGTATTCCCTGTCCTGTCCGCGTCTGCGCCCGATCATCAACAACGACAAGATCAATCCGCTTGACGTGCACGAAAAGCAGTTGTGCCAGATTCTGTGTGCGTACCGTATTTTCCTGCCGTATGTCGGTATCACCGTTTCTTCCCGCGAGCAGAAACATTTCCGTGACGGCATCGTAAAGATTGCAGCGACAAAGGTATCTGCGGGAGTGTCTACCGGAATCGGAGATCATGAGAGCAAGTATACCGGAAAGGATACCGGAGAATCCGGAGATGAGCAGTTTGAAATCTCCGATGGAAGAAGCTTTGACCAGATGTATAACGATATGGAAAGCGAAGGTCTGCAGCCGGTATTAAATGACTATGTCTATGTATAGAAAAATCTGCGTGACCAACCGTGCGCTGGCAGAACGTCCTTTTTTAGAACAGTTAGCGTGCGTGCTTGCCACAAAACCGTATGCGATGATCCTGCGGGAAAAAGACCTCATGGAAGAGGTATACGAAGAACTTGCGGGAAAAGTAAAAAAATTGTGTGAAAACACGGACACCAGGCTGATTCTGCACAGTTTCCCGGATGCTGCAATGCATCTGGGGGGTACGGCCATTCATATGCCACTGCATCGGTTTACAGAGATGCCGGAAGAACAAAAGCAGAAATTTTCAGTGCGCGGTGTCTCCGTACATTCAGTGGACGATGCGCGCCTGGCAGAACAATGCGGGGCAACCTATCTGACAGCAGGGCATGTGTTTGTGACTGATTGTAAAAAAGGACTGGCACCGAGAGGACTTGATTTTTTGCATGAGGTGTGCAGCTCTGTGAAAATTCCGGTATACGCAATTGGCGGGATTCATGAAGAAAATATGGAAAGCTGCATCCAGTCAGGTGCAGCAGGCGTGTGCATGATGTCGGAATATATGAAAATCTGATACAGGAAAACGGATAACAAAGAGGTGAAAACATCTTTCTTGCAATGGATTTTGTAAAGGAACATGCTGCAGCAGACGGAGGAGATCTGCGTATGTCTATTTTGACATCGGAGTGGGAAAAAACGGAATCAGATTTAGATAACAGAACAGGGAGATTGCAGCGAATGCTGCATTCTCCCTGTTTTTAGCTGATCATATCCAAAAACATCTGATGGATCTTCCGGTCGCTGTCGAGTTCCGGATGGAAAGCAATTGCGACCTGATTTCCATAGCGTACACCGACGATATGGTCATCGACTACTGAGAGAATCTCCACACCGTCCGATACGCTCTCTACATAAGGGGCGCGGATAAACGACATTGGAACTAGTCCGAGATCTTTAAATTCTGCCTCAGTATGGAAACTGCCGAGCTGGCGGCCGTAGGCATTTCTTTTTACCTGCATCGGGATTGTGCCAAAATGTTCCGGGGAGCCTAAAAGGATCAACCCGGCGCAGGTGCCAAGCACCGGCATTCCATCAGCGATCTGTTTTTTCAGGGGATCAAACATTTTAAGTTCCCGGAGAAGTTTTCCCTGTACAGTGCTTTCCCCGCCCGGCAGGATCAGTCCGTCATACGGCTGGTCTAAGTCTGCCGCCTGACGCAGTTCCACGGTCTTTACCCCAAGTTCTTCCAATACATGTTCATGTTCGATAAATGCACCCTGCAGGGCAAGTACTGCAACAGTCATGTTTATTTCCCTCTTTCTGCCATCAGTAAGGCGATTTCCTGTTCGTTGATTCCGACCATGGCTTCTCCAAGCCCGGCAGATAATTCTGCGATCAGTTTTGCATCGGTATAGTTTGTGACGGCTTTTACGATAGCAGCTGCACGCTTGGCAGGATTGCCGGATTTAAAGATTCCGGAACCGACAAAGACACCTTCTGCTCCGAGCTGCATCATTAAAGCGGCATCTGCAGGGGTAGCGACACCGCCGGCAGCAAAGTTAACCACCGGAAGTTTTCCGTTATTATGGACATAGACAACCAGATCATACGGTACCTGTAATTCCTTTGCTGCTTCGAAAAGTTCATCTTCCCGCAGGCTGACAACTTTTGCAATCTGGCTGTTGATCTTTCGCATGTGGCGGACGGCCTGTACGACATCACCGGTACCTGGTTCCCCTTTGGTACGGATCATGGATGCACCTTCACTGATACGACGGAGTGCTTCACCGAGATCTTTGGCACCGCAGACAAACGGAACCTTGAACTGGTGCTTATCGATATGGTAGACGTCATCGGCAGGAGAGAGCACTTCACTCTCGTCGATATAGTCGATCTCGATAGCCTCTAAAAGCTGTGCCTCTACAAAATGACCGATCCGGCACTTGGCCATAACCGGGATGGATACGGCTTCCTGAATGCCGCGGATCATCTGAGGATCGCTCATGCGGGAAACGCCGCCGGCTGCACGGATGTCGGCAGGAATCCGTTCGAGTGCCATGACGGCGCATGCGCCAGCTTCTTCTGCAATTTTTGCCTGTTCTGGTGTGGTGACGTCCATAATTACGCCACCTTTTAACATCTGTGCAAGGTTTTTATTTAATTCATACTGTTCTGCTGTGCTCATCGGTATTCTTCTCCTTTTTTGTTAAAATTTGTTTTATGCCGGTCATTATAGAACTTGATTGGATATATGAAAATAACCAAAATAAATATTTATTATAAGACCAGAACGACAAAACAACGTTTAATGATATAAAATCACATGATGTAGTAATAAAAACCACATAATATAGTAGACATGCGATGACAAATGGTGTAATATGATGTGTGACATAAAAGGAGTAGAAAACGGAGGCGGGATGAAGCTGAAACAGCGCACGATTTATTATCAGGATGAACTGCATGACGAGTTTGCCGGAGATCATATTAAAGCAAAACATATTGGACAGGATTACCGGTATATCCGGGTGCGTCCGTTGGAACGTATGCTGCACGGATTCTGGTATGGCATAGTTGCAATTCCGCTTGCACGTCTTTACATGAAACTGCATTTTTCACATAAAATAATAAACAAAGAAGTGTTAAAGCAGGCCGGAAACAGTGGATTTTATCTGTATGGGAATCATACACATTTTCTGGCGGATGCGCTGATACCAACGCTGGTAAATCATCCGCGGGAAACGGCGGTGATCGTGCATCCGAACAATGTTTCCATGCCGGTGCTGGGGCGGATTACACCATATCTTGGGGCACTTCCGCTGCCGGATGACAGAGGTGCCATGAAACATTTTCTGGAGGCATTGACCTGGCATACCGATTGTGGAGATTGTATTATGATCTATCCGGAAGCACATATCTGGCCGTTTTATACCGGAATACGGCCGTTTCCTGATACATCATTCCGCTATCCGGTGCAGCAGAAACTTCCGGTTTTCTGTCTGACCAATACTTATCAGCGCAGGGGAAAGTCTCACATTCCGCAGATCGTAACGTATCTGGATGGGCCATTTTATCCGGATGCAGAATTGCCTGCAAAACTGCAAAAAAGGCAGCTGAGGGATCAGGTGTATGAAGCCATGGGAAAACGGGCGCAAAACAGCAATATGGAAATGATCCGTTATATAAAAAAAGACACTGACAGGGAGAAATCATTCATATGAGAAATATTCTTTTTTGTGGAAACAGTAAAGTATTTGATGGTGTGCTTACATGCATGTTGTCTGTTTTAAAAAGAACACATGCAACAGATCCGTTCTGTTTTTATATTTTCACAATGGACATGACGCGGATCAGACCGGAATATACGCCGATCAGCGAAGATATGACAAATTTTCTGGAGCGCGTTGCAAAAAAATTTCATCCGCAGAACCGGGTGATTTCGGTGGATGTAACAGTATTATATGAGCGTTATTTCGGAGGATGTCCGAATGAAAGTGCTTATTGTTCGCCATATACACTTTTGCGCCTGCTGGCAGATCTGGTGCCGGGAATGCCGGATAAACTGTTGTATCTGGATGCGGATATTCTGTTTCAGAGAGATATCCGCCTGCTGTATGACAAGGATGTGTCACACGTGGAATATGCCGCGGCAAGGGATCATTATGGCAAGTATCTGATCTCCCCGGATTATATTAATGCGGGGGTATTGCTGCTTAATATGAAAAATATCAGAAGAACCGGTCTGTTTATGAAAGCACGAAAGCTGCTTCAGACCAAAAAACTCATTTTTGCGGACCAAAGCGCGATTATTCGCAGTACGCGTGCGAAAATGCTGCTCCCGCAGAAATTTAATGATCAGAAATTTTTACATAAACATACCGTTGTGAGACATTTTTCCAGGCGGCTGTTTTATCTGCCGTATCCGCATACGGACAACATCAAACAATGGGAGGTAGAACGGGTGCATACGGTATTTCATTACCATGCATTTGATGACATTTTAAAAGAGTATCTGTATTTAAAACATATTTACGAAAAAAGGAAACACATATAAATTGCTGCACCCGGATGAAGCGGATGCAGGGGAGGAGAAGGATCATGAAAGAGAAAATGAATAAAATACCGGTGTTTTACGCATGTGATGATAATTTTGTGAAATACACGATGGTTTCACTGCAGTCGATGATGGATCATGCATCCAAAGAGGTACAGTATGAAATTCATGTACTTCATACCAATATTTCGGAAGAAATGCAAAAGAAGATGTATGCTATGGAGAATGCAAATTTTTCTGTGCAGTTTGATCATGTGACGGAATATTTACATTCCGTACAGGAGAAACTTCCGCTTCGGGATTATTATTCCAAAACAACATATTTTCGCCTGTTTATCGCGGAAATGTTTCCAGAAATAGACAAAGCCATTTATATCGACAGCGATACGGTTGTGCTGGGGGATATTGCACAACTGTATGCTTATGATCTTGGAGATGCTTATGTGGGAGCGTGCAGGGAGCAGGTGATGATCCAGGAAGATGTATATGGCACTTATGTGGAGAAGGTGCTTGGGGTGGAACGCGACAATTATTTCAATGCGGGGATGCTGGTCATCAATTGTGAACAGTTTCGTAAAAATCACGTGTTAGAGCAGTTTATGGAACTTCTCCCGATGTACAATTTTGTGGTCACTCAGGATGAAGATTATCTGAATCTGATCTGTCACAACAAGGTGTGCTGGCTGCCCCAGAAGTGGAATGTGGAAGTGTTCGGCCAGATCCCGTGCAGGGAAGAAGAAATCTGTGTGCTGCATTATATTATGGTCTCGAAGCCGTGGCATTACAGTGACTGCCGCCTGCAGGAATATTTCTGGAAGAGCGCACAAAAGACCAGTGTGTATGCCGAGATCCGTCAGGTGCTTGAGAGTTATACGGATGAAGAAAGAAAGCGGGATGCCGTATCCTGTGACCGTCTGATGCAGATGGCAAAGGATGAGATCGCAAAGGAAAATAATTACCTGAATCTGGTGAAAGCAGGAAAATTAAAATCCAAAGACCGTCTGGAAGTTCTGGAAAAAATTGCTTTGTACGAAAGAGAAGGCCGTTTTGGGGAAGATGTGGAGGAAGATCCACCGACGCGGCAGCTTCAGCCGTCAGAGATTGATTATCTGCGTAAAAAATTAAAGAGCCGTATCAAGACAAGATTGACTTACAAAGTAGCGCGGACATTTTTAAACAAGATCATTGAAAATAAACAGCTGATCATCAAGGATGTCATTGGAACGGAACATATGGATGCACTGACTTCCGGGGCGGTGATCACCTGTAATCATTTTAATGCATTTGACAGCTTTGCCATGCAGATTGCCTATGAAAAATCAAAACAGTGCAAAAAACGCCGGCTTTACCGTGTGATCCGGGAAGGAAATTATACGAATTTTCCGGGCTTTTACGGAATGCTCATGCGAAACTGTTACACGTTTCCACTGAGTTCCAACCGCGATACGATGAAGAAATTTTTAAGTTCCATGGATACTGTGCTGCAGCACGGAGATTTCATGCTGGTCTACCCGGAGCAGAGTATGTGGTGGAATTACCGCAAGCCAAAACCGTTAAAGAAAGGCGCCTATACATTTGCCGCAAAAAACCATGTGCCGGTGCTTCCTTGCTTTATCACCATGGAAGACAGCGACATCCTCGGGGATGATGGCTTTTATGTGCAGGAATACACGATACACATTACAGAGCCGATTTATCCGGACCCACAGAAAACACAGGCAGAAAATGTGGATGCGATGCGCAGAAAAAATGCTGCTGTATGGAAACAGATTTACGAAGAGTTTTACGGAATTCCTTTAGTATACGATACTGCGGAAGCAGTGCAGTATGTGGGAAAACCGACCAATATCGCATAAGAACAGATACCAGACCGCCGGAGGATGCCTCCGGCGGTTTTTTCATAATGGGATTGACAGAAAAGCAGTGTGAGAGTACTATACTACTTAGCAATGCTAAATAGCACCGCTAAATAAAAAGAAAAGGGATGGGTATGGAAGAAAAGTATATACAGCAGTTTAAAAAGGGCGCATACGAAATGATCCTGCTTTCGCTGATCGCCCAAAAAGAAACATACGGTTATGAGATTCTGACGGAAATACAAAAACAGGGTGGTGAAATCTTTGCATTTGCCAAAGAGGGAACCATTTATCCGATCTTGTACCGTCTGACAAAGGCAGGACTTATCCAGTACCGCCTGGTGCCGGCGAAAGCAAACGGGGGCGAAAAAAAATATTATTCGCTTACCGGAGAGGGAAAAGATATGCTCGAAAAAATGAAAAATTTCTGGGAAAACTACAAGGATTGTGTGGATGGATTTATGAAAGGGGATGCGTAATATGAACAGAGAAACCTATATACGGAAAGTAAAAAAACAACTGGACTGTTCCGTGAAAGAAAAAGAGGAGATCGTGCGGGATCTTCAGGAGATTTTTGATTCTGGAAAAGAGCATGGAAAAAGCGAAAGCCAGATCATAAAACAGCTCGGAAAACCGCAGGCGTATGCACAGGCGCTCGGCTGTGGCAGACAGACCATGCCGCTGTCCGGAAAACGAAAAGTTGCTGTAGTGTTTTTGGCGGTGGGTGGACTGTTCTGTCTGTATGCACTGGGCGAAAGTCTGCGGTTTCGGATGCCGAAAAATGCCATTGGCGGTGGGGATGCGATGACGATGATCGTGCTGCAAAACTCGTCACCGGTAAACAGCAGCGAGATTTTTGGGGGATTGGCGGTCATTTGTATGGTTGCACTGGTTTTCCTTTTACGAAAGAAGAAAAAATAAGGAGAGGAATATTAAGAAATAATGGAACACATAAAGAAAAAACTAGCAGTAATTGTTGTGTTTTTCGCTGTTTTTATTGGAATTGTTACAATCTGGACAGTCCGAAAACAAAGCCAGCCAAAATTGACAGCGGTCACATGGAAATTGGAGGAAGAAGCGGATTTAGACGGCAACGAGCTTTCATCCTACGCAAAAGATCCTTCCAAAAGCAAGGTCGTTCTGACATTTAAAAAAGATCAGACCTATCGGTGCAAAAATCTTGAAAACAAAAAAATCTGGAAGGGAACATACACACTGTCGCGTACAAAATCGAAAGATACCTACATGCTGCATCTCGTTCCGGATCAGGGAACGGCATCGTACTATGGCGTGTACGGGACACGCGAGTATGAAGATGGTACCGGGCACATGTCGGTCATACTGACCACAAAAGACAAAATTTTATCATTCCTTGCAGAATAAGGAAAAGACAGCAATTCCGGCTGTTCCTTTTACTGTCTGCGGAACTGTGCGGGTGTCATGCCGGTAAGTTTTTTAAACATCACGATAAAATGGCTGGAATCCGTGTAACCGACATCGTGTGCGATCTCCTGAATTTTGCGGTCACGGCGCATAAGCAGCAGTTCTTTTGCCTTGGTGATCCGGTAGTTTGTTAAATATTCGTAGACGGAGCAGCCCAGGTAGCGCACAAACAGGCGGGACAGGTATTGCGGGGATACATAGACCTGCCGGCATAACTTTTCGGCGGTCAGGTCTTCCATATAGTGTGTTTCGATCAGCCGCAATACGGGCTCAACATATTTTTCCCACAGGGGATCGCTGGTATTTGCGTGGAAAAATCCATTGGAAAACGTTAGCAGCAGTGCATAACAGTCGCAGGAAAGCTGGTGTGTATTGACTGGTGCTGTTTTAAAACGTGCTACAGCACGGTCGATTACAGCTTTGATTTCCAGAGCATTTTCCTTTTCTGTAAAAATTATGCGGTTGTTGCCAAGAATCTGCGGCAGATGTGCTTCCATTGTACCGCCAAATGTTGCAAAACACGTAATCCATGCAGAGGTGTCTGCTGCACGGTAAGCATGTGGGACATGCGGTGTGATCAGAATGCCGTGATCTTCAGGCAAAAAATATTCTTTTCCGTCAATTGTGAAGATGCCACAGCCTTCTTCTGTCTGCAAATAGTGATAGATTGGGTAACCTTGTGGACGGCTGAGCGCTTCCTGCAGCCAGTGGTTTCCAACGGAATCAAACTGGAATGGTTCTTTGCTGAGCGTGTTGCTGAAATAGATTGCCATGAGATATCTCCACTTCTTTTTTCTATGGCATCATAGCATATTTCAACAGAAAAAGAAATAGTTTCAAAATGTTATATAAATTGGTTTATCATGTTATACAAATATAAAAGATTGTATCGTATAATAGGGAAAAATCAACGAAAACAAAAAATGAGACATAAATTCAGAATCGAAAAGAAAAGGAGAAAACTATGAGCACGCATTTTAAGAGAATCCTCTACGGAGGAGATTACAACCCGAATCAGTGGCCGAAGGATATCTGGCAGGGAGATATGCGCATTTTTAAGGATGCACACATCAATACCGCGACAATCAATGTATTTTCATGGGCAAAGATCCAGCCATCGGAGCATGAATATAATTTTGATGAGCTTGACGAGATCGTGGATATGCTTTCGAAAGAAAATTACGATATCGTATTTGCCACTTCCACGGCAGCCCTTCCGGGATGGATGGTGCGTAAATATCCGGAAGTGATGTTTACTGATTATGAAGGAAGACAGCACAAATTTGGCGGCCGTCACAATGCCTGCCCGAATTCTTTTGTGTTTAAACATTATGCGCGTGAACTGGCATATAAACTGGCAGAGCGCTATGCAGACAATCCACATGTGACCTGCTGGCATGTCAGCAACGAATATGGAAACGAGTGTTTCTGTGAGAACTGTCAGAAGGCATTCCGTGTGTGGCTGAAAGATAAGTATAAGACAATTGATGCATTAAACAGGGCCTGGAATATGGAATTCTGGGGACATACCGTTTACGACTGGGATGATGTGGTACCGCCAAATGCGTTAAGTGACGGAATCGGAAGTGAAAAGACTGCTTTTGCAGGTATTTCCATTGATTATCGCAGATTTTATTCGGACAGCCAGTTAGCATGCTTCAAGATGGAGCGCGACGCGATCCGGAGTGTCAAGCCGGATGCATTTGTTACCACAAACCTGATGGGAACATTCAAGGGGCTTGATTATTTCAAGTGGGCAAAAGAGATGGATGTTGTATCCTGGGATAATTATCCTTCCTATGATACTCCGTGGAGCAGCATTGCCATGACACACGATCTGATGCGCGGTTTAAAAGATGAGCCGTTTATGCTGATGGAGCAGACGCCAAGCCAGCAGAACTGGCAGAAATACAATTCCCTGAAACGTCCGGGGCAGATGCGGGCACAAAGTTATCAGACACTGGCACATGGGGCAGACACGATCCAGTTTTTCCAGCTTCGCAGAAGTGTGGGCGGATGTGAGAAATTCCATGGCGCTGTGATTGCACATGCAGGAAGTGAAAATACCCGTGTTTTTCGTGAGGTGGCTCAGCTTGGCGCGGAGCTGGAAAGCTTTGGAGACCGTACTTTGGGATCACGCAATGAAGCGGAAGTCGGACTGATTTTCGACTGGGATAATTACTGGGCACTGGAGTACACCAGCGGTCCGTCCGAGGATTTAAAATATGTGGATCAGATTCATCAGTACTATCAGTATTTTTACAAAAAGAATATCGGTGTGGATATGATTCCTGTGGATGCGGATTTTTCAAAATACAAGATTGTTGTGGCACCGGTGCTTTATATGGTAAAGGATGGAATGAAAGAAGCGCTGGAGAATTTTGTGAAAAATGGCGGTATTCTGATTACTACGTTTATGAGCGGAATTGTCGGACAGTCGGATAATGTATATCTGGGCGGTTATCCGGGACCGCTCCGCGAGATGGCGGGGGTATGGGTTGAGGAGATTGATGCCCTTGCACCGGAACAGAAAAATAAGGCAAAGTTTGCAGACGGCAGTACAGCAGCATGCGGTCTTTTGTGCGATCTGATGCATTTAGAGGGTGCGAAAGCACTTGCCTCTTATGAGGAAGATTTCTATGCAGGAATGCCGGCAGCATCGAAGAATACATACGGAAAAGGTACCACATATTATATTGCAACCCGGTTTGAGGAAGAAGGGCTTGCAAAGATTTTGGATCAGGCAGTCCAGGAGGCCGGAGTTTCATCCGTTATCCCGGAAGAAACCGGACTTGAAGTTGTCACACGCGTCAGTGATACCACGCGATTCTATTTTGTCATGAACTTTACGGATGAGGAGCAGATTCTGCCGGAGAGTCTGACCGGAAAGAAAGACATGATCAGCCAAAAGATGACAGAACACGGAATGAAATTGAAAAAATGGGATGTCCTTTTACTGGAAGAACATCTGTAAACAAAAGACAGCGCCGGAATCCGAGAAAGTGGATCCGGCGCTGAAGTTTATGTTGAACATATCGCTCGCGCGCGAAAGTGTGCGACAAGCGCACACTTTATTTTTTGTGATACGTGGATAAATACATTTTTTCAGGAACGGGCATAGGAAGTGCCCAGAGACAGAATCTGAAGGCGTTTCCTGAAATCTTCGGCATTTTCAAAATGTCCCTGTAAGATGTCTTCTTTTTTCACAATGATGTCCTGTACCGTTTTATCCGTCAGGTGGAAAAAGTTATCAGAAAAAATAACATCTGCATCGTCAAAATCCAAAGCGACAAACGGAGCAAAGCAGTCACTGGAAATGTGCAGGATAAAAGCATCATTCGTTTCTTTTGCTTCCGTGGATATAACCGGGTTTTTAAGATTTAAATATTTATACGGCACAAGTGTTTCCACATCCTTTAACACTTTTTGATCTTTTGTATGTATCACTGCTTCCAAAAATACATCGTCTTTTTGATCTTCCCAGGAACAGATATCGACAACTGCTGTTTCGATAGCGGAAAAGGCCGGGGAGTTCCCTTTGGTTTCGTATGTTTCCAGCACATTCCCTGACAGGTCACGAATGGACAGGGTGAGAGAATACTCTGTGGTTTCGAAGGATTCGTTGGAAAAATATACGTGGCACCTGTGATCTTCCAGCGTCATACTGACCGCGTGTGGGGCATAAAATTTCTGAGCCATGTAATGCAGGGCTTTCCATCTGCCAAAATAATCAATGCTGGACCAGGAAGGTGCCGGCCAGTCATCGTTGATCTGCCAGTAGAGGGTTCCCATACAGCGGCCGCGGTTTCGGCGCCAGTGGTCCACACCGTATTTGATGGCCATACCCTGTAATACCTGACTGGCATACAGGAGATGTGTCAGATCTTTTGGATAGCGCAGATTTTCGGACAGATAGTAGAGCATCTTACCGTTTGCCGCATCATTTTTCTGATGGCTTTCCATGACACGGGAGAAAATATTGCGGTCATCTTCCAAAGTAAAACTGTTGACGGTCTTTGCACATGGGAAAGACTGAAAACCGAATTCGGAGCAGAAACGGAAAAAATATTTGCGGTAGTCGGTAAATGGTTTCTGTCCATGCCAGACATCCCAGTAGTGGGTATCTCCGCGGTTTGCATCATCCGGATTGTCAAAACAGCCGCCGGATGACGGGGAAGAATGCCAGTAAAAGGTTTCACCGTCTGCCTCCTGTACGGCTTTCGGGAGGACTTCTTCAAACAATCTGATATAATCGGCACGAAGATAAGGAGTTTCTTTCTGGAAATCGCCCCAGTGATCCCAGGCAGATTCAATCTCGTTGTTGCCGCACCATAAACCAAGGCTGGCGTGGTGGCGCAGACGGCGCACATTATCATAGGTCTCCTGCCTGCAGTTTTCGGCAAACGCGTCCGTTACATCGTAGACATTGCAGGCATACATCAGATCCTGCCATACGATCAGCCCTTTTTCATCACAGAGATCATAAAAAGCATCGGAAGGGTAGTAACCGCCACCCCATACACGGACGCAGTTAAAGTGTGCCCTGCGGCAGCTTTCCAGAATATAATCCAGCTTCTTTTCGGTAATTCTTGTGTACAGACAGTCATCCGGAATATAGTTTCCCCCGCGGGTAAAAATTTTGACACCATTGACACAGAAGGCGAATTCATTTCCCCATTCGTCTTTTTCCTGGCTGATCGTTAATGTGCGCAGACCGATCCGTCTGGTGATAGATTCCAGGCTTGTTCCGTCCTCATCCAGTAAAGTGGTCCTGACGATATAAAGAGGCTGATCGCCATAGTCATTCGGCCACCAGAGTTTTGGATTTTCGATCACAAAATCCACCGCTGCCACACCGTCTGCATTTGTTTTACACAGTTTCGTCTGCAGCGGTTTGTCTGCACCGTCTTCTGAGAGTTCCACGCAAAGTTTTTGTCCCGGAACGGATTCGGAAAGTGTTATGGATGTCTGGACGGAAACGTTTTTGGCATGCTGCTGATGGATGCGGATGTCTTCGATTCTGGCATGGGAATATCCCTGTAAATAAATGTCCCGGAAAATTCCGGCATCGATGGTCTGTGGACCCCAGTCCCAGCCAAACATGGAGTGTGCTTTGCGCAAAAGCTGGTTTCCTTTCATGGAGCCGCACGGAATATAATTGATTTTTTTATGGGCTTCATAAGGATAATCTTCGATAAAACGCAGCACAGAACGAAAAACAATCTGAATTTCGTTTTTTCCGGGGTGCAGAAGTTTCTTTGCCTGGAATTTCCAGGTACGGTGCATGTTATCTGTTTTTGCAAGGAATGTGCCGTTGATGCTGATTTCCGCAAGTGTGTCAAGTCCTTCACACACCAGAACAATATGTTGTTGGGCCAAGAGTTCTTCATCGACATCAAACGTCCGGGTGAAAACATAATCCTTCCAGAACAATGCGCGTGTAGCATCCTCATTGGTACGGTAAAATGGATCTTTTATTTTTCCGGCGGCAAGAAGCCCGGAAAGTACAGTGCCGGGAATCTGCATATCTACAGATTCTAAAGAACGGTGTCCGGCAGAAAGCTGCCAGGTTCCGTTTAAAGTACAGGTTTGCATGTTATATCTCCCCTCTTGGTAATCTTTTCATTATTTTCTTGATTTTATCACAGAACAGTTCATACAACATCTATCTATCTTGCAAATTGTTATGCATTCTTTTGATTTTGCAAAATCCTTAAAGTTTTCTTAACCAGGCATGAACAGTTGAAGGGACAGTGGAAATTTTATTCGGGATTGTGTATACTGAAACTATCCTGACAATTGCAGATTTTCAGAAAAGAGGGAAATACTATGAAGAAAAGATTATACAAGAGCAGTACAGATAAAAAGGTTTGTGGAGTATGTGGCGGAATCGCAAACTATTTTGACGTAGATCCGACCGTGATTCGTCTGATCTGGGTGATCTTTACACTTGTGGGTGGCAGTGGACTGATTGCATACATCATTGCGGCCATTATCATGCCGGATGAAATGTAACATAAAATGATAGAAAACCGAAAGGAGAATTAATAAATATATGTGGGCTTACGAAAGTGTTTTTTATCAGATTTATCCGCTTGGGTTCTGCGGAGCACCATTTGAAAATGACGGTGTGCTGGAACATAGAATTGAAAAAGTAAATGACTGGATTCCTCATATTAAAAAATTAGGGGCCGATGCCATTTATTTTTCTCCGGTATTTGCGTCGGACACACATGGATACAATACCAGAGATTATACAAAGATTGATACCCGCCTGGGTACAAATGAGGATTTCGCAAATGTATGCAACAATCTGCACAAAGAAGGAATCCGCGTGGTACTTGACGGTGTATTCAACCATGTGGGAAGAGGGTTCTGGGCATTTGAGGATGTCTTGAAAAACCGGGAGCAGTCCCCTTATGTGAACTGGTTCGGACGCATTGCCTTTGACGGAAATTCCAACTACAATGACGGCTTATGGTATGAGGGCTGGGAAGGAAACTATGATCTGGTCAAACTGAACCTGCGCAATGAAGAGGTGATCCAGCATATCTTTTCTGCCATCAAAGGATGGGTAGACGAATTTGATATTGACGGACTGCGGCTGGACGTGGCATATTGTCTGGATCATGATTTTGTGCGCAGACTGCGCAGTTTCTGTAATGAATTAAAACCAGACTTTTTCCTTGTCGGAGAGACACTGCATGGGGATTATAACCAGCTGATGAACGATGAAATGCTGCATTCGGTGACGAACTATGAGTGTTACAAGGGATTGTATTCCAGCTTTAACTGCATGAACATGTTTGAGATCAATCATTCCCTGCTTCGTCAGTTCGGACCGGAAAACTGGACGTTATATAAGGGAAAACACCTGTTGTCTTTCGTGGATAATCATGATGTGACCCGTGTGGCCTCCATTCTGACCAATAAAAATCATCTGCCGCTGATTTACGCGCTTGCTTTTGGGATGCCGGGAATCCCATGCGTATATTACGGAAGTGAGTGGGGCGCAGAAGGACGCAAAGAAGATGGAGATCCGGCACTTCGTCCATCGTTTGAGAAACCGGAGTGGAATGATCTGACAGAGTGGATTTCCAAACTGGCAGAGGCAAAGAAACAGTCCAAAGCACTGCAGTATGGAAACTTTATGTCTAAAGTTCTGACCAATGGACAGTGCGTGTTTGAAAGAGAATGGGAAGGGGAACGCGTCTACGTTGCGATCAATGCGGCAGACAGTCCGTTTTATGCAGGATTTGATGCCGGAGCAGCGGAAGCCACCGACCTGATCACCGGAGAAAAAATTGCATTGAATGGTGGATTTGAGATTCCGGGATATCGTGCGTTTTTCCTGCGGGTGTAATATGGTAGCGGATTTTGAATTAAAGAATCTGGTAAAGCCATTGCAGGACTGGTTTGATGGGCATGCACGCGTACTCCCCTGGAGAGATGATCCGAAGGCATATAAAGTATGGATTTCTGAGATCATGTTACAGCAGACAAGGGTAGAAGCCGTTAAACCTTACTTTGCACGGTTTATGGAGGCACTTCCCGATGTGGAGGCGCTTGCCGCGTGTCCAGAGGATCGTTATCTGAAACTGTGGGAAGGACTTGGTTACTACAACCGTGTCCGGAATCTGCATGCCGCAGCGGAACAGATTATGGAGCAGTATGGCGGGACAATTCCGGATACGGTGGAAGAACTGCTTCGCCTGAAAGGCATCGGAAGCTATACGGCAGGAGCGATCGCTTCGATTGCCTATAACCGGCCGGTTCCGGCGGTGGACGGGAATGTGCTGCGGGTGATTTCCCGTGTGTGCGCAGATGATTCGGATATCATGAAGCAGTCGGTCCGCAGTGCGATGGAGCGCAGCCTGCAGGCGATGATGGAAACGGAAGTAACGAATGGCCTGATTCCGCGTAAATTTAACCAGGCACTGATGGAGTTAGGCGCAATGGTGTGTGTGCCGAATGGGGCACCGCATTGTCCGGAATGTCCATGGTATGGATTCTGTGAGGCACGTCTGCAGGATAAAATTGACACGATTCCGGTGAAAACCAGGGCAAAAGCGCGCAGAATCGAGGAGCGCACGGTGTTTGTCATCCGGGACGGAGAACATGTGGCATTGCGCAAGCGGCCGGCGAAGGGGCTTTTAGCAGGCCTGTATGAACTTTTAAATGTTTCGGGTATCTTAGAGCAGCAGGAAGCTTTGGAATATGTGAAAAACCAGGGGTTTTCACCGATACGGATACAGGCACTTGCACCGGCCAGACACATTTTTTCCCATGTGGAGTGGCATATGCATGCCTATGTGGTTCTCGTAGAAGAAACTACGGCACCAAAAGAAAATATTTTATTTACTGAGGCACAGAAAGCAGTGGAAAACTATGCAGTTCCCAGTGCTTTTTCCGCGTATTGGAATGCCATTAAGATGGAAATCAAAGAGTAAGCAAAAGAGCTGTCCGGACAGGACAGCTCTTTTTATGTGTTATGAGAAAAAATTAATCTCTAAAAAAGGGAGGACCTCGCGCCTTGCGGTGCGAGGATTATGAAAAAGAAAAAGTTTATTTCTTAGGTATGACTAAAGTATAGTTTGCAATTATGACGCCGGTGTGTGGAGTTTATGAGAGATTTGTAAATAAATTATGAACAAAAATAACAATGGAAAAAGATTAAGCAAATGTTAAGATAATATCTCTCGACTGTTTATAAATTCTCATTTATAATAGGTCTATCAATTATTTTTTCAGCAGGTTTGTACGAAGGGAAAACATATGAAATTATTAACATTTACAATACCGTGTTACAATTCACAGGATTATATGCGTCACTGCATTGAATCGATTCTTCCGGGAGGGGAAGATGTGGAGATTCTGATTGTGGATGACGGATCAAAGGATGATACCGCTGCGATTGCAGATGAATATGCCGAAAAATATCCAACGATTGTAAAAGCAATTCATCAGGAGAACGGGGGACATGGAGAAGCTGTGAATGCGGGAATCCGCAATGCAACCGGTTTATATTTTAAGGTAGTGGACAGTGATGACTGGGTAGACTGGAACGCTTATCAGGCGATTCTTGCAAAGCTTAGGGAGATTGCAGGGGGAAGTGTGGCACTTGATATGCTTCTGGCAAATTATGTATATGAGAAGGAAGGGGCAAAACACAAGCGGGTCATGCGTCAGACCGGTTTTCCGAAAGATCAGATCTTTACCTGGAGTGATGTGCGGCATTTTTATAAAGGACATTACATACTGATGCATTCCGTGATCTATCGTACAAAACTTCTCCGGGAATGTGGACTTGAACTGCCGAAACATACTTTTTATGTGGATAACATTTATGTATATAAGCCATTGCCGCATGTGCGGACGATGTATTATATGGATGTGGATTTTTACCGTTATTTTATCGGAAGAGAGGATCAGTCCGTCAATGAGAAGGTGATGATCAGCCGGATTGACCAGCAGATCCGTGTGAATAAGATCATGATTGACGATGTGGATCTGAATAAAGTGTCCAATTATAAATGCCGGCATTATATGATAAACTATCTGGAAATTATCACGGTTGTCACGACGGTTATGCTGCTGCGTTCCGGCACAGAAGAAAACCTTGAGAAAAAGCGTGAATTGTGGCGGTATATCAAAAACAAGGATATCGGGCTGTTTCACCGCCTGCGCAACGGCATTATGGGACAGACCATGAATCTGCCGGGAAGAAGCGGAAGAAAAATTTCAGTTGCGGCATACCGTCTGTCGCAAAAAGTGGTTGGATTTAATTAAAAAGGTTCACTGTCTTGTCACCTGTAAAGATATGTGCTATACTGCATGTCAAACACTATTGAAATATTCATACAGAAGGTGGCAAAAATGAAAACAGATATTCTGATCGTGGGAAGCGGATGTTCCGGTTTATACTGTGCATTAAATCTTCCGCGGGAGAAACAGATTACAATTATTACAAAGTCAGATGTTAAGAGCAGTGATTCTTATCTTGCACAGGGAGGAATCTGTATGCTTAAGGATGACAGTGATTATGACAGTTATTTTGAGGATACGATGAAAGCGGGACATTATGAAAATGACCGGGAATCCGTATCGATTATGATCCGTTCGTCACAGGATGTGATTCATGACCTGATCGGATTTGGCGTGGATTTTGCCCATGACGAGAATGGCAATCTTGCATTTACCAGAGAGGGAGCACATTCGGACAAGCGTATCCTTTTTCATGAGGATATTACAGGAGAAGAAATTACAAGCAAGCTGCTTGCAGTTGCCCGCAAGTGTCCGAATATTACCATATTGGAAAATACCAGGATGGTAGATATTGTGACGAAGGATAACTGCTGTTACGGAGCCGTAATCCGCAGGGAGGACGGTACAATTGAAACGGTGGAAGCGGAGCATACCGTCTGGGCATGTGGAGGAATCGGAGGATTATATCGTCATTCGACCAATTTCCGTCATCTGACCGGAGATGCCCTTGCACTTTCCATCAAACATGGAATCCGTTTGAAAGATGTGAATTATGTACAGATTCATCCGACCACATTCTATTCGCCGGACGAAGAGGAACGCAGTTTTCTGATTTCGGAATCTGTCCGCGGAGAAGGGGCAAAGCTTTATGACAAGAATATGAAACGGTTTGTCAATGAGCTGCTGCCACGTGATCTGCTGGCAGAAGAAATTTATAAGCAGATGGCAAAAGATGGAACAGATCATGTATGGGAAGATCTGCGTACCATTCCAAGAGAAGAATTGATGGAACATTTCCCGAATATTGTGGAACATTGCCGTGAAATGGGGTATGATGTAACCAAAGAATGCATTCCTGTGGTACCGGCACAGCATTATTTCATGGGTGGGGTATGGGTAGATCACGAAAGCCATACGTCCATGGAACGTCTGTATGCTGTGGGAGAGACGGCATGTAACGGAGTACACGGAAAAAACCGTCTGGCAAGTAATTCTTTGCTGGAAAGCCTTGTATTTGCAAAACGGGCGGCAAAGCAGATGAGTGGGCAGAAGGAAACGATTTCCACAGCACCGGAACTGTTTGCGGCAATTGACCGGAGTATCTATGCGGATGCCAAAGCACTGTCGAGCCAGTATCATGAATATGTACGGGAAGCGATTATCGCGGCAGATGCAAAGATGCAGCAGGTACAGGATGCAAGGACAAAAGCAACGGTTGCATTTCGCAAGCAGTGTGCACAGGTCGGATAAAATAAAATAAGAAAATCAGGAGAGAGAGATGTACGATCAGGTAACTTTAAAATTAAATGTAGATCCATGGATTCTCAGTGCTTTAAAAGAAGATATCACAAGTGAGGATGTCTCCACAAACAGTGTCATGCCTCATCCACAGGCAGGAGAAGTGGATCTTATCTGCAAAGAAGATGGCATTATATGCGGGCTACAGGTATTCGAGAGAGTGTTTACACTTCTCGATGAAAAGACAACCGTTGAATTTTTGGTGCAGGATGGAGCAGAAGTTCATAAGGGACAGCTTATGGCAAAAGTGCATGGCGATATCCGGACCCTTTTATGCGGAGAGCGTACCGCACTGAATTATCTGCAGCGTATGAGCGGAATTGCAACCTACACACATTCCGTGGCAGAATTATTAAAAGGAACCGGAATCAAACTTCTGGATACCAGAAAGACAACACCAAACAATCGTATTTTTGAAAAATATGCAGTAAGAATCGGTGGTGGAAATAACCACAGATATAATCTTTCCGACGGGGTATTGCTGAAAGATAATCATATCGGAGCTGCAGGCGGAGTAAAAGAAGCGATTGCTGCTGCAAAGGAGTATGCACCGTTTGTCCGTAAGATTGAGGTAGAAGTAGAAAGTCTGGATATGGTAAAGGAAGCTGTGGAGGCAGGTGCGGATATTATCATGCTGGATAATATGGACACCGATGCGCTGAAAGAAGCCATCGCCTATATTGACGGACGGGCAGAGATTGAAGTTTCCGGAAATGTGACGAAAGAAAATATTGCAAGACTGACCGGGCTTGGCGTAGATTATGTTTCCAGCGGAGCACTGACACATTCGGCTCCGATTCTGGATATTTCTTTGAAAAATCTGCATCCGGTAGAAAATTAAAGAAGGTGGGATTCCAGAAATGAGCGGGGAAGAAAGGCGTGGAAAAATTATACAGGCACTAAAAAACAGTGACAAAGCAGTTTCTGCCACGACACTGGCAAAAGAATTTGACGTGAGCAGACAGGTCATTGTGCAGGATGTTGCACTTCTTCGGGCAAATGGAAAAAATATATTTTCGACCAACCGGGGGTATCTGATACAGGAAGATGAGGAGACAACCCGTGTATTTAAGGTACAGCATGAAGATGATGAGGTTGAAAAAGAGCTGACAACGATTGTGGATCTCGGAGGAACCGTTGAGGATGTATTTGTATATCATAAGGTATACGGAGTGCTTCGGGCAGAGATGAATATCAAATCCCGTATGGATATCCGCAATTATATGGAGGAGATCCGTTCCGGGAAATCCAGTCTGCTGAAAAATGTTACTTCCGGATATCATTATCATACGGTCCGGGCGGAACGCGTGGAAATTCTGGATATGATTCAGGAGGAATTGCAGAAGAAGGGGCTCCTTGCAAAACTACAGGACTATGAACCTGTTGATTTTTGGGGACAGAATAATTATAATGAGTAAATGACTACTATTGTGATTATTGATAAGAAGTCAGGGAAAGAATAAAAAGGAGAAGGATAGAATGAGCGACGAGTTTACAACAAACGAAAACGGTTCAAAAACACCGGAGGAAACAAACTTTCAGGATTATACGGCACCGGAAAATGAGATCGTACAGAATGAAACATCACAGATGAAGCAGGAACAGCCGGAGACTTCTTATGGAGCAACATCGGCAGAGGAAAATCCGCAGCCGGACAATACGGCATATGCGTATGGACAGACTGCGTACCAGCAGGCATATCAGAGTGAACAGTCACAGCCGAATGCATATCAGCAGGCATATTACGGACAGACACAGGCAAAGGGAACAGGAACCGGATTTGGAATTGCCTCACTGGTTCTTGGAATTTTATCTGTTTTTACATTTGCATGCTGCATTAATTATATTCTGGCAGTGCTTGCGATTATTTTCGGTATTGTGCAGATGGTAAAGAACGAGAAAAAGGGGCTGGCGATCGGTGGAATTATTACAGCAGTGATTTCAATTGTTCTTGGGATTGCCGTTTCGCTTTATGCTGTGAATATTGCGGAAAAAATGCAGGACCCGGACAGTCCGTTTTATCAGTATTTTGAAGAGTATGAGCAGAAACTGGAAGAAGGAAAGAGTTCTTTCTAGCCGGGAGTTATTAAAAAGGAGAACCTGTTTTACAGGTTCTCCTTTATTCGTATATCGATGTCTGTGTAGTGGAATTCTTCGCAGGAGATGCCCTCAATCAGATAACGGGAGAGCAATTCTACCGGAAGGTATCCCTGCTTGTATGGCTGCTGGCAGATGGTAGCAGTGATAATGCCATCATCGAGCAGTTTTTTTGTGGAAGGAACACAGTCGTAAGTAAAGATACGCATGGCATCGATCCGGCCGCTTTCGACTGCGGCACGGCATCCGCCTGCTACACCGCCGGCTGCAAAATACAGCACATTGATTTCGGGGTGTGAAGCCAGCATTTCTTTGACTTTTTCATAACTTTCATTATCATCATCATGATTTTCTATTGTTTCCACGATATGAATACGTTCGCCCTTTTCGGAAAGCGTTGAAGTGAAACCCTCGATACGATCGGAGTGACAGAGTACATGTGACGAACCGGTTACAATACCAATATGAATTTCCCCGAATGTCATCAGAGAAACCAGTCCGGCAGCAGTCTGTCCGGACAGGCGGTAATTACTTCCGACATATGCGATCCTGCGGGACAGAATATCGGTGTTTACGGTAATGACCGGAATGTTCATTTCTGTGAGGCGGTCGATTTCCGCGGCAATATATAAAGAATTGAATGGTGCGATAACTAATCCGTTGACGCCTTCCGCAAGCAGTGCTTCCATGGTATTAAACTGTTCGGTCTCATCAAATGGAACCTGACGGATAAGAACGGTGAAATTATAGGCAGATAATTCTTTTGCTTTGGCATTTACGCCTTCAAGGACTTCACTGAAAAAAGGATTGGAATCGGGAAATAAAATAACACCGATTTTCAGATTCTTTTTCTGTGCAGCAAGCATCAGTCCTGCTTTGTTGGGTTTATAGTTTAATTTTTCTGCAATTTCACGTACACGGGCTGCAGTATTGGCATTGACGGAACCACGGTTGTTTAGTACACGGTCAACCGTACCGCGAGAAACACCTGCCATTTCAGCAATCTGTTTTATAGTGGCCATGTCGTTCCCCCTTGTTGAATTTTTCCTGAATAACTCTTACAAGGGTAGCATTGATAAGGTAAAATGTCAATTGAAATACAGAAAATGTGTGCGTGCACGACAAGAGTGGGGAAAGTTACTGTACGCTTTCCACAAAATAAGTGCAACCGGTTTGGAAGAAATCACGAAAAAGAGAAAAAATTTCGGAAAACAGTTGAAAATATCAGCGCATCGTTGTAGGATATGAGTAGAAACGTGCACGAGCACAAAATTAACATTTCAGAATTGAGGGTTATCATGAATTACATAGGAATTGATCTGGGAACTTCTGCTGTTAAACTTCTTTTGATGGAGGGCAGTGGAAAAATTTTAAAGATCGTCAGTCGTGAATATCCAATCTGTTTTCCAAAACCGGGATGGTCGGAGCAGAATCCGTATGACTGGTTTACACAGTCAATGGATGGACTAAAGGAATTGTTGGATGGTACAGACAGGAGTCTGGTTGCCGGCATCAGCTTTGGCGGACAGATGCATGGACTTGTAGCACTGGACGATAAGGATGAAGTGATTCGTCCGGCAATTCTCTGGAACGACGGAAGGACGACAAAAGAGTGCGATTATTTAAATCAGGTAATTGGGAAGGAACGTCTTTCTGCATACACAGCCAATATTTCATTTACCGGATTTACTGCGCCGAAAGTACTCTGGATGAAAAACAATGAACCGGAGAATTTTGCAAAGATTCATAAAATTATGCTGCCAAAGGATTATCTGGCATTTCGCCTGAGCGGCAATTACAGTACGGATGTATCGGATGCGTCCGGAACACTGTTCTTTGATGTAAAGAATCGCTGCTGGTCAGAAGAAATGTGTGAGATCTGCAGTATTAAAACAAGCTGGCTTCCAAAAGTATACGAAAGTTATGAGGAAGTTGGAACGCTGCTTCCGGAACTGGCGAAGGAACTCGGCGTATCGGATCAGGTAAAAATTGTAGCCGGAGCCGGAGACAATGCGGCAGCAGCTGTGGGAACCGGAACCGTTGGAGATGGTGCATGTAACATTTCTTTGGGAACGAGCGGAACCGTATTTATTTCTTCCGATAAATTCGGAGTGGACGAAAATAATGCACTGCATTCGTTCGACCATGCGGATGGAAGTTATCATCTGATGGGCTGCATGCTTTCCGCAGCATCCTGTAATAAATGGTGGATGGATGATATTATCGGCACAAAGGATTATGGCGCAGAACAGGAAAATATTACGAAGCTTGGAGAAAACCATGTATTTTTCCTTCCATATCTGATGGGGGAGCGGTCTCCGCACAATGATCCGAATGCAAGAGGTACTTTTATCGGTTTGACCATGGATACTACCAGAGCGGATATGACACAGGCGGTACTCGAAGGTGTGGCATTTGCCTTAAGAGATTCTTTTGAGGTGGCACGTTCACTCGGCATTCATATTGCCCGTACCCGTATTTGCGGTGGAGGAGCAAAGAGTCCGCTGTGGAAAAAGATTGTGGCAAATGTGCTCAATATTCCGGTAGATATTCCGGAAAATGAACAGGGACCGTCAATGGGTGGCGCAATGCTTGCAGCAGTAGCTTGTGGAGAATACCCGACCGTCCGCGATGCAGCAGAGGCAATTGTAAAACTGACCGATACGGTAGAACCGGAACCGGAGCTTGCAGCAAAATATGAAGAGCGTTATCAGAAGTTCCGTAAGATTTATCCGGCATGCAGGGATCTGTTTTTGGAACTTGCAAAATAAAATTATATCATCGTATCTAACAAAAAATTAAAATGATTACATACAACAAGGAGGCAAAATCATGATTAATATTCCAGAAGTAAAAGTAGGTATCGTTGCAGTCAGCCGTGACTGTTTCCCGGAGTCTCTTTCCGTAAACCGCAGAAAGGCGCTGATCAAAGCATATACAGACAAGTATGATGCAAAGGATATTTATGAGTGTCCGGTCTGCATCGTAGAGAGTGAAATTCATATGGAGCAGGCGCTGGCAGATATTAAAGCAGCAGGATGCAATGCGCTGTGTGTATACCTTGGAAACTTCGGACCGGAAATTTCCGAGACCATGCTTGCAAAATATTTTGATGGACCAAAGATGTTTGTTGCTGCAGCAGAAGAGTCCCAGAACAATCTGGTTCAGGGACGTGGAGATGCATACTGCGGTATGTTAAATGCAAGTTACAACTTAAAACTTCGCAATGTCGGTGCTTACATTCCGGAATATCCGGTTGGAGATGCAGAGGATTGCGCAGATATGATTCACGACTTTTTACCGATTGCAAGAGCAGTAGAAGGACTTGCAAACTTAAAAATCATTTCCTTTGGACCAAGACCAACGAATTTCCTTGCATGCAATGCTCCAATCCAGCAGCTTTATAATCTGGGCGTGGAAATTGAGGAAAATTCAGAGCTGGATCTGTTTGAGGCATTCAACAACCACGCAGGAGATCAGCGTATTCCGGAGGTTGTTGCAGATATGAAAGCAGAACTCGGTGAGGGAAACAAAAAGCCGGAGATTTTAGAGAAACTTGCACAGTATGAACTGACACTGCTTGACTGGATTGAGGCGCACAAAGGTTCCCGTAAATATGTTGCAATTGCAGGAAAATGCTGGCCGGCATTCCAGACACAGTTTGGATTTGTTCCGTGTTATGTCAACAGTCGTCTGACCGGAAGAGGCATTCCGGTATCCTGCGAGGTAGATATTTACGGCGCACTGAGTGAGTTTATCGGTACCTGCGTGAGCGAGGATGCTGTCACACTGCTCGACATCAATAACTCCGTTCCGAAGGATATGTACAAAGAGTCGATCGAGGGCAAGTTTGACTATACACATAAAGATACATTTATGGGATTCCATTGTGGCAATACCTGTTCAAAGAAGCTGGCATCCTGTGAGATGAAAAACCAGATGATCATGGCAAGAAGCCTTCCTGTCGAAGTAACAAACGGTACCCTTGAGGGAGATATTGCACCGGGCGATATCACATTCTACCGCCTGCAGTCCACTTCCGACAATAAGCTGCGCGCGTATGTGGCACAGGGAGAAGTCCTTCCGGTTGCAACCCGTTCGTTCGGAAGCATTGGCGTATTTGCCATTCATGAGATGGGACGTTTCTACCGTCACGTTCTGATCGAGAAGAATTATCCGCATCACGGAGCGGTTGCATTCGGACATTACGGAAAGGCTCTGTTTGAGGTATTTAAGTATATTGGGGTTCCGATGGAGGACATCAATTACAACCAGCCGGCATCTCTGCCTTATCCGACGGAGAATCCGTTCGCATAAAGAAAAATAATATGGGAATAAGCACCAGCTTGGGCCTGTAGATGTCTGCAGGTTAAGCTGGTGCTTTTTAAATGGGAGTTTCATCCCAAAGATACCCAGTGAAACAGGAAAACTAAAATCATTTGGCAGGTAATTCATCCGGCAGCAATACAGAAAATGACAACAGTTCAACTGTGACACCGGCTCCGGTGAATGGGGCGGACGGATACAGTGTTTACACATCCGTATGCAACGGCAAAAATAATTTTAAGAAACAGAAGGAGACGGTAAACGGTACAAAGTAAAATTTCAGATTTTCAAAAAAAGAAAAAGTATGGTATTATAAAACCGGCATCACGGATGCCGGTTCTATAATAAAAATCTGAGGTGATTGTACAATGAAACAGGAAAATTATATACGTGGCATGATAATGATCATTTTGTCGGCATTCTTTTTTGCGTGTATGAATGTGAGTGTGCGGCTGGCGGGAGATCTGTCGTCTGTACAGAAAAGTTTTTTTCGGAATCTGGTAGCTGCATTTTTTGCGGCAATTATTCTTATCAAAAATCATACAGCACCTAAGGTGGAAAAAACACAGTGGGGTTCACTGTTTTTACGCTGTGCATTCGGGACACTTGGAATTCTTTGTAATTTCTACGCGATTGATCACCTGCTGGTGGCAGATGCTTCTATTTTAAATAAATTATCTCCCTTTTTTGCAATTATTTTTTCCTTCCTGTTATTAAAAGAAAAGATAAAACCAGCTCAGGCAATGTGCGTTATACTGGCATTTGTCGGCTGTTTGTTTGTGGTAAAACCGGGGTTTGAAAATGCACATCTGATCCCTGCGCTTATTGGCGTATGCGGAGGACTGGGTGCAGGAATCGCATATACAATGGTGCGGAAGATGGGTACACACGGAGTAAAGGGACCGGTCATCGTGTTTTATTTTTCCTGCTTTTCCTGTATTATTGTGATACCGTGGATCGTATTTCATTATCAGCCGATGTCACTGCGGCAGTTGTTGACGCTGTTTCTTGCGGGACTTTTTGCAGCGGGAGGACAGTTTACGATCACCGCAGCATATACCTATGCACCCGCCGGAAAAATTTCTATTTTTGATTATTCACAGATTATTTTTGCAACATTACTTGGATTTCTTTTATTTGCGGAGATTCCGGATCGATACAGTCTGATAGGATATGGATTGATCATTCTGGCTTCACTGGGAAATTTTCTGTATAACTGGAAACACAAAGATTAAAGGAGTATTTATATGCCAATTATTTCATTCCGGTGTCATACAACCATACATCTGGCACCATTGGTAAATCAGGAAACGATTCATCAGGATATGGATAGGGGACAGCAGCTTATGTCAAGGATCAATCAGGGAATCCTTAGGGAGATAAAGCCAAAAAACCCACTGGTTGAATGGTATTACTGGAAGGACAAACACACAGTTTCGGATGTCACAGAGCATAGTTTGTTTAAGATGGCGCAGGGGATGCTGTCCCCCGTGGAAAATGATAATTACCGGTTGGAAGAGATCGAAGAATTAAATAATGCATGGGCAGTTTATGATAAAAAACTGAACACATTTTTTGCGTTTGACCCGGCAATTACGACATTGCAAAAAGATGAGAAGCGAAACCGTGTGCTGGTAGTCTGTGAAGACAAGGAACTTGGGCTGATTGATGTCATTGAAGCAGGAGCCCTGCTGCTTGAGTGTCTGCGTGCATTTACAGGGATAGAAGAACTTTGCTTTCTTCCGCTCAACCCGGACTACTATATATGGACAGGAACGGTGACTGGGATTGACGGATTGAAGATGCGCAGTAATGGATATGCCGGTACATGGCTGCTTCTGCAAAGTGAAAGCCAGGTGAAGAAATTGCGGATGCTTGCAACAATTTACAGTATGGATTATCCGAATCTGGTAGATTCGGATGAACTGGCACGCAGACTGGCAAAGGAGGAAGCCGCAGGGCAGTGCATCCGAAGCAGGCATGGGATCGTGCTGTTTACGGAAGAGGGACTTGTGTATATGGATGGAACAAATCCGGACAATGACTGGGAACTGAAGTATCCGATTTATGAGAATGACTGTTATTATGAGATGCTGAGATTTGCTTACCGGAAACAGGTATCCGGGGAACTGGAAAATTACTGTGCATGGAAAGCCTGGCTGAACAAGGATTTTACTTGACATCTGAAAGAATCATTACTATACTTAAAACCAAAGGTGAAAAACGAAGACGAAGACAGTAACTGCGATAGGAAAGTCAAAGAGAGTTGGAACAGGTGAGAGCCAATACGAGTAATATGACAGTGAAAATCACTTCCGAGTTGCGGATCGAAATCCCAGGAGAGTAGAGTTCGACGTATTTCCAGCGTTATGGGAACGAAGTATGCAAATCCTTTTTGAATAAGGGATTTAAGTACATGGTAATCAGGTGGTATAACGTGACCCCGCGTCCTAATTACTGGACGTGGGGATTTTTTATTTCAGAATCATAAATGCAGGAGGAAAATATGTACAACAAAGTAGATACCAATATGAACTTTGTCGATCGCGAAAAAGAAACGGAAAAATTCTGGCGCGAAAATGATATCTTCAAAAAATCTATGGAGAACCGTAAGGAAGGCGAGACTTACACATTTTATGACGGACCGCCTACGGCAAACGGAAAACCACATATCGGACATGTAGAGACACGTACCATCAAGGATATGATTCCAAGATTCCAGACCATGAAAGGAAAGTACGTTCCACGGAAAGCCGGATGGGATACCCACGGTCTTCCGGTAGAAATCGAAGTGGAGAAACTTCTTGGACTGGATGGAAAGGATCAGATCGAAGCATATGGTCTTGAGCCATTCATCAAAAAGTGTAAAGAATCCGTCTGGAAATACAAGGGTATGTGGGAAGATTTCTCAAATACGGTAGGTTTCTGGGCCGATATGGACAATCCATACGTTACCTATGATGACAATTTCATTGAATCCGAGTGGTGGGCATTAAAAGAGATCTGGAACAAAGGACTTCTCTACAAGGGATTCAAGATCGTGCCTTACTGTCCTCGGTGTGGGACTCCGCTTTCTGCACAGGAAGTTGCACAGGGATATAAATTAGTAAAAGAAAAATCTGCAGTTGTCCGTTTTAAGGTTGCCGGAGAGGATGCGTATTTTCTGGCATGGACCACAACTCCGTGGACACTGCCAAGTAACGTGGCACTCTGTGTAAACCCGAATGATACTTACATTAAGGTAAAAGCTGTGGACGGCTACACATATTATCTGGCAGAGGCACTGGCAGACAAGGTACTTTCTCCACTGTTATCCAAAGAGGACAAAGAGGCAGGAAAGAAAGCTTACGAAGTGCTGGAAACCTGCGAGGGAAAGGATCTTGAGTACAAAGAATATGAGCCGCTTTATGCCTGTGCAAAGGAACTGGCAGATAAGCAGGGAAAGAAAGGATTCTTTGTCACCTGTGATACTTATGTCACCATGTCCGATGGTACCGGAATCGTTCATATCGCACCGGCATTTGGTGAGGATGATGCCAATGTCGGAAGAAACTATGACCTTCCGTTCGTACAGTTTGTAAACGGAAAAGGAGAGCTGACCGAGGAGACACCGTTTGCCGGTATGTGGGTAAAAGATGCCGATCCGGAAGTATTAAAGGATTTGAGTGCAAGAAAGCAGCTTTTTGATGCACCGAAGTTTGAACATGAGTATCCACACTGCTGGAGATGTGACAAGCCTCTGATCTACTATGCAAGAGAGTCCTGGTACATCAAGGAGACCGCGGTAAAGGATGATCTCATCCGAAATAATAATACGGTCAACTGGATTCCGGAATCTATCGGTTCCGGCCGTTTCGGAAACTGGCTGGAGAACATTCAGGACTGGGCAATTTCCCGTAACCGTTACTGGGGTACCCCACTTAATATCTGGGAGTGCGCGTGCGGACACAGGGAGTGCATCGGAAGCCGTGCCGAACTGGCAGAAAAGGCTGGTGATCCAAAGGCGGCAGAGGTAGAACTTCACAGACCATACATTGACGCCGTTACGATCAAGTGTCCGGAGTGTGGTAAGGATATGCATCGTGTACCGGAAGTATTAGACTGCTGGTTTGATTCCGGAGCGATGCCGTTTGCACAGCATCATTATCCATTTGAAAACAAAGAAGTGTTTGAGCAGCAGTTCCCTGCAAAGTTTATCTCCGAGGCTGTGGATCAGACCAGAGGATGGTTCCATTCCCTGATGGCAGAGTCTACACTGCTTTTCAACAAAGCACCATATGAGAATGTTATCGTACTTGGACATGTACAGGATGAGAATGGACAGAAGATGTCCAAGTCCAAGGGAAATGCGGTGGATCCGTTTGATGCACTGCAGACATACGGTGCTGATGCCATCCGCTGGTATTTCTATACGGCATCTGCACCATGGATTCCAAAGAGATTCTCCGGTAAGCTTGTGCTCGAAGGTCAGCGTAAATTTATGGGAACGCTCTGGAACACCTATGCATTCTTCGTGCTTTACGCAAATATTGATAAATTTGATGCCACAAAATACAAACTGGAATATGATAAATTATCGGTTATGGATAGATGGCTTCTTTCCAAGCTTAATTCCGCAGTAGCCGGTGTGGATGACTGTCTGTCCAATTATAAGATTCCGGAAGCAGCAAAATATCTTCAGGAATTTGTGGATGATATGAGTAACTGGTATGTCCGTCGTTCCCGTGAGCGTTTCTGGGCAAAGGGTATGGAACAGGATAAAATCAATGCCTATATGACATTGTATACAGCACTCGTTACCATCAGCAAGGCAGCAGCACCGATGATTCCGTTTATGACAGAGGATATTTACCGTAATCTGGTATGTTCCATTGATCCGTCTGCACCGGAAAGTATTCACCTGTGTGACTTCCCGACGGTGGATGAGAAGATGATCGACAAGGATCTGGAAACTGCAATGGATGAGGTATTAAAGATCGTTGTTATGGGACGTGCGTGCCGGAACAGTGCCAATATCAAAAACCGTCAGCCGATTGGTCAGATGTATGTCAAGGCACCGGAAGCACTGGGTGATTTTTATAAGGATATCATTGCGGATGAGCTGAATGTGAAGAATGTGACGTTTACGGATGATGTTTCTTCTTATACCGATTATCAGTTTAAACCACAGCTTCGTACCGTGGGTCCAAAATATGGAAAATATTTAAAACAGATTCAGTCTGTCCTGTCAGAACTTGACGGAAATGCTGCAATGAAAGAATTAAAAGAGAACGGATGTCTGAAACTTGACAGTGTAAGTTCTGAGGTTGTATTATTGGAAGAGGATCTGCTGATTACCATGACACAGGCAGAAGGCTTTGTGACCGAGGGGGACAACAATGTGACAGTTGTTATGGATACAAGACTGACTCCGGAACTGATTGAAGAAGGTTTTGTGCGTGAGCTGATCAGTAAGATTCAGACGATGCGTAAAGAAGCAGGTTTTGAAGTTATGGATCATATTGCTGTTTCTTATACAGCAGATGAGAAGGTAACTGGTATTTTCAATAAATATGGAGAAAAGATCCAGACAGAGGTACTTGCAAATGCTATCACTGCAGGCACACTTGCCGGATATCAGAAAGAATGGAGCATTAACGGTGAGAAGGTTACGCTGGCAGTGGAAAAACAATAGTGTCACGCAAACCAGGCACAGAGGAGGACTTTTGATGCGAGACAAAGTGTTTAGTAAAAAGGAGTTTATTGCTTCCGTGACAGAAAATGTCAAGACGATGTATCGTAAGACATTGAAAGAAGCGACACAGCAGGAGATTTATCAGGCTGTTTCACTGGCTGTCAAGGATGTTGTCATGGATGAATGGATGGCAACACAGCAGGTCATTGAAAAAGATGACCCTAAGATATTGTATTATATGTCCATGGAGTTTCTGATGGGCAGGGCACTGGGAAATAATCTGATTAATCTGGGGGCTTATGGGGAAGTAAAAGAAGCACTTGAAGAGGTTGGACTGGATTTGAGTGTCATTGAAGACCAGGAGCCGGATCCGGCTCTTGGAAATGGCGGACTTGGCCGGCTGGCAGCATGTTTTATGGATTCTCTTGCTACTCTGGGCTATGCCGCATATGGATGTGGAATCCGTTACCGCTACGGTATGTTCAAGCAGCAGATTATTGATGGATTTCAGGTCGAAGTACCGGATAACTGGTTAAAGGATGGATATCCGTTTGAACTTCGCAGACCGGAATACTGCTACGAGATCAAGTTTGGTGGTCATGTGGAAGAAACCGCAGGGGAGGACGGAAATCTGCACTTTGAGCAGGTAGGGTATCAGTCTGTTCTTGCAATTCCTTATGATATGCCGATCGTTGGCTACGGCAACCATGTGGTAGATTCCCTGATGATCTGGGATGCACAGCCGAAGGAAGAGTTTTCACTGGATTCCTTTGACCGTGGAGATTACGATCAGGCAGTGGAGCAGGAAAATCTTGCCCGCAACCTGGTAGAGGTGCTGTATCCGAACGACAATCACGTAAAAGGAAAGGAACTGCGCTTAAAACAGCAGTATTTCTTTGTTTCCGCAAGTATCCAGCGTGCGCTGGAGCGTTTTAAGAAACATCACAATGATCTGCATGATCTGCCAAAGAAGGTAACGTTCCAGATGAATGATACCCATCCGACGGTTGCTGTTGCAGAACTGATGCGAATCCTTCTGGATGAGGAAGGCATGTCATGGGATGAGGCATGGGAGATCACAACACACTGTGTAGCTTATACCAACCATACCATCATGGCAGAGGCACTTGAAAAGTGGCCGATCGACATCTTCCAGAGACTGCTTCCACGTGTATATCAGATCGTGGATGAGATCAACCGCCGTTTTGTAGAAGAGATCCGTGCAAAATATCCGGATAATGAGGAGAAGGTGCGCAAGATGGCAATTCTCTACGACGGACAGGTGAAGATGGCAAATCTTGCAATTGTTGCCGGATATTCTGTCAACGGTGTGGCAAGACTGCATACAGAGATTCTTGAGAAGCAGGAACTTCGTGATTTCTATGAACTGTTTCCGGAGAAATTTAACAATAAAACCAACGGTATCACACAGAGACGTTTCCTTGCACATGGAAATCCACTGCTTGCAGACTGGGTAACAAAGCATGTCGGAAAAGACTGGATCACAAGTCTTGCGAAGGTCGAGGATCTGACAAAATATGCAACCGATCCGAAAGCACAGCAGGAATTTCTGGAGATCAAAAAGCAGAATAAGATCCGTCTGGCAAAATATATCAAGGAGCACAATGGTATTGAAGTCGATCCGGATTCTATCTTTGATGTACAGGTTAAGAGACTGCATGAGTATAAGAGACAGCTTATGAATATCCTGCATGTGATGTATCTGTACAACCAGATCAAGGAAAATCCGGGCATGGATTTCTATCCGAGAACTTTTATCTTCGGAGCAAAGGCTGCAGCCGGATATCGTACGGCAAAGAAGACCATCAAGCTGATTAACACTGTTGCGGATGTAATCAATAATGATCCATCCATCAACGGAAAGATCAAGGTTGTGTTCATTGAGGACTACCGTGTATCCATTGCAGAGTGGATTTTTGCGGCAGCAGATGTCAGCGAACAGATTTCCACAGCAAGTAAAGAGGCATCCGGAACCGGAAACATGAAGTTTATGTTAAATGGTGCGATTACACTTGGAACCATGGACGGAGCGAATGTTGAGATGTACGAGGAAGTCGGTGCAGACAATATCTTTATCTTTGGTATGAGCGCAGATGAGGTTATCGCACATGAGCAGCATCATGATTACAACCCATATGATATCTACAACAACGATGAGGATATCAGGAAAGTTGTCAACCAGCTGGTAGACGGAACATACTCCCACAATGACCGTGAACTGTTCCGTGAACTGTACAACTCACTGTTAAACCCACAGCAGGGACAGGTGGCAGACCGCTACTTTATCCTTGCAGATTTCCGTGCATATGCAAATGCACAGAAGAAGATCGGTGCTTATTACACCAACAAGAGTGCGTGGGCAAAGTCTGCAATTTTAAATATTGCGCACAGTGGTAAATTCTCTTCTGACAGAACCATTCAGGAATATGTCGATGATATCTGGAAACTGGATAAGATTGAAGTGAATACGGAAGGCTGTTAATCGCTTGGATGGCAGTAAAAAAGGCGGGAACCTGGTTGCGGTTTCCGCCTTTTTCGCGTAGAAATACTGGTCAAAAATTTCCTTTGTGGTAACATTTTCAGGATCAGTTTGACGTAGATAAAAGAAATGGTAAAATAAAAATGGAGGAGAATATCGATGAAAATTGCAATATGTGATGATGAAAAACATTACTGCAAACAGATACAGGAATGTGTGGAAATATATTTGGACAAGCATCATATATACGGGAAAACAGAAATTTTTATGGATGGAAATGCCTTGTTAGAAAGAGGTATGCTGGCGGAATTTGATGCTTTGTTTCTAGATGTGGAATTTGGTGGAAAAGCGCAGGGAATGAAAATTGCAAGAGAGGTGCATCAGAGAAATGCAATGCTTCCGATTGTATTTGTGTCGGCATTTATTAAATATTCCGTAGAAGGATATCGCGTAAATGCGCTACGTTATCTTTTGAAAAATGCAAAAGATTTGCAGAAAGAAATAGAAGAAAGCATGGATACCGTTCTTTCCGTGTATACGCAGAGACAAAAGAAAAAAACATTTCGTTTTCGGGGGGAGACCGTAACGCTTTTACTGGATCAGATTATGTATATTGAAAGCAAAGCTCATCAGCTGTTTTTTATTTGTGCGATGATACCTGTCGATGTATGGGAAAACGGACACTTGATGAAATGCAGAGAGAACTGACGGAGGATGAAGGAAGATTTTTGCGTATCCATAAAAGTTTTTTGGTGAATATGAACGACATCAGTACGCTCAAACGTTATCAGGTTCAGTTATTTTCGGGAAAACAGCTGCCGATTCCGCGAGAGCGTTATGCAGTGGTGGAAATGCAGTATGAGGAGTGGAAAAACAGAAATGATTGATTTTGTGGAAAATCTGTTTTTTATTTTAATTGAGACGATATGTTGCTGTCTGTATTTTCAAACGTTTTCAAAATTTCGGTTTACAAAGAAAATACAAATCTTGCAATTTATTGGGCTGACAGGGTGTATGACAGCGGTAATCTATCTTTTTGCAACAATTCCTTTTTGGAAAATGCCAACAGTCTGGTTTTTATTTGCGGTATCGATGTATGGAATGTTTCAAATGAAATTTTTCGAAGCATTGGGAATGGGAGCTTTGTACTATGCCCTTCTTCTGGTTGTGGATGTATTGGCATATGCCTGTAATGACATTTTGCAATTTCGTATGGGAGGGGAAACAAAAGTGTATGGGTGGAAAGCATGGCTGATTGCATTGCTTGGGAAAATGTTCTTATTTATAATTATTCTTTTGGTAAGACGAATATTCGGGAAATCGGCAGTAGAAACACTCTCGAAGAGAGAATGGATAAAGTTTCTGGTATTTCCGATATTCACCATTTTTATGATCGCATGGATGCTGGTGGTCGTTCAGAGTTCACAGGCGGGATCTGGAAAAATCCCTATAGTGTTGGCATTTTCACTGGTAGGACTCAATGTTTTTATTTATGGATTGCTCTATGATATCCTTCAGAAAGAAGTCAGGACAAGAGAATATATGGTGTCCATGGCGAAAGCAGAGGGAAAAATACAATTATATCAAAAGCAGACGGCTTTTATACATGATTACCAGAATCAGATGCAGTGTGTCAGAACATTGCTGATGAAAAAAAATTACAAGGAGGCAGAGCAGTATTTGGAGCAGATGTGTAATGTGGGTGCGGATGTATGGAATGTTATTGATACGAATCATATGATCGTAAATGCGGTTCTCAACGCAAAATATCAGGAAGCACAGGAAAGTGGAATTGGAGTTACGATAAAGATTAATGATTTATCTGGCTGGAGGATGGCTTACAATGATGTGACGATATTGCTTGCAAATTTGCTTGATAATGCAATTGAAGCCTGCAAATTATGCGAAGACAAAAAGCATATCTGGTTTAAATGTGTTCAGGAATCGGGAAAAATTATTTTATCCGTAAAAAATACATATTGCGAAATGAATAGGAAAAAGAAAGAGGGACTACACGGAATAGGATTAAAAAATGTAGAACATGTGATCACATCTTATGGTGGAAATTACAGTATAAAAAAAATACAGGGAAAATTTATTGTGACTATTTTATTCTGGATGGAAGAATAGAGATTCAAGCAGCTGAAAAGAGAACTTTTACAGATATTATGTAAGGGTTCTCTTTTTTGTTGTGATAAATGGTCGAATTTTGTACCAGTAATGCTGTTTTTTGTTCATAGGCTTGCTTGGAGAAAATTATTCTTATAATGTAAAAATGGAGGTAGAATATAAAGTTTAAATAATAGTTTAGAAAGGAAGTGAAAAATAAAATGTTGAAGCTGTCAGAAAAAACATTAAAAGTGCTTTGGAAAATTGCTACAAGAGAAGTGGATAAGCAGAAATTATCATGGCCGCCACTTTGTGCGGGAATTTATCATCAACCTAAAAGACCAAAGAAAAAATAAAAAGATAAGGAGTAAAGTTTATGAAAATAAAATGGAAACGAGCAGTGAGCATTATACTTGTAATGACACTTATGGTAACTTTCGCCCAATGGAAGGTTTACGCGGATGAAGAAAAAGAAACGACAGAGATAGTTGAAAATAATTTGGAAGTTGTATATCAGGAGAAAGAATATAAGATAATCATTAGTTTGAAAGAACATTGGGATAGTGGATATAATGCTAATGTAAAAATTGAAAATATAGGTGAGGAAACAATTGAAAACTGGTATTTGCAGTGGGTGTATGAAGAAGATATTACAAATATCTGGAATGCTGAAGTGAAGTCACATCAAGATGCAAACTATATAATTAAAAATGTTACATGGAATCAGGATATTGAATCAGGAAAATCAATTGAATTTGGTTTTAGTGGAAATAAAAGTTTTACAGGCTTTCCAAAAGAATGTAAACTGGTTGGCGATAGCTCGGAAGTGAAAAAAGATGATTATACAATTCAATATCAGTTGGATAGTGATTGGGGAGATGGCTTTACAGGGAGAGTTTTAATTACAAACAATACAGAGCAGACACTAGAAGATTGGGTATTGGAAATGGATTTTGCGCGTCAAATTACAAATATTTGGGATGGAAAAATCAAATTACATGAAGAAAATCATTATATAATTCAAAATGCTGGATATAATAGTAATATAATGGCGGGGCAAACTATTTCATTTGGATTTAATGGAATAAATGGAAAAAAGGAAATGGAGCCGGAAGCATATCATTTGTATTCATATAATGATGAAGCTGAACAATATAAGACGATTCATTTTGAACTTAATATTGATCCGGATGGAGTTACGAATATACCAGAGGATCAAATTGTGGAAACAGGTAAATATATGCAGGAACCAGAACAAAATCCACAAAAAGATGGATATGTTTTTTTGGGATGGAGTACAGATGTAAATGGAGATGAATATTTTATTCCGGATGAAACACCTATTGTAAAAGATTTAGTGCTTTATGCAGATTGGTTTAATTATATAGATGAAACAGATACAGATAAAGATGGTTTAAGTGATGAGTTAGAGAGAATATTAGAAACAGATCCATTGAAAGAAGATACAGATGGAGATGGAATAAATGATAGAATAGAAATTGATCAGTTGCGAACAGATCCGACAATGTCGGATAGTGATCAAAATGGCATAGAAGATGGGGAAGAGGATAGTGATGAAGATGGTTTAAAAAATAAAGAGGAATTGGAGATTGGAACAGATCCGATGAATGAGGATACCGATGGGGATGGATTGAATGATTTTGAAGAAATAAATACATATGGGACAGATCCAGTGAATGAGGACTCTGATGGGGATGAAGTTTCAGATAAAAAAGAAATTGAAATAGGGACAGATCCACTGAAAAAAGAAGAAAGTTTTCATGTTACAGAACAAGCGGAAGGTGATGGAAAAGTGCAGGCATCTGTTACGATTGATTTAAATGGTGAACAGGTTGAAACACTTACGGTAAAACCAACCGGAACTGAATTCCTTTTTCCAAAAGAAATGCCTGGATACATTGGAAATGCATATGAATTTTCTGTAGATGGAACGTTTGATTCTGCAAAGTTGTCTTTTACATTTGACGAGGAATTATTAAAAGATAAGGATTTTGACCCGATAATTTATTATTATAACGAAAACATAGGAATGGAGGAAATGCCAACATCCATTCATGGAAATACGGCGACAACCGAAACAACACATTTTTCAAAATATATTTTATTAAACAGGAAAGAGTATGAAAAATCATTTACTTGGATTGATAGTTCTCCAATCGATGTGTATAATAATGCTGAAGTTGTTTTTGTTATGGATGATACAGGGAGCATGAAGACAAATGATAAATCTTTTAAACGTCTTTCAGCAGCAAAGAGTATGATAGAAAATCTACCGGATTCCTGTAAGATAGGTATAGTACGATTTAGTAATGAATCTAAGAAACTAACAAAGAAGCTTGTGACAAATAAAACAGAAGCCGAAAAATATCTTACTACCGATTATTTTTCTTCGAGTGGCAGTACAGAAATGTATAAAGCGGTAAAAAATACATTTTCACTATATGAGTCAAGTGATATAAAAACACTTAAGATCATGATAGTGCTTACGGATAGTGCTTCAAAAAATTTAGAAGAGCATGATGTAACCGTACAGCAGGCAAAAGAAAAAGATATCCGAATATATACCATTGGGCTTGGAACTGCAACAAATTATTTTAAAAAATATCTAAAACCATTGGCTGAAGATACAGATGGAGCATTTTATATGGCAACGGATGCTACGAAGATAAAGGATGTATTTGAAAAATGTAATCAAAGAATTGATTTACAGATGGATAGTGATGGAGATGGATTATGTGATTATGCAGAAGATAATTTGACTTTGTTTAACGGGGTAAAAATAACAACGGATAGATACAAAGCTGATAGTGATGAGGATGGATTAAGCGATGGCGAAGAAATACTTGTAACAAGACCACAATATTGCGATAATGGGAAAAAAATGAGGCTTGTATTATTGGGGAAATCAAATCCATGTAGTAGTGATAGTGATGGAGATGGACTGAATGATGGAAGAGTATCGTTTAAAAATGGAAATATTATTGCACCGAAAGATCCAGATCCTAATAATGCAAATGAACCGATGGGATTATGGAATGCGCATATTGACCAACAGAAAGTAAGAGTAAGCAGAAAATATGAATTTGAACATGATTATTCAAAGAAACAGCTGCAAAAATATATAAATAATGGAATGAAGAAAGGAACCACCAAGAAGACGGTACACCAAATTGTCGAATGGGCATTGGATATGAGAAATACCGTAAACCAAAATGAAAAAAAGATTAAGTGCTTTGCAAAGTTTTTAAAAAGATTTACAAGTGGAAAGGAAGCAACGGAGGCGGGGGCAGCTATTTTAAATTTTGTAAAAGATACAGATGATGAGGCATATCATTCCCAGGTAGAAACTTGGCAAAGAAGTTTTGGATATAATGTGTTTTATGATGAAGTATTCCGGATTGGAACAAAGATGAATGAAAAAGATTTTCCATTCAAAGTAGGAAATGAAGAGTATGCGCTTTGGATGTGGAAAGGGAATTACTGGAATTTGCATAGTGGAGCAGAAATAGGGTTGTACAAATATGATAGAACCCATGCTGGAACAAAACATTATGATGCCATTGATTTTGAAGTACCAATGCGTTTGAGTTTGTATCGATATTCTAACAATGGGAAGCAGATCGATACGATATTTAACTGGTATCCATATGGTGGTCAATGGTGGATTACAGGATTTAGTGGAGATAATTCTCAATTCAGAAATACAAATTGTAATAACATGGCAGCTATTGGGTATGTTGATTTATCAAAACATATAGATATATATAAAGGGATTAGGAATGCTGGCAGAAATTATAAAGGGGATAGAAAGACCGCGAATAATAAGTATTTGATTTTTGATGATAAAAATTATTTGATTTGGATATATTGGTACGAAGGAATTAAATAAATAATGCCCAAAAAACATTTATAATAATACTGGTAATGGAACTATGTACTGCTCTGGATAATGGAAGGATGGTAGGAAAATGATGAAAAAAAAATGATCGTAAATGACATTTTATGTTTATTCAGTTGTTTTTTTTTGATGGGATGTAATGCAATTAAAGAAGATAATACAAAGGTATACGTTGATTCTTATAGCCAAACAGCTCTGCAACAGGCTGACATCATTATGGATGGCATTCAGTCAGAAAATTGCGAAGAAATAGCAGATATTTTTTGCACTTATATCAAAAAAAATCATCCGGAGCTGCAAACAGATATAAAAGCATGGATGAAATATATTGATGGCAATATTATATCTTATGATCCGCCAACAACAGAAAGAGGATCGTTAAATACCGGGGAATCAGGAGTGGAAATGTTGGTTATGGAAGCTGATATTGATAATGTGAAGACGGATACCGGAAAAACTTACTGCATAGGTATGGGGTCATATTCTGTATTTAAAAATCATTCAGATTGCGTAGGAGTGACAGATTTATTAATTCGTGATTTGGATGCAGAAAAAGAAAACAAAGAGGATTCGCAAGTTAGAGTGGAATATGATGATATATGGACGATAGAATATGGAAAATGAAATAAAGCGGTTAGAAAAAAATAGAAGTGTCACGATAGTAGTAATGCTGGTAATCATGCTGGCAATCGTATTGAGTGCATGCACAGTTTCGGCAGGTGGGGAACCGCATGTAAAATCCAAAAGTGAAAAAGCAATTGAGCAGGCAAAAACAATACTACAGGGGATAAAATCCGGTGATGCAGAGAAAATAGCAGATCAGTTTAGTCCGATTGCGAAAGAAAAACATCCGGAATTAGAAAATGATATCAAAAAATGGATGGGTTTTTTAGACGGAGAAATTATATCCTATGGTGAACCTGTTCGTGATTTTGGGGATGCAACATGGGATGAAGATGGATATATTATATGGGGAGGAAGTATAGAAATTGATAATGTAAAAACCGATACAGGGAAAACATATGAGATTGTTTATGGGGTGTATGCTACAGTAAGGGATCATCCAGAATATGAAGGGGTGACAGATTTACTTGTAATTGATACCAAAAAACAAGAAAAGGCAAATATGGAAGATAAAGACATAGATCTTTCTGATGCGCAGAAAAGCGTGGGCTATGATGATGTTTATTGGGAGTGGTAGACAAAGGAACAGTAGGAGAAAAAGTTATGGCGTTTGTGACAATGATTTTTGCATACATGGTAATAGCTGGAGTAATTGCAATGGTGATTGCCGGGACAATCAGCACGATAGGTCTTATTGTCTTGATTATATCGTTGATTCGACGGCACAGGGCTAAAGTCCGGGGAGAAACGCCAAAAAAATTTGGTTTGATTACAGGGTGGATTTTGTTTTTGCTGCCAATATTTGTAGTTATTAGTTTTATAGTCTATTGGTTTGTTTGAATATTGAGTTGGTGGAAGTGGAGATAATGTTAGATCAAATAATTAAAAATTGTCTGGATCAAATGCAGGAAAAAAATCTGATTATGGAAGACAACAGGGAATATTATCAGTATGCTATGGAACTATTGGTAGAAGAAAGTTTGACAGTTGGAACAATACTTGTGGTAATTATATGTATGCAGGAATTTGTGAATGGGGTGATTTTTCTTATTTCATTTTTGGCTTTACGAAGAAGAACTGGTGGTTTTCATATGAAGACGTTTAAAGCATGCTACGTGGCAACCATCGGGACATTTATAGGTGTTTTGCTTGTGAAAAATATTATGTATACATATTCAAAATTGTTGCTTGTTTTTACCTGTATAGCGGCTAGTTATCTTTTGATTGTAGGTACGATGAATCATCCTAATATAGATATGGATAAAATAGAATTGTTGGCAAGTAAAAAATGTGCCAGAATGGTATGTATAATAGAATTGTTAATGATTATAGTTGGAATGCAAATTAGAAATTTTGAAGAAATTTCTATAATGATATCATTGGCAATTATATTATGCTCTGTTTCTATGAAACTTGCGCAGCTTGTGAGACAAAAAATATAACATTGCGGAGAAAATAATGGGAATTGTATTAACTAAGTTAGTGCGATTCCCATTATCTGATAGTTTGTGAAAACTAAGGAATGCCGTGTATGGAATGAGAGAGCAACTAATTAACCGTGGTTAGAGCCGCATACTTGATTTATGGAAGTTTTAAAGCCTTTCTGTGGGAAATGATAGTACATCATCATCAATAATAATTAACGGATACATTAATTGTTGTCTGGTCAAAAATTCCCTTTGTATTTAAAATGATTTTCTGTGTAGCATCGTTAAGCAACAGATTTGTATCTTCCACACAGCGGTTTTCGACAGTATAGACATGTCTGCCGATATGGAACGGATCAAAGGTGCAGACAAAGATTACAAAACTCTGTTTTAACTGTGTGTTCAATGTTGTAAACTGTATTGGAATCGTCCTCAACATAGACATCTAGTCGGATGCTTTTGGCATCGAGAGAAAGATTGATCGTTTTCTGGTCTTGTGGGTACTCAATGCGCGAAATCTTAATATTCAGTATTGTTTCCCAAAACGGTTTGCAGTACTTTGGATTGCGCATGATAATGCCAAACATAAAATCATCACTAATGGTAAGAACTTCGAACTTTTTGCTCATATGCATCTTCTTCTCCTTTGTAGTGGTGGAGAGGAAAAGGTGTCATATAGAGGCTGTTTTTCTATCAGAATTGTTACATGGAAGTCTCCAGCTTTCAATATCTGAATAGTTACAAAACAATAATAAAATAACAACTGAATCTTTGTTCTGCACGAAATTTCTCTCCAATATCTAATTAGTACACATGGAAAAATGGATGAAATATCCAATGAAATGCAGTCAAATATAAAAAGACTGCACATTCGATATGTGTAAAGAAAATATAGTATGTGGAAGGCATATATACAATAGGAAAATAGAACTAAAAACAGATAGCGGATGATAAATATCCGCTATCTGTTTTTTTAGGAAAGAAATGTATGCAGTTCGTTCAGGCGTGCATCAAAGTCGGAAATCCCCAGATCATACAACTCCTGTTCTAACTTTTCATCACGCGCGTAGGTACTCATCTTTAATTCTTTCGAAGGTGCAAAGACAAGCGCTTTTCCAGCGGATTCCTGTTTTTTTACATCGGCAATATTCTGACGGTACATCAGATGCCGGTTGTCAAGTGCTGCAATTGTCTGCGGATATTTACGCAGGGCATGCCGGTAAATGTGCCGGAAGCCTTCCGGTTGCTTTACAAAGCTGCGCGGTTTGCTCAAGATCACGACTACACGGTCGCATCCTTTTGCAAATGCGCGCATAATCGGAACAGAATCGGATAATCCGCCATCAAAATATGTCTGATCTTTAAAAGAAATCGGACGACACATCACAGGCAGGGCACAGCTTGCCATAATGGCACGGTAGTCATCCTGTTTCATATCGTCTTTGGTAAAATAAACGGGCTTTCCAGTTGCGGCATCTGTTGCCACGAGTTCAAACTCGGCCGGATTTTCCACGATGGCAGGATAATCGATCGGGTCAGCTCCATCGGAGTTGGTCAGTGTCTGATAAATATACTGAAGACCGAAAAACTGTCCGGTGCGCAGCAGATTTTTGACACCCATATAACCGGGCTCATGCAGATGGTCTACGTAAAATCGAAGGTTTCGTCCGCGCTGTCCGGCAAGATAGCTTGCCACATTTGCAGATCCGGCCGATACGCCGATGCAGTAATCGAATGTAATGTGTTCATCTAAAAAGCGGTCAAGAATGCCTGCGCTGTAGGCGCATTTCATGCCGCCGCCTTCTACTACAAGTCCTGTCTTCATGTCTGGGATACTCCTTTTGCCTGAAATTAGCATTATTGTAGCACTTTTTTTCTTTTTGTCAAATTTTTAACAATATGTGTTTGTTTTTCCGCAACCGTTTAAGTGGTGCCGGGATATTTGGATAAAAGTGATTGGCTGACAATTCCTTAGAATGGGACAGTCCGGAAGGCAGAGATATTGGATTTTTTGATATGAGATATGATTTGACGAATGGGGAGATTGAGGAAGGTATGGGATAATATTTAAAAATAATAATATCCTTTCGTGAAGAAAGTTTCATAAAAGCTAAGAAAGTTTTCAATAAAGTTGTGGAATTTGTTTCTCATGGAAGTTCATCTCCTTTCTGTTTACGCTGTTATTATAAAACACGAAGGGGTATATTACTTGCCAAAATAAAAAAATAATTGGACAAAAATTGCAAAAAGCAGAAATACCGCTTCTCTACTTTTTGCATTTTTTTATATGTTTTTACGATATTCAGAAGGTGACAGCCCTTTTGCCTTTTGAAAAATCCGGCTGAAATACAGTGGATTATCATATCCGACAATTTGTGCGATCTCATTGATATTGTATTGTGTATTCTGAAGCAGTGCTTCGGCATTATATATTCTTTTTTGCAGAATGAATTGCTTTGGCGTGATTCCGGCATATAATCTGAAATTACGGATAAACCAACTGGCACTGACATGATTTTGTTCGGCATAGTCATCAATGCTGATCGGTTCATTGTAATGCTCACTGAAATAAGAAATTGCTTTGTCTATTTCCTCAGCAGCATGGGAGTTCACTGTGTTGACAGAAAATTTAAAGTGGCGTTGTAGTTTTATAAAAATTTGTCTTAAATACATTTCAAGCATTTCAGAATAGCTATCCTGACACATTTGTAATTCTTTTATCATGGCACGGAAAAGATACTGATATTCCGAACCGGAACCACAGTGGAACACCCTTTTATCATTTGTCAATCCATAGGAACGGAGCAGATTGGTGACATTGTTTCCTGTAAAATGAACCCAGTAAACCTCCGTCTGGTCTTTGGCATAGTATTCATATTTCTGGGGTTCTCTTGGGCGGTATAAAACCATATGACCAGCATGAACAATCGTTTCTTCCTCATCGTTGTCAAAATGAAAATGAGCTTTCCCGGCAGCAATAAAGATCAACTGAAAATCAACTCTGCCACGTGGTCTCCAGGTGGGAAGTTTAGGGTACGTATATAACTTGTAAGTCCCACACATGGTTACGACAAGTGGCTTGGATTTATCTTTTCTGTCAATTGTTGAGTTATTCAGATATGCATTATTGGTATACATTTGAGACCCCCATATGATAATTGAAAAATGTTCATGAAATAATAATCTGAAATACATAAATTTCTGTTTGGCTCATGATGCAATTTTATCATTTTATGCATGTCTTGTCCATTTGGATTTTAAACGTTTGAAATAATGGTATTTTTTGTATAAATTAACGTGCTGGAAAATGAAAGTCAATAAAAGTACATGTCAAAAATAACAAAAGAAAGGAATAAAGAAAATGGTTTTTGTTAATTATACTGTTTTGTGCATGTTTTGTGTAATTTATGATATGGTTTTTTGACATCAGTTTTTATATACTATCCATAACAAAGTTGTGGGAACAAAAATAAGAATCATCGAAAGGAGCAGTTTCACATGGAAGAAAAGAAATACCTGAAATGGTATAACAAGGTGGGGTATGGAACCGGAGATCTGGCAGGAAATGTCGTGTATGCATTTCTTTCCTCATTTGTAATGTTGTATCTGACAAATACGGTAGGGTTAAATCCGGGAGTTGTCGGAACATTGATCATGGTATCAAAATTATTCGACGGTGTCAGTGATATGTTTTTTGGTACATTGATTGACAAAACAAAGAGCAGACTTGGAAAAGCAAGACCGTGGATGCTTTATGCATATATTGGCTGTGCAGTAACGCTTGTGGCGAACTTTGCAATACCGGAAAGTCTTGGAAAAACAGCACAGTATGCATGGTTTTTTATTGCATATACTTTGCTGAATGCAGTATTTTTTACTGCAAACAATATTGCCTATGCATCACTGGTTACGTTTTGTACAAAAAATAGCAAAGAACGGGTAGAAATGGGGTCGTTCCGTTTTATTTTTGCGTTTTTAACAAGTCTGATCATTCAATCTATCACCGTTCAGTTTGTAAGAATGGCAGGCGGTGGAGCTGCTGCATGGAGAACCGTAGCAATCATATACGCAGTAATCGGACTGATTGTAAACACAATTTCCGTATTCTCAATCAAAGAACTTCCGGAGGAAGAATTAAAGGCAGGCAGAGAACAGACAGAAGAAAAATATGGTTTGATTGAAGCCGCAAAACTTTTATTTTCCAATAAATATTATCTTATGATTTGTGTTACTTATATTTGTCAGCAGATCTATTCTGCTATGTTAAATATGGGCATTTACTATATGATTTATGTTTTGAAAAATGAAGATTTATATTCGGTCTTTTCCTGGGCAATTAATATCCCTGTCATCATCGCAATGTGTATTACACCTATGCTTGTGGAAAAGATGAAGGGATTATATCGAATGAATCTTGCAGGATACATTCTTGGAACAGCCGGCCGTGTCGGTGTTATTTTTGCAGGCTATATGGGAAGTGTTCCGCTGATGCTTGCTTTTACCGCAATCGCAGCACTTGGAATGGCACCATGGCAGGGAGATATGGGAGCTGTTGTGGCAAGCTGTTCAGAATACACATACCTGACAAAACATAAACACATTGATGGAACCATGTATTCCTGTACATCCTTTGGAACCAAAATCGGGGGTGGAATCGGAGTTGCCCTCTGCGGGTGGCTGCTTGATGCAAGCGGATTTGTCAAGGAAGCGGCCGTGCAGCCTGCATCCTGCATGAATATGCTTCACATTATGTATTTATGGATTCCAATGATCCTGTCATTAGTCATTACATTTATTATGTCAGAAATGAATGTGGAAGCAGCGAACCGGCGACTTAGAGAACAGATGGAGGAGTGTTGACGTGGAATATAGTGGAATGAAAGAAATTGTATGGGGTGTATGGAAAGAGAGGGAAAATATGAACGCTGATATGAAATGGCTGGACAATCCGGAAGTGTTTAAGGTAAATCAATTGGAATCACATAGTGATCATTGTTATTATCTGGATTATTCAGACATGAAAAAAGAAAAAAATCCATTATTACAGTCATTAAATGGTCAATGGGAGTTTGCTTACAGCAAAAATGTGATGGAAAGACCTGTTGATTTTTATAAGGAAACATTTGATGCATCAGGATTTGATAAAATTATGGTTCCAGGACATATCGAACTGGCTGGATATGATAAAATCCGTTACATCAACACGATGTATCCGTGGGAAGGAAAAGAGTACCACAGAGGAGCCTATAGCATGGAGGCAACCGGAGCAGAAGAAGGAATGTTTTCAGAGGCACAGTACAATCCGGTAGGCTCTTATATCAAATACTTTGATTTGGACAGGAGTATGTGTGGAAAAAGAATCCATATCTGCTTCGAAGGTGTAGAAGAAGCTATGTATCTGTGGTTGAATGGTCAGTTTATAGGGTATGCCGAAGACAGCTTTACACCTTCTGAGTTTGATCTGACACCATATATTAAGGAAAAAGGAAATGTACTGGCAGTGCAGGTACATAAGATGAGCACAGCGGCATTTTTGGAGGATCAGGACTTTTTCAGATTTTTTGGAATTTTCAGAAATGTTACGTTGAAGGCATTACCGGATGTTCATCTGGAGGATGTATGGTTTAAACCTGTGTTAAATCAGGATAATGTAAGCGGAAGGGTATCGACTAGCATGAAGGTATCTGCACCTGACAGTCAGCATGTAACTGCATGCTTTATTTTAAAAGACAGGGAAGAAAATGTATTAGTAGAGAAATCCATACAGTTAACGAAAGAAAACGGCCATATGGAAGGCACGATTTGTGTTGATTTGGAAAATGTCAAACTGTGGGATAATCATAATCCATATTTATATCATGCTTATGTTGAGCTTAAAGCAGAGGATGGTTCTCTGGCAGAGGTAATTCCTTATGATATCGGTTTCAGAAGAATAGAGATTATAGATAAAGTAATTTATCTGAATGGAAAACGACTTGTTATCACAGGAGTAAACCGTCATGAGTGGAATGCAAAAACAGGAAGATGCATTGGTGTGGAAGATATGAAAGCAGACATATCCTGTATGCTCAGGAACAATATTAATTCTGTTCGTACCTGCCACTATCCTGACCAGATACCGTGGTACTATATGTGCGACATTGCAGGTATTTATGTGATGGCAGAAACAAATCTGGAAAGCCATGGTTCATTCCAGAAGCTGGGGGCAATCGAGCCATCGTGTAATGTACCGGGGTCTTTTCCACAGTGGAGAGATGCTGTGCTTGATCGTGCAAAAAACAATTTTGAAACTTTTAAAAATCATACGTCCATCCTTTTCTGGTCATTAGGAAATGAATCCTATGCAGGAGACGACATTGAGGCAATGAATGTTTATTTTGCGGAAAAGCAGGATGGAAGACTGGTTCATTATGAAAGCTCTTATTATAATAGGGCATATGAGGATACTATTTCTGATTTAGAGACAAGAATGTATGCAAAACCGGAGGATGTAGAGGAATACCTGAATAATAGTCCGAAGAAACCATATATTTTATGTGAATTCATGCATGATATGGGAAATTCCATGGGAGGACTTGGTTCTTATATGAAGCTGATTGACAAATATGATAGGTATCATGGCGGATTTATATGGGATTTTATTGATCAGGCAATTATGGTAAAAGATCCCGTTACAGGAAAAGATGTTTTACGCTATGGTTATGCACAGGGTGGACTGGAATCTATCGTTAAAAATGGATATGAGTGGCTGTACCGTTGCCCAAAACCTACTTTCTGGAGAGCATTGACAGATAATGACAGGGGAAGCAGGTTTCACATTAAAAGCGGAAGCTGGCTTTCCGCAGATATGTTCATTGACTGTAAGGGAATAAAGGTCATCATGGATGGCAAGGAGCAGACCCCATATGCCCCTGATAATAATAGCTATGGTGGTGATGTTTATGCGGATGAAATTGTCGTAACATACACATACGAGACCATAACCACTCCGGAGACAACGGTTCTTGTAAGCTATACCGTTGATGTATCTGGAAAGATTCGCGTGGATGTACATTATCATGGGGTACAGGGACTTCCAGAATTACCTGTATTTGGAATGAGATTTATTATGCCAACACTGGCAGACAAATATTTATATAAGGGACTCTCCGGGGAAACATATCCTGACAGAAAAGCGGGGGCAAAAGAAGGAATCTATGAGATTGAAGACCTGAGTCTTACACAATATCTTGTTCCGCAGGAATGTGGTATGAGAATGGATACGGAGTGGCTTGAGATTACAAGACATACGGCTCTTGATAACAGCAGGACAGACAGTTCATCACAGATACTGCGCATTGAAAAGAATGACGAAAAATTTGCATTTTCCTGTCTGCCTTATACAGCATCTGAGATTGAAAATGCCCTTCACCACGAAGAACTACCACCGGCAAGAAGAACCGTTTTATGTGTATATGGTGCAGTAAGAGGTGTTGGAGGCATCGACAGCTGGGGAACTGATGTGGAAGAGGAATATCGTATCAGTGCAGAAGATAATATAGATTATTCATTTACCATATGCTGATTGTGGTTATCGTTATGGGAATGTGTGTATCGGTGTTATAGCCGGAGGTGAAGTTGGTGTGATAACGATATTGATGGTGATTTTGCTGGGACCTGCAGTGGATTTGGTCGGACGAATAATGAAAACAGGAAGGGGAGTGGAGAAACAGGGAGTATAAATAAAAGGAGTTGCTTGTAAGTGCTATTGGTATATGAAAACAGAAATACAGGAGTATCCGCGGAGTGGAAGAAGCCAGTACATGTGCCGCCGCATCTACATGAGGCAATAGAAGTAGTGTATGTAACGGATGGAGAAATAGAACTTGGAGTGGGACAGGAATTGTTCCATATGGATGAAGGGGATTTTGCAGTTGTGTTTCCAAATGTAATACATCATTATCAGGTGTTTGGGGAAAAAGAAAACAAGGTAATATTCCTGTACCTTGAACCGACACTGTTTCCTTCCTATTACAGGGAATTGCAGATATACAGCCCGAAGAACCCGGTTGTAAAAAAAGAGCAGGTGCATCCGGATGTGGTAAATGCCATAAAATATCTGACCGGAATAACAGAGGGGGATCCCCGGATGATACAGGCATATGCACAGATGATCCTTGCACATGTTTTCACAACAATGCCAATGATGGATAAAAGTGCGGTAGGGAGTGATGACCTGATTTATAATGCGGTAGAATACGTGGCCAAAAATTTTAGGGAAAACATCAGCCTTGAAAAAATGGCATATGAATTGTGTGTAAGTAAATATGTGTTGTCAAGAATGTTTGCAAAAACCTTTCACTGTAATTTTAGTAAATATGTGAATGGAGTCCGGTTAAATTATGCAGTTGCGGCACTGGAAAACACAATGGATTCCATTACAAATATATGTCTTGATTGTGGATTTGAAAGTCAAAGAACTTTTAACCGCGTGTTTAAGGAAAGATATAAAATCACACCTAGAGAATATCGAAAAAGGATAATTATGTAAAGCGATGTAGAAAAAGTTGTGGTGTTTCCTGAGAAAGAGAAAACTTGTCATAACAGCCGAAAATAGATATAATAGTTACACATGTGGGATACCACAATGAACGAAAAAGGCGAGGAAACAATCATGGCATTTGTACATCTGCATACACATACGGAATATTCATTACTCGATGGTTCCAACAAAATAAAAGAATATGTAAGCCGTGTGAAAGAACTGGGGATGAACAGTGCCGCGATCACTGACCATGGCAATATGTATGGTGTGGTGGAATTTTACAAGACGGCAAAGGCAGCAGATATTAATCCGGTGATTGGCTGTGAGATCTATGTGGCGCCGAATTCCCGGTTTGACCGCGAGACCAGCCATGGCGAGGACCGGTATTACCATCTGATCCTGCTTGCGGAAAACAATACCGGTTATGCGAACCTTATGAAGATCGTCTCCATCGGGTTTACGGAAGGGTATTATTACCGGCCGCGTGTGGATTTTGAGACGCTGCAGAAATACCATGAGGGATTGATCTGCCTGTCGGCGTGTCTGGCGGGAGAAGTGCCGCGCTATATTGTGCGTGGATTTTATGAAGAGGCAAAAGGCATTGCAAAAAAATACCAGGACTGTTTTGGAAAAGACAACTATTTCCTGGAATTACAGGATCATGGCATCCCGGATCAGAAGACGGTCAACCAGGGGCTTCTTCGGATCAGTCAGGAACTGGACATTCCCCTTGTCTGCACGAACGATATCCACTATACCTATGAAACGGATGTGGAGGCACACGATGTCCTTCTCTGTATCCAGACCGGTAAAAAGATTACGGATGAAGACCGTATGCGTTACGAGGGCGGACAGTTTTTCGTAAAAAGCGAGGAGCAGATGCGGAGTCTGTTTCCGTATGCAAAAGAAGCCGCAGACAACACGCAGAAAATCGCAGACCGCTGCCATGTCACACTCGAATTTGGCAATTACCAGATTCCAAAATATGCACCGCCGGAAGGCTATGACAGTGCGTGGACATTTCTGGATGCGCTGTGTGAGAAGGGATTTAAGGAAAAATATACGGACAATCCGGCGTACGATGAGACGCAGTGTGCAAAGATCCATGACGATATGGAATACGAGCTTGGCATTATCCAGAAGATGGGATTTGTCGAGTATATCTTAATCGTGTGGGATTACATCAACTGGGCGAAAACACATGACTGCTGGGTCGGACCGGGGCGTGGTTCCGGCGCGGGCAGCCGCGTGTGCTATTGTACCGGCATTACAAACATTGATCCGGTCAAATATAACCTTCTTTTTGAGCGTTTTTTAAATCCGGAGCGTGTGTCCATGCCGGATATTGATGTGGATTTTGAGTATGCGGAGCGTTCCCGCGTGATCGAGTACGTCACAGAAAAATATGGAAAGGATTCTGTGACACAGATTACGACCTTTGGTACGATGGCAGCCCGCGGTGTCATCAAGGCAGTTGGAAAAGCACTCGATTTTCCGTATGCGGAGATGGACCGTGTGGCAAAAATGGTGCCGATGGAACTGAACATTACGATTGACCGTGCCCTGCAGGTCAACCCGGAATTCCGCAGCCTCTATGATGGGGATGCACGTATGCACGAACTGATTGACATGGCAAAGCGTCTCGAAGGGCTGCCGAACCACACATCCGTACATGCGGCAGGGGTTGTGATCTATCCGGGAGAGGCGAGCAATTATGTGCCGCTGGGGCGTGCCAGTGACGGAACACCGACGGCAGAGTACAATATGGTACAGCTTGAGGAACTTGGTCTTTTAAAGATGGATTTCTTAGGACTCCGCACGCTTACCGTATTAAAAGATGCCGTCAAAAATGTAAAGGCATCCCAAGGCATCGACATTGACATCGATCATATCGATTTGAATGATAAAAAGGTGCTTGATTTTATCGGAACCGGGCGCACCGAGGGTGTGTTCCAGCTGGAATCTGCGGGCATGCAGAACTTCATGAAAGAGTTAAAACCACAGAATTTCGAGGATATCGTTGCCGGAATTTCCCTGTACCGTCCGGGACCTATGGATTTTATTCCAAACTACATCAGGGGAAAGAATAATGCAGACACCGTTACTTACGTGACGCCGGAATTGCAGCCGATCCTTGAGCCAACGTATGGATGTATCGTTTATCAGGAGCAGGTGATGCAGATCGTACAGCAGCTTGCGGGGTATACGATGGGACAGGCGGACAACATCCGCCGCGCCATGAGCAAAAAAAAGCAGTATGTCATCGATGCGGAGCGGCAGAGTTTCGTCTACGGAGATTCAGAGCGCGGCATCAGGGGCTGCGTGGCAAACGGCATTGATGAAAAAGCAGCAAACAGTATTTACGATTCCATGGTGGATTTTGCAAAGTATGCGTTTAACAAATCCCATGCGGCAGCCTATGCGGTCATCAGTGTGCAGACCGCGTGGCTGAAGTTTTACTATCCGGTGGAATTTATGGCAGCACTTATGACGTCCGTGATTGACAATTCGGCAAAAGCCGCGGAGTATCTGCTGCATTGTAAGGAACTCGGTATTTCCGTGCTCCCGCCGGATATCAATGTGGGACAGGGAGAATTCACGGCAGAGGGAAATGCCGTGCGCTATGGTCTGTATGCCATTAAATCCCTGGGACGTCCGGTGATTGACAGCATCATCGGGGAACGCAAAAAAGGTGGTTCATACCGCACCCTGCAGGATTTTATTGAACGTACGGTGCAGCGGGACATCAACAAACGTGCGATCGAGAATCTGATCAAGGCAGGTGCCTGTGATGGGCTTGACGGTAACCGGCATCAGATGTCCATTGTCTATACGTCCATTGTAGATGATGTCGTGCGACGGAAAAAGACCGGGCTGGAAGGACAGATGAGCCTGTTTGATTTTGTCGGGGAGGAAGATAAAAAGGACTACGAAGTCCATTATCCGAATGTGGAGGAGTTCCCGAAGGAAGTGCTGCTTGGCTTTGAAAAAGAAGTGCTTGGGATTTATTTAAGCGGGCATCCGCTGGAAGATTACCTTGGTAAAATGAAGAAAAATGTCACGGCAAATGCAGCGGATTTTGTCAGGGAAGAGGAAAGCGGCACAATTCGTGTGACAGATAATATGCATGTGGTTGTGGGTGGCATGATTGCAGCAAAAACCGTTAAATATACAAGGAATAATCAGGCAATGGCATTTCTGACAGTGGAGGATCTGACCGGTTCTGTGGAAATTATTGTATTCCCAAAAGATTATGAGAGATACAATCGCTTTTTGAATGATGAGGAGAAGATTTTCGTAGTCGGACACGCAACGGTGGAGGAGGAACAGGACGGAAAAGTGATCTGCGAGCGGATCGTTCCGTTTGACGATACCAGAAAGGAACTCTGGCTGCAGTTTCCGACAAAGAGTGATTTTTCTGAGAAAGAACAGCAGGTGTATGATATTCTCCGGGATTCGGACGGAAATGATGAAGTAGTAATTTATATATCGGATGTCAAAGCCTTTAAAAGATTGCCAAGAAACCGTGCGGTTGGTACAAATTCTGTGCTCTTGGCACGTTTGACGGAATTTCTGGGCGAAAAAAATGTAAAAGTTGTAGAAAAAGGCATTGAAAATCGCGCATAATAAGTATAGAATAAAACAGATTAAAGAATTTCATTTTAATTTTAATAAATGGAGGATTTCACAATGGCGAAAGAGATTAACACAATTGGTGTACTGACCAGTGGAGGAGATGCCCCGGGAATGAACGCTGCAATCCGTGCAGTTGTCCGTCAGGCTATATCCAAAGGAAAGAAAGTGAAAGGAATCAAGCGTGGATACGCTGGATTATTAAACGAAGAAATTATTGATATGAACGGACAGAGCGTTTCAGATACAATCTCTCGTGGTGGTACTATTTTACAGACTGCCCGTTGTATGGAGTTTACCACACCGGAAGGACAGCAGAAAGGTGCGGAGATCTGTAAGAAGCATGGAATCGATGCAATCGTAGTTATCGGTGGAGATGGTTCTTTCAAGGGTGCACAGAAGCTTGCTGCATTGGGAATCAATACCATTGGTCTTCCGGGAACCATTGATCTGGATATTGCATGTACTGATTATACCATTGGTTTTGACACCGCTGTTAATACAGCCATGGAAGCGATTGATAAGGTCCGTGATACTTCTACTTCCCATGAGAGATGCTCAATTATTGAGGTTATGGGTCGTGGAGCCGGACATATCGCATTATGGTGCGGTCTTGCAAACGGTGCTGAGGAGATTCTTCTTCCGGAAAAATATGATTACGATGAGCAGCGTCTGATTGATCAGGTAGTCAACGCAAGAAAGAACGGAAAGCAGCACTATATTATTGTAAATGCTGAGGGTATCGGTCATTCACAGAGCATGGCAAAGCGTATCGAGGAAGCGACAGGTGTTGAGACACGCGCAACGATTCTTGGACATATGCAGCGTGGTGGAAGCCCGACATGTAAGGACCGTGTCTATGCAACCACAATGGGTGCAATGGCAGTTGACCTTCTCTGCGAAGGAAAGAGCAACCGTGTCATTGGACATAAGGGTGGCAAGTTTGTAGATTTCGACATTGATGAAGCTCTGGCTATGAAGAAAGATGTCGATGAGTACATGTACGAAATCTCAAAGACACTGGTATAGTTATTCCTTTTATTGGAGAACATAGTGCGGCAGGGAATTCTCTCTGCCGCATTTTTAGGTTTGAAATCAATGGGATTTTCAAGGAGACGGGCAATGGACAACACCAAGGAAATTCTCACACTGGCAGTAGAAATCGGGGACGCGATGCTGCGGTGCGGAGCAGAAATTTACCGGGTGGAAGATTCTGTGATACGCATATTGGAAGCTTTTGGTCTGGATGATTTTGATGCTTATGTTTTATCCAACGGAATTTTTGCAAGTGCAAATGAGAGCAGGGAGGATGCCTGCAGTGTGGTAAGATATGTTCCGCTTTCGGCAACCCATCTGGGGAAACTCGCTGCATTAAATCAGCTGACCCGAGATATCTGTAATCATAAATGTTCGATTTCGGAGGCATCGGAGCGGTTGAAACAGTGCAAAAACATTCCGGTTTATGCGAATGCGGTACAGTTACTGGCATGTGGAATCGGTTGTGCAGCGTTTACCTTCATGTTTGGAGGGCATCTGTCGGAAGCACTGTATGCATTTTTTGTAGGGCTGATAGAGCAGCTGGCATTGTTTGTGTGCCGGAAGCGTAAAGTTTCCAGATTTTTAACGAATGTATATGTCAGTCTGCTGATCTCTTTGCTTAGTCTGCCAGCGGCCGCGGGTGTGATACCTGTTTTGCATGACAAAGTGGTGATCGGGGCAATTATGCCGTTAGTACCTGGAATTGCACTGACAACATCCATTCGTGATTTTTATAATGGCGATTATTTGTCCGGAACGATCCATCTGATTGATGCACTTCTTACGGCACTTTGCATTGCAGTGGGCATTGCACTGCCGATTCTGTTGTTGCGATATGGAGGAAATTTACCGGTATGAGTTATGTGCTTCAGTTTTTTATTGCAGCGGTTGCCACGGTTACTTTTGCCATTTTGTTTGCGGCACCGAAAAAGGAACTGGTTTTCTGTGGCGTATCAGGCGGGCTTGCCTGGCTGGTTTATTTTATTTTGTACAGGCAGTCGGGGAATGTGGTTTTGGGCAGTCTGGTGGCAACCTTTGTTTTGACAATTTTAAGTCGTATTCTGGCAGTAGCAAGATGCAATCCTGCCACGATTTATCTGGTATCCGGGATTTTTCCACTGGTTCCGGGAGCCGGTATCTATTATACGGCATATTATCTGATATCCGGAATGCCGGCAAAATGCTCGGCAAAAGGGCTGGAAACTTTTGAGATTGCCCTGGCCATTGTATTTGGGATTATTTTTGGCTTCTCGATTCCGGAAACACTGTTTCATAAAAGGAAACAGTAAGTAATGGGAAAGGATTGTACGGATGATATGATTACAAGCAGTGCAAATCAGCAGATGAAACATCTGTCACAGCTGATGAAAAGGGCGAAAGAACGAAAAAAAGAACAGGTCTTTGTTGTAGAAGGAATAAAGATGTTTCAGGAAGCACCGGCGGATACGGTGGTGTCTGTCTACGTGTCGGAAAGTTTTCTGGAAAAACCGGAACATGAAAAATGTCTGCAGGGATACCGGTATGAGGTCGTGAGTGATGCGGTATTCCGGGAAATTTCGGATACACAGACTCCGCAGGGAATCCTTGCGATTGTCCGCATGCCGAAGTATGATCTGCCCGATCTTTTGCAGGGGGATCACACGCATCTTTTAATTCTTGAGAGCGTGCAGGATCCGGGAAATCTTGGAACGATGGTGCGCACCGGAGAGGGTGCCGGCATCACGGGAATTATAATGAATAAAACGACGGTGGATCTGTTTAACCCGAAAACCATACGCTCGACGATGGGAAGTATCTACCGTGTTCCGTACCTGATCACGGAGCATCTGCCGGATCTGCTTGATGAGCTGCATAAGGAGAATATCAGATTGTATGCGGCACATTTAAAAGGAGATACATATTATGATGCCTTTGATTTTACCGGGGCATGTGGCTTCCTGATTGGAAATGAGGGGAACGGTCTGTCTGATGAAATTGCAGAGTGTGCGGATTGCTATCTGAAGATTCCCATGGAGGGAAAGGTGGAGTCGCTGAATGCAGCCGTTTCTGCAGCACTTTTGATGTATGAATGTAAGAGACAGCGGGGAGAGCACAATGAAAATATGGTTTAAAATCTGGGAAAACACACACTTATTAAAATCGGAAACCATAGAAGATGATACGGAGGATACACGTACACATAAGATTTTTCATGCGCTTGAAGAAGTCTGTCTGAAGTGGGATCTTGGAAAACCGATCTGGTTTGATGCGAATATAGCGGAATTTCAAAGGCATGCGCGAACGAGGTTTGGCAAGGACAATTTTGTGGAGGAAACAGAATTTGATTATCTGGAGATACAGGTGATAGACGAAGATTAAAAAAATATTAAATTTGTTGCTTTCTGCGTACAGAACGTGTTTCTTGTGATATGATAATACCATATGGGAAAGCACGTTAATACATGTGTGAGGTCTGCTTTCGCATTTATGAAAGGAATGTCTGCCATTGTGGCAGGAAAGAGGAGGAATGACATGGGAACATCGCAGATGCTGGGGGAAGATATTGATAGTTGGGAAACTATGATGTTTTTATATAATTCTGCACTGAAAGAGGTGGGAACAAAACTTGAGATTTTAAATGACGAGTTTGTTCATATACATAAGTACAATCCGATTGAATATATTAAGTCGAGGATTAAAACACCGGAAAGTATTGTAAAAAAATTAAAGCGTGACGGATATGAGAGTACGATCGAGAATATGAGAAATTATATTAACGATATTGCAGGAATCCGTATTGTCTGCTCGTTTACTTCGGATATTTACCGTCTTGCAGAGATGATCGGAAAACAGAATGACCTGACCGTGATCTGTGTAAAAGACTATATCAAAAATCCGAAAGTCAGCGGTTACAAGAGTTTTCATATGCACGTGACGGTTCCTATCTTTTTATCGGACCGTGTGGTTGAGACAAAGGTGGAAATCCAGATCCGCACCATTGCAATGGATTTCTGGGCAAGTCTGGAGCACAAGATTTATTATAAATTTGAGGGGCATGCCCCGGAATATATCAGCCGGGATCTGCGTGCCTGTGCAGAAATTGTTTCAAACCTCGATGCAAAGATGCTGCAGCTGAATGAAGCAATTTTAGAAGAAAAGGAAAAAGAGGAACAGAAGAAAAAGGAAGAATAGTTACGAAGAATAAAACTATTACGGAACAGTCGGAAAGAAGGGAATGCTATGGTACCTTCCATTGCACGTCAGAGTGTGATTTTAAAATGTAATATGCAAAAATCCGTGATGCTTGGAAACTACGAATTTTTCTATGCTGCGGGATTGATGAGAAAATTATACAACATAGAGATCCAGACAGATATGGAACCGGAACAGATTCTGGAAGCGATTCTGCAGATGCAGGATAATCTGGCTCCGCAGAGTGAACAGGAAAAATATCTGATACAGATCATAAAGAATTATGAGCCGTCAGCGGATCATGATGCACAGATGGATGAGCTGTTTGCCTGGGGAGAACAGGAACCTGACATGTGGCAGGTCACGACATCGTTCCATCCGGTTATAAGGTAACTATGAGCGATAGTTACCTTATATTTTTGCAATTTTCGTACATACTACAAGTAATTTTAAAAGAAAGATGAGGATGTATGAAATGAGTAAGATGACTCTGGAACAGGAAGAAGTGCGCAATCAGGAGTATAATGAGTATGTCGAACAGATGACACCGAAACATAATCTGTGGGCAAATATGGGAAAAGCCTTTTTGCTGGGGGGAGGTATCTGCCTGTTGGGACAGATTATTTTACAGATTGCAGCCGGGGTATTCGGACTTAAGGCAGAGGATGCCGCTCTTTGGTGCAGTTTACTTCTTGTTCTTCTTTCGGTGATCCTGACGAGCTGTAATGTATATGGGATTCTTGCCAACTGGGGAGGTGCAGGGGCATTGGTTCCGATTACCGGATTTGCAAATGGCGTGTGTGCTTCTGCGGTGGAATTCCAGAAAGAGGGACAGGTATTTGGTATCGGATGCCAGATTTTTAAGATTGCCGGTCCGGTGATTTTGTATGGAATTTTTTCAAGCTGGGTGCTGGGACTTATTTACTGGCTATTTTAAATTCGCTGGGGAACTGCGTGGTCCGTCGCATAGAGAAAACTTATGTTTTTCCGTGTACTCTTTTCAATTTTGCACATACTACCGTAGAGAATAAGTAATCAAAGAGGTGCAGAATGAAAGAAAAACGGGAAATAGTTTATCTGAAGGCAGACCGCAACAGTGTCTGCCATGATCCAAAAATAAAGATACAGGATGTGATGTCTGTACAGTGTGCAGATCCTGCAATCTGTGCCGGAATAAAAAATAAAACACTGTATACATTTAAGAAAAACGATGGCCAGAAAAAAGAAGGAAAAAAGAAAAAACGAATGGAAGTATTTTCGATGCTAAATGTGATCGAACGGATACAGACGGATTACCCAGATGTGGAAATTGTTAGTATCGGGGAACAGGATTTTGTGGTGCAATTGTTAGATGCACCGATGGCACCGAAATGGCTGGAGACGCTTAAAGTTGTTGTGATGGTTGTAGTAATCTTTCTTGGAGCGGCATTTACGATTATGGCATTTAACAATGACGTGTCCGTGGGGGAAGTGTTCGACCGGTTTTATCAGCAGGTGATGGGAAAAGAAAAACCGAAAGTATCAGAAATCGAAATTTTTTACTGTCTGGGACTGGCAGTGGGAATTTTGGTATTTTTTAACCATATCGGAAAGAAAAAAATCACTTCAGATCCGACACCGATTCAGGTTGAGATGCGAAAGTATGAACAGGATGTCGATATGGCGTTTATAGAGAACGCGGGAAGAAAGGGGCATGAACACGATGTTTCTTAGACACATTTTTATGGCGGGCCTTGCGACAGCCTGCGGCATTGCGGTTTCTGCCGGAACGTTTGCGTTTCTTCTGGTGATCGGGGTCATTCCGCGCATGATCAAACGCTGCAATTTTGGAGAACGGATACTGATGGTCGAAAATACGGTTATACTGGGGGTATTGACCGGTGCCGTATTTTCTGTGGTGGAGTGGAAGGCACAGCTGCCGTATCCGTGGCTGGCGCATGTCATTTTGGGCGCTTATGGAACTGCAGCGGGAATTTTTGTGGGATGTATTGCGGTGGCACTGGCAGAAATATTAAATACTTTTCCGATCCTGTTCCGGCGTCTGTATATCAACCGTGGACTCAGTGGTGTTATGATTGCCATGGCACTGGGGAAAATGGCTGGTTCTTTTTATTATTTCTTTTTTGGTTACGGGCTTCCAAAATATTGGTAAATCCATATTTTCTAATTGCAATCTTCTTTGTGACTGGCGTATAATAAAAGGTACGATTAGTTTCAGGAGGATTTTAAATGGGCAGATATGCATTGAATATGGAAAAATATGCAGATTTGGCAAGGACTGCATCTGCGGAGGGATGCGTGTTATTGAAAAATGACAACAGTACCCTGCCACTTAAAAAAGGAGATAAAGTTGCTGTATTTGGGCGCATGGCGTTTCATTATTACAAAAGCGGACTTGGCTCGGGCGGACTGGTAAATACACGCTATGTGGTTGGAATCCTTGATGCGCTGCGCGCCTGCAAAGATATTGCGCTGGATGAAGAACTGATTGGGATCTACGAAAAATGGATCAAAGACCATCCATATGACGAAGGTGAGGGATGGGGGCTGGTTCCGTGGTCACAGGAAGAAATGCCCGTGACGGAAGAGATGCTTCAAACCGCATCCGGGGATGATGTGGCACTGGTGATTCTTGGACGTACGGCTGGGGAAGACCAGGACAATACGGACAAGCCGGGCAGTTATAAGCTGACACGGACAGAAGAAGACCTGATCCGTAAAGTGAGCAGTCAATTTTCACGCACGGCCGTTATTTTAAATGTGGGAAATATCATTGATATGAAATGGGTCAGAGAATTTGATCCGGCAGCGGTACTCTATGCATGGCAGGGAGGTCAGGAAGGTGGAAACGGTGTCTGTGATGTACTTATGGGGCGTGTGAATCCGTGCGGAAAACTGACCGATACGATTGCAGAGGATATCAGTGACTATCCATCCACGTCAAATTTCGGGGATTTACAGAAAAACTATTATAAAGAAGATATCTATGTGGGATATCGGTATTTTGAGACATTTGCCAAAGATAAAGTTTTGTATCCGTTTGGATTTGGATTGTCGTATACTTCTTTTTCCGTGCAAGCGTCTGCAGAAGAAAAGGACGAGCATACGGTCTGTGTAAAGGCAACAGTGAAAAATACCGGAACAAAACCGGGGAAAGAAGTGCTTGAAGTATATGCCAAAGCCCCACAGGGGGTACTGGATACACCGGTGCGTGTTCTTTGTGGATTTGCAAAGACAAAGGAACTGGCAGCAGGGGAAGAAGAGCATATTATTCTGGAGATTCCGAAAAATACATTTGCCTCCTATGATGACAGTGGTGTAACCGGACACAGGGACTGTTTTGTGCTGCTGGAGGGTACTTATACCATTTATGTGGGAACCGATGTGCGGACGGCACAAAAGGCAGGCAGTTATCCGCAGACGTTTACGGTGATTGAACAGCTTGAGGAAGTCTGTGCACCGCAGAAACCGTTTGCCCGTATGACAAGAAAGCCGGGTGATGTGATCGGATATTCCGATACACCGGAACGGATCTATGGTCCGTATGACCGCGTGGAAAAACCGGCAGAGATTTCACAGACTGGCGATAAAGGCTATCGTCTGGAAGATGTATATGACAAAAAGATTTCCATGGAGACATTTGTGGCACAATTATCGGACGAGGATCTGATTATGCTGTTCCGCGGAGAAGGCATGTGCAGTCCGAAGGTGACTCCGGGTACTGCAGCGGCATTTGCAGGACTGACTCCGTCTTTGAGGAAGTTTAGAATTCCAGCAGAATGTGCATCGGACGGACCATCCGGAATACGTATGGACTGCGGAACAAAGGCGTTTTCCCTTCCGAACGGAACGCTGCTCGGATGTACATTTAACTGTGAACTGGTGCGTCAATTATATGAAATGACAGGGCTTGAACTACGGTTAAACCGTGTAGATACATTGCTCGGACCGGGATTGAATATTCACAGAAATCCGTTGAACGGACGAAACTTTGAGTATATTTCCGAAGATCCGTTTTTAACCGGAAAAATGGGAGCCGCACAGCTGCAGGGACTTAATATTGCAGGTTCCACAGGAACCATCAAACATTTTGCGGCAAACAATCAGGAAACGAAACGACATGAGGCAGATTCGATTATTTCCGTGCGGGCACTGCGGGAAATTTATCTGAAGGGATTTGAAATTGCGGTAAAAGAAGGACCGGCCCGCTCTGTTATGACTACCTATGGCCCGGTCAACGGGGTGTGGACTGCAGGAAGTTATGATCTCAATACCATTGTATTGCGCAAAGACTGGGGATTTTCCGGCATCGTTATGACCGACTGGTGGGCAAAGGCAAACCATGAGGGACAGCCATCGGATCCGCGTATACATGCGGTCATGGCAGCGGCACAGAATGATGTATATATGGTGACTGCAGATGCGCAGGATATGCAGCAGGATGATATGCTCGAAGAATTCCAGAAGGGAAATCTTACGAGAGGACAGCTGCAGAGAAATGCCATCAATATATTGCAGTTTGTACTAAAATCCCCGGCGATGCTTTATGAGATGGATAGGATTTCTCCGGAAGAACTTAAAGACCGGAAGAATGCTGCAAAAGATGATCCGGATGTCTCAAAGATGATGAAATTTGTGACAGATGAGCAGGGAAATATCCGCATTTCCGGTGGCGGCTGGGATACACATCAGGGAAAAGAAATACTTGCGGATCTGGATATGAAAGCCGGAAGTTATGAACTGCAGATGAAAGTGAAATCAAATCTGGATGATCTGGCACAGCTTCCGGTAACAGTATATCTGGATAATATCATCAAAGGAACACTGTCATTTAGGGGATCGAAAGGGCAGTGGGTGACACAGCAGATCCGGTTTGATACATTCGAGGGACATCATTATATGAAATTATATTTTGGGGCAACCGGACTTACGGTAGATCATATAGCGTTTCAGCTGTCCGGGGGCGCAGACAAGGAGCAGTAAGACATGAATGTTTTAAAGGTAAAAAAGGGAGAAACGCTTGCCAGAAAACAGGACAAGGTGATGGAATGGTATCTGATTCAGGAGGGATCGGTGATCCGGCAGTTTGCATTTGCAGAGATCATTATGCACCGGAATGCAATTGTGGGTATTCTCGAGAACGAATGGTTTGCCTGCGATTATGTGGCAAATGAAGATACGACATTGATTGTGATTCCATGTAAAAATGCACAGGATCTGCGGAAGATTTTGTCCGAACATGAGAATTTCCGCCCGATTTTTTTGCGTACGGCAGTGGAACAGCGGCATCAGGCACTGTGTCTGTATGCCAGTCTGCAGAAAAAATGCATGCTTTTACATAATGCTGCGGAAACGTTGTACAGCGAATACAAAAATCTGTGCAGCGAGAAGCTTCTTGATGAACAGGATTTTCCGCGTATGGAACAGTTTGCAGCTTTAAAAATGCAGCACCGTGCGGAAAACTGGGAGATTGCAAACAGTAACAGTCTGGTCCGGAGTTATCTGAAAGAATATATGCAGCTGATGATCAAAGATGACAGTCTGTGTGTGGGAGCAATCATGGAGGCGGCGGCACAGATGCGTCGTGTGACACAGGGAATCGGCGAGATGGTAAATTATCTGCAGTACAACAGGGATATTTTATTTTCAGATTCCAGAGATGATATTTTTCGTCTGTTTTTTACAATGGCAGTCCAGCAGTCGCAGAAAAAGCAGGACATTTCCGAGATCAAAAAGCGTCTGTTAAATATGGTGGATGTCATGACAAAGCTTGATGTGTACGATAAAAAACAGATGGCGGAGGCACATGAGCTTTGCGAGAATTACGACTTTACCAAGGAGTCCGAAGGCCGTATCAATATTATGCGTGAGGATTGTATTGCACATATTATGGAGTATGCAGGATATGGCAGCGATATGATCAGGGATTTCCACAGCATTGTGCAGCAGTACCGGGAGCTGCCGGATATGATGTCTACAGACAATGAGGCGAGACAGCTGCGCAGGGAAATCACAAAGGTCTTTTACGATATTTATACCAAGGCGTTTATGAGATCAGTTGAGGAACTGGTCAAGCCGTCACCGATCATGATGATGTTTTTCAATTTTGGGTTTATGGATGCGGAGGTGCTGGGGGAAACTAACACAAATGCACTGTATAATCTGACGGATTCGCTTGGATTGTTTCACTCTGCAAATGTCTATACGGTTTATGACTGGCTGGTACAGATTTATCAGGGAAAGAAAGACCCGTCTCGCAATGAATTTGACCAGGATTTCAATGCATTTCTGCTGGAAGAAAAGAGAACTGGGAATATTACGGAAGCGCAGATGCAACAGTATAAAAATGACAGCAGGCAGAAAGTACAGTTTGAGATCCACAATATGTTTACCTCCGGAAACCGTGTGACCTATGGCCGTGTGACTACATTCTGTCCGGTTCTGATGGAAGAGGATTTCATCAACACCGTGGAAAAGATGGCAGTTACCGCAGAAAAAATTGCCGATGCCATCAATAAGGTGCGCTGTGTGGATTATTCTGCACTCTATCATGATGTCATGTTTTCCGATCCGGATCGCGGAATCAATCAGGAATGGATCAAAAAGGAGATTTTGCCGGATGTGATTCTGATGCCAAATGCCGGAACCCGTACCCTGATGTGGCAGGAGACATCCGGGGCCAAGATTGATACACCAGCGCGTTTTCTGTTTCCGATCTTTTCCGCAGTGGATCTCGATGATCAGATGGTGGAATGTATCGGCCGATACCGCTGGGAGATCTGCAGACGTGTGCAGGGTGTATACTGGAACGATATCCGGGAGAAATCGCTTACGGCGGAGTACTGTGATTTTATTCAGTATTATCGCAAAAATTCAGATCTTTCTGCAGATGCAAAGGAAAAGATCAAGACTGCATTGTCCCGTGCGCGCAACAGTTACCGTGAGGTATTTGTCAAGGATTATCAGGCGTGGATGAAGTATGAGTCACAGGGAAGTTTCCGACTGAATAAAGTGGCAAGAGATATTCTGGTAAGGTATTGTCCGTTTGCAAAGGATATCCGCCAGGGACTGGCCACCAATCCACAGTATCAGAATGCATTTCACAGACTTGATGCGGAAAACAGAAAGAAACTGCAGCGGTTCCGTTCTGTTTACGATAAATATGAAGCAGCAGGTGGAGAGATCACACCGGAACTGAAAGAAAATCTGCGGTTTTATCAGATGTAGGAACGGATATGGAATATATAGCTTATGTAGAGACCCCGTATAAAGAAAAATTTGGAATTCCCAGACAGAGTGGGCTGGCGGAGAGTACCTGTGGGGAAATTATTTTCACACCGAAATTCCGGAATCCGGATGCAGTGCGTGGAATCGAAGAGTTTTCCCACCTGTGGCTTCTCTGGGAGTTTTCGAGGGCAAAGCAGGATACCTTTCATGCAACGGTAGCACCTCCCCGTCTGGGAGGAAAAGAAAAACGGGGCGTGTTTGCCACACGTTCCCCCTTTCGCCCGAATTCGATCGGTCTTTCGTGCGTGAAACTTGAAAAAGTGCGCATCGATCAGAAGCTTGGACCGGTTCTTACGGTTTCCGGGCTGGATCTGCTTGATCACACACCGCTTTTTGATATCAAACCGTATCTGCCGTACGTGGATGCCCATCCGGAGGCAAAAAACGGTTTTGCGGAAGAATTCCTGGAGTTTCAGATACCGGTAGTATTTCCGGAGGAATTGCAGGCACAGATTCCGGAACATCTGCGGGGACCGCTTCTTGAGGTTCTTGCACAGGATCCCAGGGCGGCATACAACAAAAAGCCGGATTATATCTACGGGATGGCATTTGATGATTATGACATTCGGTTTACGGTGGCAGAGGGAATCCTGACGGTAAAAGAGGTCACAAGGCGCACGCAGGAATGGAAAAAAGTCAAGTGAGAGTTGCGCTTGTGCGGGGAAAGTCTTATAATAGAAACATCAAAAGTCAAAAACGCGAAGAAATTCGTGTAGTAGTGAGGTAAGAGGATGAAAGAGTTAAAAGAGTACATTCGCAGTATCCCGGATTTCCCGGAGAAGGGAATTATTTTCCGTGATGTCACAAGTGTACTGCAGGATGCAGATGCACTGAAGCTTTCCATTGATGAACTGGCAAAACGCTTAGAGGGCGTTGATTTTGATGTGATCGCCGGAGCAGAATCCAGAGGTTTTATCTTTGGGGCACCACTTGCTTATGTCATGCATAAGCCGTTTGTACCGATTCGTAAAAAAGGAAAACTGCCGTGTGAGACAGTTGAAAAAACATATGATCTGGAGTATGGTACGGCAACGATTGAAATGCATAAAGATGCCGTTAAAAAAGGAGAAAAGGTTGTACTTTTGGATGATCTGATTGCAACCGGCGGAACCATGAAAGCTGCTGCAGAACTGGTAGAGGAACTTGGCGGTGAAGTGGTAAAGATGCTGTTTCTCATAGAGTTAAGCGATCTCAACGGACGGGAAGTCTTAAAGGACTATGACGTGGACTCTGTCGTACAGTTCGAAGGCAAATAATCGAATAAAAAAGAAAATTCTGCACATACTGTATCAAAAACAAAGTAAGGAGAGACAGTATGGATCAGCAGGTTGGATCAGGGAGTCTTTGCTTTGCAAAGGCTCCTTTTATTATTGGAACAGCATCTGTGGTTGGAACCAAAGAGGGGGAAGGCCCCCTGGCAGATGCATTTGACTGTATCGGACCGGATGATAAATTTGGTCAGCAGACATGGGAGGCCGCAGAGAGCAGTCTGCAGAAAGAAGCATTGACGCTTGCCCTCGGGAAAGCAGATCAAAAGCCGGAAGATATGCGGTATCTGTTTGCTGGAGATCTGCTTGGACAGCTGATTGCCTCATCATTTGGACTGAAAACGTTTGAAATTCCACTGTTTGGACTGTACGGGGCATGTTCCACGTGTGGAGAAGCGCTGGCACTTTCTGCAATGACGGTAGCGGCCGGATATGCGGATCGCGTGGCTGCAGTCACTTCGAGCCATTTTGCCAGTGCGGAAAAACAGTTCCGTTTTCCGCTGGAATACGCAAATCAGCGTCCGGTAAGTGCCACATGGACAGTGACCGGAGGCGGTGCATTTATTCTGTCAAAGGATGCGAAGCAGCCGCTGGCAAAGGTGGCGGGGGTCACAACCGGAAAGATTGTAGATTACGGAATCAAAGATTCCATGAATATGGGAGCCGTGATGGCACCGGCTGCCGCTGAGCTGATTGCGCAGAATCTTACGGATTTTAAACGAAAACCCGAAGATTATGACCGGATTATCACGGGAGACCTGGGAGAAGTCGGTCAGCAGATTCTGTTTGATCTGCTGCTGAAAAAAGGCATGGATATCCGCAAGCAGCATGAGGACTGTGGCATGTTAATTTTTGATTCACAGACACAGGGAACCGGTTCCGGAGGATCGGGATGCGGATGTGCAGCCTCGGTGCTGAGTGCGCATTTTCTGCCAAAACTGGCAAGTGGGGAATTGAAAAGAATACTCTTTGTGCCGACAGGCGCACTGCTTTCTACGGTCAGTTTCAATGAAGGACAGACAATACCGGGGATTGCACACGGTGTTGTGCTGGAAAGCTGTATTTCATCCGCAAAAAAGGAGGGATAAGGATATGCAGTATGTAATTGCATTTGTAACAGGGGGAATGATCTGTGCACTGTCACAGATCCTGATGGAAAAAACAAAAATGCTTCCGGGGCGTATCATGGTTCTTTTGGTCTGCCTGGGGGCCATCCTTGGATTTGCGGGGATCTATGAGCCGTTTTCCAAATGGGCGCAGGCGGGCGCGAATGTGCCGCTTCTGGGATTTGGAAACAATCTCTGGAAGGGGGTCAAAGAGATGGTGGACAAGAAAGGATTTATCGGTATTTTTCTGGGCGGCTTTAAAAACTGTGCGGCAGGGCTGTCCGCAGCACTCGTTTTTTCTTATATTGCCTCCCTGCTCTGCCAGCCAAAGATGAAAAAGCACTAGCAAATCTGGAAAATTCTGTTGTATAATAAATGGGAATTTTGCACACACTAGCTCTGTAGATCAAATAAAAGGAGATATGTGTGATGAAAAAATTAAAAGTTCTGATGATGGGCGGGATGCTTGCAGCAGGGATCTGTCTGTTTGCGGCCTGTGGTACAGCAAATGATGACGGAACGAACAATGGTGTAAACGATACTTCCAATACACAGGTTACTACACAGGAAAACATTCCGGGAACGGACAATACGACTGGAAATGGTACAACAGACAATAATACGGATGCCGGAAATTCCCAAAACGATGGCAATGTCGGAAAAGATATCGGGGATGTGGGAAAAGATGTCGTGGATGGTGTGAAAGATGCCGGTGATGCTGTGGCAGATGGCGTGGATGATGCAATTGACGCGGTAGATCCGGATGCAGACACAAACAATGGCGGTAAGACCAATACCGGACGTTAGACAGGATTACCTATGAAAAAAGAAACTTACGTTAAAATGACCCAGCCGTTTCGGGATGACCCGAAACGTGCGCGGGCGTTACATAGAGCAAATAAAATATTGACGGTTGTGATTTTTGTGGCATATCCATGCCTGCTTCTGTGGCTGCTGTGGCAGAAGGATATGCGGCTATATAAAGCCATCTGTGTGCCGCTGGACGGATTTATTATTGTGACGGTTGTGCGGGCCTGGATCAACCGGAAACGGCCGTATGAAATATTTGAACTGCCATCTGTGATTCCAAAAGATACGAAAGGACATTCCTGGCCGAGCCGGCATGTGTTTTCCGCGGCAGTGATTGCGTTTACGTTCTGGTTTGTGTGCCCGGCTGTGGGGATTGTATTTTTGCTTATGACAGTTGCTATTGCATGGATCCGGGTAGTTTCTGGAGTGCACTTTATCAGTGATGTAGTGGCGGGATTTCTTTTTGCTGCGTTTTTTTCTTTGTTTTTTTAGTGTGGTTTTCACCGGCTATGCCGGAAAAATTACTGGCTTTCTTTCCGGAACTGGCGCGGTGTCATGCTGTATTTTTGTTTGAACACCCGGTTAAAATAGGAAAGATTTTCAAAACCGGATTCCGCCGCAATATCCAGAATGGAGGAGTCGGAAGTTGTCAGCAGACGCGAGGCGATTGTCAGGCGGTAGTCCCGCAGATAGTCCACGAAAGACGTTCCCATAGTTTCTTTGAAATACCGCATAAAATGAGATTCGGAAAAATCAACGGTTGCCGCGATGTCGGCAATCGTTATTTTTTGCATGTAATTATTTTCAATGTATTTTAAAACAATTTTCATTTTATCAAGCGTTTTGCGGTTACTGCCTGTCGTTAAGTTCCGGCAGCGGTTGTCTAAAATAAAGAAAAACTGGTACAACTGACTTTTGATGTACAGTTCATAGCCCTGTGGTTTGGTCTTGCTGATTTCGTCACAGGCATCAATTGGCATGATGACATCTGTGTAATAAGGATAGACAGGGGTGAAGATGGTTGGAACCGTGACTTTTCCGCTCATAAGAGGAAGAAGAAAATCGGTGGCAGTCACATCGTTCTGCCGTGGAATCAGCATACTCGGATTAAAGATGATATTTTCATATTCCATGAAGGCATCTTCCAGCTGGTCAATGGAGTGGAGCTGTCCCGGAAGAATAAGAACCAGAGTCGGACCTTTTACTTTGTATTCCCGGAAATCTACCGTAATGCGTCCCATCCCCTTTTTGATGTAGATCAGTTCCAGTTCATCGTGCCAGTGCAGCGGTACACGCGGAAAATCCAGTGGGATCGAGCATAGATATGTATTATAAGGGAAGATGATATCCCCATGTGTGATGGTTTCGTGATAATTTTCATATTCAAGTATATTCATATCTTTATTTTAGCAGAATTGTCCTATGACTGTAAAGGACAAAAACGACAGAAAACGCATGAAACAGGCGAAAACACAGGATATGCAGGCACTGTGGAAATGTACTAAGACAGGTGGCACGAAATTGGTGGAATTTAACAGCTGGGCGTTATTTGAATATGAAAAATGATAGAATAGTATCAGTTTTTGCTTGAATACGACAAGAAATCAGCAGGAAAAAATCATATACTGAGTACATCAAAACAACACGAAATCTTGTGGGAGGGAAAATACATGACTTTAGCAAAAGCAGTATCCATGAAGTATAACAAGACCATTGAGAAGTGTTCCAATGAAGAAATTTATTATGCACTTCTTGACATGACAAAGCAGATGGCAGAGGACAAGGTCAGCAATGAGGGAAAAAAGAAGCTGTACTACATCTCTGCAGAGTTTTTGATCGGAAAGCTTTTGTCCAACAACCTGATCAACCTTGGCATTTATGACAGTGTAAAATCCGAACTTGAAGCATCCGGAAAGAATATCGGTGAGATTGAGGAGATCGAACTTGAGCCTTCACTCGGAAATGGCGGACTTGGACGTCTGGCAGCATGTTTCGTAGATTCCATCGCAACACTCGGATTAAACGGTGACGGTGTCGGATTAAATTATCACTACGGATTGTTCAAACAGGTATTTGATCATAATCTGCAGAAAGAGACTCCAAACCCATGGATCACACCGGACAGCTGGCTGACAAAGACCGATATCACCTATCCGGTACAGTTCGGCGGATTTACCGTACAGTCCAGATTATATAACATTGATGTTGTTGGATACAACAACCGTACGACAAAGCTTCGTCTGTTCGATATTGAAACGGTGGATGAGAGCATTGTCGGAGATACCATTGATTTTAACAAAGATGACATTGCAAAGAATCTGACCTTATTTCTGTATCCAGACGATTCCGATGATAAGGGACGTCTTCTGCGTGTATATCAGCAGTATTTCATGGTAAGCAATGCCGCAAGACTGATTCTTGATGAGGCAGTTGAGAAGGGATCAAACCTGCATGATCTGGCAGATTATGCGACCGTTCAGATCAACGATACCCATCCGTCCATGGTTATCCCGGAGCTGATCCGTCTGTTACAGGAGCGTGGAATTCTTATGGATGAGGCTGTATCTATTGTATCTAAGGTTTGTGCATACACCAACCACACAATCCTTGCAGAAGCACTTGAAAAATGGCCGATCGGATTCCTTGAGAAAGCAGTTCCTCAGCTGATGCCGATCATCCGCGAATTGGACAACCGTGTACGTGCAAAGGTTTCCGATGAAAGCACCTATATTATCAAAGACGGTCTGGTACACATGGCACATATGGATATCCACTACGGATACAGTGTTAACGGTGTTGCATATCTGCACACAGAGATCTTAAAGAACAGTGAGTTAAATAACTTCTACAAGCTCTATCCGGAGAAGTTTAACAATAAGACAAACGGAATCACATTCCGCCGCTGGCTCATGTCCTGCAACCCGGAACTTTCCGCAATGATTACTGACCTGATCGGCGATGGCTGGAAGAAGGATGCCAATGAGCTGGAGAAACTTGGCAATTTCGTAAACGATGATGCCGTTCTCGACCGTCTCCTTGCAGTAAAGGCCGGAAAGAAGGCAGATCTGAAGAATTACCTGAAGATGAAACAGGGATTTGATATTGATGAAAATTCCATCTATGACATTCAGGTAAAGAGATTACATGAGTACAAGAGACAGCAGATGAATGCACTCTATGTCATTCATAAATATTTCGAGATCAAAGAAGGAAAGAAGCCGGCAACTCCGATCACGGTATTCTTCGGAGCAAAGGCAGCACCTGCATATATTATCGCAAAGGATATCATTCACCTGATTCTCTGCTTACAGCAGATCATCAACAATGATCCGGAAGTCAGCCCATACTTAAAGGTATTTATGGTAGAAAACTACAATGTAACCATGGCTGAAAAGATGATTCCGGCATGTGATATTTCCGAACAGATTTCCCTGGCTTCCAAGGAAGCATCCGGAACCGGTAACATGAAGTTCATGTTAAACGGAGCACTGACACTTGGAACTATGGACGGAGCAAATGTTGAGATCGCAGAGCTGGTTGGAAATGAGAATATATTTACCTTCGGTGAGGATTCCCAGACTGTTATCGACCGCTATGCAAGAGGCGATTACAACTCCAGAAGCTACTATGAGAAAGATTCTGAGTTAAAGAGAGCCGTTGACTTTATTGTAAGTGACACTGTAAAGTCTGTAGGATGCAGTGAGAACTTAGAGCGTCTGTACAATGAGTTGTTAAACAAAGACTGGTTTATGACATTCCCGGATTTCGAGGAATATATTGCAACCAGAGAGAAAGCTTATACAGCTTATACCGATCGCAAGGCATGGGCAAAGAAAGCACTGATCAACATCAGCAAGGCAGGTTTCTTCTCATCTGACAGAACGATTGAGCAGTACAACAAAGAAATCTGGAAATTATCATAAAAATATTTTAACTCCTCCTTTAGTGGGAACCGTATGTTTCGGTTCCCACTTTTTATTGTGCCGGGCACACGGGAACGGGCACGGTGCTTTTTAAAATTTTACTGGAAGAATGGGGGGGAATTGGATATAATAAATATTATGAGGTTACAGGGGAGAAAATGGATATAATGTGCGAAGGAGGAACGCTATGAAATGGAAAGGGCGAAGACTGCTTGCCATGGCACTTACCGGTATCTTGCTTGCAGGATGCGGGGCAGCCGGACAGGTCGATGATTATGCAACGAATGAGGGAAGTACACAGGAGGCTTCCACCAAAACAACGGGAACTGAAAGCGGAGGGATTTCAAAGGACAAGATCAAGGTAGGGGTTTTGCACTTATCGGATCCGGCAGAAGGCAGTGGATATACCTATACACATGATCTCGGCATTCAGGCAATGCAGCAGAATCTTGGATTATCAGATGAACAGATTGACAGAAAAATAAATGTTGATGATTCCGATAAAGAGGCAACCGAAAAAGCGATTCAGGAGTGTGTGGATGATGGATGCAATATTATTTTTACCACCAGCTGGGGATATATGGATGCTACGGAGGAGATGGCGGAAAAATATCCAGATATATATTTTGCACATGGAACAGGATACAAAAGCAACGGAAAGAATTTTGTAAACTATTTCGGGCGAATCTATCAGGCAAGATATTTAAGCGGAATCGTAGCGGGAATGAATACCAAAACCAATAAGCTGGGATATGTGGCAGCGATGGATTCCTCCAATTCCGAAGTGACAGGAGGTATTGATGCCTTTGCACTTGGGGTGTATTCCGTGAAACCGGAAGCAAAAATCTATGTAAAAGTCACGAACAGCTGGTTTGACCCGGATGCGGAGAAAGCAGCAGCACAAACCCTGTTAAATATGGACTGTGATGTGGTCGCGCAGCACTGTGATACAGAATATCCACAGACAATGGCACAGGAAAAAGGGGTGTATGGTATCGGGTACAATTCCGATATGAGCAAAAATGCTCCGGATGCCTGTTTGTGCAGCGTGATCTGGAACTGGGGTGCTTATTATACAGCAGCAGTGCAGAGCGTGATTGACGGTACCTGGGATGGAAGCAATTATTATGGCGGTATGAATGAAAATCTGGTAGGGATTACGTCACTTGCTGATTTTTGCACGGATGGAACACAGGAGGCTGTGGATACGGCAAAAGAAGATATTTTATCCGGGAAAAACGGTGTGTTTGACGGTGTGATTGAAACAAATACCGGGGAAACGGTTGGTGAAGAAGGAAAAACGCTGGATGATGCCACAATTACAGGTGGAATCAACTGGTATTTTAAAACCGTTGAAGTGGTAGAATAGGGGGCATATATGAGTATACGAAAGAAAATTCTTGCAATCAGCATAGGGCCGGTGCTGGTATTAGGGATAATTACCCTGCTTTTTATGCTTACGATGGTTAAAAGCTCCTTGATGGATGAGGTACAGGATGCATTAAAAGGTACCGCGGCAGCCACCCTTGCCGCCTATGACCAGAATACCGGGGATTATCTGGAAAGTACCAATGGGGATATCTGGAAAGGAAGCTATAATATATCAAAGTCGGAGAGTCTTGTGGACCGGATCAAAGAGAATACCGGTATGGATGTAACCTTTTTTTATGGAAACAAAAGGATTATGACATCTGCACTGGATAAAAAAGGAAACCGTATCCTTGGTTCAGAAGCCGGAGAGCGTGTGGTGAATCAGGTGATCAAAGGGAAAAAGCCGTTTTTCAGTACAAATGTTTCACTGGATGGGACGAGAAATTATGGATATTTTATTCCAGTGTATCAGAATGGAACGACAGATCAGGTTATCGGTATGGTGTTTGTCGGAACCAATAAGGCACAAAAAGATGCAATTGTCAATAAAATCCTTGGAAGTATTATGATGGCATTGCTTGTAGTGATGCTTTTGTGCATTGTTACGGCGATGCGCATGGCAGCTTCTATCAGTAAAAATATCAAAAACAGTGTTGCTGTTGTAGGAAAACTTGCAGATGGTGATTTAAATGTGTGGGTAGATGAAAAACTTCTGAAACGAAAGGATGAGATTGGTGATCTGTCTCGCGGAACCATGACATTAAGGGATGCCATGAAGTCCGTAATCCGGGATATTTCAGAAAATGCAAAGCAGCTGCTTTCAACGTCACAGATTCTGGGTACGGCAGCAGACAACACCAATGGAACAATGTCACAGGTACAGCAGGCGGTCAGCCTTGTAGTGGATAATTCCAGTGAGCAGGCGAAAAATTCGAGAAATACTTCGGATCATATGAAAATTATGGGGGAGAATATCACGGAAACTACAGCAGAGGTACAAAATCTGGATCAAAATGCCACATTTATGCATTCTTCCAGCGAAAATGCTTCCGCAACGCTGGAAAAACTCTGTGGGATCAATGAACAGGTGGAGCAGATGCTGGCACAGGTTCAGCAGCAGACCGACCGGACAAACGATTCTGTACAGAAGATCCAGCAGGCCACAACCATCATTTCTTCTATTGCAGAGGAAACCAATCTGCTGAGCCTGAATGCCTCCATTGAAGCTGCCCGGGCGGGAGAAAGCGGCCGCGGATTCGCTGTGGTGGCAGGTCAGATTAAAAAACTTGCAGAGCAATCGGATCAGTCGAGTCAGGAAATTGAGCAGATAGCGTCAACGCTGATCAGGGATTCTTCCCTTGCTGTGGAAAGTATGCAGAGTATGCAGCAGATTATTACCAGCCAGAGTGAGAGCATGGCAGAAACGCAGAATATTGTAAAAGAAGTGCTGGGCGAAATTAACAGTTCCATGCAGAGCATCAAACAGATCAAAGCAAGTACCAGACGTCTGGAAGATTCCAGAAATGAAGTCGTTCAGGCAGTTGGGGAATTGTCCGGAATTGCGGAAGAAAATGTGGAAAGCACGAAAAAAACCTACGATGGAACACAGGAAGTTGTGGGAACGTTCCAGCAGGTCTATGTAAGTGCCGAGCAGCTGCGTGAGATTTCTGATAAACTGGTAAAAGGAATCGGGTATTTTCATATTTAAAAGAAACACAGAGTGTCGGAAAATTCCGGCACTCTTTTTATGTCATGAATCTGGTATAAATCCTGTGATTCTGATATTCATAAATTTGTAAATCCGTTACAATGGGGTAAAAGGCTTGAAAATTGAAAGGTTGGAGGTTTCACATGAATTTTGGATATTTTGATGATGAGAAAAGAGAGTATGTAATCACACGCCCGGATACACCGGCACCGTGGGCGAATTATCTGGGGTCACCGGAGTATGGTGCGCTGATTTCAAATAATGCAGGAGGATACAGTTTTGCCAGATCTGGTGCAAACGGAAGAATCCTGCGTTATATTTTTAACCAGTTTGATCAGCCGGGACGCTATATTTATCTGCGGGATAATGAGAGCAAAGACTACTGGTCTGCATCCTGGCAGCCGGTAGGAAAAGATCTGGAAAGTTATAAAAGTGAGTGTCATCATGGAACAGCATACACAAAGATGCTTGCAGATTACAGTGGAATCCATTCTGAAGTATGTTATTATGTGCCGTTGAATCAGACATATGAGGTCTGGCATCTGAAAGTGACCAATGCGTCAGCGTGTGAAAGAAACCTGACCATCACCGGTTATGCGGAATTTACCAACAACAATAATTATGAACAGGATCAGGTAAATCTGCAGTATTCCCAGTTCATCACGAGTACGGTATTTGAGACAAACCGTATCCGGCATATTATTCACGGTAATCTGGACTGGGTGAAAGAAGGAGAGGAAGTGGATAACAAGCTTGCAATCTCCCGTTTCTTTGCACTGACCGGTGCACCGGTGGACAGTTACTGTGGAGATAAAGAATCGTTTCTTGGACGCTATCACGGATATCATAATCCGGTGGGGGTGGAAAACGGAAAATTATCCGGGGAAATGTGCTACAACGAAAACGGGTGCGGAGCACTGGCAGCTCAGATGCTTCTGAAACCGGGAGAAACAAAGGAAATTGCATTTCTTGTCGGAATGAAAGAACATGAGGAAGCAGAAGCAATCTGTAACCGCTATGCAGATGTGGCAGCACAGTGTGAGACGGAACTGAAAGAACTGACGGGCTACTGGCATGAAAAACTGGAACATTTTCAGGTACATACACCAAGCAGGGAATTTGATACCATGATCAATACCTGGAACGCATACAACTGTTTTATGACATTCATCTGGTCACGTGCGGCGTCGTTTTTCTACTGTGGTCTGCGAAACGGTTACGGATACCGCGATACCGTGCAGGATATTCAGGGTGTGATTCATCTTGCACCGGAGATGGCACTCGAAAAGATCCGGTTTATGCTTTCGGCACAGGTGGATAACGGAGGAGGACTTCCGCTTGTCAAATTTACACACAATGCCGGACATGAGGATACGCCGGATGATGCTTCCTATGTACAGGAAACCGGGCATCCGGCATATCGTGCGGATGATGCTCTGTGGCTGTTTCCAACGGTATATAAATATATTGCGGAGTCCGGAAATCTGGCATTTATCGATGAAGTGATTCCGTTTGCCAATAAAGATGAAGCCACTGTATACGAGCACTTGAAGAGAGCACTTGCGTTTTCTGTGAATCATCTGGGACCGCACGGACTTCCGGCAGGACTTTATGCGGACTGGAATGACTGTCTGCGTCTGGGCAAAAATGGAGAGTCCTCGTTTGTTGCACTGCAGTTTTATTATGCAATGACGATTTTAAAACAGTTTGCCGCATACAAAGAAGATCAGGCATATATGGATTATCTGGAAGAAGAACAGAAAAAACTTGGAACATTAATTAACAATCTCTGCTGGAATGAGGATCGTTTTATCCGTGGATTTACGGAAGCCGGAGAGGTGATTGGAAAACGCACGGATCCGGAAGCAAATATGTGGCTGAATCCACAGAGCTGGGCTGTGATCAGTGGACTGGCAACAAAGCAGCAGGCAGAACTTTCCATGGAAAATGTAAGAAAGCGGTTAAACACAGAGTATGGAGCGATTCTGATGGATCCTCCATATCACCTGCATGCATTTGACGGAGCACTGGCTGTGATTTACAATCCCGGTACAAAAGAAAATGCCGGTATCTTTTCCCAGTCGCAGGGATGGCTGATTCTGGCAGAAGCATTGCTGGGGCATGGGGATCAGGCATTTACCTATTTTATGGAAAATGCACCGTCTGCACAGAACGATCGTGCTGAGATCCGGAAACTGGAGCCATACTGTTATGGACAGTTTACGGAAGGAAAAGACAGCCCGCATTTTGGTCGTTCCCATGTGCACTGGCTGACCGGAACTGCTTCCACTGTAATGGTAGGATGTGTGGAAGGAATCCTTGGCATGCGTCCGGACTTTGGAGGACTTCGTATTGCACCATCCATTCCGGCGGACTGGGATCAGTTTACCATTGAGAAGGATTTCCGGGGAAAACATCTTCATATTGTGGTAGAAAATCCAGAGCATGTACAGAGTGGATGCAAAGCGTTGTACGTGAATGAGGAAAAGATGGAAGACAACTACATTCCGGTAGAAAAAATGACCGATCAGACGAAGGTACGCCTTGTGATGGCATAGAAGGGAGAAGTTATGAAAAACGATATGCAGTTTACAGGAAAAAACGGAGAATTTCAAATCCGTCATATGGTTGAAAAAACACAGCTCAATTTTCCGGTGGCAAATGAAGAAGGAATCAAAAGCAGCGTGACGCAGACCTTCGGCGGCGATTGTAAGCTGGATCAGAACCATTTTCTGCTGGAACCGGTGAGCATCGAAAATCTGCACAATAACAGAAGTACCCGCAATGTCTGGTGTACAATCAACCGGAAGGAACATGTGTCACTGACCGGAGTTTCGGCGCAGGCTGAATATGCACATTTCCTTGGAAAAGAGGAGGAAGTGACATTCGATGCCGGATTTATGTGGCAGGAGACGAAGCGGGAATTAAAAGAACAGAAAATCGAGGCAGCCGTGCGGATCTTTGCTCCGCTTGGAGTACCGGCAGAACTGATGCAGGTGCGCGTTACCAATAAATCGGATATGGATATGTGTGTGCGCGTGACTTCTGCTATCCCAATTTACGGCAGAAGCGCGGATAATCTGCGCGATCACCGCCATGTAACTTCCCTGCTTCACCGGATCCGTACTACCGGACGCGGCGTGATCTGTAAACCGGTATTGTCATTTGATGAACGCGGACATCAGAAAAATCATATGATTTATTTTGAGATGGGCAGTCAGGGAGATGGAACAAAACCGGAATCGTTCTTCCCAACGGTGGAATCGTTTATCGGAGAAACCGGAACATTTCTGGCACCGGATGCGCTTAAAAATAAAGAAAAAGGCTGTCCGGCCGGTTGTACCGTGGATGGAAAAGAAGCAATGGGGGCGATGGTATTTCCGGAGATTACCCTTGCAGCAGGAGCACATGTCGATTATATTCTGCTTGGTGGCATGACAGAGGATCCGAAGCTGGCAGAACAGGCAGCAGAAATGTTTTGCACGACCGAACAGGCAGATGCTGCCTTTGAACAGGCAAAAAATTACTGGAATGGGCTGGTCAATATTTCCTTTGAAACCGGAAACCCCAAAGAAGACAGTTATCTGAAATGGATCTGTTTCCAGCCGGTTCTTCGCAGAATCTACGGATGTTCGTTTTTGCCGTACCATGATTATGGCAGAGGCGGCAGGGGCTGGCGTGATCTGTGGCAGGATTGTCTCTCCCTTCTGATTCTCGACCCGAAGGAAGTTCGCTCCATGATTTTAAACAGCTTTGCGGGTGTCCGTTTTGACGGGACCAATGCGACAATTATCGGGGATAAGCCGGGAGAATTTGTTGCAGACCGCAACAATATTACAAGAGTCTGGATGGATCATGCGTACTGGCCGTTTGTTACCACAAAATTGTATCTGAACCAGACGGGAGATCTGGATATTCTGGATCAGAAAGTGGCGTATTTTAAGGACCCGCAGGCAAAGCGTGGAACTGCCGGGGACGCAGAGTGGACACCGGCATATGGGATGCGCCAGAAAGATGTAAATGGCAATATTTACGAGGGCACGGTTTTAGAACATCTGCTTTTGCAGAATCTGTGCGCTTTCTACGAGGCGGGAGAACATGGAATGATGCGTCTTCGCGGTGCTGACTGGAATGATGCACTGGATATGGCAGCGGAAAAAGGAGAAAGCGTGGCTTTTACCTGTGCGTATATCGGAAATCTCCGTGATTTGGCAGATACCCTTGAAAAATACGAAGCGGCAAGCGGAAAGAAAGAGATTACACTGGCAAAAGAGATGGAAATTCTGATCAGACAGGACCGCACATCGTATGATTCGGCAGAAAAACGGAATGTTGTTTTAAATAATTATGTGAGTCAGTGTGTGCATAATATTTCTGGAGAACAGATTTCTGTGGATATCAGTACTCTGGTGCAGAATCTGCGGGAGCGTGCTGACTGGTATACCGGATTGATCCGTACGCAGGAATGGGTAACGGATGAAAACGGAAATGGCTGGTTTAACGGATATTATGATAATCACGGCAGACCGGTGGAAGGCAAAAGGGATAATCATGTCCGCATGATGCTGACCGGTCAGGTATTTTCTGTTATGGGAAATGTCGCAGATGATGCACAGACCGCTGCGATTACAAAAAGTGCAGACCTGTATCTGTATAAAAAAGAGGTGGGAGGCTACCGGCTGAACACGGATTTTAAGGAAGAAAAATTTGATCTGGGACGAATGTTTGGATTTGCTTATGGCGAAAAAGAAAATGGTGCGGTTTTTTCTCATATGACGGTTATGTATGCAAATGCATTGTATCAGAGAGGTTTTGTAAAGGAAGGATACAAGGCATTGTATACCTTGTTCGAACAGGCAATGAATACACCGGTGAGCCTGATGTATCCTGGAATTCCGGAATATTTTGATGCGGACGGAAAAGGCAAATATCCGTATCTGACCGGGGCAGCCAGCTGGTATATGATGACAATGGTTACACAGATTTTTGGATTCCGCGGAGAATGGGGAGATCTGGTACTAGAACCCAAAATTCTGTTGCGGCAGTTTGACGAAAGTGGCAATTATTCGGCACAGTTCCCATTCCGTGGACAGACATACGCAGTGGTTTACCAGAATCCACAAAAGAAAGAATATGGGGATTACCGGATCACGGAAGTATGGCTGGATGGTCAGCGGTATGCCGGAGAAACAAATACAGGCATCTGCATTCCGTTTGCCGTACTTGAAGGAAAAGAAAACCATACACTTCGGATTGTTCTGGGATAGCAGAATTTTACCATGTGCTTTTGTACTTGGAACTGCGGTATTGTTTTGGGGTCATACCGACATAGTGCTGGAATGTCTGGATAAAATGACTCTGGGAAGAAAATGATAAATAGTTTGCAATCTGAATGTAGGTAAAATCGGAAAAGCGTAGAAGATTCTGCGCTTTTTCGATTTTTTTTTCGCGGATATAATCACTGATCGACACACCGAGGTTCTGCTTAAACAACCGGGACAGATAGCTGGCAGACAAATTGGTGCAGACCGCAAGATCTCCCACGGTGATTCTTGCACTGATGTGGGCATAGATATAATCAATACACTGTGCAACTGGTTTGGATAATGCGGTATTCTTCTGCAGAAGGCGCATTTTTCCGGTGAAGTCAAGAGCCATCTCATGATGCAGATCTGATATTTCCTGAATGGTGCTGCAGGCATCCATGTGAATAATGTAAAAATCGCTCAGACGGTAGGCCTGCTCTGTTTCCATGCCGCCGTCAATGCAATACCGTGTGACCAGTGCAACGGTAATAACAAAATGATATTTTAAGTTTGTCAGGGGATTTTTGGAAAGAATTCCCATGCCTTCGGGATTGGTAAACGCTTCTTCCTTTAAATTTTTACTGACTGCTTCGATGTTTCCGTCTTTTACGGCTTCAAAAAAGGAATATTCCTCGGAAAGTGCACGATGATGGATTTCGTATTCGCTGTCTTCGATTTCTTTTTTGCTCCATTGATTTTTCAGCATGGCAAGACCTCCTGTTTATATCTGTAGATTATGTCATGAATCTGATATATTTGCAAGCATTTTTGTATCAGAACCCATTGGAAAACTCTATAATAAAACCATGCTTAAGGCAGAAAAGAAAAGGAGGAAATTTACTATGAAAAAGAAAGCAGTCAGTGCATTATTATGTGCAGCCATGGTAGCAGGAATGCTTGCAGGTTGCGGAAAAGGAAGTGATTCCGGTACACCGTCAGATACATCCAAGGGGGATGCGTCAAACGCAACAGAAAGTGCTTCATCAAATCTGAAAGATGATGGAAAGGTATTAAATATTTACTGCTGGAACGAGGAGTTCAAGAGCCGTATTACCGCACACTATCCGGATTACAAGGAAGTGGATGCAACACACGGAAAAATCGGAGATGTGGATGTTGTATGGAACATCACACCGAGTGATGACAATGCATATCAGAACAACCTGGATGCAGCACTGTTAAATCAGCAGGATGCTCCGGCAGATGACAAGATTGATATTTTTCTGGTAGAAGCGGACAACGCATTAAAGTATGTAGATACGGATTACACAGCACCGGTAAAAGATCTTGGAATTACCGATGCGGATCTTTCCAAGCAGTACCAGTACACAAAGGATATCGTAACCGATTCCAAGGGAGTGTTAAAAGGAGTTTCATGGCAGGGATGTCCAGGTGTTCTTTTCTATAACAGAGAGGCTGCAAAGGATGTACTGGGAACCGATGATCCGGATGAAGTACAGAATTATGTATGTGACTGGGATACTTTCAATGATACTGCTGCAAAAATGCAGGCAAAAGGTTACAAGATGATTTCATCTGTAAATGATACATACCGTGTATACTCCAACAATGTCTCAAGCAAGTGGGTAGAAGACGGAAAAGTACAGGTAGATGACAATATCATGAAATGGGTGGACGATTCCAAGAAACTTGTAGATGCAAAAGAGGCAGGAACCTTTGATATGTGGTCCGATGACTGGTCAAAGGGATTCTATCCGGACGGAAAAGTATTCTGCTACTTTGGACCGGCATGGCTTGTAAACTTCTCTATGGCAGCTGATACCGAAGGATCTATCGGTTACAACGGCGGATGGGGTGCAGCCCAGGGACCACAGGGATTCTTCTGGGGCGGTACATGGATCTGCGCAGCACAGGATACAGATAATGCAAGTCTTGTAAAAGACATTATGTTAAAGATGACAACCGATGATGACGTCATGAAAGACATTGTTTTAGATGATGATGATTTCGTAAACAACAATACCGTTATGAACGGACTGGCAGACGGATCGATTAAGGCAAAAGACGGAAAAGAATATAGCAGCAAGATCCTTGGAGGACAGAACCCACTGTCTATGTACTGCGCAGGTGTTGAGACACTGGATCTGAGCAACATTTCCGCATATGACCAGGGCTGCAACGAAGAGTTCCAGAAAGCAATGAAGAATTACTTTGAAGGAAAGGCAACCAAGGACGAAGCATTAGAGTTATTCTACAAAGGTGTTACCGAGAAATATCCAGAGCTTACTTACTAATTTTTGTTACACATAAGGTCTGAAGCCGGAGTCACCTCTCCCATATTATGGCTCCGGCGGGACGACCGCCAATACCGCGGAGGTAGAAATATGAATAAGAGTAAAGGAAAGGTCGTTCGTTACAACAAATGGGGCTACATTTTTCTGATCCCGTTTATTGTTGTATATGTCGTTTTTCAGCTGATACCATTGATCAGCACAATTTATAACAGTTTTTTCGAAAATTATATGTCCGGTCTCAACCAGGTTGGACCGACATTTGTAGGTTTAGATAATTACAGAGAGTTATTCAAAAGTGGAGACGTGTGGATTTATTTTAAAAATACAATGATCCTCTGGATTATGTGTTTTATTCCGCAGATCTTTTTTTCACTCCTGCTGGGCGCATGGTTCTCCGATGTACGCCTGCGATTGAAAGGATCACGTTTTTTTAAGACCGTGATCTACCTGCCAAATCTGATTATGGCATCTGCATTTTCCATGTTGTTTTTTACACTGTTTTCAGATGCAGGTCCGATTAACTCTCTTTTGATGCAGATTGGATTTATCTCAGAACCATATAAATTTTTATCCCATACCGGAAGTGCCAGAGGCCTGATTGCACTGATGAACTGCCTGATGTGGTTCGGAAATACAACCATTCTTCTGATGGCCGGAATGATGGGAATTGATACTTCTTTATTTGAAGCGGCAGAAGTGGATGGAGCAACTTCTACACAGGTATTTTTTAAGATTACACTGCCTCTGCTTCGCCCGATTCTGATTTATGTAGTGATTACTTCACTGATCGGTGGATTACAGCTTTTTGACGTGCCACAGATTCTGACAAACGGAACCGGAAATCCGATGCGTTCTACCATGACACTGATCATGTATCTGAACAAGCATCTGTACAGCAAGAACTATGGTATGGCAGGAGCACTTTCCGTGGTACTGTTTATCATTACAAGTCTTTTGAGTCTGCTTGTATTTAAAGTATCCGGAAACGATAAGAGAAAGGGGTGATTGTGATGGCAAAAAGTAAGAAAGATGTGGAAGGCGGACTTGGTATTCATGCCAGACGTGCCATCGCATATATTGTTTTAATTATAATTTCATTTTTCTGCCTGTTCTGGTTTTATATCATGTTTATCAATGCGACGCGTTCTAAAGGTGAGCTGAAAGCAGGGTTTACGGCATTGCCGAGCGATCATTTGCTGACAAACTGGAACAATCTGGTACATGGAACACTGCCGATCTGGTCGGGCATGTTTAACAGTCTGATCATTGCAGCAGCAACCGCAGTTTTGTGTGTATATTTTTCTACCATGACTGCATATGCCATTCATGCATACGATTTTAAATTAAAGAAATTTATTTATCCGTTTATTCTGATGATTATGATGATTCCGACACAGGTTACGGCACTCGGATTTATCAAACTGATTACAGGCATGGGACTGATGGATTCCTTTATTCCACTGATTGTTCCGGCCATTGCATCTCCGGTTACGTTCTTTTACATGAAACAGTACATGGAGAGTGCGCTTCCGCTTTCGCTGATAGAAGCTGCACGTATTGATGGTTCCGGAGAGTTTCGTACGTTCAACAGCATCGTTCTGCCGTTGATGAAGCCGGCGATCGCCGTACAGGCAATTTTCAGTTTCGTCAGCAGCTGGAACAATTACTTTACACCGGCACTTGTGTTGCATGATGACAAGAAAAAGACACTTCCGATTCTGATCGCGCAGCTGCGTGGTGCAGACTGGCTGAAGTTTGATATGGGGCAGGTATATGTCATGATTACATTCTCGATCCTGCCGGTTATCGTTGTGTATCTGATTCTTTCCAAGCATATTGTACAGGGGGTTGCTCTGGGAAGCGTAAAAGGATAATAGAAAAAGAAAGGGGTTTTTACAGTGAAAAACAAAACATTATGGAAACAGGTGGGAGCGGCAGCAATTGCCGCTGCCATGGTAATGAGTACAGTACCGGCGACGCCGGTACAGGCGGCAGGCGGTAAAACGCTTGCCGTTTCTTCTCAAAAGCAGCTGAATCAGGCATTAAAAACCGTAAAAGGGAAGAATGCGGTCATTACCGTAAAAGCAGGGAAAAACGTAAAGATTACGATTCCAAAGGGAACTTATAAAGTGACCATTCGGGTGGTCGGAAAAAAGGCAGCCGTTGTAAATAATGGTACCGTCAAAGAAATTGTTGTAAACAGTAAGGGAACGGTTGCGATCAAGAACAATGGTACCATAAAGAAAGTGACGGTACAGAATGCAAAAAGTGTTTCCTTTTCCGGAAACCATAAAAAGGCAGTGCCGGTTGTTGTAAATGCCGAAGACGTTTCGATGATTCTGGCAGCACCGGCGAAAATAACCGCAAAGAAAGATGTGAACATTGTGCTCAAAAAAGGTGCGGAAAAATCATCCATAACGTGTACAAAAAATGTACAGGCACAGGTGGATAATCAGACAAAGAAAGCAATATCTGTAAAAATTGCGGATGGAACAACGCTGAAAGTGGAATCCGGTGAATCCTGCACCATAACTCCGAAGGGAAAGAAAGAAGACACTTCCGGAGAAGACAAGACGGATGGAAAAGACCAGAAAACAGACGATACCTCGGACGGAAATGCTTCTTCCGGCAGTTCTTCTTCGGGCAATTCTTCTGGTGGAACAACAGTTGAGACACCTTCAAAGCTGACCGAAGCGGATCTCTTAAAACAGGGCTATCAACTGAAGTGGCAGGACAACTTTGACGGAAATTTTTTAAACCGTGCAGACTGGAATGTGGAACTGCATGAAAAAGGCTGGGTCAACAGTGAGTGGCAGGAATATGTGGATTCTGACAAAAATATTCAGGTCAAAGACGGAAAACTGCTGATCAAGCCGGTGGAAACGGTGAATGCAGACGGAACCAGAAGCTACACGTCCGGTCGTATTAATACACAGGGAAAACATGATTTTAAGTATGGATATTTTGAGTGCCGTGCAAAAGTTCCGACCGGAAAAGGTTATCTGCCGGCATTCTGGATGATGCCGACGGACGAAAATCTGTATGGACAGTGGCCAAAATGCGGTGAGATCGACATCATGGAAGTGATGGGGCAGGAAACAAATAAAGCATATGGTACCATTCATTACGGAGAACCGCATGATCAGAGTCAGGGAACCTGTACGGTAGATGCAAAAAATAATTTTGCAGATCAGTATCATACATATGCCTGTGACTGGGAGCCAGGAAAGATTACCTGGTATATTGATGGTGTGAAATTTCATGAAGAGTCCGACTGGTTTTCTGCAAAGAGCGGGCAGGGAGAAGTGGCTTATCCGGCACCGTTTGATCAGCCGTTTTATATGATTTTGAATCTGGCGGTCGGTGGCAGCTGGGTAGGGTATCCGGATGATTCGACCACCTATGCCGATCAGCAGTTTGCAGTGGATTATGTGAAAGTATATCAGAAAGACAGTTATGACGAAAATGTGGAAAAACCGGTAAAGAATGTTATTTTAAGAGAGCCGGATACAACGGGAAATTATATTAACAACGGTGATTTCTCCATAGCAGAGAATTTAAGTGATGACAAAAACTGGAAATTTCTTACCACTTTAGATGGTGATGGAAAAGCAGAAATTAAGAATCATGAGATGGTTATTTCTACAGTAAATATGGGAACCGCAGATTACAGCATTCAGCTGGTACAGCCGGATGTGCCGTTACAAAAAGGCGGAACATATAAAGTAACCTTTGATGCTTATGCGGATGAGGCGCGTACAATGATTGCAGATATTTCCGGACCGGATCATAATTATACGAGGTATTGGAAGGATACAAAAGTGGAACTTGGAACACAGAAAACGACATATACTTATGTGTTTCAGATGACAGGTTCCGATGATGCCAACGGACGTCTGGAATTTAATCTGGGAAATGCTGCTTCCACAGCAGCAGTGCACCTTTCCAATGTGCGCATTGAAAAGACCGGATATGAAGAAATCAAAGAAGACACCACAAAGAAAGTGCTTGCAGACGGAAATTATGTCTACAACGGTTCCTTCCAGGAAGGGAAGAACCGTCTGGGTTACTGGGACATCACGAAACCGGAAAATGCAACCACAGAGGTAACCGGTCTGGAAGATGGACGCCGTCTGAAAGTGGTAAGCCCAAAAGGAACTGTGGTAACAGCAGGACAGCAGGGGCTTGCTCTGAGTGAGGATACAGAATATGTGCTCAGTTTTTCGGCTCAGGCAAACGAAGCAGAAACTATGACAGTACATGTTGCCGGACAGGAATTTCAGGCAGAACTTACCAATGAAAAGAAAAATTACCGTTTTTCCTTTCAGACGGCAGCGGATCTGACAGATAAGAATATTTCCTTTGATCTCGGGCTGGGGACAACCGTATATCTCGACGATGTGCGGATTGATGAGGACAGTCTGATCAAAAACGGAAGTTTTAATGCAGGTATGGCAGGTTTTGAAGTCTATTGCTATACACCATCCAATGTAAAGTATGTTGTTGACTCCTTAAACGAAGACAATGCGGCAGATTTCACAATTGACGATACCGGGGAAGCTGACTGGCATATCCAGTTAAAGCAGACAGGGGTAAAACTCGAACAGGGACAATGGTATCGACTCTCCCTGAAAATGAAATCTTCTATCGACCGTAAAGTGTCTTATGCGTTGCAGAGAGATGGAAGCACCCATAAGGATGCAGATGGAAATGAGGACTGGACTCCATACTGCCAGGAAACCGTAGATCTGACCGGCGAATATCAGACGATCACGAAAGAGTTTCAGATGAAAGAGGATACAGATCTGGAAACGATCTTTAATATTGCCATGGGTGCAGTCGGTGGAAAACAGATCACACAGCAGCACAGAATCTGTATGGATGACATTGTGCTGGAAAAGATAGAGGCACCGGAGATCAAGCCGGAGGAAACCGGAAAGAATCTGCTGACCAATGGAGATTTTTCGGATGGAACGAGTGGATGGGGCATTAATACAAATGCGGATCAGAAGGCAACAACAGTAGTTACTCATGGCGGTATTGTGTTTCATGTGATAAATCCGGGCGTATATGACTGGGATGTTCAGCTTAATCAGCATGGATTTACACTTGAAAAAGGATGTAAATATCGTGTAAAATTCAAAGTCACTTCGACGAAAGCACGAACCATAAAACTCGGCTTAATGGATAACAATTGCCAGAAGTGGTATGGCGGAGAAGATATTTCTCTGGGGGAAGCAGAGGAAAAGGAAGTTAGTTGTGAATTTACGATGCAGCAGGACACAGATAATGATTCAAAAATGTTTATTTCCATGGGAAAAATCAGTGGTGAAAATACACCAGCTTCAGACATTACACTGACGAATTTCTCTCTTGAGAAGATCACAGAGTAGTACCAGAAAGATAGTTTAAAAAGAAAACAGAAAAGACACCATGACAGAATCCATTTTTACGACAGGGGGCGTGTCATGGCGTTTTTCTGCATATTGGGGGAAGAAAAGGGGGGGAAGAGGAGTAATAAAAGGAGGCATTTGAATGAGAAAGAAGAGTTGGAAACAGGTAGCGGCAATTGTCATATGTGCGGCATTATTAAGTGGATGTACGGGAGAAAACGGACAGGAAAAAAATACCGGGCGTAAGGAAGGACAGGTTGTAAATATTTATTGCTGGAATGATGAGTTTAAGGAAATTTATGACAAATATGCATCAGATCTTGCTAAAAAACACGATGTTGAAGTGAATTTTGTCATAATTTCCAGTGATAACAATGCCTATCAGATCAATCTGGATGAAGCATTAAAAGAGCAGAATACATGTATTGATGATGACAAAGTGGATTTGTTTTTAATTGAGGCAGATTATGCATCAAAATATGTAAAGTCAGATAATTCCATTGATGTAAAAAAAACAGTGGGACTGACCGATGAGGATCTGAAGCAGCAATATGATTATACAAAGAAAATTGTATCGGAAAATGGAATACAAAAGGGAGTGACCTGGCAGGCAACGCCGGGGTTGTTTGCGTATCGCAGGTCCATTGCAAAAAAGGTATTGGGTACAGACGATCCGGATCAGGTACAAAAGCAACTGAAGGATTGGGATAAGTTTGATCAGGTTGCACAGAAGATGAATGCCGCCGGATATAAAATGTTATCGGGATATGATGATTCCTATCGGGCATTTTCCAACAATGTCTCACATCCCTGGGTGGTCGGTAACAAGATTGTTATAGATGAAAATATCAAGAAGTGGATTCGTCAGACGAAGGAATATGCTCAAAAAGATTATAACAATCATACCACACTGTGGAGTCCGCAGTGGACGCAGGATCAGGGACCGGATGGGAATGTTTTTGGTTTTTTCTATTCGACCTGGGGCATTAATTTTACTCTGATGGGAAATGCATTGGCAGACAGTAGTAAACCCGCAGAAAAAGGAAATGGAATTTACGGAGATTATGCCGTGTGTGAAGGTCCACAGGCATATTACTGGGGCGGTACATGGATGTGTGCGGCGCAGGGAACCGATAATATTCCTTTTATCAGGGATTTGATGAAGCGTCTGACGTGTGATATCAAAACCATGAAGCAGATTACATTGGATACGCAGGACTATACCAATAATGAGAAAGCAATGGATGAGATTGCAAAAAGTGACTATCAGTCGGATTTCCTTGGTGGACAAAATCATATTGCACTTTTTGCAGAGGCTGCAAAGAAAATTGATATGAGTAATATATCAGATTATGATAAGGACTGCAATGAGCAGATTCAACAGTGTCTGCATCCGTATTTTGAAGGTAAAATTTCACTTGCGCAGGGAATGGACGATTTTTATAAAAAGATGGAGCAATTGCATCCGGAATTATCCCATTAATTTAGGCAGAAAGAGAGGAAATACCTATGAAGTGGTTGAATCAGATCAGTATTAAAGTAAAGGTTATGCTGCCAATTTGTATTTTGGGAATTGTTATTCTTTTGGCAAGTATTTCAAGTCTTGTAAATTCGAAAAGGCTGTTGCAGGCGGGGGTTGTAATTTCGCAGGATTGTTCGAAGAGTATTGAACTATTGATGGATATGTCATCCGAACTGGAATCCATGGGGAAAAATATGTATGGACACTGTGATGCGGAAAATTCTATTTCCAAAGAAAGCTTTGCAACAACCATCCATGAAAAGCTGGAATCTATGGATAGTTATTTTAAACAGTATAAAAAACAGAAAAAAACAGCGCGGGAAAAAGAATATTTCGGGGCATTACAAAATCGCTTTAAAAAGTATAAAGAAGGAATGGAACAGGTCCTTACCGCAAGTTCAAAAGGCGATGCGGATGGTGCAACGGAGGCAATCAATGTGATACAGAAACCTTCGGAAGATTATCTTGCAAAGAAAATCAGCAGTCTGATTGCTATGCGGAAACAGGCAATGAATGATTCATTACAAGCACAGCAGGCAGCATATGAATTTTCAAGAGATTCTGCTATTGTATTCGTTGCAGTTTCAATGCTTATGATTTTGTTTTCTCTTTGGATTTGTCTGAGAGGGATTGTAGCACCGATGCACTATATCAGTCAGACATTGCAGAAAATGGTGGCAGATATTGAAAAAAATCAGGGAGATCTTTCTGTAAGATTAAAGATTTCAGGAAAAGATGAGATTGGTAAAGTCGGAAGGAATGTAAATGCATTTATTGATACGCTTCAAAATGTTATGGGACGGATTACAGACAGTTCTTTGCGTATGAACCAGATTATCCGGGAGGTGGATGACAAGGTACGTAGTTCAAACGAAAATTCGGATGATATTTCCGCTGCCATGGAAGAATTATCGGCATCCATGATTTCCGTTGCGGATATGGTTTCCGGGATTACAAAAAATATGAAAGAAGTGGAAGATCGTACGAAAGAACTTTCGGAAAAATCGGATGGTCTTTTATCCTATTCAGATACGATGGATCAGAACGCGGATAAACTCAAAAATGATGCAATTTTAAATAAAAAAAATACGGGAGAAATTGTCACTGATATTATCGGAAAACTGCAGACAACAATTCAGGAAAGTAAAAAAGTAGAAAAAGTCAGTGAACTTACTAATGATATTTTAAATATTGCAGATCAGACCAATCTGCTTGCATTAAATGCATCCATTGAGGCAGCACGTGCAGGGGAAGCAGGACGTGGTTTTGCAGTAGTTGCCTCTGAAATTGGTAAATTATCGGAATCCAGCAGGGACGCAGCGGTTAATATCCAGTCCATCAATAGTACCGTGATTGGAACCGTGCAGGAATTGATAAAAAATGCTAACGCGCTGGTAACTTATATGGAACAGAATATACTTCCGGATTATGACAATTTTGTGTGCGCTGGGGCACAGTATAATGATGATGCAGTCTATATTAATGAAGTGGTTGAGAAGTTTCATCAGATGGCGGCAGATTTAAAACAGCGCACCGAGTCAGTAATGGAATATATTTCACAGATTCAGAGGGCGGTAGAAGAAGGCTCTGAAGGTATTAATCTTGCTGCAAAAAATACAGCCACGCTTTCCGAAGAAATTTCACACATTTCCAGCCAAATCATGCATAATAAAAAAATAGCTGATGTACTCAGTGAAGAAGCAGAACACTTTATTTAATAAAGGACACAGATGGAGAAGGTATGAAACGAAAAATTGCAATTATTGCAGACGGATGGCGCAGACATATTACATATGTCTGGATCCGGGGATGCAGGAATTACATCAAAGAACATGAGCTGGATATAGAAATTTCGGTATTTCACAGTTTCGGAAATTTCAGCAGGGATGAAAAATTCAATGCAGGAGAATACAATATCATCCATCTGCCGGATTTGTCACAGTTTGATGGTATTATTCTGGAAGTTACGAATATGCTGAATCAGAAAAAGAGGCAGCAGATCATACGGATTATTCAGGAGTCCGGGGTACCGGCAGTATCGCTGCTTGAAAAAATTCCGGGATTGTATCATGCAGGACTGGACAATTACGCAACAATGGAACAGATGGTGGAGCATCTGATAGTGGCTCATTCCTGCAAAACATTAAACTATGTGGGAGGACCGGCAGACAGCCAGGAAAATCTTTTGCGTCGGCAGGCTTATGAAGATGTCCTGCAAAGATATGGAATTCCGCTTGAAAATGACAGAATCTGGAATGAAAGCTATGAAGTGGAGAGCGGTGTCCGTGCATTCATACATTTTCAGGAAAAACATCTGCTGCCGGATGCCTTTGTCTGCGCAAATGAGAATATTGCGGTGGGGCTCTGCCATCAGGCACAGCAGGAAGGATTTAAAATTCCGGCTGATTTTTGTGTGACAGGATTTGATAATTTTGATAAAGCATCTTATTACAGACCGCGGATTACGACGGTGTCATACGAGAGAGAAGTCATTGCTGAGGCAGCCATGGATCTTTTGGTACAGATCTGGGGGCAGAATACAACAGCTGACTGTAAAACGGTTCCTGTACAAATGTTGTTTCAGGATAGTTGTGGCTGTAAACCAGAACAGGTAAGAAGCAGGAGTGAATATATTGAAGACCGGATTTTTCAGGAAGTGAGGGAAATTGATCTGCACAATGAGATTATGGAATTAAAGCACAATCTTATCGAGTGTGAAGATTATAAGCAGATGGCACAGTATTTTACAAAATGTGTCTGTGGTCTGCGTTGTAAAGGCGTGCGTATCTGGATGAATCAGGATCTGGTGGAGGAATCATTGAGCGATTCCACGGGTGAGGCTTCTTATATTACAGATGGATATCCGGATACCATGCACGTGATCTGTGAAAAGGGAATGGAGCAGGAATATTCATTGTATGTGTATGTACCACTGCATTTCCGGGAGCGGGAAGTAGGGTATGTTGTTCTGGCAGACTGCGATTATATGCTTGAAAATCAGTTCTTGTTTGAAACAATGAATACGTATCTGGAATCCCTGGAATATCTGTATCGCAAACTCAGGCTTCGAAAAGCAAACGAAAAATTATCCCGGTTGTATGTGCTGGATTCTCTTACAGGGGTGTATAACCGTATGGCATACCAGGAGTTTGCAGAGCCTTTGTATGAAAAATGCAGATTGCAAAAAAAACCGGTGACGGTTATGTTCATTGACGCGGATCATCTGAAATATATCAATGATACGTTTGGGCATGATATGGGGAATCTGGAAATTCGTGGGATAGCAGATGGGATTCGTAAAGTATTTCCGCCGGAAGCCGTTTCCATGCGGTACGGTGGAGATGAGTTTGTTGTACTGCTTCCGGGATGTGAAAAAGCGCAGGCTGAAAGTTTAAAGGCAGCGTTTTTAAAAGCATTGGATGAAATATCAAAAAGTCTTCATGCTGAATTTGATGTGGAAGCGAGTATCGGATATGAGGTAGTTCTCTGCGGGGAAAAAAGTCTCAATGAATGTATCAATAATGCGGATGAAAAAATGTATCAGTTTAAAAAAGCGCGGAAAGCACAGCGCGAATAAGTGCTGTTTCTGGGAACCGGATGTCCGGTTCCCATTTTTTCTGAAATGATTGCAAAAGTACGGAAAATACCGTAAGATATAGGAATGAAGATCCCCGGAGTATGGCACGGATGGTTCATTTGCCAAGTGTTGGATCAGACTTCCCTATGCAGTGGAACCGGACGAATTTACCTACGGTGGTACTTATTACCGGGAGCATGGACCGCGGATCGGTGACAACTGGGTAAATATAGCGGTGGCATGCTAAAAGTAGTTTTCAGAAAGAGAGAATAGAACATGAAGAAGCGAATCATTTCCGTGCTGCTTGCAACAGTGTTTGCGCTGTCTGTGATTGGATGCGGAACGAAAGATACAAAGGAACAGGATGCCTATCGGCAGTATGGAATTACCTGCATGGAGAGCGGAAAGTATGAAGATGCGGTCAAGGCATTTCAGAATGCGCTTGGAGAGTCGATCGGACATATCGGGGAGAAAGAACTGGATATCTGTTTTTACAAGGCAAAAGCACAGGCACTGGACGGAAAGACAAAAGATGCACTTGCAACGTATAATGCCATTATCAAATATAATAAAGATGCACGCGCATACTATCTGCGTGGAGATCTTTATATGGATATGGGAGAAGAAAAAAAGGGCAGGGCAGATTTTGAGAGTGCTGTGCAGCAAGGCAAAAAAAATTATGAAATCTACATTGGAATCTATGAGTCTTTAAGCCGGCACGAGAAAAAGGATGAGGGACAGAAATATCTGTCTGCTGCGATGGAGATCAAAGGGGATAAACCGGAAGACGAACTGTATAAAGGAAGAATCAGTTATCTGCTCGGTGAAAACAAAGATGCCATCAGTTATCTGGAAAAAGCAAAAGAACATAAGCAGATGCTGGCATCGTATTATCTGGGACTTGCATATGATGCCAATGGAGATTCGGACAAGGCAAAGAAATGTATCGCGGAGTATATAAAGAGTGGAGTGGCTACATCCTATGATTTGTATGAACTTGGCATGCAGGAGATGCAGGATGGAAATTATAAGAATGCACTGACTTATTTTAATTCCGGTCTGGAACTGGAGAAAGTGCCGAATAAGCAGAATCTCATGAAAAGTGCCATTGCGGCATATGAGTACAGTGGCGACTTTGATTCCGCGAAAAAGATGATGAAGGAATATTTAAAGGCTTATCCGGATGATGAGGAAGCAAAACACGAGAATACATTTTTGGAGACTAGATAATGGGTGAACCAATTGTTTTAGAAGATTTTAAAGAGAGAGTTATTCTGGTGGGTGTAAGTGAGCAGGATGGAGACGATGCAGAGGATTCGCTCGCTGAGCTTGCCGAACTGGTAAAGACTGCGGGGGCATCGGTTGCCGGTACGCTGATCCAGAAACGGGAGCTGATCCATCCGGGAACCTATGTGGGAACCGGAAAAGTAGCAGAGATTGCAGAACTTTTAGAGCACACGGGGGCAACGGGAATTGTCTGTGATGATGAATTGTCCCCTGCGCAGTTAAAAAATCTGGAGACGATGTTAAATACCAAGGTGATGGACCGGACGCTTATCATACTGGATATTTTTGCAGCCCGTGCAACAACCAGTGAGGGAAAAATTCAGGTGGAACTTGCTCAGCTGAAGTACCGCCTGAGCAGATTAACCGGACTTGGCAGATCCATGTCCCGTCTGGGTGGTGGAATCGGTACCCGTGGACCGGGAGAAAAAAAGCTTGAGATTGACCGCCGTCTGATCAATGACAGGATTGCACAGCTCAACCGGGAATTAAAAGAAGTGGTCAAACACCGCGAAATTGCCAGAGCAAAAAGAGAGCGCAATGCAGTTCCGGTTGTGGCAATTGTCGGATATACAAATGCCGGAAAATCCACCCTCCTGAATCATCTGACGGACGCAGAGGTTTTAGAGGAGGATAAACTGTTTGCAACGCTGGACCCGACGACACGGATGCTGGAGCTGGAAGGACACCAGCAGGTGCTGCTGACGGATACGGTAGGTTTTATACGGAAACTGCCGCATCATCTGATTGAGGCATTTAAAAGTACACTGGAAGAAGCCAAATATGCGGACTATATTATTCATGTAGTGGATGCTTCCAATCCGCAGCGCGACAAGCAGATGTATATTGTCTATGAGACACTCGATCATCTTGGCGTTAAAAATAAAAAAATTCTGACACTTTTTAATAAGATCGATATCAGAACCGATGATGATCCGCTGCAGGATTTCCGTGCGGATCATGTTCTTCAGATTTCTGCAGCAGAAAATGCCGGACTGGATGCAGTAAAAGATGTGCTGCAGGAAATGTTAAGAGAAGATAAGATCTATATCGAACGGGTCATTCCCTATGCGCAGGCAGGCGTATTGCAGCTTGTGCGAAATAAGGGAGAACTTGTCTCAGAAGAGTATGTGCCGGAAGGAATTTCCATTCGGGCATATGTCCCTATGGAGGTATACGGAAAACTGTAATCGCTGTGTGTGAAATTTTATAATCCTTTCTTTTGGCTATGGTTTTAATGGAAATAAATGAAAAAATAAGTAAACAACAGGAAATACAAGTCGGAACAGGTAACTTTTTGGGAAATTAATGGGAATAGGAAATTGTGGAATATGGATGGATTTCCTAAAATATAGGCATCTAATGATAATATGATTTTACAGGAGGACAGTCAGGATGTCAGATGTTGTTGAAAAACAGCCGTTAACCGAAGATTACCTGAAGAAGATGGATGCCTACTGGCGCGCAGCCAATTACCTTGGTGCCGCACAGTTATATCTGCTGGATAATCCACTTCTTCGAGAGCCGCTTACCAGAGATCAGGTAAAGAAAAAGATTGTTGGTCACTGGGGAACCGTACCGGGACAGAACTTTGTCTATGTACATTTAAACCGTGTGATCAAAAAGTATGATCAGGATATGATTTTAATTTCCGGTCCGGGACACGGCGGAAACTTCTTTGTTGCCAATACTTATCTGGAAGGTACCTATAGCGAGGTATATCCAAATATCGGAGAAGATATGGATGGACTGAAGAAACTGTGTAAGCAGTTCTCTTTCCCGGGAGGAATCTCCAGCCATGTAGCTCCGGAAACTCCGGGTTCCATCAACGAAGGTGGTGAGCTGGGATATTCCCTGGCACATTCGTTTGGTGCGGTATTTGATAACCCGGATCTGATTGCTGCCTGTATCGTGGGAGACGGTGAGTCCGAGACCGGACCTCTTGCAACTTCATGGCAGTGTAATAAGTTCTTAAATCCGGAGAGCGATGGAGCGGTTCTTCCAATCCTTCATATGAATGGATATAAGATCAGTAATCCAACCATTCTTGCACGTATTTCTCATGAAGAACTTGAGCATTTCTTTGATGGATGCGGATGGAAACCATATTTTGTAGAGGGCGATGATCCAATGACCATGCACCGCAAGATGGCAGAGACACTTGATACCGTTATGGACGAAATCAAGGCGATCCAGAAGAATGCAAGAGAAAACCACGATACCACAAGACCAAAGTGGCCAATGATTGTACTTCGTACTCCAAAGGGATGGACAGGACCAAAGGTTGTAGACGGAAAGCAGATCGAGGGATCTTTCCGTGCGCATCAGGTTCCGATCATGATGGACAAACCGGAGCATCTGGAAATGTTAAAAGAGTGGTTACTCAGCTACCATCCGGAAGAATTGTTTGATGAGAATGGAAAACTGATTCCGGAACTGAAAGCACTTGCACCGACCGGAGACCGCAGAATCGGTTCTAACCCACATGCAAACGGTGGTAAGCTCTTACGTGACTTAAGACTTCCAGATTTCCGTGATTATGCACTTGATGTTCCGGCGCCGGGAAGCGTTGAGGCACAGGATATGGTAGAACTTGGCGGATTTGTCCGTGATATCTTCAAACTGAATGAGGATTCCAAGAACTTCCGTATTTTCGGACCGGACGAGACAATGTCAAACCGTCTGATGAAAGTCTTTGAGGAGACAAACCGTGACTGGAACAATGAAAAACTGGATTCCGATGAATTCCTTGCTACAGATGGCCGTGTTATGGATTCTATGTTAAGTGAGCATATGTGTGAGGGATGGTTAGAGGGATATCTTCTGACAGGACGTCATGGATTCTTTGCAAGTTATGAAGCATTTATCCGTGTGGTAGATTCTATGTGTGCACAGCATGCAAAGTGGTTAAAGGTATGTAATCAGCTTCCGTGGAGACAGTCCATTGCTTCCCTGAACCTGATTCTTACATCCAATGTATGGCAGCAGGATCACAATGGATTTACCCATCAGGACCCGGGATTTTTAGATCATATTGCAAATAAGAAGGCAGATGTGGTACGTCTTTATCTGCCACCGGATACCAACTGTCTGCTGTCCTGCTTTGATCACTGCATCAGAAGCCGCGATTATGTGAATGTGCTTGTTACATCCAAGCATCCGAGACAGCAGTGGCTGACCATGGAACAGGCAGTAAAGCATTGTACACAGGGTATCGGCATCTGGGAGTGGGCAAGCAACGACCAGGGACAGGAGCCGGATGTGGTTATGGCATGCTGTGGAGATACTCCAACACTGGAGACATTAGCAGCAGTTACGATTTTAAGAAAGGCAATGCCGGAGATTAAGATTCGTGTGATCAATGTTGTCGATCTGATGAAACTTGAGCCAAGCACCAAGCATCCGCATGGTCTGACAGATGCAGAGTACGATGCACTGTTCACCAAAGATAAGCCAATCATCTTTGCATTCCATGGGTATCATACACTGATCCACGAGCTGACCTATCGTCGTACCAACAGAAATATTCATGTATACGGATATCAGGAGGAAGGAACCATTACAACACCATTCGATATGCGTGTACAGAATGAGATTGACCGTTTCCATCTGGTAAAGAGCGTAATTGAGCATCTTCCACAGTTAGGAAATCGTGGCGCTTATCTGACACAGAAAATGAATGACAAGCTTGTAGAACACAAGCAGTACATTCATGAGTATGGTGTTGATATGCCGGAGATCCGTGACTGGAAATGGGATTTATAAAATAAAATATCAACAGGATTCTTTGCGGAACTGCGCCGGAGTCATCCGGTGCCGTTCCGTAAATATTTTGTAGAAATATCCTTTGTTTTTGTAGCCGACTTCGGCAGCAATCGCATCGATTGTCAGTCTGGTGTGCAGCAACAGTTCTTCGGCTTTCTGCAGACGCAGATGCTGCAGATATTCCGTATAAGTCATTCCGGTCCGGTTTTTCAGTAACCGGTTGAAATAATCTTCCTGAAAATGGAATTCTTCACAGAGCATTCGTATGGAAATGTTTTTCATATGCTGCTTCATATAATCAGAAATTTCTTCATATAAAATCCAGTTCATTTTCTGTCGCAGTTTTTTTGACAGCGAAAATTCATATTGTGTATTTAAAATACGAAAAATGCGCAGGAGAAGTCCCCGACAGATGATCGGAGAAGCCTCATCATGACGCTGTAATTCCAAAAGAAGTGATGTCATGGTTTCATCCATCTGTGAGACTGCCTCCTCTGCCTGAGGGAGAAAATGCAGATATTGCTGGAGCGATTTCTGTTCCATCAGTGCCATCTTCAGGAACGAGCTGATACGCTCTGTTGTAATCTGCCGTTTCATAATGTCCTGAAACATCACATTGGTAATGCCAAGAAACAGAAGTGTGGCAGAAGTTCCTTCCATGATTTCCTGATGCAGACAGTTTTTGTCGATCAGGCAGACTTCACCCCGGTGAAAAGTAAATTCATTGCCCAGAATTTTCTGCCGGTATTCTCCGTCAATGATATAAAACAATTCCAGATATTCGTGTGAGTGCATCTGCGTGCGCATGCCGGGTGTAAACTCTTTTTCATAAAGGAACGAGGGCTGGGAGGGCAGAATCGTTGCAGAAAGCATATGTCCGTCATGAATATCCCACAGCAGGGAAAACAGATGTTCATTTTCCGGAAGCGGATAGGTTTTGACAACGCTTTCATGAGCCGAATATTCCGGATGCAGAATCTGAAACCGGCTGAAGTTATCTGGGATCTGTGTATTTGCACTCTGATAAATCAAATGTTTTGTAAAATTCTTCAAATCCATGGAACGTCTCCTGTAAAAAATTACTCCACCATGGAGGTGGAGTAATTGTAAGTGTATGTTTTTGCCTGTTATTTATTTCATGGCATTTTTCTTGGCGATGGAAGCACGCTTGCGCATCGTAGGATCCAGAATTCTCTTGCGGATACGCAGGCTTTCCGGAGTTACCTCAAGAAGCTCGTCGGTATCAATGAAGTCAAGAGCCTGCTCTAAGCTTAATTTGCGAGGCGGAACCAGAGTCAGTGCCTCATCAGCAGAAGAGGAACGTGTATTGGTCAGATGCTTTTTCTTGCAGACATTTAACTCAATATCTTCGGCTTTGGAACTCTGTCCGATGATCATACCGGAATATACTTTTTCGCCAGGTCCGATAAAGAGCGTACCACGCTCCTGTGCGGAGAACAGACCGTAAGTTACGGATTCACCGGTCTCAAATGCAATCAGGGAACCGGTAGAACGGTAAGCGATCTCACCGCGGAATGGCTCATATCCGTCAAACATGGTATTGATGATACCGTTTCCTTTGGTGTCGGTCATGAACTCCCCACGATATCCGATCAGACCACGGGAAGGAATCTTAAACTCTAAGCGGGTATAACCGCCGGCAATGGAACCCATATTTAAAAGTTCACCCTTCCGCTGCTGCAGTTTGGAGATGACGGCGCCGGTAAATTCATCCGGTACATCCACGTAAGCAAGTTCCATTGGCTCAAGTTTTTTGCCATTCTCATCGTAGTGATAGAGAACCTCGGCTTTGCTGACTGCAAATTCATATCCTTCACGGCGCATATTCTCGATCAGGACGGACAGATGCAGCTCACCACGGCCGGATACTTTTAAGCTGTCCGGGCTGTCGGTTTCTTCGACACGGAGAGAAACATCGGTATTTAACTCACGGAACAGTCTGTCGCGGATATGACGGGAAGTGACATATTTTCCTTCCTGACCGGCGAGAGGACTGTCGTTTACGATGAAATTCATGGAGATAGTCGGCTCAGAAATCTTCTGGAACGGAATAGCTACCGGATTTTCCGGAGAACAGATGGTATCTCCAATGTGAATGTCCGCAATACCGGAGATGGCTACGATGGAACCGATCTTTGCTTCACTGACATCTACTTTATTTAAACCATCGAACTCATACAGTTTGCTGATGCGGACTTTCTCAAGTTTGTCCGGATCGTGATGGTTGACAACGACTGCTTCCTGGTTGACTTTCAGGGAACCGTTGTCGACTTTACCGATACCGATACGGCCAACGTATTCGTTGTAATCGATGGTACTGATTAAAACCTGTGTGTTGGCATCCGGATCTCCGGTCGGGGCCGGGATATAGTTTACGATCGTCTCGAAAAGAGGAGTCATGTCCTTCTTTTCATCGTCGAGATTGTACATAGCGTATCCGTCTCTTGCGGAAGCGTAGATGAACGGGCAGTCAAGCTGCTCATCGGAAGCATCCAGATCCATGAAAAGCTCTAACACCTCATCAATCACTTCTGCAGGGCGCGCTTCCGGACGGTCGATCTTGTTGATGCAGACAATAACCGGGAGATTTAAAGCAAGTGCTTTCATCAGTACGAATTTGGTCTGCGGCATGGTTCCCTCGAATGCGTCTACGACGAGGACTACACCATTTACCATCTTAAGAACACGCTCTACCTCACCACCGAAATCGGCATGGCCAGGCGTATCGATAATGTTGATTTTTGTATCCTTATAAAATACAGCGGTATTTTTGGACAGGATAGTGATACCACGCTCACGCTCGATATCGTTGGAATCCATGACACGTTCCTGTACTTCCTGATTGGCACGGAACACACCGCTTTGTTTTAACAGCTCATCGACCAGTGTGGTTTTACCATGATCGACATGGGCGATGATTGCGATATTACGAATGTCGTCTCTTGTTGTTACCATAAATTTAACCTTCTTTTTAATATTGTTTAACTTTACATAAATAACCTATCCTATTTTATCATAAAAAGCTGATTTCGCAAGCTTTTTTCAACGCACACCGGCGATTTAAGCGTTTTAGATAGTTTTCGCCGGCCTTATCGACAAGGTTTGATGATTTCTACCAACCATTAAATGGTAAAACAGAAGCCTATCAAAAATTTCCACAAAAGGAAGGAGTATTCATGGCAGATAAAATGTGTGAAAACAATCAGGTCACTATTATGGGAGAAATTGTATCGGACTTTTCGTATAGTCACGAGGTATATGGGGAAGGATTTTATATGGTGGAAGTATCTGTCCACCGCCTGTCCAGTTTCGTCGATTATATTCCGGTGATGGTATCGGAGCGTCTGGTCAATGTGCAGGAGAGTGCGGAGGGAAAATGCGTCTATATTACAGGACAGTTCCGTTCATTCAACCGGCATGAGGAGCATAAAAACCGTCTGGTGTTATCGGTTTTTGCGAGGGAGTTTGAACTGGTTGAGCAGTTTGAGGAAGAAAATGCAGCCAACCAGATTTTTCTGGATGGATTTATCTGTAAGGAATCGGTATACCGAAAAACACCTCTGGGAAGGGAGATCGCGGATCTTCTGGTCGCAGTCAACCGGTCATATGGCAAATCGGACTATATTCCCTGCATCTGCTGGGGCAGAAATGCAAGATTTGCATCCGGATTCGAGGTCGGATCACATGTGCAGATCTGGGGAAGAATCCAGAGCCGCGAGTATGTAAAGAAAGTCAGTGAGACACAGGTGGAGCAGAGGGTTGCTTACGAGGTATCCGTCAGCAAGATTGAATTCCTGGAGTAGACTTGATTATTTGACGCTTTTGTGTTATCTTACATAGGATTTCATTTGGTTAAGAGATATCATGGAGGCTGAAATGGACAGAGGAGTGATTCAGGTTTATTATGGAGAGGGACATGGTAAATCGACCGCGGCAATCGGGAATGCAATTCGTATTGCCAGCGAGGGAAAAAGCGTCATTATCATTCAGTTCTTGAAGGGAAAAAATGAAAACGAACTGACATTTTTAAGCCGGCTGGAGCCGGAAATAAAAATATTCCGTTTTGCAAAATCGGATGAGTGTTTTGAGGCACTTTCCGAGGAGGCAAAACAGGAAGAAAGTATGAATCTGCGCAATGGATTCAATTACGGAAAGAAAGTCGTTACGACAGGTGCCTGTGATATGCTAATCTTAGACGAGGTACTTGGAATTGTGGACGAAAAGGTGATAAGCCCTGAAGAAATCTGTGAGCTGTTTGCCGCAAAGCCGGAAGAAATGACTCTGGTCTGCACAGGACGTGTTCTGGATGAAAAAATCCGTGAGGCAGCAGACGAGGTTTATAATATCGCACCGGAGAAATAGATTGACAGATTATGCCGGTGGTGGTAGAATTAAGAAAATACATGGGATAGAGGTCGCGTAATTCATGAGTAGCCTGTTGGATGTGGCAGACACAGTCGAATGCAGGTAAAAGGGGAAAGCGCCGAAAGAACCGGATGACTGCAGTCTGGTTTTTGGGCATGCGGTGAATAATCGTATGACTGTCAGAAGCGTATGAGCGTGGATGGAGAGCTATCAGATCTAAAAAAGGTTAGATTGACCAGCTCGTTTTGAGCTGGTTTTTTTTATTTAGAAAGGAGAATAAAACAGTGGCAATTTTTAAGGGAGCCGGAGTCGCAATCGTGACACCAATGAAGAACAATGAGGAAGTTAATTATGATAAACTTGAGGAACTGATCAACCAGCAGATTGACGGTGGTACAGATGCCATCGTAATTGCAGGTACGACAGGAGAAAGCGCAACACTTACGATGGAAGAACACCGTGATGTGATCAAGGCAGCCATCGAGTTTACAAAACATCGTGTTCCGGTTGTGGCAGGTACCGGTTCAAACTGCACACGTACAGCCATCCAGCTTTCACAGGAGGCAGAAGAGGCAGGAGCAGACGGACTTCTGATCGTTACACCATATTATAACAAGGCAACACAGGCAGGCCTGATCAGCCATTATTCACAGATCGCAGACAGCACCAAGTGTCCGATCATTATGTATAATGTGCCGGGACGTACCGGATGTAATCTTCTTCCGGAGACGGTTGCCGAGCTGGTCCGCACCAAGAGTAATCTCGTAGGATTAAAGGAAGCAACCGGAAATCTGGCACAGGCTTCCAAGACGATGGCACTTACCGACGGAAAACTGGATCTTTATTCCGGTGAAGACGGTCTTGTTGTACCGCTTATGTCAATCGGTGCAGTCGGTGTGATTTCGGTATGGAGCAATGTGGCACCGGGCAAAGTACACGCAATGTGTGAAAGCTTCTTCAAGGGTGATATTAAGACAGCAAGAAAACTGCAGCTGGAGGCGCTTCCACTGGTAGATGCACTGTTTTCCGAAGTAAATCCGATTCCGGTTAAGAAGGCATTAAACCTGATGGGTATGGAAGTAGGACCTCTTCGTTCCCCACTCTGTGAGATGAGCGAGGCTAATGCAAAGAAACTTGCAGAAGTAATGAAAAATTATGGAATTTTAGCATAGATCAGGGAGGCACAAAAGAAAATGACAAGAGCGATCATGAATGGCTGCAACGGGAAGATGGGACAGTGTATCACAGGAATCTGTGCGCAGGATGAGGACATTGAGATTGTTGCAGGAATTGATACTTATGATGGAATCAAAAATGATTATCCGGTATTTGCCAGTCTGAAAGAGTGTACGGTGGATGCGGATGTAATCATTGATTTTTCCAATGCAAAAGCAGTGGATGCGCTGCTTGCATATGGTGTGGAAAAACAGATTCCGATCGTGCTTTGTACGACAGGACTTTCCGAACAGCAGCTTGCCGATGTGGAAAAAGCATACGAAAAAGTTGCAATTTTAAAATCCGCAAATATGTCTCTCGGAATCAATACTCTGATGGAACTGCTCAAAAAAGCTGCGCAGGTATTTGCGCCGGCAGGATTTGATATGGAGATTGTAGAGAAACATCATAACCAGAAGCTGGATGCACCGAGCGGCACGGCACTGGCACTGGCTGATTCCATGAATGAGGCACTGGATGAGGCATATACCTATACCTATGACAGAAGCCAGAAGCGCAAGAAGAGGGATAAATACGAAATTGGACTCTCTTCTGTTCGTGGCGGCAATATTGTCGGAGAGCATGAAGTGATTTTCGCCGGACAGGATGAGGTGATTGAATTCAAGCATACGGCATACTCCAAGGCGGTATTTGCAAAGGGCGCTGTGGAAGCAGCAAAATTTTTAAAAGGAAAGCCTGCAGGACATTATGATATGGCAGATGTCATTGCGGCAAAATAAACGGGAAGAGAGGCACTGATAATCAGTGCCTTTTTTGCGCAAAATGTTTGACAGTGCAGCTGGTTCATATTTATAATGGAAAGAAGAAAACTGACGATAAGAAAGAGGTAGAAAATGAAAAATAAAACCAGAAGGCTTGCAGCATTTTTGCTTTCTGCAGCAGTTGTCATAACTGCTGTTCCGGGAATGCAGGAACGGGTTTATGCCCAGAAAACCGGCGGATACACAGAGTCACCCAAAAGTGAAAATGTTCCGGTGGTACAAGAAACAAAATCCAGGCTGAAAAAGGCAGAAGCAGTGCCGTCCGCCTATATGAACAAGTTGTCGGAACTTACGATCCGCTATCCTGGCGTGCGTGATCAGGGAAAATATGATACGTGCTGGGCATTTTCCGCAATCGGACTTGCGGAGTTTGATCTGATTGCAGACAATCAGACGGCAGACAAAAGCATTGATCTGAGTGAATTGCAACTTGCCTATTTTACTTATAATAATGTAGAAGACCCGCTGGGTGGAACATTTGGCGACTCTTTAAATATTATGAACCATAAAAATTATCTGACCATGGGCGGAAATCTGGATTTCGCGAGCCGGACGCTTCTGCAGTGGGAAGGGGTGACGGACGAAAACCGTGTACCGTACGCCCTGGCACCGACCACCACGACACTGGCAAAAAGTTATGCTTTTGATCAGGATGTGGCACATCTGCAGAATGTATACATTATTAATATTCACAAAAATGCTACCCAGGTGAAACGTGAGATTATGCAGCACGGATCTGCCGGACTGGGACTGTATATGGACGGAACGACCAACTATGTGGGATCTGCAGTCTATGCAGAAACAGGAGAGAATGTGGCAACCTATTACTGCCCGACAAGCAGTGTTGCATCGAACCATGCCGTAAATATTGTGGGCTGGGATGATAATTTTCCGGCATCTTCGTTTAAGAATAAACCGGCAGGAAACGGAGCATGGCTTTGCAGAAACAGCTGGTCAGACAAGACGGAGAACAGTATCAACAGTTATTTCTGGCTTTCCTATTACGATAAGGCAATTGAGGATGCTGCCTGGATCTTTGATTTTGAGTCCGCGGATAACTATGATTATAACTATCAGTATGACGGTGGAGCGGATGTGGGAAAATTGTTGGGAATTTCGACTTCTGCGAATATTTTCAAGGCAAAAAAGGCAGACAATGAGCTGATTAAAGCAGTTTCGATTTCTCTTTCCAAAGATGCCAGTGTCCCATATACGATTAGTGTATATACCAATCTGACAAACCTGCATAATCCTAAGAGCGGCGTGCTTGCTGCGAAGGTATCCGGTACGACAACCTATGCCGGAACCCATACCATCAGGCTGGATAAAGCGGTATCCGTACCCAAAGGAACCTACTATGCTGTTGTGGTAAATCTGCAGAAAAGCGGTGCCGGACTCGATATGGAATATGCAGTCAGTGACAGCAGTTTGACCAGCAGGGTATATTGTGATTATAATCAGAGTTTTCTCTATCGTTACGGCAGCTGGGAAGATGTGGCGGATGTAAGCACCAGTTACGGCGGCAGAATCGGAAACATCTGTATCAAGGCATATGCGGACAATGCAGGGACAAGTATCGGTGCGGTAAAGAATATAAAAGCGGTCCGAAGTGCAAAAAATGCGGTACGCATTTCCTGGAGCAAAACGGCAGGTGCGAAAGGGTATGAAATTTATCAGGCATCCAGCAAGAATGGAACCTATAAAAAGATTGCAACAACGACATCCGCAAATTATAAAATTAAGACAACTTCAAATAAGTCGGTATATTATAAAGTACGCGCTTATAAGACAACGCAAGGCGTTCGGATCTGCGGAAAATTTTCCGGATCTGTCGCTGTGAAACGTTAAAAGAAAGGAAAAAGAATGACCATTTTAATCAAAGGGGGACATGTCATCAATCCGGCAACACAGATGGATGAGGTGGCAGATGTCCTGATCAAAGATCAGAAGATAAAAAAGATTGGAAAAGAACTTCCGGAAAAAGAAGCCGAACGTGTGATCAATGCGGACGGATGTTATGTGATGCCGGGATTTATTGATATGCATGTACATTTCCGCGATCCGGGATTGGAACAGAAAGAGGATATTTATACCGGGATGCAGGCCGCTGCGCATGGTGGATATACGACAGTGCTGACCATGCCAAATACGAAGCCGGTAGCAGACAATCCGGATATTGTCAATTATGTGCACAACAAAGCAAAGTCCGGGAACTGTATTCATGTCCTGCAGGTTGGTGCGGTGACAAAGGGACAGCAGGGAAAAGAGCTTGCGGATATTGAAGGAATGGTTAAGGCAGGAAGTCCGGCAATCAGCGAGGACGGAAAATCTGTCATGGATGCCGCTTTGTATCGGGACGGTATGCTTGAGGCAGCGCGTCTGGGCATTCCGGTACTTGCCCATTGCGAAGATATCCATATGGTACGCGGAGGTGTCATGAATGCCGATGCAAAAGCGAAAGAACTGGGACTTCCGGGAATTACCAATTCCGTGGAGGACGTGATTGTTGCAAGAGATATTATTCTGGCAAAAGATACCGGGGCACAGCTTCATCTGTGTCATTGTTCCACAAAGGATTCCGTGCTCATGGTAAAAGTGGCAAAGGAAGAAGGCGTCCGGGTGTCGGCAGAAGTGTGTCCGCATCACTTTACGCTGTCCACAGACGATATGAAAGAAGCGGATACCAATTACAAGATGAATCCGCCACTCCGCACAAAGGAAGATGTGAAAGCACTGCGTGAGGGATTGCGGGATGGCATTATGGAAGTGATTTCCACAGACCATGCGCCACACACGTTTGAAGATAAAAACCGTTCGATGCAGGAAGCACCATTTGGAATTGTCGGACTGGAAACCGCCGCATGTCTTACACATAATGAACTGGTACTCGGTGGATATCTGACGCCGATGCAGATGGCAGCGTGTATGAGTTACCATCCGGCACAGATTGTCGGTATTGATAAGGGAGATATCCAGCCGGGAAAAGCGGCAGATGTCGTGATCTTTGATCCAGAGGAAACCTACCGCATTGACAAAAACACATTTGCTTCCAAGGGAAGAAATACACCGTTTGACGGGAAAGAAGTTACGGGACGTGTAAAGTGCACGATCTGTGACGGCGAAGTTGTATTTAATGAATTAAATAAGTAATAAATTAAGAAGGGAAATCAATCACATGATCAACAAATTAGTAGAAAAAATTAAAAAGACCAACGCACCTATCGTTGTGGGACTCGATCCGATGCTTTCTTATGTGCCGGAGCACATACAAAAAGCAGCGTTCGCTCAGTTCGGTGAGACGTTAGAGGGAGCAGCAGAAGCCATCTGGCAGTACAATAAAGCTATTGTCGATGCAACATACGACCTGATTCCTGCAGTGAAGCCGCAGATCGCGATGTATGAGCAGTTTGGTGTGGCCGGTGTAGCGGCATTCCAGAAGACGGTAGATTACTGCCACGAGAAAGATCTGGTTGTGATCGGAGATGTAAAGCGTGGGGATATCGGTTCCACATCCGCAGCCTATGCGACCGGACATCTCGGAAAAGTACAGATCGGAAGCAAAACATATACCGGTTTTAATGAGGATTTTGCTACAGTAAATCCATATCTGGGAACCGATGGTATCAAGCCGTTTGTGGATGTATGCAAAGAAGAAAAGAAAGGAATCTTTATTCTCGTAAAGACCTCCAATCCATCCAGCGGAGAGTTCCAGGATCGTCTGATCGACGGTCGTCCGCTGTATGAACTGGTTGGTGAAAAGGTAGCAGAGTGGGGAAGCGAATGTATGGGAGATTCCTACAGCTATGTTGGAGCAGTTGTCGGAGCAACGTATCCGGAGCAGGGGGAAATTCTTCGTAAAGTGATGCCGAAATCGTTCATTCTGGTACCGGGTTATGGTGCACAGGGAGGACAGGGCAAGGATCTGGTACATTTCTTTAATGAGGATGGATTAGGAGCAATTGTAAACTCTTCCCGTGGTATCATCTGTGCTTACAAACAGGATAAGTATAAAGAGCAGGGAATGACACCGGAGAACTTCGCAGATGCCTCCCGTCTGGCAGTCAAAGATATGATCGCAGACATATCCGGAGCACTTGCACAGAGATAAAAATAAAGTCGTGATTTTACAAAAGGGAGACAGTTGGATTTTATGAGCGAAAAATTTCAGGAAAATGTTACGGTGCTGAAGCAGCAGTGCATCGGAAAAGATATCTATGACATGACAATCCAGACGAAGCATATTGCAGGACATGCAAAGGCAGGACAGTTTGTATCATTGTACAGTAATGATGCCAGCAAACTGCTGCCACGTCCGATCAGCCTGTGTGGGATTGATGCAGAGGCAGGAACACTTCGTCTGGTATACCGGGTAACGGGAGAAGGAACCGGAACGGAAGAATTCTCCCGGTTAAAAGCGGGCGATACGATCCGGGTACTGGGACCGCTTGGAAACGGATTTACCGTGGAGCCGGGAAAGAAAGCTTTCCTGATCGGCGGAGGAATCGGAATTCCTCCGATGCTTGAACTTGCAAAGAGCATCAAGGCTGCCGGCACCTGTGAATTTGTCAGTGTGATGGGATACCGGGATGCACAGACGTTTCTTCTGGATGAATTTAAAGAACAGGGAGACTGTTACGTGGCAACGGAAGATGGAAGTGTCGGTGCAAAGGGAAATGTGCTGGATGCTATGAAAGAGTATAAGTTAAATGCAGATGTAATATATGCGTGCGGACCGACACCGATGCTGCGGGCGTTGAAAGCGTATGCAGCAGAGCAGGGCATGACCTGTTATATTTCCATGGAAGAACGGATGGCATGCGGAATCGGTGCATGTCTGGCATGTGTGTGCAATTCCAAAGAAAAAGATGCACATTCCAATGTGAAAAACAAGAGAATCTGTAAAGAAGGGCCGGTATTTTTGGCTGAGGAGGTGGATCTGTAATGAATACAAGTGTGGAATTATGTGGTGTTACCTTAAAAAACCCGGTAATGACGGCATCCGGAACCTTTGGCTCCGGAGCAGAATACAGTGAATTTACAGACTTAAACCGGCTTGGTGCGGTGGTTACCAAAGGTGTGGCAAATGTACCGTGGCCGGGAAATCCGACTCCGCGTGTGGCAGAAGTCTATGGCGGGATGCTCAACGCCGTGGGATTGCAGAATCCGGGAATTGATCTGTTCTGTGAGAGAGATATTCCATTCCTGAAAAAATATGATACTAAAATTATTGTAAACGTATGCGGACACTCGACAGAGGAATATGTGGAAGTGGTAAAACGGCTGGCAGAAGAGCCGGTGGACATGCTGGAAATCAATATTTCCTGCCCGAACGTAAAAGAGGGTGGAATTGCTTTTGGACAGGATCCGAAAGCGGTAGAAGCAATCACAAAGGAAATGAAAAAGTATGCAAAACAGCCGGTGATCATGAAACTGAGTCCGAATGTCACAGACATCACAGAGATGGCGCGTGCAGCGGAAGCAGGTGGTGCGGATGCCCTGTCTTTGATTAACACGATCACGGGAATGAAGATTGATATCAACCGGAGAAAATTTGTTCTTGCAAACAAGACCGGTGGGATGTCCGGTCCGGCAATTCATCCGGTAGCCGTGCGTATGGTTTATCAGACGGCACAGGCAGTAAAGGTTCCGATCATTGGAATGGGAGGAATTATGAATGCTGCAGATGCGATTGAGATGATACTGGCGGGTGCGACAGCTGTATCTGTCGGCACCGCCAATTTCCGGAATCCGGCAGTGACCATGGAAATTGTAGAAGGCATTGAGCGCTACATGGAAAAATATCATGTGAGCGATATCAAAGAACTAATCGGTGCCGTTTCGGAATAAAGATATGGTAACTGCTTACTGTTTTTGAATATATTGTACCAGGGATTTCATTTTGGCAGCAATGTTTTCCAGAATCTGTGTGTTTACGGTCTCTGCATCCATTGTTTCGGATGCATGGGCGGTCAGTTCTTCAGAAACTGCGGAAATTGTCTGTACGGAATCTGAAATTGCCTGATTAGAGTTACGCAGATCTGTGGTATTGCTGGTCAGTTCCTCGATACTGTTCTGAATGGAAACAGAATTTCGCTGGATGACAGAAAAGCTTTCGGCAGTATTCTGCGTACTTTCTTTTTATGATTCGCGCATTGAAAACCCACCGGAAGTATGCTAAAATTTAATAGAAAACTGCGAAATAACAAGGGCAGAATGCCTTTTGATACAGGAGGAAAGTATACAATGGAAAGTTACAAGAGTGAGTTCATTGAGTTTATGGTAGAGAGTGATGTTCTCAAATTTGGCGATTTTACACTGAAGAGTGGAAGAAAATCGCCATTTTTTATGAATGCAGGTGCATACGTGACAGGTTCCCAGTTAAAGAAACTCGGAGAGTATTATGCAAAGGCGATCCACGCCAGTTACGGGGATGATTTTGATGTGTTATTCGGACCGGCATACAAGGGAATTCCACTGGCTGTTGTTACCGCAATTGCATTCAGTGAATTGTACGGAAAAGAGATCCGTTACTGCAGTGACCGCAAGGAAGCCAAGGATCACGGGGCAGACAAAGGCGGATTTTTAGGAAGTAGCTTAAAAGATAAAGACCGCGTGGTGATGATCGAGGATGTGACGACATCCGGCAAGTCCATGGAAGAAACTGTTCCAAAAGTACGTGGGGCTGCAAACGTTGAGATCGTTGGTCTTATGGTCAGCTTAAACCGCATGGAAGTCGGACAGGGCGGCGTAAAGAGCGCACTCGATGAAATTCATGAGAAATATGGTTTTGAAGGAAAAGCAATTGTTACCATGGAAGAAGTGGTAGAACACTTATATAATCGGGAATGTCAGGGCAGAATTGTAATTGATGACACGATCAGGAAAGCAATCGATGCCTATTATGAGCAGTATGGATGCAAATAAGCAAAAAGGTTGTAGGAAAGAGAGACGCATATGAGAAACCGGAGAAGACGTGGCTATAAGTTTACCGAGAAAAAACATTCCAGACAGGGAATACTGGCCACGGTATTAGCACTTGCTCTTCTGGTATGGTATCTTGTGTTCCTGAAGCTTGCTTTTCAGGGAGGCGGTTCGCTGTCTGCTTATTATGGGAGCGCAGGAGTCGTTGCGATGATCGCAACATTTGTTGTTCTTGTCATCGCAGCCAAAAGTCTGCGGGAAGAAGATTCCTTCCAGTTGTTTCCGAGACTGGGACTGGGACTGACCCTTTTGGATATGGTATGCTGGATCGGAACCTATATCTGGGGATTTTTGAGCTAAAAATTATAAGAAGGAAACAAACTATGAGCTTTAGAGAGATCAATCACAAAAATAACGAGGAATACTGGGAACGGCTGGAACTTGTGATGGAGCGCATTGAGGCGGTCAGCGAGGAGGAAGCCTCCAGTGTGGAAGAACTGTACCGGGGATATTTCTTTGAAATGTCGGAACTGTTTCTGGTTTTGTATAAATTAGCAGAAGCGTCCCTGAGTGGAAAACTGGCAGAAATTTCCACGCTGGAAGGGAAAAAGATCAATCGCCGTCTGTATCTGGATGTGCAGGAAGATTATGCGGACAGTTATGCAAACCCGGCATATGCCGTCAGTAAGATGGGCTGGGAATACGGACCGCTGCTCTCGGCATTGGATGCCAGACTGCATGGAATTTATACCAGCTGTATGGAAGGAAATATCCGTTATCTGTGTATTTATGCGGAACTATTTGTGGAAATTTACAACTGTTTTGAGGATGCACAGAATCTGAATGTGCACGAGATCAGAAAATGCATGTATTCTTTTATGCATGATTACACAGAAATTTTTAATGCGGATGCGATCTGCAGACTGATCGATCCGGAATATGATTATTTCACCCAGATCGTGATGGAAGCGGAGCTGGATCATCCGGCATATCTGTACCGTTATGGTCTGTATATCGGAAAAGATGAGACGGAGTCCGCACATTTTCTGCATTCCTTGACAAAGCAGCAGATGCAGGCAATGGCGGATACATTTACCGAAGGATACCGGATCGGATTTGAAACAACCGGAAAAGATATTTCTAAAAAGTCGGTAGTGGAGATCCGTTATCCGCTGGGATTCGAGCGGATGGTACGCGCCGCTGTACACAATTTTAAAAAGATCGGATTGCAGCCGGTGCTGCGTCCGTACTCTATTTCCCTGAACAAGCAGTTTACTTACGATCACAAAGAGGACCGCGGGCTGTGGCTGGATAAGGCACTCATCGAGCGGGGACTCGAAGTTGACCGTACTGTCTGGGAAAAACACAAAGCGATTGCTCCAAATTACGGAGGACCGGCAGTGATCGAAATTTTCGGGACAAAGCCGTTTTCGCCGGAGCAGAAAGAGGAGCGCGTTACCTATACCGACAAACAGAGGGAAATCGATGTGTATGAGCGCAGCGAGAAGAGCCAGCTGATCAATCATTACATTCACGGGGAGGAACGCAGTTTTACGATTATTGCTTACCCGGTTCCGTCCATCGGAGAAAAATACGAAGAAATCTTTGCGGAAACGGTGCATATCAATACGCTTGATTATATGCTTTACCGCAATATGCAGCAGAAGATCATTGATGTGCTGGATACGGCGGACCGTGTGCACATCAAAGGCTGTAACGGAAACCGCACGGATCTGTATGTAAAGATTCATCCGCTTTCCGATCCTGCCAAAGAGACCGCATTTGAAAACTGTGTGGCAGATGTCAATATTCCGGTCGGGGAAGTGTTCACATCTCCGGTATTGCAGAAAACAGAAGGAAAGCTGCACGTCACACAGGTCTATCTGGGGGAATTCCTTTTCAAGAATCTGGAACTGGATTTTGAAAACGGAAGAATTACAGCTTATTCCTGTACAAATTTTGATTCTGAGGATGAAAACCGCAAGTATATAGAGGACAATATTCTGTTCCATCACAAAACACTTCCGATGGGAGAGTTTGCAATCGGAACAAATACCACCGCATACCGGATGGCACGGAAATATCAGATCGCGGATAAGCTTCCGATTCTGATTGCGGAAAAGACAGGTCCGCATTTTGCGGTCGGAGACACCTGTTACACGTACGATGAGGACAACATGACATACAATCCGGATGGAAAAGCGATCATCGCAAGGGACAATGAAATTTCGATCCGGCGCAAAGAAGATATTTCAAAAGCATATTTTAACTGTCATACCGATATTACGATTCCGTATGATGAGTTAGGAGCGATTACGGTAGTACGTGCAGATGGCACGACGACAGATATTATAAGAAACGGGCGGTTTGTCGTTCCGGGAACGGAACCGTTAAATGAGCCGCTGGATGCAATGGAACCATAAATTTTTTCACATATAGGAGGATATTTAAAATGGCACAAGTAGGAATTGTAATGGGCAGTGATTCAGATATGCCGATCATGGCAAAGGCAGCAGACATCTTAGACCAGCTGGGCGTCAGCTATGAGATGACGATCATTTCCGCACACCGCGAGCCGGATGTATTTTTTGAATATGCAAAGAGTGCGGAGAAAAAAGGATTTAAAGTGATTATCGCAGGTGCAGGTATGGCAGCACATCTGCCGGGCATGTGCGCAGCAATCTTCCCGATGCCGGTCATCGGAATCCCGATGCACACCACTTCTCTTGGCGGAAGAGATTCCCTGTACAGTATCGTGCAGATGCCGACCGGTATTCCGGTAGCAACCGTAGCAATCAACGGTGGAGCAAATGCCGGTATTCTTGCAGCAAAGATTCTTGCAACCAGTGATGCGGATTTACTTGCACGCCTGAAAGAGTATTCTAAAAACTTAAAAGAGCAGGTTGAGGCAAAGGATGCCAGATTGCAGGAAGTGGGATATAAGAACTACTAATTAGATTTATTAACATTTATGATTGGTAAAATCGAAAAATACCCGATATACTATAAGCGACAATAATAGATTAAAACACAGATATTAGGAGGAAAAATAAATGGATTACAAGAACGCGGGCGTAGATATCGAAGCAGGATATGAGTCAGTGGAACTGATGAAGAAGTTTGTAAAGGGAACCATGCGTCCGGAGGTATTAGGCGGACTTGGCGGATTTTCCGGTGCTTTTTCGCTGGATGCGATCAAGAATATGGAAGAGCCGGTTCTTTTATCCGGAACCGATGGATGCGGAACCAAGGTAAAACTGGCTTTCCTGATGGACAAGCATGATACGATCGGTATTGATGCCGTTGCAATGTGTGTCAACGATGTAGCCTGTGCCGGTGGTGAACCGTTATTTTTCCTGGATTATATTGCATGTGGAAAAAATTATCCGGAGAAAATTGCAACGATCGTAAGCGGTGTGGCAGAGGGGTGTAAGCAGTCCGGATGTGCACTGATCGGTGGAGAGACTGCAGAGCATCCGGGACTGATGCCGGAGGATGAGTATGATCTGGCCGGATTTACCGTAGGTGTGGTTGACAAGAAGGATATCATTACCGGAGAAGACGTAAAAGCCGGGGATGTGCTGATCGGTATGGCAAGTTCCGGTGTACATTCCAATGGATTTTCTCTCGTGCGCAAGATTTTCCGTATGGACAAAGAAACCTTAAATACATATATTGATGAGCTTGGAACAACGCTTGGCGAGGCTCTTCTTGCTCCGACCCGTATCTATGTAGGCGCATTGAAGTCTATCAAGAACGCTGGAGTACGTGTGAAAGCCTGCAGCCATATTACCGGTGGTGGTTTCTATGAGAATATTCCACGTATGCTTCCGGAAGGAAAGCATGCCGTAGTGGAAAAGAACAGCTACCCGGTTCCTCCAATCTTTACCCTTATGGCAAGAGAGGGAAATGTAGATGAGCATATGATGTACAATACTTACAACATGGGACTTGGAATGGTTCTTGCAGTCGATCCGGCAGACGTGGACAAGACGATGGAAGCAATCAAAGCAGCCGGAGATACTCCATATGTGGTTGGTAAGATCACAGACGGAGAGAAGGGTGTAACATTATGCTAAAAATCGCAGTATGTGTATCCGGCGGCGGAACCAATCTGCAGGCCATTATCGATGGAATTGAACAAAAAACAATCACAAATACAGAGATTGCGGTAGTGATCAGCAATAATCCGGGAGCATACGCTTTGAAACGTGCAAAAAAGCACGGAATTGAGGCAGTATGCATCAGCCCGAAGGAGTATGAGAGCCGTGCGGCATTTAATGAAGATTTTCTGCGCAGACTTGATGCGTATGAGGTGGATCTGGTTGTGCTGGCAGGATTCCTTGTCGTCATTCCGGAACAGATGATTGCAAAGTACAGAAACCGCATCATCAATATTCATCCGTCTTTAATTCCGTCTTTCTGTGGAACCGGATATTATGGGCTGAAAGTGCATGAAGGTGCACTTGCCCGCGGAGTCAAAGTCACAGGTGCCACCGTGCATTTTGTGGATGAGGGAACGGATACCGGTCCGATCATTCTGCAGAAAGCGGTAGAAGTGCAGGAGGGCGATACGCCGGAGATCCTGCAGCGCCGTGTCATGGAGCAGGCAGAGTGGAAGATTATGCCACAGGCGATCGACCTGATCGCAAATGGAAAAGTGACGGTGACGGGCAAAACCGTACATATCAGTAAATAGGAAATGCATCACATATAGGAGGATAATCATGAAAGTTCTTGTAATTGGAAGCGGTGGACGTGAGCATGCAATCGTAACAAGTGTTGCCAGAAGTCCGAGAGTTGACAAAATATATTGTGCACCTGGAAATGCAGGAATTGCAGCTTTGGCAGAGTGTGTGCCGATCGGAGCCATGGAGTTTGACAAGCTCGTTGCATTTGCAAAGGAGAAATCCATTGATTTTACCATTGTTGGTATGGATGATCCGCTGGTTGGCGGAATCGTGGATGTCTTTGAGGCAGAGGGCTTAAAGGTATTCGGACCGCGCAAAAATGCAGCGATTCTGGAAGGATCGAAAGCATTCTCCAAGGATCTGATGAAAAAGTATCATATTCCGACGGCTGCTTACGAGAACTTTACCGATCCGGAAGAAGCTTTAAAATATCTTGAGACGGCAAAGATGCCAATCGTGTTAAAGGCAGACGGTCTGGCACTCGGAAAGGGTGTGCTGATCTGTAATACACTCGAAGAGGCAAAAGAAGGCGTGCGTACGATCATGGAAGATAAGAAATTCGGAAATGCCGGAAATACGATGGTAATCGAAGAATTTATGACCGGACGTGAAGTATCGGTTCTGACCTATGTGGACGGAAAGACCATCCGCATCATGTCTTCCGCACAGGATCACAAACGTGCCAAGGATGGAGATCAGGGACTGAATACCGGCGGTATGGGAAATTTCTCTCCAAGTCCGTTCTATACAAAAGAAGTAGATGAATTCTGTAAGAAGTATATTTATCAGCCAACTGTAGATGCTATGGCTGCGGAGGGAAGACCATTTACCGGAGTTATTTTCTTCGGACTGATGCTGACAGGGGAAGGACCAAAGGTTCTTGAGTACAATGCCCGTTTTGGAGATCCGGAGGCACAGGTCGTTCTTCCACGTATGAAAAATGATATCATTGATGTCATGGAAGCATGTGTCGATGGAAAACTTGACACGATTGATCTGCAGTTTGAGGACAATGCAGCTGTCTGTGTTGTACTTGCATCTGACGGATATCCGGTTTCCTATGAGAAAGGATTCCCAATCAGCGGACTTGAAAAGTTCGAGGGCAAGGATGATTACTTCTGTTTCCATGCAGGAACTGCATTCGATAAGGAAGGACGCATCGTAACAAACGGCGGACGTGTCCTTGGCATTACTGCAACCGGAAAAGATTTAAAAGAAGCAAGAAAGAAAGCCTATGAGGCAACCGAATGGGTGGATTTCGCAAATAAGTATATGCGCCATGATATCGGAAAGGCAATTGACGAGGCATAATGAAAAAAGGAATCATATTTGATATGGACGGAACACTCTGGGATTCCGCTGCGGAAGTGGCAGAGTCCTGGAATGAGACCGTAAAAAGAGCCGGCTACGACAGAAAACCGATTACGGTAAAGGACATCCAGTCAGTAATGGGAAAGACGATGGATGTGATCGCACGGATTCTGTTTCCGGATCTGGAAGAAGGCGAACGCCAGAAACTTCTGGCACAGTGTGGGGAAGAAGAAAATGAATATCTCCGGATACACGGAGCAACTCTCTACCCGGATATCCGCAGGACAATGGAACAGTTGAAGAAAAAATATCATCTGTATATTGTAAGCAACTGCCAGTCCGGATATATAGAGGCTTTTCTGGATTATTACAAACTGCACGATCTGATAGAGGATACTGAGTGCTACGGAAATAATGAAAAATCAAAAGGAGAGAATATCGCGTTACTGTACAGGCGGAATGCATTGGATGATGCGGTATATGTAGGTGATATTCAGGGAGATTACGATGCAAGCATGGATGCGGGGGTTAAATTTATTCATGCGGCATACGGGTTTGGTACAATAGAAGACAAGGTTCCTGAAATTCACAAATTCTGTGAATTGGAGAACGTGGCAGATCAGGTTCTGCTGTAGATAAGAGGTTACTATGCGGGAGCAGAAAGAACAGGAAAAGCAAAATGAACTTCTCAGGGTGGTTGCAGAGCAAAACCATGAGAGATTGATAGAATATGATGTAAAAGAAGACCGGGCAGTGGTTTATGCGATAGAAAATGACCGGTTCGAGGTCCTTTTTGATATCGAAGATTATGTAAAGAAGAACCATTATGGATCTGTTTTTATTGATCCGGAAGATAAAAAGGTATTTCGCAGAGCGATGCATGCCTGCCTGCAAAAAGAAGGGACTGTTACGGTCGATGTCCGTTATTGCGAAAAAGAAAATCAACCGGAATGGTACCGTTTTTATCTGGTGAGTATTGCGGAAGAAGATGGAAAAACAGACCGTATGGTGGGGCGTTTTTGCTGTGTGCAGCAGGAGAAAGCCATCACGGAACGCATGCGGCGCCGGGCAGAGATTGATGTACTGACGAATGTGTATAACCATAAGGCATTTGAGGAATACTGCGCAAAAGAGCTTGCGGAATGTACAACAAATGCCTTATTTGTCATGCTTGATATTGATGATTTTAAAATGATCAATGATACGCAGGGACATGCGGTAGGGGATATGGTCTTAAGCCAGACCGGAAGTATTTTAAGTGAAGTGACCGGTGACCGGGGAATTGTCGGCAGGCTTGGGGGAGATGAATTCGCGGTGTTTGCTTCCGGCTTTCAGAATTCTGTTGAAATGGAAGAATTTTGTGTCTCCCTGCGTGAAAATTTGAAAAAGATTATCTTTGATATGGAATATTCCGTATCTATCGGTGCTGCGAAACTGGATGGACGAAGAATCAGTTTTCCGGATTTTTATTATGAGGCAGACCGGGCAGTTTACGCGGCGAAAAGAGGCGGAAAAAACCGGATTGTTTTTTATGATCAGATCAAAGAAAATCAGGAGCCGGAAACGGCAGATCCGGTGGAACCGATTCTCGCACAAGGCAATGAAAAATCCATGTTAAGACAGCTCCGTACCTGTATGGAAGCGCTTGGAAGAGAGGGAATCGGAGATGCCCTTATGCAGACATTTGAAGCGCTGCGCCAGTATTTTGACGCGGACTGTGTTGTGCTTGCCTATGCAAAAGAGGGCGGTATCCGCTATGTGGAAGAGTGTCACAGGGATACGGCACAGATGATGGCAAGACTTGTGACCGAAGGAATTGAGTCCGGAGAGGCAGAAGGTGTTATTCAGGAAATAGGACAACTCGGGGACGTGGTGATTCCGGATATCAAGTCGCTGAGAGAAAGTCATCCGGTGATCTATGAATATCTGGCAGAACTACGTGCATGGTCTGCAGCCGGGATTTCTTTGTATACCGGAGATCATCTGCTTGGAATTTTAATGGTTTTAAACCCACACAGACACCTCGAGGAGGCCGATGTTCTTTCCATGCTTGGTGCGACACTTGCTGCGCGGATTGAACTTCGCAATCTGCAGGAACAGCAGGAATATGACCGCACACATGACAAACTGACAGGTCTCTGGAACCGGGAGGGACTGTCGGTTATGGCACGCACTGGGGAGGACAATATGTTCTGTTCACTTGGCGTGATCACAACCGATGTGATCCATCTGTCGGAGATTAATAAACAGTTTGGCTATATCAGCGGCAACCGCAAACTGATGGAAGTTGCGGATCTATTGAAATCCATGTTTCCCAATTACCGGATTTACCGGTATGATGAGGATGAGATGCTGGTTTTGTGTATCAACATTAAACGGCAGGAAATGGAGCAGCAGGTGGAAAATCTGCAGAAAAGGCTTGCCGGACTTGGCTTTGGCGTGGCGATGGGATACAGCTGGAGTGCACATCCGCAGACACGCAGCCAGATTGCAGAGGCAGAGGTTCTTATGAGCAACGATAAGCTTAAGCTGATGCATGGCACAACCGTGATGAAGCGCATGGAGCAGAGCGTGATAGATGAGATCAACGATCTGATGGAGCGTGGAAGGTATCTGGTATATCTGCAGCCGAAAGTGGATATCCACACAGGGCGCACAGAGGGCGCGGAGGCACTGATCCGGCAGCTGGATGATGAACTGGGCATTGTGGGACCGGGGATGTTTATTCCGGTGCTGGAACATTACAATCTGGTGCATATGATTGACCTGTTTGTTCTGGACGAAGTATTTCGTTATCAGAAGGAACAGATCCGGGAAGGACATCGTACGGTGCCAATATCCGTGAATTTCTCGAAGATGACGATCATGTATCCGGAACTTATTGAAAAAGTAACGCAGATGGTTCAAAAATATGACATTCCGGTGGAACTGATCCATATTGAGGTGACGGAGACCGTGGGAGACATGGATCATGTTCTGATTGAAAATGTTGCAAACAGCCTCAAAGAACTCGGATTCAGACTGTCAATGGATGATTTCGGAAGTCATTATTCCAATCTTGCGGTACTGATCCAGTATGATTTTGATTCTGCAAAGATTGACCGGTCCATGGTAACCGAAATTACCAATAACCGTAAAAGCCGGATTCTCCTCGACTATATGACTTCCATGATCAATGATCTGGGAATTCACTGTATCGTCGAGGGAATCGAGACAAAAGAGCAGGTAGATATTTTAAAGAAAACAAAGGCAGAGATGATCCAGGGATTTTACTTTGGAAAACCTGTGCCAAAAGAAAAATTTTATGAAGCCTTTATCGCAGAGTAGTGGAGCATATCACACAAACGTCAGGCTGCTGCTGACGCAGAGTGCTCCGTACCCGCTCTGCGGATTGGGGTAGGAAACGGAAAATGGAAGCTGTCTGGCACCTCGGATCAGATATGCTTTCATTTTTTCGCCATATAGAAAGGGATCATTGTTCTGTAGAATGCCCCACTGCATGAGCAGTGCGCAGCTGCCGCTTACAAAAGGAGCAGCCATGGAGGTGCCGCTTTGGGATTCGTAACCGCCCCCGACAGCACAGCTGGTGATGTCGACACCGGGAGCGACCAGATCCGGTTTGACCTGTCCGGTATTCCAGGTATATCCTCTGCCGGAAAAAGGGGCGAGCGTATTGGTGGAAGAATCGTAGGCACCGACGGTAATGACATTTCCGGCGGTGGAAGGTATCGTGAGAGTGGTTTCCGTTGTCGGCGTGAGAAATTGTGTGGCAGTCCCGCGGATAGCGGCCGCCGGCATCCACAGATCAATAATTCCTTCGATGACAGACCGTGCTTCTGCGGTAAAAAACCAGACACCTCCCGAAATATAGTCCCGCCGCGGCAGCAGATCGATGGAAATTTCCTGATACAGACTATAAGGGGAGGGAAGTCCGTAGTACACCAGAATCTGTGTGGTGCCAAAGGAAAAGCGCCAGCTGCCGGGCTGATTGGGAATTTTAAATGAGGTTCCGAGTCCCGGAGGAGTCAGCTGAAAACGAATATCATCCCAATAATTTTTCCAGATCTGAATCGAAAGAGAAGATTCATAATTTCCAACGGCAAATTCAATTCTGGCAGATTCTAAAGAAGCCAGTCGGGCGCTGGCATGCCCGCCGTTGTTTCCCTCATTTCCACTTCCGACAACAATATTAATGCGTCCGAGGTTTGAGACATAGTCCAGGTAGGTTTCCAGAAGGGATGTTCCGCTGTGGGAGCCGTAAGTATTTCCAAAACTCAGGTTGATGACAAGAGGCACGGTATGTTCGATGGCATATCTTACGGAAAAATCGACCGCCTGCATCAGTTCGATCGTGTTTGGAAATCCCTTTGGATCGGGCGAGCCGAGTTTGACGGCAAGAAGTGAGGATTCCGGGGCAACTCCGCGGTAGAGTCCGCCGGAGGCACGGCCGTTTCCGGCGGCAATACCGGTGACATGGGTTCCGTGCCCCGTGACATCCGTGCTGGGTACAAGTTTCATGCGCTGCTCAAAAGTGTCTGCCTGAAGTGCCGCATTGATCTGTTCCGGAGAAAAAAGCGTACCCTGTGAATAACCGGCGGGGGCAGAGCGTCCAGCAGAAGGATCAGCGAGGATGGTCTGGTCCCAGAGAGCAACCAGCCGTGTGGTTTTGTCCGGATTGCAGAAATCGGGATGCGCATAGTCAATACCGGAGTCTATCACAGAAATCAGAATGCCTTTTCCGGTCAGACCATAGCTGCTGTTTTCCTGAATGGCACTCAGACAGGAAGCCTGCCGGGCGGAAACAATCTCAAAGAAAAGCTGCCTTGGACGTTCTATGTAGATTACCTGTGGAAAAGAGGCAAGCCTTGGAATGTCATCTTCGGAGATCCTTACAATTGCGTAATTTCCAAGGAGAAAGGTAAAGGAAGAGGAAGGAAATTCATTCTGTAACGTCTGTGGAGAACCGCTGTACAGAACAATCAGATCCCAGAACCCGTCAGCGCTGCTTCCTGTGGACAGATCATCGGAAGCGTTTCGTTCGGCAGGAGTTGCCTCAAGCGAAGCGCGCAGAGAAACATCAATTTTCTGATTGAAGTCCATCGTATTCATATTATCCATAAAATCGTACCGTCTGATGTATTTTGATAGATACATCTATAGCTTTTTAATGAAAATTTATGTACAATAAGGACATATTATGCTTAATAGAAACCACGAAAAGCAAAGGAGATTTTATGTACGCTGATGAAAATGTAATCAAGATCAAGCATGCGGTTCTGCATGAAGTTGCAAAACTTGCATTTGAAGGGACTCTTGATGCGGAGAGAGACCACATCGCGGTTCGTCTGATTCCGGGCCCGACACCACAGTTCCGCTGTTGTATCTACAAAGAAAGAGAAATTATCCGCCAGCGTGTCCGTCTTGCAGAGGGCAAAGCCCCGGGACCGGAGGATAATGGAAACGTGATTCAGGTAATCAGTGCAGCCTGTGAGGACTGCCCGATTTCCAGCTATACCGTTACAGAAAACTGTCAGAACTGTATGGGAAAGGCATGTATCAATGCATGTAAATTCGGTGCCATTGAGGCGGGACGTCATCGTTCCCATATCGATCCGCAGAAATGTAAAGAGTGTGGACGCTGTGCAGCTGCATGTCCTTACAATGCAATCGCGCATTTGAAGAGACCATGTAAGTTTGCATGTCCGGTCAACGCTATTACATACAATGAATACGGTATTTCCGTGATTGATGATTCCAAGTGTATCCGCTGCGGAAAATGTATCCACAGCTGTCCGTTCGGAGCAATCGGATCTAAGACATCTATGGTTGATGTCATCAATGCCTTAAAGTCTGATAAGAAGGTATACGTGATCGCAGCACCTGCTACCGAGGGACAGTTTGGTGCAAACATCACAATGGGAAGCTGGAAGAAAGCTATGCAGGAAGTGGGATTCAACGGATTTATCGAAGCTGGATTAGGTGGAGATATGACCGCTGCTTCCGAAGCCGCAGAGTGGGTAGAGGCATACAAGGCAGGAGAGAAGAAAGTGACTTCCTGCTGCCCTGGATTTGTCAATATGGTGCGTCTGCACTTCCCGGAGATGGCAGACAAGATTTCCACAACCATCTCTCCAATGTGTGCAGTATCCCGTATGATCAAAGCACAGGATCCGGATGCTGTGACCGTATTTGTCGGACCATGTGTAGCAAAGAAGTCTGAAGTTGTCGATCAGAAGATCGAGGGCAATGCAGATTATGTACTGACATACAGTGAGATGCGTGCCATCATGAGTGCCAAGGGTGTAGAACTGCAGCCAAGCGATACCAGTTATCAGGAGTCTTCCGTATATGGCAAGCGTTTCGCAAACTCCGGTGGAGTTACCGCAGCAGTTGTCGAGAGTATGAAAGAGATGGAAGCCGGTATCGAGCCGAAAGTATGCAAGGCAAACGGTGCCGCAGAGTGCCGCAAGTTCCTGATGCTTATGAAGGCTGGCAAGCTGCCGGATGACTTCATCGAAGGTATGGCATGTGAAGGCGGCTGTGTCGGTGGACCAAGCTCCTTTAACGATATGCTTGTGACAAAGAAGTTCCGTGATGAACTTCTTCAGAAAGCAGATGATCGTCAGATTCTTGACAATTTGAAGAATTATCATATGGAAACATTCTCCATGCACAGAGAAGAAGAGTAATATTAAGATGGGGCCGTCGCTTGCGATGGTCTCGTTTTTTATTCCACAGTGGTTAAGGACAATAACAGATATATAGGTGATAGGATGCCCGCATATCTGGATGAAAAAACAGATATATAAAGCATTTGACAACAGAGTTAGTCTATGCTAACATAACATGTGTTATGGAAGATGAGCGCAGAAAACAGACCGAACAAAAGTTAATCAGGTTTGGCAAAGAAGAGTTCCTGAAAAAAGGATATGCAAAAGCCAGTCTCCGCGAGATCTGCAAAGCGGCCGGTGTGACGACGGGAGCATTTTATTTTTCTTTTGAAAATAAAGAGGCACTGTTATCCGCAATTTTAGATCCGGTGATTGCAGATTATGAGCATATGTGCAGCGAACTGGCACGCAGGGAAGAGGAAGATCCGGCTACTGCCGAGGATAATGACCGGCAGATTATGGAATACCTGTCCGGGCACTGTGAGGAGGCAATCATCCTTATGGAAAAAGCATCTGGCAGCCGCTACGAGGGGGTCCGGAAGCAGATTGATCTGCAGATGCAGGCGGCATTTACGAGTTACTTTTCGAAATTCATGGGGAGTGCCCCGGATGCCGAACTTATCCGGATTCTGGTTGCCATGCGGCTTCAGGGCTATATGGAGTTGATTAAAGGAGATTATACAGTGGAAGAACGGGTGCGGCTTGCAAAGGAAATCGGGATACATGCCGATGCAGGAACCATTGCATTAATTCAATATTTAAAGGAACAAAAAGAAGTCTATCGCAGATGATGCGGTAGGCTTTTTCTATTGCAAAACATAACAGTTTGGAAGATTTGTTATGCAGCTCATAAATCTGTGAAAATGTGAGGAGGAACAAAATGAACGAAAAAACAAATTATGGAAACTGGGTACCGGAGAAAGCCTTATATCTGCTGTTTGGATTGGCAGCGGTCTTTCTTACAATTACCGTACTGCTCGGGGTATTGGTACAAATACCTGTACTTACCATAATCATGGGAGTGGTGTTTGTAATGACTGTTATCATGGCGGTCTATATGCTGGTCTGTCATGAAACATTTGCGTTTGGAAAAGGCAATATGATGGCGGAGGTACACAGACATCTGGTAGAGCATCTGGAATGGAACGGGGAGGGAACATTACTTGATATCGGCTGTGGGGCGGCAGCGCTTACCGTCCGGTGTGCGAAGACCTTTCCAAAGGCGCAGATCACAGCAATGGATTACTGGGGTGCGGAGTGGAATTACGCAAAAGAACAGTGCGAAAAAAATGCGCGGATTGAGGGTATTGCCGATCGTGTCACGTTTCAAAAAGGAGATGCGGCAAAACTTGATTTTGCAGATGAAACGTTTGATGCAGCAGTGAGCAATTTTGTGTTTCATGAAGTGCATTCCGCAAAAGACAAACGTGATGTGGTAAGAGAAGCACTCCGGGTTGTAAAAAATGGCGGCGCTTTTTCTTTTCAGGATATGTTCTCACAGAAAGCATTGTACGGTGATATGGATGCATTTGTGAAACAATTAAAAGCGGAAGGAATTTCGGAAATTCACTATATCGGGAATCTGGAAAAGAAGCTTGATGCGATTCCGGGATATGTGACAACGCCATGGATGATCAGTGGCATGGGGATTATATACGGGAAAAAATAAAATTTTGCAATTCTAAAATTACACGTTGTGTAAATCGTTCTTGTATGATAGAATGTACACAACGTGTAATTTGTTTGGAGGATTTTATGGATAACAGTCATTTTACAGACAGTCAGCAGGTATTAAAACAATTGCGGCAGCAGATGGGGATGAACCGGAGAGAATTTTGTGAGACATTTGATATTCCCTACCGTACGGTGACGGAGTGGGAACTGGGGAACCGGAATGCGCCGGGGTATGTACTGCGGTTTCTGGAATATTATATACGGATTCAAAAACAAAATAATGCTATGCCACATACAAAAGATGAGAGGATCGAAACCGACCGGCTTCTGATTCGCCATTTTGTGATGGAGGATGCAAAGGCATGTCTGGATGGATGGGGGCAGGACAGCCATCTGGGCGCATTTATTGTTGGATATCCCATGGCTGGTGAGCAGATGCAGTCCTTTGTAAATGTACTGGCAGATAATGAGAACGCATGGCTTATTACAGAAAAACAAAGTGGAGCATGCATCGGATATGTTACGATGGATATTCCGTATCCACAGCTTGCAATTGGGGAGATCGGTTATGTGATTGGCGAGAAATACCAGAGGAAGGGCTATGCAAGTGAAGCATTGTTATGTTTACTAAAAGTATATTTGAAGGATAGAAAGTTATATATGGTAGAGGCAAAATACAATGAAGAGAATGTCTCATCAGCCCGGCTGTTGCATAAACTTGGGTTTAAAAAAGAGGCAGTATTAAGGGGGAGACGCATGAATTTACAGACGGGGGAGAGAAATAATTTGATTGTCTGTTCTGTTACGCAGGAAGAAATGAAGGAAAGACTGGAAAAGCTTTGTGGGGACTAAACTGCTGTGGTAAAATATAAAGCATAGACATTATAAAGAAACTGAGGAAGGGCGTGGGCAAATGCGCGAAGAGATATTAAGGAAGCGTTAAGGTTTTTTAAGGAAAAGAAGATAGTTTGCAGCAAATGAATGTGATATCGTAAACACATGGAACATGTTAGTAAGAAAAAGAAAGGGAAATGGTTATGTTAGAAGTTGTACATGTGACAAAACGATACCGTAAGGTGCTTGCAAATGATGATATCAATCTTACCATAGAGGATGGGCGCATCGGAGTACTGCTTGGACCTAACGGTGCAGGAAAAAGCACGATTATAAAATGTATTATGGGATTTCTGAAATATCAGGGACAGATACAGGTAAACGGTTTCGAAAATAAGTCCATCGAGGCGAAAAAGATCATGGGATATATTCCGGAAATTCCATCGTTGTATCCGAACCTGACTGTGGATGAACATATGGAATTTATTGCACGGGCATATAAATTAAAGGATTATAAAGCCTATAAAGATGCATTGCTGGAACGGTTTGATCTGACAGATAAAAAGAAAAAATTCGGGGATGAGCTGTCAAAAGGGATGCAGCAGAAACTGTCCATCTGTTGTGGACTTTTGCCGAGACCACGGCTGGTACTGTTTGATGAGCCAATGATCGGACTGGATCCACATGCCATCAAAGAACTGAAAAAGGTGTTTGAGGAATTGCGGGACAGTGGCTGCATGGTACTGGTCAGCACGCACATGATTGACAGTATGGAAGAATTATGGGATACCACTTATATCATGAAACAGGGGCGGGTAGCCGCTGTGGTTGAGCGTGAAAATTTAAAGGATAACAATAAAAGTCTGGAAGATATTTTCTTTGAGATTACAGAGGGCGCGGCTCTGGAGAGAGAGGTGTAGGCGATGCGGTTATGGGGTTATTATGCATGGCATACCTTTTGGAACACGATAAAAAAGATGTTTCGAAGTACATTTCTCGTGATCATTCTTGCCATTTTTGGATTTGGAATCATATTTGGACTGATTGCTGGCGTGGTCGGTTCCATGGTAGAAAAGCAACAGTCGGTGGAAACCGTGGAATCGTCTTCGGAGGCTGATCGCGTACAGGAAGAAGCAACGGAAGAGGAAGAAACGCAAAAAACGCCACAGGAGATTGCCGTAATCAAAACCTATGTGGAAGCCGGAGTGATGATTGTTTTTCTTGCGATATTACTTTGGGGAATGTATTCCGGTTCTAAGGATGGTACGGATATTTTCCAGATGGCAGACGTGAATCTGTTGTTTACGGCACCGATGAAACCACAGTCCGTGTTGATGTTTCGACTGAGTTTTCAGATGGTGGCAACAGTTTTCGCGTCCATATATCTGGTTTTTCAGATTCCAAATCTCGTTGTAAATATGGGATTGGGGGCATCGGCAGTTGTAGCCATTTTTGCAGGGTGGATTCTGCTTCTGGTGTTTCAGAGACTTATGATTGTATTGACATATACGGTCTGCACCACACACGAAAAATTAAAACCATATGTGTTTCCTTTGATCGTGGGAATTGTTGTACTGCTTGGAATGATTGCAGGAGGAACATATCTGGCGAATGGGCAGAACCTGCTTGAAGCAGCACATATGACTTTTGCCAGTCACTGGCTGCGGTATCTTCCGGTCATCGGCTGGTACAAAGGCATGATTATGTGTGCAGTGAATGGGGAACTGTTTTCGTTTCTGGTTTATCTGGGATTGCTGCTTGTAAGTGTGGCGGTATTGATTTTTGCCATCTGGCATATGAAAGCGGATTTTTACGAAGATGCGCTGGCTTCCGCGGGAAAACGTGCACAGATGCTTGAGGCAGCAAAAGAAGGACGGGTTATCGCAGGAAAAGCACATGCAAAAAAGCAGCAAAAGGAAGGAAACTTAAAGGGCTGGGGCGCATCCGTGTTTTTTACAAAGGAAATTTATTGCCGTAAACGTACGGCAAAATTTGGAATCATAACCAATACGATGCTGTTTTACCTGCTGGTCAGTGTCGGTATTTCCCTTTTTTGTGTCAGGATCATGGAGGTGTCCGGATTTCTGGTGCCGGGCTGTATTTTGTTTTTTGTACTTTTCTTCCGGAATATGGGAAATCCGATTGCACAGGAGACTGCGCGAAACTGGCTGTTTCTGGTGCCAGAGAATCCATACAAGAAAGTTTTCTTCGGAGTGCTTGCAGGAACATCCCTCTGCGCGATGGATCTGCTTCCGGCACTGGTGGTTTCGGCATTGCTTTTGCATGAAAAACCGGGAATTATGCTTCTGTGGTATCTGACGTATCTGGTGGCGGATTTTATGTTTTCGGAAGTTGGGCTTTTGCTGGAAGCTCTTGTTCCGGCGTCTGCGATGGATACGGTTAAGAGTATGATCCAGATTTTGCTGCGTTGCATTATTTTAGTAATTGTTGCCGTTTTTCTGGCAATTGGATATTTCTTTGGCGGAATTGCAGGGGCTTTAGTGTTTACCTGTGCAGCTTCTGCCGGAATCGGCGGAGCGATTTCACTGATTTATCCATGGATGCTGCATCAGGGCAGATAGGAGACTGCTCGCAGCTCATATAAAATAAAAGAAAAATTGCACTTGCCGAACATTTGTTCTTGTGATATGATGTAAAAAGAACGGATGTTCGGCATTTTTGCGGAGGGATACTGGATATGAGAGAAATTTTGCAGATGGATCGTATCATGGAAAAACTAACCATACTTTCGGCAGCTGCCAGATATGATGTTGCGTGTACTTCCAGCGGGGTGCAGCGTGGAGGAGATGGTACACATACGGGAAACGCATATGCAAGTGGAATCTGTCATGCATTTACCGGGGATGGGCGCTGCATTTCACTGCTTAAGATTTTATATACCAATGATTGTATCTATGACTGCAAATATTGCAGGAACCGTTGCAGCAATGATGTGAAGCGTGTCAGTTTTACACCGGAGGAAATCTGTAAGCTCACGATGGAATTTTACCGCAGAAATTATATCGAAGGATTGTTCTTAAGTTCCGGAATTTTACATTCTCCGGATTATACCATGGGACTTTTATATGAGACCCTTTATTTATTGCGCACAAAATATCATTTTAACGGATATATACATGTAAAAGGAATTCCGGGAGCATCAGCGGATCTGCTGGAATTAACGGGGTATCTTGCAGACCGCATGAGTGTAAATTTAGAACTTCCCACGGCCGATGCGCTGCGGCAGATTGCGCCTAATAAAGTGCGTAAAAACATCCTTTCCCCGATGCGCCAGTTACAGAATGGAATTCGGCAAAGCCGCGAGTTTCACGGGGTATCGAGTATGAAAAGCCGGATGTATCTGGATGAGAAAACCTATTATAACCAGATGGCAGAGATGAAGGAAAGTTATGCCCGTCTGCAGGACTACCACGACGGAATTGCTGCCATCCGGGAGCATAAAGCGCGACAGAGTGCAGTACAAAGCTGGGGAGAAGAAATTGCCGGTGGGGAGAATTCCAGCAGAGTGAGAAACGTGCAAAAGAAGCTTCCGCAGACAACGCGGGGATTGATGCGGCCGGATCATTATTTTGTGCCGGCAGGACAGAGCACACAGATGGTGATCGGGGCATCGGATGAAAGTGATTATCAGATCATTTCGGTTTCAGAAGCTTTGTATCAGAAGTTTGAGATGAAGCGGATATTCTATTCTGCATTTATCAATGTGAATCATGACAGTTCCCTGCCAGATTTGCCCGGACCACCATTGTTACGTGAGCACAGGCTCTATCAGGCAGATTTTCTGTTGCGGTTTTATGGATTCCGCGCAGATGAATTGCTGTCAGAGAAAAATCCGAATTTTAACGAAAAGATTGATCCGAAGTGTAATTGGGCAGTGCACCATCTGGAACTGTTTCCAGTGGAAATTAATCGTGCGGATTATTATACGCTGCTTCGTGTGCCGGGGATCGGAACCAAAAGTGCCCGCCGGATTATGGCGGCCCGGCGGTACGCAAAGCTGGATTTTTCAGATTTAAAGAAGATTGGTGTTGTTCTGAAACGTGCAGTGTATTTTATCACCTGTAAAGGAAAGATGATGTATCATACCCGTATGGAGGAAGGATATATTACACGGAATCTGATGTATCAGGAACGTCCGATGCAGATGCTGCTTTCGGATGGAACGGTGCAGACCTATGAGCAGTTATCACTGTTTGATGACAGGGGGAAAATTGTAGTATGAGTGAACAGATCGTGCTTCGATGTGAGGATTCTCTGGAAGGAATTTTTACAGCACTTTTCGATGCGTTTGTATGCAAAAATAAAATGAAAGCTCCTTATACAGACAGTATTTCCATTGCGGCCGGTGAAGGAGAAATGACTTTGTTTGCCAGGGAGATCGAAGTACAGACAGATGCGCAGAAAGTGCAGAAGACGGTTTACAGTATACAGTCGAGACTGGGGTATCCGGTGTATGATACACTGCTTCATGCATTATGCCATTTTGCAGAGGACCGGGGGACAGCAGTTCTTGGATATCTGGTGCGTGCATTTGCACAGGGACGCGGTATTTCCGATCAGCTTGCCGATCCGTTTGCACTTCGGGTGATGGAGTTGTCCCGCAAGGTAGACAATGAGCTGGATAAGCTGCTGGGATTTGTGAGATTTCAGGATCTGGGAAGTATTCTTGTGGCGCAGCTTGCACCAAAATGCAATATGGTTCCATTGATGATGGATCATTTTTCGGATCGTTTTCCGGATGAAAATTTTATTCTCTACGATGAAAACCGAAACCTTGCTGCCGTCCATGAAGCCGGACACAGCTGCGTTCTGGTGAGTGGAGAGCAGCTTCAGATTCCGCAGGGGCATATGGATTATTTTGCTGTGCTATGGAAACAGTATTTTGCCACCATGGAAATCCGGGAGCGTCACAATGAGCAGTGTCAGAATCATCTTCTGCCAAAATGGGTTCGCAAATATATGACGGAGTGGAATTAATAAATAGAAACGAAACTTGAAAACATTTCTTAAAACCAATATAATGAATAGAGTTGCAGTTATAAAACTATGGCAGAAAAGAATGATAGCAGCTGGCACATAGGAAAATTGGAGGAATGGAAATGGAACGTTGGGATATCTACGATAAAAATAAAGTGCGGACAGGAAGAACCATGGAGCGGAATCATTTCAATCTGGCAGATGATGAGTATCATCTGACGGTACTTGGCGTGATCAGGCGTCCGGATGGCAGATTTCTGATTACTAAGCGTGTGATGACCAAAGCATGGGCACCCGGATGGTGGGAAGTTTCCGGTGGTGCTGCGCAGGCAGGAGAAGAATCGGAAGAGGCAGTGCGCAGGGAAGTTTTAGAAGAGACCGGACTGGATGTAAAAGAAGCGGAAGGTGGTTATGTGTTTACCTATCACAGAGAAAATCCGGGCGAAGGAGATAACTATTTCGTAGATGTTTATCGTTACACGCTGGATGTTACGGAACAAGATGTCCATCTGCAGACGGAAGAAACAGACGGATGTCGGTTTGCTACACCAGAAGAGATCAGGGAACTCGCAGATCAGGGAATTTTCCTACATTATGATAGTATCAAACGGGTATTTGAGGACTAATTACAATGGATAGGAGAATACTTTAAAAGATGTATTCCCATACGCAAAAAAAGGAATGTTGCAGAAATGCAACATTCCTTTTTTTAATCGTTGTATCCAATATCTTATTCTAAAGAAAGAAAAAGGTACATAGAAACTAGATTAGTCGGCAATTATTTCACTACTGTTACGTTAACTGCCTGAGGACCTTTAGCGCCATCAGTGATTTCGAATTCTACTGCTGCACCCTCTTCGAGAGATTTGAAACCCTCCATGTTAAGTCCTGAGTAATGTACGAATACATCGTGGCCGTCTTCAGCGGTGATGAATCCGTAACCCTTCTGGTTGTTAAACCATTTTACTGTACCTTTGTTCATCGAAAGTACCTCCAATATATTTGTGTTGCCTTGCAACTATGCTAAGAATAGCATAACCAATTGGAAATGTAAAGCAAAATCTTCGTAAAATAGCCGGATTTTAAAGCACTTCAAAAGAAATGTCGTGTTGTGAGAGAAATTGTCTGACAAATTTGTCCCATTCCGGTTCTAATGTCTTATCTGTGGAAAAAATGCGGTAAGAAATTCCGGTAGTCAGTGTAAGCATCTGATTTTGAAATTTGATGTTCATGGACATGGCGGAAATATCCGCCGGGGTATAGGAACTTCCGATTCGTTCCATGGTGCGTTTTTGATTTTCCGGCGACAGCATCAGGACGAATTTAAAGGAGGATGGAGCCTTTTTTCCTTTGATCAGGTCAAAGATGCGTGGACGGAGCATGGAAAATGGAAGAAAATGAAAAGTTTTAATACCGAGTTCTTCGGCTTCTGTATCTGTATAGAATCCTTTGGTAATAGTTCCATCAATCACATAGCTTGCAAAAGAAACGACAATGCCCTCCTGAAGCAGAAAATGGTCAAAAATTTCAGTTTTGAGAAATTTATTCATAAAATCTTTTTTGTTTGTTAATGCAAGAGCCAGCATAAAAAACCTCCCCATTGTGAAACCGATAAAACGGTAGCTGATATAGTTTAATTTTAGCATGAGTGACTTCATCTTTTCAATCATAATGTGTTATAATGCCACTGATTGATAGAAAATGCACGGTTACTGCTCACAGGTTCCCCTGCGAACCGTAACGATGCAATCACTTAAGAAAAGAAGGGAAACTATAACTATGAAAGAATCATTTTTGATAGATGTTTTAAAAAAAGGAGTATCACCGTTTCATTGTGTGGAAGCAGCCATGCAGACGTTAGAGGAATCCGGCTTTGAGGAACTGGAGTATGCCAGACCATGGAATCTGAAAAAAGGAAAGGCTTATATGATGAATCATCATGGAACAACGCTCTATGCATTTACAGTTGGAGAAAACTTCCGTGCGGATGCAATGCTGCGCATGGCAGCTGCACATACAGATTATCCATATCTGCGGATCAAACCAAATGCGGATTTTGTGACAGACCGGTATGCGCAGGTGAACGTGGAAGTATATGGCGGACCAATTTTAAATACATGGTTTGATCGTCCACTGGGGATTGCGGGGCGCGTGATCGTTCGAAGCGGGGATGTGTTTGCCCCGGAGACCATGCTGTATCGTTCCGGTCGTCCGGTTCTTATTATTCCAAACCTTGCCATTCACATGAACCGGGAAGTGAATAAGGGAGTGGCAATCAATAATCAGGTAGATTTGATGCCGGTTGCGGATATGCTGCCAGAAGAACAGCAGAGTACCGATTATTTCCTGTCATTTCTTGCGGAAGAGCTGGCAGTAAAAAAAGAGGATATTCTGGATTTTGAACTGAATACATACTGTGTGGAAGAACCGGCATATGTGGGGATAAAAGAGACACTGCTGTCTTCTCCGCGGCTGGATAACCAGACATCCGTTGCGGCACTGCTGGCAGCCATCGTGGAAGGAACACGGACCGATGGTATCAATCTGATCGCACTGTTTGATAATGAAGAAATCGGAAATACCAGCAAACAGGGCGCAGCATCGATCTTATTGCATGATATGGTAAAACGCATCTACCGGTCGCTTGGCTGCAGTGAGGAAGAAACGGATTGTGCGATGTATGCAGGTATGCTGCTTTCCGTGGATGTGGCGCATGCACTGCATCCGAATCATAAGGAGAAAATGGATATTACCAATCATCCGGTGCTTGGGGATGGATTCTGTATCAAAGAGGCATGTTCCCAGTCTTATGCGACGGATGCAAAGGCAATCGGAATTCTGCGGCAACTCTGCGATCAGAATAAAATCGCATACCAGAGGTTTGTCAATCGTTCCGATGTGCGTGGGGGTGGTACACTGGGATCGGTTGCATCCACGCTGTTTCCGGTTCGCACAGTGGATATTGGAATTCCGCTCTTATCGATGCATTCTGCACGGGAACTGATGGGACGAACGGATTTTGATGCTCTGGCATCAGCTGTGACGGCATATTTTTCCTGAAAAATATGAAGAAACTATAAAATATGCCTTTTTCCCCTTTTCAAATATCTGAAACCGTGTTATGATATGAACATAGTAATGAATACTACATGTAATAGAAAATAAAAACTTTTTATAAAGTAATGATAAACACACGCACTTCATAAAATGATAGACGTATTTTAGAAAAGAGGGATGGATATGAGTCAGTATAAAATTGTAATTGACAGTTGTGGAGAACTTCCTGAGGATTTAAAGGCAGATGGACATTTTTGCACAGTGCCGCTTTTGCTGGATGTGGATGGATATCAGATCACAGATGATGAAACTTTTAATCAGAGAGATTTCTTGCAGAGAGTAAAGGCATGTATTCACAGCCCGAAATCTTCCTGCCCGTCTCCGGAGCGTTATATGAGTGCGTATGAGGGAGAGGCGGAGCATGTATATGTTGTGACGTTGTCCGGAAAATTGAGCGGATCGTACAATAGTGCGGTACTTGCAGCACAGCTTTACCATGAAGAGCATGAGGATTCCAAGCAGATTCATGTATTTAATTCCAAGTCGGCCTCGATTGGGGAAACCCTGATCGGATTAAAGATTCAGGAGCTGGAAGAATCCGGTGCATCTTTTGAAGAAATTGTAACAGAGGTGGAATCTTACATTTCTTCCATGAACACATTTTTTGTCATTGAGACACTTGAAACACTGCGCAAGGCTGGCCGTCTGAGCGGACTGAAAGCATTTGTGGCAAATACTTTAAACATCAAGCCGGTAATGGGATCAACCAAAGAAGGAACGATTCAGCAGCTTGGTCAGGCAAGGGGCATGAAGAAGGCACTTTCCAAGATGGTAGAGGATATGTTCAAAGTAACCAAAAACTGCGAGAACCGTGTGCTTGCCATTTCCCACTGCAATTGTCCGGAACGTGCACAGTTTGTGAAGGACACAATTGAGAAAGTCGCAAAATTCAAAAAGATTGTAATTGTCAATACGGCCGGGGTATCCAGCATGTATGCAAATGAAGGCGGAGTGATCCTTTCGGTATAGGATTTTGCACTTGAAACAACCGTCATATAGAAGTAGAATACGGGGAGAAGCTTTTTATAAGCTTCTCCCTATTTTTGTGAGTCAGGTACCGGCTGCCGAAAGCGGTTTACAGATACCTGCAGGGAGAATAAAGATGTATTCATATGAAGAAGTATTGGATCAGATAGAAAATGGAAGACGGTTTGGAAACCGGCCGGGAGTGGAAATTACCGGAATCATGTTAGAACAGATGGGACAGCCGCAAAACGGGATGCCATTTATTCATGTGGCGGGAACCAACGGAAAAGGATCGGTCTGCGCATTCCTGACATCAGTTTTCCGGGAAGCCGGATTAAAAGTCGGAACATTTATTTCTCCACACCTGATTGATTTTGAAGAGCGTATCATGGTTGATGGCAGACAGATTTCCAGAGAAGACGTGACACGAATCGGCAATGTTCTGCTGGAGCAGGAATTTGGCGTGACACCGACCATGTTTGATTATTGCGTGCTTATGGCGGTACTGTATTTTAAAGAACAAAACTGCGATCTTGTAATTATGGAGACCGGCCTCGGAGGCAGACTTGATTCTACGAATGCACTGGGAAATCCGGTGGTATCGGTGATCACACGGATTGGTTATGATCACATGAACATTCTTGGAAATACCATAGAAGAGATTGCACAGGAAAAAGCGGGAATTATCAAAGCAGGAGTGCCGGTGGTAATTGCACCGCAGGAATCGGAAGCACTTGCGGTGCTGCAAAGGGCGGCCGCAGCAAAGGGAGTACGTGCGCGGTGTGTACAGGAGAATGACCTGCAGAGGGCAAAGGCAGTACAGCCGGGACTTTTGGGTGCTTATCAGAGAGAAAACGCCGCTACAGCCATGTGTGCGGCACAAGTGGCATGGACCGGATGCCGGATAGAAAAAGAGAAGATGAAAACCGTTATTGCCCGTGGAATTCACAGAGCGGTATGGCCGGGGCGTATGGAAATTTTAAGTACAGAACCGTTTCTGATGGTGGATGGTGCACACAACAGTAACGGAATCCATGCATTGCGTACAAGTCTCGAAGAATTGTATCCGGAGGAAAAGTTTCATTTTGTGATGGGTGTGATGGCAGACAAAGACTATGAAAAGATGATCGGGGAACTGTTGCCGATTGCCATGGATTTTGTAACCGTCACACCGGAGAGTGCACGGGCACTGCAAGGGGAAACACTGGCAGAAGATATCAGAAAACAAGGGGTGCCTGCACACGCAATTACAAAGGTTGCAGAGATTCCGGAACTTTTAACACCAAAAGAAAAGACGATTGCGCTGGGGTCTTTGTATTTTATCGGGGAATTAAAAAGCGTATATCAGAATAGGGCATAACAGATGCAGGAGTATCCATATGGCATTGCAATATGAAACAACAAAAGAACATACAATTACCGTTACCGGGTATGAAGGAACCGTAAGACATCTGGTCATTCCGGATCAGGTGGATGGATGTCCGGTGAAAACGATCGGCAAAAATGCATTTTCCGCAAGGGAAGATTTAGAGAGTGTAAGTATTCCAAAGACGGTGGAAACGCTAGGAAGATATGCATTTTACAATTGTAAAAAACTCAAAAGCATTTCGTTGTACGACAGTGTGGAAGACTATTATGACGGCGTGATCAAGCAGTGCCACTGTCTGGAAGAAGTGAAGCTGACGCAGCTTAGGGGAGACTATTCGGTAATGAAAGAACTTCTGGCAGATACCGACCGCAGGCTGCATTTTCGCATAGAGCCATGTGGGCTGCAGCTGACGTTTCCGGCATATGTATACAATTTTGTGGAAGATGTGGAGGCTCGGGTTCTGCATCACAAGATTGAGGGAAGCGGGTATCCGTACCGGGAATGTGTCACAAGAAAAGGCGTGGATTTACTGGCGTATGACCGTCTGTTTTCGCAGGTGGTAAATGATGATTATCGCACGGCAATTGAGATCGCCTGTGACCGGCTGATGTATCCGGTTGAGCTGGAGAACCATCTGCGGGAACAATACGAACAGTATCTCGAGCAGAATGCAGAGGTGATCCTTAAGGTGCTGATTCCGGAGAATAAGGTGGAAGAGATTTCTTATCTTTGTGCCTCCTGCCTGATTCCGGAAGCGGCATTTGCCGATGCCCTTCCGCTGGCATCGGAGGAAAAGATGAGCCAGATTGCAGCAATACTGATGGAATATCAGCGGAGTAATTTCGGAAAGAAGAAAGCATCTACCATGTCTTTGGACTGGTAGGAAAAGGAGAACGATGAAGACAAGGGAACAACTGGAAGCAACCGGAAATAAAATATTAAACAGTGTCAGGACAGAACTGTATCTGTCGATGCGGTTTATGGGACCGGCACTCGGAAGTCTGGGATTTGCCATGGATCTGTCGACGAGAACGGTAGGCACGGATGCGGTATATATCCGGTTCAATCCAACCTATCTGCTGCAGACTTATATTGAACGACCGGAAATTTTAAACCGGACATATATGCATATGCTCATGCACTGTCTGTTCCGGCATATGTTTTCCGCAAAACAGCACGAGGATGCACAGCTGTGGGATCTCTGTTGTGATATTGCAGTGGAATCGGTGGTGGATTCCATGGATTATCCGACCATTTTGCGTGTGACTTCGGATTTCCGGCAGGAGTGGTATGAAAAACTGGAAAAGGAAGTTTCAGTGCTTACAGCGGAAAAACTGTACCAGTATTTTATGCTGCGCAAACGCGATCCATATCTGGAAGAATCCCTCCGGCAGGAATTTTTGCTCTGTGACCACAGTTTCTGGCAGCGCATGGAGAAAGAACCGCCGCAGGAGCAGAATAAAAACCAGCCCCCGGTGCCGCAGGAGAATCCGCAGATGGACAGTGATCAGAAGGAAAATGCCGGGGAGAAAACGTCTGATGCAACGCCGCTTGGAAAAACCGATCCAAAGGAAGACGAGTGGAAAGAACATGCAAAGCGTATCGAAAGCGATATGGAAACCTATGCAAAAGACGCGGCGGCAGATGCGGGAAAGCTTGCATGGATGTTAAAGCTGAGCAGCCGGGAGCGAAAAAGCTACAAAGAATTTTTAAAGAGGTTTGCAGTTGTGAGAGAAGAAGTTTCCGTGGATATGGATTCGTTTGATTACGGATTTTACATGTATGGACTGCAGCATTACGGAAACATGCCTCTGATCGAGGAAAACGAATTCCGGGAGGCAAAAAAGATCGAAGAACTTGTTATTGCAATCGATACTTCGGCCTCCTGCAAGGAAAAACTTGTGCAGCAGTTTTTGAATGAGACGGGGGCAATTTTAAAGCACCAGGAGAGTTTTTTCCATAAAGTGCATATCCGCATCATCGAATGTGATAACCAGATTCAAAAAGATATTCCAATCACAAATCTGGATGAAATCGGGAAATATACCGAGCAGTTTTCCGTTTCCGGAGGGTATGGAACGGATTTTCGGCCGGTATTTTCCTATGTAGAGAAATTAAGAAACAGCGGGGAACTCAAAAACTTAAAAGGACTGATGTATTTTACGGATGGGTATGGAGAATATCCGAAAAAACCGACGGATTATCAGACGGTATTTGTTTTTTACGGGGATGACACACCGCAGAAAACTTTTTCGGGAGAGCCGATAAAAGTGCCGGACTGGGCAGTGAAATTATATTTGTCAGAGGATACAAAAGGATAGATAAAGGAGAAATTTTATGAACATCAAACAGGCAAAACAGGAAATCATAAATACGGTTCAGGCGTACCTGACAAAAGATGAGACCGGGGAGTATGCAATTCCTGTGGAACGACAGCGTCCGGTACTTTTGATTGGACCGCCTGGAATCGGTAAGACCGCAATTATGGAACAGGTGGCGCAGGAGTGCGGGATCAATCTGGTTTCTTATACGATCACACATCATACGAGACAGAGTGCGATCGGACTGCCGTTTATCTCGAAGAAAACCTATGATGGGGAGGATGTATCGGTCACAGAGTATACAATGAGTGAAATTATCGCCTCAATTTATGATCAGATTGAACAAAGCGGAATTCATGAGGGAATCCTGTTTCTCGATGAAATCAACTGTGTATCCGAGACGCTGGCTCCGACGATGCTGCAGTTTCTGCAGTACAAGACATTTGGAAATCACAGGGTACCGGATGGCTTTGTCATCGTTACGGCGGGAAATCCTCCGGAATACAACAAGTCGGTGCGCGATTTTGACATTGTTACCTATGACCGTGTCAAGCGGATTTATATAGAAGAAGATTTTTCTGTGTGGAAAGAGTATGCGTATAAAGCGCAGATTCATGGAGCAATTCTTTCTTATCTGGAGATTAAAAAGAACAATTTCTATTCGGTTGTGTCGGATCTGGATGGAAAACGGTTTGTGACCGCCCGTGGATGGGAGGATCTCTCACAGGTCATGAAAGTGTATGAACAGCTTGGATTTGCCATAGACTATGACTTTGTCGTGCAGTATCTGCAGGACGGGGAGATTGCCCGCGATTTTGCTGCTTATTATGAACTGTACAATAAGTATAAGAATATTTACCGTATACCGGAAATTTTAGAGGGCAGCATACCAGAAAACAGTATGACGATCAAAAATGCACCGTTTGATGAGAAGCTGAGTCTGCTTGGGCTGCTTTTGGACAGCCTGGGACAGGAATTCATTTCTTATTCCCGGAAAAAAGCTGCACAGGAAGCTTTTTTTGAGCAGCTGGGATTTTTGCGGAGCGATCTGAAGGAAGGAGTGGGAAGCGGAAAAGAAATTCTGGAAAGACAGATTTCTTCTTATGACACCATGATCACTCACCGGAAAAAGGCTGGCATGATCGACAGGGAACAGGAAAAAGCCATGTGTGCGGCACTTCAGGCAATGAATGACTGCCTGATGGCACTGGCAGTCGAAGAAACCGGTGATGCAAAAGGAGATTTCTTATGTGTCAAGAAACTGTTTGATGAGAGGGAGCAGATCCGCCAGAAGGAAATTTCAGATGCAGGCCGTCATCTGACGCATGCATTTGAATTTCTTGCACGGGTATTTGGAGAGGGACAGGAAATGGTAATCTTTTTGTCCGAACTTTCGGCCGGTTATTACAGTCTGAAATTTGTCAGTGAATGTGGCAATGATGCCTATTATAAGTACAACAAACTTCTGCTTTTGAAAGAACGCACACAGGAGTTAAAGGACGAAGCAATGGAACTTCTGGGACTTTAGGGAATCAGGTTATGGTTTTTATGAATTTTTTTGATAGAGAAATTTCATAAGATCTATAGACAAATACTTCAGATTGTACTAAAATATGTAAAAATAATAGTACATCCAGTATTCCATAACGAAAAGTTATAGAACACTTGAATTGGAATAGAAAATGGAGGAAATGAAAATGGAGAAAAAAAATCTTGACTGGGGTAACCTGGGATTTGGTTACATGACCACAGACTACCGTTATGTTGCAAATTACAAGGATGGAAAGTGGGACGATGGAGCACTGGTAACAGATCCTACCGTTACATTAAATGAGTGTGCAGGTGTATTCCAGTATTCACAGTCCTGTTTTGAAGGATTAAAAGCATACACAACAGAGGACGGACATATTGTATGTTTCCGCCCGGACTTAAATGCAAGCCGTATGAAAGATTCCTGTGAGAGACTTGAGATGCCGGTATTCCCGGAGGATCGTTTTGTAGATGCCGTAGAGCAGGTAGTAAAGGCAAATGCAGCATGGGTACCTCCATTTGGTTCCGGAGCAACGCTTTATATCCGTCCATATATGATCGCTACAAACGCTGTTATCGGCGTAAAGCCGGCAGATGAGTACCAGTTCCGTATTCTGGTTACACCGGTAGGACCTTACTTCAAGGGCGGCGCAAAGCCAATTACAATCCGTGTTTCCGATTTTGATCGTGCAGCACCACACGGAACCGGACATATCAAAGCCGGACTGAATTACGCTATGAGTTTACATGCAATCGTAGATGCACATGCTCAGGGATATGCTGAGAACATGTATCTGGATCCTGCTACAAGAACTTATGTAGAGGAGACCGGTGGAGCAAACTTCATTTTCATTACCAAGGACGGAACATTCGTAACACCAAAGTCAGACAGTATTTTACCTTCCATTACAAGAAGATCCCTGATGGTTGTTGCTGAAAAGTATCTGCATATGCCGGTAGAGCACAGACCGGTTAAATTCTCAGAAGTACCTGATTTTGCAGAGTGTGGACTCTGTGGTACTGCAGCCGTTATTTCTCCAATCGGAAAGGTTGTTGATCATGGCAAAGAGATCTGTTTCCCGAGTGGAATGGAAGAAATGGGACCATACACAAAGAAACTGCGTGAGACACTTACCGGAATCCAGATGGGCGAGATTGAAGGACCGGAAGGCTGGGTTCACAAGATTATGTAAGTTTTTTCTCAATACGACGAATTTGCGGCGGGCTGTTTTAGAGATAAGGTTTCTTAAAGCGACGAATTTGCGGTGGACATGATTTTGGTTTGAATTTTCTACAAATTAGCTCCGGCGTTGATTTCAGGTAGGTTTTAGCAGGGGGATATGTTTTTGCTATTAGCTTTACCTGATGGAACACCGGAGCAGTTGCAGAAACTTCAAACCAAAACAGTACACGCGCAAATTCTGTGGATTGAAGAAAATATAAAGAAAAGAGCGATTGCCGCAAATTCTGGCTATGAGATAAACATAAAGCTTTAGAATTTGTTAAAAGAGAAAATTTGTGGAAGAAAATACGCGCGATGGAAGTTTTCATATTTAGAAAATTTCTATACGCGCGTATTTTTTATAATTTATAGAATTTTGCGTCCCCCAATCTTAAACTTATCTTTTCTCCAATCCTCAGAATTTGCAGCCTCAATTTTAAACTTATCTTTTCTCCAATCCACAGGAAGAAGGCGTATATTTCTTTCGGAAGAACAAATTTGCAACTTGCTCTGGCACTCATAACGTATAGCTAATTGCGTAAAATGATAAAATTACACAAAAGAACGTGAAATCAACGCCAGAGCTGACTTGCAAATTTTTCTGGAGAAAGAAAATGTACGCCTTCTTCCGTCGCATCGAGAAAACTTATGTTTGAACCACAAAACCCATTGACAGATAAGCAATATGTGAGAAGATAGAAATAAGCCCCCACAAAGGGCAGCAAAAATAATACAGGAGATATGCATTTATGGCTCCAACCTATCGAAAGAGATATAAAAAACGAAGAACAAGAAAAGAACAGCTGCAGATGCGCATTTTAATGATTCTCATTGCCGTAATTTTGCTTGGATCCATTCTGGGAATCATACATAAAGTGAAGCAGGAACGGGCGCAGCAGACGGTGTCTGACAGCAGCTGGGATATTACAGATAAAAAATACGTTGACCAGAGACCGGAATTAGACGTGGAACTGCTTCCGGTCAATGAATATTCCCGTCCGGGGCTTGCACTTAAAAAGGTTCGTGGAATTGTCGTTCATTACACGGCCAATCCGGGAACGACTGCCATCCAGAACCGGAATTATTTCGCAGGGCTGGAACAATCTCACCAGACCAAGGCAAGCAGTCATTTCGTGATCGGGCTGGATGGAGAAATTGTACAGTGCATTCCCTGCAATGAAATCGCATATGCATCCAATAACCGAAACAGTGATACAATCGCAATCGAATGCTGTATTCCGGATGACACCGGAAAATTCAATGACAGTACGTATCAGTCATTGATCCAATTGACAACCTGGCTGATCGGAAGATATGATCTTGGAATTGAAAATGTGATCCGGCATTATGATGTGACAGGTAAAAACTGTCCGAAATATTTTGTGGAACATGAGAGTGCATGGGAAGATTTTCATGATGATCTGGCGGCTTACATCGAAAAAAATGGAGTGGACAAAGAATAAAAAATCATCTACAATAAATTAAATATAGGAAGTATTCTGAATAATTAACAAAGCAGAGGAGAAATTTTTGATACAACTATTTACGGAATTACAGGAAAAGAAAAATGTAAGGAGTAATCTGAGTGCTCTGCGTGCCAGCCTGAAAGAAGCAACGGAAGAGCAAAAAGCGCAGGCTATAGAATTTGTACGCGGGCATGAAGATCTGGTGTTTGGATTTTTACAGGAAGAGGATGCAAAGACGCGGAAGAATGCAGCACTTCTTCTGGGAGACCTGGCAGTACAGAATGCGTTGCAGCCGCTCTGGAAAGCATATACCCGGGAACAGACACTGTTCGTAAAAAGTGCATATCTGGAAGCCATGAAGGCACTTCATGCAGAAGAAATCCTTTCGCAGCTGAAAGATCGTCTTGCAGAGCTGGAAGGAGAGCCGGTCACCGAAGAAAACCGGAAACACCGGGAAGCAGAACTGCGGGCACTGCGGGCAATCCTGATTCAGTATGAAGGAATCGATACCCATCATTTTGATATAAAACAAAAGAACAATCATGTACTTTTGGTGACAAACCGCAATCATCGCGGAATACTGGAAAATCAGACCGGTGGAAAGGCGCATCCGCTCGGTGTGATTGTACAGACGGATGATCTGTTGCAGCTGTTGCAGATCCGCACATATCGGGACATGTTGTTTTTACTTCCGGTCAAAGGACTTCTGGAGCAGGAACCGGAAAAAGCAGCAGAGACGGTGTGGAAGCCAATGCTTGCAATCTGTGCAAAATACCACAGGGAGGACAAGCCATTCTTTTTCCGGATTGAGTGCAGATCCGCAATGACACTGGAACAGAGAAGCCGGTTTGTCAAAAAGCTTGGATCTGCCATTGAACAGTTGTCGGATGGAAAACTGGTGAATTCTCCGGGGGATTATGAGGTAGAACTTCGACTGATTGCAAATCGTGAGGGAAAGTTTTTCCCGGCACTGAAATTTTATACGATTCCGGATCACCGGTTTGCGTACCGGAAACATGCAATTGCCGCTTCCATGCACCCTTCCCTTGCGGCATTGATTATGGAACTGGCAGCACCATATCTGAAAGAGAATGCGCAGATTATTGATCCGTTCTGCGGCGTGGGCACCATGCTGATTGAGCGGGATATCCGTGTTCCGGCACGTGAAAAATATGGTATGGATATTTTTGGAGAGGCAATTGACGGAGCACGGGAGAATGCGGCTCTGGCAGGAGAACAGATCAATTTCATACACAGGGATTTCTTTGATTTTAAACATGATTATTTGTTTGATGAGATTGTAACCAATATGCCGGTGCGGGGAAAAATGACGCGGGAGCAGCTGGACCGTCTATATGAGAAATTTTTCCGGAAAGCATTAACCATTCTGGAAAAGGAGGCTGTGATTGTAATGTATACAGGAGAGATTGGATTTGTGAAGAAACAGCTGCGTCTTCACAGGGAATTCTCTCTTTTGGAAGAATATTGTATGCAGAGTAAGGCAGGATGTTATCTGTTCATTATAGGAGTAAAGAGGTAATGGCATGAACGGTGATACAAATCTGATAGATATATCAATGTTACAGCAATTGCAGGATCAGTTTTGCTGTGCAGATCATTTGTATCTGATGTGTGTGGATAAAAATAAGGGTGTTGTGACCAAACCGTTTGGAACGGAAGAACAGGTGGGGTTTTTACGTACACAGGTAGATAAACATGCCTACATGGAACTGGTAGACCAGATGCAGCATGACCGGATGGAAACGGTTGTGGAGCGGGAAACAGCACAGGATTTCATGAAATTGTGTGCTGTTTCCACAAAAGTAGAAGATCAGCTGCAGGTTGTCTGGATCGTTATGGGCATTATAAAGGAGCGGTTGACACCGGAGGTTCATCTGCCGGAGGGAATGCTTATTACGACGGAGGAGCAGTTTTACGCATCGGTAGAATTTTTATCAATGCTTTCCGGACAGTTGTTTGAGAGTCGCAGAAATCAGATGATTGCGCAGAAAGCGGTTGAAAAGAGTTCTGTTTCCGAGCTGGCGATGGAATACCAGCTGCACCGCAGCCGGGCAATGACCGAAATTTTGCAGATGATGGATTCGGATAACAGTTTTGAAAAAGTGGCTGAGGATATTTTGCGGGAGACATGTGAAAGTCTGGAAATTTCCGGTGGATGTCTGTTGCGTGAGAATACAGGGGAAAATACGGCAGACATGATCTGCGAGTATACAAAAGAACCAGACAAGTCCATTCTTGCAGAGGGGCAGCATATTCCGATCGATGCACTGCCGTTTTATAATGGTAAGCCTTATATGATCTCATCGGACTCCATCATGCCGGAACCGTTTGCACATTTATTTAAAACCTGTCATATCAGTGCCGGAATTTTTGAACCGATTGAAATACAAAACCGCACGGCAATGTATTTCTGCGTGTATGATAATGAAAAAACAAGAATCTGGGAGAACAGGGATATCAAATTTGTCAGTGATGTGCGAAGAGTTGTGCAGAGCATCATGCTTAAAAGAATTGCAAAGAATTCGCTGGCAAGTTCCTATACATCTTTAGAGGCGATTCTGGAAAATACCGGATGTGGAATATATGTGGTCGATTATCATACCAATTCGATTCTTTATATGAATCACAAATTCAAAGAACTTTTCTCTCGCAGTATCGCGGGAAATCATCTGGAAAAAATGCTTTTTTCCGACCGGGAGACAAAGCGCAGCCAGTATCATGAGGAAATTTATTCGGTGGTTGAGGAACGCTGGCTGGATGTGCATAAAACCGAGATTGACTGGGTGGATGGCAGAAAAGTTGCCATGTGTACACTCTATGATATTACCGAAAAGAAAATTTATCAGAAAGAAATTGAAAATCAGGCGAACAATGATTTCCTGACAGGGTTGTTTAATCGCATGCGCTGCGAACAGGATCTGGAACAGTTTATACGAAAGACCCGGGAAAAAGATGCAACAGGAGCGTTGCTTTATATGGGATTGGATGATTTTAAGCATATCAATGACGGGCTGGGACACCAGTATGGGGATATTCTGTTGAAAGCGATTTCCCATAGCCTGCGCAGGATAGATGGGATTGAGAATACCTGTTACCGCATGGGAGGGGATGAGTTTGTTGTGATTATTCCGGATTCCGTGTATCCGGAGCTGGAACGGATTGTCAGGGAAGTGACATCCATATTTAAGAAACCATGGTTTTTAAAGGGAGAAGATTATTATTGCACCATAAGTATGGGGATCGTATATTTCCCGAAGGATGGGGAAACGGTGGAAGAACTTGTCCGTAAAGCAGATATTGCCCTGTTGTCGGCAAAACGCGGGGGCAAAAACCGCGTGGAATACTATGATGGGATGGACGCATCTTCCTCATACCGCAGACTGGATCTGGAAAAAAATATGCGTACTGCAGCCATGAATGCATGCACGGAATTTGAAGTGTTTTATCAGCCGATCATTGATGTCTGTCAGCCGGGAGAGCCATGCTGTGGTGCGGAAGCATTGATCCGCTGGAATTCAAGTGCACTTGGATTTGTGAATCCGGCAGATTTTATTCCACTTGCGGAATATCTGGGACTGATCAATCCAATCGGTGAATATGTAATGAAAAATGCGGCATTGCGGTGTAAATACTGGAATGATATGGGGCATCCGGAGTATCATGTCAATGTAAATTTGTCGGTTGTACAGCTGTTGCAGAATGACATTGTAAAGAAGGTTGCAAAGGTTCTGGAAGAAACCCGCATCATACCACAGAATCTGACGTTGGAAGTAACGGAGAGCCTGGCGATCAATGATATGGTCCGGATGAAGAAGATATTAAGTGAGATCCGGAATCTTGGTGTACGCGTGGCACTGGATGATTTTGGAACAGGATATTCATCCCTCAATCATATCCGTGAGATGCCGTTGGATGTGATCAAGATAGACCGTTGTTTTATTGAACATCTTGGCGAGGACGATTTTTCCAATGCATTTGTGCGGATGGTTTCGGAACTGGCAAATGCCATCAATGTACGCGTATGCGTGGAAGGTGTGGAGACTAAGCGCCAGAGAGATATTGTAAAAAAGATGGGAATCCGTATGATTCAGGGATTTTTTTATGGAAAACCGATGAAGATTGAAGAATTTGAAAAGAAATATCTGATATAAGGTGAATGCTATGTATACAGAAGAACAGGTTTGATTGTTAATGGGAGAAAAAATGCTTAATCTGAAAGGACGGTCTGATAAGAAAAGTAAAAATATAATTGGTATTATACAAAGCTGCCTTATCCTGGTATTGGTAATTCTTATTATTTTTATGATGATACAGATTAGCTGGTTACAAGGGACAGCGCGTGTAATAAATTATGCAGGTCTGGTACGTGGAGCTACACAGCGTGAAGTAAAATTAGAAATTACAGAAAACCGGAATGAAGAATTAATTAAATATTTGGATGATATTCTGAGTGGGTTAAGATATCAGGATGGACATTATGAACTGGTAAAACTCTATGACAAAGAATATCAGGAAAAATTAAAGATTCAGAGTGATTACTGGGAAAAATTGAAAACAGAAATTGAAGCCGTAAGAAGTGTGGGATATGAAAATACAGATATTGTCAATATGAGTGAGATTTATTTTAAGATGGCAGATGAAACTGTATTTGCAGCAGAAAAGTATTCCGAAAAGATTGCCACAAAGATTCGCACCATAGAGATTCTGTCTGCGTTTGATATGCTGTGTCTGGTGATATTGGTTATTGTGCAGACCCTGATGGCAATGAAGATGGCGGTGAAAAATAAGCTGTTAGAACACAGGGCATATACAGATGCCCATACCGGATTGCCAAACAAAAGTGCCTGTAAGGAACTTCTTGGTAATAAAGAAATAATTAGTGAGCCTACCGCATGCATAATGTTTGACCTGAATAATTTAAAGACGGTAAATGATACAATGGGACATTCGGCAGGAGACCAGTTAATATTGAATTTTGCCCGGCTTTTGCGCAATGTGATTCCGGAAAAAGACTTTGTTGGAAGATATGGTGGAGATGAATTTATGGCAGTTATTTATCATACAAGCCAAACAGAGGTTGAGGAAATATTAAAATGTTTATGTCTCGAAAAAGACCGGTTAAACAACAGGGAAGACAAAATGCTGATTGACTATGCATATGGATGGGCATTATCCGCAAACGACGGTAAATATACAATTCAGACATTGCTCGATAAGGCTGACTCTTATATGTACGAAAACAAAAAATTATGTAAGAGATATAGACTGATGTCTGAGGTTGAATTTTTTTAGTCTTATAACAGGGAATCAGCATCTGTCAAATGCTGGTTCCTTTTATTTATTTTATCAGAAAGGAAGAGAAGCCGGCAAAGGTTCGGGAAGAAAACAGGCTTTGAGGGATGTCCTGAATGTGATCCATGAAAAAACCTCTTGCATTTCCGGAGAGGGTGTGTAATATAGTACATGCAGCGGCAGATTGGGGGCACCACCTTCAGTCGCTATATAAAATTAATGCACAAAGGGATACGATAAGGAGGATGTTATGTACACAGCATTAACAATTGCTGGAAGTGATTCCAGTGGAGGCGCCGGCATTCAGGCAGATATTAAGACAATGACAGCAAACCATGTTTACGCAATGAGTGCGATCACGGCTTTGACTGCCCAGAATACGACCGGTGTAACAGATATTATGGAGGTAACCCCGAAGTTTTTGGCAGAGCAGCTGGATAGTATTTTTACGGATATCTATCCGGATGCGATTAAAACCGGAATGGTTGCTTCTGGTGAACTGATTGGGACGATTGCGCAGAAGCTGACAGAGTATCACGCAAAAAATATTGTCGTAGATCCTGTCATGGTGGCAACCAGTGGAGCAAGACTGATCAGTGAGGATGCTATCAGCACATTGAAAAGTAAATTATTACCGCTTGCAACGGTGATTACGCCAAATATTCCGGAAGCGGAAGTGCTTTCCGAAATGCAGATCAAGACCGATGCAGATATGGAAAAAGCAGCAGAAATTATTTGTGACACATTGGGCTGTGCCGTTTTATTAAAAGGTGGTCATCAGTTAAATGATGCCAATGACCTGCTCTACCAGAAGGGTAAAGAGCCGGTATGGTTTGAGGGAAAGAGGATTGATAATCCAAATACACACGGGACAGGCTGTACGCTTTCTTCTGCGATTGCATCAAACCTTGCAAAAGGAAGAGATCTTGAAACGTCTGTGAAGTATGCAAAAAATTATATTTCCGGTGCACTTGCCGCCATGCTTGACCTTGGAAAAGGAAGCGGACCAATGGACCATGCATTTGCAATTGAAGGAGAATATTAGTATCCGGCAAATGTGAGGCCGGGTTTATCATAGGTTAAGAGGAGTGTACAAATGGAAAAAAAAGGAACTTCCGTGTTCAGTAACGGATTAATTTGGTTTGGAGCAGGTGTATCCCTGGCGGAAATACTGACAGGTACTTATTTTGCACCGCTTGGATTTGGAAAAGCCATGGCAGCAATTTTACTGGGACATCTGATCGGCGGACTTATGATGTTTGCAGCAGGAATGATTGGAGCGAAAGAACGAAAAAGTGCCATGGAAACTGTGAAAATGAGTTTTGGCGAGAGAGGAAGCCTTCTGTTTGCTGTCTTAAATGTGTTACAGCTTGTAGGGTGGACCGCAATTATGATTTATGACGGAGCGCTTGCGGCAGACGGGGTTTTGCATACCGGAATCTGGGTATGGGCGATCATTATCGGCGCATTGATTGTTGTCTGGATTTTTGTCGGACTTACGAATCTTGGCAAGTTAAATACGGTTGCCATGACCGCACTTTTTATTTTATCTCTGGTTCTTTTTAAAGTGATCTTTTTTGGAACCGGAAGCGCGGCCCCGGTCGTGGATGATGGAAGTCTTACATTTGGTGCGGCTGTGGAACTTGCCGTGGCAATGCCGCTTTCCTGGTTGCCACTAATCAGTGATTATACAAGAGAAGCAGAAAAACCGTTTGCCGCAACACTTGTCAGTGTGGTTGTCTACAGTCTGGTCAGCATTTTTATGTATATGATCGGTATGGGGGCTGCTATTTTTACCGGCGAATATGATATTGCGCAGATTATGTTAAAAACAGGGTTTGGCGTTGTGGGACTTCTCATCATTGTATTTTCCACGGTTACGACGACGTTTCTGGATGCATATTCCGCAGGAGTTTCAAGTGTTTCCATTTCTTCAAAAATTAAGGAGAAATGGGCAGCGATTGTTGTTACCGTGATTGGAACTGTGGCAGCAATTGTTTATCCGATGGATAACATTACAAATTTCCTGTATCTGATTGGTTCTGTATTTGCCCCGATGATTGCAGTGCAGATTGCAGATTATTTCATTTTAAAGAAAGCAGATGCTGGGGAATCCGCATTTCAGTGGAGAAATCTTGTGGTGTGGCTGGTCGGTTTTGTACTGTACCGGGTGCTGATGCATGTGGATACACCGGTTGGAAATACGCTGCCGGATATGGTGATTACCGTAATTGTCTGTGTGATTGTAGAAAAAATTGCAGCAGCAGTAAAAGAAAAATAAGGTGTTATCATCCTACACCTATTAATCATAAGACTTTTTGTTTGACTTTTTAGAAAAAGAGAAATATAATAATTTTCAAACGAGTAGCAAACGAGCGTAAATCCAGTTTTGCTGCTCGTTTTTAATTTTATAATGCCATGAAAAAGTGTGTAGCTTATCAGCGTAAGTCCAGCTTGTGAGATAAGTACATGCTTTTTTTATGTAGAAAAAGGAGGATTAAGTTAAGATGGCAGAAAGAAACAGGATGAAGGAGATGCCGGTCAATAAGCTCATGGTACAGATGGGAATACCGATGATCTTGTCGATGGCATTGCAGGCGGTCTACAATATTGTGGACAGTGCCTTTGTCGGAAACATGAAGGAGGGAAGTGAAGCCGCTTTAAATGCACTTACGCTGGTGTTTCCGGTGCAGATGCTCATGGTAGCGGTAGGAATCGGAACCGGTGTGGGGACGAATGCACTTCTTGCGCGGACACTTGGACAGGGAAACAGCAAAAAAGCAGCAAAAGTTGCGGGAAACAGTTTATTTCTTGGAGTAATTATTTATGCGGTATGTCTGCTGTTTGGAATTTTCGGAGTGAAAGCCTATATTTCATCGCAGACGGTTGATCCGGAAGTAATTTCGATGGGAACCGGCTATCTCAGGATATGTTGTGTGATTTCGTTTGGAATTATCTTCTTTTCCCTGTTTGAAAAGTTATTACAGGCAACCGGACGTTCGCTTTATTCTACAATCGGTCAGGTTGTGGGGGCAGTAGTAAATATTATTCTTGATCCAATTATGATTTATGGTATTGGACCTGTTCCTGAAATGGGAGTAGAAGGTGCTGCGTATGCGACGGTAATCGGACAGGTAGCATCGGCAGTATTACTCTTTATTTTCCATATGAAATTAAATAAAGAGTTTGCACATGGAACAAAATACATGAGACCGGAGGGCGGGATAATAAAAGAAATTTATTCGATCGGACTTCCGGCGATCATTGCACAGGCATTGATGTCGATCATGGTATATGTGATGAACCTGATCCTAAAGTTCAGCCCGTCGGCACAGACTGCATATGGATTGTTTTATAAAGTGCAGCAGTTTGTGTTGTTCCTTGCATTTGGTCTGCGTGATGCGATCACACCGATCATCGCTTTTTCTTATGGAATGGGAAGCAAAAAGCGTATCAAGGATGGAATCAAATACGGGCTGATTTATACGATTGCACTTATGATCCTCGGTGTGCTGATCACGGAAATTTTCCCGGGTGCATTTGCAACTTTATTTAACGCAGGGCTGTCAAGAGAATATTTTATCGGAGCAATGCGGATTATTTCTATCAGCTTTCTTTTTGCAGGAGTCAATGTCGCATATCAGGGAATTTATCAGGCATTGGACGGAGGCATCGAGTCGCTTGTGATTTCGCTGCTCAGACAGCTTGTAATTATATTACCGTTGGCAGGCATTTTCTCTATTTTCGTCCGAAATGGACAGATGGGAGTTTCGCTGATCTGGTGGGCGTTCCCGATCACAGAGTTTATCGCGTGTCTGGCCGGCTATGTATTTTTAAAGAGAATATGGTGTATGAAGCGCAGAGAAAAGTGATTTTGGAGATTGCGGAAAAGGAAAGCTGTGTGATCATAGGACGGAATGCGGATTTTATCTTAAAAGACAAAGATAATGTGCTGAACGTTTTTATACATGGGGATATGCCGGAAAAGGTGGCGCGTATCTGTAAACTGTACAATGTTACCGAAGAGGAAGCAGAAAAAATGATGGCGGATATTGATAAAAGGCGTATGACAAATTATCGATTTTATACGGATCAGAAGTGGGGTATGGCAAAGAATTACATATAAATATGATTACATTGCTTTTGCAACGATTTTCTCATCGTTGTTTTGAATCTCGTTGCTGCTTTTTTCTTTCTTACAATTGTTACAACAAAAGAGAAATTTGAACAAAGAAATGGTGCCGAGAAAAATGCTGTTTATTGTATTGGACAGACATCTGTAAGTCAGTATGCTAATCTTTGTAGTGTACCATTAAATTCTATTTTAAGGAGAAACTATGTATGGGATTAACAGATACAAGTAAATTTTTAAGTCTGGTACTCAGATATAAACCGGATACAATAGGAATTTCGCTGGATGAACACGGCTGGGCGAATGTATCAGAGTTAATAGAAAGCATTTCAAAGACAAGGCCGTTTGACATGGAAATGCTCGAAAAAATTGTACAAACAGATAATAAACAAAGATATTCATTTAATGAAGATAAGACGTTCATAAGGGCAAACCAGGGACATTCCATACCCGTAGATGTTGAATTAAAAAAAGCCATACCGCCGGAGTTTCTTTATCATGGAACCGGGGAGAAGTATGTTGCATCGATTGATAAGACCGGTCTGATTCCAAAGAGTCGGTTATATGTCCATTTATCAGGGGATGAAGATACGGCAGTCAAGGTTGGAAGCAGGCATGGAAAGCCGGTGATTTACAAAGTGGCTGCTGGAAAGATGGAAAGGGCAGGTTATGCGTTTTTCTTATCGGTAAACGGAGTCTGGCTTACAAAAGAGGTGCCGAAAGAGTATTTGATTAAAATGGAATAAGAGTAATTCCGATTGACCATTTTGAGTGTCTCCTTGCTTAGGCTTTATTGTTGCGTGCAAATTGTATTTCTGTGTTAATGTCATTTAAGGATAAATCCTGCAGATTGTTTTGTTCTGCGGAATGACGCAGGGCATTAAAAGCAGAGCGTCCGTCCTCTAAAGAAACGCTGGTGGATGCACAAATTTCAAATGGAATTTTACGTTCTCTGACAACTGCCCGCGCAAAAATATTAAATGCGGTGGAAGCGTTCATACCAAATTCTTTACATAAATTATCAAATTGATTTTTTAAAGACCATATGGAGCGCTGGTCGATTTTTGTAAAAAGTGCAGGTAGAAACAGTTAAGCAAAGATGTTATCATTTAAAATATCAAAGTGAAATATGTGGAGGAACTATATTGGTTAGAGAAATTTATGAAAATGAATTAAAGGATCTGCTTGAATTATATTTGCATTTGCATGAAAGTACAATCTCGGAAATGTCAGAGTATTTAAGTAAAACATGGAATTGTGTATTTTCGACAGCAGGACACGCAATAGACAGCGAACAGAGAGGGCAGGGGCTGGAAATTGCTTTGCCAATCACAGTGGGAGACAATGTCTGGATTGGAACGAATGTATTCGTGCTGCCGGGCGTGACAATCGGAAACAATACCATCATTGGTGCCGGAAGTGTTGTGAATAAAAATATTCCGGATGGTGTGATCGCGGCCGGTAATCCCTGTAAGGTAATCCGTAAAATAACCGATTCCGATAAGAAAAAATATCCAATTTTTGAGGAAAATCATGAACATTTTAATCATAGAAGATGATGCAGCCATCCGTCAGGAATTAAAGCTGCTGTTAGAAAATGCACTGTATCAGGTCACGGTATTGACAGAGTTTCATCACGTGGTAGAGGACATTCTGCAAATGGAGCCGGATCTGATTCTGCTTGATGTAAATCTGCCGCAGCAATCCGGATTTGAGATCTGTAAAAGTGTCAGGAAAACGTCGGATGTTCCGATTATTTTCCTGACCAGCAGGACGGATTCAATGGATGAATTAAGCGGAATGCTGCAAGGCGGTGATGATTACATCACAAAGCCGTTTCAGCCGCCGTTACTTCTGGCGCATATCGCGGCCGTATTAAAACGGGCGAAAAAAGCAGACGTACCAGAGAAGATGATCTGTAAAGGTGTGGAACTTGATGTTGTCCGTGGCTGTGTGAAGTGTCAGGAGCAGCAGGTGGATCTGTCGAAAAATGAATTGAAAATCCTGCATTACCTGTTTTTGCATCAGGGAGAGATCGTGCCAAGAATCGAACTGGTGGAATACCTGTGGGATCAGCAGGTCTTTATTGATGATAATGCCCTCAGTGTAAATATCACACGCCTACGCGCAAAACTTGCAGAAATTGGTGTATGCGACTTTATTGAGACAAAAAGAGGGATGGGCTATCGCATATGAAACTGACAGAATATCTGAAAGACAAAGTGTTGTTGCTACTTTTACATATGGTATGTATGGCAGGGCTTGTTATCTTTTTGCGGCTGACCGGCTATTCCATGGATAAATGTGTGATTATACTGGTGTGTTACGGTGTAATACTGGCAGGATGGCTTTTCCTTCAGTTTTTTTCACGCAGAAGCTATTTCAGAAAATTAGAGCAGCTTACGGATCAGCTGGACAGGCGTTATCTTCTTGGAGAACTGATGCCGGAATCGTTTGGGCTGGAAGATCGCAAGTACCGGGAACTGATCCGCAAATCCAACAAATCGGTAATCGAGCGGATACACCAGATGGAACAAAACCAAAAGGATTACCGGGAGTACATTGAAAGCTGGGTGCATGAGATCAAGGCACCGATCACGGCGATCGCGTTAAACTGTGAAAATAACCGGGATGAGAGGAGCCGCTATCTCCTTGTGGAAAACCGCAAGGTTGAGAATTATGTGGATATGGCACTGTACTATGCGCGTATGGATGCGGTATACAAAGACTACATGATCGCGGAAACCAATCTGCAGGAAGTGGCACAACAGGTGCTTTTGCAGAACAAATATTATCTGATCCAGAGCCATGTAAAGGCGGAAGTTGCATGCCCCGATACGGTATACAGCGATAAGAAATGGATCGCTTTTATTTTAAACCAGCTCATTCAAAACAGCGTAAAATACGGAAGAAGTGAGGGTACTCACATTCAGATTGTTACTAAAAAAACAAAAAGCGGTGTTCTTTTGCGGGTAAAAGATGACGGTATCGGGATTCCAAAGGAAGAAATCCCACGGATTTTTGAAAAAGGGTTTACGGGAACGAACGGAAGAAACCGGGAGCGTTCGACCGGAATGGGACTGTATCTGTGCCGTAAACTCTGTGACAAGTTAAATATAGAAATCCGGGCAGAATCTGCGGAAGGAAAGGGAACAGAGATCATACTTATGTTTCCGGTGAGTGATTATCTTACCGGTTACAGGGAGACATAACACGTTTATCTTTCAAAACTGTAAGATTCAGGAAAGGTAACTCCATACAAAGCGGACAGATCCCGTGTTAAAGTAGGCATAGTGAAGAAAAAATGATATTCTTTACTATGCCTTTTATTTACAAGCGAGGGAAAGGAGCGTCAGAAGATGCAGGAAATCATACGCGTAAGCGATGTGGAGAAATATTATGGAAACGGGGATCAGGTGACCAAAGCGGTGGATCGTGTCAGTTTTGCCGTGCAGCAGGGGGAGTTTATCGGTGTGATGGGAGCTTCCGGTTCCGGAAAAACAACGCTTTTAAATCTGTTGTCAACCATTGACCGGGTGACAGCGGGACATATTTATTACGGAGATACCGATATCACAGAACTGGGGGAAGAACAGCTTTCGGAATTCCGTAAAAAACAGCTTGGGTTTATCTTTCAGGAATACAATCTGCTGGATACGCTCACGCTGGAAGAAAATATCATGCTCGTTATGACGCTGCACCGGCGCGGCAAAAAGGAGATTCAGAAACGGTGCAGGGAGCTGCTTCGCATTCTGGGAATCGAGGAGGTTAAGGATAAGTATCCGTATCAGGTATCCGGCGGACAAAAGCAGCGGTGTGCATGTGCCCGTGCACTTGCAAATTATCCCACACTTCTTCTGGCAGATGAGCCGACGGGGGCACTGGATTCACTGGCAGCGCAGACACTGTTAGAGACATTTACGGAGATGAACAAAAACATGGGGGCAACCATTCTGATGGTGACACACGATGCTTTTTCCGCAAGTTATTGCAGCCGTATTCTGTTTCTGAAAGACGGACGGATTTTTCATGAACTGGTGCGTGGGGAAAAAGAACGCCGGGCGTTTTTAAATGAAATACTCGATGTGATGACACTGACGGGAGGTGAACGTTCCCATGATGTGTAAACTTGCTTTTCGAAATGTAAAGCGCATGGCAAAAGACTATATAGTGTATTTTATGACGATGGCGGTCGTGACCGCACTCATGTTTTCGTTTCATACGCTTTTGTTTTCCAAAGATGTGCAGAATCTGTTTCAGATGGATGCCATGATGAGTGTGATGACGGGACTTGCGACTGCTTTTATCGTGCCGATCATTGCGTGGCTGATCAATTATATGGTGCGGTTTATACTGGAAAAGCGAAGCCGTGAGTTTGGGATTTATCTTCTGGTCGGGGTAAAGAAAAAAGAGATTGCGAGACTTTATTTTACAGAGAATCTGCTGCTTGGAGCGGGCGCATTTCTTGTAGGGATGGGACTGGGCCTGCTTTTTCAGCAGATCCTTCTGTCCATTTTTTACAGCATGGTGCAGCTGGATTACAAACTGCATCTGGAATGGAACCGAAACTGTATTTTGATGACGGCTGCATGTTATCTGTGCTGTTATCTGCTGGCGCTGTTTCGAAGCCAAAAAAAATTCCGCAAAATGAATATCCATGATCTGATGGACAGCCAGAGACGGAATGAGGAAATCAAAGAAACACATGAAAAGGCAAAGAGATGGTTCCTTCCGTTATCTGTGCTGTTTCTTGTCGTATTCGGTGTGTTTCTGTTTTGTTTTAAAGCATGGGATACCGGAGTTGTAATCGCTTTTCTCATTGGACTGGTGCTGACGATTTATCTTTTTTACACAGGCATTGCGGCGTGGATCGCCTGTTATGTCAGAAAAAAGGGAGCTGCTATTTACTGTGGGGATGCGCTGTTTCTGCTCCGGCAGTTTTCTTCTAAGATCCGGACACTGCGGTTTACCATGGGAACACTGACGGCACTGTTTACTCTGGCGATACTCGGAAGTTCGGTGGCATTTATGTTTAATCATTTCCAGAATGAGGTGCTTGTGAGCAAATTTCCGTTTGATGTGCAGGTATACAGCAGCAATGTGAAGGATGAGTTTCAGCAGGAAATTACTCTGCTGAAACAGGAGACAGCCATAAAGGAAATTTTTACTTATAAGGTTTATGAGAACGAAACGAATCAGGTCAATGCATATCTGTATACACATCTGAAAGAATTTGGATCAGAGTATCGGAACGCAGATGGCACACCGGACTGGAAAAAGATCAGTAAAAATGAAGAACTGGCATATTGTAATTACGATACCTATATGGGACTCTCGGATTACAACCGGCTCCGTACCATGATCGGACTTTCGGAAGTGCAGTTAAAAGAAGATCAGTATGCCATCCATATCAAAGACCGCGTGCTGAATCAGACCGGGGATTTTTCCGGTCGGATCAAAATTCAGGGAACAGATGGGACATTATCTTTTGCGGGCTATCACACGGAGGGATTTTCGCAGAACGGCCACAACGGAGGGGATTATATTATTATTGTTCCGGATGCCGTTCTTGCACAGATGCATCCCTATTATGCAGAATTGGTGGCGGATATCAAAGGCGAGGCACCTGCGGATCTGGAGAAACGGCTGGATGATCTGGAGAAGGATCCGGATAAAATTAGTGTGCAGGGGCACGCCATGACGGAAGCAGCTTCGGATGACTGGGATGGGGAAGCACTTGGAAATTCCTGTTCGGGTTCGGATACAATTGTTACCTATACGGCAAAAAATCTTGTGCGTGACAATCTGATTCCGGAAGTGAAATATATGTTATCTTCGCTGATGTTTCCGCTTTTTTATATCGGACTGGTATTTTTGTGTGTGGCACTGACCGTGCTTTCCGTGCAGCAGCTCAGCGATTCCGTAAAATACAAATTCCGCTACAGGGTTCTCTTTCAGATTGGTTACAGCAGAAGAGAAATCCGCAGGATGATTTTAAAGCAGCTTGCCGGGTATTATCTTTGTCCGGCATGTGTGTCACTTGCAATCAGCGGACTGGTCTGTGTATATGTTGGTGGTAAGTTTGACTTTTATACGGGGGTTCGGGCGGCACCGGCAACTTATTTTTTGATTTCTTCGGTATTGTTTTTCGGAATTTATCTGGTGTATTTTATCATTACCTATATTGGATTCTGCCGGAATGTGGAAGAGTGGGGGTAAGAAAGGGATGGGGAGAAAATGAAGAAAAAGAATCGTGCGTTTTATCATTATTTCATTCCGGTCATATATGCTGTCTTTGTATATATCCTGTGGGAACTGACCGGAACATTGGTGGCTTATGTGGTTGGAAAGGTAATGGACAACTGGGAGGAAACTTTATACAGTTCTTATATTTCCATGTTATTCAATGAAGTGTTGACGTTTGTTATTATGTTTGTATTGTTTCGCAAAAAAGCAGATTTCGTAAGAAAAGAAAAAAGAAATGGGTCATGGTTACCGGTATTGGGAATGTTTATTTTTCCGTTAATACAGATTGGGAATGATCTTATGACTCTCGTTCATGGAAAAAAAGTTTTTTCACTGCTTTCCGGTAAAGGGATTTGTTTTTTCCTGATCTGCGGTGTGGCAAGTCTTAGTATTGGACTGCTGGAAGAATATGTGTGGCGGGGAATTCTGTTAAATATGTTTCTTGCTGCATGGGGAAAAAAGAAAAATGGAATTTATTGTGCGGTAGTTGTGTCTTCCCTTGGATTTGGTCTGTGCCATTACCGGAATCTGCTAGTGGGACAGAACTTTGCAGATACGACAAAACAGGTATTGTATGCGATTTGTTTTGGCATGTTTCTGGCAGCACTTTTTATACAGACGAATCATTTATTCATTCCGGTTCTTGTACATGGACTTTGTAATTTTTCTAATTTTTTTATGAATGAAATTCTTGGATGGAATTATACCGTTTGGAAATATGATGATATTTTGCAGGGAGTATTAGCCGTTTTTTATTTGATCGCAGGCCTCTATGTGGTTTACAGGAGCGTGCAGAAAAAGCAGAACATAAGGAGGAAAACAGAAAAATGAGTACCAAAAAAGTAATTGGCGGTTCGGTTGCTGCCATAGTTATTCTCATCATTGCACAACTTGCAGCACAGCTTGCCGCAAGTGCATTGAACCTGATAAAGATTCCGGATGGAATATGTAATATCATTGCAGGAATTTTTTATGTCGGACTGACTTATGTTATTTTAAAGATATATATTGAGAAAGTGATCAGGTTACCTATTTCTGATTTTGGAATGCCCGTATTTCATATTAAAAGAAAATGGATTCTAATTGCTATTCTGTTGCCACTGCTGGTAAAAGGAAGTTATCTTTTGTTCTTTCAGGGTGCGTATGTTTCCTCGCATATGAATGGAAAGCAGATATTTCGTACATTAAGTGCCGGAATTATGTTTACCGGAATCGCGGCTGGATTTGTCGAAGAAATGGTATTTCGGGGCGTTATTTTAAATCTTTTAAGGAAAAAATGGAATCGTAAGGTGGCGGTTATCGTTCCATCGGTGCTGTTTGGCATGGTTCATATTCTGGGAATGGATTTTTCCATCGGAAGCTGTTTGCAGGTTCTTGTTGCAGGAACGATGGCGGGAATTATGTTTTCAATGATTGCAATCGAGAGTGGTTCTGTCTGGAACAGTGGAATCGTGCATGCCATCTGGAATATTGTAATGATCGGTGGGGGACTGGCAATTGGACAAAAAGCGGATCAATTCTCTGTCATGACTTATGTTCTTGATGCAAAATCATTTGCGGTGACGGGCGGAGAATTTGGTATAGAAGCGTCTGTTATTTCGCTGATGGGGTACATCATAGTTACTGGTGTGGCTTTTTTCGGGAATAAAGAATTATGTGCTTAGTCCAATATATGAAAGATTTGATATTGACAAAAAATAGAAAGAGATACAATAGTCCTAAAATGAGACTAAGGAGAGCGAAGCCATGGATATTGAATCAAAGACAAGGATTTTTTGCAATGCATGGCAGAGTATCAGCGTTATTTACGAAGATTACGCCCGCAAATCCGGTATTTCCTACAACAGCCTTTATATTCTGAATGCAATCCTTTACACGGAAAACTGCACGCAGAAACAGATCTGTGAAAAGACACTGTTGCCGAAACAGACGGTCAACAAAGTGATCACCGTTTTTTTTAAAAGCGGATATATTGAACTCAGGAAGATATCAAGCATATCCGGGAAGATGGAAGCGAGTATTGGAGTGCAAGAGAATTAGGACCGGCACTTGATTATGCAAAATGGGAGAATTTTGCAAAAGTAATTAAAAGAGCAATGATCGCATGTGAAAACAGCGGGCATAGCATTCCAGACGATTTTCCTGAGGTCAGGAAAATCGTTGAAGCTGGAGTCACCACGAAACCCCAAAAAGATTATGAACTGTCAAGATATGCATGTTATCTGATCGTGCAGAATGGAGATCCAAGAAAAGAGGTCATTGCGTTAGGACAAACGTATTTTGCAATCCAGACATACAGACAGGAAGTCGCTGACCACTTTAATGAATTGGATGAAGATAACAGAAGACTTGTTGTTAGAGGAGATATCAAGCAGTGGAATCAAATGCTGGCAGAGACAGCACATAATGCAGGTGTTATTACAAATGAGGAATTTGCAATTTTTCAAAATGCCGGATATATGGGACTATACGGTGGATTAGATGTTGATGATATTCATACGAAAAAACAATTAGAACTAGGACAGAAAATTCTTGATTACATGGGAAGTACAGAATTGATTGCTAATTTGTTCCGAATATCGCAGACAGAAGAAAAATTAAGAAAAGATAATGTTGGACGAATAATTTAATAGTGATTAACGCAAAAGGGCATTAACCGTAAAAAGTTAGTGCCTTTTGTTTTGCTCATTATTAAAAATGGACGGTATGAGCCAGTCAGTAAAAATGAATAATGACCGATCAGGTCAAAGGATTGAGCCGATGTATTTTGGACTTTTGTAAAAGATGAAATTGCGTCGGCTTGTTTATTTTCACAAAATCCGATTCTGAGGATTTTTGAAAAACAGGCAGAACGGAAAACATGCCGAAGGGACAGCGGCAGGAGTTTCGTTTTGTCTGCCGGGAGTACAGAGGGTGCTGAGTGCCAGTGGCACACGTTTAGCACCGACAGAAATAACTACCCGAAAAAAGTTTCAAACCCCATGTTGACACTTTGTTTTTTGCAGAGGCAAAATGTAGGTTGTTGCAAAATATCGTGTATGTAGTTTGTTGCAAACAGTTCTTGGGGGCTACTCCCCCAAACCCCTGTAAAAGCAACGGATGCGGCAAATTAAGACCTACATTCACCCCATCCGTTGCTTCTGCAATCACCTACAAATGCGGTCTGCAACTTTCTGCATTTTACTTTTGCAATAAACAGACACTTGCGTTGTCAGCGTGCCGATAAACTCCCGGCAGGGACAGAAGCAAACCTCTCTCTGTCGGGCACAGGAAAGAAAGGAAATAGATGATTATGGAAAAAATGATGAATAAAAAACAGAAGGAAACACATTTACGCCGAAAGGCAATGCAATAGATGGGGGCAGAGACAATTGGAATTGAGATATGTTTGAGAATGTGATATGATTTGAGCAACAAATCGGAATTGTGCGCCCAGATAAGGGCGAGTAGTCTAGCAGGTGGAATGCCTGTCTGGTAAGGTCTAACCAACCGCCAGTAGCGAGTCTTGGGTGACTGCCAGTAATGGTAGTTGCTAAGCGTAGACAGCGAGAAAATAGAGAGTGTGATTGAGCCTCGAAATTTTGACATCTGGAAGGCTGACGTTTTAATTCCAGCGGAAAGCAACACAAACCAAATCGTCATGGTAAGAAATGGTTTGCTTCTGCGGGGTCAAAGAGCACTTTATGTTTTACATTGTGACTATTCAGTCAACTGGGGAGAGCCTATTGTTTCTTGCCATTGCAAGTATGGCAAACAACTGCAAAACAGGAGAATGCCAAAAGAATAGTAGGCAGTCGGATAGCTTCATAGTACTGAAGAAGTTGGGTAATGCCAATGGAGGGAAGGGAGCTACATAATAATGGTCTTTCTGAGGACACATCAACCGTACTCAGGGACGGGGGTATTGATGGAAACAAAATTGGAAAGAATAGCAGAAATATCGGCAAGCTCGCCGAGACCAGAGTTCACAGCGTTGTATCATCTAATCAATAAAGAAATGCTTCTGCAATGTCACAAAGAATTAGACGGAAGTAAGGCAGTTGGTATGGATGAGATTACGAAGAGAGAATACGAGAGGAATCTGGAACAAAACATAGATGACTTGGTAGAAAGATTGAAAAGAAAATCATACAAACCACAGCCATCAATTAGGGTATATATCCCTAAAAGCAATGGAAAACTTCGACCATTAGGAATTGCATGCTACGAGGATAAAATAGTCCAATTAGCATTAAAGAAGATACTGGAAGCTATCTATGAACCGAGATTTCTGAATTGCATGTACGGATTCAGACCAAATCGAGGATGTCATAACGCAATAAAAGAACTGTATAAGAGCTTAAACAATACGAAAATCTGCTATATTGTGGATGCTGACATCAAAGGATTCTTCGACCATATGAAGCATGAATGGATTATCAAGTTTCTCAAACTTTATATTAAAGACCCCAATATAATTGGTCTTGTCAAGAAGTATCTTAAAGTGGGAGTGCTGGATAATGGTGAACTTATGGTGAATGAAGAAGGTTCAGCTCAAGGCAATATCATAAGTCCAATCCTAGCAAACATATATATGCACAATGTATTGACACTATGGTATAAGTTTATTATTACCAAAGAATGCAAGGGAGATAACTTTCTAATTGTATATGCAGATGATTTTGTTGCAGGATTTCAATACAAATGGGAAGCAGAGAATTACTACAAGCTTCTTAAAGAACGAATGGAAAAGTTCGGTCTGCAATTAGAAGATAGTAAAAGTCGTCTCTTACAAAGCGGTGCTTATATTGCAAGGGCAAAGCAAAAGAGCGGTGAGTGTATCAGATTACAAACATTTGATTTTCTGGGATTCACATTCTATTGTGGGCGTTCACGCAAAGGCATGCCATATATAATGCCAAAGACAAGCTCTAAGAAATTCAGACAGAAAATTCGAGATATCAAGGTATGGTTATATGCGAATAGAGACCAACCGCTAAAGAAACTAATGGGTATGCTAAATCTGAAACTAATAGGTCATTATAGGTACTATGGCATAAGTTTTAATGGCAGAATGATTTCAAACTACAAACAACAAGTGAGAGAACTTCTGTTTAAGGTGCTGAATAGACGAAGTGACAGAAAGAGTTATACAAGAGAAGGATTCATTGAAATGCTGAAATATTATCCATTGGCAATGCCAAAGATTTATGTCAGCTTGTTTTGAGAATGTAAATATTATTATGAAGAGCCGTATGCGGGAAAGCCGCACGTACGGTTCTGTGAGGGGCTTACATTGTGAGGTGTAAGTCTACTCGACGGGGAGGAAAATTATCATGAATGATTTGAAGGTATCAGATATCATGTGTAAATGGTATATATGGGCTGTAGTCGGATATGTTATTGGAAAAAATTTAAGTGACACATTAGGGGGACTTATTGGTTTGGCAATTGGGGGTCTTATAGGCTGTTACATACAAAAAAATCATAGTAAAAAAGATGATTGATAACTTCCAGCTTGCGAGCTGAAAACCGGAATTTGTCAAAGAAACTTGATGACAATTAAGTGATAGTATTGCAGAAATGACAATCTGAAATTGAGGAGATAAATAAGTATGAATACAAAACAGAAACAAATTTTAGCATGGGTTCTCCTTGGTTGTGGAGTTATTATCGCCGGTGTAATACTTGGCGGTATTACCGGAAAACTTGTTTTAGACCACATCATATAAGGAGAAATGTCATGTTCAGTACAAATAAAAATCGTAAAATAGGTATGTTGATTTTTCTGTTTGTTGTATCCTTTATTGTGGGTATGCTCATCAACATTCAACGTCTTGGATCTTTACCGATGAAGCTTATCCAAGTTGAATGGAATGATACAGTAGGATGTGTGTATGAAAATCTTGATTATGAAAATCCGAGCGACCACAAATATGATTTGTATGTGCCGAAAAATCTTGATACGCCAGAGTCAAAATGCCTGATTCTTTATATACACGGAGGAAGTTTTAATTCCGGGAGCAAAGAAGATGGCGATGCGTGGTGCAAATATTATACGTCAAAAGGATACGTAACAGCAACGGTTGAGTATACATTGCAATCAAAGAAGGAAAAAAGTGAAGAAGAATTACTCAACGCCAGTCTTGAGTTAATGAATGAAGAAATTCTAAGTTGTGTTGCCGCAATCAAGGAGCAGGCATCGCAGCTTGGAATTGATTTAACACAAATGGCTACCTGTGGGGTGTCAGCAGGTGGAACACTTGCGATGAACTATGCATATAAAAATGCTGACATTTCTGCAATCCCAGTAAAGTTTGTCTTTCAACTCGCAGGTCCTGCTTCATTTGAGCCATCCGATTGGAGTTTGCTGAAATCGATAGACCATATAACCACAGATGCGGATTTTGCAACCATGATGACAGGGATTAGAATTACAGATGAAATGATGGCATCAAAAGAATATCTTCCGTATATTTACTCTGTTTCGCCTACATATTTGGTGGATGCAAACTCGGTGCCGACCTTGATGGGGTATGGACTAATCGACCATTGTGTGCCGACTCAACTTAAATACCCTTTAATAGATGCATTGAAAGAGAATGGTGTGCCATACGATTATGTTGAATTTCCAAAATCGAACCATGGAATGTATAATGATATTGATAAATTGCAGGAGTTTATCAATCTATCACTTGAATACTGTGATAAGTATTTTGATAAATAAGATAAAGACAAATCTCAGTCTGTCGAGCTGTGAAATTTGATGGAGGAAAAAGGATGTATATAGAAGAATATGTTATACAATTAGATGGAACGGAATTAAGGCTTAGAAATGCACGAGAAGAAGATGCAGAAATGCTGATAGATTATTTAAAGCAAACCTGTGGTGAAACAAGATTTCTCGTTAAAGAACCAGAGGAAATTACGCTAACCATTGAACAAGAAAAAAACTTTATTCGGAATCAAAATGAATCAGAGGGCAACCTAATGCTATTGGCTTTTCTTAATGGTAAGTATATAGGTAATTGTTCTTTGATGGGGAATGCTCCCAGTAGATATCGTCATAGAGCTAGTGTTGGAATTGCTCTATTTCAAGCGTATACAGGAATGGGGATAGGAAGGAAAATGCTTGAACTTCTTTGCGAGATTGCAAAAGAAAAGGGAATAGAGCAACTCGAACTTGAAGTGGTTGCAGATAATGATAGGGCAATAGCGTTGTACAAGAAAATAGGATTTGAGAAAATGGGCACATTTCCGCATAATATGAAATATAAAGATGGTACATACGCAGATGCATATTGGATGGTTAAAATACTATAATGGCATCATGAAAACAGTAATGTTGCGTATTTTATAACAAAACGGACAGATGATATACACCTGTCCGTCCCGTTAATGGAATATTTGGATTGAGGGCATTGTCTGCAGTTGCAGACAATCCTTGCCTTCCCACGGCTCATTCTATTTTATGTACTTTACAGATCCTTTATTCTGTCAAATTTCTCTTCCCAATCCGCCGGCAGAACACCAAGTTGATACACATCAATTTTAGCTCTTGCAATGATTTTCTTTAACTTTATTTTCATTGCTTCGCTGTCTTTCGGATTCATTACTTTTTTCAGAGCATACAATCTTGAAAAGAAATCCTCCCCATTTAGAAGTATATCGGCATCATCTTCCGCATCCGGAAGTACAATAGCCTCCTGCATTCCTACGAGTCTGGAGTGGTGGGCACAGATATTTCGTAATGTTCTTACACCATTCAGCCAAGTATCCATCTGCATTGTTATCCTCTTACCATATTTTCCCCGGCTGTAACTATACAGCAAAACTTCCTTACGCAGATCACTCCTTAAATACATATAAATATTCTCAATCGTACCAAACTCAAAATATGAAAATGCCGCCCAACTCGGAATATTCATCGCAGCTCTCTTACCGCCATTTCTATATTCCTTCAGTTCAGGATATTTTAATACATCTTTTCGCAACATTTCTTCCTTATCCTGTATATCACTAAAGAAGCTATTGAAAAATTTAACATTCTTTTTTCTGTAAAACTTATTTCTTTCACTTCTCGTTGGTGTATAATTCTGTTGCTCCAGATAAAACACTGCATCACCAGTTTTCAATGAAACCGCATTAGCAATCGCAGACTTTATTTGAATTTCTGCTTTCGCACAAGCTTCATACATAACCTTCCTCAGTTCAAAATCAAACTGATACAAAGCAAACAGCACATCCTGTGACGGCTTCATCGCAAATACATTGGTGTATGATAACAAATACTTTCCATATCTGCTGGCACGAAAATATCCAGAATATTGTAAAAAATCACGCATTCTTGCTCTCTTTGTGAATGTCACATATTTTTTCATCGTATCAATCTGTTCTTCCACAGTAAAGGGTTTATCGTTAGCCAATTTTACACCTCCTGATAGGTAAAAAAAAAGAATGGATATACCATTCTTAATCCCGTAAATGGAATATTTGGATTAGGGCATTACCCATGCCTTCCCACGGCTCGATATTATTATAGCATAACCACTTTATTTTACAAGCCTTTTTGAACAGAATTTTGCCAAAATTTTGCCAGAGGTTTTGCCGCATTTTTTACATTTAATAGTGATTAACGCAAAAGGGCATTAACCGTAAAAAGTTAGTGCCTTTTGTTTTGCTCATTATTAAAAATGGACGGTATGAGCCAGTCAGTAAAAATGAATAATGACCGATCAGGTCAAAGGATTGAGCCGATGTATTTTGGACTTTTGTAAAAGATGAAATTGCGTCGGCTTGTTTATTTTCACAAAATCCGATTCTGAGGATTTTTGAAAAACAGGCAGAACGGAAAACATGCCGAAGGGACAGCGGCAGGAGTTTCGTTTTGTCTGCCGGGAGTACAGAGGGTGCTGAGTGCCAGTGGCACACGTTTAGCACCGACAGAAATAACTACCCGAAAAAAGTTTCAAACCCCATGTTGACACTTGCGTTGTCAGCGTGCCGATAAACTCCCGGCAGGGACAGAAGCAAGCCGAAAGGCAATGCAATAGATGGGGGCAGAGACAATTGGAATTGAGATATGTTTGAGAATGTGATATGATTTGAGCAACAAATCGAATTTGAGGAGATAGAATAGTGAGAACATATGAGAATAAGGATGAACTTAAAAACGAGATAAATAAAAGCTTTGCAAAGTATATATCAGAATTTAATGATATTCCGGAACCTTTAAAAGATAAGAGAATTGATGAGGTTGATCGAACTCCAGCAGAAAATCTTGCTTATCAGGTTGGATGGACAACGCTCATCCTTAAATGGGAAGCAGACGAAAGAAAGGGGCTTCAGGTCAAAACTCCCTCCGATAATTTTAAGTGGAATCAGCTTGGTGAATTATATCAATGGTTCACAGATACATATGCACACCTGTCACTGCAAGAGTTGAAAGACATGTTGAATGAGAACATTGATTCTATTTATGCAATGATCGATTCACTAAGTGAGGAAGAATTGTTTAAACCACATATGAGAAAATGAGCCGACGAGGCAACTAAAACAGCCGTCTGGGAAGTATACAAATTCATACATGTTAACACAGTGGCTCCGTTTGGAACCTTTAGAACTAAGATTAGAAAATGGAAAAAGGTGGCACTATAACTTCCTGTTTGCCGAAATATATTTCTAACTTTCCCTATTTTACAGGCTTTCCAGCCTGTGCATTAGCGAAACGATATGTATTTTCCCTTATTTTTGCCCTTATGAGATAATCGTAAGGGAAATAAGGGAAAGTTTTATTTAGTCATTGCCTGCCACTTTATCAAGTAACCTTGCAGATTCCCGCTTGGCTTTTCTTGTAGAGTGTGCATAGACATTCATGGTGGTACTGACATCTGAGTGCCCTAACAGTTCCTGCACATCCTTTGGTGCTGCTCCATTTGCCAGAAGGTTGCTTGTGTAGGTGTGTCGCAACTGGTGAAAATGAAATCCTTCAAATCCATCCAGTTTCTGAGCAATCTTCCTGCAAACAATTCCTAACGTGCTTGGCAGTTCCAAACTTCCATCCGGTCTTAAGCAGACAAAGGATATTTCCTTATAATCTTCTGGAACATTCTCTGTTCCGTCCAGATGATAGAACTCATAGTAAACTCTGTTTTTGTCTTTTACTTCTCTGTAGTAGTTTTTGTGGTAAAGTTCTCCGTACTGCATTCGGTTTTTAAGCTGTTCCTTTCGGGCATTGCGAAGAATCTCTGCCAGCGTATCTCCAAAATCAACAATCCTTACCTTTTTTCGTTTGGTTGGTCCGATGATATTCTTGTGCCTTGAACCATCATATCGGATACTGCGTCTGATTGTAAGGCACTGTTCTTCAAGATTTATATCCTGCCATGCCAGACCACAGGCTTCACCGATACGAAGTCCTGCATAATAAGCTATCTGGATTGGAAGTATTGCCGGTGGATTGTAATCCTGTAGAAATTCAATCAGTCTTTCATAATCCTCTCGTGGAATTGGCTGTATATC
>QFCE01000212.1_pt1 | contig 273593 bp, 258 predicted proteins | sample 5346091 | NCBI WGS metagenome assembly QFCE01 (sample SAMN09062252, study PRJNA434731) | Human gut metagenome, whole genome shotgun sequencing project. | isolation source: stool timepoint A chromium assembly | host: Homo sapiens | collected 2015 | reverse complement strand
TCATCATCATGACCACCAACCATCACTCAGCTTCCTGCCAGTGCCTGTATCAGTGTCCTCGTCACGAGTCAGCTTAGATATAATATCACGCAGACAACCTAAAGTCAACAAAAACTTTACATTTTATTTGCAAAAATATAAGCACCACAAGATATTGTTCCCTGGGTGCTTACAAACCACAATTCAATCATAAAAACGAAAGCAGAATCGTCAGTATTAAATTATTTTCGTATAGCCATTGCAGAATTTCCGACTGATATACCGCATCAATCACAACACTCCCGGCTTCTGTCGCTGCCCCCATTGCTGCAAACGCAAATACCAGCCATACCAGCAACAGTCCTTTGATCAATCCGGCAATTCCCCCAAGCATATGATTTACTTCTCCTATTATGGGCAGTTTTGCCACCAGATCAATCGCAGTGGCAATCAGATGAAAGGCGATCACCGTAATCAGCATAACAATAACAAATGCAATCGCTTTCATGGCAAGGGATGATGCTTTTGACGCAATCGTATTATACAGTCCGCTTTGTTCCATCCAGCCATCCGCAAGTTTATGTGTGTCCCCTATCTGGTTCCATACGTTTGCCGGCAGTTTCATTCCCAGACCGCTGAGATCTTTCTGCTCCTGCGTGTTTTGTTCTTCTGTACTTTTTTCTTCCCCTGCCACGGCATTTTGCAATTTCTCTTTGCAATTCTTTTCAATTCTGGTATCCAGGCCTGTGTGTTCTGTCATCCAGTCTGCAACATACGGCGTTGCAAACGTAACAAAAAACAGAATCAGTATCCAGGCAGCCATTGAATAAACCACACGCAGGAAACCACGGAAGAATCCCCAGACAATATTTCCGGCAACAAGTAATACAACCAGTATCAATAACCAGTTCATTGTAATCGTACCTCTTCTATTTCTCCGTTTAATACCAATGTATAATTCTGACCATCCGATCCCGACAATACGTTATAAAGCTGCCGGTCAAACGTATAACGGAATTTACGGATGCTGTGTATGGTAAACAATTCACAGTTATAATCATCCCGGACACATATTTCATTATTATCGAGGAGCTCGATTCTGTTGTATGCGATCTCTGTATCATTCTCCATGACCGTTTTACCATTCATGTCATAGACTTTTATGTGCCAGCTGTTTTCTTTTTGGGTATCGCTGTATGAAATACCGACATATTTATTATTATAGAAGACACTCTGTATCTCCCGTTCAAACTTTATCTGTTTTTTCGGCGCAGGTTTTTGTGCTCCGTCAAACCAGATCAGTCCGGCATCGCTGATCGCGAGAAGTTTTCCGGATTCGGTATAAACCAGTTCCGATATCATCGTATTTTTGTAACTGTACGTTCCCACATTGTTGTCGATTTCATTCTGCCCAACCGAACCAAAGTTATAGAAAGTAACCGTGGAACAGGTTTTGCCCTTTGTCACGTCGAGCATATCTACTGCCAGTTTCTGCGCATCCGGAGCCAGCGCAATATCTACAGGAAAACTTCCTTTTTCCTGATAAAATTCACCACTGGCAAGTTCCTGTCCCTTTTTGTCATAAAGCCGTACATACGAGACATCATCCTCCTTCATCAGCACAGCCACCGTTCCCTGACGGGCAACACATACACGTTCAATCGGTGTTGCCGTTTCGATTTTCTTTACCAGTCCGCGTTCCGACATGATATAAATAAATGTCCCTCCACGATCATAAACCGCAAGATACTGTTCACACACGGAAAGTTCCGGCGCAGTCATTTCATAAGACTGGTTCCAGATCAGCCGGTCATCTGTATCGTGACACACAATTCCGTCATTATCATATTCCAGTATTTTTCCCTGGAACATCTTATATCCCGTTGCCGCACTGTCCTTTCTCTCCGCCGATGCCTGCACCTCAAATCCTGAATATGTGCGAAGTGCAGACCAAAGTTCTACAAAAATCACTGCTGCTACAACAGTAACGATCACAAGTGCCGTTCTGCGGGCTATTTTATGCCTGTGTCTCCTGATTTTTTCTTCCAGTTCCTCCAGGTCTTCCTGACTTGTCTCTACGGTTTTAAATTCCGTTTTTTCAGCCACCGATTTTTCTCCTTTTCGCTTACGTTTCTATCATTATAGCATTGCAATCCCCGTTACGGAAGTAATAATTTCTGTCCAACCCTGATATCATCCGAATCTTCCAGATCATTCGCCTTTTCAAGCTCTTTTAATTTTTTCATTGATCCGTATGCCTGTTTACAGATCCCACTCAGCGTATCCCCCTGCTGTACCACATAATAATTTTGTGTATTTTCTACCGCCACAGGTTTTTCTTTCTCCTCGGCCGGCTGTGTGGAAGGAGCCGCTTCCTCTGCCTTTTTCACCGCTCCCGCCGGAACCTCTTCAATCGGTATCAGCTGCATGGGTTCACTGATGGTTTCCGTACTCTTTGCGCTCTCCGTCTGTTCTTCCACTATATTTTTTTCAGTTCCCACCAGGACTTCTGCCGGTTGTGACACATGGCGGATTTTTTCCCCTATCGTCTCCACCGTCTGTTCCAGACCCGGAATAGGAATTCGCTGCTGCCAGATTCCGACCCCGGTCAGAACCAAAAGCAGTGCGATTGCGGCAGCCATCGCATACGACGTTGGTTTGCGTTCGCTCTTTGAACTGCTGCATTCTTCTTTTTCATTCTCTTTTTTGCTCTCCGTCAGAATCTCCGGAAGCATCTGCCGGGTTCCACGTCTCGGCAGTTCAATCGTCACATCCGGGATCCGTATCTCATGCAGTTCCCTTGCATAATAGATATAAAACCCGTTTTTCGGTTGTAGCCGGTTGCCTTTATGCAGATAAAAGTATTCTTCCCCCTCCATACTGTCCATAAGGAAAAGAACCTGATGTGCTCCTCCGAACTGCTCTCTGTGGATAGCTTCCAGTTCTGCTGTCAGGCGTGGTGGATATCCTTTACAATCCAACGCCCATCCGACAATAATGGAATTCTCATAAGATCTCTTAATCTCACGGAATACATCCGACCACGCATGTGTTCCCCATCTCGGCAGATTCTGTGAAAACTCCATATCCCTTACCGGAATGGCAGCCTCTACAAAGGTCATATATACACCCTGCTCGCACTCTGTATGCCCCATAAAGATAAACACTCTCCGCTCCTCATAAGTTTCTTCATGCACCCTGGCATACGCCGCATTTTCTATGTAAATTCGATCCCCCTCTGCCGGTGTTCCGATCTGTCTGATATTTTTCAGGTCACGTCCCGGTCCTTCTGCAATATCTATCATATCCTGCCTCCTTATCCGTTTTTCCAGAATATAGTATCACCACCATCCGGTAGAATTTTGGAAAAACCTGACAGGCATGAAAAAAATCGTACGACACTACCGGACATATTTCCAGACTTCAGGCAAAAAAAGACTGCCATATCCTTCGATACGACAGTCTCCTTTGTACTTGCTGTATTATTTTGCAAAAGCTTTTACTTTTTTGTAAATTCCTTCTGCGTCCAGTTCGTATTTATGAATCAGCTCAACCGCCGGTCCGGATTCTCCAAACCGGTCATTCACGCCGATACGCATCATCTTTGTCGGTGCCTTTTCACACAATACTTCCGCTACCGCGCTTCCAAGTCCACCGATTACGGAATGTTCCTCAACGGTTACGACTTTCTTCGTCTTTGTTGCAGATGCAACAACCAGTTCCTCGTCAATCGGCTTGATGGTATGGATATTGATTACTTCTGCAGAAATTCCATCTTTCTCCAGCATCTTTGCAGCTTCTAAGGACTCTGACACTTCCAGTCCTGTCGCAAAAATGGTTACATCCGTACCTTCTTTTAATACGATTCCTTTTCCGATCTCAAACTTGTAATCCTCTCTGTCATTGATCACCGGCACTGCCAGACGTCCAAACCGAAGATAAACCGGTCCAACATAATCATATGCTGCATGTACTGCTGCGCGTGCTTCCACATCATCCGACGGGTTGATCACTACCATACCAGGAATCTCACGCATCAGAGCCAGATCCTCCAGACACTGATGGGTAGCTCCGTCTTCTCCGACCGAAATTCCTGCATGGGTAGCTCCGATCTTTACATTCAGATGCGGATATCCGATGGAGTTGCGAACCTGCTCATAGTTACGTCCGGCTGCAAACATTGCAAAAGAACTGATAAACGGAACTTTCCCACAGGTAGATAATCCTGCAGCAATACCTGTCATGTTGCACTCTGCGATACCGCAGTCCCAATGGCGCTCCGGAAATTCTTTCTGGAAAATACAGGTTTTGGTAGCACCTGCCAGATCTGCGTCGAGCACGATGAGATTCTCATGCTCTTTTCCAAGTTCTACCAATGCGTTTCCATAGCTGTCTCTGGTTGCAATTTTCTTTACTTCTGACATAATGCTTCACCTGCTTTCTCAAGATCTTTCATAGCGATTTCGTACTGCTCGTCATTCGGAGCTTTTCCATGCCATCCGGCTTCATTCTCCATAAAGGAAACTCCCTTTCCTTTGATGGTCTTTGCAATAATGGCAGTCGGCTGACCTTTGGTCTTCTTCGCTTCCTCAAATGCTGCACGGATCTGGTCGAAATCATTTCCGTCAATCACGATCGTGTGGAAATTAAATGCCTCAAACTTCTTATCAATCGGATACGGAGAACATACTTTGTCAATCTCCCCATCAATCTGCAGATTATTATTGTCTACAATCACTACCAGATTGTCCAGTTTCCTGTGTCCTGCCCACATAGCAGCCTCCCAGATCTGTCCCTCCTGAATCTCACCATCTCCGGTCAGGGTGTATACACGATAGTCCTTGTGATCAAATTTTCCGGCTGCTGCCATACCTACTGCAGCAGAAACTCCCTGCCCCAAAGATCCACTGGACATATCAACGCCAGGAATATGCTTCATATCCGGATGTCCCTGCAGATACGAACCTGTATGGCGCAGTGTCACAAGATCTTCCTTCGGGAAAAATCCGCGCTCTGCAAGTGTGGAATAATAAGCCGGTGCTACATGTCCTTTGGACAATACAAAACGGTCACGATCCTCCATCTTCGGGTTCTTTGGATCAATATTCATCTCTTCGAAATACAGATACGTAAAAATATCTGCAGAAGACAAAGATCCACCCGGATGGCCGGATTTTGCGCTATGCACTGCAGTTACAATGCTCTTGCGGATTTCATTCGCAAGTTTTTCCAATTCTAAATTATTCATTATTTATTCTTTCCTCCTCTTAAAATGGTGGTGTATTATAATTCCGTTCTTCCCTGCAATGCCCGCAGGAGAGTTACTTCATCGATATATTCCAGATCTCCGCCAACCGGCACTCCGCTGGCAATCCGTGTCACTTTAATCCCTGTCGGTTTGATGAGTTTGCTGATATACATCGCCGTTGTCTCACCTTCCAGACTGGAATTCGTTGCAATAATCACCTCATCCACATCTTTTTCCAGACGCACCATCAGTTCCTTCAGCCGGATATCGTTCGGACCGATTCCAAGCATGGGGGAAATTGCACCATGCAACACATGGTAGACCCCGCTGTATTTTCCGGTTTTTTCATAGGCAACCAGATCGCGGGTATTTTCTACCACCATAATCGTCTTGTGATCTCTGGATGTGTCACTGCAGATCGGACAAATTTCCTGATCTGTCAGGTTATAACAGCACTTGCAGTATTTGACATTTTTCTTTGCAGAAACAATTGCCGATGCCAGTGCATCCACATGATCCTGTGGCATATTCAGAATATGAAATGCCAGCCGCTGTGCGGATTTGGCTCCGATTCCCGGAAGTGCAGACAGTTCTTCAATCAATTTTGCAATCTCATGACTGTAATAATCCATATCAGAACGGAAGTCCTCCACCTAATGCCCCTGTAATCTGTGACATGGACTGCTGGGAAGCTTCGTCAATTTTACGCATCGCCTCATTTGTCGCTGCCATGATCAGATCCTCGAGCATCTCAATATCATCCGGATCCACTACTTCTTCTGCCAGTTTTACCTTTGTCACCTCATGCTTGCCGGAAACCGTCACTTCCACGGCTCCGCCTCCTGCTGCTGCCGTAACTTCCTGTTCCTCTAAATTCTTCTGCGCCTCTTCCATCTGCTTTTGCATCTTCTGCGCCTGTTTCATAATATTCGCCATATTTCCCGGCATACCGCCAGGGAATCCACCTCTTTTTGCCATGTGGGGTCCTCCTGCTTTCTAATTTCAGTTATTTACGAATCTTGTATTATCATACCATTAGAAGTTCTCTTCCTCAATATCAAAATTGATTAATTGCCGCAAATCCGGTACCGTATTGGCTGCACTGCGTCCTCCTTCATTTAAGCGGAGCTGCACTTCTACCTGCTTTGCACACCGCTGCGCAATCATTTCTTTCAAATGATCAATACACCCTGCCTTATTGTCGCTTAGATAGGCAAACGCGTTGGCATCGTCAAACACCAGGAGCAGTTCTCCCGCCGGTCCGAGCGTCGGCACCGCCTGATTCAAATACTGTCTGGTGATGCCTCCCATCTCTGAAATGACCGACCGCCAGTTGTTCATCACCTGTTTAATGTCCTCAGGAATGGCTTTGGGAAGCTGTGTTTTCTCCGGTGTCTGTGCCACCGGAGCCTGCGTGCCACCTGCTGCCGGAACTGCTGCACTCTGTGGTGCCGCCGAAACAAATGCCCCGCTTTCTAATTTCTGCTCCATATCATCCATACGCTCATTGAGTGCCGACAGATCTTTTTCCATCTGTGGACGGCAAAGCTTGATAATTGCAATCTCCAGCAGGATGCGCTTCTGTGCCGCATACCGGATCTGGCTGGACAGTTCCGAGAAAATCCGGATATACCGGATCAGTGTTTCCGGCTCCACCATCCGTGCCTCTTCTTTCAGGGCTGCCAGATGATCTGCCGACATATCCAGCACTTCCTCCATGTCATCCGCACTCTGGATGAGCAAAAGATTTCTCATGTACCAGGTAAAATCGTTCACCATCTGTCCCAGTTCCCGTCCCTGATCCACCAAATGATCCACCGTCCGGATGGCACCGGTCACATCTTTTGCCAGCACCTGGCGCAACAGTGCAGAAAACACTTCCGTATCCACTGCACCGAGCACTTCCAGCACATTTTCATAGGTGAGTTTTTCCCCCAGATGAAAAGCAATACACTGGTCGAGCAGACTCAGCGCATCACGCATCGAACCGTCCCCGGCTTTTGCCACATAACGCAGTGCGCGCTCCTCGACATCCACCTGTTCGGTACGCATCAGTTCCGCCAGACGATCGGTAATGGTATCAATGGAAATCCGGTGAAAATCATATCTCTGGCAGCGGGACAGAATCGTAATCGGGATCTTGTGTGCTTCCGTTGTCGCAAGAATAAAAATCACATATGCCGGCGGCTCCTCCAGCGTCTTGAGCAGCGCGTTGAATGCGCCTGCCGACAGCATATGCACCTCATCAATAATGTAAACCTTGTATTTTCCCTCTGTCGGGCGGTAAGATACTTCTTCCCGGATCTGCCGGATATTGTCCACGCCGTTGTTCGATGCCGCATCAATCTCTATGACATTCATAGAAGTCCCGGCGGCAATGCCCTGACATGCAGGGCATTTTCCACAGGGACTTCCGTCTACCGGGTGTTCACAATTTACTGCTTTTGCAAAAATCTTTGCAACTGTCGTCTTTCCGGTACCCCGGGTACCGCAAAACAAATAAGCATGTCCTATGCGATCGGCTTTGATCTGGTTCTTTAATGTTGTAACAATGTGTTCCTGTCCTTTGACATCTTCGAATTCCTGCGGACGGAACTTACGGTATAAAGCCGTGTAAGACATTTTTCTTCTCCTTTTTGCCGGATATCAGGAAATTTAATCTCCAAAACTGATACCGATCCGTTTTGCCTCCTGAATCATCTGACTGTCCGGATCAACCGTCTTTAACTTGCCTGCCACCTCTCCAAGCGGCACACATTTGGTCTTGTTGTTGATCATGGCGATCATGCAGCCAAATTTTCCATCCATAATTGCTTTGGCAGCGGCAGATCCAAGACGGGTACATAGTACTCTGTCGTATGGACACGGACTGCCGCCACGCTGTGTGTGGCCCGGAACCGCAACGCGGACTTCCACACCGCATTTCTCCTGAATCTGATCTGCAATCTCATAAGAAACCGATGGATACCTGCGGGATGCAACTTTTGCCTTGTACTGCTTCTTGGTAAGCTGTGCATCGTCTTTGGAGATTGCACCTTCTGCAACTGCAAGAATCGTAAATCCTTTTCCGTCTTTTGTACGCTTATGAATCGCATCCACGACCTTATCAATATCATACGGAATCTCCGGGAGCAGAATAATGTCGGCACCGCCTGCCACTCCTGCATACAGGGTAAGCCATCCTACTTTGTGTCCCATCACCTCTACAATAAATACACGGTTGTGGGAAGCAGCCGTTGTATGGATGCAATCGATAGTCTCTGTCGCTATATTAATTGCACTCTGAAAACCGAATGTCACATCTGTTCCGTAAATATCATTGTCAATGGTCTTTGGAAGATGAATGATATTGAGCCCTTCCTCACGAAGCAGATTGGCAGTCTTTTGCGTACCATTTCCGCCAAGGATCACCAGACAGTCCAATCCAAGCTTACGGTATGTGGACTTCATGGCCTCTACCTTGTCCAGTCCGTTCTCGTCCGGTACACGCATCTGTTTGAATGGCTGGCGGGAAGATCCGAGAATCGTTCCACCTCTGGTAAGAATTCCAGAAAAATCCGAGGCTGTAAGAATTCTGTACTGTTCATAGATCAGCCCTTTGTACCCATTTTCAAATCCATAAATCTCCAGTTCGTCTACATTCGTAGTAAGTCCTTTTACAACACCACGCATGGCTGCATTTAAAGCCTGGCAGTCTCCGCCGCTGGTAAGCATTCCGATCTTCATCATGCACGTTTCCTCCTGCATATTCTCTTATTGTGTACCAAATGTTTTCACATACACATTTGTATTATAGTATAATTTTTGTCCGTTCACAAGATAAGCGACTTGAAAAATGTATGTAAATTCTGTATACTATTAAGGAGCACATCGCATGAGAGTTCCGCTCCGCGGAAGCGATGTACGTAGGAGATATAGCTTACGCTATACCTCAAGGAGCACATCGCATGAAAGTTCCGCTCCGCGGAAGCGATGTACGTAGGAAATTCATCAGAGATGAATTTCATTGGAGAGTTGTCCGAGAGGTCGAAGGTGCCGCACTCGAAATGCGGTTTGCGTCGAATAGACGCAACGTGGGTTCGAATCCCATGCTCTCCGCTCACTTTTTAAACAAAAACAGCACCGCGGTCTTCACCTGCCCGGTGCTGTTTTTATATGTCAATGACGTCCCCGGTTATTTCCACGCCGATCCGTCATGTCACGCTTTTCGCGGAAATCACGGCTCCGATGCTCACGGGAATCGTTTGCTCTGTTTCCATCCGCACGGCTTCCATGATCCGCATCGCTGTTTTTGGCGGATGACGGTCTCTCTTTTTTGCGGCCGATATATACATTCCATTTCATATAGGCTTCCTGCGCATTGCGGGATTTGTAGATTACATTGCGTTCCTCCCCTACAATATCCGTAATGCTGTACCAGCCTTTGTCATACTGGAATTCCGCTGTCTTTCCTTCAAGTTCTTTATTTCCAAGTACAAATTTATGTATTGCCTGCTGTGGCTGCTGCTGTGCCATCCTATCCCTCCTTTTTTCCTAATACATACTCCACGGCCTGTCTCAGTTTTTCGTCTTTTTTCATTTCTTCCGTTCCCTGAAGTGCCTCTGCCTCTTCCCTGGTAAACAATTCCCGCAGTTTTACCTGATGGTTTTCTACCGGAATATAAGATACTCTGGATTTGTCGAATACCGGACGCAGCACATAGTACGGAATTTTTCGCTCCCTGCGTGATGCGGAGAGCGAAACAATATTTTCTACCTGACAGACTCCCTGTGTTTCACTGTATATGATCTGTTTTTTTTCAAACATTCTGTCACCTCTGAAAAAGATAAAATTATCATATCACAAGAAAAAAGTTTTGACAAATGCCCCAAAACATTTTACGCTTGTCCCAGGGAGGAAATTGTATATGTGGATTCTATTTGCATTTGGGTCAGCTCTGTTCGCCGGACTGACTTCCATACTGGCGAAATGCGGTATCAAAAATACCGATTCCAATGCAGCTACGGCGATCCGTACCATTATTGTACTTATTTTTTCATGGATCATGGTATTTCTGGTCGGGGCACAACACGGCATCGGAAGTGTTTCTGCCAAAACCTGGACATTTCTGATCCTGTCCGGACTTGCCACCGGTGCTTCCTGGCTGTGCTACTTCCGTGCACTGCAGATCGGAGATGTGGATAAGGTGGTACCTGTCGATAAATCGAGTGCCATCCTCTCCATTCTTCTCGCTTTTCTCTTCCTGCATGAGAGCATCAGCCCACTGAAACTTCTGTGCGTGGTGCTGATCGGCGTGGGAACCTACCTGATGATCACGAAAAAGGAAACCTCTTCTGAGAATTCCGGGAAAAAAGGCTGGAGCTGGTTCTTCTACGCGCTTGGCTCTGCCGTCTTTGCCAGCCTGACTTCTATTCTGGGAAAAGTCGGCATTGAAAACATTGATTCCAATCTGGGAACAGCCATCCGTACCATCGTTGTGCTGATCATGGCATGGATTGTCGTGTTTGTCACGAAAAAGCAGGACAGTGTGCGCACAATCGATCACAGGGAACTTGGCTTTATCTGCCTGTCCGGACTTGCCACCGGTGCTTCCTGGCTGTGCTATTACCGTGCGCTGCAGGATGGTCTGGCAAGTGTCGTTGTGCCGATCGATAAGCTGAGTATTCTGGTTACCATTCTGTTTTCTTATCTTGTTTTTCATGAGAAACTGGGGAAAAAAGAAGCCGGAGGGCTGGTGTTGATTGTGGTGGGAACGCTTGGGATGCTGGTGTAGTATCCCTTGCTATGCCCTCCCAAACACGCCAAACAGTTTCTGTGCCGCCTCTTCATCATCCATAATTCTTGCGCTTGGTTTCTGCGCATTCTCAAGCATCCGTTCCACACGATTGGCAAGTGCCACATCCACAAACCGTCCGATCTCGATTCCACGCAATTCAAAAAACAATGCCGGATTTGTGTCAAGCCGTGCCCCCACACCGTAAAGTGCTGCTGCCACATGTTTGCACATCAGTGCCCAGTCCGGACAGCTGCACTGAAAACTGATCTCACTTGGCTGTGGAAAAAGCCCATCCTCTCCCTGAAACAGTTCTTTCATATCATCTGGGAAATCACCGGACAGTAATCGTTCCAGAGTCTCAATCTTACCGCACCGTTCAAGAATCGCTTCACACTTTTTCTCTGTGAGCGGGCTGATACGGATTTCCACACGGTAGGGAGTTTTTCTGGTTCCCTGCACTCTTGCAATGATTTTTCCTTTCTGGATTTTCAGATCAATTACCGTTCCGGTCCGCACATAACGCTTCCCACGCTCCAGCCGGCTTGCAAAATCCGCATAGTGCTCCAGATTGTCACACCAGGCTTTTCCCCACCAGCTTTTAGCAATTGCCCTGCCGGAAATGACAACCGGCTCCAGCTTATTTCCCTTTTCTTTTTGCTTTTTCACGCTCTCTTTTAAATTTTTCTTTAACAGAGATTCACTCGGCTGGGCAAATGTCTGATCAATTTCCCAATATCTTCGCATACCGTTTACTCCAATCGCAATAATGAGAACAATTCTTCGTTACTTAACTCCGTAATCCACTTTTCGGAGCCGCTTCCGATTACGTTTTCCGCCAGTTCCTTTTTCGATTCCAGCATCGCATCTATCTTTTCCTCAATCGTTCCCTGAGAGACAAATTTATGTACGATCACATCTTTTTTCTGCCCGATCCGGAATGCCCGGTCCGTTGCCTGATTTTCTACTGCCGGATTCCACCAGCGGTCAAAATGAATGACATGGTTTGCTTTCGTCAGGTTCAGTCCGGTTCCGGCTGCCTTTACAGACAGCACAATAAACGGTACATAGGCTTCTCCCTGAAAGGCATCCACAATTTCCGTCCGCTTCGCCACCGGTGTTCCTCCGTGCAGCACATAGCCCTTAGCATGAAAAACGGTCTCCAGATACGCTGCCAGATCGTCCGCAATCTCCTTAAACTGCGTAAAAACCAGCACGCGCTCACGCTTTTCATAGATTGTCTCACAGATTTCTTTCAAAAGCTGAAATTTTCCGCTCTCTGATGGTGTATAGGCATCCTGTCCCAGATACTGGTCCGGATGGTTGCAGATCTGTTTTAACTTCATGATTGCCGTAAGCACAATCCCCTTTTTGGCAAACTGGGAAATGCTGTGTTCTGCCTCCATCTGCCGGACTTTCTGCTCCATATCCGAAACCACCTTGCGGTACAAAATGGTCTGTCTTCTGGTCAGCTGTGCAAAATCCGTCATTTCTACCTTTTCTGGAAGATCTGCAATAACGGTCTTGTCCGTCTTGACACGACGGAGCATAAACGGGGTAATCATGGACTTTAATTTTGCATATCCCTGTGGATTTTCTTCCAGTCCTTTCGTAAACTCATGGAACTCTTTGGATGTCCCAAGCAGACCATGATCTATAAAATCAAACACCGACCATAAATTGGTCAGGTCATTTTCAATCGGCGTACCCGTCATGGCAATCCGCATCTGTGCCTGTAGTTTTTTGATTTCGCGCGTCTGTTTCGTGCCCGGATTTTTGATCGCCTGTGCCTCATCGAGAATCACGCAGTCCCACATCGTTTCCTGAAATGCCTTGATGCGGGAAACCATGCCATATGTCGTTATTGTAAGAAATGCAGCCCCTGCATCAAATTCCTGTGCAAGCTGCGCAGACGTCTTTCCGTGAATAACCTGAATCGTCATATCCGGAACAAACTTTGCTGCCTCCTTCTGCCAGTTTCCGATCAGGGATGCCGGAACGACCAGAAGCGTTTTTGCACCTTTGTCTGATTTTCTCATTTTTTCGAGATAGCAGAGAACCTGAAGCGTTTTTCCAAGTCCCATATCGTCTGCCAGGCATGCACCAAATCCCAGTTTCTGCATATAATTCAGCCACGTATACCCATCTTTCTGATACGGACGAAGCGTTGCATGAACGGTTTTCGGCACTGTTGCCGAACGGATACCGGATGGTTTTCGCAAATTGCGCAACATTTTGGAAAGCCATGCCCCGTTGGTCACAAGCGCACCTACATCTGCGGAAATCTTTTTTCCATTTCCGATTTCCATCTGCAAAGCTTCCCGCAGTGTAATGCTGGTGTCCATGCCATCCATGCGTTTTAGAAGTTCCCGCAGTTTTTTATGATTTACCTCTACCCACTTGCCTTTTAGAAATGCCAGCCCCTCCGTCTGCGCCAGCAGAAGTTCCACATCTTTTTTCGTAAGTGCCTCTCCGTCCACACACAGCTGCGGCTGCATCGAAATCAACGAATCAAATCCTACCATGGCAGGTTTCTTTTCGCCCAGCCGGATTTCTACCGAACACTCCATTGCACGCTTTCTCCACCAGTTCGGAATCCGACAGAGAATCCCGGTCTGTTCGATTTTTTCCACATCACGCAGAAACTGATATGCCTCTTTCCCTGTAAAACGCAGAACATGAAACATCTCCCCACTTTCTACCAGTTCTGCAATCAGATCCGACACCTCTGCCGCACGGTTCAGGCAGGACAACAATGCCAGCAGCTTATCTCTGTCATCCTGGTATTCGGTCAGCGCGTATTTCAGCGGCATATGATGCACGGCATGATCCTCTCCGAGCGAAGCATAGGTTGCCATAAAAACAAACGGATCTTCGCCATCTTTATTTTCTACCAGATGCAGAAAGATCCTCTCCGGTACATGCAGCTTCTGGTTCTGCTCTGTGAGATACAATTCCACACTGCCTTTATAGCCTGAAATTTCCCTCTGAAAAATCTGCTCCAGCTGCGAAAATACTCCGGCAATCCACTTATGGTCAATATATTCTGCCCCGATCGCATAAGGAACTGACGAAAGCAGATGCTCAAGATGTTCCTCATCCGGCACCACATGTGTCGCTTCTCTTGTCAGTTCCAGTTCCGGCATTTCTGTAAGACACTGGAAAAATACCTCTGACAGTTCATATAAAAACAACTCCGATGAAGACATTTCTTTTGACCGCCTGGAAAATCCCATGTGATATAAGGTTTCGTAGCGACTCTCCAAAATTTCTTTTTCCTGTGTGTCCGGGTAAAATCCGGTTGGGGTAAATATATACTGGTTCATTTGTTTATTGTCTCCGTTTCTATCCTGCAGGTATAAGTTTTTTCGGCTTTCCTGTAATTAATTCCGATCAGAAACATTGCCTTAACAAATTGCTTTTTCAATAAAAAATCCTCCTGTAGGCGTATTTCTATTATACTTCTAAAGGAGAATTTTTGTAAATAACATTTATTGTTTTATAAAATACCCTATACACAGCTTATTGACCCAAACAAATACTTGTGAATGTCACCTGATCTGTTCAAATTCCAGATTTAAATACCACTTTTATTTGTTCCACCACAAAGCGAATATCATCATCTGTGATCTGTGTGCTGCTTGGAATATTTAAAATACAACTGCTATAGTACGGTGCTTTTTCCATCTCATAAACAATCGCATCCTGATACGGAAGCTGCTCATGAATCAGTCCCCAGATCGCCCGGGTCTGCACACCGCGCTCCTGAAGCGTTGTAATCACATCTCTCATGTTTTTTCCCTGTAGTTTTTCCATATCCAGCTTCAAAGAATAAAACCACTGGTTCGAGGAAGTCCCCTCACGAAATGAAAGCAGTGTTCCACCTGAAAACTCCTGCAGCAATTGTTGATACAGCCCATAATTTTTCTGCTTACGGTGGATAAATTCCGGAAGTTCCTCCATCTGTGCCACACCAAGTGCCGCCTGTAAATTCGTCATGCGGTAATTGTATCCCACTTCGTTGTGAATATAAAAATGCGGATCATCCTTTGCCTGTGTGGAAAGATATTTCAGATGCTCCACTTCTGTGGGATCTTTTGCTGTCACAGCACCGCCGCCACCGGTTGTAATAATCTTGTTTCCATTAAAAGAATACGCCCCAAAATCGCCAATAGTTCCGGCAAATTTTCCGGCATAACGCCCCTTCGTATATTGTGTACCGAGTGCTTCTGTCGCATCCTCGATCACTTTCAGGTGAAACTCCTGTGCGATATCCATGATGGCTTCCATATCTGCCATATTTCCAAACACATGCACAACTACGATGGCTTTTACGGTCTTTCCGGTAGCTTTATGCTTTAACTGTCCGTCCTCTGTCACACACTCATTTTCGCAGAAACGGCGCAGTTTCTGCGGATCCATGCACAAACTGTCATCACAGTCCATAAACACCGGCTCCGCGAACTGATAGCGCACCGGATTCACTGCCGCGATAAAGGTAAGCGTTGGAACAATCACCATATCTCCCGGCTGCACCCCACAAGCAATCAAAGACAGATGAAGAGCCGAAGTTCCGCTCTGCACTGCCGCTGTTTTCTTCACCTGTAAAAACTCTGCCAGTTTTTCTTCCAGCTCTGTGATGTATGCACCACCGGTGGAAACCCATCCCTGATCCAGTGCATCATCTACATATTTTCGCTCATTTCCCTCAAAATTCGGAATCGATAAAGGTACAAATCGTCCCATTTTGCTCCCTCTTTTCTTAAAATTACAACTTACACATTATAAATGTCTGTCTTATATGCATCCATATGCTGACGAATCCATGCAATCGTCTCTGCAATTCCCTGCTCGAATGTATACTGCTGCTTCCAGTCGGTCAGCTCCTTGATTTTTGCGTTGCAGCCGAGCAAACGGTTGACCTCACTCTTTTCCGGTCGAAGGCGCTGCTCGTCACACACAATATGTGCATTCGGATTGACCTGGGAAATAATCTCCTGTGCCAGATCTCCGATCGAAATCTCCTGTTGGGTAGCAATATTGATTTCCTGTCCAATTGTCTTGTCTGACTCTGCGATTGCAATAAAGCCTGCCGCGGTATCTTTTACGTAGTTAAAATCGCGCGTTGGTGTCATGGAACCAAGTTTAATCTCCTCTTTTCCTGCCAGAAGCTGTGAAATAATCGTTGGAATCACTGCACGCGCAGACTGTCTTGGACCATAAGTGTTGAACGGACGGACAATTGCAACCGGAAGATTAAAACTGCGGTAAAAGCTTTCTGCCAAACGATCTGCTCCGATTTTTGTCGCGGAATACGGAGACTGTCCCTGAAATGGATGCTTTTCGTCAATCGGGACATATTGTGCGGTGCCATATACTTCCGAAGTCGATGTCACCATGATTTTTTCCGTGCCAAGATCGCGTGCCGCCTGCAGCACATTTAACGTTCCCTTGATGTTTGTATCCACATAGGAATCCGGCGAATGATAACTGAACGGAATCGCAATCAATGCTGCCAGATGAAAGACCTGATCCACACCCTTCATCGCAGTGCGCACACCGTTCGGATCCCGCACATCCCCGGCAAAAATTTCAATCTGGTCAAGTTTTTCCTTTGGCAGTGTATCCAGCCAACCCCAGTTGTTGAAAGAATTGTAATATACAAATGCTTTTACGTCATAGCCTTTTTCCAGAAGGCTCTCGGTCAGATGGCTTCCGATAAAACCGTCTGCTCCGGTTACTAATACTTTTTTCATTGCTCTATATGTCCTTTCTGTTTCCAATTGTTACTCAGATTTCAAATTCAGTTTTTCTTCCATACGGTGCATTTCCTCAAACTCACCCATATCCAGGAAGGAATCCTCGCTGATCGGATACATTCCCACCCGGCGGTTTTCTGCCAAAAGCTTGTCTGCCAGATCCGTCATATGGAAAAAAGTATCCTCCGGGATCTCTTTTTTCAGTTCCGGATTTAAAATGTACATGCCGGTATTAACAAAATACGAAAGTTTCGGCTTTTCTTCCATGGACTGGACGGCTCCGTTTTCACTGGAATGAATAACCCCATACGGAACTTCGATATTTTTGAGTGCTGTGACAATCGTAAGTTCATTTCCCGCCTCTTTATGATAGCGGTAAATATCTTCATAATCCGCATGAATCAAAATGTCACAGTTGGTCACAATAAACGGCCGGGAAAACTCCTCTTTGATCAACTGTAAACTTCCCGCTGTGCCAAGTGGTTTATCCTCCTCGACATATTCAAGAGAATAGTTTTTTGAAATCTCGGAGAAATAGGAGCGAATCATATTTTTGCGGTAATTGACTGTCGCATAAAACTGTGTCGTTCCAAACTCACAGAATTTCCCGATGATCCGCTCCATGATCGGGATATCTCCAATCGGGATCAGCGGTTTCGGAAGAATTTTGGTATACGGATATAAACGTGTCCCTTTTCCGCCCGCCATAATCACGACCGGAACCTCTTTTAAAATCCCCTGCGGCTTTTTCTTTTTTGCCACCTGCTCATCCCGGAACAAAATGTCAGATACCACGCCTTTTGTGGTGACAACCGGAAGCGCCGTGATGGAATGCTGCACCATAACCTCATGTGCTTTTGCATGCTCTTTCCTGGAAATTCTCTTAGGTTCGGTATTCATCAGACCGGATACCGGAGCTTTCAGTTCTCCCGTGCGGATCAGCCAGCGGCGGATATCTCCATCCGTGACAACACCAAGCAGTTTCTGCTGCTCATTGGTCACAAATAAAATACCCCTGGCATTACGGTCGATGCGCTGCATCGCTTCCACAACCGTACTGTCCGGGGATATTAAAAATAACGCTAACTGCTCTGTCTTCATATGGGAACCTCCATGTTTCTTCTTTCGTTTTCTCCAAGAAAACGTTCTCTTTTTCTATCTTCCATGATAGACCTGTTATATATATCGACCAGTGTGAAAAAATGTTAAGAGGATGCCCTCATAATTGTCTCCGCGATCCTAAAATCCAGTGCAGTGTCGATGTCGATGGAATGTTCCTGACTCATCACGCAGGCATAGGAATGTTCTCCGTACAGATCCCCCTGACTCATCAGAAGTTCCGTGGTCTGCAGATAAATGGCACCGTTCAACCGGTAATATGTTCCCATATCCTGCCGCCGGCCAACTTTCTGTAAATCAACAAATCCACACATGGACTGATCTTCTTTTAATGTATTGCAAAGCAGTGGTGAATGTTCTGCTTCACAGACACTGACCACCGACTGTGCGTTTTTCTCTTCAAAAATCTCAAATGCCATTTTGATATCTGCCGCATCGCGAAGCGGGGAAGTCGGCTGCAACAGAGTGATGGTGTCAAACTGCTGCCCGATTGCGGCATACTGCTGCACAACTGCTCTTAACACATCCCAGGTTCCTGCCGTGTCCGTGGCAAGTGCCGCGTCACGCAAAAACGGCACATCCGCTCCATGCTCCCGCGCAATCTGTGCATATTTTTCGCTGTCGGTCGAGACATGAATGCAGTCAAATTTTCCAGACTGTTCAGCTGCCTCGATGGAGTAGACCAGAAGCGGTTTCCCTTCGAGTAATTTAATATTTTTGTCTTTTAATCCTTTTGAACCGCTGCGTGCGGTGATTACTGCCAAATGTTTCATTTGCACTCCATATCATAAAATGTTTTTTTCCAGTGCCGATAATCCGTGTGGAAAAATTCTTTCAGTATCTTTACAATTTTTTGCGATGTCTTTCCATCTCCGTATAAAAACGAAGGCCGGTGTGGCATTTGTTCCGCCTGCCGGATTGCCGCCTGAATTGCCCCGGTCTCCGGCATACATCCGATTACGGTTTCTGCCATCAGCCGACCTTTCTGCCGGTCTCCGATATTTACGGTCGGTGTGCCAAGCGCAGGCGCCTCGATGATTCCGCTGGAAGAATTGCCAAGCACAAACGCCGCATACTTTACGGCACTCAGATAACGCTTCATTCCAAGCGAACTGACCAACTTCATATTGGTAAGTTCTCTCTGTGCCTCTGCAAGCCATGCATTTACCTGCCTCCCCCCTGCATCGGCATTCGCTTTGGTCACCAGATAAAAATACTGCTTTTCTTCCCTCATTGCAGCGATCAGTTCCCGCACCTGTTGTTCTGCCTCACCCGGCTGCATCGTCACCGGATGAAACGTCACAACCGCATAGGGCATGCCTGCCGGAATGTCCACATCCTTTCGAATTTCCTCCTCCGACAGCATCGGCACACTTAAAATATTTTCCACACCAAGCGCCCCTACATTGTATACGCGCTCCGGGGCTTCGCCCATCTGAATGATCCGCCTGCGGTACACTTCCGTTGCTGGGAAATGCAAATAACTCATCTTTGTCACCGCGTGCCGGATACAGTCATCCACGGCGCCTTCCGTCAATTCGCCGCCATGCAGATGTGCAATCGGAATGTGTTCGTTTAACGCTGCCGCACACATACCAAGAATTTCCGTTCTATCTCCCAGCACCAAAAACAGATCTGGCCGTCCATTTCTAAAATAATCTGCAAATCCGGTAATGGCTTGCGCCATAGTTACGGAAATTCCATATGGTGAATTGTCCTCGGCAAGAATCGGAATTTTTCGAGCAATTGGAATTCCGTCTTTTTCAATTTCTTTTACCGTATACCCAAACTGTTCTTCCAGGTGTGTCCCGGTTACAAGAAGCTGTACATCAAACTCTTTTTCTTCCACCAGCCGGACGAGCAGCGGATGCAAAATTCCATATTCCGCCCGTGTGGCTGTTGCAATCGCTATCTTTTTCATATCAGTTCATCCGCCTCATAATCCCGCGTGGCCTGCATTCCGAGAACTTCGTACCATTTCATCGGACTGATCCCTGTGCCTGGTCGTTTCACGGTTAAGTTTTCCTCTGTAAAATAGTCCCCTTTTGCGATCGCACATTTTGCAACAATGCTTTTCCTTGCAACCGCACAATTTTTTTCTTCCGATGCCGTGCGTCTTTTCCTGCCATCTCCAAGGCTCTGCTCAATGTGCCGGATTGCCGCTACCATCTGCGCCAGTTCCTGTGGCTCCAGACTTGCCCGGTGATCCGGCCCCTCCATCTGCTTGTCCAGCGTAAAATGTTTCTCGATGACCGTTGCCCCCAAAGCAACTGCAGCGATTGGTACTTCAATGCCGATCGTATGATCTGAGTATCCAACCGGTTTCTGTAACGTTTGACGCATCTGCTGCATGGCAAGCAGATTCACATCCGTATAGGGTGTCGGGTATTCCGTATTGCAATGCAACACGATAATCTTCCCTGCTCCACTTTTCTCCAAAATGGAAATTGCATCCTGAATTTCCTGCATATTACACATGCCGGTAGACATAACAATATCTCTTCCTGTGCGGCCGATTGCTTCCAGATATGGCAGATTTGTGATTTCGCCGGAAGGAAGCTTCCAGAAATCCATATCCAGTTTTTCCAAAAATGCAATGCTGTCCAGATCAAACGGTGTAGACAAAAAGCCGATCCCGACTGTTTTACAATACGCCTGTAGTTCTATAAAATCCTCCTGTGTTAGTGCCAGCTTCTGTAACATCTGAAGCTGCGACTCTGCCGCTCCGGTCGTTTCCTTCTGATATTCTGCTTTCTGGGCGAAACGGGAGACCAACTTTTCCGGAACGAATGTCTGAAATTTTACGTAATCGGCTCCTGCCTGTTTTGCTTTTTCTACCATTTGCTTCGCAAGTGTCATGCTGCCGTTGTGGTTGACACCTGCTTCTGCGATGATTGTTGTGTGCATGTTTTGTACCTGCCTTTATGTACTTTCTTTTAAATCTGCCATACAATATATCGTTTTGCACAGCTTGATTGCTTTTTCCAGTTCATGTAAACTCACTAGCTTTTCTCTAAACAGATCTACAATAAGATTATTATAATCTATCCCAAGCATTAAAGATCTATTATCTATCACATTTTTACAATATTTCGCGATCTCATAATTTTTTCTTTCCGGACTGTTCAACGCAAATAACTCTATATGTTTCCTTATAACTTCTAATTCCTGCTCAGTGTAATGATATGATTTCATGGGAATATATTTACATTGTAATAAATCATACTGAATTCTTAAAACATTTCCGTTTTCTTCCAGTTTTGTTTCAAATGGTTGAATCATAATCTTTCCCTGTTTTACATATGCTCTTCGTATTTTTCGAAAAGAAGTACACATCTCTTTACATTCAAATGATGTACATTCTCCCTTTTCAAATTCACATATCTGTTCCTGTGAAAGTCTTCTCTTCTGTTCCCCTCGCTTCTTGTATTTCTGATTGCAATTTTCGCAGGAAATTCCGAGATTTGGCACACAATCCTGTAAACGTTTCATTGAATTCTTTTTTTCTATTCCATGTTCGATCTGTCCGCGTCTTTCTTGATTGATCCAAATGCGATCATAACAATACATACAATAGCCATGAGTTGTTTCTTTTAGTAAATCCCACAATTCATCTTTATAATTTGTCCACCCATATTTTTTATCCTTGTCGTACTCTGGCACAAATACAGGAATATCTACCACAAAGAAATCCTCCATTTTACCACTCCTTAATCTGTTTGAAAATCAATCTCTGATGTGGTTTCAAATCCTCCAAATTAATTTGTTCCAACTCTTCCTGCATTTTTTCATCCCACATACCTGCAACTTTACTGTTCAAATACTGACGTAATTGATTATCCATATCGTCATTATCAGACACATGAAGTTTTCGATTTTCAAAAAAGAGATTCGTAAAAATATCATTTGCCGAAACCGTGTCTCTCAGAAATTCGCTGGTATAGGTAGCATACGTACATTTGTTTATCACAATAATCGTTGCATTTTCGGTGGTTTCAACCAGATCAAGTGAATGTGTTGTCACTATAAAATGAATATTTGAAAATTCATCATGAAGGAAATTTAAAATTTCCGCACTATACTTTGGTGACAAATACTCATCTATTTCATCAATAACCACAATTCCTTTTTCCAGTCTCTGCACTTTCATACAGTCTGAAAAAAACAATATTTCACAAAAAATGCGAATAAGTGCCTGATAACCACTGGATAACGTCATTATCTCTCCATCGATCTTAACAACATTTTCCGGATTTCCGACCCCATCATCTTCGCGTTCTATAGTGAACTTTTTATTTAAAAACGATTCACAAAATTTTTCAATCTGCCTGCGATATTTAACATATAAATGTTCTATGCGGGATGCTGCTGCAAATGTATCCTGCAAATTAAAATTAAACGGATGAACTCTGACTGATGTAACCCCTTGAAAATCCGGTTTTATCTCTTTATACTTTTCGCTAAAAAGTTCTACTTTTCCTGCATCAAAGGTTCTGTTTACTGAATCTATATAATAAACTGCTTCTCCCTTTTTTTTCTCAATGATTGTACGCAGTATTTCAGATTTTCCTGATGAATTGTCACCAATTAAAATAAAATTCTCCGTGTCATCGATATGCTCACATATCATTTCTGTGACGCGATTAACCATTTTGTGATAACTGTTCATATACACACCTTATCCTTTTTTCTATTTCAGATCTTGCCGAGGTTCCACTATTGTTCGTCTCCTTATATGCATCACTTCCAACAATCGCATCATATTTTTCCCTGGTGATAAACGGCTTTTCTTTCAGCCGGTTCCATGCAACAAAGAAACTTGCCAATGCTACTCCCTTATTTTTCCCACTGACTTTTTCAATCGAATCTATAAATTCCAATAATTTTAATCGATATCCTTCAATTTGATTGTCACTAAACTCTCTTGCCCGTTCTGAAAAAGAGTCTAACAATGTAGAAATTTTTCCTTTGTATCCCGTCAATTCAAACTGGTTATCGGTTCCTTTTATATAATAATCAAACGCACACATTCTCAAAAGTGTCTCAACATCTTTGCTTTCTTTATTCACTTCTGTTATTTTATTATTATATAAAATTCTCCATTTTTTTGAGTTATCATTAATGTCATACAACATTTCATAAAATTTACAGCCATAAATTCCATTTCTCAGTTCCTGACTTGACAATGGAGTTCCACCAATATTTAAATTTGCAAATATTTTATGTAAGGTTCTTTCTTTGTATTCTTTACTATCTACATTAATTTCCACCAATGTAATTGGAGAAAAATCGATCTTGCGTTTTACCCGGTCACTGATGTTTTGATAGGTAATATCAATGATCTGCGTCTTTCCATTTTTCCCCTCAGACTCCATCTGATACTTCTTTTCTTTTAAATCACAGCTTTCCAGGTAATCCCGAAATTTTATTGATCCATCGTTTGCTTTTCTGACATCAATAAATGCATTTCTTTTCTTTCCTAAAAATTTCCCAATATAATAAAAATACAGACTCAGGACCCTCTGTTGTCCGTCTAAAATAACCACCTGCTGTTCTGCATTTCGGTAACCATAAATAGGCGGAATCGGCATTCCCCGAACCAGAGAAATCGCAAGCTGCTCTGCCTGTTCTTCTGTCCAATGATACATTCTCTGAAAATCCGGGATCACATAATCGCCTCTTTCCAGACCGAACATCAGCGAACTAAACGACAATTGTGTTGTTGCCGTCTGGATCATCACATTCTCTACTACTTCTATATCTTTTGCAGTCTCTATTGCCTCATCATATACTGTCTCTTTTTCTTCTTTCATACGAACCCCATTTAAAAAATTTCTAAAAACAATAAGCTATGAATATTATAACCTATCCATAGCTCATTGAAAAGTCGATGTTTATTTTATCTTTCGCGCCGGTACACCAACAACCGTACCTACTTCCTCCACATCCCGCACAACAACGGCTCCCGCACCGGTACGCACATGATCCGCAATCGTGATCCCCTGAATCACCTTTGTGCCAAGACCAATGTCACAGTGGCTTCCGATGTGTACCGCACCTGCCAGCTTCACATCCGGTGCCAGCGTAACATAATCGCCCAATCTGCCATCATGGCAAACCATTGCTCCGATATTTAAAAATACAAAATCTCCCATCCGGACATTGGTGGATACTCTTGCATCCATGCTGATGATACAGCCCTGACCCAGTTTTACATCCGAACAGACCTCTGCTCCGTGGAGAATAATGTTCGGAAAATGAATATAGGGATTCTTCTGTAATTTGTGCGCGATCTTTTGTCGAAGCGCAGGATCTCCCACTGCAATTGCAACGTTAATATCTCTTGTCTGTTGCAACAGAAAGTCATCATTTCCGAGATAAGGAATGGTTCGGTTCCCTATTGTGACGGGATGTTCCGGTGGAGTTATATCTACATATCCTGAAATCTGCCAGTCCGGCATCTGCCATGCGAGTTCACGCATGCAGCCGCCGGAGCCGGCGAGAATGATTTGTGGTTTCATATTTCTTACCCCCGCACTGCCTCACATAAAACCTTCGCCATATAATCCAGCTTCGCATCCGTCATCCCCGGATACACCCCGATCCAGAAACTGTTCTCCATAATATAATCCGTCACATGCAGATCCCCGACCACACGATAGCCTTCATGACTTTTACGCATCTCATCAAAGCAAGGCTGCTTGATCAGATTTCCGGAAAACAGCATACGCGTCTGCACACCATGGGATTCCAGATACTGTACCACATGATTTTTATCCACACCCTCACGACAGGTAATGAGAAAGCCAAACCACGATGGCTTTGAATTTTGACAGGCTTCCGGCAGAATCAGTCGGTCCTCTACGGCTGATAACTGCGCTTTCAGCCGCTCAAAATTTTCCCGTCGACGATCTACAAACTGTGGCAGTTTCTTAAGCTGTGCACATCCAATCGCAGCCTGCAGGTCCGTTGCCTTTAAATTATAGCCAAAATGAGAGTATACATACTTGTGATCATATCCCAGTGGAAGTTCCCCATACTGCTTATCGAAACGATGACCACACAGATTGTCCTTTCCGGACGGACACATACAGTCCCGCCCCCAGTCGCGCAGGGAACGGATAATCTTATGCAGCAAAGGGTTGTCGGTATAAACTGCACCGCCTTCGCCCATCGTCATGTGATGTGGCGGATAAAAACTCGACGTACCGATATCACCGATGCTTCCCGTCTTCCTCCACACTCCATCCATGCAATACTCACTTCCAAGGGCATCGCAGTTGTCCTCAATCAGCCAGAGTCCATGTGCATCGCAGAACGAACGGATTGCTTTCAGGTCAAACGGATTTCCAAGCGTATGTGCAATCATAACTGCCTTTGTCTTCTCACTCAGCGCCTCTTCCAACTGGCTTACATCCAGATTATACTGTGGAATCGTCAGATCCAAAAAAACCGGAACTGCACCATATTGCAGATATGGAGTAACCGTGGTCGGAAAACCTGCCGCAACCGTGATGATTTCATCCCCACGCTTCACACGCCGCTCTCCCAGAAGTGGAGAAGTCAGTGCCATAAACGCCAGCAGATTTGCCGAAGACCCGGAATTGACAAGCGAACAAAAACGCACACCAATATAATCCGCAAGTTCCTTTTCAAACTGTTCCGTATATCTGCCTGAAGTCAACCAGAATTCCAACGCACTGTCCACAAGATTACACATCTCATCCTGATCGTATACCCGGGCAGCATACGAAATGCGGTCTCCTTCCCTAAAGTCTTCTTTTTTCGCATGAAACGCCCGATAATATCCTTCTACCATGGAAAGAATCTCTTTCCGTGCTTCTTCCTCTGTTTTATGTTCAAACATCACTTTTTCCTTTCCGTTCGTGGCAGTTACACCTTCCATGGTGCGTTTCCACTGTCCCAAAGCTTCTGTAAATATTCCCGGTCATGAATGTTATCCATTGGAGACCAGAAGCCCATATGCTTATATGCCGCCATCTGCCCATCTGCGGCAAGCCGTTCAAACGGCAACGTCTCTAACATGGTACTTCCATCACCCAGATACGGATACACTGACGGCTCCATCACCATGAATCCGATATTCACCCACGCCTGATCCGCGCGTGCCTTTTCTTTAAAACCAAGCACCTGACTGCCGGTATCGTCCAGACGCAATGCTCCGAAACGCCCTTCTGGCTGTGTTGTGGAAATCGTCACCGTCTTTCCCTGCTTTTTGTGAAATGCGATAAGCTCCCGGATGTTTACATCTGACACCCCATCGCCATAAGTCAGAAGAAACGGTTCCCCGCCGATGTAATCGCGCACCTTTAAAATTCGCCCTGCGGTAAGTGTTTCCAGTCCGGTATCCACCATAGTCACTTTCCATGGCTCGCTGTTCTTTTTTAAGACCTGCACCTGCTGATCCTTCAGGCGAATTTCCAACTGGCTGTTATTCTGATAATAATTGACAAAGTATTCCTTGATCATATGCCCTTTGTACCCACAGCATATGATAAACTCGTTAAATCCATAAGAGGCATACTGCCGCATAATATGCCACAAAATCGGTTTCCCGCCAATCTCAACCATCGGCTTTGGACGCAGCCGGGATTCTTCGCTGATGCGGGTGCCCTTGCCCCCTGCTAAAATCACTACTTTCATATCACTTCTGCCCTTTTTCACTGGTCATCTGTATAAACTCGTTGATCTGTGTCTCCATGCATGCGCGGATATCCCCATGCGCTGCATATACCCGCGTCCATTCCACGGTTTTTTCAATTGCCGTGCGGACATCCCAGCACGGTTTCCAGCCCAGTGCATACTTGATATGTGAGCAGTCCAACTTCAGAAATTTTGCCTCATGTGGTCCTTCTTCACAGACATTTTCCCATTTCAGATCATGCCCCCATGCCCGGCAGAATAAATCCGCCAACGCGCCTACCGTGACACAGTCAGCCTCTTTTGGTCCCACATTGTAATATCCTGCTTTTTCGTGCTCCATCGCCTGTGCCGCCGCAATCTGCATATATGCTGCCAACGGCTCCAGCACATGCTGAAATGGCCGGATTGAGTATGGATTCCGGATGATAATTTCTTCCCCCTGCAATGCCGATCTCACACAGTCCGGAATAATGCGGTCCCGCGAAAAATCTCCGCCACCGATCACATTTCCTGCTCTTGCTGTCGAAACCGCAATTCCTTTTTCATCCAGAAATGATTTTTTATAGCTGTGTGTCACCAACTCGGAACAGGACTTGCTGTTGGAATAGGGATCAAAACCATCCAACGGATCGTTCTCACGATACCCCCACTCCCATTCTTTATTTTCGTATACTTTATCTGTAGTGACATTTAAAACGGACTGTACCCCCGGGGTGTTTCGCACACATTCCAGCAAATTTACTGTCCCCATGACATTGGTCTCATATGTATATACCGGCTGCTCGTAGCTTGTCCGCACAATCGGCTGTGCCGCCAGATGAAATACGACCTGCGGCTGATACGTATGAAAAACTTCCTGCAGATGTGCCCGGTCACGAATGTCTCCCTCTACAGAAACCATCCTCTCTGCCGCACCAGAACACTCAAATAATACGGCATCTTTTTCCGGTGGCAGCGCATAGCCAACTACTTTTGCACCTGCCATCTCCAGCATCACACACAGCCAGCTTCCCTTAAAACCGGTGTGTCCCGTCACCAGTACCGTTTTTCCTTTGTAATATTCCAACCACTTCATTTGTTCACCCTCCATGGTTCTCTCTGTCTCCATCTTCCATGATGAAGCCTAATCTTCCCACACCTTCCACGGTGCTTTATGCTGTGCCCATAAGTTTTCCATCAATGTCTTGTCACGGATCGTCTCAACCGGTGACCAGAAGCCTTCGTGGCGATAAGTCTGAACCGGCTCATGTGCTGCCAGACAATCCATAAGCGACAATGCAAAATGATTCTCCTGATTTCCCTTAAGGTAATCAAATGCTCGCGCTTCCAATACCATACTGCAGGCATTTACCCAGGAATGTTTCTGCTTTTTTCCCTGCTTTGTGCCGATATAACACCCCTGCTCATTGAGCGCAAGAATCTCATTTCGACCGGTCGGATGTGCAATTGCCACTGTAGCAAGGGACTGCTGCCTGCGATGACTTTCTACCATTTCCTGTATGTCAATATCTGACAGACAATCTCCGTAAGCCACCAGAACCGGCTCATCTCCTGCCAGCTCACGCACCATGATCAGACGCTCCATCACCGAGGACTGTAATCCGGTATCCACAATCGAAACCTTCCAATCCTCTGTCTGTTTTCTATGTATTTCCACTTCATTGGTCTGCAAATCCACTGTGATATCGGACTGGTAGATATAAAAGTTCATGAAGTAATCCTTGATCACTTCTCCTTTATATCCAGTGCAAATGATAAAATCATTGTATCCATAATGCGCATACTGCTTCATAATGTGCCAGAGCATCGGCCGGCCGCCGATCTCTGCCATCGGTTTTGGCATCTTTTCGTCCTCTTCGATGAGGGTACTTGGAAGACCTCCTGCTAAGATGATTACTTTCATATTGTCTGTTCTCCATAATAGTTATTTCATTTTTCTTCTAAGTCTTTCTACTTCCCATTTAATACCTTGTATAAAATCAACTTCTGGCACCCAGCCGGTATCTTGTGTTAACGTAGTTATATCTGCACACATACCATTCCTGTTTATCGGATTATCTTGTATTATGCCAAAATTTAATTTGGAGTTCGAATGTAAAATATTTTGCATTTCATAAATATACTCTTTTAATGGTTTTGCATTTCCACTTCCCAAACAATAATAATTATTTTTTGTCTCACTATCCCCCAATTTCAAAAAAGCCCTTCCAGCATCGCTGCTATAAAGATAATCCCACATTTGAGTTCCTGTTGAGAAATCACAATTTTCATTTTTTAAGAGTTTTTGTAATGTTACCTGTATCATAGAATTTGGATTTTCATATTTTCCATACACACTAAAAATACGAACCCATATAAATGACATTTTCTTCTTTTTTGCTTCCAACAATCCCAATTTACCAGCAGCCATTTTACTAATTCCATATGCATCGATTGGTTGTAGTATAGAAGAAGGCTTCGTGCTTTTCTCTCCATGGATACCATACTCTGCCTGTGAACCTGCACCAATAAATTTTGTACATCCCATTCGATATGCCAACTCAACCGCATCTACTGTATATTTTATATTCTCAAGTTGTTTTTGCGGATCGCATCTTTCATTTTTTATGGTATTCGTCCATGCCAAATGATAAAAAACATCATATCCTTTATTATTTACCTGCATATTACATAAGTCTTCTAAGTCACATTCTAAAATGTGTATATTTTTGCTTACTGGTAATCTATTGATATTTTTAGTTTTTTTTCTGACGATTGCCGACACTTCTATGTTTTTTTTGACGCACTCTTCAATTAATGCTATCCCTATCATACTGGTAGCACCTGTCACAGCAATTTTTTTCATTTTAAACTTAACTCCCCAGCTTCATTAATCGATTATAAAGTTCTCGATCTAAAAGTGGTTCTTGATCCTGATTTGGCTTTCCAAATTTCAATTTAGGAAATATATAAGTATCCTCTTTGATTCTGATTTCTACCAAAAGAGGAAGATCATCATAAAACTCTAAAACAGGGTCTAACGGTAAATTATCCAGATTCCAACAAATACTTCGTATTCCATATGCTGCAGCTATTTGACTAAAATTTGGCGCATCATACCCCCCACTTGGTTTAGTTTGATAATAGTTTCCGTTAAAATACATTTCCTGAAAATGGCGTATCATTCCAAGCGCATTGTTATTAAAAACCACTATTTTTATTGGAAGTTTCTCCCTTACAATAAATTGAAGTTCCTGAATATTCATCTGTAAGCCTCCATCCCCTGTTACACATACCACAGGTTTTCTTGAGGCATAATAAGCACCAATTGCAGCTGGCAAAGAATATCCCATCGCTCCATGTCCGCCAGAAAAAAGAACTTTCTGTCCCTTTTTTAATTCCATCGATTGGGCTATCCACACCTGATTTTGTCCCACATCTGTAGTAATCACAGCATCCTCAGGAAAATTATTGCTAATTTTCCTGACCACTTCTCCCATTGTACACTTATCAACACCTGCAAGTTCTTTTTTTATTTCATCGCAATTCAATATCCAATTATCGAAATCAAATTTGCATTTATCCACAAGGCAATTCAATATCAAAATAACTTCCTGCATATTTGCATGAACTGTAATCTCATCATCATGAACATGATATGCCAACTCGCCTTGATCCACATCAAATCGAACTATCTGGGAATTTGGAGCAAAGTTTTCACGTTTAGCTCCTACCTGTCGTACATCCATTCTAGAACCAATCGTAATTACTAAATCACTTTTTGCAACAACAAAATTTGCAGCCCGATCACCATATGCACCAATAAATCCATAATTATGAGGATCATTATTCACAACATCAAATGCTATCATACTTGTTACCATTGGAATATTAAACCGATCACAAAAACTCTTAACAATATTTTGTGCATTAGTAATCTTAACACCATTACCAATCAAACAACATGGCCTCAAAGCTTTAGCAAGTGTTCTTTCAAGCACTTCGACTCCTACATTAACATTCTGCATTGAAACATATGTATTTTGTAAAATGCCTCCTTGCAGAATGTTAGGATCAATTTCCATTTTAAATATGTTCATCGGAATATCTAATAGCACTGGCCCCATACGGCCAGAGGTAGCAGCAGCAAACGCACTATCCAAATAATATCTTATTTTGTCCGCTGTTTCCACATACTGTGCATACTTCGTTACTGGTGCAACCATAGACACAATATCCGTTTCCTGAAACCCTCGTTGTCTTATAGTATACTGACCACGAGATTCAAATGTATTAACCTGTCCTGTAATAAATATCACAGGGATAGAATCAAAAAACGCATCACATACTCCAGTAATTAAATTTGTTGCACCTGGACCAGATGTAGCATACGCCACACCCGGTTTGTCCTTTGCCTGTGCATAACCACATGCAGCAAAAGCAGCTCCTTGCTCATGATATGTAACATGGGCTGAAATTTTTCTGTGATATTTTGAAAATGACTCCATAAGATGTGTAATCATCCCACCTGGATAACCAAACACATCTGTAATCCCTTTTTCTATCAGATATTCAACAATATAATCGGATACCTTCATAGCTATTCTCTCCCTGTTATATTACAATTTGATTATCTTCATAAATAAATCATCCTTATTTTAAGCCTGTCTTAAACCATCTATTTTCTCAACTATTTTGTCATAGGAAATATCCTGAACTTTCATCCCCTGCTGGCATAAATATTTAGCTACCTCAACAAATGCTCTATTTTTTTGTTCATTTTTCTTATAATCAAGCTCTATTATCTTTGTCAGGTACATAATAAAATAATCTTTTACAATTTTTTTTATTTTTTTATTATCCTCACCTTTTACAATTTTATCGACAATTTGCTCCGCTTCTATAAACAATTCAGTACAAACCTTATCCCATTTTTTCAATTTACTACTTTCTTTCCAATAATATAAATATGCAAGATAAAGTAAATAATAAGTTTTAACAATTCTTTCCAAAACCACTTGTATCTGTTTTTCTAAATCTAATTCTATTTCTTTTAATATAAATTCTATTGCCGACTCCATTTGCTCTACTCGGCTTTCATACTTCATGTAAGATAATAATGTTTTACTATCCTCCTCCTGGCTATCACTTTTATAACAACTTTCCCATAAACATATCGGATTATCCCATACTTCTCCATATTGTGCAATTATTGCTGCTATTGCTGAATGAACATAATATTCCACAAATAAATTTTCCCTGTTTTGTTGTATTTTTTCTAAAATCTTATATTTCAACATATACGTGTTATTAAACACAGTTCCCGTCAGATAATTACAATTTACCGCACTCTCTATCCCCTCAAACCCAGCATTAAATTTTTGTTTTTTTTGTTTTCCAAAATTTTCTCCATTCCCACCAGTGCATGACATTGCCATCTGCAAATTTTCATATAAAAACTGCAAAAATTCTGGAAGCATTTCTAAAATCAGGAAATCTTCATCACTACACATTACAACAAACTTTCCTGATGAATGAGACATAACATTTAAAACATTACTTGCATATCCTTGATTTGATTGGAAAGAAGTATAGACCAGTCTTGAATCATTTAATTTCGAAATTTGATCATAATACTCTGCTTCTATTTGTGATCCATTATTTGATACAACAAATTCAATTTCTGCATCATATTCTAAACATTGTAAATGTTTTATATTTTCAAGCAATATTTTTCCTCTATTATAACTAGGAATCCCAATTGTTAAAAAAACATTATCTTTTGTTTGTTTTTCTAACAAACGTTTTTCATGTAATTTTTCAAAAAAAGCAGTATAGATCTGACTATCTTTTGCAACTATTAATCGTGGCATATAAAATTCTGGGTATTCTTCAAAAAAAAGCTTCATTATTTTTTCGTTTTCAAAAATGATAGCATTTTCAAAAAAATATTTTCTTATTTTTGGTAATTTAAAAAAGGACGCAAATATCTCTTTATTTTCATCTAATAAAATATAAACTGTATTATATTCTCTATCCAATAAAAAAGATATCATATCTCGTATATCACAAGTTTGTGTAATTAGTAAACTTTGAAAATCCCTTTTTCTATTTACAATTTGTGATTCAAAATTTATATCTATATGACCTTCAAATTTTTTTTTCTGATTATTCCATATATAAAATTTATCTTCTGATACCGGTATAAAATCTAATTTTGTTTTTTCATAATCAATATTAATTAATCCCTCTGCCTGTGTTAAAAAATTTTTTTTAAACTCCAAATCATTCGGCTCAATAAAATCCTGTTTCAAAAATTCAATAATCCATTCTCTCCTGTACCCCAATTCATATAAATCAATTAAATTTTCCACTGATTTATCATACTCACCCACTTCAAATAGTTCTAAAGCATACTCAAATAACTCTCTCTCTTCCATTTCTTTCCCATCTTTCTTATCAATATTTATATGCACATTATAAACTTCCTTATCTAGCTTTTATTTATATAATGAAATTTCACACTAAATATTTCGTATAAGCTCTTTTACTCTTTCTCTTAAAGAATATTTTTCCTTCGCTTTTTCATATCCATTTTTTGCAATTATTTTTCTTTCTTCTTCATGTTCCAAATAATAATCTATCTTATATAACAATTCTTCTTCCGAAGCAAAGGTTTCAATTTCCTTTCCTATTTCAAGGTACTCCGGTATCTCTTCCTGATAATTTGATAATACAAATCCCCCAGCACATAAAATATCCCAAATTCTTAATGGAAGTCCCGTACGAATTGGTTTTGATGTGAAATTTAAATTAATTTTTGATAAATGAAAAATTTTTGGCATTTCAGTCATAGTTTTTGCCACACCTTTTACATTCGCCCTTGGCAATAAAACAGTATCACTTCCTGTATATAAATCTAATTTATAATTTTCAGATACAGATTTCAACAATCTTAAACGCTCTTGTTCCGTAACTTTATTTCCTAAATATAAATGTGCTAACGCTGCTTTTTCATTATGATCTGCTTTTTCCGGAAATGCATAAAAAGGTACCTTCTTTTTAAACTCCTCTACAATTTCCTCTGTGATGCATTCTTCTAAAAAATTATATCCATACACTTTTAGCTGAGCCTCAATTAATCCATCTAAATACCCTTTTAAGTAGGATGTATCGTCTTGCATTCTATTATATGGACATTTTTCTGTATATAAAGAACCAATAAATGAAACATCAGCACAATACTTTTTTTTATCAGTTTCCGTAATTGCTTTAATAACCTGATCTACCCTCTGATAATTTGCTCCCAGTGGTAAATAAAAAATGCCCTCTGGATTTTTTTTATAAAATTCCTGATATAGTGCATAATCAAACATAAAAATACGATTATATTTATTTTTTATAGAATCGAAATACAATTCCATAACAGGACAATCCACAATCCAACATGCATATATTACTTTAAATATATTACAGACCTCAGATACAATTGGGAAAAAATTAATGCTAAACACAATATCATATGTATTTCTTTTTAAGGCACTACTTATTATATCAAGGCATTGCTTTGGCCTCACCTCTTTATTAATCATCTCCTCTGTAATTTCTTCAACATGATGTCCCATATTTCTCAAAACATCTATAATATCTGGTTCACATATGCTATTATAGCGATAAAATAAAATATTCATAATATTTCCCTCTATAAGAAATCGCATCTTCACACAAATACTTTTAGTATCTGCTCCCGATACATTTTATCTTCAATTTTTTCCGGATAGTTTCCATCTGCAAGTTCATTATTATACTTTCCTGCCACTACAGTTCTGTGCCCCTCTCCTTTTAAAAACCATTCATACTCCAGATCAATATGTCCTATATCAATAGCCTGATACCCGGACCTGCACAAATCATATGCTAACACTGTAGCCGTAGGACCCAATGCTAATAAAAACAATTTATCCTTAGGCTGTTCTAGACAATAATCCCTTATTTCATCATATTTTTCATATGCATTTTCTGCCGGTCCTATAATCCGGTGAATTGATCTGGCATTATCGAACAAATTATTTCCCACTCCAAGTGCTGTGTACTGTCCTTCTACAAATACACAATCTCTGCAATTCCAGATTTTCCTAAGTTCGTTAAATCTTTGTTCTGGTGCATTCGATTCCAAATCACGATACATTATATAAGGTCTGGTCACGTAGGCATTGTAATAAATTCTTGTCTTTTCTAATAAAGCTAAATGTTCTTGTCTTACCTGTCTCGTCATGTAGCATCGTATTTCTCTTTGTGCCTGTTCCGTATAACCATCAAGATTTCCATAATTATCTGCGATTGCAATCATTAATTTTTTTTCTTTCGATTGTAATACTTCTCTTAATCTCTTTGCTAATTCAGCATCCGGTTTTGTTTGAAATTTGTGTCGAACTCTTCCATATATTGTTGCAAATTCTCCATCTCCAAATCGTGCAATTGATTTCTTATTTTCAATAATTCCCTTCAAAGTTTTTGAAATAGATGCGACATTCGGAAACCAATATTCAACGTTTTCGTTTATTCCCCTTGGATCTGTACATTCAAAAATACAATTTTCTTTATAATGCTGATTTTCTTTTAAAATATCATCAATCCAACTTATCAATTGTTGATTTGACTTCAATAAAACCTGTGTTGTTTTCTCCTGTAATGCCAAACGTTGCTGGATTTCTTCTATTTGCTTTTGTGTTATTTCTTTATAATCTGACATATCTATTCTCATTTCATATATTTGCCTTCACTAAGTTTATTGTAGTCTCAGATATTCTATGAGTTCTAATATAAGCTTTCTCTTCACTTGTTATTTCTTCTCCACACTTCTTTTTATATATGATTTCTTTTAATTTTCTCAAACAATCAACAAGTTCTTTCAAATTATGAGATAAATCATACAATCCATCAATTCCCTGTTCCTGTTCTTTTTCCAAAATAAATAAAATAAGTTCTATATCCGGTATCTCATTTGTAATATCCGAAAGTTCTAATTGCACATCCGGTCTGATTTTCAAGTAATCATAAAACAACTTTCGTGCTTCTGTAAATGCCCCCTGTTTTACTAATTGTCCCATAGCAAGTTTAAACTCTATCGTTTCTGCTTTTTCAGAAGTAATTCCAATATGACCTTCTTTTACCCGCAGTTTTCTTGCAGTAATATAAACAAGTAATAATTCTTCTGACAAAAAGCCAAACACTCTTTTATGATACTCATCATAATTACTTACATCTATTAATTCTTCCATCTCAAAAAAAACAGAAAACAACCAGCTACAATAATCATCAAACAATTGCTTTTTCATGACACAAAGATTTCCAAAATAATACTTTCTTCCCCTCATTACCTGTTCAAACGCACTATAATCATTTGGATATAATTTCTGTATTATTTTTCCCGCGAGTAACATATCATTCACGTTGTGAGCATCCCCATAATATTCCAAATATGATTTTGGAGCATAAATCGGATCAGAAACCAAAATATCTGCCTCCAGCAATTCTGTCTCATACTGTTGCTGCGTCATCAACTTACCTGAATCATCAAAAAAATATCTTCGATAATGGCAAATCCCTATCAAATCAACATTCTGATAATTTTTCCATAACCAATACATCCCTGTGAGTTCTCCATAAAATGGGTTTCTGGCAGATATCGTTTCTCCTGTATCATCTCCCAAATACCCCAGATCTTCTCCTAACACCCGTCCTACTTGCAATGGAATATAAATTTCGTCATGCGGTGGATGAAATTTTTTATGTGTCATAACAAAAATTTTTGTTCTCATATTACACCTTCTCTGTTATAATCAAAACTATATAGAAAGGACAAACGCATGAATATTTTATTTTTGGACTGGCCCTGTTTTGGTCGAAACGATGTATTACATTATTTTAAAGAAGAAAATTTCAATGTAACCTTATTTTCACATCCAGATTATGATCTGAGAAAAAGCGATAATTTTATAAGTGAAGCCAACAAAATTATGAATGTAACTTCATTTGATTTTTGCTTTTCTTATAACTATTTTCCGTTATTGGCAAATGCATGTTATTCTCACAACTTAAAATATATCTCTTTCGTTTATGACAGTCCTCAGGTAAAACTATACTCTTATACGGTTACTTATCCAACCAACTATATTTTTCTTTTTGACAGCGAACTGGTCCGTCAATTCCGTAAAGAAGGAATTACCACCTTTTACTATATGCCACTTCCTGTAAATGCGAAAAAAATCAATACCCTTCTTTCAAAACCTTATAATAAAAAACGTCTGTCTGCTGATATATCCTTTGTAGGTTCTCTATATAATGAAGAACATAATTTATATGATAGACTTAAAAATCTCCCTGATTATACCAAAGGATTCTTAGATGGAATTTTACAAGCACAGTCACAAGTTTATGGTTACAACTTTATGCAGGAGTGTCTCACTCCATCTATTTTGAATGAATTGCAAAACTCTATACAGTATAAAAAAAATATTGACGGCGTAGAACCTTTAAGTTACATCATATCCGATTATTTTATGAGCCGAAAATTAACTTCAACTGAACGAATTGAATATTTAACACTTATTTCAAAACAATTTTCTTTAAAACTATTTACTTCTGATCCGAATGCTACTATTGGTTTTTGTCAAAATATGGGAGCTGCAGATTACCTGACGGAAACCCCATATATTTTTCATGACAGTAAAATCAATTTAAACATCACCCTTCGCAGTATCCGAAGCGGAATCCCATTGCGTTGCATGGAAATCATGGCATCCGGCGGATTTTTATTGACAAATTTTCAATCTGATCTGTTACGTCACTTTACACCAGATAAAGATTTTGTCTATTTTGAAAACAAAACTGATCTGCTTAACAAAATTAACTATTATCTTTCCAATGAGACAGAACGTGAAAAAATTGCAAAATCCGGCTACGAAAAAGTATTAAAACACTATAATTATAAAACTATATTTCACCAAATATTTGCTACTACTGATTGACTATTTCTTTTTTATATCAGCAAATATTTTTTCTGATTCTTTTTCCAAAAGATCAGATGCTTCACATATAAGTTTTGTATAAAGTTTTCCTTTACGGGCAATTTCTAATCCTTCTTCTTTTATATCAGACAATCTTGCGCCCTCCTCTTCTCTCAAAATCTGTGTGGCAGAGGGAATTGTTAATGTCGCCAATTGATATACATCATTTTGTTCAATTGTTTGTATCTGATGTTTTATTTTATTTAACACTTTTAAATACTGCTGACTATCCATTTTTTTCTGCCTGCACAATCGATCCACATCTCTATATTTTTCACCTAATTTTTGTGCTTCTTGTTTTAATTTTTTAAATTGATCGGGTATAGTAGCTAAATATTTTTTTGCCCAAATTTGTGCTTCCTCATTCAACATCGGTGGAATCTGTTCCAGACATTTTTCAATATCAACATCCTTCCTACAATTTTCTTCTATTGCATCCTTTAAGGTCATCACCTCTGTGCCCTCTATTTTTGCACCGCCTTCTGTAGCATTAATCACTCGTAAATCTTTTACGTATCCCTTATATAACCTTATCGTTGACTCATACCAATTTAAAAAAACTTGCAAATCAGTTCGTGTAGGTACTTTCTCTTCATAATTTCCTTCTACCCATTCATTATTTTTTGTATCAATTTCTGGCATTTTTTCTTCAAATGTACCATCTGCATGTGTCTTATTTCCAGTTAATGCTAAATCTTGTCCAACCAAAATAATAGTTTTCAATCCAATTTTATATAATAAAGAGAATGCATTTGTTGCTACCGATCCACCCGTGTCCACTTCACCCCAGCGCAGTCCACTTTTCATAATTATTTTTTCTGCGAAACGATATGACTCGTCAAAAAAGATTTTCATTCCTCTATGATAATTGAGAATCTCCGGGTTTGCATTTAAAGTTGTCACCATCGGAATCTTTTCTACACCATCTTTTTTTATCAAATCCATCGGCTTTTTACCATCAACAATAAAAAACATATCCGGTACTATTCCTGCATTTAACAAAGGTTTTAGTGCTGTATCTACTGCTATAATAAAAGATTTTCCTTTTGCATTCTTTAATTCCTGTATATTTTTATTCAAAGAAGGACCCGCTGCAACTACAATTCCCGTTACATCTTGAGGAATTGCCCCAAATAATTGAATTGTTTTATATCCCTTGCATAAATATTTTGCATTACATAATGTGTTAATTGATGTTACCTTTGAAAATGCCATAGCCGTGTTATAATTCACTCTTTGATCTAACGCTATATCCTCACATTTCTTTAAAAGTCTCTTCTTCGCATCTGGAAATAAAACATCATAATTTGGTAATACAAACAATTGCAATTCATCTAATCTTTCAAGTTTTATGACCTTTTCAAGTATTGTGTCCATCTTATCCAAAGTCATTTCTCCAACTCCTTCAATCCAAAATACAATCAAATGATTTTCCATTCCTTTTGAAAGATCTATACTCTCCATTGCCTTTTTAAATATTTGAATAGATGGTTCGTATATTATAATATTGAGATGTACTTTTACATTCTCAATCAATTCTCTTAAATAACCAACATTTCCTATTCCCATAAATATATATATATAGTTTTCAGAAAGTTCTCCCTGTTCTTTAAACCATTCATGTGGTGGTTCTTTGGCATTTCTTTTTCCCGCCAAATAACAACTATGTCCTTTTTTAGTTATCTTTAAAATCTTTTCTCCGTCTTTCGACAGTTTCTCCTGAACAGAAATATCCTCCTGTTCTTTTGCATTCTTTAAATTAATATCCATTCCCGGATAATATTGAGTTAACAATTTTATATTTTTTTCATATAAATTCATTTACACGATTTCCTCCACTGGTTCTTTTATAAACCAATGCAAATATTTCATAACGCCATATGTAATTGCATCATGCATCAGGACATAATCCTGCTGCTCAATTGCAGTAATAATATCTTGTAAAATACAAAGAAGTTCCCTCTTTTTTTCTTCCCATTTTTGAGGTTCTTCTTCCAGTTGATTTTTTTCCAAAAACCATACTGCAAAATTCTGAATTTCAAGCATACATTCCTGTATTGGAACCAAATTACTCCTCTTTTCAATATCCAGAAAATTTTCTTCTATTTTTTTAAGTTTCTTATATAATTTCAGCCACTTTTCTTCCACTTTGTGTCTCCATCAATTTTCTAAAATAAAAGAGTTGGCATTGCCAACTCTTTTATTTTCTTTGATAAAATTATACTTTTTTGTATGATTACTGTAACAGAGAAAGTACACCCTGTGTAGACTGATTTGCCTGTGCAAGCATAGACTGACCAGCCTGAGCAAGAATATTATTCTTGCTGTATGTAACCATTTCATCTGCCATATCGGTATCACGGATACGAGACTCAGCAGAAGATGTGTTCTCAGATACATTATCCAAGTTGGCTACTGTATGCTCTAATCTGTTCTGTAATGCACCAAGAGCAGATCTCTGAGAAGATACCTGATTAATAGCCTTCTGTACAGCATCAATTGTAGCATTTGCACTTGCATAATCTTTAACGCTTGGATCGCTAAGAGTTGTAGCCTGTCCAACTGTATTTGTCTTTGCAATGACGTTCTGTGTATTTGCATATGTAGCACCATTTGCACCGCCAACTTCATTTGAGATGGTTATTTTCATTGTGCTTACGTCTATATCCATTGCCGATTTAGCAGTTGCATACTTGTTATTCTTTGAATCAAGATAAAACGCACTTCCAGTCTCCATATTAAGCTGTTTCATATATCCAGTGCTATCTTTTGCTGCTTCCACAGCGTTTTTCAAACTTTTAACTGCATCAGCCTTTTGTTTACTAAACTTTGCAGTAGAGTCTGTAGCCGCTGTAGAATATTTGCCAAATGTAAATCCTGTAACTTTCTTACCTGTCTGAGACTGAGAAGTTGTGCCAGAAATGCTATGTAATCCTAATGCTTTAGAGTTCATTGCATCAATAGAGATAGAAATCTTCTGATCAGAGTTTGCTCCAACCTGTAAGTTCTTAGATGTAAAGTTACCATCCAACAGATTCTGCTTATTGAACTGTGTTGTAGAAGCAATACGATCCAACTCAGATGTAAGAGCTGTTAACTCTTCATTGATAGCATCACGGTCAATGCTCTCATTTGTATCGTTAGCACCCTGAACAGCAAGTTCGTTCATACGCTGTAAGATAGAATGAGACTCACTTAAAGCGCCTTCTGCTGTCTGGATTAATGAAATACCATCCTGTGCATTATCAGATGCCTTATCAAGACCACGGATCTGGCTTCTCATCTTCTCTGAAATCTTTAATCCTGCTGCATCATCACCTGCGCGGTTGATTCTATAACCAGAAGATAACTTCTCTGAAGATTTTGCCTGTGCGCTTGTTGTAACGCCTAACATTCTGTTCGCATTAGCTGCGGTCATATTGTGCTGAACTACCATGCCCATAATTGTTTCCTCCTTGAATTAAGTTACAGCTTCCATGCTGTAATTGATATGATATTTGATTGTAAGATTTTCCTCTTTACGGCCGTACGCTCCGATCAGGGGTCTGTCTTATGGGGTAAGCAACGGATTTTCCTTGCCTACTTGCTATATATATCGGACGAGAGTTAGAATACTTTAGTACCAATCTTAAATTTTTTATTATTTTCCAAAGTAAATGTAACCCTTCTTTCTTAAGAGTTGCATTTACTTTGAGAATTCGATCATGTTGCACTTACTCTGAAGAATGATGGTATAATTATCTTGTTGTTTTCCGATGAGAAGCGATGTCTTTATCATGGCTAAACGCTTATCTTTAGATGAACGAAGTCTTATTGCACAACGTTTAAATGCCAATTTTCAACCACAAGCACCTTATCATGATATCATATTTTTGTGGAATTATCTCTTGTATCGTATAACTCGAATCGCGCGATTTGTCCAATAAATACTCGGATGTATCTCTCATGAACACCAACCAAAAATTACGCCAACCTCGTATGAGTGAATGAACTACTCTTTTTTCAGACCAGAAAGCAAGCAGGCTGACTGCCAAAGAATGGTGCAATCAAAACAGCTTATCCATTCGCACTTACAACTACTGGAAGTATGCTCTAAAAGAAGAACTCGCCAACCAGCTGCTTCCGAACAGTGTTCCCATCGCTATTCCAGAAACGTCTGTATCTCTTGCTTCAATCATATCTAACGATTCGGCTCTAACGAATTGCGCGATTCGCTCGACCTCAAAACCTACATGCAATAACATCTCCATCGAATTCGATTATGACATTCAACCATCATTAAAGCGGTCCACCATCAGCACATCAAGTCAGGCAGATTTTCCAACCTGCCTGACTGCCATTTACTTTTAACTTTAGTTAGACTTATTTTTAAATTTTACACATTAAGCTTTAATTATTTTAAATTGCTAAACATATCAACATTCTTTTCAGTATTAGCACAATAATATAATTTGATGATTAAATTGTCTCAGCCCAATGTCTTGTAATATTTCGCTCAACACATTCGATGCCAACGCCTTTGCTTGTCCAGCTTTTATCCGTAGTTTTCTTTTTAAAAACAAATTACCAGCGTATTCTTTGCAACTAAACAAATTATTACTAATTTTTGTTTTAAAATAATCTACACAATTTTGAAATTGTGTCAAAAATATCATTCTAATTTTGTTAAAAAGCATACTTACTGACTTATTAATTTGTTTTATATACTTTGGGTTATCCCTAAAAAAATATAGTTCTTGTTTTTTTCTGTACACCTCATTGTAAGTAACATATATACTCATATAACGTTCCAATTGTTTTTTTTCAAAATCTCTATAAATATTCATTACAATATACTCAATAATTTCTTCCGGTATATGTGCTTTAAAATATTCATCACGAATACATATGTATCCCATTTTCATTGTAATAGGTTTTCCCACATAATTCATTCTGTCGACATGCATGCTCTGACATCTCCTTTCAAATAAATATATGATTAAACTGTATGTCTCAAATCAAAAGCCCCTCTTCTGCAGCTGATAACCAGCTGCAGAATTCGGTAGTCACCCAAATGACCTTGTTTTTTCCATATTCTCATCTTCCCTTATCGGCAGCATGCGCTAAATCATTTGCAATCATATCTGCCGTATCCTTCATGAGTTCGCATTTTTCTTCTTGTAATTTGATGTATTTCACAAGTACCTGTTTTTCCCTTTCTTCCAAGTTACAGATTACTGTTTCAATAATCAGGTGTTTGAAATAATCAATTTGCATTTGTTTTTTTACATATTCTTTATCTTTGCAAAGAATATCCGATACAATTTGAAACTCATTACATCCCCAGTTTTCAATCAGGTCTATGAATCCTGAAATTTTTTCATCAGGAACTACTATGGAATCAACGCAAGGATTGGACGACTGTCGGCTGTCATTATCAGATTGCTTCATACAGTCATTTTCCTTTCATAATTACTATTCGACGAACTTCAAAACATCTTCATAATATGTACCTTCATTTGCATCATAAAATTTCTGTTCAATAAATTTGGTGCCTTCTTTATCAGCTTTTAGGATATATGCCAAAATATTTTCCAGTTCATTTATCAGCTTTGATATATAGTCAAAGACATTTGCATTATCCGTCATCACCAAATACAATGGTGTATGCTCTCTCTTAAGTGAGATACTCTTTAATAATCGTTGTAACACATCTCTTTCAGCCATAATCTCCTGATTTGACTTGCCGCAAAAAGCTGGAATTGCTACAATTCGTTCAAATTTAAAACCTGTTATTCCAAACTCAACTGCCTCATCAGGATCAAATGAGCCCATCGGCTTAACCGAGACTCCCATCATAAGAAATTTTGTAAAAAGAAGACCCATAGCTGATGCTTTCAGATCTATCCCTTCATAAATTTCTACATCTTCATTGTTTCGTCTCAGTTGCTGCACTCGTGCCTCACGTTTTGCAATTCTAATCTGATTTTCCTTTTCTTCCACAGTTATATCTGTATAACCACAAATATTCAGTAGCTCAGAAAATATTTCATACTCCTTATCACCGCTTGTATACGCAATCTTCGCTAAAGTGCGAATTGACGGTTTGGATTTCAGCTTATTATTAATAAGCCGTGAAACATATCCCCTTGAAAGACCGGCCTCATTGCTAAACGTACCAACATTCTTTCTTCCCATCAGTTCCCGAACAAGCAAACTAACCTGAGCGAGCTCTGATGAATTTGATTTGACCTTGTGGTTGATGGTAATCCCCTCGGTCATCCCCATAATTTCTTCCTCCTTTCCTGAGAATATCAATGTACGAGTGTTTTCTTCTATCAGGCAAAAGGAAACTCTTACCTTTCTATTTAAGTATATATTATAATTTTTCTCGCGTCAACATTTATGTGTAATTTATTACATTTGTTTCATGTAATTTAAATGTTAATCAAAAATTCTATTGATTCTTCCCGATTTTAGTCCCATAGTTACATCACATTGATTTTATTCATTTTCGCCTTTTGTTATTTTATATTTTAAATTTAAAAATTGTTTTTTGAAATTATATTATTTCATATTTAAAATTTCTATATTGACATTAAAGATTTTCTATGCTAAATTATCCTTATAAACAACGTACTCAATATGAGAGGAAAAGCACATGGCAAAATCAGATAAAACACAAGATGAGAACTTAAACACCAAATGTTTTTCAGATTTACTGTTCTTAGCAAAGGGGAAAAGAAGTAGCATAGACTTTTGCAACGAGTGTGGCATCAGTCCTTCAATGTTCTCCAGATACCTTAATCAGAAAAACAAGCGATCCTGTCCTATCGAAATTTTAAAAAAGGTGGCGGCCCACGCTGCTCCAGAATCAGGTGTTACATTTGACATTTTAGTAGCTGCCAATGACGGAACTGCTTCTTGTGACTACGTATTGCACCCCGATATATCTATACATGAAGTCATTGGAATCATTACCACTGTGCTTCTGATGAAACAGTATCAATGCAAATACCCTTCCAAAGACACAGCAGTCAATATTATGGGCTTGACCTACAAACCGTCCTGGACCATCGAAACTACCGCTATTGATACTGTCAATATGAAAAAATGGGATTTCTTTATATGGAATATATTCGGAAGCACCGCTACCGAAGAAGATCGTTTTGTAAGACAGTTGTTGATAATAATAGGTGCAAAACATTTAGGTTACATCAATTTTGATAAATTAACGTTCATTTTTACAGATTATGCATTATTTCAGTCCATTATTCAAAAAGCCTCTTCACTAGAAATAGATTGCTGCATCTCTCTTCTATATATTGATTCTGTTGCAAAAAGAATTGTACAAGAGTATGCGCTAAAAAGCACTTTAACTTTCGCCCAAGTTTTATCCCCGGTCAATATGGATGTTTCTGACAACACCCTCCTCTTCCCGGATAAAAATAATTTACTGTAACCCATAAACCATGATAACTCTTACTTGGAGGTGACAAATATGAACCAGCATAATTTACAGCAGATTCGCATTATACGGACAGAAGATCAAAACCGACTTGGTGATCTTTACTGGAACGGAACAACATTATATCTATTGGTAAAAATCAGACGTAAACTGTGTCCCATTCCAGTCGACTACTTAATTCGGGAGCTCACCAGAGATTTGCCTTCTAATGTGCCAGTTCCTACAATTTAATATTCCTAGAACTAGGATTTCATGATACTTATCATAGGAATTCAGTTCTCCCGCAATATCTACAATGAGCATTACCTATTACAGAGTTAGCCGCAGTAGGATGATAATCTTTTTTATCACCCTGCTACGGCTCTTTTTTATATTTTACTACAGATGATACACCTATACATTTTCTTATTAGATATGTATTTATAACAACCTTTACCATGCCTAATATAGTTTGATTCACAATGGCTCTGCAGGCATCCGAACATTACGAATCAAATAATTAAACAAATCCAAGCCAGTCGGATGGCGTGTAACAATTGCATAAAGAATTCCAAACAGCTTAGACAAGTATGCTTACTGACCTGTTTTCTACTTTCTATGCACAATCTTGCTAATGAAATGGAGGTATAATATGATTAAGTTTTTTTCAATATGCACTATTTTAAAACTAAATATTACAGATCCCAAAAAAGATTTGCATAAAGAAAAATACAAAAACAAAAAAATTGACCTGCAAATATGCTATATACAAGAAAATCACGTTATGACATTGAATAATATATCAGAAACAAAAACGGATAATCACGGTAAACAACCGTTCCCAAAAACTTTTCTGTCAAACTTGTTTTTTTGTGTTTTAAGCGCAGTACTCGGTTTTTTATTATGTAAATATCTATAATATAGAGACCATTTCAAGTTTTGTGTGAACTCTTAAAAGCAATATAAGTTTTACAAATAACTCTCTATAAAATGGGCAAAGCTGTTTTTCTTGGCTCTGCCCATGTAAATTTCCAATCCCAAGTGCCTTATCAATCAGAGTATCATATTTCTGAAAAAATGTCTCTTGTATCATATAAACTCGTATCTCGCAATTGCCCGACTGCAAAACAACATACAATAACATCTCCATAGGATTTGATTTGCTTCCACCATTTCAGGAACTATAGCACTACCGTTCCGAATTACCTCTCTGTAATTGATATCGTATGCGGCTATACCAATCTACGTTATTAAATCGATTCACATGCTGTAAGCATTAAGTGCACGTACAAATTAAAACTTTTTATTATTAACACCCTGTTTCTTTTTTGCAACCGCCCCTTCTTCCAAAATAAAGAGGTTTCTTGGGTAAGAGGTGCCGGTTTTTCCGGATGTACCATGGATGCACATTTGGGATAGCTGTATACATAAGCAACTTCAAAGATAGATGGTATAAATTTCAGCCGCTTCACAGTTTCTTTGCTTATGACTTTATATTTCACCCCGTAATCCGTGCAGTAACGGTCTTCACCGCTTAGTTTATATTCAACTGCTTCTGTCACTTCGAAACTGGAACGATCTTCCCCTTTTTTTCATTTTTGTGATGAAATCACAATTTCTTTCCCGGTCTCAAAGAATTCCTGTCCTGCATGAGCTTCCGTTTTATTAAACAGGCTCATCTGTTCCTAACCATCTGCGTACTTTTCGGAAGACCAAAAACATTTCCTCTGCGCAAGGGCAAAACATTCAATAAGCATTGCATTCATAAATTTCTGTTCTTTCTCTGTTTATCTTTCAGGAACTGCGCTTCTGTTTCTTTTTTCCGTACCTGTTCCTGCATGATCTCCATCATCTTGATCATGTTCTCACAGTTCATGTTATTCAGTTTTTCTCCAATATATTGTTTTACCATACATGACTTGAACTATATATATTGTCTTATTTTTTTCTATTACTTTCATTTTCTCCTTAACTATACCATTATTCGGATCATCTATTTTTGTTCTAATAATATTACCATTTAATTTATATATTCCATCTCCACCATAAAAACTAAACCAATATGTTATTTTATTATTCTCTTTTATTTTCAGATGTGGTTCATATGTGGAAAATTGACTTCCAAAGTCTTCTGATGGTCCAGTTCCATTTTTCTTATAATACAAATCCCTATCAAAACAATAATTTCCTATTATTTTTCTTAAAATCGAATTTTCCTTGTCCTTTTTATTCTGATATGTACATTTATCCCCTTCCGTTCTCTTCCCATCTTCATAATGCCACGTTCCACGCAATGGATTTGCGGCATTATTATCCAGAATCACCTTCGTAAGCGTAATCTTAGTATGATTTTTCAACCATTTTCCAATTCCAAAGTCTGTATTCATGCCAATTGAAGCATACCCATAAAAATCCAGATTCGTACACAGCTTTGGCTCCGTATCATGAACCGTTGCGGTTGCCTTCAGTTTTGGTCCAATATCTGCCTGCACACCGACAATATCAATCGATCCATACAATTTTTCATCAAACCAATATCCAAAAAATCGAAGATTTAACTGTGGCTCTCCTAAAAGCTGTCCATTGACTTCTGCTTTTGTTCCTTCCCAGCTTCCGTTACTGTCCGCACTTATTCGAAAATCACCATTTATATAAGAAGCAGTTAGTGTATTCGCAAGTTTATATTGGATCGTTGCCTTTCCATCTGCGGAAACATTGAGATAACACACCACATCTGCATACAATCCATCTCCAAGATATGTCGACACATGACCAACATAAATTTTCTCCGATCCTGCTCCTTTGCTTGAGAATTTTAGTTCGGCTTTTGCTGTAATATCTTCATTCAACGAAACCGAAACCTCATGATATACCAGATGCAGCCGCTTTGAGAAATCGGCATCTACAATCGCTGTAACCTTTGGCGCTGAAAGCTCCACACTTCCCGAAAAAGTCCCGACAGTTCCTATTTTCTGCTCTTTCAGTTCGACTATTTTCCCGCTCTCAGCCGATACCGTTGACTGTATGCTTGTACCTTTTAATCCACTGTTTACATTTCTTACGGAAGCAACCACATCTTCATTTGGAACAAACATGGACATATCCGCTTGTTTTTCTTTCTGTATGTCCACTTTCTGATAAACTTCTGAAATATCAGGTGTCTCACCAATGATTTGCAGCATTCCATTTCCTGCATCTGTAACACTTTTTACCTTCAATGCAAGCTGATTATCTGTTCCTGTTTTCTTTGGTAATAGAATCACTTTTCCACTTTTTATTTGTTGCATATTTTCATTCTTAGGGATAGAGACCAGCAACATATCCCCTTGTGGGATAACCGTATAGGATGATTCCGTATCAGTTAATATCTGTTCCACATCTTTTTGATATGTCACAACATTTTTATGTTCTGGATTGACTTTTCCTGTATTGTTAAGCTTCTTAACGACACGTAGCGCTTTCTTCTTTTCCGCCTTGGTAATTGCTTTTTTCGGAAGAAACTGTTTTTTCTTAAGGGATATGATCTTCTGATTTAATGCCACCTTATCTTCCGCTGGATATTTTAACTTCTTTTTATCCTTGCACTTTGGCGAAACTGCTTTATTTGCCTGAAATCCCAGCGCTCGTACAGTCGTGACTGCCATAAACTCACGGGTTGCAGCTTTTTTCGGGTAAAATTTTTTACTGTTCTTTTTTACCGGAAGAATCCCTCGGGAATATGCTGTCTCGATAACTTTTTTCTTACTGCTCTTCTTGGTATCTGAAAAATGATATTTGGAAACTTTTCCTGTTTTAATATGCGCTTGCTTTAATAATGCACAAATCCACTCTTCTCTCGTTACTGCAACTTTTTTACCTGTCGTTTTTGCATTAATTTGCTGTGGTGAAATACAAGTCACTATCATAACAAAAATGAGTAAAAAGGCAAAAAACTTCTTTCTGTTCTTCATAACTACATGCTCCTTTTCTCTTTATGTATTTTCTATATCATTTCTAAATGCTTTTATTAATTCAGTACTTTATTCCCATATTTTGATCATATACCCATGTACTTCTACAGTCAATTTGATTTTTCCCATCAAAATAAAGAAGTAATGATGTATTGTTTTTTCTTATACATCATCACTTCTTTGTACTTTCTTATATTGTTTTTATATGCTACTTATAATATCACTGGAACCTTTCCTTCCAATATTGCGTTGATCTCATCCAGATCCTTACCTGTGATGGATGCAATGTTTTCCGTGGACATTCCACTACGGTTCATTTTAAGAATAATTTTTGCTTCTCCTACAACTTCTCCCATAGCTTTACCTCGCACTTCCCCTCCGGATTCTCCCAGCTTTCTGGCAGCACTTACTTCACGTTCGATGTCATCCTTCATCAATTCTCTCAACGCATCACACATATTCGCATCCCTCCTTATTTCACGATACAACTCATCATTTGCCCTGACACTTACCTGTAACACAGCCTCTACATTCTGCCGGTCACGCGATGTATTCATTCCTTCTGCTTTTCTCAGGAATTCCTCCACGTCTTCTTTCTTTGCATGATTTGACAAAATCCTCAAACTCCGATGCTCTCCCGGCTCTAATTCCTGTGTCACAATAATCTGCACTGGAAACGGCAGATGTTCTGTCACATAATAAATTCCCGGATATTTTTCTTCTATGTTTATGTCCATACTTCTGCAATGTCAAAAACATTTTCTCCGGTCGGGTTGCTCTGAAAATAGATACTGTCAGTTCATTGATTGGATATCACTTTCTTTGTTTAACTACTTAGCCATCACCTAGATAACAGTTTATTCAATTTCTTATCAAATGTTTTGATATCATATTTCTTTACACAACTATACGCATATAAAATACAGTCCACAAAGTCTAAATTATTTTCCGCATATGCGTCAAGTCCTACCTGAATAACTTCTTTTTCTGCAACTGTCACTTCTGACAAAAATTCCATCAATGCATCCCTAATCTTATTTCCATCAACAGAATATACGCCCTTTAATACATATACAACTTCCGCAATAACCTCAATTGGAACCATTGTAACTTCTGTTTTTATAATACTTTCAGCTTCTCTTGCCATTGCCTCATTATCATTCAGAAGATATCTTAAAATAACGTTTGCATCAAGCACTACCATGCTTTTCTGTCACCGCCTTTTCCCAAGCATATTGTTCTTTCTCTTGTAAGCTGGGATCTGCATATTGAGCCAATATCCCTCTCGCTGATTTTTTTTCATCTTTTGAATCTGATTCATCCATAAATTCGTCCAAAACTGTTATAATCAATTTTTGATTTTTCTTTGCATGAATTTTTTCTAAAGTTCGAACCATGTTTCCGTCATAGTATCCCTGCAAAGCCAACATACCAGTCACCTCCCCTTCTTAATTCCATACCTCTGCACGTTCAAGTATAAATTTCTTCTTTTAATTTACCCCAACACCGGAACTTTTCCTTCCAGTATTGCATGGATCTCATCCAGATCCTTGCCTGTGATGGATGCAATGTTTTCCGGCGACATTCCGCTGTGGTTCATTTTAAGAATAATTTTTGCTTCTCCTACAACTTCTCCCATTGCTTTACCTTCCGATTCTCCCAGTTTTCTGGCATCTTCCAGATCATCCTTCATCAGTTCTCTCAACGCATCACACATATTCGCATCCCTCCTTATTTCACGATATAACTCATCATTTGCTTTAACACTTACCTGTAACACAGCCTCAACATTCTGCCGATCACGCGGTGTGTTCATTTCTTCTGCTTTTCTCAGGAATTCTTCCACATCTTCTTTCTTTGCATGATTGGACAAAATCCTCAAACTCCTGTGCTCACGCGGCTCTAATTCCTGTGTCACAATAATCTGCGCTGGAAACGGTAAATGTTCTGTCACATAATAAATTCCCGGATATTTTTCTTCTATTTTATGTCCATACTTCTGCAATGTCAAAAACATTTTCTCCGGTCGGGTTGCTCTGAAAATAGATACTGTCAGTTCATTGATTGGAACTGCATCTACACGTTCTCCATAGCCTTTGTACAGACATGCATATCCGACTGTCTTATAAAAATCATCAATAGTCAGTGCATCTTCCGGGCTCTTATACTCGATCACATTATATTTTTTCATGATATGACCGATTTCATTCTTAATTCGTCTGTCACTTTCTTCTTTTATAATAAGAAGATCAATGCGGATTGGTTCTTTGCTCAGATTGTATTCCGGCTTTAACTCCAGCCGTTCAATATCTTCGTGGAATTCGAGCCCCGCGGCAGCGCAAAATGCCGGATGCCACTGGAGCTTATCTGGTGCATTTTTCAAATTGCTTCCTCCTGTTTGTGTGAATCACGATTCCGCAACATCGCAATTTGTTTTCGTGCACAAATGCTTAGTTTTCACCTCTTTCCTTTTCGATTTTCCCTCCGCAATCTTTTCCTGTCTTTATGATAACCTATTTATTTTTCTCCATCAAGCAGTTTCTTGTATCCCGAACACCCAAAATAATCTCATCGTTACTGTTCGCATCAAATTGTTAACGGAATCAATTATTAAAAAGAAGTGATGATGTATTGTTTTTCATATACATCATCACTTCTTTTTACTTTCTTATGTTGTTTTTAGATATTTCTTATTTTTCCTCTAATCCCGGCCACTCCTGGTCTTTCTCCGAAAGTGTCAGCGGTGTCCCATCTGCCATACAATATCCTTCCGCCGATGGGGTTCCCTGATACTCCCCCTGCACATCCGGCCACTGGATACCGATTGCCGGGTCATTCCATGCCAGACCGCCCTCGTCGTTCGGGTGCCAGAAGTCATTGACTTTATAGCAGAACTCTGCCTCATCGGACAGGACCAGAAAGCCATGCGCAAAGCCTTCCGGAATCAGGAACTGTTTTTTGTTTTCTTCCGACAATTCCACACCATACCATTTTCCGTAGGTTGCGGAACCTTCCCGCAAATCCACCGCCACATCAAATACGCTACCGCGCACAGCGCGCACGAGTTTGCACTGCGGATAGTTGATCTGGAAATGCAGTCCGCGCAGTACACCCTTGACGGACATCGACTGGTTATCCTGCACAAACTGGATATCGAATCCGGCTTCTTTCATTTCCCTCTCATTGTATGTCTCCATGAAATATCCGCGGGCATCCCCGTGTACGGCCGGTGTAATCACACACAGCCCTTCGATACCGCCGACATTTTTTTCCACTGTTATCTGTCCCACTGTTTTTTCCTCTTTCATGCTGATTTGTATCTATTCAGAACCCCCTCAGAATAGTTACGCTGATTTTAATATTTCACTCTGCCTTCTGCGACTGCTTTTAAATGCTCTCCATACGGACTCTTCCCATAGCGTATCGCAGAATCAAGCAGTTTTTCTTTATCAATCCACTGATTGATATATGCAATTTCTTCCGGTGCGGAAATGGTCACGCCCTGACGGTGCTCGATCATCTGCACAAATGCCGCTGCGTCCAGCAGGCTGTCCATCGTTCCGGTGTCCAGCCATGCAAACCCACGCCCGAGCAGCTGCACATTTAAGTTTTTCTGCTGCAAATACAAGTCATTTAAGGTGGTGATCTCCAGTTCGCCGCGGGCGGATGGCTGCACCTGTTTTGCCATTTTGCTCACGCCTGCCGGATAGAAATACAGTCCGGTCACGGCATAGTTGCTCTTTGGCTGTGCCGGTTTTTCCTCGATGGAAACCGCTTTTCCGTTCGCATCGAAATCCACGACACCAAAACGCTCCGGATCGTTGACATAATAGCCAAAGACGGTTGCCTGTCCCTCTTGTGCATCCTTTGCGGCATTGCGCAGAATTTTTCCGAATCCGTTTCCGTAGAAAATGTTGTCGCCGAGTACCATGGCGCAGGCATCCTCTCCGATAAATTCCTCTCCGAGCAAAAATGCCTGTGCGAGTCCGTCCGGGGACGGTTGCACTTTGTAGGACAAATGAAGCCCGAACTGATTTCCATCCCCCAGAAGTGCTTCAAATCTCGGGGTATCTTCCGGCGTGGAAATAACTAAAATATCGCGGATGCCTGCCAGCATCAGTGTAGACAGCGGATAATAAATCATCGGTTTGTCATATACCGGAAGCAATTGTTTACTGGTTACCATCGTCAGCGGATACAGCCGTGTCCCTGCGCCGCCTGCCAATATAATTCCCTTCATCTTAAAGTTCCCCCTGTCGCTTTAATTCCTGCAGATACCGTCCCAGCGCGTCCTGCCAGGTCGGAAGCGGTGCAAATCCATTTTCTTTCAGTTTCTTTTTTTCCAGTCTGCTGTTGAACGGACGCGCTGCCTTGGACAGACCGTATTCCGCGGTTGTCACGGGCTGCACCTCGGTAGAAAGCCCTGCCTGCCGATAAATTTCTTTTGTGAAATCGTACCAGGATATGTAACCACCCTCGTTCGTTACGTGATAATAACCATATTTTTCGGTTTCCATCATGTCAACAAGCAGTCTGGCCAGATCATAGGTATAGGTTGGTGTGCCGATCTGGTCATTTACCACATGTACCTGTGGATGGTTTTTTCCTACCTGCAGCATGGTCTTGATAAAATTCTTTCCATTTAATCCAAATACCCAGGCAATACGAACGATGAAATACTTTTCCAGTGTCTGTGCTACTGCCAGTTCCCCACCAAGTTTCGTCTGTCCGTATACGTTAAGCGGTGCGTATGCTTTGCAGTCCGGCTCCCACGGAGTCTCGCCCTGTCCGTCAAACACATAGTCGGTGCTGATATAGACCATTTTGGCATCTGCTTTTTTCGCTGCGTCCGCAATATGTTTCGTTCCATCTACGTTGATGGCTCTGACTTTTGCCTGATTTTCTTCGTCCTCTGCTGCATCCACAGCGGTCCATGCCGCACAGTGCACGATGGCATCCGGCTGTACTTGCATGATTGTCTGTTCCACTGCCGCCGCATCGGTGATGTCCAGCGGCACATACGATGCACAGGATTCCAGTGTCGGTGCAATATCCGAACCGACTGCCTGATGTCCGCGCTTTGTCAGTTCGTTTACCACGTCATGTCCCAGCTGTCCGGCAACGCCTGTCACGAATACTTTCATATTTATAAGCCTTTCTTTCCGTACATTTCTTTGTAATAATTCTGGTATTCCCCGTTTACGATGTTCTCCCACCATTCCTTATGATCCAGATACCACTGGATGGTCAGGCGGATACCATCTTTAAACATCGTCTCCGGCAGCCAGCCCAGCTCGTTGTGAATCTTGGTTGGATCGATGGCATAGCGCATATCGTGTCCTTTTCTGTCCTGCACATGCTCGATCAGGCTCTCCGGCTTGCCGAGATATTCACAGATGAGTTTTACGATATCAATATTTTTCATCTCATTGTGTCCACCAATGTTGTAGACTTCTCCGACGGTTCCGTTGCGCAGGATCAGGTCAATTGCCTTACAGTGATCCTCGACATACAGCCAGTCGCGCACATTGAGTCCCTCTCCGTATACCGGAAGCGGCTTATCTGCCAGCGCATTTGCAATCATAAGCGGAATGAGTTTTTCCGGGAACTGGTATGGGCCGTAGTTGTTGGAACAGCGGCTGATCGTCACCGGCAGGCCGTACGTTCTGTGATATGCCATAACAAGCAGATCCGCAGATGCCTTGGAAGTGCTGTAAGGACTGGAGGTGTGGATCGGTGTATCCTCATGGAAGAACAGATCCGGACGGTCCAGTGGCAGATCTCCGTATACCTCATCCGTGGATACCTGATGATACCGTGAAATACCATACTTCCTGCATGCGTCCATCAGCACAGACGTACCGATAATATTGGTCTGCAAAAAGACTTCCGGATTCTCAATGGAGCGGTCCACATGGGACTCCGCTGCAAAATTGACGATCACATCCGGTTTTTCTTCCTCAAAAAGGGTATATACTCCCGGACGGTCGCAGATATCGAGTTTTACGAAACGAAAATTCGGCTGATCCATCACCGGTGCAAGCGTGGACAGATTGCCCGCATAGGTCAGGGAATCCAGACAAACAATGCGATCCTGCGGATGTTCCTTTAACATATAGAAAATAAAGTTGCTGCCGATGAAACCGGCACCGCCTGTTACAATAATGGTCATGAGTGTTTCCTCCTGTGTGCGTTTACGATTCCTGTATTTGTTTCCATTATAAAAGGTGACGCTAGGTCACCTTCAAGTCTTTTTTATAGATTTTTTTAACTATTTTCTGCACAGGAAGATCCCGGCCTCTTTTGTGATATGAAATCCATCTGCCACGCGGGCAGAAACAAATTCCCGGAACTCTTTGTACTGGTTCAAAAGCAGCTGGTTCTGATTTCCGTGACAGGAAAGAATATAGGAAATCAGCGGTTCTGCTTCCGCTATTTCAATCGCATCCTCGTATCTTCGCATCTGAATTTCCGGGAAATACGGTGCTAACAGGTTTTCTCCGTTTTCAAGCCCGAACCGCTCATACAGCACCTCCGCTGATAAAACGATTTCTTTATGGAACTGCTGCACCAGATCGGTAATTTCCCACATATGCTGCTTTCCGTAGGTACTGCATAGAAACCGTCCCCCATTTTTTAAGACTCTCCGACATTCCGCAAGCACCTGCGGGATATCTTCACAGTAAAACAGCACATGATTTGCAATCACAAGATCAAACATTTCCTCCTCATACGGAATTTTTTCACAGTCAAATTTTTTATAAGAAAAGCGGCTGTCCTCTCCCAGCGCACGCCGGGCATCCTTTAGCATTCCTTCTGATTTATCCGAGAGAACGACCAAAAGATCCGCAGGCAGCTGTTCTCTGTTTTCGGTCCATAATGCTCCATTTCCACAGCCGAGCTCCAGAATCCGCATCCCCGGCTGCAGATTACACTGCTGCATAATCCACGGAAACCACCCCTGCGGATTGACGGAATACTCCCTGTGCAGGCGAATCCGGGCAGAAATATTTGCCGCATTCTGGTACTGGTTTTTCAAGCTTCGTTCCACTGCCGTCAGATGAATCAAATCCAGCATACTGTTCCAGTCAATCGCCTGTTCCGTCTGGATGGCTTCTATGGTGCGGTCAATTGCCTCATCCATCGCCTGCATTTCGTCCATTTTCTGCCGCAGCAGCTTCTTCTGTATCCGCATGGATTCAAGAAGATACTGCTGGTCTGCCGCAGCAAGTGTCATCTCCCGGATATCTTCCAGTGAAAATCCCAGATATTTTAATAAAAGGATCTGCTGGAGTTTTGCCAGATCGGCATCCGTATAGAGCCGCGCTCCTGCGGCAGTCCGTGCACTTGGTTTTAAAATATTCTGTTTATCATAATACCGGATCGCGCGAAGTGTCACATGTGCTTTTTTTGCAAATTGTCCGGATGTGTAATACGCATCCTTTTTCATCTACAGTTCTTTCACCTCATCCCGCATTTCTTCTGTCATATTCTGTACATAGGTCGTCTGGGAAGAAATTTCTTCCGTATTTGCGGCAATCGTTGACACTTTCTGCGTCATGGTATTCATGCTTTCTACCAGATCTTTGATCGAATCCATGCTCTGTGTAATCTTTGGGAGAATTGCCTCGGCTTTCTGGTCGTTCTGTGTCAGAAGATCCTTCGTGGAATCAGACAGTGTACGGATTTCCTCCGCTACCACTGCAAAGCCTCTTCCGTTCTCACCGGCACGCGCCGCCTCAATGGAGGCATTGAGCGAAAGCAGATTTGTCTGTCCTGCAATGGCAGAAATATCTTCATTGCTCTTTTTATATACACTGATGAAATCCGACATAATACGGATGGACTCATTCAGTTCATCGCACAGACGGGAAATATCCTGAATATACTGTGCCAGGTTGGTTGCTTCATTTGCAGATTCCTCATTTGCCGTGTTCAATTCTGCAATGTTATCACTCAGGGTAATAAACCGGTCTGTGATATCTGTAATCTTCTGCTGGCGGATTTCCTGTTCCGTCCGCTCCTGATCGCGAAGTTCTGCAATCTTTTTTGCCTCTTCCTCTGCCATGCCCCGCACATAGTGCACACAGTTTTCTTTTACGTTGACTCCATTGTGGATGGCACGTACCATGTTGGTGCAGCTTGAATATCCACAGGATTCGCAGTCCCTGTGCTGTTCCTCGTAAGTATCTTTTTTCATTTCTGCAAACAGGCGGTTCTTCTCCTGTTCGGACGGTTCCTCAATATGTACTGCGCGATTGGTGTAGCTGCGCATAAAATCGTTGATGTCCAGCTTTCCAAAAGCGTCCATGAAGTTTTTCAGACGTTCCTCCGGTGTCAGTGTATCTGCCCACGGACTCCTGCTTTTGCTCTTCCTGCCAAAGTGTGCCTTCTCCTGTTTTGCACTGGTTTTGCTGTTCCGCAATTTTGCGATTGTCAGCATGACATCATCCGTTCCCCGTTTAGGATCTGTGGCAGTTCCGTAGAGACAGCCCTTCGCACAATTTAAGATATCTACCATAAACGGAAGTTCTTTATTCTGCTGAATACGTTTTGCATAGGAACGCAGATATTCATATGCCTCATGCTCGCCCTCTACCTGACGCACTACCTGTTCTTTTCCAAGAAAATGTTCTACATTTTCCCGCAGTCCACCAGGCATCGGATACAAAGAACCCAGTCCGTATTCCAGTTCATCGGTATATGGTTCACACCCTTCATAATCGTTTCCGATATACTTCATCATCTTTTCAAAAGTTACATTATAAGAAACATATCCGCCGCAATTGGGATCGGTAATCTCTAATTTTTTGGCAATACACGGGCTGATGAAAGCAATTTCATCTGTGACCTGCATGTACTTTTTCATATAAATAGCAGTACACATCATCGGGCTGTGTACCGGCATCAGCCGCGGAATCAGCTCCGGTATATATTTTTCCACATAGGTGACTACTGCCGGACACGGCTGGGAAATGCCCCCGAAAAATTTGTGTTCCGTAATGTATTTCAGATATCCCCAGGTTGTGATATCCGCACCGAACGATACACTGCAGATATGGCTGACTCCCTTACTCTTTAAATATCCCAGCACACGCTGGTATTCTTTGGGATAATTCGCCAGAAATGCCGGTGCCAGTATCACGGAAATTTTCTTTCCCGATGCAAGGTCTTCAAAGAAACGGTCCGTATCATCATAATAGTCTCTCGCTTCATGTGGGCAGACATCAAAACATTCCCCGCATACAATACATTTGTCCGGGTCTACCGTTACATAACCTTCCTGTGTTGCAATATTTGCCGTAAGTACAGGACAGCTGCGCACGCATTTGTTGCATCCGGTGCATAAATCAGTTGTGTAAATCAGTTCCATAAACGCACTCCTTATTATGATTTTCGTATAAACCCTACCCTATATGCTTATAATTTTATTACTTTTTACTATATTTGTCCAGCAAAGCCTTGCTTTTTCCGTTATTTTTATCAAAGCACAAATTGTTGTCCATGATTTTTCACAAACTGGATTTATATTTTTTTTCTGTTCTGGATATATACACACAGTAAGATCACACTATACTAGGATACAAAGAACTATTTTCACCAATTCGGAGGTTTTCCATGAAAAAAGCAGCTGTTATCCATGATCTGTCCGGTTTCGGAAAGTGTTCGCTCACGGCAGCGATTCCGGTATTATCCGCGCTGGGCGTGCAGTGTTGTCCAGTTGCAACAGCCGTACTGACCGGCCAGACCGGTTATCCCTGTTATCACTGTACCGATCTGACCGCCATGTTACCGGACTATATTGATGCCTGGGGAAAAAATAACGCACATTTTGATGCCATCTACAGCGGATTTCTGACCGGGGCGAAACAGATTTCGCAGGTGCTTGATTTCATCCGCCAATTCCGGGAAGAACATACGCTTCTTCTGGTTGACCCTGTTATGGGGGATGACGGAAATGCTTATCCGTTTTTTACTCCGGGGCTGTTAAATGGAATGAAAGAACTGACGCTTGAAGCAGACGTGATCACGCCGAATCTGACGGAAGCCTGTCTGCTGGCAGACATTCCGGAAGATGCCTTACTCCACTGCCGGACGAACACGGATCTGCTGAAGCTGGCAGAAGATGTGGCACTGCGGCTGCAAAAAAAAGCCTCACACCCACAGGATGTCGTGATCACCGGTGTCAAATGCCGTGATGAGAAACATCCCGTCATTTATAATATTGCTGCCACTGCAAATGGAATTTACCGGCACGAATCGCCGTTTTTTGACCGGAGTTTTTCCGGAACCGGGGATCTGTTTGCCTCTGTATTGTGTGGCTGCCGCACAAAGGGCATATGCACGGAAGATGCGATTCTGCTTGCCGGGAAATTTTTATCCCACAGTATCGGGGATACCATGAAAGAAAATACGCCGGGACGCGATGGCGTTAATTTCGAGAAATTTCTTATTGACCTGATTGCAGATTCAAACGTGTAAAAACGAAAAACCCGGAAAAGAATTTTGCAATTGATGAATCCATACGATAGAAAGAAGGAATTGTTATGGCAAAAATTTTATATGTGTACAATGATCAGGTATATGCAAATATCACAAATAAATGTGACTGCAACTGTACGTTCTGTATCCGTAAACAGTTTGATGGTGTGGGTGATGCGGATACCCTCTGGCACAAAGCAGAGCCTTCTTTAAGTGAGATTATTGCCGCAATTGATGCCTTTGATTTCACCGGCTACAAAGAATTTGTTTTCTGTGGCTATGGGGAACCGACCTGTGCACTGGAGAATCTGATCGCCAGTGCCAGATATGTCAAAGAAAAAACAGGTCTCCCGATCCGTGTCAATTCCAATGGTCTGGGGAACCTGTATTATAAACGTGACATTGTACCACAGCTGGCAGAAGTGGTAGACAGTATCTCCATCAGCTTAAATGAGGCAACTGCAGAAAAGTACGAAAAAGTAACCCGCCCATCCTTCCCTCATGCTTATGAGGCAATGCTTGATTTTGCAGAGGAATGTGGAAAACTTATCCCACACACGCAGCTGTCGATCGTGGATATTCTTCCGGAAGAAGACATTAAGGCGTGTCAGCGCATCGCCGACAGCCGCGGTGTCCATCTGAAAGTACGTCCGTGGGAGCACAGTGCATAAAGAAGTTACCGTTCTCATGCTTACCTGTGAGCACCAGCGGCATTACAGTCCCAGCACATCCAGAAGGATCTGTTCATCTTTCTTTTGTTTCTGTGGATGCTGTAATTCCGCATCTGCCAGGCGGGTACGGATATTCTGCATCCGCTGGTCCAGATCTGCACTGATCTGTGCACATTCGCTCAGTTCCTGTGCCAGACGCTCGGTTTCATCTGCCGGAACATTCTTTTTGTACCGCACTTTGTGCTCCAGACTCGCCCAGAAATCCATGGCAATGGTGCGAAGCTGTACTTCAACTTTCATTTCCCGTTTCTCATTCTGTAAAAAAATCGGTACTGCAACGATCAGATGCAGGCTACGGTATCCGTTTTCCTTCGGATGCTTGATGTAATCTTTCTGTTCGATCAGACGGATATCATCCTGCTGAAGCAGGCAGTCCGCCAGTAAATAGATATCTTCCGGGAAAGAGCACACAACCCGGATTCCTGCTATATCATTGATGTTCTGTTCAATCGCCGAAAGCGTCAACGGAATATTTTTCCGGCGCACTTTGCGCACGATTCCGTCCAGCGATTTCACACGTGTCTTGATGGACTCGATCGGATTACGGTCATATTCCAGCGAAAATTGTTCGTTTAACACTTTAAACTTCGTTTCTACTTCCATGATTGCGCACTTGTAATATGCCATCAGCGTATCCAGCGGTTTTGTATTTTCCTGCACAAAATCCAAAAATTCATCAGACATCAGACGGTTACGGACAAGGTTTTCCGCTGCCTGCTGCAGCTGCGCATTTACTACTTTACTTAATTCGTTCATATCTATTTCCTCTTTTTCTCCTGTAATTTTCTATATAAATAATTGTGAAATCCTTAGTTCCGGCGGACTCCCGTGTGGTGGCTCCGGCTGCGGCCTCTCCGATACGCACGAATTAGACAGAATCTTAGAATTTGCGAAAGTGATTGCGTGGCTCTAATTTTGTGTCCGGGCAACGTTTCGACAGCGGCGCGGCTTGTGTCTGTCTGCCAAGGATGCGCTCAGAATTTCTAGTCTGCCTAAGCGGAGCACAAACTTTCCCAATTGTTTTAAATAAAAAGAGCTTCACGGAAATAAATTTCCATGAGGCTCTCCGCACATGGACTTTCCTGTCTGGTTTCCACATGCCTTTATTATAATGGATTCATCCGCAAAACGGAATAAATAAAGTCTGAACTTTTTACGAATTTTATCTTAATCTTTGAACAGATCCGTAGAATAATAACGGTCTCCGCTATCCGGAAGAAGGGCAACTACAGTCTTTCCCTTAAACTCCGGTCTTTTTGCCACTTCGATGGCTGCCTTTAATGCAGCTCCGGAAGAAATACCTACCAGCACACCTTCCTCTTTTGCAATATATTTGGAATACTCGAAAGAATCTTCATTGGAAACCGGGATTACTTCATCATAAACCTTGGTATCGAGTGTGTTTGGAATAAATCCGGCTCCGATACCCTGAATCTTATGCGGACCTGCCTTTCCGGTAGACAATACTGCAGATGTCTCTGGCTCTACGGCAACGATCTTTACATCCGGGTTTTTGGATTTTAAATACTCACCAACACCTGTGATAGTTCCGCCTGTACCGACACCGGCTACGAATGCATCCACTTTTCCGTCGGTATCTTCCCAGATCTCCGGTCCTGTTGTCTTCTTGTGTGCTGCAGGGTTTGCAGGGTTCTCAAACTGCTCCGGAATGAAGCTGTCTGCGATCTCTTTGTGAAGTTCCTCTGCCTTTGCGATGGCTCCCTTCATACCCTTGCTTCCGTCGGAAAGAACAAGCTCTGCGCCATATGCCTTGATGATGTTGCGACGCTCAATACTCATGGTCTCCGGAAGAACGATGATCAGGCGGTATCCCTTTGCTGCTGCAATTGCCGCAAGTCCGATACCTGTATTTCCGGATGTCGGCTCGATAATGGTGGAGCCCGGTTTTAATTTTCCGTCCTTCTCTGCCTGCTCAATCATCTCTTTTGCAATACGGTCCTTAACAGATCCTGCCGGGTTAAAGTACTCCAGCTTTGCAAGAAGTCTTGCCTCAAGGCCAAACTTCTTCTCGATGTGTTTGAACTCTACCAGTGGTGTGTGTCCGATCAGTTCCAATGTTCCTTCATAAATATTTGCCATTTTATTATCCTCCAATTTACTCTCTCTGATTTAATCACTTATTTTCATACTTATTTAGTAGGAATTATCTGTTGTTATGAATATACACCCTTTCCCAAACGCTGTCAACTACTTTTTACGATATTATTTTATACCCCTAAAAAAATACACGACACTCCTTATATTTTACTCCGCTTTGCCACAATTAAGACTCCAAAATTTTAACAGAGCCAGAAACTGCACAAAATTCGTAAAGTATTCTATAAGAAGCATCGTGTATTTTTATCTATATGTGTATGAAAAAACCTCCGACTTTATTACTCGTCATCCTCATCGTCATCATCGTCCGCATCCTCACCGAGCAAAGCCTCTTTTAAAGTTCTCCAGCCAAGGACTGCACACTTCACACGCGCCGGCATATGGGCGATATCGCGGAGTGCCGATGCCTCCTCAAGAGAATCAATCTCCTCCTCGCTGGCATCGCCTTTGATCATTTTCATAAAGATTTTCCCCATCTGCAGGGCCTCTTCTTTTTTCTTTCCGACAATCATGCCAAGCATGATATCTGCGGAAGCCTGGGAAATCGCGCATCCGTCCCCGACAAATGCACCATCGGTAATCGTGTCGCCATCCGTCTTTAATTTCAGGAAAATATCATCCCCACAGCTCGGGTTGACACCCTCAAGCACAATATCCGCATCCGGCAGATCATGTTTAAACTCCGGGCGCACGTTGTGCTCGGTTAAGATTTCATTATAAAAACTTCTATTTTCCATATCCCATTCGCTCCCTTATACTTGCGATACCGGCTACAAATTTGTCGGCTTCTTCTTCGGTATTGTAAAACATAAAGCTTGCCCTGGTGGCGGAGCTGATGCCCAGATAATTAAGCAGCGGCTGCGCACAGTGATGTCCGGCACGCACACAGATGCCATCGGCGATTAAAATCTCGCTCACATCGTGTGGATGCACGTCATCAATTGTAAATGTAAGAATTCCGGTGTGTTCTTCGGCCCGGTCGGATCCAAGTACATGCACATGTGGAAGTTCTTTCAATCCGTCAAACGCACGCTTTGTCACGGCAAGTTCCCGCTCCTGCATCACGTCAAAGCCAACAGACTGTGCGTATTTTATGGCAGCATGCAGTGCTATGGCACCGGCAGCATTTACGGTTCCCGCCTCGAACTTATGCGGAAGTTCTGCGTATTTTGCGCTCTCGCGGGTCACGGATTCGATCATCTCGCCACCGGAAAGAAACGGCGGCATTTTCTTTAACAGCTTTTTCTTTCCATATAACACACCAATTCCCATCGGTCCGAAAATTTTATGTCCGGAAAATGCAAAGAAGTCTGCATCCAGATCCTGCACATTGATTGGCATATGCGGGGTGCTCTGTGCCCCGTCCACCACGATAATGGCATTTTTTTCATGTGCCATGGCTGCGATCTCTTTGACCGGGTTCACACGTCCGAGCACGTTAGAAATCTGTGTGATTGCTACGATTTTTGTCTTTTCCGTAATCTGTTCTTTTACCTGATCAAGATCCACCGATCCGTCCGTACGGCATTCGATAAACCGGAGTACCGCTCCTGTCTGCCGCGCAACCATCTGCCATGGCAGAAGATTGCTGTGATGTTCCATGATCGAAACGAGGATTTCATCCCCGGCATTTACATTGTTTAAACCATAGCTGTATGCCACAAGATTCATGCTCTCTGTGGTATTTCTGGTAAAGATGATTTCACGCGCGGATTTGGCTCCGATAAAATCACGCACGCCTTTTCTGGCATTTTCATACAGTTCGGTTGCTTCCACACTCAGCGGATAATTTCCACGCAGCGGATTTGCATTGTGTTTCAGGTAAAAATCGCGTTCTGCATCAATGACACACTGTGGACGCTGGGAAGTTGCCGCATTGTCGATATAGATCCATTCCCTGCCATCGACTGTATTTTCTCCAATTTCCGACAGCAGTGGAAAGTCCTTGCGATAATCGGTCATGCTACACCTCCCCAAGTTCTTCGTCAATCATTCTGGCAAAGCTGTCGTCTTTGATGATTCCTTTCAGGCGGTCAATGTTTGCTCTTGCCATAATATTTTCCGCGTGCTCTTTGTCGATTCCGCGGCTGGCAAAATAAAACATGGTATCCTCATCAAGTTCCCCAATCGTTGCACCGTGATTACCAACGACATTTTCTTCGGAGCATAAGATCACCGGAACGGTTTTATTCTCCACATCATCGCCAAGCATCAGTACATTTTCCAGCTCGTTTCCGACAGAATCGGAAGAGCCGGTCTTAAAATCAATCGTTCCACGGAAGATCTTCTTTGCACCGTCGCGCAGGGCACCGCCCACGTTGATCTCACTCTCTGTATGTTTTCCATAGTGATTGACCACTTCATTCATGTCGATGATATGTGTGTGCTGCCCGATATAGCCGATATCGCTCCTAAAGGTGCTTGCATCGCCATTTAAGTTGATGGTCGTATCGGAATAGATATCTCCTTTTCCGAGATAAATCTGTACCAGCTCGATACGGGCATTTTTTGCACATTCTCCCTCAATCTGATTGTACACAAGAGAATTTTCTGCTGTGTGCTGCAGCTGCACCAGACGCACCCGTGCATGTTCTTCCACCGAAAGGCTTGTCCTTACGGCAAGTTTTTCCTCTGTCTGATAATCCATAAACACGGTCACCTGCTTACCGGCCGGTGCTGTGATATGGATCTTTTTGCTGCTGTATCTTCCCTCTCCGGTAATGGAAAAGCGTACCTCTTCGGTGCTTCCCGCTGTCACGGTTTCCTCCGGAAGTTCTGTTGTATGTTCTTTGTCCCACGGAAGCTTGGTCTCGTTGACATGTAACCAATACCAGGTCTTCGATGGAAGTTTATTGATTGTCATTTCTGTCATTGTTCTCCTCCTAACCTATGCTTCCCTTCATCTCCAGCCGGATCAGGTTGTTCATCTCAACCGCGTACTCAACCGGAAGTTCCTTGGATACGTTGTCTGCAAATCCGCTGACTAAAAGTGCCCGGGCATCTTCTTCCGTCATGCCTCGTGACATCAGGTAAAAGACAGCATCGTCGCTGATGCTTCCGATCTTTGCCTCATGTCCCACGGCTGCGTCTTTGGTACGGATGTCCATGGCCGGAATCGTATCCGAACGCGACTCGGAATCAAGCATCAGGGACTGACAGGATACTGCTGATTTTGATCCTTTGGCATCCTTTGCCACAACCACGCTGCTTCGGAAGGTACTGATTCCGCCGTCCTTGCTGATGGAACGGGTATTCATATAGGAGCTGGTGTTTGGTGCTGCGTGTACCACTTTAGCACCGGTATCCAGATTCTGTCCGTGTCCGGCGAATGTGACACCGGTGAATTCCATTTTGGCACCCTCCCCCTTTAAAACGCTCATCGGATACAGGCAGCCCACATGGGAGCCAAACGATCCGGAAACCCACTCGATCGTTCCGCCTTCCTCAACGGAGGCACGCTTGGTATTCAGGTTGTACATATTCTTGGACCAGTTCTCGATGGTGGAATAACGAAGCTTTGCATTTTTTTTGACGAACAGCTCCACGCAGCCTGCATGCAGGTTTGCTACGTTATATTTCGGAGCGGAACATCCCTCGATGAAATGAAGGCTTGCGCCCTCGTCCACGATGATCAGTGTATGCTCAAACTGACCGGCTCCTTTGGCATTCAACCGGAAATAAGACTGCAGCGGAATGGACACGTGCACGCCCTTTGGCACATAGACGAACGAACCACCGGACCATACGGCTCCGTGCAGTGCTGCAAACTTATGGTCATGCGGGGTGACAAGTTTCATGAAATACTTGTGTACCATGTCCGCATATTCTCCTTTTAAGGCACTTTCCATATCGGTGTAGACAACGCCCTGTGCGGCAACCTCGTCTTTGACATTGTGATATACCAGCTCGGAATCGTACTGGGCACCGACACCGGCTAAGGATTTCCGCTCGGCCTGCGGGATTCCCAGACGCTCAAATGTCTCTTTGATGTCTTCCGGCACATCCTTCCAGGATGCCTGCATTTTGGAATGTGGACGGACATAGGTGGCAATGTGATCCATGTCCAGTCCCTCAATTGACGGTCCCCAGTCCGGAACCGGCATCTCATTGTAAATCTGTAAGGACTCCAGTCGGAACTGCTGCATCCATGCCGGATCGCCCTTTTCTTTGGAAAGCTGCTCCACGATCTGTGGGGTCAGACCTTCTTTCATTCTGTATGCATCTTTTTCCTCATCGCGGATATCATAGATGCTGCGGTCGATATCTTCTACCTGACTCTTTTCTCTCATTTCGCACGCACCTTTCTTACTGTTCAAATTCCTCAAAACCGTTTTCGTTGATCTCATCTACTAAGGAAGCATCTCCGTTTTTCACAACTTTTCCTTCATCCATAACGTGGGTGACATCCACACGCAACGACTCTAAGATTCGTGTGCTGTGGGTGATAATCAGAAGGCTTCCTTTGCATTTTTCTTTGTAAAGCTGGATTCCTTTGGATACGGTACGGACGGCATCCACATCCAGTCCGGAGTCGGTCTCGTCAAGAATTGCAAGCTTTGGCTCTAACATAAGCATCTGCAGAATTTCTGCTTTTTTCTTTTCACCACCGGAGAAGCCGACATTTAAATCACGTTCTGCATAGGACTCGTCCATGGAAAGAAGTTTCATGGTCTCGGTCAGTTTTTTCTTGAAATCCCACAGACGGACACGCTTTCCGGTCTTCTGCTCGAGTGCATTACGGATAAATGCGCTCAATGTCACCCCCGGAACTTCCAACGGATTCTGGAAGGAGAGGAAGATTCCCTTTTTGGCACGCTCATTCACCGGCATCTCTGTGATGTCCTCTCCGTCAAAGAAAATCTGTCCGGATGTGATGGCATATTTCGGATGCCCGGTGATGGCATAGCCCAGGGTGGATTTTCCGGTTCCGTTCGGTCCCATCAGAACATGCACTTCGTCTTTTCCAACTTCTAAATTTACTCCGTGTAATATTTCTTTATCTTCAACGTTTACGTGCAGATCTTTGATCTCTAATAAATTTTTTTCCGACATTTGTATTTCCTCCATATAAAACATGTTGTTTAACTTTCACAGGAATGCGTCTTCTGTGAAATCATATCCTCAAGGGTATGCTTCTCAAGGTAATCATTGATCACAGCTTCCAGTCCCTGCCAGAACGGAAGTGTGGTACACTCTGCGGTGCTCTCACACTTTTTCCCACCTTCACACAGGCACGCGACCGGAGCTAAATTTCCTTCGATCAGTTGAAGGATCTCAATTACTTTATATTCCGACGGTTGTTTGATCAGACGGTAACCGCCACCCTTTCCGCTGGCACTCTCAAGCATCTTCCCTTTTGTCAGTATGGTCATAATACTTTCAAGATATTTCAGGGAAATGCCCTGCCTTGTGGCAATTTCTTTGACCGGAATGAATTCTCCAGAATTGTGCTGCGCAAGATCGACCATCACACGCAGTGCATATCTGCTTTTTGCGGATATCATCATATCGTTTTACCACCTCGTTTCATGAAATACGACCGCAGCGTATTCCGTGAGTTCTACGGTGTGATTATAAGCCTACTCCCCTACTATGTAAATAGGGGAATGTGGAAAATCATGTTTTTCTTCCAGTACAAATTGCTGTTTAACTGTGTGGTCTGGGATCTTTTGTTTTTCAGAGGGACGGATTTGCGTGGATTGTTCTAAATATAAGTTTTTTCGATGCGACGGAAGAAGGAGACATTTCTTTCGGAAGAACAAATTTTTTTTGACTTTCCCTCTTTTTTCCCGTATGATAAAACATAAACAGGGAAACTAATTAATTAGTTTCCCTATGCTATACAGAAGAAAGGAGTTTTTATGCCAGCAATACAATACTCGCAGGAACTTATGGATCTCAGACAATACGAATCCATGCCGGAAGAACAACGTATGGAAGTATTTGACGGAATTGCTTATAATATGGCAAGCCCTTCTCAGCTTCACCAGTCGATCCTGACGGAACTGCTCGTTTCCCTACGTAATTATATAAGAAAAAACAATGGGGGCTGTTCGGTATTTCCTGCTCCTTTTGATGTGAAACTAAATGATTCCCCGCTTACGATTGTACAGCCGGATCTGATGATTGTATGCGACAGGGATAAACTCGATGGAAAACGCTGCAATGGTGCTCCCGATTTCATCATCGAAATTGTATCTCCGGGGAATCCATCGGATGACTATATCCGCAAACTCTATTACTATAAAAATTATGGAGTCCGGGAATACTGGATTGTTGACCCACAGAGAAAAACTGTCACTGTGAATTATTTCGAAAATGACCTGTTGAATGTTCCATATACATTTGACTCCGTGATCAAGGTCAATATTTATAAAGACTTATATATTGATTTTTCGGAAATTGTCAAAACCTTATATATATAATCATGACGTTTAAACCACAAATACCAGGAACTGTCCTGTGCTTCGCACACTCACAATTCCTGGTATTCTATTATTACTGTTTCGGATTCACTACTTCTGAAATCCAGACTTATTGTTATATGCTATTCTTTTTCTATTGTCCCACCGCACAGCACATGATCATCCTGATAGAACACTGCCGCCTGTCCCGGTGTCATGGCACGCTGCGGTTCGTCAAACTGCGCCAGCAAGGTACCGTCCGGCTGCGGATACAGCGTACACGGTGCCCCCGCATGGGAATAACGGATTTTACCGATTGCCCTGACCGGCTCTGTCAGTTTTTCCTCCGCCATATAATTGATGTTGTCCACATGGCAATCGTGGGAAAACAGACTCTCAGATTTGCAGAGCACAACTTCATTCGTTTCCGGGCGAAGTTCCCTGACAAAGATCGGGGTTGTTGAAGAAATGCCCAGTCCTTTGCGCTGGCCGATCGTGTAGTGAATCAGTCCGCGGTGCTGCCCCATAACGTTTCCTTCCTCGTCCACAAAATTGCCCGGCATACTCTCTTTTCCGGTTTCCTGTGCAATAAAGGAGGCGTAATCGTGATCCGGCACAAAACAGATATCCTGACTGTCATGCTTTGTGGCAACCGGAAGTCCGATCTCCTCTGCAATCTGGCGGATATGTGGCTTATCGTAATCGCCCACCGGCATAAGTGTATGGGAAAGCTGCTCCTGCGTCAGATTGTAAAGTGCATAGGTCTGATCCTTTGCCGCTGTGACGGAATTACGGATCGTGTAACGCCCGTTTGGAAGCTGCATGATACGCGCATAGTGCCCGGTGGCAATGTAATCTGCACCGATCTCTAACGAACGGTGCAGCAGGGATTCCCACTTGACGTAGCGGTTGCAGGCAATGCACGGATTGGGCGTGCGTGCCTTTTCGTATTCGGATACAAAATAATCAATGACATATTTATGGAAATCTTCCTTGAAGTTCATCACATAATACGGAATTTCCAGACGCTCTGCCACACGGCGGGCATCATCTACCGCGGAAAGTCCGCAGCAGCCGCCCTCCTGTGACTGCACAAAGACATCTTCATCCTGCCAGATCTGCATGGTGACACCGATCACATCGTATCCCTGTTCCTTTAAAAGATAGGCTGCCACGGAGGAATCCACACCTCCGGACATGCCTACAACTACTTTTTCTTTCATTTAATACTCCTCTTCCGGAGCCTCTTCCTTCTCACTGATATCGTTGACCGGACGCTCTAATCCCTCGATCTTGATATTGTGTTTCTCTGCATAATCCCATAAAGCAGCATGAATTGCTTCCTCTGCCAGCAGGGAGCAATGCACCTTCACTGGTGGAAGTCCGTCGAGTGCTTCCATAACGGCCTTGTTGGTTACCTGCAGTGCTTCCTGGATCGTCTTGCCCTTTACAAGCTCGGTTGCCATACTGCTGGTTGCCACTGCTGCACCGCAGCCGAAAGTTTTAAATTTTGCCTCCTGGATGATGCCATTGTCATCAATATCCAGGTACATACGCATGATGTCTCCGCACTTTGCATTTCCAACAGTGCCAACACCACTTGGGTTCTCAATCTCTCCTACGTTTCTTGGGTTATTAAAATGGTCCATTACCTTTTCGCTGTACATTTTGTTTCTCTCCTTCTGCAAAATATTCTATCCGTTTTTCCGCACAAAATCCTCATACAGAGGAGACATGCTGCGCAGACGTTCGATAATTGCCTTCAATTTATCTACCGTATAATCAATATCTTCCATGGTTGTCTTCTCGGAAAGTGTCAGACGAAGACTTCCATGTGCAATCTCGTGTGGCAGTCCGATTGCTAAAAGCACGTGTGACGGATCTAATGATCCGGATGTGCAGGCGCTTCCGCTGCTGCCACAAATGCCCGCCTGATCGAGAAGGATCAGCATGGATTCTCCCTCGATAAACCGGAAACAGAAGTTGGCATTATTTGGAAGACGGTCGGTACGGTCTCCGTTTAAGCGGGTGTACGGGATCTCTGCAAGCACACGCTCGATCAGATGATCACGCAGTTTTACTTCATACTCCGTGTTCTTTTCCATATTGGCAACTGCAAGTTCCGCTGCTTTTCCAATTCCAACGATACCCGGAACATTGTGTGTGCCGGCACGGCGCTGACGTTCCTGTGCTCCGCCGTGAATGAAAGAACGGATCTTTACGCCTTTGCGGATATACATGACTCCGATTCCCTTTGGTCCGTTGATCTTGTGACCGCTGGCACTGAGCATGTCAATATTCATCTCGTCCACGTTGATCGGCACATGTGCAAATGCCTGTACCGCATCGGTATGGAACAGTACCCCGTGTTTCTTTGCAATCGCACCGATTTCCTTCAGTGGCTCGATGGTTCCGATCTCGTTGTTTGCTGCCATGACAGAGATGAGAATTGTATCCGGACGGATGGCTGCCTCAAGCTCGTCCAGCTTAATCTTACCATTTTCATCCACACCGACATAAGTCACTTCAAATCCGTGCAGTTCCAGCCACTGTGCTGTGTGCAGGATCGCATGGTGCTCGATCGCGGATGTGATAATGTGCTTTCCCTTGCTGCTGTATGCCTCTGCGGTTGCTTTGAGTGCCCAGTTATCGGACTCGCTTCCGCCTCCGGTGAAATAAATTTCCTCGGTCTTTGCCCCGATCACATCTGCAATCTGCTTTCTTGCTTTTGCAACCGCACGCTCCGACTCTCCTGCAAAGCTGTAAATAGCTGCCGGATTACCGTAATGCTCCGTAAAATACGGGAGCATCGCATCAAGAACTTCCGGGTATACCTGTGTGGTAGCCGCATTGTCCAGATAGATTAATTTACTCATACTCTTCCTACTTTCTTTTCTTTTTTAATAAGGAGCACATCGCATGAGATATCTCTTCGAGATACCTCATATCACATAATCCCCATTTTTTTCTCTCTGCCAGTCAACCAGATCCTGCAATGTGATATGATCCACAACACTGCAGATGGCATCATTAATCTTTTTCCAGAGAATCAGGGTAACACAGTCTTCCCGTTTCTCACAGTTGACATCGTCTCCCTCATCGAGACATGCAACCGGTGCCAGCGATCCCTCGGTCAGGCGGAGAATCATTCCAACGGTATACTCCTCCGGTGCTTTACGCAACAGATATCCCCCCTGTGCTCCACGCACACTGCGCACATAACCGGCGCGGTTCAATACGGAAATAATCTGCTCCAGATATTTGTCGGAAATCTCCTGCCGTCTCGCAACATCTTTTAAACTGATCGGCGCTCCTGTGTTGTTCAATGCCAGATCCAGCATCAGTCTCATGGCATATCTGCCTTTTGTTGAAATTTTCATGATAATATATCTCTTCTTTCTTAAAAATGTACAGAGTTTAAAACTTAGTATTCCTACTAAGTTACTATACATTGGTAAGATAGATTTGTCAATCTATTATCAATCGATATTTTTCCTGCTTTCTTTGCGCATTTGTTTCTGGCGGTACATATTCTGATCGGCAAGTGACAGATACTCATCTATAGTCTCTTCTCCCCCCGCAAACGTCAGCTCTACACCGATACTGATCATAATGTTTTCCTTGGTCAGCCGGCTCTGCACACGATCCGTGTACTGTTGTGCCTTTTCGGAAGTCGCATATGGGAAAAATCCGATGAACTCATCGCCTCCGTATCTGCATACATATCCCTGTTCCGGGCATTCTTCCTCAAGAACCTGTGCAATTCTTATCAGTACCTGATCTCCAAATTCATGTCCATATGTGTCATTCACAGATTTAAAATCATCCGCATCCGCAAAGACAAGCGCACATGCTATTCCCTTTTCCTGATACTTTGCAAATGCCGGACGGATAATGTCCGTATACGCAATCCGGTTACAGATACCGGTCAGCGGGTCCCGGTTGTACAACATCTGAAGTTTATTTACGGCATTCTCCAGCTGTTTTTGCTTAAACTGCGTTTCCAGTGTCTTTACAATCGTGCTGTGAATGTCATAATAATATGGATTATCATACAGAAAGCGTCCGTTTTTCATTACCAGATAGCCAACCGACTGTTCCCGGAAATGAATCGGGGTAAACAGATAGGCATTCTGGCTTCCTGTTTCTTCCAGATGGCGGTTCAGTTCCCCGACACTAGCAAATGCCATTCTCTTATGGTTCTCAAATCCATCTGCCACCACAAGATTCTTTTCATCATAGCCTTCCACCGGAAAATCCGTATCCTCATCGGCCGCAAACAGCTTACGGTCCACCACAAAATATACCCCGTCACATCTCAGTTTCTGGAAATAGTCAACAATATATTCAAAAATTTCCCGGAAACCATTGCACCTTGCCATCTGCGCTTCCAATTCCACGAGAAGGGAATCATCCTCATCTTTTTTGACTGCGGCGACAATCTTTTCCTTTATATATTCACGGTAATTTACCATGCCGTTATTCGGACAGCCACAGCTTTCTCCGTAAATACAGGTAACCGGAATATAGTTGCGTTCTTCCACCGGTTTTCCTTCCCAGATACGGAGCAGTACATCCACACAAAGCTTTCCGATCTCCTCCCGGTCCTGAAATACAGTCGTAATCTGCGGACGGAAATAGGCTGCCTTATCCAGATTATCAAAGCCCGTCACCAGAAAATCGTCCGGTACGCGGTACCCCCACTGTTCTGCCTCTGCACAGATTCCTGCCGCAATATTGTCATTTGCACAGACAAACACATCCGGAAGTTTCGAGCCGCTATGGACATACTCCCGCATATAGTTCACGCCGGTCTCATAGTCGTAATCCCCACATAAAATCGGATTGTCATCCAATGTCATTCCATATTTTTTCAGGCATTCGCAGTACGCAGCAACACGTTCAAAATTTCCGAAAGCATCTTCCGGGCCTCCGGCAAAAACAAATCTGCGGCATCCATGCACTTCGTATAAATGTGTCATAAGTTCACGGATCGGACGCCGGTTATCTGCGCCTACATAATAAAATCCGCTGATATACCAGTCCAGGGAAAGAACCGGAACCCCGCAATTCTGCAGGCGTTCTACAATCTTTTCTTTTTGCCGGACATCCACAATATTGCTTCCATCCAGTATAATTCCATCAAACGCTGACAGATCCGGCAGATTATAAATATTATATTCGCCCGTATTATGCAATGCATCTTTGCTCCAATTGCCATAACAATTGTACTGATACAAAGCAATATCCTCATCCAGTTCCCGAATTCTCCGAATGATTCCATCTACCCAGGCATACGTGATCATCCGGCGCCAGCCGTCTGATATCAATGCTATTTTTTTCAATTGTCCTCCCCCATATACCAATTCATGCCGATATGTTTAATTTATCACAAAAAACCAAAGGCTTCAATGCTGTTCTATACAAAAAACATGTATCCTTTGTGATTTTTCACTTTTTATGATATGATAGGAGTCTAGACTTTAGAAAAGAGGATATTTTATGGCAAAAGGAACTGCTGGGAAAAACTATTGGGCACTTCTTTTGATGATTCTCGCAGGTGTTGTACTGGGTGGCTTTATCGGTCAGCTTAGTGCCGGTGTTCCGGCTCTCCGCTGGCTGAATTACGGACAGACCTTTGGTCTTTCCAACCCACTGGTACTTGATCTGGGAATTCTGGTGTTCACATTTGGATTAACCATAAAAATAACGATCGCCGGCATCATCGGAATTGTGCTGGCGATCCTGATTTATCGATTCCTGTAACAGGTGCTTATTTCAGGAACCGCTCGAGACTGCGCATATGCTCCTTCATCGTCTCCCGTCCCATACGGTAGGCGGCAAGGAGTCTCTGCCGGTCTCTTTCTACTTTGCTGACTTCTATCTTTTTGGGTGGACGAATGACAAACAATTCCCCACGTTCTTCTTTTCCCCGGATATATTCCAGTTCTTCGTTGTAATGCTCATGCCGGTGTTCCATGGCATCAATCATCGCCGGATACCTGCGAAGCGATACTTTCGCCAGCGGCATCAGCTGATTCTTTTTTTTCACATAATCCCGCGGCTGCGTCAGAACCACTACCGTTTTATCAAACCCAAGTTCCTGCATTTTCTGCACCGGAATGGAATCTGCTACGCCTCCATCAAGCAATTCATATCCATCCACGCAGACCGGCTTTGACACAATCGGCATGGATGCCGATGCTCTCATCCATTCCATTTCTTTCTTATCACACCGATCCACTTTTTTGTAAAGAGCTTTCCCGGTTTTTGCATCTGTCACCACCACGTAAAAATCCATCGGATTCTTGCGGTAAGTCTCATAATCAAACGGATCAAGATGCTCCGGGATATCATGATAACAGAACTGTTCCCCGAACATATCCCCTGTTTTCAAAAATGTGCGCAGTCCCGCATACTGCGGTTTATTACAGTACGCTGCATTGTAACGAATGACACGTCCCGGCTGATTGGACTTATAATTACAGCCAAACACTGCCCCTGCTGACACCCCCATCGCTCCGTCAAATGTTATCTGATGCTCCATCATCACGTCGATGACTCCGGCGGTGAACATTCCGCGCATGGCTCCGCCTTCCATGACCAGTCCTTTTTTCATCATCGAATCCCTTCTTTAAAATAAACAGTACTTTTCAGAATCTATCATCTGTTTTGTATTCTAGCTTTCTTTTTCCATGATTTCAAGGGGCGAAACCATGATTCTACCTTAACATTTCCTTATTTTTACATAATCCCGCTTTCTTCTGCCCAAACTAATAAATATTTGTTGAGGAAAAGGAGTATGCCCTATGTATGGTTCACTATTTTATGTATTGCCCATTCTGGCAGTAATTGCAAAAACTGTTTTCCGCGCAGTCCTTCCCTTGCTGATCGGCTGTATGATTGCCTATGTAGTTAATATCCTTATGTGTTTTTACGAAAAAGGGTATGCAAGAATATGCCGTATGGCAGCCATTGCGCCCTTACAGCGTCCCCTATGTATGACACTCTCCTACCTTTCGCTTGTGCTTGTGATCCTGATCTTATGGTGGATGATCGTTCCTCAGCTGTTATCCTGCATCCGGATCATCGCAACCGATTTCCCTCAGGTTTTAGAATTACTGTGTGAGTGGGCAAACGAACATCTGCAAATGGATCTTGGCATGGAAAACGAAATCCGGGCATGGATGAATGAACCCTTTTGCTGGGATACACTGATCGCAAAAATCCCCCGTCTGGCAAAAGGCATGAAAACTTCCCTGGAGAAACTTGGCAGCTGGCTTTTAATTTTTCTGCCGGGACTGATGTTTTCTTTTTATCTGCTTGCTGCCAAAGAATCCCTCTTACGGATGGGCAGTTTCCTGATCGACCGGTGTTTCGGTGTTTTCCAAGGGAAAAAAATACGTTATGTACTGACGGTTCTCAATCAGTCCTTCCATCATTTTCTGGCAGGACAGACCATAGAGGCCGTAATCCTCGGTATGCTTTGTACCATCGGCATGTGGATTCTGCGTCTCCCCTATGCTGCCATGATCGGTTGTCTGGTAGGTGTAACCGCACTGCTACCGGTCATCGGAGCTTATATCGGTGCCGCAGCCGGTGCGTGTATGCTTCTTACGGTTTCCCCGGTAAAAGCACTGGTATTTCTTATCTTTTTAACAATTCTCCAGCAGATCGAAGGCAATTTTATCTATCCCCGTGTGGTCGGACATTCCATCGGGCTGCCCGGCATCTGGGTACTTGCCGCAGTCATTGTCGGCGGTGGGGCATTCGGTATCTGGGGAATCCTGTTTGCCGTGCCACTTGCAGCAGCCATCTACCGGCTGCTCCGTCCCTCAATCAATTAAAGCCGTGCAGCAACGCTGCACGGCTTCTTAAAAATAAGCAGAAATCAAATAGAGCTTACGCTCTCTGTGTTTTTTAAACTAAATGGAACCAGTTCATGTGTGGCCGGTTTGTTGAGATCAATCATGCCAAACAACAGATCAATACTTTTTCTGGCAATCTTTTCATACCCCTGACAAACCGTCACAATCTTTGGATTATAATAATCTGCAAGAAGTGTTCCGTCAAATCCGATCACCGAGATATCCTCCGGTACCCGCAGACCCGCATCAAAAATTGCGCGCATGGCACCAACTGCCATCACATCACTCATGGCAAAAACCGCTGTAATGGATCTTTGGGAAGCCAGCATCCGGTTCATGGCATTGTATGCACTCTCATATGAGAACCGCGCTACCGCATAACTTTCTTCCTCAAATTCACAGCCATGTTTTATAAAGCTGCGCTTCGCTCCTGCTTTACGATATTTACTTGGGGAAGATAATGCCATATCTCCCCCGATAACAGCAATATCGCGATGTCCGTGATCAAACAGATAATCAACCGCCATCTCCGCAGCTGCCATATCATCTGTTGAAACTGATGCAAGATTCCGAAATCCCAGTTTATCCGCCCGATCTGTCACCAGCACACACGGAACATTGACCAGTTCAAATTCTTCATGAAAGTACTGTATATTACCTCCAAGGAACAAAATCCCCATTGGCTTATGTTCCCTGCACATCCGCACAGCCTCTTTCACTTCATCTGCATCTTCATCCAGATAATGCACCCGCAGGGAATAATCCGATCCCTCGATAGTATCCTGAATTACCTCTATGATATTTGTAAACAGCATATTCGAAGTACCTTTTACGAGAATCAGAATACTCTGGCTCACGGTCTGTTTTAAATGCTTGGCATTGTTATTTGGTACAAACTGGTAAGCTTCCACAATTCGCATAATGCGGTCACGGGCTTCTTCGCTGACATCTCTTCTTCCATTCAGGACACGGGAAACCGTACTGACAGAATATCCTGCCTCTTTCGCAATATCTACAATTGTCATTCCTTCACCTCGTATATACAGACGAAAGGTCTATTTTCTAGCCCTTGACAGCACCTGCAAGAACTCCTTCTATTATATATTTCTGGCACACAATATAAAAGATAATAATTGGCAGAATTGCAAGAACAAGTACTGCCATCATGGCACCCCAGTCGATCTGTCCATGACTCTGTTTCAGAAACTGGATTGCGATCGGAATGGTTTTATACTTATTAATATTCAACACCAGACTCGGCAGAAGGTAATCATTCCATACCCACATTGCCTCAAGGATTGCTACCGTTACCGTCGTTGGCTTTAAAATTGGAAAAACCACCTTAAAAAAGGTCTGTAATGGTGTACATCCATCAATCATTGCAGCTTCTTCAATTTCCAGGGAAATTCCCTTTACAAAGCCGGTAAACATGAAAACGGCCAGCCCCGCTCCAAATCCCAGATATACAACAATAATTCCAAGAGGATTGGACAGATGTAAAAGGTTTGCAAATTTTGATAACGTAAACATTACCATCTGGAATGGAACAATCATGGAAAACAGACACAGTACATAAATTGTTTTCGTCACTTTTGTATGGACTCTGGTAATATACCATGCACACATGGAGCAGCAGATAATAATCAATGCAACCGACCCTACTGTAATAAACAGGGAAATCCCAAAACTGTTCCAGAAATTTGTCTTACGGATACCGTTGGAATAGTTCAACCAGCCACAGAATGCACGTTCAACACCATGAATAAATTTATCCCAGCCAGCGGAAAGCGGCTCTGTTCCAAGTGTAAACGGATGTCTGAAAATAAAGGCTTTTCTTTTAAAGGAATTTAAAAGGACTACCAGAATGGGTGCAATCCATAAAATGCTGATAACCGTAAATGCCAGTGTCCAGATCCAGCCATGTTTTGCCTGACGGACAGCACTTACCTGATTGTTATTCTTTTTAGCCATTAGTCCTGCACCTCCTTGCTTGTGGTCAGTTTATTCTGAATCAGCGCAATAACTGCAACCAGAATAAAGAAGATAACCGCTTTGGCCTGACCAACGCCCTGCCATCCGGTCGTGCCGTACATTGTGTCATAAATATTTAATGCCAGAAGCTGTGACATCTTAGCCGGATTACCACCGGTCAGAGCGAAGTTCTGATCAAATAACTTAAATCCATTGGTCAGCGTCAGGAATGTACAAATGGTGATCGTCGGCATCAGCATCGGAAGTGTTACATACCGAAGCAGCTGCCAGGAATTTGCACCATCAATCTTTGCCGCCTCGATTAATTCTCCCGGAATATTCTGGATTCCTGCAATATAGATAATCATCATATATCCGATCTGCTGCCAGCATACTACAATAATCATACCCCAGAACGCATACCACTGTGTGGATACGATTGTCTTGGAGAAATTGGATAATACGCTGTTAAAAATCATTAACCAGATATAACTGAGTACGATACCACCAATCAGGTTGGGCAGGAAAAATACGGTACGGAAAAGATTGGTACCCCTGATGCCTTTGGTAAGTGCCATCGCAATGAAAAATGAAATCACATTGATGATCAGCACCGATACAACCGTAAATAACGCTGTATACCATAATGAATGAATAAATGTTGTGTCTAACTTTCCGTTTACAAAAAAGATTCTCGAATAATTCTGTAACCCTTTCCATTTCCAGTCTGTAACGGTTGTGAACTTACAAAAAGATAAGAAAATTCCATATACAAACGGTACAATAAATCCAATTGCAAACGCAATCATTGTCGGAAGCAGAAAAATCGGGAAATATTTTTTAATTGCTTTTTCCATAATACATTCCTTTCACTAACTGCAGCCCCTGCCAGTACCAGCCTGCACTGCAGGTGCTTCTTTTAAAAAAGGAGTAAGCGGCATGCCACTTACCCCTTTTCCCATCATCTTTGATTACTGTGCATCACCTTCATGGGCGATCTTCCACTGATTTGCCCATCCATCAACAAATGCGGTCTTTACAGCATCCCACTCACCTTCACCTGCGGTATAGGCAGTCAGGGCAGAAACAACATCCGCTCTCCAGTCATCTACGTTTGGAGTAGCATTGAAGCTCCATGCTACAGATGTTTTTCCGTCAGTCATTAACTTGTTTGCAGCCTGTGCAAATGCATTCTTTGTCTCGTAATCACCTGTAAATGTATCATATGGAGCAGTAAGTCCCATCTGATTTGTAATGGCATCACGTCCCTCGTCAGAAGTGATTACCCAATTTAAGAACTCAAGTGTTGCATCAATATCTTCCTGAGATGCCTTTGCGTTCACTGCCCAGTAGTTCTCAGTACCAACACAAAGTCCTTCATTCTCATCATCTACACCAAAGTAAATTGGCATCATGGATAAGTCATCTGCTGTAACGACATATCCGTTTTCCTCATCTGTTAACGGAGCGAACTCCCAGTCACCATTCTGGTAGAAGACTGCCTCTCCCATACCAAACTCAGACTCTGCATTTAATGCACCGGAATTTAATGTCTTAGGATCTGCTGCGGAATCAGATACATACATATCCCATACGTTTTTGAAGTTATCAAGATAAGTTCCCTTAATGGACTCTTCCCCGGCTGTAAGGTCACATCCATCATCCTTGAACTCATAGTACAGTGGCATATTGGCAAGATGTCCGGCAAATCTCCAGGAAGATCCGTCATCCAGTCCTGCGGAAGCAAATGCCTCTGTCAGGTCAGTTCCAAGTTCTTTATTGATGTCATCAATACGGGAATTGATGTCATCTGCAACTTTCTTTAAAGTATCAAAGTTGTTAATCTCATCTACCGAAGAAACTACAGCACCATCCATGCCACAGTATCCTTCCAGAATTGTCTTGTTGTAGATCAGGCCGTAGCACTCATAGCAGTTTGCAATGGCAGCTACCTTATCATCAGAGTTGATTACAAGAGACTTATCTGTCAGATGCTTGTAAAGCTCAGAGTCCTTCAGATCATATGTATAATCGTTCCATGTCTGTGCTGCGGAAGAATTTCCCACATTGAAGATGGTAGGTGCATCTGACTTTGCCATCTCGGACTGTAATGTTGTGTTGTACTGTCCGTCTGCTGCAGTAAGCACATTTACCTCTACACCGGTCTGATCGGTATAGGTCTTTGCCAGATCCTGCCAAGCTTCGTCTGTCTCTGGTTTAAAGTTTAACATGTAAACCTTTCCAGAACTCTTGCTGGTCTTGTCTCCACCCTGTGTGGATGTGCCACCCTTATCGCTTCCGCATCCTGCGAATGCTGTGACAACCATTGCGGCAACCATTAATGCTGATACAATTTTCTTTTTCATATTTTCACCCTCCTAAAATAAATACGTTCGTAGAGTTACCGTCCATACGGCAGCCCCTGGTCGAAAACGTTCACGGCAATGTTTCCGGTAACGTTTTCAGTAAGCAGAGTATACACCTTTTTTGCACAGTTTCGCAAGTGTTATTCTCATTTTTGTGAAATAAGTAAGTTTTCCTTTCTATTTTTCATGCATATTGCACAACGCTTTTCCCTTTGCTTGACATGTATAGACTGTCGATATATACTTTCATGTATAGGCAGTCTATAGTACTTATCACTGAAAGGAGGTCATATACCATGGGTATTGACAAAAATCTCGTACAGGGAAGCATGGCATTGCTGCTTCTGCGCCTTTTGGAAACGAAAGATATGTATGGCTACGAAATGATTGAAGCTCTTCGCAGCAAATCCAACAACGTCTTTGAACTGAAAGCCGGCACCCTGTACCCACTGCTCCACTCCCTGGAGAGCAAGGGCTATGTGCGGTCCTATGAGGATGCCTCTTCCGGGAAAAAACGCAGATATTACCAGCTGACAGAGGCCGGCCGGCATCATTCTTCCGAAAAAAAGCAGGAATGGATGACCTATCAGTCGGCAGTCACCAATGTACTGAGTATGGAAGGAGGATGTTAGGATGGATGAAAAAGAGTACCTGCAGACGCTCGGAGAGCAGATCGTAAATCCGCATGCGCGGGCAAGTGTCCTTGCAGAAATTCAGGATCATATTGAAGAACAGGCACAGGATTACCGTGCCTCCGGTATGAGTGAAGCTGTTGCAATGCAGGAGGCTGTGCGGCAGATGGGTGATCCGGTTTCCACCGGGGAAGCTCTCAATCAGGTACACCGCCCGAAGTTTCCAATCGCGCTGTTTGGTCTGGCTGTCGTACTGACTGTACTCGGAATTGCGATGCAGTATCTGGTATATACACACCTTACACCCGATACTGCCATCCTGTCCGATACCTATCTGCAGCGCACCATCCTTTACAATGCAATCGGGCTTGGCCTCCTTCTGCTGTGCATCTTTGGCAACTACATGTATCTTGCAAAAGGCGCATGGATTCTTCTGGCAATCTTTTTACTTGGTCTGCTACCGCCATGGTTCTTCGGCTTTTACGGTCGGCAGTACACCCTCTGCTACTATCTGGCACTGGTCTATCCGCTGGTATATGCCCTGCTGTTATACCGGCTACGGGATAAGGGGGCAAAAGCCATTTGGTTCCTGCACGGACTAACGCTTTTGTTTCTCGTCCGGATGCTTTTTGGCACAATTATCACTTGGTCAACGGTGCTTGCTGCCGGATGCCTGACGCTTTTGCTGCTCTGCCTTGCCATTCATCGTGGCATACTGACTGGCAGCTCTAAAAGGACACTCTGGCTGCTGACGGTGCTCCCCTACGTGGCGGCAGCCGCCTGCTTTGTGATTCTGTTCTTTCAGAACTCCTATATGCGTGACCGCCTGACGGAATTTCTGAAGGGTTCAGGCTACGTCCAGCAAATGCTTGCGTTGGAGCAGCAGCAGATGCTTGCCTTTGGTGGCGGCACAATCAGTTCCTATGTGGATACGGAAAGCCTTGCCTCCACCTATGTCCTGCACAGCATCTTCCTGTGGTTTGGTATCGTATCCGGTATTCTTGTGATCGTTGCGCTTGCAGTCCTTGTACTGCGCAGTCTTCACTATGCCCTGCACCAGAGCAATCGTCTGGCTCTGCTGGCCGGCACTGCTGCAAGTGGGATTCTTCTTTTTGAGCTTTTACATTTTGTACTGACCAATTTGGGCTGCAGTCCGGTCTATACCGCAAGTGTCCCGTTTTTGTCCTACGGTTTTGCCAACAGTGTATTCAATTCGCTGCTGGTCGGCATCACGCTGGGAGTAATCCGCAACCAAAATGTGCTGTCGGAAACGACGGCTTCTTTGCGGGGTCTGCGCGCCTAAACAGTCAAGTATCTTGTAACACAGGCAGACTCTTTAAAGGATGCTATGGAAATAGCAGTTGAATGTCTGGCCTCACATCTTCATTCTTGTAAAACAGATGGAGAAACCATGTAATTTTTCAGCTTAGAATTTTACAAGGTAAAAGAGCTTTGCATTTTCGCAAAGCTCTCAGACTGTAGACAAAGTCCTCGGCTTTTTGCCGAGGATTTTTCTGTATTAAAGAGGCTAAAAGTCAGTATTTTCAAGACTTTTCAGTCTCTTTTTGGTATAATAAAGGTATCAAAAAAGGCGGTATTGTTCTATGATGACACAAGAAACAGAAAAAGTAAGAAAGCAAATGCAGATGGTATGTATTGATGATCTTGTTCCGCGGAATCATCTTCTACGACTTATTGACAAAGCTATTGACTGGACATTCATCTATGATCTCGTCCGTGATACTTATTCCGACGGAATGGGTAGACCAAGTATTGATCCGGTTACGCTTATTAAGATACCGCTTATTCAATACCTGTATGGAATCAAAAGCATGCGGCAGACAATCAAAGAGATTGAAGTAAACATGGCTTACCGTTGGTTCCTTGGACTTGAACTTTATGATCCGGTCCCTCATTTTTCTACTTTCGGGAAAAACTATACCCGTCGTTTTAAAGATACCGACTTATTCGAGCAGATTTTCCAGCGTATCCTTGAGGAGTGTTACCGTTTCAAACTGGTTGATTCAACAGAGATTTTTGTTGATGCAACACATGTGAAAGCGCGGGCGAACAACAGAAAGATGCAGAAACGAATCGCAAAACAGGAAGCTTTATTTTATGCTGACATGCTGCGTCAGGACATTAACGCAGACAGAGAAGCGCACGGAAAGAAACCGTTGAAAGATAAAGACGATAACAACAAACCTGGTTCCGGTGGCAACGACAAGTTTGAAGATTATACGGATGATGTTCCGTCAGATGAAAAAACAATTAAGTGTAGCACTACAGATCCTGAGAGCGGCTGGTTTCGGAAAGGCGAGCACAAGCATGTGTTTGCTTATGGGATTGAAACAGCATGCGATAAAAATGGATGGATTATTGATTTTACAGTAAACCCTGGTAATGAGCATGACAGTCGAACTTTTAAAGGCCTTTACGATAAGCTTGCAGATATCGGCATGAAATACTGTATCGTTGATGCCGGGTATAAAACTCCTGCAATAGCAAAGCTACTTTTGGATGATGGAATAAAGCCGGTCTTTCCTTACAAGCGTCCCATGACAAAGGATGGCTTTTTCAGGAAATCTGAGTATGTATATGATGAGTATAATGATGCTTATATTTGTCCAGGGAATCACTTTCTGCATTACAGCACGACAAATCGGGACGGATATCGCGAGTATAAAAGCTGTGGACAGATTTGCGAAAAGTGCGAGTATCTTTCGCAGTGTACAGAAAGCAAGAACCATGTAAAAGTTGTTACGAGACATGTATGGGAAGACTATATGGAAACATGTGAGGATATCCGGCATACAGAAGGAATGAAGGAGCTATACTCACACAGAAAAGAAACGATTGAAAGAATCTTTGGAACGGCAAAGGAAAACCACGGATTTCGATATACGCAGTTGTATGGCAAAGCGCGGATGACAATGAAAGTCGCGCTTACGTTTGCGTGCATGAATTTAAAAAAGCTTGCAAAATGCAAGCAGGAATGGGGATTACGGATGGCATAATCCAAGGGAAAATTTCCTGTTTTCGGAATAAATTTCATAAACACAAAGAAAAATGCTCCGAGAAACGGAAGTTTCTCGGAGCACTTTGTCTACGGTCTGAGAGCTTTGCATTTTCGCAAAGCTCTTTTCTATATCCTCTAATTTTCCCGTATTGTTCCTTTATTCAATAAAATTCCGCAGATATCTTGCACTCAGACGGATCGCACGCTTGGCATCCTCGATATCCTTTTCAAATGACTTATCCTCAATCTCGATTACTGAGCAGCCCTCGAATCCGATATCTGTCAGTGCTGATACATATTTGCCCCAGTCCACATCACCGAGTCCCGGAATCTTTGGAGACATATACTCAAGCGGAGTTGCCATCACACCCACATCTGCCAGCTTATCCCAGAATACCTTGATATCCTTGTAATGTACATGGAAAATCTTATCCTTAAATTCATAAATTGGCTTGATATAATCAATCTGCTGCCATACAAAGTGAGAAGGATCATAATTAATTCCCAGATTGGGGCTGTCCAAAATCTCAAATACTCTCCGCCAGTTTGCCGGCGTTGACATAATATTCTGTCCGCCCGGCCACTCATCATTGGTAAAGAGCATTGGACAGTTTTCAATGGCAATCCGCACGCCCTTTTCCTCTGCATACCGTACAATCGGTGTCCAGACCTCTTTTACCAGCTCCATATTTTCATCCACATTTTTCTTGGAATCACGTCCGATAAATGTTGTAATCATATTGACACCGAGCAATACAGATGCGTCCATCAGTTTGTATAAATGGCTGATATAGCTGTTTCTTTTTTTCTCGTCCGGCTCCAGTGTGTTGGGATAATATGCGAGGGAAGAAATCTCTACGCCCTTTTCCTGACAAAGCTGCTTGATTTCTGCCGCCTTCTTCTCGTCCAGATTGGCAACATCAATATGGCTTACACCCGCATATCTTCTCTGTGCGCCGCCCTGTGGCCAGCAGGCTACCTCCAGACATTCCAGCTGATTTTCTGCGGCAAAATCCACAACTTCCTCAAATGTCATGCCCTCGCAGATAGATGTTAATAAACCGAATTTCATCATGTTCGTTTTCTCCTTTCCATTACTTTGCAGCGTCATTTCGCTTCATTGCTTTCGTTTGATTTATTTTGATTGTACAAAAATCCACGTGGCTTCACTTCCCACATTTTGTCGCATTACAAGTAAGAAAACTGACATTTTTATTTTTCGGTTTTATTTTATAAAAAAAAAGTCAAAAACAAGCTGTCTGTTTTTGACCTTTGAAAATGCATCTTATCTATTTGTATTTTTCATGATTTGAGCGGCTGAGGCTGCATTTCCATTCAACATAACAGAAGCAGTTGCAAAATAATCTGCATTGTCCAGAAAATAACCTTTCAGGCGCTGAAACCAGGTTCTATTCTTTCCTACGTTAGCGTAGCATTTTGTCATTGTCGTATTGTTTCCCATAATTGTCATCGTATTGTTCATCTCAATCTCTCCTTTTTTCTCTCTATATCCTCGTAACATGTTGTATTTTACGCTTGTTTTTTTTCTAAAACCAGTGCTATAATTATCCTGTTTTACAACGATATTGACATTTTTATATAAAATAACCGCAAATAAAGGAGATTTTTACAATGAAAACTGTATATCACGAGGCCATGCATCCGTTGGGAAATCTTGGTCTGAAAATTTCCATGGCGGCTCTCGAAAGCCCGCACATCCCTATGCACTGGCATGACGCAATGGAAATCCTGTTCTGTCTCAATGGAGAAGTCACCATTCAGATTGATCACGAAGCCTTTTTGCTTTCCCGCAACCAGCTGGTCGTTTTTGACTCTAAGGAGATGCATTCCATCCAGTCTGCCTCTCCTCTTTATATGTTTTTATGCATTCATGTGGACAAAAAGCAGATGGCATTGTACTGCCCGGATCTGGAATTGTACCACATCCAATGTCAGCCACTGCCGCTGGATCACCCCAAGTCAACAGAATACCTTACGCTCTGTCAGCTTGCCCGTGACCTCACCCGTTCCAGTATTAAAAAAGAAAGCACCAGCACCATGCGCTCGGATGGTATCGCTCTTTTGATGCTGTCCGACCTGATCCAGTCGTTTTCGGTGTATGCCCCTTTGGGGACCGCAACTGATGAGAAAAAGCCAAATGACGCACTCCGCGTGATTATTTCCTATGTTACTGAGCATTATCCGGAAAAAATCACCTTGAACGATATTTCTGCCAGAATCGGCTTCAGCAAGGAATATTTCTGCCGCTTTTTCAAACAGCATATGGGAATTACGTTCCTGCAATATCTCAATGAGGTGCGGATCTCCCATGCCGGGCGTCTGCTCAGCTCCACGGAGCTTTCCGTTGCCGAGGTCATGCACCAGATCGGTTTTACGAACCAGACTGTATTTAACCGTATGTACAAGGAGCTTTACGGTATGACACCCCGACAGTCCCGCAAATATGTAAAGCCGAACAGCATCCCTCATCTGATTCCGGAGGAGCTGGTCTAAGAGTAAGTCAAAAAAATGATAGCAGATTATAACCTCCTGTTTCTTTTGAACTTTATTTTGGTCAAAAATGTACTTTCCGCACAGAAATAAGGTGCATTTTTCGAAAGGCAGACCACTCGTTTTCATTTATAATGAAAGCCAGAAAAGTAAACACCAGACCAAAGCAAGGAGGTTTTCATTTTATGATTATTAAACTTGGAATCATCGGTTTCGGCGGAATGGGAAAATGGCATGCGCAGAACGCTCCAAGAGCAGGTGTTGAGATTGCTGCTGTATGCGACATTGCCGAAGAAAAACAAAAAGAAGCAATTGAAATGGGGTATCGGCTGTATACGAATGCGGATGAGCTTCTGGCAGATCCTGAGGTCAATACCGTTATCCTGACCGTTCCCAACTATCTGCACAAGGAAATGTGCATCAAGGCCGCCAAAGCCGGGAAGAACGTTATTACCGAAAAGCCCGCTGCCATGAGTGTGCAGGAGCTCGATGAGATGGAGGCAGCCTGCAAGGAGGCAGGAGTCTTTTTCACCTCGCACCAGAACCGGCGCTGGGACAAGGATATGCTGACCGTGAAAAAAGCATATGATGAAGGACTCCTTGGCAATATTTTTACGATTGAATCCAAGCTGCATTCCGGCAACGGATACATGCACGAATGGCATCTGTATAAAAAATACGGCGGCGGCATGATCTACGACTGGGGTGTGCATCTGATCGACCAGATCCTGTTTATGATGCCGGATGCCAAAATCAAATCCGTTTATGCAGACATCAAAAATGTACTGCATGAGGAAGTTGATGACTACTTTAAGATCATTCTGAAAATGGATAACGGTGTAACCGCCCATATTGAGCTGTCCACCTATATTCTAAAATATCAGCCGCGCTGGCTTGCTGCCGGTGACAAGGGCACCATGATTGTAGAAGATTTCGGCTGCAATGGCAGCATTTACCGTACCGGAAAATTGTTGGAAAAACTTCCTCCACAGATTACTGAAACCGAGGCCGGTCCAACCCGACAGTTTGCACCTGTTCCACCAGGAGGCATCGTAACCGAGCCGCTTCCAGAGATTCAGACCGACTGGGTAGATTTCTACCGGAATGTTTCGGATGTGCTGAATGGAAAAGCTGAATCTAAAATCAAGATTTCCGAAGTCCGGCGTGTACTCTCTGTGATGGAGGCCGCGTGGAAATCTTCAGAAACCGGAGAAGCGATTCTGTTTGAATCCTAGTACAGCGTTTTTACTACCGTTCTCATACACAAACTGCAACCGCATATGCCTATCGCCTTAGGCGATAGGCATATATGTGGGTATCATTTATATCTTTTACGCATACAAAATCAGCAAGTGATTTCATGCAAACCATTTCAGCCGGATAAACGCAATCTCATTCGCCGCTAGCGTTACATCCAGATCCAGCGTCTGCTCCTTCGCTTCAACCTTCTGGATTTTGAGTCTCGGCTCACAGGTTCGGCGGAAATATTTGATATCATTTCTAGTCAATTCACTTTCGTATTCCATCTCCGCCCAGATATCCAGAACACTTCCGTTTTTTTCATTGATACTGTAGGTTTTCATCTGATACACACCATCCCGGACATCGCGCAGCCGGATCGCAAGCTCCTTTGCCTCCCGATCCTCAAAATATTTCCAGATATTCTCCTTATCCAGCTCATTTTCCGCGGAAAGATAATAGTTGTAATTGAGCTTTTTCGCATTGTGACAGAGGATGCCGTAGCTTCCATGACCATCTGTTGTCAGAATACAATTCTCCCCTTTTCCGATATAATACGGTAGCAGCCGGTTCAAAAAGTCAAAGGCAAAGCCTGCCGGTTTTAATATTCCATCCTTTGTAATAATTCCCGTGCCTCCATAAAGCATATCGTGAGAATCGTAGTATTCCGAGATCCGGTCACTTCCCTGAAACAGTGCCATACCCTCGCACAATGGATAGCAGTCCAGAATATTTTTTACCACATAAGCGCCCTTAAAGCAGGTGTCATTGATATAATTTCGATCCGAAATCGTCAAGTTCCATTCCGTAACATACACCGGATACGTCTCCTCAATTCCGGATTCTGCCATATACCGTTTTACCTTTTGCATATAATGAAGGAAGCCTTCACTGTCTGTCAGACGCTTGCTGTAGTTATCCTGCGCGACCTCCCCCTGCTGATATGCATAATACAAAAATGAGAGATAATCCGGGAAATACGGTTCCTTTTTCCATTCCTCCAAAAACTTTGCATATACGTTTTGGATATCATACAGAAATCGAAAGCCGCCTCCGCCCACCTGAATCTCCTCACTGTAACGGTGAATGACCTCATAGGTGATATTAAACAGCCGGAAATAGCCCTTCATCCCCTCCCAGTTTTTTTCTGTATCCTCCCGAAACCACAGCTCCATTCTCCACGTTCCGATCTCTGTCCTTCCATACCGGTGAAGCAGATGCCGCATCATAGCATCAAGCACACACTTCCACTTCTCATCTCCCGGAAACGCATCCTCATTCCTTTCGAAAATCAATGCTGTCTGCACACTTCCATACAATCTGCGCGGCTTCATCCCCAGTTCAATATGCGGTTTTAATCCATTCTGCAGCAGAAAATCGAGAATTGAATCCAGTCTCGAAAAATTATACCCTTCTTCTCCGCTGGAAATATCAATCAGCATATCCTTAGAGAAAATATTCCAAAATCTGACATAGTGAAACTGCAACGCCTCCTTCAGGTAAATCACATGCTCCCGGATTTCCGATCGCAGCAGATCCTCCGCCGCACCGATATTGATCATATCCTTCCATATATACTTGGTTTGCTCCTGCGTCTGCACCGAAAATTCTATCCTGACTTCTTCCTTGGTCTTTTGTTCCTCTCTCTGAAGACCATCGTTTCTGAGAAATTCTTCCAGACGCTCCTCTACGAGCTGATCGTTCTCCTCTTTTTGGGCATTCTGCTCCTTCACCTTTGCCTGCTTACGGAACGCAGATGGCGTCTCTCCATATGCCGCCTTAAACGCCTTATTAAACACGGTGACATTGGAAAATCCATTGTCATATGCAATCCTTGTGACCGGCTGCTCGGTATACAACAGGTCATCGACTGCATGATACAACCGGACATTTGCTAAGTATGCAGCAAAATTCATCCCGTAGTTTTTCTTAAAAAAGCGCGAGAGATAGCCGACCGAAAGATAGAGCTGGCTGGCAAGATCGTTTAAACTGATCGACTGGTTGTAATTTGCCCGGATATAATTATTGATCTGGGATAAGCGGTTTTCGAAGCGGTCTGCTCCATCCTCTAAATGCCGGTCACCGGTACGGACAAGGAAATAGGAGGACAAGAGATCCATGACCTGGTAGCACAATGCAATATGCCCGAAATTCGCCACCCCTCCTCGAGTGCTAAGATAATGATTCAATAATTTTTTCAGTGTTTCCCTCATCTCCCGGTAGCGATCCGTATCGCCCTTGGTGGAGTCACACCAGAAAATGATATCGGTACTTTCGAAAATATCACTCACCAACTGATAAGTAATGTAAAGCCGGGCAAAAAGAATGTCCGGGCTGCCCTTTAGACAATGTCTCTTGTTTGCATTGATGACCAGAATATCCTCCGGCTGCATATGCGTTGTCTGCTCTCCCATCGCCACATCTAACGTTCCCTCAAGCACAAACAACAACTCGATATCCTGATGAAAATGCTCCCGCTCCTCTCTGATATTTAACACCTCAATTTTTAATTTTTCCTGTTTGAAATGCCTCTCCATTGTTTTTCCCCGTCCTGTATGCATGCACAAAACTCTGACTGAACGCCTTGGGGCAAATTCTGTCAGAGTCTGTTTTTTTTGAATTGTTCCTTTCCTAGATTATATTATTTTTCATCTCTCTGTGCACGCTTTTTCTGGAGATTTTCGATAATTTCTCCACTTTTCTTTTCATTCAGCGGATACATTGCCAACGGAATCAGACAGCACAGATACATGATACCAAAGATTAGGTTGACTGTCACATTGATTCCATTGAGTGCTGCTGCGGTCTGCTGTGCATTGGCAATATAGCCAGTTGCTCCCATGATCAGAAGCGCACCCGATACGCCAAAGGCAGAGCCAAACTTCGTGGAAAGTGAAACCGTTGCATAGGAAATTCCATCGGAACGCACGCCTGTCCGGTCTTCCTGATAATTGATGGCATCCGGAACCATCGCCATCGGAATCGGGAAGGAAAAGCAGAAGAAACCATAGGCACAATGCAGTCCCAGCAACAGTGGAATATTTGTATATCCGGCAGTTTTTCCAATGATAAAAATCAGGATCAGGGAAATTGCTGCTCCGATATAGCCGATCGCTGCCATCTTTTTCTTTCCGATCTTTACGATATAATTCTTGGTCAGAAAGATTCCTATAACGGTAAATAACGATGGCAAAGACATAAACGCTGCGATCAGGTCATACCGCTGCACATTGTACATCAGGTAATAAATCACCACTCCCATACGACCGAAAAATGCGGTCATTGCCAGAAGTTGAATAAAAAACACTAAAATTAAAGGCTTATTTGATAATACTGTTTTGATACTTGTTCCAACGGATACCTTGGTAGCACCTGCTGCCGGCTTGATGGTTTCCTTGCAGTTTACATATACAAAATAGAACAATGGCAAAGCACAGATCGCAAATAAAATTGCCACCTTTGTGTAGGCGCCTGCGGTGTAGCTTTCTGAGCCGCCGGAAAATTTCATCAAAAGCGGCGCGGTAATCGCATTGAGTAGAACAGAGCTTAAATTCGTTCCCATCATTCTCCAACTGTTCAGCTGCGCAATATCCTCCGGATTCGTTGTCATAACGGTAGACAAGGAACCGTAAGAAAGGTTTACAACCGTATAAGCCATGCCACATCCAATATATGTAATTGCCGCGTAAATAACTGCCGCATTTCCCCTCCCTATCGTGGTAAATGCCAGAACGGACAACACAGCCAGAATCGGTGCTCCGAACAGAATATACGGGCGGAAGCGTCCCCTCTTGGTATTGGTGCGTTCTGCAATTGCACCAAACATCGGATCGTTTACACCATCCCAGATTTTTGCAATCAGCATGATTGCTGACGCAATAGCTGGAGCCATTCCAACCACATCGGTATAAAATACAGAAAGATAACTTCCTATAAAGGTCCAGCAGAGATTGCTGGCGAAATCGCCCATTCCATAGGCAAACAATGTCAATTTTGACAATCTTTTTTCTGATGTATTCATAGATTCCCCCATTCCCAACACCCGCTTGACATATCCCCCGTTCAGGAATTAGAATGAAACAAGGTTATGAATAAACTGCTTCACGGTAGTATTCATTCCATACGCATACGGTGATGCCACACCGTATGCGTTTTTTCATCAAACTGATCTTGATTCCTATTCTATCTTATCTCATTACTGGTTCAATAACTTTTTCACCATTACTACATGACGTGTTGTCTGCTCAATCGCATCATAACCACCCTCATCCTCATACTCGGTGACGATAAAGCCGTCATAGTCAGATGCTGCAACCACCGGAATGATCTCCTCATAAGGAATTGACACTTCGTGAAGATTCTCATCGACATAATGACATTTTCCGTGCATCTCAAAGCAATACGGCAGAATCCTTTTCAAGCCCTCCAATTCCTTTGTGCAGCTCTTTCTGAACTGGACGAAGCCATACATGCTGTTTAAGGTCCCTCCCAATGCTGGACATTTTTCGATATCCTCTGCCATAATCTTCATGGCCTCCTCCAATGGAACCTCATCGTAGCGAAGCTGTGCACACTTGTTTAGCTGCTCCTCGGTTGCGCCTGCTGCGAGTGCTCTGTCCCAATACGGCTTGTTTGGCTTGATTGCAAAGCATCCAAAATCCGGTACAAAACCGATGTATTTGCTTCCGGTTTCCTCGATGACCTTCACATAATCCATAATGGCTGGTGTGATCGGACTTTCCGGATTATGAATTTCGATTCCCACATGAACGTTATAAGCCTCTGCGTATGGTGCGATCCGTTTCAAGCCCTCCGGAGAAAGTAGATACTGCTCGCGCATCACGGTACAGCCAAGTTTGTTGGCAGACATGATATCGGTAATCGCACGCGCCACCATCTCATCTTCCGTCAGATCGCGATCCTTTAACATTCCCCGATCCATATTTGCCGAATAGCAGATCGGTCCGATGCCATATTTCTCCTTGCATTTGTTGATAAATTCCACGAATTCATCCGAGACAAACGGGTAGGATGGAATCATCTGTGTTGCCACGATCTCGTAGCCTTCTGCGCCAAGCTCCGCTGCTGTGCGGATTACGCCCTCCAAATCCAGTTCTCCTTTCAAATAAGGAGTGCCCAGTGAAAATAAAGTAATTCCTGTTTTAACTTTTGACATTTTCTTTTCCTCCTTAATCTGTAATTGCCATGGTTTTGGTTCCGCAGCTGTCTACCGGCATGTATCTGTGATCCGGTCCGATCGGCATATATGGGGATCGGAAAAACAACGTAACATCAATCTTATGCTCGCCCTCCGGAAGTCCTCCCGGATAAATCACCTTAATCGTAGCCGGTTCAATCACCTGCCAGAATTCCGTATAACATTTATCGAACTCTACCGGACTGAATTCTTTTCCGTTGATGCAGAACTTGATCCGCTCCGCCGGTACTTCAAAATCGTCCACCTTTACCTTAAATTCATCAATGACAGAAAGAAAATGTCCACGATAGTAACTCAGACGGATATCAAACTGATATCCCATTTTCTTACCATCTACATAATAATGCTTGAGGCTGTCACTTACGACAACATCCACAAAATTCATTCGCATTGCAAATCCCATGTTCTCCCTCTCCTTTTCTTTAGAATTTGATTTCCTTATTTGCCTTCGCAGACTGATAGATCGAATCTAAAATCTTAGTTACGGCAAGTGCTTCCTCTGGTTTTACAAGTGGTTGTGTGCCATTTTTGACTGCCTCTAACCACTGCCTGTTATCAATCGTGCCTTCTTCTCCGCCACCGCCGCCGAAGTATGCAACACCGCCTACCGGGGAGAGTTTTTCTTCCATCAGCTGTCCGTTTCGTCCTCTATTATAAATCAGCTCATTCTTGCTGTAGCTCATACCGGAATGAATCTCAGCTCCTGCTGCGGTACCACAGAGTGTTGTAGAGGCTTCTCTGGATTCAAGAATATTGAGTGCCCAGCTTGCTTCTAAGGAGATAGTTGCGCCATTTTTCATTTTGATAAAGCCCATTGCGGAGTCCTCTACCTCATAGGTCTTTGGATCCCACGGTCCAAACAGGTTGCCCTCGGTTGCCTGCTCTAAACCGCCCAGCTTGTAGAAAACAGAACCAGATACGCTGTCAATATCGTAATTGTTCATACACCATAAGGTAATATCCAATGCATGTGTTCCGATATCAATGAGTGGTCCGCCGCCCTGTGCTTCCTTATCCATAAATACACCCCAGGTCGGAACTCCTCTTCGTCTTACGGCATGTGCCTTTGCATAATAGATATCTCCCAGATCACCCTTCTGGCATGCTGTGTGAAGGTTCTGTACCTCCGGACGGAAGCGGTTCTGATAGCCTACCGTAAACTGCATGCCGGATTTCTTCCATGCCTCCACCATCTTTTCCGCTTCCACGGTACTGTGAGACATTGGCTTTTCACAATATACATGCTTCTTTGCCTCAAATGCTGCAATTGCGATTTCACTGTGTGATACGTTTGGTGTACAGATATGTACGACCTCAACTGCCGGATTTGCCAGTACCTCGCGGTAATCTGCTGTCACCTGTGCGCCCGCTACTCCGAACTCTGCCGCTGCCTTCTGCGCACGCTCGATTTTGATATCACAGAAAGCAACGATCTCGTTTAAATCAGAATTGTTTTTAAGCGCTGGAAAATGCTTCTGGTTTGCAATTCCTCCGCATCCAATGATTGCTACCTTTACTTTACTCATTTGTTTGTATCCTCCTTTGACTGATCTCTCTGTTGTTGATGAGTCTATTTTAACAGGCAAAGGGGGCTGACACACTCTCTGGAACAACGGATTCCTTACAATGAAATGACCTGACGGGCAAGATTTTATGTTCTGATTTTTTAATGGTCAAAAATTGCTATATGAATTTTGACTTGTCAGGGAAATAAAAACCCCACATCTGTTTCGCCGCAAAAGCGTCAGATGTGGGGTGGCTTTTCTGTGGTATAAACAAAAAATTCGGGTGAGCTGGCGGCTTCTTTGCCACCGGATCATCCGATTTTAGTATCTGCCTGTTACAAATCGCAGGAAGGATACCGGTTTGCGTCCGTAGCTCTTCGTCCGTTTCACGTAATCCTTGTAATACTGAACTACCTGAGCAAAGGACATGGTTGGATCGATTGCATACATCATCGATACACCTCCTTTTTTATTTTGGTGTGCGCCCTTCTCATTATCTTATGTCATATGGGCTGATATGTTCGAAATGATTTTCTCATTTCTTGTATACATTATAGCACCGTCTTTGGTAGTTTTCAACAAAAATAACGTAAATTTTTTGTGCAAATCACATATTGCTTTTGTAAATATTGCTCATAAATAAATGTTCCCGCAACAATTCTTTCTGTGTCCTCTCTGCCGTCCAGAAAATATTATTGCCCGTGATTACAGCTTTTAGTGCAATTGGTTCCACACCCGCCTTTTTATATTCTGCCAGAAATGCATCCACCTGATCCGAATTCATTTCCGAAAAAATCAGCATTTCTGCCGGAAATTCCGGACCGTCATATTTTTTTGCTTCTCTGGTAAATCCCTGTATCTGCGCCAGAGTGCCCAGTTTCTGGGAATAATCCTTGCGGGCAACATCTATGATACGGATGCCTAATGTCCTGCATACATTCTGAATCACTGCGTATTTATCCCGGTTTATACGAAAAAGTAATATTGTCTGTGCCATAATTTTCTCCCTGCTGATCCGCTGCCTTATCTGTGTCTGTTTTCATCAGACTCCAAACTCCCTGTAATCCTCCGGCAAAAAACGATGATAAATGATATGGATTCCCTCATCCTTAAAACAATAATAATAGGGATCTTCCTCATCCTCCGCAAACCGGAACATCCAGTCGAATTCCCCATTTTCGATCTTCTGACATTCCACATGGGACGAATGTTTACAGAACAGTTCCCGGATCTCCTGCATGGTACAGCCATGCCTGCCAACCAGTTCCACCAGTTCCCGGATAAATTCATCCGGCTTTTCATGCTCATGGACATATACACTTCCCTGTTCCGGAATATAAAAACAGAAACGCTCTTTTTTTGCCGTCACACCTACATCCCCGAGTTTTTCCTGCCAGGTTTCCGGCAGATGCTGCAGGCGATGAAGCATTTGTTCTTCTCTCTCCTGCACGTCAAAAAAGTGATTCAGAGAGGACAGGGGATAATATAACCGGATGGCTTCTTTTCGGAATCCCAGTTTTGCCTGTTCCTCTTTGATCGTGTCCGTCAGACTTTTTTCCAGCCGCTCGTATCCCATCCTGTCCTCCTGTCCCCATAACTGCATGATAAAATCTGCTTTACCGCTCCTGCAGAATCTGCCGTGTCTTGGGATCATCCGGCGGCAGATTGCAGTGCAGGACATGAAATCCTCCGGTCTGTGATCCTTCAATCACATTGATTGCCCCATTGTAGAGTCTTGTCTTTCCGGTTCCGATCTCATGATTCGTAAGCCCTGCCAGAAGCACATTGATTGCCGCTCCATGGGATACCGCAGCCACTGCCTGATGCCCCGTTGCCGCAAGAAGTTCCATCGCATGCTCCATGCGTTTCTGCACATCGGCAAACGGCTCCATTCCTTCGACATGGTCGCCTGCCGCAAGTGCAAAATACTCTTTTTTATCTTTTACCAGTTGTCCGGAAAACGGGCCAAGATCCCGCTCAATCAGCTCCTGCATCGGCTCTACACCATCTCTGCTTAACCCGATCTGTGCAGCAATCTCCTCCCCTGTGCAGTGTGCACGTTTCAGTGGGCTTGTATACACAGCTTCTATCCCCAGTCCCTGCAGCGTCTGCCCACAGCGTGCTGCCTGTGCAATTCCTGCCGCATTCAGTTCTATATCTTCCCTTCCCTGAAAACGGTTGATATGATTCCAGTCCGTTTCTCCGTGCCTGATTAAATATATTTTCATTTTTTATGTTTACCAGCCTCAAAAAATTTCTTTGTCTCATATACAACCACACCATTTAAAGCAAACAGCGCAATCATATTCGGCAGTGCCATCAGACCATTGAAAATATCGGCAATCGTCCAGACAGCACTTACCGTCATATACGGTCCGATAAATACTGCCAGAATATAAATCCAGCGGAACACCATTACTTTTTTCATATTTCCACCGGTCAGATATTCCAGACATCTCTCACTGTAATAATCCCATCCAAGAATCGTTGTAAAGGCAAAAAATACCAGACACATCATCAGGACAAAAGAAGATACCACATGAGGGAACGGAAGTCCGTTCTGGAACGCATATGTAGTAACCTGAACGCCCTCGAGTCCATCCACCTGCCATGCTCCGGTCAGTACAATGGAAAGTCCGGTCAGTGTACAGATCACAATCGTGTCAATAAATGTGCCTGTCATGCTGACAAGACCCTGACGCACCGGCTCATGTGTCTGTGCTGCTGCCGCTGCGATCGGTGCACTACCAAGTCCTGCCTCATTTGAAAAAATGCCCCTTGCAACACCGTTTTGCATGGCAACAAACATACTGCCTACCACACCACCGGTGACTGCACGCGGATGAAATGCGCCCTGCACAACCGTAACAACCGCTGCCGGAACTTTTGTAATATTACAGATAATTAAAATCAACGCAAATACAAAATATGCAACTGCCATAAACGGAACAACAATCTGGCTGACACTTGCTATACGCTTGATTCCGCCAATCAGCACGGCACCCACACAAAATGCAAGAATCAGGGAAGCGATTACAACCGTCCAGGAATAAGTTCCGATTCCCGGAATTGCCACGGTATGAACCTTATTCGGGTCAAAAAAGTTCTGGATGGCACTGGCTATACCGTTCACCTGGCTGAATGTTCCGATTCCGAACAGACCTACACAGACTCCAAAAAAGGCAAAAATCTTTGCAAGCCATTTCCATTTCGATCCCATTCCCTGTTCAATATAGTAGAACGGACCACCCAGACTGTGTCCGTCTTTGTCAACTACACGGTATTTGATGGCAAGTAATCCTTCGGAAAATTTTGTTGCCATTCCAAAAAATGCCGCCACAATCATCCAGAACAATGCCCCCGGACCGCCTGCACATACCGCAGTTGCCACGCCGACAATGTTTCCCGTACCGATCGTTGCACTCAGTGCCGTACATAACGCCGCAAAACTGGAAATTTCTCCCTTGCCGCCCTCTTCATTTTTGATCATCCACTTGAGTGCCAGCGGAAGCCTGCGCATCTGCAGGACTCCCAGACGCACGGTCAGTAAGATCCCACCGCAGAGAATCAATACCATAAGCGGGACTCCCCAGACGAAGTTGTCCACGGTCTTTAAAAATGCATTGATTGTTGTCCACATAATTTTTCTCCTTATTTTCCTTTTTCAAAAGGCTTTTCCTGCGTACAAATGTGCTTTGTACGCGCACATTAAAAATTATACGCAAAACAGGAAACAAGTGCAAGAAAAAAATCATTTTTGTCGGTGAAAACATAAAATTCTGTTGCTATTTTAAATCAAAAAAAATATACTATAAGAAAAACAGATCAGATTTAAGGGGGAATTTTCCATGAAAACATTCATCGGCACAGGTGTGGGACAGCCGGAAGCTGCCGTGCATCAGGCAGTACAGGGACTTACATCCCCAAGTGCAATTCTTTTTATGGCTTCTTATGAACATTTCAAAGAAACTGCCTCACGCTTAAAAGAACTTTTTCCGGATACTCCGTGTATCGGAACGATCGGAACCAGACTCGTAAACGGACAGGTGAATGATTCCGGTCTTGCGGTTCTTGGATTTTTTTCTGATGTGAAGATCCGCTGTGGTATCATCACCGAAGCCAGCCGTTGTCCGGTTGCGGGCACAACGCAGCTTCTGAAGCAGATTGCAGAGATTTCTCCCGGCACAGACGATACGGTATGCGTGGAATATTGTACCGGCTCCGAAGAAAAGCTGGTAACCACGTTTACATCCTGTCTGGAAACAAAGGGCATCCATCTGGCAGGAGGCACCGTTTTCGGTGTCCCGGACGGCAAACCTCCGGTCGTTGCATATAACGGAGAATTATATGAAGATGCCTGCGTCTATGCACTGATCAAAAATACAACCGGAAAAATACGTGTATACAAAGAAAACATCTATGAAAAAACATCGGCTCAGAGTCACTTTGCCACAAAAGTCGATGTGTCCCGTAAAGCACTCATCGAACTTGACGGCAGCCCCGCCGCAGACGTATACAGCGCAGAACTTGGCATTCCCCGTGATAAAATCGTTGACAACGTATTGGTCAATCCTATGGGACGTGCGGTGGGCAATCAGGTTTTTATCTCTTCCATGAACGGAATGGATACAGACGGCACACTGACCAACTACAAACGAATCAATAAAAACGACTGCATTTATTTCTTAAGCCTCGGTGACTACAAAGCAACGGAACAGCAGACACGCCAACAGATCCAGCAGGACGCATCCCATATTTCCCTGGTTTTATCCATTGACTGTATCTACCGGTACCTGCTCTACGAAAAAGAGGGATATTTTTCTACATATGCAAAAGACATGGCCTCTCTCGGACCACATCTCGGCATTGTCGGCGGTGGCGAACAGTATAATAACCAGCATGTAAACCAGACGATGGTCTGCGTGGTATTTGAATAGGAGGAACTTTTTATGTTTGGAAAAAAGAAAACCACAGGAGCCGCAACACCTGTTCCACAGGTTTCCAATAAAAAGAAAATAGAAGATTATCTGACATCCATGTCTTTTCTCAGCCATTTTGTCATTGACAAAAAGGAATCTCTCGTAGAAGAAGAGATCAAGACTGTACGCGAGATTGATAAAGTAAAAGACTCTTACACCGATGTCATTGAACACAATGCCTCGATCCGCGAAGCTGTTGATTCCCTTCAAAAAGAATTCGGAAAAATCGGAGAAATTTCCAGACAATTTACAGATGTAATCACCGGTGTGACCAGCGTATCCGATGATGCCATGCAGGATATCCGTGATCTGAAAGAAAGCTCTGCCAAAGTGGAAACGCAGTTCGCAGAGATTCATAAAATCTACGATGAATTTCAGGCCCGCTTTGATGAAATCCATGCAACCATGCAAAACATTGTCGGCATTGCAAACCAGACCAACCTGCTGGCATTAAATGCTTCCATCGAAGCGGCCCGTGCCGGTGAACACGGAAAAGGATTTGCCGTTGTTGCAGATGAAGTCACAAAACTTTCCATTGGCATCAAAGAACTGGTGGGTGATGTAAACAAAAGTATGGAAGGTTTGCAGACAAGCTCCGAAAATCTGACGCATTCTCTGCTGGATGTACAGGATGCACTGGATGCTTCCCGCACACAGATGGACACAACCGAAAATATCTTTTCCCATATCAATGATTCTGTGTCCGGCGTAGAAAATGTTCACCGCGGCATCAATGAGGTTGTGGAAAACTGCAGCGGACAGGTGGATCAGCTCCGGGAAGACATGGAAGCCCATGAAACCCGTTATGCCCAGGTTCAGTCCGATATTGACGGCTTAAAGAGCCTGATGACAGAAAAGGGATTTATCTATGAGGACATTTCCAATATGATGGAACAGGCTGATCCATTGATCGAAAATATCAAAACGGAATTAAACAAATAAATCTCATTATTCCCCATCTTCTGCCCAGAGCCGTGCGCACCGCACGGCTCTCTGCCATCCCCTGAGCAGCTTTTTGCGCTCCCCTGAGTCCATTACCGGTTCAAACCTTCGTCCCAGCTGCCAGTTTTCCCGGATTTCATCCCTATCTTTCCAGTAACCTGCCGCAAGTCCTGCCAGATATGCCGCTCCGAGTGCTGTTGTCTCAATACATTCCGGTCGAAGTACTGCCGCATCAATGATATCTGCCTGAAACTGTACAAGCATGTTATTTGCACTGGCTCCTCCGTCCACACGCAGACCGTTCAGCGTCACGCCGGCATCCTCTTCCATGGCGTGAATGACATCTTTCGCCTGATAGGCAATAGACTCTAATGTCGCACGGATAAAATGTTCCTTTTTGCATCCCCGTGTCAGCCCGACAATCGTTCCGCGCGCATACGGATTCCAATACGGTGCCCCCATGCCGGCAAATGCAGGAACAATATAAACACCATTGGAATCCGGGACTCTCTTTGCATATTCCTCGGACTGTCCTGCGGTACGGATCATACGCATCCCGTCCCTCAGCCACTGGATGGCCGCCCCTGCCACAAAAACACTTCCCTCAAGTGCATATTCCACATCCCCGGAAGTACTCGCAGCAATGGTCGTAAGCAGTCCATGTCTGGAAATGATTGGTTCCTTTCCGGTATGCATCAAAAGAAAACAACCGGTTCCATAGGTATTTTTTACATCCCCTTTTTCAAAACAGCACTGTCCGAACAATGCCGCCTGCTGGTCTCCTGCCACACCCATCACAGGAATTTTACCGCCAAAAATCTGCTCCTGTGTCTCTCCGAAGAAACCACTCGACGGCCGCACTTCCGGCAGCATTTCTTTTGGAATGCGAAACAGCTCTAATATCTCTTCCTCCCAGCAGCATCTGTGTATGTCAAACAACATGGTTCTTGCCGCATTCGTATAATCCGTGACATGCACCGCTCCTTTGGTCAGATTCCAGATCAGCCATGTATCCACCGTGCCAAACAAAAGGTCCCCTTTTTCTGCCGCCTCGCGCGCGCCTTTCACATGATCAAGAATCCATGCGATCTTGCTTGCGGAAAAATAAGCATCCGGCACCAGGCCTGTCCGCTTCTGCAGCATCGGTCCATATCCTTTTTCTTTCAGTTCATCAATCTGTTCTGCCGTGCGCCGACACTGCCAGACGATCGCATTGTATACGGGTTCCCCGGTCTTTTTATCCCAGACGATTGTGGTTTCGCGCTGGTTCGTGATGCCAATGGCACGGATATTTTTGAATGATGCCCCGATATTCGCCATTGCCTCTATGGCAACCGACATCTGTGATGACCAGATTTCCCGCGGATTCTGCTCTACCCAGCCCGGCTGCGGGTAAATCTGTGTAAATTCTTTCTGTGCCATCGTGACGATTTTTCCTGCATGATCAAACAGGATACAACGGGAACTTGTCGTTCCCTGATCCAGTGCCATAATATATTCTTTCATCATCTGTAATCCCCCATATGATTTTCCTGTAGCTTTTCTTTTTTCTATTTTACTGCATATTCCCATTTATCACCAGTTCATTTTCTCGTCAATTGTGGTTTTAACAACATATTTTCCATTTGCTTTCTGATAAATTACTTCTTGCTTACAAAATAAAATCAAAGGAGTATCTTATTATGGAACATAAAATGTTTTGCTATCAGTGTCAGGAAACCGCAGGATGCAGCGGCTGTACCCAGATGGGTGTCTGCGGCAAAAAGCCGGAAGTAGCAGCTATGCAGGATCTGCTCGTCTATGTGAGCAAGGGATTATCCGCGGTCACAACCCAGCTGCGCAAAGAAGGAACAAAGGTTTCAGAAGAAACCAACCACTTGATCACCTGGAATCTGTTTACCACCATCACAAATGCCAACTTCGACAATGAGGCGATCATCGCACGGATTCATAACACTCTGTCCGTGCGCCGCACACTCATTTTACAGGTAAAAGATACCTCAGGTCTGCCGGAAGCTGCTTTCTGGGATATAAAAACAAAAGATGGCTCTGACGCATCGGATGATGTGCTCTTTGCCAAGGCAAAAGAGGCAGGGGTTCTCTCCACAAAAGACGAGGACATCCGCAGTCTGCGTGAACTGATCACTTACGGATTAAAAGGTTTGTCCGCTTACTCCAAGCACGCCAATGTACTGCTTTCGGATGATCCGGAAATCGATGCCTTCCTGCAGCGGGCACTCGCTGCAACACTGGATGATTCCCTCACAGCCGATGACCTGATCGCACTCACACTGGAAACTGGAAACTATGGTGTCAGAGGCATGGCGATGCTCGATACTGCAAATACCGGTGCCTATGGCAATCCTGAAATTACCAGAGTGAATATCGGTGTTGGAAAAAATCCGGGAATTCTTGTCTCCGGTCATGATTTAAAAGATCTGGAAATGCTTCTGGAACAGACACAGGGAACCGGTGTAGATGTGTATACACACTCAGAAATGCTTCCTGCCCACTACTACCCGGCATTCAAAAAATATCCGAACTTTGTCGGAAATTACGGAAATGCATGGTGGAAACAAAAAGAAGAATTTGAACGTTTCCACGGACCAATTCTGATGACGACCAACTGTATTGTTCCACCAAAGGACAGCTACAAAGACCGGCTGTACACCACCGGTGCTGCCGGCTATCCGGGATGCACACACATTGATGGCGAAATCGGTGCACAGAAGGATTTCTCGGCACTGATCGAACAGGCGAAACACTGTTCTGCTCCGGAAGAACTCGAGCACGGTGAAATCATTGGTGGCTTTGCCCACAATCAGGTACTTGCACTTGCCAGTCAGATTGTTGAGGCCGTCAACTCTGGCGCGATCAAAAAATTTGTCGTCATGGCAGGATGCGATGGACGGGCAAACTCCCGCAATTACTATACGGATTTTGCCAGAGCACTTCCAAAAGATGCGGTTATTTTAACTGCCGGCTGTGCCAAATACAAATATAATAAACTGAATCTCGGCGATATCAACGGAATACCGCGTGTCCTTGATGCCGGACAGTGTAACGATTCCTACTCTCTGGCTGTGATTGCCCTGAAACTGAAGGAAGTATTCGGTCTCGATGATATCAACGATCTGCCGATCGTCTACAACATTGCATGGTATGAGCAAAAAGCAGTGATTGTGCTGCTGGCACTGTTGGCACTGGGTGTAAAAAATATCCACCTGGGACCGACCCTTCCGGCATTTCTTTCCCCGAATGTGGCAAAGATCCTCACGGACACGTTTGGCATTGCCGGAATTGGTACCGTAGAAGATGATTTAAAACTGTTTTTTGGCAAATAATCCACAAAGTCTGTTTTTTGTCTGTTTTCCTTTGACAAACGGTATTTATGAGAGGTATGATTATTATACAATTTAACGATTTTGCATATTTGGCAGAAGGAGAACATTACATGAACGAAAAACAGTATTTACGAGCCAACAAGCGGGTATTTCTCGCTGTCACCATTATCTTTGCCTATATCACGCTGACCATGCTTGCTGCACTGGCGGCCAGCCACGGGGACCACTTTGTCCGGATTATGATCCAGTGTCTGGTTTCGGTCGGTGTGATTATCATTTCCGCATTGGGCTATCTGACCCGAAAGAAAACGCACACCTGTGCCATCATCCTGACAACCGCCATGATGGTCGGTTATGCAGCTGTTGCTTTACTAAATACCACGGAAGGGACATGGGCTTACGCGCTTCCCCTCATTATTGCCGCCATGGTTTATCTGAATGAACGGCTTATGAAAATAATAAACAGCGTATTTCTGCTGGTAAATATCGTTCGTCTGATGCTCAGTTTTGCCCCACACGCATCTGCTGCACTGGCCAACAAGGTGCTGGCACTGTTTGTCCTGCTTCTTGTTGCATACGCTTCTATCAGTATTACACGGATGCTTGTGCTTTTCTTTGATGAAAACATGACGGAAATTACAGAAGCTGCGGATAAGCAGAAGAAAAACCACGATCAGATGCTTCTCGTTGCCGAAAATATTTCCCGGCATTTTGAAGAAGCAATGACTGTGCTTGACAGTTTGGAAAACAGTATTGAGGTCAGCCACAGTTCTATTCAGGAAATTGCAGACAGCACCGAAAGCACCGCTGAAGCCATCCAGAAACAGGCGGTTATGTGTTCCAATATTCAGGGCAACACCGATGCGGCAGAAGCCGGCATCCACCAGATGATTGAAGCCGCACATGAAACGGATGCTACTGTAAAATCCGGTGCACAGGTCGTCCTGGAATTAAAGGAACAGGCACAGAACGTGGAAGAAGCCAGCAATATCACGGTACAGGTCATCCAGAGCCTGACTTCAAAAGTCGAGGATGTCCAGAGCTTTGTCGGATCCATTATTGAAATTTCCAACCAGACAAATCTGCTTGCCTTAAATGCTTCCATTGAGGCTGCGCGTGCCGGGGAAGCCGGAAAAGGGTTTGCTGTGGTGGCCGATGAAATCCGCCAGCTTTCCGAACAGACAAAAAATGCCTCTGCCAACATTACAGAAATTATCGACAAATTAAACGATGACACAAAACGTGCCAACGAAAGTATCGAAAACTCAGTTGCTTCCGTAGAAAAGCAGAACGAACTGATTGAGAATACACGGGAGAAATTCGGCAATGTCGGTGAAACCGTTGAACGCCTGATGGAAGATATCCATACGGCAGAAGAAAATATCCAGAAAATCCTTGATGCCACGAATGTTATTTCCGATAATATTACCCACCTCTCCGCCACCGGTGAGGAAGTGGCTGCCTCTTCCACCGAAGGGCTGCGTATGGCAGATTCCACGGTGGACAATATGAAGGGCTGTAAAAAAGTTCTGGAGAATATTTACATGCTTGCGGAAGATATGAAAGATTCCGTAGAGCATAAAGAACTCGGATAACTCTGTCTGCCAAAAAGCCGGACGCCGTTTACACAACGTCCGGCTTTTTATTGTTTACAGAAAATACAAAAGTGACAGGCAAACGGCCATGCCAAGGAATGCCATCCGGTACAACAGCACATTCGCACACCGGATATCTTCCGGTTCCACCGGACGCAGGGCATCCCCTATCGTCGGTTTCTTTACAGTTTTTCCAAAATAACTGGCATCCCCTGCCAGCTGAATGCCAAGGCTTCCCGCACAGACACTCTCGGTCTGCGCAGAATTCGGGCTGGCATGTTTCCGGCTGTCCCTTCTCCAGATCTTCCATGCCCCGGTCCCGCTAAAACGCTTCCCTGGAAGGAAGCTTGCCACGATCATAAGCAGTGCCGCCACGCGGGACGGAATGAAATTTACCACATCATCCAATTTTGCCGCAAACCTTCCAAAATACAGGTTCTTTTCATTCTTATATCCCACCATGGAATCCATGGTATTCACTGCTTTATAGGCAAAGCCGAGCACCGGTCCACCGATTGCCAGATAAATCATCGGCGCAATCACACCGTCGGATGCATTTTCCGCAACGGTCTCAATTGCTGCCTTTGCCACACCTGTTTCATCCAGTTGTTCCGTATCACGCCCAACGATCATGGAGACTGCCTTTCGCGCTGCCGGCAGATCCTGCTTTTGCAGCTGCTCATATACCTTCATGCTTTCCACTTTCAGACACTTTGTAGCAAGAATCTGATAGGTCATAATGGCTTCCATGGCACAGCCAATCGCCGGATGCAGCCCGTATGCCCCCTCAAGGATAACGGCGGCCACACCGGTTGTCCATGCGATAACAACCACAACCATCGCAAACCCGCGCAGAAATTTTTTTGTGTCTGACAGTTCCTTTTTATTCAGTTTTTCCAGTGATGCGATCAGATTACCAATCAGACGGATCGGATGGGGCAGCCAGTGCGGATCGCCAAACAACAGATCCAGCACAAACCCAAGAAACATCGCAAAGAAATGATAACTCATACTTTTTCTTTTAACTCCATTTTATTCTCTTGTAAGGACAGGCGCAGATGATAGCCCTCGGCATTTTTTACCTGATACGAAAAATAATCACCGCCACAGTAGTGCGAAAGCAGCGCCATGATCGTACCCCCGTGAACCACAGCCGCCACCGGAAGCGGCTCCTGTATCATACCGTTGTCTTCCGTTTCCTGGCACTTTGGACACGCTCTGTATGCCAGCTGCTGCCGGATCTGTTCCATAACCAGCTCCATCCCATCCACACATCTTGCGATAAAAGCCTCCCGGCTCTCACCTCCCGGAAATGTCAGCGTTCCACCACTGTCAATCCATGCCTGATAGCGCGGATCTCCATTCAGCTGTGCATAATTCTTTCCTTCAAATTCTCCAAAATCCATTTCACGCCATGGATCAATTTCGATCTGTGGAATTTGCGGAAATAAAATTTCTGCGGTCTGCCGGCAGCGAAGCATGGGACTTACAAATACATATGGCATATCCCATGTCCTGCATACCTGTGCCCATTGGTCTTTTCTTTTCTCCAGCTGCTGTCTGCCGTCCTCCGAAAGCGGTTCATCCGTCTGTCTGCCAATATACCGGTGTTCTACATTTCCCAGCGTCATTCCATGCCGGATTAGATACAGTTCTATTTGATTCTCTGTCCAATTCCACATACAATCCGTTCCACCCTTTCTGCTTTTGCTGCAATTTCACAAAGCAGCCGTCCCAGCCGCTCACGATATTCCCGCTCGAACGAATCAAGCGGCACAATTCCATTGCCTACTTCATCGCAGATAATTACTGTATCCGGATGTTTTTCCAGATAAGCCATACTTTCTGCTTCCGGGGATAGAGACTTCGGGGCACTTTCCTGCAATTTCTCTCGAAACCATTCTTCAAAATTGTCCCAGATCCGTGCTTCCTCGATGCCCCGCACCTGTGTTACATATGCTTTTTTTCCCTGAGCAGTGCCGCCAATGTATAATTCCATTAATGTACTCCCTATTGCTTGATATTTTATATTACCACGTTTCGACAAATTTATCTATTTATGCTATATTAGCGGCAATTAACCTGAATGGATGCTCGACCATACAAAATGAGAAGAACCCCCAGTAGCGGCAACTACTGGGGGTTCGTTTTTGGTGTACTTGTAAAAGTATCGCCTCATTCTTTGTTGATTGCATTATATCATACACAATCACCAATTTCAAGTATACCCCAATTCATCATCCTTTTTGCACCAGTAGCGCGACTTTTTCAAATCAACACTGACACGGCTGCCGCCACCGCCATTGCCCCCTCACACAGCGTCAGAAAATATCCCGCCGTATCTCCGGTTATTCCGCCAAATTCCCTGTAACTGCGCCAGCGATAGTAACCGAACACTGCAAATGCCGCCGCCACCGCCAGAATTCCCGCCAGAAGCGAAAGCCAGAGCATAAACAGTACACACAACAACGTCTGTGCATAAAGTGCCCCTTTTACCCCACGCTCATGTGCGGTACTCGCAAAATGATAGAGCATCCCATCCGTTTTTGCGGAACGGAAGGAGACCACGCTCAGACCACTCAGGCAGCGGGACAGGAAAAATCCACAACAAAACACTTCCAGCGCACGGTAATCCACAATCTGGGAAAGAGCCGCCACATAAATCAACCCGAATTCCGCCAGCTTGATCACAGAAAAAGCTCCAATGTGGGAATCCTTTAAAATTTCCAGTTTTCGCTCTCTGGGCTGATACGAATGCAATGCATCCATGGTATCCATAAACCCATCCACATGGAAGCCCCCGGTGATAATAAGCGGGAGCGCAGCTGATATCAGAATAAATGCAAGCGTACTGATTCCCAATAACGCAGACAACCGAAACCATCCCCAGAGGATAGCACCGATCACTGCCCCGATCCACGGAAAAAAGCACATGCTGTAACGCATGTCTTCTTCTTTCCACACAAATTGTGGCATCGGAATTTTTGAATAGGTGGAAAACGCCACCGCGATTCCTCTAATGATGTGCATAACCTGCTTCCTTTCTCTCTTTTACCGGAACCGGAATACCTACAACGACTTCGGTCACCGTATCCGCCAACGCCGCCACTTCCGTATTGATGTGTCCGAGTGCACGGATATATGCCTGCGTTGTCGCATCATAGGAAATGCCATCCTCAAACACGTTATTACTGACGATCACCAACTCGTCCACTTTTGTGGAAAGGTTTTTGATTCCCTGCAATATGTGTCCGACAACCACATCTTCCGAAATGATGTCCGCACCGGAAAACATCTCATTTGCAACCAGATTGGACATACATTCCAGCAGGGCACAGCGAGGACGTTCCGTAACATTTTGCCCTGCGCGATCCGGTGGTTCCATGGCTTGCTGTACTCTTTTCGAAAAATCTACTTCCCCGATATCACGCGGCTGTTCCATCGTAACAAATCCTTTTCCCGCGCGAAGTCTCCGGTGTCTTGCAACTTTTTTTCCGCCCTCCGCATCGTACACCTGCATGGTTGCGATATAATATTTATTCGTTTTTCCATCCAGCAGATGCTCTGCGTAAGCCGATTTTCCGCTGCCGCTTCCGCCCAAAACCAAAGTGATCATTCTGTTTCCCCATACCGCTCGTACTGCGCGATTTCCATCGTATCAAATGTTGTCTGATCCTCGTAGAGTGCCAGTGCCAGATCCAGAAGGGAAAACAGCATCACGGCTCCTGTGCCTTCCCCAAGCCCCAGTCCTGCATCAATAACCGGATGAAGTTTCAATTCCTCCGCGATCCATTTTGCCGCGGGTTCCTTGCTCAGATGGCTCGGCAGAACAAATTCCCGCACACCCGGCACGATCCGCTCCGCCACCAATGCCGCGACCGATGAGATCAGCCCATCCAGAACGACCGGCACATGATACAGTGCTCCGCCGATGCATACACCTGCCATTCCCGCGATATCCAGACCGCCGAATGCCGCCAGCATGGAAAGTGCATGCGCTGACCGGATCTCTTTTTCATATTTCTCCAGTGCCTGCGCAATGACCTGCTGCTTGCGCAACAGCCCCGCGTCGTTTAATCCGGCACCACGTCCGGTCACTTCTTCTGCTGTGCGTCCGGTCAGTGCCGCCACAAGCATGCTGCTCGTCGTCGTATTTCCGATTCCCATCTCTCCGGTACCAATCAGCTGATAGCCTTTGTCTTTGCACTCCCGGACCAGATCAATTCCTACAGACAATGCCTGCAACGCTTCTTCCTCTGTCATTGCAGGTTCCTGCAGAAAATCGCACGTGCCCTGCATCACTTTGCAGTCTCGCACCCCCGGCAGCGTTTCTTTTGTGTTGATTCCAATATCGACCGGGATCACATCCACACCGGCGCGGCGCGCCATTTTGCCAACCGAGCTTGCCTGCTGCCCCATAAATCCTGCAACCACCGCGGTCACTTCCTGTCCGGACTGGCTGACTCCTTCTGCGACAACACCATTATCTGCGCACATGGTGAGGATCACTTTTTTTTCAATGGAAAGGCTGCTGCTTCCTGTGATTGCGCCGATCTGCGCAAACATTGTCTCAAACTGCCCCAGACCATCCAGCGGTTTGGCAATTTTGTCCCAGCTTGCTTTTACCTGCGCGTAGATCTGTGCGTCCGGTGGAATGATATGAAATTGCTCTAATTCTTTTTTCGTAATCAAATGTATTCTCCTGTCCCGAAAAAGTTTTTATACTTGATAAAATGAAAATTTATATTCCCACCTTTAGTAACTCTATCTCTTTTTGAGTTATCATATAAAGAAATTTTCCGTAAATCAATATAGAAATTTAATTATTAAAAATTCTGTTATGTTTTTTCACTTAAATCGAGCCATAAAAACCGACAAATCCCGTACGCAATTATAAATTGCGCAAATGCAATCTTCTATTTCTTGCTTATCTTACCAATCAAATGTATGATAATAAAAAAGGAGGTGCCATTATGAATAAAACTAAAATGGAAAATCAAAATATTGCTAACATTCTCTTACATTTAAGACAAAAAAATAACCTTTCCCAAGAACAACTTGCAAAAAAAATTGGTGTTACCCGTCAGGCTGTATCAAGATGGGAAATGGGAATCTCCATTCCAAGCATCAATACTCTCCTCTTAATAAGTGAACAATTCGATATCCCATTAGAAACAATGTTAAAAAAACAAGAGGATTCATCGAAAAATAATAGACAAACTAAAACTTCAAAAAAATTAAATCTTTTTGTTATTTTCATCTTAATAGGAATTATTTTATTATTTATCCTTCCATTTTTGGGAGAATGGGAACAAACAAAACATATGAAACTCTATAAAACTGCTTACGAGAATTCCTATTATTATATTTTTGAGTACCCACTATCCATTCTTTTTATATTATCCTTATTATTTATTGGTGTTGGTATATACCAAATCATAAAACTCAAAAAAGGAGGACTTTAAAATGAAAAAATAATCACTCTTCTAGTAACTGTTATATTTAGTACCTTGACGCTCTTTCCAACAAGTATCATGGCATCTGACTTCTCTAATAATCCAGCATCTTCTATTATACAACCTCGAACAGATGGGTATTATTTTTGGGATGTTGAAAGTAAATCTAAACAAGGAACAACATATGGTTCTTGGCGTTTAGGTCCTCAGGGGGCTGGACCTGGAACCATAAGCGTAAACAAAGAGGATACCGTAACTAATACAATAACTGGAGCTTACACTAGTGTGAGTGCTATATCTTCCTATATAGGTGCCTCAATCAATAAAAGCCAATCTTATTCTGTAAATTATAGTTTGCCAGTTCCCAAAGGAAAAACTTATCAAATCAAATACCGACCATTATATACAAAATATAAAATTGTTCAAAGACGTTATTATCAAATTGATGGACATTCATCTCCTACTTCTGAAACCAAAACTTGCTATGTATCAATTTTTTACGATTGGGGATTCAGCTATAATATAATTAAATAGCAATTTATAAAATTTAAGAATGGATAGCCTATTTCTAAAAGGTGGTAGACACAATCTATCACCTTTTTATTTAACACACCCTCCTTACAAAGTTGAATACACATACTCCATGTCCAAGTTTTCCCATACCCCTCTGCAATCCTTTGCTTCCTGTGATTGCGCCGATCTGCGCAAACATTGTCTCAAACTGCCCCAGACCATCCAGCGGTTTGGCAATTTTGTCCCAGCTTGCTTTTACCTGCGCGTAGATCTGTGCGTCCGGTGGAATGATTTTAAGTTTCTCCATTTCTTTTCCTGTAATCAAATGTATTCTCCTGTCAATCAAACGGAAATCCGGCTCTCCTGCAAAATAGAGTATACATACTCCATATCCAGATGCTCCCGCAATCCCTGTGCGAGCTTGTCATACTGCTGTTCCTTAAATGCATGATAATCACCGCCAGCCTCCGGTTTCCATGACACCTTTTTTTTGTCGGCCAATGCCTGTACTATGCGCACGGCAATGTCTCCATCGTCAAAAATGCCGTGCACATAACTGCCGTATACGCCGGGTGCTTCGCTGCCTTTTTCCATGCGCTGTACCCCGTCGGTTCTGCCATCTGCCAGCTGTACCAGTGGCGTCTGATGTTCCCCGGTGGAAACCGTTGTCTTTCCCATATGAATCTCATAGCCGGAAAATTCCAATCCGGAAAGTGTGGAAAAAATACCGGTCACATTCTCAAATTTTCCACGTGTCTGCGTACGCATTTTTTCCGGCATCAGGGTCGTGTCGGTGTCGATCAGTTCCATACCACGCAGCGGTTCGCGTAGCGAATTCTCATTCTCTACCCCATGTGGGTCCGAAATGGTACGCCCCAGCATCTGATAGCCACCGCAGATCCCCCAGACCGGGATATGCACTGCCAGCTTTTTGACTGCGGCTTCCAGACCGTTCTGCCGCATCCAGCACAGATCCCCCATCGTATTTTTGCTGCCCGGCAGAAAAATCATATCCGGCTGTCCCAGTTCCTGCACCGAAGAAACATAGCGCACGGACACACCCTCCAGCCGTTCAAATACGTTAAAATCCGTAAAATTGGAGATCCGTGGAAAACGGATCACTGCCAGATCTATCACGCCTACATCGTGGTTGTCCAACTGGCCGCTCAGACTGTCCTCATCCTCAATGGAAAGATGCATATATGGAACTACTCCGGCAACCTTCACACCGCCGCGTTCCTCCAGCATCTCCACTCCCGGATCAAGGATTGTCTTATCCCCGCGGAATTTATTAATAATCAGACCCTTCACACGGGCTTTTTCATCCTCTTCTAAAAGTATCAAAGTTCCCAAAAGCTGCGCAAACACGCCGCCACGGTCGATATCCCCCACCAGAAGCACCGGTGCATCGACCAGTTTTGCCAGCCCCATATTGACAATATCATCCGATTTCAGATTGATCTCTGCCGGGCTTCCCGCCCCTTCCATCACAATAATGTCTGCCTGCTTTTCCAACTCCGAAAAAGCCTCGCAGATCGTCGGAACCAGCTTTTTCTTATACGCAAAATAATCCCGCGCCCGCATATTTCCGAGCACCTCACCCTTTACGATCACCTGTGATCCGACATCATTGGTCGGTTTCAACAGGATGGGATTCATAAGCACGGAAGGCTTCACACCCGCCGCTTCCGCCTGCATGACCTGCGCGCGCCCCATCTCCAGACCGTCTTCGGTGATGTAGGAGTTGAGTGCCATATTCTGTGATTTAAACGGTGCCACGCGATAGCCATCCTGCGCAAAAATACGGCAAAGTCCTGCAACGATCAGGCTTTTTCCGGCATTTGACATCGTGCCCTGCACCATGATTACTTTTGCCATGTTTGTTTCCTTCCTGCTAACCAGCAATCACAACCCTGCAATCCTTCTTGAAGCATGCAATTCCATATTTGATAAAATTACGCATTCCGTCCTGCTTCAGCTTATCGACATATGATTTTTCTTCCATCTGTTTCAAAGCTTCGGCACATGCAGCATCCAGATCTCCATCCCCGGCATATTTCAGTTCTATCACAATTCCTGTTCTGTTGTTCGGCACCTCAACAAGAATATCGCTGTAGCCGGTTCCTGACTCTGCATTTGACTTTATAAGCCAGTTTGCTTTATATCCCAAAAGCCCAAGTAAAATGCCATGGTAAAAATTTTCTTTCTTTTCCTTTGCAACTGCTGTATCACGTATACTTATGGTATTCCAAAGATATTCTCCAAAGAGCTGCTCTATTTTTTCTGTATTTTTTTCTAAAAACGCATTGCAGAATTCTTCCAGTCTCTTACCGTCATTCGCGGACGTATCCCGGAACCATTCCCTAATTTTCTTGATAAAAAGATTTTTTATCTCTTTATTGGGAATTGCCAAACGTATCTTTCCATCCGCTGTACGCCCCTGTTTTGTCAGATATCCGGTCGTAAAAAGTACGCTCCACAGATTTCCAATGTTTTTATCAAGCTCATCATACGTAAGTTCCTGTGAAAGTTCCTTTTCAATACACTCTCCCGCGATCAGACGCTCAATTTCATCCTTGGTCTGCACATCCGCCTTATCGATCAATCTGCGGACGATCGCATTTCCACTCGAATTAGACCAGTAATCCTGTGGTTCAACCGTTTGATCATAGTTAAGTTCATCCACATAATTTATGACATCCCATGGACAGTACACATCCGCATTTCCAAAGTGATAGCCATCATACCATTCCTTTGTTTCCGGGAAATGTGAAGACATACCATACGACGCAAGGAGGTTCTTTACCTCATCATCTGTGAATCCAAACTGTTCATCAAATCTGGAATCCATAATAGAAAGTACCTTAAAATTATTCAATCCTGTAAATATACTTTCTTTCGATACACGCAGACATCCGGTTAGAAATGCAAACTGTAAATAATCATTCGTCTTTAATGCCTGACCAAAAAGACCTCTGATCAGAGAAACCATTTCACGATAATATCCATTCTGATATGCTTTATCCAGAGGAACATCATACTCATCTATGATAATAACCGCCTTTTTCCCGTGATGTTTATATAAAAGCTGTGACAGTTTCCGGATGCTGTCTTCGATATTCTCATCCGTACCTGTGAGCATTTTAGCGAAGTATGCCTTATCCTCGTCCGTAAGTGCATCACTTGTTTTGAGATAATAATGGCGATCCATTTCATTGCCAAGAATCGTGCCCAGCATCCTTTTTGCATCTGCAAACGTCAGACCATCCACCCCTTTGAGCGTAAGAAATATTACCGGATACTTTCCCATGTACGCATCGCAAAGTTCTTTATTCTTTGCAATATATAAGCCTTCAAACAGTGCAGCATCTGCACCGATTTCAAAAAAACTTTTCAGCATGCTCATATTCAATGTCTTGCCAAAACGTCGCGGACGGGTGAACAGTGTTACTTCCCCCCAATTCATCAGAATCTGTTCTATGAGATTTGTCTTGTCAATGTAATAAAATCCGTTCCTGCGTATTTTTTCAAAACTATCAATTCCTACCGGTAATTTCAAAGTATTTACCATATGAGCCTCCAACAAACAGATCATTTTGCCATATTTACATATAGTATAACTGATTGACCGGGTAATTACAATTTCCTTTCATTAAACGGTCACCGAAATACACTGTCATGATTTACTCTCCATTCAAAAAACATTTTCTTGAAAAGATCCCCATGTTCCGTTAAGATGATATTGTAAAGAAAAACAATATATCAGGGAGGTAGTTATGAACTATACAATTGAAGGGGCACCATTGCCTGTCGTAATCTGCAACTTAGAGGGTGGCGAAACCATGCTCACGGAGAAGGGCGCAATGTCGTGGATGTCCCCAAATATGAAAATGGAAACCACAACAGGCGGCGGAATCGGAAAAATGTTCGGTCGTGCTTTTTCCGGTGAAAGCATGTTTATCAACCGCTACACCGCACAGGGCGGCACCGGACTGATCGCATTTGCATCCAGCTTTCCCGGGGATATCCGTGCATTTGAAATTGCACCGGGGCAGGAGATTGTCGCCCAGAAAAGTGCCTTTCTCGCATCGACCGCTGGTGTGGAAATGTCTGTTTTTTTCCAAAAACGCATTGCCGGCGGTCTCTTCGGCGGAGAAGGATTTATCATGCAGCGTCTGTCTGGAAACGGCACCGTCTTTCTCGAATTTGACGGACACATCAAAGAATATGAACTTGCACCAGGACAACAGATTGTCGTCGATACCGGATACCTCGCAGCAATGACAGCCGGATGTTCCATCAATATCCAGACTGTACCGGGTGTAAAAAATATGCTCTTTGGCGGGGAAGGGATCTTTAATACCGTTATTACCGGACCGGGACGTGTATGGCTGCAGAGCATGCCGGTTGCACAGCTCGCCGGAGCGATCAGCCCGTTTATTCCAAATAAAAATTAATCATTTTCGAAAAAATCCCGGAGCCATTTCCCATGCTCCGGGATTTCATTTTATATCATTTTTCAAATTTTCCGAATCTCAAAACTGTTTTTTCCACGGGTTTTTACCTCATATAATACACTGTCTGCTTCCTTAAACAGTTTTTCATAAGGAACTTTCTCCGTCATATACACAGCACCCAGACTGATGGACAGCGGCACTGAACACCCGCCATATGTAAATGTCTGACACATGCTTCTGACCAGTTTATCCAGCTGTGCCTGAACACCCTCCTGATCACGGTTTTGTATACAGAGTACAAACTCATCTCCGCCAAACCGCGCCATAAGGACATGTGTTCCAAACACCAGACGCATCGTATCCGCTAAAAGTTTTAACGCCTCATCTCCTCCGGCGTGTCCAAGCGTATCATTGACAGACTTAAAGTTATCAATATCCATGATTGCAAACAGAAGCGGCAGTTCTTTCCTGTCGTAAATGCTCCCGGCACCGATCCCGGAACAAATAAAACATCCGGATAATCCCCACCCTGAATCTGTTTTGACACCTCATTGTCATAATCCGAATACGACTGGTACTTCACCTCAATACCAGGATATTTCTTGTTAAACCCATCCAGGTACTGCTGCATATCCTGCTGGGAGATATTTGGATGCTACCGAAATCGTTCCCCTGATTTCCTTTTTCTGTGCAGCATGTGCCACACTTCCAAAGTCTGCCGGAAACTGTAACAGCACAAGCAGCGTCAAAAGCACCGCCACCACACGCTTTTTCTTCCACTTTTTCATCTTTCTCATCCTTCTTTTGCAGCCTTACCGCGCTTCATATACCCTGGATACACGCTTATACTCTGCCGGTTCCGTAATCTGTTCCACAACGATATCTCCGTCTTCCGCATCACGGTATCGATACAGATACACACCTTCCTGAATCTCATCCTCCTCTATGAGAGACACTGCCATATAGTGCTTCTCTTCAACGGTAAAAGTATCCATGATGGCAAACTCTTTTTCCGTCCCATCCGAAACCGGAATACGGATTACTTCATACTCTTCCATAATATCTCTCCTTTATCGTGGTACTTTCGTAAACAGTGCAAATGCATTTTCCCGTGTGGTCTGCTCGACTTCCTCCACAGAAACGCCTTTGATCTCCGCAATTTTTGCAATCACATACGGAATATTCCGTGAATCATTGCGCGTTCCCCGGTGTGGTTCCGGCGCCATATACGGGCAGTCGGTTTCGAGCACTATGCTCGAAAGAGGAATCATTTCCACGGTCTTTACCAGCTTTTTGGCATTTTTAAAAGTCACAACACCGCCTACACCGATGAAATATCCCATCTTTACATATTCCTGTGCCATCTCCGGCGAATAGGAATAACAGTGGATCACGCCCTTTATGCCATCCTCATATGCCTTTTCCATGATCTGCATGGTATCTTCTGCTGCATCCCTGGAATGAATGATCACCGGAAGATCTGCCTGTTGTGCCAGTGCAAGCTGCCGTACAAACCAATACCTCTGCTTCGCCTGTATCTCCGGTTCCTTATCCCAGTAATAATCCAGTCCGATCTCTCCCACCGCAACTGTCTTTTGCAGCGTTGTCTGCTGTTTGAGCCATGCATACGTGTCCTCATTTAAATCATCCACATCACTGGGATGTACGCCCACCGCAGCATAAAGAAAAGGGTATTCCTGCGCCAGCGAAAGTGTTGTCTTTGTCGTCGCAATGGAAGACCCTACATTAATAACCGGCGAAATGCCGCGCTGCGGTAATTCCGCAAGCAGCATCTCCCGGTCCGTATCAAATTTTGCATCATCGTAATGTGCATGTGTCTCAAAAATCATAAGAAATGCCTTTCTATCTGATCAAGTTCCTCCATGATGATACAGTTTGGAAGTGTATCCGAAGCCACCATGCCCCGCACCTGGGCATAATCCATCCAGCGCACACTCTCAATTTCTTCGGTCTGCAGTTCAAATTCCTCTGCTTCCCGATCCAGCCAGAGCAGATAAACATTTGAAATCTGGTGATCATGAAATGGCTGTCTGTGAAATTCGCTGTCAACATCCTTATGCACCTGTCCGCAATAAATCAGATCCGACTCCTGCGCTGTCACATTTAATTCTTCTTTCAACTCCCGAATTGCTGAAGGAATATACTCCTCCCCTGCCGGTATATGTCCAGCACTGGAAATATCATAGCAGCCCGGAAATGAATCTTTCTGCATACATCTCTTCTGTAATAAAAGCTGAATCCGTCCGTTCCTGTTGCGGGCAATCCAAACATGGGATGTGCGGTGCCGTACCCCTTCCCGGTGGGCCTCCGCGCGTTCTACGGTTTCACCGGTTGGTGTGCCGGTCTCATCTACAACATCAAGGATTTCCATATTTATGCCTCCTATTTCTACTTATCCGCCCCAGCCACTTACATGCGTCTAACAGATCTCAGCACCGCTTGGCATTGGTTTCTCCGGTGTCATCAGAGAAAGTGTGCCGTTTTCGTCCTCTGCACACAGCAGCATGCCCTCGGACAATACTCCGGCAAGTTTTGCCGGCTTTAAGTTCACAAGAACCATAACCTTCTTGCCGACCATCTCTTCCGGTGTGTAATCTTTACGGATACCGGATACAATCTGCTTTACGGTGTTTCCGATTTTTACCTGGGAGCAAAGCAGCTTCTTTGACTTTGCAACTGCCTCACAGGAGAGAATCTCTCCCACCTGGAACTGCATCTTCGCAAAATCATCAAATGTGATCTCTTCCTTCGGATCCATATCAATGACTGCTTCATCTGCGGTCTCTCCGCCATTTAATGCTTTCTGTTCTTTTTCGTACTCTTCCTTCTGCTTTGCCTGAATGGCATCCACTTTTGGCTGGATCTCTTTTGCGTCAATTCTTGCAAAAAGGATCTCCGGAGCATCGGTTACTTTTGTTCCATCCGGATACAGTCCAAACTGATTGAGTTCATCAAAATCACGCAATGATGTCGATAACTGCGCCACGATTTTTTCTGCGGTTTCCGGAAGGAACGGGTGCAGAAGACTTGCGCCAATCGTGATGGACTCGGTCAGATTGTAAAGAACCTCAGCCAGACGGTCTTTCTGTGCCTCGTCTTTTGCCAGTACCCACGGGGTTGTCTCATCAATATATTTATTGCAACGGCGGAACAGTGCAAATACTTCGGAAATTGCATCTGCCACACGAAGTTTTGCCATCTTCCCGGCAATACGGTCACGGGTTGCTGTCACAACAGCTTTCAGATCTGCATCCACTTCACCGGTGACTCCTGTGGATGTTACCACACCGCCAAAATATTTATTGCTCATGGAAACGGTACGGTTTACCAGATTTCCAAGAATATTTGCCAGATCAGAGTTGAAACGCTCAATGACCAGATCCCAGGTAATCACGCCATCATTCTCAAACGGCATCTCATGCAATACAAAATAGCGGGTAGCATCTACGCCAAACAGATCTACCATGTCATCCGCATAGATTACATTTCCCTTGGATTTGCTCATCTTATCCCCGCCCTGAAGCAGCCATGGGTGTCCAAATACCTGCTTTGGCAGTGGCAGATCCAGTGCCATCAGAAAGATTGGCCAGTAAATGGTATGGAAACGGACAATATCTTTTCCGATCAGATGCAGATCCGCCGGCCACAGCTTCTTAAACTGATCTGTGGAACCATCCGGATCATATCCAATCTTTGTGATATAGTTTGTCAGTGCATCCAGCCAGACATATACGACATGTTTCGGATCAAAATCTACCGGAATTCCCCAGCTGAAACTGGTACGTGATACGCACAGATCCTGCAGTCCCGGAAGCAGAAAGTTATTCATCATCTCATTCTTACGGGAAACCGGCTGAATGAAGTCCGGATGGGTATTGATATAATCAATGAGCCGGTCTGCATATTTACTCATCTTAAAGAAATAAGCTTCTTCTTTGGCAGGCTGCACTTCCCGTCCACAGTCCGGACATTTGCCGTCTACAAGCTGGGATTCTGTCCAGAAAGACTCACAAGGTGTACAATACATTCCCTCATAAGATCCCTTATAAATATCACCCTGATCATAAAGCTTTTTAAAAATCTTCTTTACACATTTCTCATGATCCTCATCCGTGGTACGGACAAAGTTATCATAAGAAGAATTCACAAGATCCCAGATCCGCTTTACCTCACCGGAAACCTGATCTACAAATTCTTTCGGTGAAATATCTGCTGCCTCTGCTTTTTCCTGAATCTTTTGTCCGTGTTCATCAGTTCCGGTCTGAAAATAGACATCATAGCCTTCGGCTCTCTTATAACGCGCAATTGCATCCGCAAGAATAATCTCATACGTGTTTCCGATATGCGGCTTACCTGAAGTATAGGCAATCGCGGTTGTCATATAAAACTTCCCTTTATTTTCTGCCATGTTTTTGGCCTCCTTATCTCACATTCGCTCTCCCCATTTTACCGAATTCCACGCCATTTGTAAAGTATCCCCTATTCGTCCGTTTTTCTGTTTATTCAAGAATATTTTCTTATATGCCAAGAATTTCTTGCTGACCTGTTTTTCCGTAGACTAATATGCTTTTATCCAGTTTTTTCCAGTACAAAACTGCCAAAGATAAATTGAGAAGGAGCACCAACATGAAAAATATACAAATCGGGTCAGCCTTAAAAACGATGCGAAAAAATCGTGGCTGGACGATCCATGACGTAGTTGTACAGCTGAATGACCTGTACAATATCGCAGTCGCTGAAAAAACCGTGTACGGATGGGAAAGCGATCAGGCATATCCCCGCACGGAAACATTGCTGCTGCTCTGTGAACTGTATCAGAGTGACGCATTCACCGGAAATCTCCTGCACATTCCTGCAGACAAATCCTTCCCGATCACTGCAGATGAACGGCATGTCATCGAAATGTATCGCCGGCATCCGGAACTACAAAGTGCTGTAAAACGCGTGCTTGATGTTCCCGTCAAAAAACCTTCTGCAAATTAAAGTCCTGATATCCTGTCCCCTGTAAAAACTATTTTCCAAAATTCATCCTGTCACAGAAGTTTCTATCTCATGCAGATATAAATCACATAAACCACATATAAAACCAGCATCACAATACCTTCTTTTCTGCTGATTTTTTCTTTCGTCCATGCAAACCCCCAGATCAACAGGCTCAAAACAATCAAAATCATAATATCTATGATGTTTTCCATCAAGAACGGCATCGGACTGATAACTCCCGCCAGACCAAGTACAAACAGAATATTAAAAATATTGGAGCCGATCGCATTTCCAAGTGCCATATCCACTTCATTTTTGCGGGCTGCAACAACAGATGTCACAAGTTCCGGAAGCGAGGTTCCAATTGAAACAATGGTCAGTCCTACCAGCGTCTGGCTCATTCCAATTTTCAATGCAATATTGCTGGCACTGTCTACAACGACATCCCCGCCAATCACAATACCGGCTACACCAACCACAAGGAACAACAGGCTTTTCGGCATCGACATTACTTTCTGTGACTCTGTCGCTTCAATTTCTTCGCTTTGCAGATGTCCGCCTTCTTTTCCTGCTTTCAATGCCATACGAATCATTGTTCCGATAAATATGGCAAAAAACACCAGAAATACAGCACTGTCAAAACGTCCCAGTTTCATTCCCACACCACCGAGTATCATAAGCAGCAATGCTGCAAACACGGAATATGGGAAATCGCGCTTTAATGTAGATTTCTGTACAGCAACCGGGGTCATTATGGCACAGAACCCGATAACTACCATCATATTAAAAATATTAGACCCGACCACATTACTGATTGCCAGCGTATTCTTATGCTGGATTGCTGCAACAACAGAAACCGCAGTCTCCGGAAGTGAGGTTCCCATGGCAACAATCGTCAGGCCAATAATGATGGCCGGAACATGAAACCGTTTTGCAATGCTGGAACTTCCTTCCACAAAAACATCTGCCCCTTTGACCAGGAAGAAAAATCCTGCGATCAAAAAAACAATTGCCAGCGGCATGGAACATGTTGAAATAAATTCTGTCATATCTTTTCCCTCTTTCTGTAAAATAATGTGTTAAAAGGCAATCATGCCCAAGTGCTCCAATAGTATTTTCAAACCAATAAGTATGAGGATTACCCCACCTGCAATCTCTGCTTTTCTTTTGTAGCGGGTACCGAAGAAATTACCGACAACCACTCCGATGACCGATAATACAAATGTCGTGCATCCGATAATCAGACAGGCTTCCATGATAGATACATTTAAAAAGGCAAATGTAATACCGACTGCAAGTGCATCGATACTGGTTGCAACTGCAAGAAGCAGCATCTCTTTGTGATCCAGTGGCAGATCTTTTGCTCCAATTTCCTGCACGTCTTTATCACGAACCGCTTCAATCACCATCTTTCCACCGATAAACAGCAACAGGAAAAAGGCGATCCAGTGATCGACCGAAGTAATGTATTTCTGAAAGCGGATTCCCAGCGTCCAGCCGAGAAACGGCATCAGTGCCTGAAATCCTCCGAAATACAATCCAATCAGAAACGCATGTTTTTTGTTGATTTTTTCCATGCCAAGACCCTTGCAGACGGATACCGCAAATGCATCCATCGAGAGTCCGACACCAATCAGAAATAACTCGATTACCATTCTTATGTTCTCCTTTTGTGAGGGGATTCATACCTTGCGCTTCTGTCCTGATATATCAAAAAGAGACCCAATGCGCACCAACGAAAACCGCGACTACAGCCACGTTTTTCCGGTGCACATGAGTCTCATTCTTTAAGGCTTGCCAGGTCCAAATGACCGGTATGTTGACAAGTCACACAATGTGCGAACTACTCCCTCACATACTTTTGTCTATGAATTAGGTAAACTATAACAAACGGTCTTTGAGTTAGTCAATACGAACTTCTTATTTGCTGATGACTTTTGCAAACTTCTTCTTACCACGCTTTACGACCTTTCCTTCTCCGGCAAACTCGTCGAGCGTGTAACTGGTACTGATGTCTGTAACTTTCTCACCGTCCACAGAGACTCCACCCTGCTGTACGGCACGACGTGCATCGGAACGACTCTCACACAGAGAAGCCTTTACAAGAACTGCCATGATATCGAGTTTGTCATTGTACAGATCATCTGCAGTCACTTCAACCGTCGGCATATGTGCAGAAACCCCGCCGCCTGCAAACAGTGCGTGGGATGCCTCTTTGGCTTTCTTTGCCTCTTCCTCGCCGTGTACCAGTTTGGTCAGCTCATAAGCGAGAATCTCTTTTGCTTCATTCAGCTTGGCACCTTCCCATTTGTCCATCTCATCGATCTGCTCCAATGGCAGGAAGGTCAGCATGCGGATGCACTTTAATACATCGGAATCTGCCACATTTCTCCAGTACTGGAAGAAGTCAAACGGAGAAGTCTTGTTCGGATCAAGCCATACAGCACCGGACTGTGTTTTTCCCATCTTCTTTCCCTCAGAGTTGAGAAGCAGATTGATCGTCATGGCATACGCATCTTTCCCAAGCTTCCGGCGGATCAGTTCCGTACCACCGAGCATGTTGCTCCACTGGTCATCTCCACCGAATTCCATGTTACATCCATATTTCTGGTACAGTGTGTAGAAATCGTAACTCTGCATGATCATGTAATTAAACTCCAGAAAGCTTAATCCTTTTTCCATACGCTGCTTGTAACATTCTGCTGTCAGCATGCGGTTTACGGAAAAATGTGCACCAACATCACGCAGTACATCAATGTAATTTAAATCCATCAGCCAGTCGGCATTGTTTACCAGCATTGCCTTGCCTTCTCCGAAATCGATGAAACGGCTCATCTGCTTTTTGAAACAGTCTACGTTGTGCTGAATGGTCTCCGGTGTCATCATCTGACGCATATCGGTACGTCCGGATGGATCACCGATCATGGCTGTACCACCGCCGATCAGCGCGATTGGCTTGTTTCCTGCCATCTGCAGACGTTTCATCAGACACAGTGCCATAAAATGTCCCACATGCAGACTGTCAGCTGTCGGGTCAAAACCGATATAAAATACTGCTTTTCCATTGTTGATGAGTTCCTTGATTTCTTCCTCGTCGGTTACCTGTGCGATCAGACCGCGGGCAACCAGTTCGTCGTAAAGTGTCATTGGGTTTCCTCCTGTAATTTAACTTTTTTGATTTTTCTGGGGCTTTATGTCCCTTTGCTCCATATCTATAAAAATCCAAATAAAAATCCCCTCGTCCTAATTATAAGGACGAGGGGGATCTCTCGTGTTACCACCTTAATTCGCATGCTGTTCACACAGCCTGCCTCCGCGAGTGCAGCTACACTCCAGTGCGTCTAACGGGCACTACTCCGTTACAGCCTACTTGCCTGCGCGTTCGGTGTAAAGCTCAGGGATGTATTCCCTGCGGTAAGGGGGGACCCAGCTTGCTGGGGGGATTCCTTATCGCCCGGCTTATGGTTTTTCCATAAATCCTCGGCAGGGGGACCCAGCTTGCTGGGGGGATTCCTTATCGCCCGGCTTATGGTTGTTCCATAAATCCATCTGTGCTTTCCGTGTGCCTCTCATCTACCGGCTGCTTTCTGTTCGTTCCACACATTGGTACTTGTTCCCATCTTCGCTTGTATTCTATAATTATATTATTATAGAAAGACAATCACAGTTTGTCAAACAATTTTTACTTGCCTTCTTTCGCTTCTGCCGGAACCCAGATTCCCTCTTTTCCCCATGGCTGGATCATAGACAAATACCGCTTCTGTCCATCCTTTAAAAATGTAATCTGTATACCGACCTGTGTTTTATCTGCAGATTCAGATTCTTTTTCCACGGAAACAAGCTTTTTATCCGACGATAAATTCAAAAGCTGCCGGGCTGCATCTGTCGGCTCAAGCAATGCACCAATTGGAACCATATTCTTATTCAGCACTTCACCCATACCGTTTATACAGTAGTCCATCTGCGTATCGCTGATTCCCTGCGCATATGCTGTATCAAACTCATCTGCCGATGCAATTCCATCCGTTTTAGCATCCGGACCGTCAGCAAACTGATTGATTTTTTCCTGTGTAATCTGAAATTGACCATTTTCCTGTGCATAATGGATATTCTCTATCCACACGCTCACATGCGGATCTGATGACTCCACATAATACAAAATCTCTGCAGTCTGTTCTTCCGTATTGATTTCATGCAGCCAGTAGCCATCCATTTCTTCTCCGGTTCCACCAAAGAAACTGCCAAAGGCTCCCCATGGCCATGGACTCGACCAGCCAAATGACGGTGTATCTCCATCCATCCACAAAATATGTATTTTCTCTAAATTCGACTGTACCTCTTTGGATGTCATCTGCACAATTTTTTCTGTATCCCGGTCGCAAAATGCCTGTGCCCATTCCCTGATATTCTGCTCTATTATCGCAGCTCCTGCATTTTCCTGCACTGGCTGCTGTGTACTATCCACTTTCTCGGTTGTATGCTCTGTTTTTGTCTCCGACGGTTTCTGGTTTGTCAGACAACTTACTGCCACAAGTGCAACCAAAACGGTTGCAATCGCAGCCACCCAGGTATGTGGTTTTTTAAAATTCAACACGTTCTTAATTCTCCTTCCTGCATCTGCCTCTCCAAACGCAACCGGGGCAAATGAATACGGATGCCGCTCCATCGCAAAAGCAAGTAAGGATGCGCTGTATCCTTTTTTAATCTGATTTCCAAACTGCGCAAGTACGGCCTCATCACAACTCATCTCCATGTCTCTTGTCATATAGAAAAAGGCAATCCATGCCAATGGATTCCACCAGTATACAGCCAAAAGTACGAATGCAATCAGCTTCCATAAAGGATCATGTCTGCGAATGTGCCAGCTCTCATGCGCAAGGATGTACTGCTGTTCCTCCTCTTTCATCCGAAACGGAATATAAATCTGCGGGCAGAAAATTCCCAGTACAAACGGTGATGGAATACAGTCACATTCCCAGATCTTTATGGTCCGCCGGACGTTTCCAGATGTTTCATTTACGGTTAAACGTACTGCTGTCCGTACCATACTGCGGCATTTGATATAGGAATACATTCCATATCCTAAAAATAAAAATATCCCGATCAGCCAGACAAAAAACAACACCGCACAAATTTTCTGTGAGATCGTCATAGCTGCTGTCAAACCAGCTTCAGAAGCTGCATCCCCTGTCACACGTGAACCGGCAGATATCTGCGTCACATTCTGTACTGCCGTTTGCGCATGCACTCCAGATACTCCTGTGTAGTGTGCAATCTCACTCATTTGTGATCTGCTTTTTACCAGACGAAACAGATTAAACAAACTCCATCCTGATGCAATGGGCAAATCAAATAACATACGGATTCCAACAATTGCCCACAATGCATAGGAATATTTTTTGGGACATTTCCGCAAAAGCGCGCGCACTGCAAACACCGCGAGAATTACAACCGCCACCATGCCATTCCGCTGCAGAAATGCCAGAAAAATTACACTTGCCTTCTCCATTCTCTGCCCCTACCCTTCTTTATGCTCGTCGATCATTTTCTTGAGCAGCTTTGCTTCTTTTTTGGAAATTTTCTTTCCTCCAAGAAATGCTGTGATAAACCCTGGCAGTGATCCGTCAAATGTGCGATCCACAAAATACCGGGATTCCTCTGCCTGCACCTGTTCCTTTGGAATTAAAACAGAAACCGTTGCATCCTCATTGGCAATGTATCCTTTTTCACACATTTTCCGTACAACCGTATAAGTCGTGGATTTTTTCCAGCCAAGCTGTTCCTGACATAACTTTACAAGTTCCCCGGAGTTGACGGGGGCATGCTCCCATACGACACACATAAACCGGTAATCACTGTCACATAATTTTATATATTCCATCTTTTTCTCCTTCACAGGTTTATAGCTATCAACCTGTTTTCAGTTTATTCTTGTAAACCAGAAATGTCAAGGTTTATTTTTATAGACTGCGAGAAATGTCAGAAAAATACGATGGAAAATGTTTGAACTCACCTTTTCGAAAAGTTATAATAACTGTAACGAAAAAAGGAGGACATGCTATCGTGGAAAAAGTACGTTACATGATTTCCGATGCCGCTGCACTGGCCGGTGTGGAAACCCATGTGTTACGTTACTGGGAAGAAGAACTCGACCTGACCATCCCACGAAATGAGATGGGACATCGATACTATACACGAGAGAACATACAGGAATTCCAAAAGATCAAAGAACTCAAAGAAAAAGGATACCAGCTGAAGGCAATCCGCATGATATTACACAATAAAAACCCCGAAGATGCCGGTGTTTCCGTGCCGGATTCTGCAGCACCTGGTCCATTGCCCGCATGTAACCGGGAACATCATCACACGGTTGTCGCCAAACCGGATCGACAGAACGCAGATAAAACCAACCTGCCTGTAAATACCCTTTCCGCAGAAGAACGCATGGCACAATTTCGGGAGTTGATGAGTGACATTGTAGGGCACGCAATCGCACAGAATAACGAAGCTCTCACACTCGATATCAGCAAAGAAATCCGTGAAACCGTCCTGAAAGAAATGAACTATCTCATCCGGGAACAAAACGATATGACGGAGGAACGCTACCGCCAGTTAAGTGCAGAAATTCGTGGAAAATTGCAGAAAAAACATACCTTATTTTCCAAAAAGGAAAAGGTTCCCAAAATGAAAACATCAAAAAAAGAAAAGAACCGGAAAAATGTATTAAATCCGGTCTGATTGATTTCAGCATTGACCTGGCATTAAACGGTTCCATATATAAAATAAAACAAGCCTGCGGAAGGATTGCCATAGAAAAGTTAATACAAAGAAACGCCAAAACCGACATTTGCCGGAATTGGCGTTTCTTATATTAGGGACTTATTTTACAGCTCCTTTAATCAATCATATCATTCTGGAATTTTGATAAATGCTCATACGGCAAAATCAGCCGCCCCCGAAAAAGACCACATCCATCATTCATAAGGCTATTATTCACTGCCGTAAACATATTTACATCTACCCCTGACAGATCAAGGTTCTGTAACAATCTACAACGCTCATAAGCCTCGTCAAAATAAATACAGCCGCCTTGTAAAATCGCATCTCTCCGTCCTCTGGAAGTTTCCTGTTTCTTTTCATAAAATAAATGATTCGCTACTCCAATTTCTGCAATATCATCCATCTCTTTTGTTCTAAGCTGCATTTCCATATAACACCGGGCACTGTTGTCAAAAAACGTTATATGAAGCGAACGATATGAATTTGTACTTTCCCCATCAATATAATCCCTGTAATATGGGCGCACAGCACCATCCAATAGTAAAGAATTACTTCTTTTAACCCCACCTGTCGGCTCTGCCGTAAATCCACGTTCTTCCAAAAATTGTGGCAATACATTGGCAATCCGATATAAATACCTGATCTCTTCCTTCTTGCGATCCTGTTTTTGTTTCATATGACACCGTGGCATGGAAATCACAATACGGTACGCGATCAAATCGCGAAAACAGTTCAAACGCTCCTTGATTTCTGACACAGACGGATATGATCCATTCTTTTCATAATAATCGTATATGTATTCCACAATATATCCATTAAACTTTCCCTCTGCGCGAATCAACGACTTAATTCGTCCCTTGAAAGTAAAAGATAAATATGGATATTCCTGTGCCATATATTTATAAAACTCACGAATCTTCTGCGATTGCGAAGTCAGGAAATCATTGTGTTCCAAAAGTTTCATAATCTGTATCAAAAAGTTACAATGTACTAAATCCACTTCATTATGTTTCTGTACCGCCGAAATACGTAAATCCGCTATGTATTTTTTTAAAATGCGAAGAACTGTATCCCCCGAATATAAGTAATCATTCAATGTAATCATATTTTCCCCATCCTAAAAAGTCGCGGTGCCGAGGCACCGCGATCCGCAAGATTATGTAATTGCAAGCTGATGTTTTACTTTACTCATATCAGATTCTAACACCGTCACGCGAATGGCAAGCAATTCTTTTTCATCATCTACTTTGCGTGCTTCCCTCAAATTACGCACTAAATCACAATGCCCTTCTGCAATCCGTCTGATATTTACATTTGTTTCATTTTCAATTACCAATTCCAAACCGGTAACCTTTTCATCCAGTACCGTAAACTTCTGATCCAATACCGTAAACTTCTGATCCAATACCGTAAACTTCTGATCCAATACCGTAAACTTCTGATCCAATACCGTTACCTTTTCATCCAGTACCGTAAACTTCTGATCTAGTTCCGTTACCTTTTCATCCAGCTCCGTTACCTTCTGTTCCACTCCGGCTACTCTCTGATCCAGTTCCGTCACCTTCTGTTCCAGCTTCGTTACTTTCTGTTCCACTCCGGCTACTCTCTGATCCAGTTCCGTCACCTTCTGTTCCAGCTTCGTTACTTTCTGTTCCACTCCGGCTACTCTCTGATCCAGTTCCGTTACCTTCTGTTCCAGCTTCGTTACTTTCTGTTCCACTCCGGCTACTCTCTGATCCAGTTCCGTTACTTTCTGTTCCACGCTGGCTACTCTCTGATCCAGTTCCGTTACTTTCTGTTCCACACTGGCTACTCTCTGTTTTATTTCAGACATTCCACTTTTGAGTTCCCTGACATCACTCTCCAGTAAATCAAGCCTTGTGTATACAGGTTCAAATTTCTGATCTAACAACTGTGATAAAATCACAATATCTTCCTGTGTCATCCTTCTTTCACCTCCGATCTTTTTATTTTTCTTTCTCCAAACTTTTCCGATAGCTATTATGTTAACATCCTTTTTCTTATTTCGCAAGCAGATTATCTCTCATCATCATTTTTCTGTATGATTGACTTTTTAACTGTAACATCTTAACGTTTTGAAATATTTGATTCGTAAAATATTTTCAAAAATCATAAACCTCAAATTTGATTTGACAGGTTTTCTGAAAATTTAATTGTTCTCATTAACCTCTTTCCAGAATTTATTTTTCTCCCCTTACTTATTTCACATCTCCCCAGAATTCATTCCACTCACCGCCACCCATAGTGACAAAATATTTCAGCCAGACCTTCCACTGATCCATCTCTTCATCCGTCTCATGATCCTTAATCACCGAAAGCAGCCGATCCATCCGCACCATATAATCCGGATCTTTTACAAAATGCTTTTCATCATAATAGCGTTTTAATTTATGTATTGCTGCAATTGCGGCTTTTTCCGTAAATCGTTCCTGTTCGGGTGCACAGTTATATTCCGGCACAGAATGAATGTAGTTCACACACGCACGATACCACTTTGTCATAGCTGTTCTAACACCTCATCTCCATACCGGGCACGGATCTGCTGTTCCAACGAGACAAACACTCCAATATACTGATGCAGAATTTTTTCAACCAGTTGCTGTGCTGCTTCTTCATTATAAATATGTGTGGCATCATTTCGATCACGCAACATTTCCAGCCATACATCTTCCTGTTCTGCCCGACAAAGCACCTGCAAATGTCTAACATACTGATCAAACTTTTTCATATAAAACAACCCCATCTTTCTCTATCTCGGATACCAATTCAGATGACACGTATTTATCATCCATATTGATAATATCCAGCTTTAAAAGCGACCACAGATCTTCATTTAAACTATCTGACAAACCTCCAAAATCTGCACATCCATAAATCGCCAGATCGATATCGCTTTTTGGCATATTAGTTCCACGCGCACGTGATCCAAATAATACTACTTTTTTCACCTGATATTTTTTTGAAATTTCCACTATCTGCCGATATACATTTTGTATGTTACGGTCCTGATTCTCTTTCATCACAATCATTATCCCTGTTTTCTGTTATTTCAGTGATCTTATTATACGCCAGATTCTATAAGGAATGCAACCGGCCTCTACTTCTCCTCCATCACAACCGGCACTTCCCGCTGTTCCACAGATGTAGAAAACACAATCTGCGTCTTTGTACGCCCAAACTGCTGCAGTTCATTGATAAAATGATCCAGCTGTGCCGTGGTCTCAAACAATGTCTCAATCAGCATCGAATAATCCCCTGTCACACAATTGCACTCCACCACATTTGGAATTTTTTCAATGAACGGATAAAATACCGGCTTCTGTAGTGGCTCCACCTCCAGATTGATGAAAGCCTTAATATGGTAATTAAGATACTGCGGATTTACCCTTGCCGTGTAGCCGATGATCACACCCTCATGTTCAAGTTTTTCAATTCTTGAAGACACCGATGGTGATGACAAAAATACCTGTGCGGCAATCTCCTTGAGCGGTGTGCGGGCATTTTTCTGCAGAATCTGTATGATTTTTTTATCTACTTTATCCAGTTTTTTCATGACACAAACCTCGATTTTTCCATAAATACGCAAAGAAGGACACCTGCTTAGACGCCTGTGTCCTTCTTTTCACAATCATTTTTAAATTATGAGGTCATTATAGCACAGGTATTTACATTTGCAATCCCCAATAGCAGCTCATTTTTTATATCCCACTCCTGTAAAATTGCCTTATTTTATTAGGTTTCCTCTATTTTTTCTTTATTTTATTTGTCTATATCTCTTAATTTCTGGCTGTTTTTCCAAATATCGCTTAAAGTATTTACCTTTGATGTCAGGAGTGCTATTCTCGTCCCATTGAAAAAAGCGCGCAGAAAAGAAACAAAAACAGACAACTGATAACAGAAGAATATAAGGAGATCAAATTATGAAAGAATACATGCGTTTAGAATCAGATTCCATCGGAACCATGGAAGTACCCGAAGATGCTTATTACGGAGTACAGGCTTTACGGGCAAAAGAAAACTTCCCGATCACCGGCACCCGGTTACACCCCGTTTTCATTAAAAACCTTGCAAAAATAAAACGTGCAGCCGCCATTACCAACCGGAAAGCCGGAAGGTTGAAACCGGAAATTGCCAACGCCATCGAATCGGCATGTAACGAAGTGGTCTGTGGCATGTTTGACAAAGAATTCATTGTCGACGGCATACAGGGCGGTGCCGGAACCAGCGCCAACATGAACATGAACGAAGTCATTGCCAACCGCGCCATCGAAATGCTCTGTGGCAAAAAAGGAGACTACACCATTGTTCATCCAAACGACCACATCAATATGGCACAGTCCACAAACGATGTCATTCCAACCGCCGGAAAATTAACGGTTCTCGATCTTCTCAAACCTTTAGACAAAAGCCTTTCCCTTTTAACCGATGCATTATATGACAAAGCTGCAGCGTTTGACCACATTGTAAAAATCGGACGTACACAGCTCGAAGACGCTGTGCCGATGCGTCTGGGTCAGACGTTCCATTCTTATGCCACCATGATTTCCCGTGACCGTGACCGTCTTACAAAAGTCCGCACGGAAATGTATCCCGTAAACATGGGGGCAACCGCTATCGGAACAGCAATCAATACGTCCCCGTTTTATCTGGATAATATTGTACCAACCCTTGGAAAGATCACCGGCTACCCGCTGACCCAGGCCGACGATCTGTTTGATGCCACCGAGAATCTGGACGGATTTGTACGCGTTTCCAGAGACAAAAAGTCAAGGACTTTTTCATCAAATTCAAAAAGAAGTCACATTTTGCGGACTTCCTCACGGAGCAGACGCTTGATTTTGTCCTCCATCGTCTCTTTTGCGGTCTCGCTGAAATGGACACGGACGATATAGGTGGTCTTGCCAATCTGCTTTCTGACAGTCGGGCAAGTGGCGGTGTTGGTTGCGGTATTGTTCATTCAAAATCCTCCTGTAAATGAAAAATGCCCGGTGACTGTTCATCATCGGGCGGTGTCGGTATGAGGGAACAAGGCAAGGCGGCAACACTAAGGTATCTATAAAAACCTTGCCGTCTTTGCCACGCTTGCCGTGTTCCTGCTGTCAGTCTCGGAGATAGCAGACCCATGCTGTGCCGTCTTTCTCGGTCACAAGCCTGTCTCCCGATACGGCTTTTTGCCGTTCTCATGGTGCGTGAGGAAATCCCACGCTCATTGACTGCCTTTTCCAGCTCTGCGCTCGGCATACGCTTTCCGTCCGCAAGCAGTTCCAGAATGAGCATTTGCGCCTGTGCGGTCTTGCTTTCGGTCTTGGCGGTGTCTGTCCCGGCAAGAAGCTCGTCAGCGGTAATGTCATAAGCCCCTATCCACTCAAAGCCTTTCTCGTCTCCCAGAGAAAAGGCAAGGGACTGTCCGGGCGGCGCAAGGGAGCTTTTCTCATGGATAAGCACCCTCGTTGTGGGGCTGTCCTTCAGCTTGCCGATAAAGAGCAGACTGCGGACTGCCGCCGTAATGTCGATAGACCCTAATCCCCGGTAGGTGCTTTGCGTTCCTGCGGCTTTGTTCAGGTGTCCAATCAGCACGATAGCGCACCCGGTAGCCTGTGCAATGTCTCCCAGACTGCGGAATATCGGGCGCACCTCGTTTGCCCTGTTCATGTCCACATCTGCGCCCAGAAACGCCTGTACCGGGTCAATGATAACCAGCCTTGCGTTGTTTTCCCGGATTGCCCTTGCTATGCGCTCATCGGCAAGGGTCAGCGGTGTGTCCCTATCGTCAATGACAAGCACTCGTTCAAGGTCTGCGTCAGCTTCCATCAGCCGGGGCTTAACGGTATCGCCCAGACCGTCCTCGGCGGTCTGATAGATGATATTGAAAGGCTCAAGGGTCTCCATACCGGGCAAGGGCTTTCGGTTGGTGCAAGCCGCCGCAAGACGCATGGCAAAGTAGGTCTTGCCCTCGCCGGGGTTGCCCTGTATAATCGTCAGCTTTCCAAAGGGGATATAGGGAAACCATAGCCAATCCACGCTCGTCAGCTCCACATCTGCCATGCGGAGCATGGGGAACAGGCTGGGCGGTGGGCAGCTCTCGCAGCGTGATTGTCTCGGCTATGAATTTGCGGCTGGGAATGTCCCCTTGCTGACGGAGAACATCGTTCCAGTCTTTCCTTGCCGGGACAAGGCGAATGACGGCGATCTCGCCGGGAATGGACTGTGCCAGTCGGGTACAGGCTTCGCTTCCTGCGGTGTCGCTGTCAAGGCAGAGGAACACTTTTCGGGTGTCCTTGCGTTCAGAAAGAAAACGGTCAAGGGCTTTGCCCGAAACGCCGCCCAGGGCAAGATAGCTCCTTGTCTGCCAGTCCTGCGGATAAAGGCAGATGAACGATAACAGGTCAATCGGTGCTTCAAAGACAAAGAGCTGGTTGCCGTTTCCCTCATAGCGGAACGGATAGGACTTGTCAGACCCGGCAATGTCCTGTCTGAATGGGTCTGCCGTTCCTCGCACATGGGCGTATCTCGGCGTACCGCTTCGGTCTCTGCCGACAAACACAACATTGTGCCGCTTTGCGTCCTCGTAAATATCCCCGGAAAGAAGAAAAGCCTCAACAAGCGTTTTGTTGAGACCTCGGCTTTCGCAAAGATATTGAATTGCTCTGTCGGCTGTTCTGTTGTGCAAGGGCAAGTGAAACGCTGTGGGCGGTGCTGTGCTGGCTTCGGTCTGTCCCTCGCCGCTTTCGCCGGTTAAGAGCTGGACTGCTTCGGGAAAGGACTTGCCGTAAAACTCCATGACAAAATCAATGGGATAGCCGCCCTTGCTCTGGCTGTGGCGAAACCACTTGTTTCCCCGGACGGTCAGGCTGTCATGTTCTTTCCAGCGGTATTCCCGTCCGCTTTTGATAAGTGTCTCTCCCTGTGTGCGGAGAAAATCTTCCAGACTGACGGCGTTTGCCCGGTCAATCTGTGCTTGGGTGTAATTCATCGGGATAGTTCCTCCTTTTTCTGTCGTGTTTGGGGTCGATTTTGGAGCTTTTGTTCCTCTGTACGCTCGTTAAATCGGGCGGCAGTATCTACACATGACTTGACCTTCCAAAGACGGTGTAAATCGTCTCTGACGGTCTTAAACTCGCCATAGGTGGTGTTGTGCGCCTGTTCCAGCTCGTCATACTCGTCGGACAGCTTTTTCATATCCACCTTGCCGTCTGGGAACTCCCCGGTCAGCTTTCGTCTGGCGGCGTAGAACTGTTTCAGTTCCGCTTCATGCTCTGCCTTGTACTTGGCTCTGGGCTTCTCAAACTTGATTTTCTGCAAGCCGTCATAGACAGGCTTCAAGCTCTGGAAAGCAGCGGAGCTGTCATAGAGCTGCTTAATTGCTTTCATTCGGGCGGTCTGTTCGTCCAGCGTTTTCTTCAAGCTCTCTGTGGCAGCACTGTGTTCGCTGACACGGCTTTCCAAATCTTCAAGAGTGTAAATGCCGTTTGCCCGGAGATAATTGAAAGTCTCGTTCATCTCCTTTAGGTTGCTGACCTTGCCTTTCTGCGAATAAGCCCCGGCTCTGCGGCTGGGTGTAATAGGCGTTCAGCAGAGAAACAAGGTCGGGTGCCTGCGGCTTGGCAAGCTCCGCTTTTGCTTCGGCAATCCAATCAAACAGGAGAGCGATTTTCTTCTTGATGTCCCGGATAACGGCATTGGTGGCTTTGATCCAGCGGTTGAACTCGCCTTTCTCGGTGCGTATGCCTTTCTTCTCCATTGCCCGGACGGTTGCGCCCTCGTGGACGGTGGGAAGAAGCTCCACGCCCTGACGCTCATAGCTTCGGTGGTCGATACGAACGTCAAGCCCCTTTTCCGCAAACTTGGCATTGCATAGCTCCGCCCATGCTTCACGCCAATGTTCCAGCGTTTCGGGACTGCCCCAGTCGGTAGTGGGAACGGCGTTGAACACAAACTTTCCGTCTGCGTCTCGGATACGGTTGCCGTCCTCGTCCAGCTCGTACACCCGGCGTTGCTTTAGTCCCCATTTGCCGTTCTGCTCGATGGGGCGGATGGGGCAAAGCACATGAAAATGCGGGTTTGGTATGCCGCCGTCCTCCCGGTCTGGCTGGTGTACGGCGAAGTCAACCACCATGCCCCGGCTCACAAAGTTCTCCAACAAAAATTGCCTTGCAAGAGCGATGTTTTCCTCAAGGGAAAATTCATTCTGCAAGGCAATGTCAAAGCTGTATGCAAGCTGGGCGTTCTTTCCACGCTCGGCTTTTTCCACGGCGTTCCATAGGGTCTGGCGGTCTGCGTATTCGGGCGGTGCATGGGACGGCAGGAGAATGTCAGAGCAGATCACGCCGCCCTTTCTGGTGTAGTCGCTGTATTCGCCGTAATACTCGCTATACAATCGCGCCCCGGCTCGGTAGGCGGCAGAAGCGATAGCGGACTGTCCTGCGCTTCGCTTAGTCTGCGTGACGCTCAGATGAAATAGTGCCATCGGCTTTCAACTCCTTTTCTCTGTTCGCTTGGTTGGTGTGAGTAATCGCCATGTGACGGACGGCTCGCTGGACTTCGGACAGAGAAAAGATGTGTTCCATCAGCTCTGTCATTTCGGTGCGTGTGAGATCTTTGACCTCCGGGGCAAGGCTCTCAATCGTGCCGCCCAGATTGCAAAGACGGTGGGTGCGCTTTTGTCTCTCGCCTTTCTCCAGATACTTCTTTCTGTTCTCCAGACGCTCCAGCTTGTGCTGTTCCTGTGCAAGCTGTGTCTCGACCTGTTCCTTTTCGGCTCGGAGCTGTTCAAGGGTTTTTCGGTTTTGCCATTTTTCGTGACCTCCTTTTTTGAAAATGGGGATAAAAAAAGACCGTCAACTTTTCGCAGATTGCGACCAGTCAACGGTCAGTTTTTCGGTATTCAGTTGTTGTGTTCAGTTCGGTAAATTGAAGTTGGTCAAAGTTGTTGGCGAAGATATTCCACAACATTTCCATTCGTATCATAGAAACAGATGTTTCCTACATTGAGGGGCAGGACAATGGCGAAAGGCTTGCCACTATCAATATCAATCACCTGAATGCCGTTGCCATCATCTACTTCAAGTCGAACAATATTTTGGGTATTCATTGAGATAAATGCCCTTTCGTTATTTCCCTCAACAACAAACTCTGCAATGTAATCATCAACCTCAACTATATCTCCACCACCACGGAAGAAATATCCAAAAGACAAGCCAGGGCGATTTACATAGACAGAAAAAGTGTGGTCTGTCTTGTCCTGTGGGTAAGAAATAAATGCAGCCATTGTGTCGGAAATGCTTCCATCAACAATCCAATCATCCAAAATTTTTTGAGATTGGCGAATGTCTGCTTCTAAACTGTTTGCGGTTTTACCAATGTCATTGTTTGCATAAAGGAAACCGAAAACCAACACACAAGCCAAAATAACACCCAAGAGGATTATGGGTAATTTCTTTTTCATAGAATCACACTCCTTTATCAAATTAAGATTCTTGATTTTCAAACTTGCTGGCGGCGAACGGTTTGTCAAAACCGTTTGCGGACGGCAAGTCCACAGGGGATAGCCGCTTTAGCGGCGCAAGGGGGTGTAGCCACCTTGACGGAACGAAGTGACGCAACATTCTCGGTCATGCAGTTTTCTTCTGCTGACGGAGAATGAAGCTCCGCAGGGACGCACTACTCTCGACAGAGAGTATAGAAGTGCGCCCTTAGAGTTCTAAGGGTATTTTTAGATAATTGGGAATGTTTCTTTGTCAAACTGCGTAACATTGAACACGATACGCCACTCGACATCATCACCAACCGGTTCAAAGTGCAGAGCAGAACAAGCAGCATGAAGTTTTTCTTGTGAATTTGTTCCATATATAACTGCTGTCGGACCATCTGCACCACCAATAACACCAACAACAAAACAGGAACTACTGCCAACTGGACGGAACGAATGATCGTCTGGTGTAACTTCTATCGGTCTATCGCCTTCATCACAGTCAAAAACCGAAATGTTCTCCATCGGTTCAGGGGTAAGTGTATAACTCATGGCAATATAATGTGTCGGATAAATCCAGCGATCAGAACCAAAACTATTTTGAGGAACTGTCTGCTGTTCTATTTCCTGCACGGTCAGTGTATGGGTTATTCCGCTAACAGGATGGGAAAACATAAATGAATCTCCGGGTGCGTGAACTTTGAAATGTGAGCCTGGAACTTGTCCTGGTTGCTGCTCCATTGTAAGAAAAAGTTTATTGATTTCAGGGTGATGCTTGGTTCCCCAAGGAAATACGTCTCTGCATATGACCCAGCCATAAGTACTATCCAGCCCATAATGGTCGATTGCCCATTTTGCTTCCAACTCATTGATAACGCCATCTGGCAGACAAGGATTAAAGCTCACAGCGCAGCCATGGGTTGTCTGTAATATTTTCTCGTTTAACTTCAAGCAAGGTTTGAAGTTAAAACAAAGTGGGTTTTCCCATTCCATCTGCATCTGTTGCTCACGGGTAAAATTTTCACATGAGTCATTTTCCCAGTCCAGATTCCATTTTTTCATGAAGTCACGGATGCTTTCTGAATCAACTCGCATACAAAAATCAACGACAAGTCCTTTGCTACATGAATAAGCAGCCGGAATTACCCAATGATATCCAGCCCAATCGAATTGTTTATCCAGCTTGATCTCTTTTCCGGCACGGTCTTTACCTCGATGTCCCCAGAAATCTCCATCAAAGTAGACCTTCCATTCAGGGGCAACCAATTCTGCCTCTGAAGTCATATCATTATCGTAATAATCTTCTGTGTATTTAATCTGACTGTAATCAAAGGAAGATTGCAGGTTTTTGATATATGTCCACGGTTGTTCCATAGGCAACAAATTCATCTTCTCTGAAATTTCCGATAAAGTTTGCTGTTGTTCCTGGGTTGTAGGGTTTTCATTGAGAAAGGCTTCAAACTGTGCTTCGTTCCACATCCACGCTTGTTCCACTGCCGCCACATCACCACAAGCCAGTATAAGCCGCAGAAAGTCGGTAAAATTTTCAGCTACTGGATGAACATAATCAGGAGAAGTATTCATGGGGCTGACAGAGAAAACCATCTCTCCAAATCCACGAATGAAACAGAAGTGGATACCATCTATCCCTGCCCATCCAAAAACCGATGCCCCTTTTGGGGTACAAAAATAATTTGTATTATCCTCACGGAGTTCAACTCCCACAGGACTTAAATCGACACCCCGCTGTAAAAATTTTTTCAAAATTCTATTCATTAAGCATCCCCCCATAAAATTAGTGCTATCACGCTCTTTATTGTAGTAAATTTTATCACAAGAGTGTGAATAAATCTACTGGCGAATGCTGAAACCGCCCGAACAGTTTCTTTCTGCTCAGGCGGCTTTCTTCATCTATTTTTCTTTCTTCTGCTGCACTTGTTCATGGGCTTCCTGCTGAACATCAGCCCAGCGGAAAAGCCATACTTGAAGTGACTTTCACTTTCTTCACATTGGGCGATTGCTGTCTGCGCCCGGAGTTCCTGCACCAGCTCATAGTCCTCTTTGCTGAGCCGCTGGGACAACTGCTCCATGAGCTTTTCACAGGCTATGACTGCCTTTCGGTATTCCGGTGATGTAGGTACAACTGTCTCGCAGGGATAAAACTCCCCATTATACATGGCTTCCAAAATCATAGCTTTACCTCTCTCAACAGTAGATTAGTTCCGTCTTGATGATTTCCTCTGCCCGGCAGCGGATGGAGTTCATTGACTGCACCCATAACATCTGATTTTCCGCTTTCATGGCTTCGGTCACGCCCTCGGCTTTCATCATCTGCCGGATAATCAAGTCCAGCCTGTCTGCCGCCTGCTCGTTCAGATCGGCAACGACGGTGTGGAGCCTGCCGGACAAAATTAGCTCGTTGTAAAGCATGGGACGGTGCAATTTCAGATAGGACTGGTGCAAGCGTCCCCAATGCCCAATAGGTCGGCGTTCCTCCGGCAGCTTCAAGTCCGGCACATAGTAGTCGCCCACCAACACATAGTCCATACCGTTCTCATGGATTCTCGGTTTCAACTCTTTCATAAAATCACGCTCCCTTTCTCGGTCCCAGCTGCGGCAAACTGCTCACCGGGATAAATACCCCTCTGGCAATATCCTCGGTGCGGATTGCCTGTTTTCTGGCTTCAATCTCCGCTTTTTTCTTGGCTTTCGTGCGCTCCTCATACTCTTTCTGTTTACCATTGGCTTTCCGCTTCAAGTAGTTCTGGTGGAGCCTGTCCTTGCGTTCCTCACGCTTGCGGATTTCCTCTAATTCCTCCGGGGTAAGCTCCACTTCGCCAAACGCAGGGGGAACGAAACGACCCACGAAATTGAAGTAAATCTCGACCTCCTGTGTGGTCTGAATACTGCCCTTGCGGTCACGCTCATGCACAAGGATTTTCTCAATAAACTCATTGAGCATGGCAATCGTCAGCTTGTCGAAGTTCTCATACTTGTCAATCAGAGCGATAAAACGGTCAGCGTCCTTTTCGTGCTTCTCGTAGCTCTTGATAGCCTTTTCCAGAACAGAGATTTCAGCGGTAAGCTCGGTCTGCTCCTTTTCATATTGAGCGTCCAGAGTGGCATATCTGCTGTCAGACAGCTTTCCTAAAATGTTGTCCTCATAGATTTTGCAGAGCAGGACTTCCAGCTCGGAAACTCTCTGCTTTGCGGTGGCAAGGCGTGTCCGCTGTTTCTTGACCTCTGCCGTCTGCTGGCTGGACTGCGCTTCCTGCACCACACGGACAAACTCGGCTCGGTCATGCTTCGCATACTCGGCAATGGCTTTGAGCATTTCAGAGACAAGGGACAGTACCACATCTTCATTGATACGGTGCTGTGTCGTGCAGAGCTTTCCAACTGGGACTTTGCTGTATTGGGAACAGGTATATTGAGAAATACGCTTGCCGTTGTTGGTACGGTGGACATACATCTTGCCGCCGCAATCGGCACAATAAAGCAAGCCTGTGAGGGGAGCTGCTTCGCCCCAGCCGTCCGGGTAGCGTCTGACATTCCCACGGATTTTCTGCACAAGGTCAAAGGTCTGCTGGTCAATGATAGCTTCATGGGTATTCTCGAAAATCGTCCATTCGTCCTCCGGGACATAATGGCTTTTCTTGTCCTTGAAGTGCTTTCGGGTCTTGAAGTTGATGGTGTGTCCCAGATATTCACGCTTTTCAAGAATGTTGCAGATGGTGGAAGAACCCCAGCCGTACACATCTTTGAAGGTCTTATTTTTGTTCACGCCCTCGCCGTGCCGGGCAAGGTAAGCGGACGGAATGAGGACTTTTTCTTCTTTCAGCTTGCTGGCGATCTGATACGGACCGTAGCCGTCAATCGTCATGGCAAAGATGCGCTTGACCACCTCGGCGGCTTCGGGGTCAACCAACCATTGGTCTCTGGCTTCGTTCCAAAGATAGCCGTAAATGACCGTGCCTGTGAGGTGCTTGCCGGACTTGCCTTTGGACTGGAAAGTGGAACGGATTTTACGGCTGGTGTCTCTGGCGTAGTATTCGTTCATAATGTTGCGGAAAGGGGTAAAATCATCGTCCCCTCTGGCACTGTCCACGCCGTCATTGATGGCGATAAGGCGAACGCCACGCTGACGCAGGATTTCCATAATCTGACCGACTTTCAGATAGTCACGACCCATGCGGCTCATGTCCTTGATACACAGGTACTCCACATTCCCGGCTTCCACCTCTTTCATCATTGCCAAAATCCGGGACGGTCAAAGCAAGTACCACTAATGCCATCGTCCGTGAAATGGACAATGTTCGTAAAGCCCCTGCCGTGCGGCGAACTCCTCCAACATTGCCTTTTGATTGGATATGGAATTGCTCTCACGCTGTTGGTCATCATCTTTGCCAAAGTCATCACGGCTCAGTCGTTCGTACAGAGCTGTGATTTTCTCATTTTTTCTCATAACTTGCGCTCCTTTCTTCGGTTTTAGGTTATGTGTTCTAAGAGACTTCCTAACCGCTTGATTAAGAAGTCTTTTAGAGCATACAACACCTCCTGCCTGAAAGCATGTGCGGTCAACTTATCCAAAATGTGTAATGACCTGCGTATCCTTGCAAGCGGACCAAAAGCCGGGTTCGGTGAGATTACACTTCCGGCTATGCAGAATGGTTCTTCCATTATGCCCGGCAAAATCAATCCGGTCATTCCGGAAGTTGTCTCGCAGGTTGCGTTTCACATTATCGGTCACGACACGACCATCACTATGGCAGCAGAAGCCGGTCAGATGGAATTAAACGCTTTTGAACCGGTTGTTTTTTACAATCTTTTTGACTCCATTACCACACTGACACACGCAGTGGATACTCTGACCGCCAACTGCATCCTCGGCATCACCGCAAATGAAAAACGCTGCCGCGAACTTCTCGATGCAAGCGTCGGTATCACCACCGCCCTGTGTCCGTACATCGGCTACAAAAAAGCTGCAAGTCTGGCAAAAGAATCCTTAAAAACAGATATTCCAGTTAAAACTCTTGTATTGAAATACGGTCTGTTAAAAGAAAACGAACTGGATTCTATTCTCGATCCTTATGCAATGACCGAAGCCAGAACCAGACAGACACAGGCAAAAGCCGTATAATAAGATTTATCTTTTGTGCAAACTATGCTATAGTAATGGCGTAAACCACTACACAAGGAGGTACTCATAATGGAAACAGTAACAGAAGTAGTTAAAAACATGGCCGGCGGAGATGGCGAAGTAACCATCAAACGCATTCTCGGAGAAAAAGAATTAAACGGAAAATGCGGTCTGTATGCACAGGTAACCATTCAGCCGGGATCTTCTCTTGGTTATCACGAACATAAAAATGAAAGCGAGACGTATTACATTCTTTCCGGTACCGCAGAATATAACGATAACGGAACCACACGCACTGTAAAAGCCGGAGATGTAACCTATACACCAGACGGATGCGGACACGCTTTAAAACCGATTGGCAATGAACCGGTTGTATTTATGGCTCTGATCATCTTTGATTAATTTATCTTAGAAACATGCAAAAGGACCGGCTATCCCAAAAGGCAGCCGGTCTTGAAGCTGGCAGAACTCTTTCCCATATCTGAGGCGGGGCCAAACGTGGAAGATGGATGAATTAAATAAATGCAATCATATACAGCGGCAATGTAATGATACCATCTTCGCCCACACCGATATTTCCATCTGCAAATTTATACCCATAAGAAATATCTTTATGATTCTTCATAAGTGACTTTAAGGAATTTGCCCTCGTATTTCCGCCTTTTACTTCAATCGGAACTACCATTCCATCTTTTTGGATCACTACATCTATTTCTCTTTTCGTTGTCTCATTTTTATAAAAATATAACTGATATTCCTTTTTATACAGAGCATCTGTTATTGCATATTCATAGATACCGCCTTTGGAATTTCCCTCTAAAGTGTTTTCTACAATATGCTGTTTTAATGAAAAGTCCTTCATCGCCATCAACAATGATAAATCAGTTGTATAAGCCCGGAAAAAATCATCTCTTGCATAATCATCCAGATCAAATCTGACATCCGTCACAAGTTTACTTAAATGTACCATATCTGCACGAAGCAACCACTCAATACTTGAAAAATACTTTTGTGCTCTGCCTCCATGCTCAACTTCTTTATATTGAAATTTGTGGTTTTCTTTATCAAGCAGCTGCTTTGCAAGTGAAAGATAACATTTCTCTGCTTTTACCTTTTCTTCCGCAGTTGCATAATGTGCTATATCATACTGATATCCCAATAAGAGGCTCCTCTGTATCTTATCAACCTCTCTGAAATCCTTTGTATCTACATATTTCTGTACAGCTTCCGGCATACCACCTATTGCTATATACTGTCTGTAATAATTCATCATTTGGGAATGAATCGCCTCAGGTATCACGGTCTTTGATTCCAGATATCCGCAGAGGTTTCCGATCATGTCTTCAGAAATCCCCATTCCCCAGAGAAACTCTTCAAAATCAATCCCATACATTCTCAGATAATCAACATAACCGACCGGATAAGACGATGCACGTTTATAATCGATTCCAAGAAGCGAGCCCGACACAATAACATCATATCTGTTATCGATTGCCCAGAATTTAAGGGATGTGATTGCTTCCTGACACTCCTGAATCTCATCGAGAAAAATCAAAGTTTTCCCTGGCAGAATTTTCTTTTCAGGAAAGCGGAAACGCATAGCCATAACCATATTATCTACTGTAAGATCACCGGAAAAAATGTCAACGGCAGAAACCATCTGCTTAAAGTTGATTTCAAGCAGTTCCTCATAATTGTCTTCTGCAAACCGTTCAATAATATATGTTTTTCCTGTTTGCCTGGCTCCCTGTACAACAAGGCATTTTTTATTTTTTGTGTTAACCCAGTTTTTTATTGAAGCAATTGCTTTTCTTTTTAACATAATACCCCCATCAACAAAATTTCTTTCTACCAGTGCGTATTATCAACATTTTGGAAAGTAAAAATGTATTTGATGTCAACATTTTGCATTATTGTATCATTGCTATAGTTCTTAATCAAGTATAATATGCCATAATTTTATTCTTTCCCATAATAAACCAACTTAACATTATTAGATATTGTCACTATGCCATTACATAAAAAAAGACCAACGATCCATCTTCTGAATCGTTGGTCAAATGTTGTGTCAAACTTGTGTCAACGCTACATCTCCAAACGCTGAAACCCTTGGTATTACTAGGTCTACTCGCAAACGTATGGCATCATAGCCAGATGACGTGCTCTCTTGATAGCAACAGTAAGAGCTCTCTGATGCTTTGCACAGTTTCCTGTGATACGACGAGGAAGGATCTTTCCTCTCTCAGAGATGTATCTCTTTAACTTGTTGATATCTTTATAATCGATGACATTATCTTTGCCACAGAATACACATACTTTTTTTCTTCTACGCATTGGTCTTCTCTTCATGGAAGATCCTTCAGCTGTTTTATTGAAAGCCATGTTCTTTAACCTCCTATATGATGTTATGCTCTATGGAGCATTTAGTTGAATGGTAATTCTTCATCAATTCCATCCGGAATATTCATGAAGCCATCTCCGGCAGCTCCGCTTGGTGATGGAGCAGAAGGTGCACCGCCGAAATCAGCATTTCCACCAGCTGCATTTTTGCTCTCCGCAAATTCTACGTTCTCTGCCACAACATCTGTGGTGTAAACGCGCTGTCCATCCTTGTTTGTATAACTGCCTGTCTGGATATGACCCTCGAGAACGAACTTGGTTCCCTTGCGGCCAAATCTCTCCAAAAACTCTGCTGTCTTGCTAAATGCAACACAACTAATGAAATCCGCTGTCTGATCCTCATTGTTCCGGCGGAACCGACGGTCAACTGCCAGTGTAAATCTTGCAATCGCACTGGAACTCTCCCCCTGAGAGTAACGAACTTCTGCGTCTCTGGTTAATCTACCCATAAGAATGACTTTATTCATACAATCTCCTACTTTCTTATACTACTGCTCGTCTTTTCTAACGCATAAGAAACGAAGAACGTTGTCCATGATACGGACATCCTGCTCAAGCTTAGCTGGAGCATCCGATGCTGCGTCGAACTGGATGAAGTAGTAGAATGCTTCGCTCATCTTCTGAACGTCGTAAGCTAACTTCTTCTTACCCCATTCTTCAACTTCTGTAACAGTACCGCCTGCACGAGTGATATACTCTTTTGCTTTCTCAACGGTTGCTGTTCTCGCATCATCTTCGATCTTTGCACTGACAACGAGTGCTAATTCATACTTGTTCATGCGAAATGTTACCTCCTTTTGGTCTCTGGCTCACAGGATTATGCCTGTGAACAAGGAAAAAATAGTTATCACGAGGATATACTATACCATGTTTTATGCGGATTTTCAAGCCTTTTCTTTAACTTTATTTGAGTTTTTCCCAAGATTATGTTATAGTGGGTTCTGAACGGTATTCATACAGAAACTGTATCGACTGCGGTATATTTATGATGTATCGCCCCAAATGAATATGTGAGTCACCTTTACACAGGATTTCGACGGACACCTGTTACACAGGATCCGATCCATTTAATTACCAGAAGGAAGGTGGTAGCATGAAAACAGGAATCATAGGCGCAGGGCGCGTAGGCTGCTCCCTTGGAAAATATTTCCGGAGTAAAAACGCAGACCTTGTGGGATATTATGATACCAATACCGCGGCCGCAGAAGAGGCCGCCGCGTTTACACAGACTGCCGGTTTCGATCAGGTGCAGCAACTGGTGCGTGAATCAGACATCCTCTTCATCACGACACCCGATTCGCTCCTTGTACCCGTATGGGAAGAAATCAAAGGCATGTCACACAGGAATCAGATTATATGTCATTGTAGTGGCGCACTTTCATCCGATTCATTTTCCGGAGCCAAAGAAGCAGGAGTATCCTGCTGCTCGGTTCATCCCATGTTACCGTTCAGTAACAAATTTTCATCATACCAGCAATTAGAACATGCATTTTTTACCGTGGAAGGCCACCCACATGCCGTACAGGTCATCACCGACTTACTCACTTCCTATGGAAATGAAGTCTGCCGGATTGATGCCGCAGCCAAGCCAGAATATCATGCAGCTGCCAGCATCTTAAGCAATCAGGTGATCGCGGTACTTGATACGGGGTATCGGCTTCTCGAAGACTGCGGATTTTCCCGCGAAAAAGCCGTTGCGGCAACTGCTGCACTGGTCCGTCAGAACATCGAAAATGTGCTCTCGCAGGGCTGTGTCCATGCACTGACCGGTCCGATTGAGCGTGGAGATGTCGCAACCGTGGAAAAGCACTTACACTGTTTAAACACAGAAGATGCCGCTTTGTACCGCATGCTCGGCACACGGCTTCTGGCAATTGCAGAAGGAAAAAATCCAGCACAGAATTATGAAAACATGAGACATGTTTTACTTGCTGATAAACAGGAAAAAGAAAATGGAGGATCTCATAAATGAAAAATACGGTTGTAACTTTTCAGGAAGCTAAAGACAAGGGTGAAAAGCTTTCCATGCTGACCGCCTACGATTATTCTACTGCCAGACTTATTGATGAGGCAGGCGTCAATGCCATTCTCGTCGGCGATTCCCTCGGAATGGTCGTTTTAGGATACGAAGACACGCTCTCCGTCACCATGGAGGACATGATCCATCACAGCGCAGCGGTTGCCCGCGGCATCAAAGATACACTGCTCATCACCGACATGCCTTTTATGTCTTACCAGACTTCCGTCTATGACGCGGTTGTCAATGCCGGACGCCTGATGAAAGAAGGCCGTGCACAGGCAGTCAAGCTGGAAGGCGGCAAAGAAGTCTGCCCTCAGATCAAAGCCATCGTAGACGCTTCTATCCCTGTTTGTGCCCACCTTGGCCTGACCCCACAGTCTGTCAATGCCTTTGGCGGATTTAAGGTACAGGGAAAAGGCGAAGCTGCCGCACAGAAACTGCTTGATGATGCGCGTGCCGTTGAGGAAGCCGGTGCTTTTGCCGTTGTCTTAGAATGTGTACCACAGGCCCTTGCCACAAAGATTACCGAGAGTATTCATATCCCGACCATCGGAATCGGTGCCGGTGCCGGATGCGACGGACAGGTACTTGTCTATCAGGATATGCTTGCCATGTATTCCAACATGAAACCGAAATTTGTCAAGCAGTTTGCACAGGTCGGTGAACAGATGCGTGAGGCATTCCGCACTTATAAAGAAGAAGTTGCTGCCGGAACGTTCCCTGCTGCTGAGCATACCTTCAAAATGGATGAAACCGTCCTGGATAAATTATATTAAGACATTCCTACGGAATCATTCGCATTGTTTTTGTCAAATAACAATAAAACTAAATTACAATGAAAATCAGGAGATTATAAAATGGAAATATATGGAGAAATCAGTAAAGTAAGAGCTGCCGTAAAGGCATGGAAAAAAGAAGGATTAACCGTCGGATTCGTACCGACCATGGGATATCTGCATGAAGGACACAAAAGCCTGATCGATGCAGCCAGAAAGGAAAATGACCGTGTCGTTGTCAGTATTTTTGTAAACCCGATGCAGTTCGGACCAACCGAAGATCTGGAGAGTTATCCGCGCGACCTCAAAAAAGATGCTGCATTGTGCGAAGCTGCAGGTGTAGATATCATCTTTCATCCGGAACCGGAAGAAATGTATGCCGACGGCTTCTGTTCCTATGTGGATATGAATGGTCTGACCACCGAACTCTGTGGAAAAAGCCGCCCGATTCACTTCCGCGGCGTGCAGACCGTTGTATTGAAACTCTTCCACATTGTAACTCCGGACCGCGCATACTTTGGCCAGAAAGATGCCCAGCAGCTTGCCGTCATCCGTCGCATGGTCAAAGACTTAAATGTGGATACCCGGATCATCGGCTGCCCGATCATCCGTGAAGCAGACGGACTGGCAAAGAGCTCCAGAAACACTTATTTAAATGCCGAAGAACGTCAGGCAGCACTTGTGTTAAACCGCAGTTTAAAAGCTGGAAAAGCCCTTGTGGATGCCGGAGAAACACGCGCTTGTGTCATCAAGTCTGCAATCACAGCAGAGATTGAAAAAGAGCCGCTTGCCAAGATTGATTACGTGGATGTCGTTGACTTTGACACCATTACTCCGGTCGAAAAACTCGAAGGTTCCATTCTTGTAGCCATTGCCGTATACATTGGCAAAACCAGACTGATCGATAACTTTATCGTGGAAAAATAGGAGATTACTCATGCAGTACAATATGTTAAAAGGAAAAATTCACCGGGCTGTGGTAAAACAGGCGGATCTCAACTATGTCGGCAGTATCACGGTCGATACCGATCTCTTAGAAGCTGCCGGAATTTTAGAATATGAACTGGTACAGATCGTCGATGTGGAAAACGGCAACCGCTTCGAAACTTATACTATCGCAGGGGAAGCCGGTTCCGGCATGATCTGTTTAAACGGTGCCGCTGCCCGTCAGGTCGCTGTGGGCGATCATGTCATTCTCATGTGCTATGCACAGATGACACCGGAAGAAGCAAAAGAACATCACCCGAAAGTTGTTTTTGTCGATGCGGATAATCACATTGCACGGGTCACCAACTATGAAAAACACGGAAAACTGACGGATGATTTTATCGGTGCATAAATGACAGCAGATTTCTATAGTAATTTGTCCAATGCTACGGTATAATAAATGTATTGAAAACGAAGGAGATTCCCTATGAAAATTGCCTTATGTGATGACGATGAGAAGGAATTGTCCAACATACGGTCGCTTTTGGACAGTTATCAGAAAACTCACAATATTCCGTTTACCTATCAAGAATATCACAGCAGCTGTGAACTTGCCCTGCAGGCATCAAAGGAACGATTCGACATTTATCTGCTAGACATCCTCATGCCACATATGACCGGCATGCAGCTTGCACGCGAAATCCGTACTTTCGACCATGCTGCCGATATTATTTTTCTTACAACCTCATCGGATTTTGCGGTGGAAAGTTATACGGTAAAGGCCACCAATTATCTGATGAAGCCGGTATCCTCCAACGCTTTCTTTGCTGCCATGGATGACATCCTACGGGTAAAAACACAGGAACAGGGGCATTTTCTTGTACTAAAAAGCCGGATTGGCGTACATAAAGTTCCCCTGTCCGAACTGATCTATGTAGAAGCCCAGAACCGCAAAGTTATCTACTATACGAGTGGAAGGGAACAGATTGTCTGCACAGAACTGTTCTCGTCCGTATGCAACAGCCTGCTGCAACACCGGGAATTTATTCAGGTACACCGCTCGTTCCTTGTAAATATGAACTATATCCGCTCGATCGGCACAATGGATATGTGTCTTCACAACGGCACAAACATTCCGCTTGCACAGCGCAGGGTTGCCGATATCAAAAAACATTATCTCGCTTTCCAGATGGAGGAATGATTATGCCCGAACTTTCATCCGTTTTTTCTTTAGTTAATTATGCTTTTGTATTATTTTTCGGCATCGTGGCGGCACTGTATCTTGCCGACATCGGTTTTTGCGATCATAAGCGTGTCTATGTCCTGACGCTTTTTTTCTTTGGCATTGCCCAGCTTCTTTTTTATCTGATCATGGGGGAGTCGGTGCTTTACAAATGCTATCCGTTTCTGATCCATATCCCTTTGATTGCCTTAATTTTCCTGCGGTTTCACCGGAATCTGTCAATCTCTGTCATCTCCGTTTTGTCTGCATATCTGCTGTGCACGCCACGCAAATGGTTTGGCACCTTTGTTGCTTTCTTTTTTGACAGAAATCCCGTTGTATCGAACATTGCCTCCATCATTATTACCATTCCGCTTCTTGTTCTTGTGATCCGGTTTGTCTCACCGTATATCATCCGGCTGAAATATGAAAGCCGCACGACACTGCTTTTGTTTTTCCTGCTTCCGCTGGTATACTATGTCCTGGAATACACGTTTACTGTCTACACGGATCTGCTCTACACGGGCGGTGCAGTCGTTATTGACTTTATGGACAGTTTTCTTGTCGTATCCTTTTTTATTCTGTCTGTTCTCTCGCTTAAATTTTCAAGTGAAAAAAATAAAGCAGAACGGGAAAATATTCTGCTTACTACGGCTGCCACACAGGCACAGAAAGAAATTGCCCAGCTTTCCGCTTCCCAGCAGCAGGCAGCCATTTACCGGCATGACCTGCGACACCATATGAATTTCATCCAGAGTTGTCTGGATCAAAATAACCCAAAAGAAGCGACTTCCTACATCCACGAAATCTGTACCAATCTTGAACACAGTTCTGTCATTCGCTACTGTGTCAACGAATCGGTCAATCTGATTGTGTCCTCCTACGCCAATCAGGCTGCCGTAAACCACATTCCAATGCAGATTTCCATTACTGCGACCGAATTTTCCCGCTTTCAGATTACAGATCTGTGCAGTTTATTTGCCAATGCACTTGAAAACGCACTTCATGCCTGCCAGCAGATGAACCCGCAGTCCCAACGCTATATTTCACTTAAGGTATATGAGAAAAATACACAGTTATGTATCCAGATAAAAAACAGTTATGAACAACCTGTCGTTTTTGCAGATGATATTCCGATATCCCGTTCCGTCAACCACGGCATCGGCGTACAAAGCATGATCTCTGTTGTCGAAAAATACCATGGTGTCTATGGATTCTTTGCAGATCATGGGGAATTCCGGTTTCAGGCTTCCATGTAACATCTGATTTTCTGTCGATTCGTGAACTTTTTGTGTCCTCCCCGCAATTTTCATCAAATAGACACAACTTCATACGAAAATATCTCCAGATCGAAACGGAGGTTATACCTATGCGAAAAAACAAAATCATCAGTAATCAAAAACGTCTGAGGATTTGTTTTATGCAAAATTCTCAGACGTTTTTCCCTTTATAAAATCTTTTTAAATCATGCCATCCCGCAGCACATCATGATCCCGCAGCAGCTTCTCGATCACGGTTCCCTTGATCTTACCAAGAAGCGGTTTCTTGATCACATTGAGCGGTCCAAGGTTCATCTGCAGCGGGGACTTGCCATCCATCAGCTTCACGCTGCTGTCTAACAGTTCACGCACATCGTAGACGCTTCCCCATACTTCCGGCACGCCGCGGTCCACACCGAGCAGTCCGTAGACCGCTTCCATTGCGGTACGCACGGAATACTCGGTTGTAAATACGGTATCTCTCGGCGTCTCGGTAAACTGTCCGAGGAATGCAAAGTTGACACAGCCATCCGGAATGACATCCGGGCGGTCTCCCTTGGTTCTTGGCATGAAAAATGCTGTGATATATGGCATCATGGTAGGTACGCAGACAGCACTGTGCTCTGCAAGATCCTCAATCTGGTCTTCCGGCACACCCAGATGGTACAGCCACTCTTCTGTAATCTCTTTACCGGTACACTCTTTCATCGGCTTCTTGATAAAATCACCCGGCACATCGGTAAACAGACCATATACCCATACGCAGACTTTGTCTTTGTCCTGCTCCTTGAACTGTCCCTGACGGTTGATCGTCCAGCTTAACAGCCAGCTGGAATCCTTGCAGCTTACGATACCTCCGGTAACCGTCTTTCCGCTGCGCGGATCACGCTGGCAGATCTTCTCAATATATGGAAGAATCTTGTCATCCAATGTGGTAACGGTTGCCGACTCCCAATTGGTCTTTGTAATATCGGAGCAGAATTTTTCCGGATGTCCGAACGCCGGATCCTGTTTTGCAATGTTCTTCCACAGGCTCCAGCAGCCACTGGTCCGCACTTCGGCATCACCGTTTGGTGCATGGTTCTGATCGCCGTAAATCGTACCTTCGGTACAGCTTCCGTTTGTGACAAATACCAGATCATTTTCGGTCAGGACGATTCCGGTCTCTACCCCTTTTACTTTGCAGTCAATGGCTTTTGCCACTTTCTTTCCATCTTTGATGTCAAAAATTACGTTCGTTACTTCAGTATTGAACTGGAACTCTACACCGGCATCCTCAAGATATTTCTTCATCGGAAGAATCAGGGATTCGTACTGATTGTAGCGTGTAAATTTCAGTGCGGAAAAATCCGGCAAACCGGAAATATGGTGGATAAACCGTTGGAAATACAGTTTCATTTCCAGTGCACTGTGCCAGTTTTCAAATGCAAACATGGTGCGCCAGTACAGCCAGAAGGTCGAGTCAAAGACTTCTTCATCAAACACATCCTCAATGGTCTTGTCATAGAGATCCTCATCTTTTGTCATGAACAGTTTCATGATTTCCATGCAGCCTTTCTGGCTTAAGTTAAACTTTCCATCCGTATGTGCGTCCTCGCCGCGGTTTTCGGTTGCACGGCAGAGCGAATAGTTTGGATCTTCTTTGTTCAGCCAGTAATATTCATCCAGCACGGATGCACCCTCCACTTCCAGAGAAGGAATGCTGCGGAACAGATCCCACAGACATTCAAAATGATTTTCCATCTCACGGCCGCCGCGCATCACATAGCCGCGTGTCGGATCAAAAATTCCGTCACAGGCACCGCCTGCCACATCCATTGCCTCTAAAATATGAATATGGGAACCCGGCATCTGACCGTCTCTGACAAGGAAACAAGCCGTTGCGAGTGCTGCAAGTCCGCTTCCGACAATGTATGCATTTTTGTCATCGACTCCTTCCGGTTTCTTTGGCCGGGCAAATGCTTCATAGTTTCCGTTGGTATAATAAATGCCTTTGCTGTTCTTTTCATATTTTCCGCGCTCGGTGTTGCGGTAATCAACCGGCGGTGCTGCCTTTGCGATCTTCTTTACTTTCTGCTGGCTGGTTTTCTGTGCAGCATATACAAGTCCTGCACCGGCTGCTGCAACTGCTACGATTCCAAGTCCTAATTTCTTATTTTTATTTGACATAGAAAAACTCCTTTCTGATTTCTGGGATACTTCTCATTTAGTGTTTCTTCGTTACAGGTTTCTGATTCATTTCAAAATCAATTCCCATAAAATCATAAAACCTGTAACACGACAGATCATTTGTGGAACAAATACGATATGGTTATCTTACCATCTCTGTGAAAAGATACCATTTACAAAATGCCTGAAATGATAAAATTTTTATCATTTCAGGCATTTTGACTAATTTTCCTGTCTTATTCTCCAACCACAACCTTACAATCCTTCTTGAAACACGCAATTCCGTACCGGATAAAGTTTCTCATTCCATCCTGTCTCAGCTTATCCACATAGTCTTTTGCCGTCATTCCTGGACACCTCGCTGAACCATTCCCTGATTTTCTTTATAAAAACCCAAACTTTCGGATTTCTTCAAAATTTTCAATTCCAACCGGTAATTATAAACTGTTTGCCATAGAAGCCTCCCCATAAAAATCCGCTGTACTATGGCTATAGTATAGCGGATTTAAAGTGAAATTACAATTTTATATATCTGCGTGATTTATATGTTTATGAACGGGACATATACACAAAAAGTAATCCTTTATGTCCCTCTCGCACGGATGGATGGGACATATGTAAATAAAGTAGCTCTTTATGTCCCTCTCGCCTAGATAGATGGGACATATGTAAATAAAGTAGCTCTTTATGTCCCTCTCGCCTAGATAGATGGGACATATGTAAATAAAGTAGCTCTTTATGTCCCTTTTCTCACATACAAAAGGACATATTTTTATAGAAAATTTCTATATGTCCCACGGTTTCCCTATGATGGGACACAATGTATAACTTTTTCTCCATATGTCCTGTAGCCTGCTCTCTCCTGGACTTAATATATCACTTTTTCTCCATATGTCCCACGACAGACCACCACCGTCTGGCACTACCTGATTTCTAAAAACAGGTTTTCTTTCTACTATCAGAAATTCCCCAAACACGACCTGCAGTTTTCTGCCAGAAGAAACCTTTTTTATTATAGTATTTTAGGATAATGCGCTCGTGTCTTTCTGTTATAATGTAGGTAACGTGTCTTTTTTATTATAATTTGTCAAAATATGAAAAAGCTCTCCAGAAGTTCTGAAAAGCCTTAGCAGAATGCATATTCCGCCTTCCCCTTATTTCTGTTTAAAATTCTCAATCGACCGCGCAATATTCCCATCGAGTGCTGTCCCCATCATCATAACGATCTTATGGTAATCCTCCTGCATGCCCTTGTCGATCCAGTCAAGCATAATTCCCACAAATCCATATTTATAAAAATCTGCAATAAAGCGTTTATCCCCGTCTGCAATCGCAATGCCTTTGCATTTTTCTTCCACGACATTTACGATCAGTTCATACGTCAGCTTATACAGATACTGCTCCACTTTTTCGTGGGCAACCGCATGGTATACATTCATAATAAATGGCTTGTTTTCCAATACTGCCTCAAATATCTGCGCAATTCCCTCAAGCCACGTATCGTATGTCTTTTTGCCCTGCAACGCACGCTTTCCGTCCTCCACACATGCCCACTCCACCAGATCATAAATATCCTTAAAGTGATAATAAAATGTCATACGGCTGATGCCACAATGTTCCGTCAGATCATTGATCGTGATCCTGTCAATCGGTTTTGTCCGCAGGAGTTCTTTTAAGGATGCTTCAAGTGCAAGCTTGGTTGTATTTGCCATATCATTTCCTCCATCCGCCCTTTGTATATATTTATTGTAACGCAGCTGTATCACAGGGACAAATAAAGTTTTTCTAAATAGTGTAAAACTTTTAAAGTTCATTTAAGGAAGGCCTTCTATACTTCATGGTATCAAAAGAAAACAGGTGACTCCGATGGCGGTGATGTCACCCTTACCATGAGCAGACAAAAAGCAGCCGGCAACATTGTCATTGATTCCGTTTCCACGCTGGATATGACGATGAAAAACGGATCTTCCTACAAGGGAACCATCAACGGCTCCAACGAGGCAAAGTCCATCTCATTAACACTTGATAAGAGTTCTAAGATCACTCTGACTGGAGACTCTTATGTAACCAGTTTCACCGATGCCGACAGCAGCTATTCCAACATTAATTTTAACGGTTACAAACTTTATGTGAACGGCACAGCAATCAATTAATGTATCCTCCCCTGTCATCCTTTGGGCAAGTGGTACGGTTTCTGTTCCTAAATACCCTGCGAACAAATAAAAAACAAAAAAGGTGTTGCCGCCCAGTAAATATCAATCATTTGCTGATGCGACAGCACCTCTTTTCATTTCCAGCGTCACACTATAGTATTCTGTATCGGACGCTCTGCCTTTTATCCCTGCTGCCCTGCTGCCTGCCGGATCATATCCTCGACCACGATGTCATAAATTTCTCCGACCGTATTGCAGTATTCCAGAATTTTCCACGGCTCATTCGTGTGGAAATGAATCTTGACCAGATCCTCATCTCCAGCCGCAATCAGGCTGTTTCCCTCAAAATTTTCCGTGATGTAATCTGCGATCTCATCCTCGTCAAGATCCCTGTCTCTTCTGTCGATCAGTAACTGTGTATCATAACGATACGCAAACTGATCATCCTCTGCATCTATGGAATGTACTCCCATGGTTCTAATCCTCCTGTTATTTCACTGGAACAGCGGTGACAACTTTATGAAGTTCTTCCAGCTGTACCAGCAGCATTTTTCCAACAATGTAATTGTATGATATCTACTTTTTAAAGTCAAATTTAAAAACACATTGTATTAAATACCCAGCTCCAGCGAATCCGCAATATAGTAATCATATTTCTTTTTCCTGCAATACTTCTTAATCCTGCGGATCAGTTTATGGTCTGTAGTGTATTCCAGCAGATAAACATCCATTCCATCCGCTTTGCATGCCTGCAGATACTGGCAGAAATACTCCCGCTCCGTTTTTTTCTGCGTATGGAATGTTTTGGTTGTAAAATCAATCCTGCTCCACACCGACTCCTGGTTTACACCCGTCATAATATCCGCAGCAGAACCATAACGGGACTGATATGCCGTCACATAGATATCTCCTCCATTGACCACTACCGGCTTCCCCATTGCCCGGATTTTCTTTAAAATCACCGTCAGCCCATCAAAAATATCCTTTTTATGGGCATAATCATATACATCACAGTTATCAACAAAAAAGCCATCCACTCCCTTTTTCTTTAATTTTCCGGCTAATGTGTCCATAAATTCCTGCCAGTCTTTATCCGCAACATTAACCCATTTTTCCTCTTCCCAGTTTTCATAATCCCCGATTGCCAGATGCTCATATGTTTTATAATATGGCCGAAAATTTTCGACAGAGCCAATATTAAGATAGCTGTAAACTTTTGTACCGCCTGCATGTAATTTTCTGATATCTTTCTTCGAAAAATACTGTGCATCAATCACAACAATTTCGTAATTTTTTAATTTTGGAACTGCTGTACGGTCTGCATTCAAGAATACTCCATACTCGTATTTTTGTGCCTTCCTTCCATCGGCATTACATGATGCCGAAAGACACAATACTACCGTAACCAGCGACAAAATTCCCAAAAAGAAACAGGCATTTCTTTTTCCCCTGTTTTTACCTGATTTACATTTCATACTTCAAGAGCCTTCAAATCCCGCAATTACCGGGATCAGGCATTCCCCATCATAAATTTTTCACTGCTGTCCATAATAAGCATTCGCACCGTGCTTGCGGAAGAAATGCTTATTGCGGATACTGTTCACACAAATTCTGAAATTTTCATTGTAAAATCCGGATAAATTTCCACCGGAATTTCATCTTCAAATAAATACTGCGTGCTGTCCTCATTTTCTCCAAACAAATATACCAGTACCGTACGTTTCATAGGATTTACGATCCAATATTCCCGCACCCCTGCAGTACGGTATTTGAACAATTTTGTCAGATAATCCATCCTCTGACTGCTTTGTGATACAATCTCAATCACCCAGTCCGGTGCCCCATTACAGCCCCTGTCATCCAGCTTTTCGTTATCACAGATCACAGAAATATCCGGCTCCACATATGTTTTATCATCCTGATTTAAAAATACCGCAAACGGTGCCGGATATACTTTACAGGTTCCTTTATGATCTGCAATATAATTTCCGATCGTACGACTCAACTGCTGCACCAGTTCCTGATGAATTCTGCCCGGTGGTGCCATATCATAAATCTGTCCATCGATCAGTTCTGCACGTTTTCCTTCCGGCAGTGCATAAATTTCTTCCGTTGTGTGTGAATATTTTTCTGCTAATGGCATACGCTTTCTCTCCTGCTTTTATTTTCCCAATACATCCAATTAAATATAGTATACTGAAAGATTCATTTTTCATCAACACATGTCATTCCATTTTCTCTATACATTTTCGCAATCGTCTATTTTACGCAGAAAAAAGAGAGGGGCTTTTCTAAAAAAGTATCCCTCTCTTTCCTTGCGAATATTACCATAAAAATATTGTGATACGAAGGTCAAAATGTGTTTTGCCCCTCATTAATGATTAATTCTGTCCATAATAAGCATTCGCACCGTGCTTGCGGAAGAAATGCTTATCGCGGATACAATCCGGTGCCGGCTGCACCTTCGGATTGATCAGTTCGGTACGGGTTGCCATCTTTGCAACTTCCTCTAAGACAACGGCATTGTGCACTGCCTCTGCTGCATCCTTGCCCCATGTAAACGGACCATGATTCGTACAGAGCACGCCCGGTGTGTAAACCGGGTTGATCCCTCTTGTCTCCAAGGTTTCAATAATGACTTTTCCGGTGTTGGTCTCGTATGCCTCGTCAATCTCTTCCGGTGTGAGACTGCGTGCACATGGGATCGGTCCAAAGAAATAATCCGCATGAGTCGTTCCGTAAAGCGGAATATCCCTTCCTGCCTGTGCCCAAGAAGTAGCCTCCGGAGAATGGGTATGTACGATACCGCCGATATCCGGATACTTTTTGTACAGTTCGAGATGGGTTGGTGTGTCGGATGATGGCTTCAAATCACCCTCGATTTTATTTCCCTCTAAATCCATAACGACCATATCGTCTGGTGTCAGTTTATCGTAATCCACACCGCTTGGCTTGATGACAAAGTAGCCGCTCTCACGGTCAATCCCGCTGACATTGCCCCATGTATAAGTGATCAAGCCTCTGCGTGGCAATTCCATGTTTGCTTCGTAAACCTGTTTTTTTAATTCTTCTAACATGCTTTCTGTCCTTTCTATATCCACAAAATCCGCCGCTGCAAACGACGGATTCTGCCTGTTTCTTATCTGTAACTATTATTTTATAAATGTTCGACTGCTGCACGCTCAATTGCAAGCCCTTCGTTGTAGCGTTTCAGGAACTGATCAAATCCTTCCACATCTGCCGGAACCGGGTTTTCAGTTACACCCTCCTGTCCGCCAAATACACGCTCATTCAGATAATCGGCAAGGCTCTCTCCCTCTTCTTTCTGAGCCATGTAAGCTGCAAGAAGTGCGATACCCCATGCGCCGCCCTCACCTGCCGTCTCCATAACGGAAACCGGTGTATCAATGGCTGCTGCCATGATGCGCTGTCCGACTACCGGAGTCTTAAACAGACCGCCATGGCCGTACATCTTGTCGATCTGTACGCCTTCCTCTTTGAGCAGGATATCCAGACCATCTTTCAATGCGCCCAGTGCCGTAAACAAGTGCACGCGCATGAAATTTGCAAGATTGAATTTTGCATCCGGTGTGCGGGCAAACAGAGGTCTTCCCTCATCAAATGCGGTAATTCCCTCACCGGAAAAATAGTTGTATGCCAAAAGTCCGCCACAATCTGCGTCGCCTTCAAGTGCCTTGTTGTATAAAACGGAAAACAGCTCATTTTTGTCAATCTTCATGCCAAAGCTGTTGGCAAACTCTTCAAACAGATTGACCCATGCATTCAGGTCGGATGTACAGTTGTTGCAATGCGCCATGGCAACTGCTTCTCCGGATGGTGTAGTCACCAGATCGATCTCTGTGTGCACATTCTTTAATGCCTTTTCCAGTACAATCATAGCAAATACAGAAGTACCTGCGGATACGTTTCCGGTGCGGACAGCCACACTGTTGGTCGCTGCCATACCGGTTCCCGCATCTCCCTCCGGTGGACATACCGGAATTCCTGCTTCCAGTTCGCCATCCGTATCGAGAAGCCTTGCGCCCTCTGTGGTCAGCGTTCCGGCATTTTCTCCGGCAACAAGAACTTTTGGCAGAATGTCACGGAGTGACCAGTCAAAGCCGTATGGTTCTGCCAGCGCATCAAACTTATCGAGCATTGCTGCATCATAATCTTTTGTATTACTGTCGATTGGGAACATTCCGGATGCATCCCCCACGCCGAGTACCTTTTCCCCAGTCAGTTTCCAATGGATAAATCCTGCAAGCGTGGTGAAAAATGCGATATCTTTCACATGCTCCTCTTTGTTTAACATTGCCTGATACAGATGGGCAATGCTCCAACGCTGCGGAATGTTATAGGAAAATTCCTTTGTCAGTGCGGCTGCTGCTTCCTCTGTGATTGTATTACGCCATGTGCGGAACGGCACGAGAAGCTCCCCAGCCTTGTCAAATGCCAGATATCCGTGCATCATAGCGGAAAATCCAATCGCACGGATCTTTGTCAGTGTCACACCATACTGTTCTTTTACGTCCTTTTTTAAATCCCGGTAGCAATCCTGCAGACCGCCCCAGATGTCATCCATGGTATAGGTCCAGATTCCGTGATCCAGGCGGTTTTCCCATTCATGACTGCCGGATGCGATCGGTGTATGGTCTGCATCGGTCAGTACCGCCTTGATACGTGTAGAGCCAAATTCAATTCCGAGAAATGTTTTCCCGGACACAATCTCGTCTTTTCTTTCCACTGTTTCTACCTCTCTTTCTGTCATAAACACCTGCCTTTGCATTTTACAAAAGCAGATGTTACCTATCTTTTATCTGTAAAATACCTCTCCAAGCATCAGATCACGCTTGAAATCACGGATTCTAGTATCTTTGTCAATGTATACCGCTTCAATGCCCATGGCTGCTGCCCAGTCACCCATCTGCTCTGCCGTCAGGTCATAGGTAAATGCGGTATGGTGTGCGCCGCCAGCAAGAATCCATGCTTCCGCTCCAGTGTAGATATCCGGTTCCGGAGTCCAGAAGTTGGTTGCGGTCGGAAGTTTTGGCATTGGCTTTTCTGTCTTCCTGCACTCTACATCATTGATGATGAGACGGAAACGGTTGCCCAGATCGATGAGGGATGTCGCGATTCCGTGTCCTTCCTTGGATGTAAATACAAGTCTTGCCGGATCTTCTCTGTCTCCCATGGAAAGAGGCTGGCACTTGATGCTGATCGGACCGTCTGCGATGGACGGGCAGATCTCAAGCATGTGTGCTTCAAGAATTCCTTCTTTTCCTTTTACTAAATTGTAGGTGTAATCCTCGAGCATGGATGTTCCCTTTGCATCCTTCATGCCTGCGGTCATCACTTTCATGAGACGTACCATAGCTGCAACTTTCCAGTCACCTTCTGCGCCAAAGCCATAACCTTTTTCCATCAGTCTCTGGATGGCAAGTCCCGGAAGCTGTTTTAATGCTCCCAGATCTCCAAAATGGGTAACAATTGCCTGATAATTCTTCTCCTGCAGGAAACGCTCAAATCCAAGTTCAATCTGTGCCTGTACGGCTACATGTTTCTTAAACTCTTCCGGATCTCTTCCCTCGAGTAAAATCTCATATTTGTCGTAGTATTCATCTACAAGTGCGTTTGTATCGGACTGGGATACGGCTGCGACAGACTCTGCGATCTCGTTTACCGGATAAGCGTCTACTTCCCAGCCGAACTTGATCTGTGCTTCTACCTTATCGCCCTCGGTAACTGCTACGTTTCTCATGTTGTCTGCGACACGCATGACACGGATGTGGCTGCTCTCTACGATGCCGACTGCGGTGCGCATCCAGCTTGCGATCTTGTCAACGACTACCGGATCACTCCAGTGTCCGACAACGACCTTACGCTCCATACGCATACGGCTTACGATATGACCATACTCTCTGTCTCCGTGTGCCGACTGGTTTTCATTCATGAAATCCATATCAATGGTATCATATGGAAGTTCCTCATTGAACTGTGTATGTAAATGCATCAGAGGTTTGCGATACTCCTGCAGTCCAAGAATCCAGGACTTTGCAGGGGAGAACGTGTGCATCCAGGTGATTACACCGGCACATGTCTCATCGTTGTTAGCCTCGTTGAATGTCTTGCGGATCAGCTCATTGGTAATGAGTGTCGGTTTCCATACGATTTCATATGGCAAAACGCCTGTCTTGTTTAACTCATCTACAATCTGTTTGGAATGCTGGGCTACCTTTGCCAGACATTCCTCTCCATACAGATCCTGTGATCCTGTGCAAAACCAAAATTTGTAATCCTTATTTAACAGCATACTCGTTCCTCCTTAGAATCAATGCTTTATATCGTTCGTTTTTATACTCTAAGTTTATAACTTGTATGCATGTATTTACAAGTTGTTTTTCATGCAAAAAATCAACAAAATTGTTGTCTTTTTTCGTTTTAATCCGGCATTGTTTTGGTCAGATTGCACAAGCTGTCACCGGTATTCCATGCAGGAATTTCCCTCAATAAGCATTGGCTGGATGAGAACACTCTCCCCTTCCTCTTTTTCTCCGTTCTGAATCATGGAAAGGAGCAGTTCTGCTGCCATGGCGCCAAGCTTTTCCTGCGGATGGTCAATGGTTGTCAGCCGAAGCCCCTGCTTGTTCGCCAGCGAAGAATTATCATAACCGGTCACCGAAACATCTTCCGGAATACGCAGTCCTTCCTCCTGTAATGCACGGATGACAAGCTGTGCCGTCTGATCGTTATAACAAACGACCGCATCCATCCGCCCACGAAGCGTTTTTCCTGCCATTTCACGGATTGCTTCATAGGGATGGATTTTGCGGTCCTCCGTATGAAACCACACCACTTTATCCGGATCATACAAAATTTCCGCCTCCTGCAGTGCCCGAACATACCCTTTATGGCGGTTCTGTCCCTGCATGTCATCCGCCTTAAATACTCCCACGATATTTTTGTGCCCGTGATCCGTCAGATACTTTGTGATCATATATCCCCCCTGAAAATCATCCAGCAGCACATGCGGCTTGTCTTTCATCTGAGGGAAACATCCCTGGATAAACACGTATGGAATATGCGATTTTTCCAGTTGTTCGTACAAATTCATATGCCGGCAGAAAATCTGGCTTTTACTCGGTTCAATGATAACCCCGTCAATATCCTTGCTTAAAATTTCCTGCAGGCATTCCGCTTCCCGGGTCCGTGAATTTTTTGTATTTTTTAAGACAATGCTATATCCTGCACCGGTCAGCACATCATCAATTCCCTGTATCACACGGGGAAAAATATAGTCTGACAGATAGGTTGTTACGACAGCAATATTCTTGGACGGGTGTGCATGCCGCATCATTTCCGAACAGAATGTACCGCGCCCGTGCTCTGCGTAAATATATCCTTCATTCTGTAAAATCGCCAATGCCTTGCGCACCGTCTGACGGCTGACCTGATACTGTGCGGAAAGCGTATTTTCCGATGGCAGTTTCTGCCCCGGTGCAATCTCCCCGGAGACGATCTGTAAACGCAGCTGTTCGGTCAGTTCCTGATATTTTGGTGTGTTTCCTCCTGTGATACTCTCCATAATATATATCCCCTCTTAAAAAAGCAGATACAGCCTGTCCGGGCTTCTCTACTAAAGTTGTACCATGTATGTTTACTTGTACGGTCAGTGTAACACAGGTTTTTTCATATGTCACTAAAAGAATTGCACAAAAATACTGCCCTGCATTTTTATAATAAAATTATTGTGTGCTACAGTCCAAGCACTTTTTTCTTTGCGGCCGCAAACTCTTCATCCGTAAGCGCACCTTCCGCATGAAGCTTTGTCAGCTGCGTCAGTTCTCCGGAAGTGGATTTTGCTTCTTCCGGCTGTTCTAAGTCTTCGGTGTCTTTTACATAGGATGCCTGAAATTCCCCATTGATCTCTGCAATCTCTTTCTCCCCACGGATATAAGCATCATACATATCAAACAGATCCATGCCGCTTCCTCCCACGCAGTCGTCCGGCTCCTGCCAGGAACGAATCAGTGCAATCCTTTCTTCCTTTGTCGTGTCTTTGATCAGATATCCACTCATGATAATATTTTCCTCCCTACCGGCGATATAACTCCGGATTCTTCTTTTTCATTTCCAGACCCTTTTTGTCATCTTCTTATCTATCTGTTTCCAGATTACATATCGTATATTCTACCATATTTGTTCTGTTTTTGATATACCCAATGTACTTTAGCCTGGTCAGCACTCATATTTGTTCATTGAAGCACCTGTTGCAAAAAAAAAGCCCTGCGGTATACAAAAACCGCAGGGCTTTTCTTGCTTAGTTTCTTTTAAAAATCGACATCCGTATCGTAGTAGCAGCACTTTAAGAGTTTCTCCATCTCCTCCTGACTTGGCTGTCTTGGATTGGAACCTGTGCATGCGTCAAGAATTGCATTGGCCGCAATCTCCGGAAGTCTCTCTAAGAATACCTCCTCCGGTACAAATCCCTGCTCGGTCGGGAAGCTGTCTGCACCATAGTTTTTAATGCAGTGCGGAATGTTCAGATCATCGTTCATCCTGCGCAGATGTGCGATCAGAAGCTCCACCTTTTCATCCAGTGTGTTTCCGCCAAGTTTCATGAAATCCGCAATCTCACCGTAACGTTTCTTTGCCGTCTCATCCTTTGCATTAAATGCGATAACCTTCGGCAGATACATTGCATTGGCTGCGCCGTGGATGATGTGTGCGCCATAATCCGCAAACGCTGCACCTGTCTTATGTGCCATGGAATGTACAATGCCAAGGAGTGCATTGGAAAATGCCATACCAGCCAGACACTGTGCATTGTGCATGGAATCTCTCTTTTCCATATCCCCGTTGTAAGACGGGATCAGGTCACTCTGGATCATCTTAATCGCATGCAGCGCAAGCGGATCCGTAAAATCGCAGTTTGCGGTGGAAACATATGCCTCGATCGCATGTGTCATTGCATCCATTCCAGTGTGTGCCACCAGTTTCTGCGGCATGGTCTCTGCCAGATCCGGATCAACAATCGCAACATCCGGTGTAATCTCAAAATCTGCAATCGGATACTTGATTCCCTTCTCATAATCTGTAATGATGGAAAACGCAGTAACTTCTGTTGCAGTTCCGGAAGTTGAAGAAATCGCACAGAATTGTGCTTTGTTGCGCAGTGCCGGGATGCCGAATACCTTGCACATATCCTCAAAAGTAATATCCGGATACTCATACTTGATCCACATTGCTTTTGCCGCATCAATCGGAGAACCACCACCCATGGCTACAATCCAGTCCGGCTCAAACTCCTGCATCACTGCCGCACCTTTCATAACAGTCTCAACAGACGGATCCGGCTCAATGCCCTCGAAAAGTTTTACTTCCATCCCGGCTTCCTTTAAATAATCTTCCGCCTTCTGAAGGAAACCAAACCGTTTCATCGAGCCGCCGCCCACGCAGATGATCGCTTTCTTTCCCTTGAATGTTTTCAGGGCTTCGAGTGCTCCCTTTCCATGGTATAAATCTCTCGGTAATGTAAATCTTGCCATATAAAAAACCTCCATATACTATGTAAATCATTTCGGCTTTCACGGTTGTTTCCGGTGCTTTCCACAATGAAAATTTCAACGCCCGTCTTCCACTGTTCTGCCTTTATCACTAGACATATTGCACAAAAAATCGACCGTTGTACGCCTGCAACTATGCATTAATTCTACCATTAAAGGGAGGAAATTTCAATTCATATTTTTTACTCTCTGCTTCCATATAATGGGTCATCCTCTCCCACCGGTTCCTCGTCTATATATTTTGCAAACACTTTATAAAAAAAGAATGAACATACATATGCAAGTAAAGCAAATCCTATCAGAAGCAGCAGCACATCCGTAATGATACTGGTATATGCCATATAGCCTGCCGCCAGTACTATCACACTTACAAACAGCGTATATGGAAAAAAATGGGCAACCGCCATGGCGGCTGCATTTTTTATCTGCACACGCAAAGGATTTTCCAGTTTTGCAATCACCGGAAACAGCCATAAGAACACAATAAAAACCAAATAGCCTACGCATACACTCACCACTGTCATAAATACGGACATGAAAGCAGGTCCCACATTGCGCCAGAAAAACAAATCAATAACAAGCAGGCACACAAAAAGTAAGCCTATCATTCCCGCCACAAAAGACTGTTTAAAATTCTGCTTAAACGATCGGAAAAAAGTCTGTATAACATACCCATCTCCATAGCGTACCGATCGCAATGAAACAGCATACAATGCTGTAATTGCCGGTCCGATCGTCACAACCGGAATACAGCACAGCAGAAAAATCAGATTCAGTAAAATCAAATCTGCCATCTTATTTAAAAAAGCAATCACCGGATTTTCTTTTGGCATACGCTGCCCCCCTTTACCATGTATAAATGTCTGTTCGTTATAATACTACAAAAGCAGTCCGCATCGCGCAAGCGATTTTTATGCGAACTGCTTTCTTATATTTTGTTGAGGATTGAAAAAAACAAATTTTATAATTTGTTACTTATTTGATACCGCTGATTGCAATGGACTCAATGATCATTCTCTGGAAAATAAAGAACAATGCCATTGTCGGAATCATTGCAATTACGGATGCTGCCATGATCAAAGCATAATCACTCTGAATTGCATAATAGGAATTGAAGGAACGGATAACCACCTGCAATGTCCAGTTCTTTTCGCTTCTCAAGAAAATAGTAGGTGCAAGATAATCATTCCAGATTCCCATAAACCACAACATCAGCTGCGTTGCCAGAGCCCCCTTCATCAATGGCATAAAAATCTGAAGAAACGTACGGAAATATCCACATCCATCCAATTTTGCTGCTTCCATCAGATCATCCGGAATTCCGATCAGGTTCTGTCGAAGGAAAAAGATAATACTGACATTTCCAAAGCATCCCGGAATAATAAGTGGAAGCAGAGTATTGGTCCAGCCCAGTTTGGTAAACATGACATACTGTGGAATCATGACAACCGCAAACGGAATCATAATGGTTGCCAGCAATGCCAGAAACAATGCATTTTTGCCACGAAATCTCATTTTTGCAAATCCGAATGCGGCGAGGGAGGAGGTAAATCCGCCAATAATCAATACCGGAATTGCAACCTTCAGAGAATTAAATATACCGTTTATGAACTGTCCCTTTTTTAATACTTCAGAATATTTTCCTATCAGAATCGGATCCGGAAGAATTGTTAATGTACCGGACAAAATCTGATTTTTTGTCATGAATGATGTCGCAATCATGTAAATTAACGGGAAAACCATTACAACTGCACCAAGAAGAAGTAATACAAAGATAATCCAGTTAAAAATTTTCTCTTTTTTTGATACAAGCCGGGAGCTTGCCAAATCTTTTTTTGAACTCATATGACTCCCTCCTAGTCCATGGTCTTCACCCATCTATCCTGACCCGCGAAATTAAGAGCCGTGATAATGAAGATGATGATTGCAAGAATAACTGCCAGTGCACATCCGTAGCCTAACTGTCCGTTTGAAAATGCTTTATCATACAAATAATAAACAACGGTTGCTGCACTATAGTTTGTTCCACCTTTATTCGTCATAACCTGTACTTCCACGAACACCTGGAAACCGCCAATCAGGCTGGTAATTAAAATATAGAACGTAACCGGCGAGACCAGTGGAACGGTAATATGACGAAATTTCTGCCATCCATTTGCTCCATCAATGGAAGCAGCTTCATAGTAGTTACGCGGAATGTTTTGCAATCCGGCAAGATAAAGAATAATAGAAGTTCCCAATCCTTTCCATACCATGAAGATGATTAAAGCTACTTTTACCCAGAACTCATCTCCCAGCCAGTTTGGACCATGATGTCCGGTCAAAAGTTTGATGATTGAATTAAATAATCCATAATCGTAATTATAAACCCATGCCCACAAAATAGACACGGCAACCAGTGAAGATACTACTGGTACATAATACATTGTCCGAAGCAGCCGGATTCCCGGAATCTTACGGTTCATTCCCATTGCCAGAAGCAGTCCAAGGATCATTCCGATTGGAATACCGATCAGATAAATAATGGTTGTAAGCAGAGATTTCCAGAATTTTTCATCATGAAAAATATTGATGTAATTCTGCAATCCACAGAAATTATCCACCAGAGAGTTCATTCCCGTCCACTTGCTCATACTTGCAAACACTGCAAAGCAGATCGGATAAGCCATAAAAAGTAAAAATCCAAGGAAAGGCAGGGCGATGAACAGCCACGCAGTTCTTTCTTCTTTCTTCGCCATTGCCGACATCTTATGTTTCGGTTGTTTTGTTTTTCCGCTCATATGCCCACTCTTTTCCTACGGACTGCCCCATGACAGGGGCAATCCGTTTTAATCTTAATTATTAGTTGCTGCATTCTGTAATTCGATCGCGTTGTCCAGTGCTTCCTGCATCTTTGGCGCTACCTGTTTACAATAATCATCTACGGAAACTTCTCCGGTCAGAACATTCGGCATTCCTTCCAGGAAAGTATCCCACCATTCACTGTTGTAAGTGTAGGTTGTTTCCGTAAAGATTCCTTTATATTTGTCACTTCCCTCAATATATCCGAAAATAACATCTACATTGCTTGCATATGGAATTGTTCCATCATTTACTTTGTCTTTAAATGTTGTCTGTGCATAATCCATAATGTTTGGAATCTGTAAAGACTTACCGGATGTCTCGCCGCAAAGTTCTTTCTGTCCGTCCAGATCTGTTGATAAGGACTGTATTAACTCTGCACATAAATCCGGGTTCTTTGCCTGTGAAGAAACTGCGAAACCAACGGTTCCGAGCCATGCTGTGGACTTTCCGTCTCCGTTTGGTCCTACCGGCCATCCACATAAATCCCAGTTGTATGGGAATGTTGCATCATCCATAAATGCTGCGACATCCCATGTACCACATGCATAAAAAGCAACCTGTCCGTCCAGCCATCTCTGGTATCCGCCAAGCGCAGTATCCTGTTCTACCGTTGGCGTTACTTTATACTTTAATGTCAGATCCGTATAATACTGGAAAGCATCCTTAAAATTCTGATTTTCATCAATGACTACCTTTGTCTGATCATCATTTAAGAACTGACCGCCATTGCCGTATACATAAGGAGTAAAACCAAATGCATTTGCATTTGCAACACCCCACTGATCAATTTCGCCATCACCGTCTTTATCCTTTGTCAGTTTCTGGCACACATCTGCAAATTCTTCCCATGTGTATGGATTTTCCGGATCCGGATACTCCAGTCCTGCTTCATCAAAAAGATCTTTGTTGTAGGCAAATGCAAAGCAGGATAAATCTTTTGGCAGGCAGTATAACGATCCTGAACCAATATTAGATCCATCATACATATATGCGCTCTTGATCGCCGGCCACAGATTGTCAACCGCAGTAGCATCTACGAGATCATCCAACGGCTGTACATATCCGTTATCTACATAACTTCTGACTGCTTCCGGTCCCACATAGAAAATGTCCGGAAGTTCTCCCGCTGTCATGGCAGCTGTCATCTTCGTTGCGTATTCATCCTGTGTTGTTACCTCAAAGTTTACTGTAGAAATCTCATCTGCATGCTCTTTTGTAAATTTATCAATTAGTTCCTGATAAACGGCTTTTTCGTGATCCTGTGCATAAATAAGAATATTGATCTCATTATCACCGGTTCCTTTCATCTCTGCAACGGAGCTTGCAGAGCCTTCTGTGTCTGATCCCCCATCACTCTTTTCAACTCCGCATCCTGCTACCATTGTTGCGAGCATTGCTGTACAAAGCAATGTTGATATGATTTTTTTCTTCATAGTTTCCTCTCCTTTTTAACCACCTTGATCATAATGAAATAAAATATAAGCTCCCCTGTTCGTTATTCTGACCATCTGATTCCGACGCGCCTTTAAAAATCATTCGGCAGATTAACTAATATTTTAAAATTTGTCAGGTCTTATTGGTTACATTATATAATTGCCCAATAAGTATGTCAACATGTTTTTTAGATTTTCCTAAAATATTTTATTTTATTGTTGTTATTTAGTGTTTTATAAATTATTTTCGTTTTTATTCTTTTTCTTTCACTCATGCGTTGACGCATTCCGGAAATGATACTATAATTTATAAAACAGAAATGAAACAACAAATAAAAAGGGGGTAATTTATGCTTCACATCACTTCACTGGATGATGGACTGGACATTTTTAAAGCACTTGGCTCCGATGTTCGGATTGAAATTATAAAACTGTTGATTGAAAACAAAGAAATGAACATGAACGAACTGGCAGCAAAACTGAACATTACGAACGGTGCTCTGACGGGACATATAAAAAAACTGGAGGCATGCGGAATTGTCAATACGTCCAATGATTCCAGCGGGCACGGAAACCAGAAAATCTGTACTCTGCATCTGGATAAAATTCTCATTGATCTGGACGCACCGGAAGAAGCGCAGAATGTTTACAATGCAGAACTTCAGGTCGGACATTACTGCAATTATGAAGTCTATCCGACCTGTGGGCTGGCTACCGCTTCCCATCTGATCGGTGAAGTGGATGATACGCGCTACTTTGCACATCCTGATCGCTACAATGCAGATATTCTCTGGTTTTCCAAAGGATTTGTGGAATATGAAATTCCAAACTTTATTCCAGGTTCCCAGAAAATCACGCAGATTTTAATCTCTGCCGAGCTCAGTTCCGAAGCCCCGGGAATCAATAACGTCTGGCCATCCGATATCAGTTTTTATTTAAATGATGTCTGCATCGGCACCTGGACATCCCCGGGAGATTTCGGAGATGTCCGCGGTATTTTCACTCCAGACTGGTGGTTTCCGAACTGGAACCAGTATGGATTGTTAAAAATGCTTGTGATCAATAAAAAGGGAACTTTCATAGACGGATTGCAGATTTCAGATGTCACCATCCGGGACTTTAATCTGGACTATCGCAGCAGCATGAAGCTGCGCATGGCAGTCAATGACAATGCAGAACACGTTGGAGGACTCACGATTTTCGGTAAATCTTTCGGTAATTATGGACAGGATATTAAAGTCAGCATTAATTACGCACCAATTGAAGAATAATTTTATTAAAAAAGGCCTTTGCATGTTATTTCTCCATGCAAAAGCCTTTTTAACCAGCATCCATTATACCAGATTTCCGATTCTTTTCGCCCAGAATGCAACACCATCACTGCGCAGTCCGCACAACAGAATTGTTTCACACTTCCGCTGTGCATCCCAGCCACAATAAACCCGCACCTCCTCCGTATAAGGTCCATATGCAATCATGCCCCTGTGGTCTGCAGTATACTCCCATTTTCCCTGAACAGAACAGTTCTCATAATATCCATCCGGTGCAAGTTTCATTGGCACAGAACAGGTAATTCCCTGCGGCAGTGCCGGCGCAAGCGTAATCCGCTCATAAAACCCGCATATCTGCTCTTTCGTTACCGGCTTTATCCCGTCTCCTGTATCTGTCTTCGCAAGGGGCTGTGCTGCCACAAACGGCCACCCATCCTCACTCCAGAAAATTTCACGTATCTGCATCTCAGACGGTTCTTCCTGTTGTGTAAAGTTTTTCCTGCGGATATGACATACAAGATACCACCGTCCGTTTACATCATGTAACACTGAATTATGTCCAGGACCCATATATGCCTGCCCTTCATTCCATTGATATCCACACATGGCGAGTAATCCTGTGCTGTTATCCCCATCCTCATCCGCAATCAGATCCTTTCCGTGGAAATCAATAAATGGTCCGCAGATACTCCGGCTTCTTCCCACCCGGATATTGTAATCGGATTTTAAAGATCCGTAGGAAACAAACAGATAATAATAATTATTCTGCGCATTGTATACCATATACGGGCCTTCCATACTGCCGCTCTGCCACTTCGGGCGTCGTGCAATGCATACCCCGATTCCTTCTTCTTCGGCAAAACCTGTAGTCTTGTTCAGTTTTAATACATGGCAGCCACCCCAGAAAGAGCCATAAAGCATATACTGCTCCCCTGTTTTTGCATCCTCGATAATATTTGCATCAATTGCATTGGTAACACTCTGCGGAAATTTTTCTGTTGTTTTAAGCACACACCCTTTGGGTTCGAACGGACCTTCCGGGCAGTCTGCCACTGCCAGAAAGATACAGGACTGGCGCACACCCCAGCTGGAATTGGAACAGTACAGACGATATTCTTTTCCCACCTTTACGATATCCGGTGCCCAGATATCTTCACTGCCGGTCCATTCCACCGACTCCTGCGGCGGACGTTCCACAACTTTTCCGATTTCCTGCCAGTGCACCAGATCTTTTGATTTCTGGCATATGGCACCTGTACTGTATGTATAATAATTTCCACTAACCTCATCATAAAATATTGCCGGATCGTGTATCATGCGTCTCTCCTTCTTGTTCCCATTTTTCATAGGGACAGTTCTGTCCTTTTACCGCAGCACGAAGCTGCACATAGCATCCGCAGGCACGGCACATATGCTCCCCATACCATGTGCATTTCCCACAACATGCCAGACGCCTTGCATACGTCACATCTTCTGCCTGTTCTTCCGGCGTAAGCTGTGCAAGGTACCGCAAAAGATATTCCTCCAGACCGCCCCCATATTGTTTTGCCAGTTCGCATTTTCTGCAATACCGTTCTGATTCTTCCATATGATCCTGTCCATTTTGCATTATTGCAGGCGCAGTTCCACCACACTGCATGGCGGAAGCATGATTTTTATTCCATCTGCACACTTTTTATATGCGGTAAACACTTCTTCTTTTACAAGTTCCGGCGCATCAAACGTATTATGTGCGTGCATCTCTGCCGAGACAACCTTTGCTTCCTTCACAGAATATATGTGTTCATCTCCGGCGATCACAATCTCTATTTCTTTTTCCTCATCCGCAGAAAGATTGTTTAATGTAACCGTAATGATATGCTCCGCATCCTCAGATACAGATTCCGTCACCTCCGGAACTTTCCATTCTCCTATACCGGTTTCGCCCACTCCTGTCAGTGTACTGTTCAAAAGCGTTGCACCCTGATGATGCCGGTACATATGGAATACATGATACGTCGGCGTCTTAATCATCTTTGGTCCTTCTGTGAGAATGACAGACTGCAATACATTTACCATCTGTGCAAGATTTGCCATCTTCACGCGATCGCAGTGCTTATTAAAGATATTCAGGGTGATCCCTGCAACCAGCGCATCCCTTACCGTGTTCTGCTGATATAAAAAGCCCGGATTGGTTCCCGGTTCAACTGTAAACCAACAGCCCCACTCATCCACGATCATTCCGATTTTTTTATCCGGATCGTACTGATCCATAATCTTTCCGTGGCGTTCCACAAGAGTTTCCATATAAAGTGCTTTTTTTAATGTCTTATACCACACTTCTTCATCAAAATCCGTTGCACTTCCCTTGATTTCCCAGCCTTCCGGATGCACATAATAATGCAGGGAAAGCCCATCCATAAATCCATGAAATTCAGGAACGGTGTGATCATGGGTTGTCTCTAATACCTTCCTTGTCCAGTCATAATCATCCACATTTGCTCCGCCACAGATCTTTTGGATCGGTTTCTGCGGATCATAATTGCGCACATAGGTCTGATATCTGCGGTACTCATCTGCATAATACTGTGGCCGCATATTTCCCCCACATCCCCAGTTTTCATTTCCAACACCAAAATAATCAATGGTCCACGGCTCCTCATGTCCATTTTTTTTGCGCAGATCCGCCATCGGAGACACCCCGTTAAATGTCATATATTCAACCCATTCCGACATCTCCTGCACGGTTCCGCTTCCAAGATTTCCGTTAATGTAAGTTTTACATCCAAGCTGACGGCAAAGTTCAAAGAACTCATGCGTTCCGAAACTGTTGTCTTCTACCACACCACCCCAATGGGTATTAATCATTTTCTTCCGGTTCTCTTTCGGTCCGATTCCGTCTTTCCAGTGATACTCGTCCGCAAAACATCCCCCCGGCCAGCGCAATACCGGAATCTTAATCTCTTTAAGTGCTTCCACCACATCTGTACGCATCCCATTGACATTTGGAATTTCAGAGTTCTCACCCACATAGAGTCCTTCATAGATGCATCTGCCCAGGTGTTCCGAAAAATGCCCGTAGATCTCTGGTGCAATGGTACCTTCTTTTTTATTTTTGTTGATCATTAACTTTGCCATATCTCTTTACTCCTTTTGGATATATTGTACGCCCCAGAGAGTTTCCTCGTTGTCTCCTGCAGCCGAAAAACAAAACACCGGATTTTCCGCTTCATCGGTCATTTCCATTAATACCCCTTTATAAACGACACCGTCCAGTGTAATGGTAATGTAATTTGTGCCTTCCCTTACCTCATATGTACCGCTTTTTTCTCCACCGGTTACTTTTCCATCCGCAAACGTATATGCCTCCGCTTCGCGAATCTTACTGCTGATATCTGTTCCATGGTTTACTACATAAAATGTACCGGATACATCCGATTTTTTGTACCCCTTTTCCGAGAGAGTTTCTCCCATTGTGGCAAATGGTGCTGCAACAAACCACCCATCCTCATTTGTGTACATCTGATGTACACGCGGTTCATGATACTCTGTGCCATCGTCAAACCGCTGATGATATGTAATGTAATATTTCCCGTCATCATCCTGAAATGTGGACTGACCGCCCGGTGCCATATAGGTATAATTTAAACTCGGGAATGTATAATTCCCCATCATTTTTAAACCATAATTGAAATGATCGTCCTGATCTTCCAGTGTATTTCCTGCCACATCCACATATGGTCCCGTTGGCTTTTCACTGCGAAACTGCCGAATCTGATACCCACCATCACTCTGCAGATCTCCATAAGAAACAAACAGATAATAATAGCCGTTTTCTGCGTCATACTGGATATATGGACCCTCAGCAGAGTGATGTCCACCACCAATCAGCCGATATCCATAATACGGATCGGCATCCTTGTCATCCACCGGATAAATCGGGTATCCAGTGGTGGGATCAATCTCCAGCAGAAAGATACCACCTGACCATGAGCCATAATTCATCCACATCCGCCCGTCTGCATCGGTAAAAATCGCCGGATCAATACAGTTTGGCCACTCCTTATTGTTATATCCACCATATTCCAGATATCTGGAAATATCTGCATTTTTGCCGAGTACATCGTACAAATTCGTTTCGCTGATATTGCTTTTTCCATATCCGGAATATAAAATCGTATCCACATAAGTATACGGTCCCTCTATATTGTCTGCAGTTGCAAAACAGAGAGTCGATTTCACATAAGAAGATGTCGTACAGAAATACATGACATATTTCTTCATTGTCTCATTGTAAATTACATTTGATGCCCAGACAGAATACCCATTATCTGTGTTTTTTCCGACAAAATCAAAGGCAGCGTACGGCTCTGTCAGCAAATTGTCAAACAGTGTATTCGCTGCATCAACACCATTTGCAAAATAATTCCATTTACGCAGGTCCTGACACTTTGCCCCTACCATATGACTGCCGAACATATAATATGTATCGCCTTCCCTGATGATCTGCGGATCGTGACAGGATGCTGCAACCGTAAATCCACCTTTTTTTATCTCATCTGCTGCGGCCTCCTTCCCAACGGAAGAACCGCCGGAGGCGCAACCGGATGCAAGGCATGCCAGAAGCCCTGCAACGGTCAACACACGAACCATTTTTTTCTTAATCATACGCAAACACCGGCTTTCCGTTTTCATCCCATTGAACCTGCATCAGATGTGCATGACGGTTTGGATTATAGAGAGGATTTCCCTCTATCTCTGTTTCTGTGCGTGCATGGTATATCATGATATCATTTCCGTCTTCATCTTTGGTAAAAGAATTATGTCCCGGTCCGTAAATTCCTTTTTCATAACTGCTTTGTAATACCGGATGACGCTCCTTTCTCCAATTTAACGGATCCAGCAGATCCGTTCCGCTGGTTGCAGTAAGCATACCGACACAATAGGCAACCCCTGTGTCACTCGCCGAATATGTCAGGTACAGTTTATCCCCGTGATGAATCACTGCCGGTCCCTCATTTACCCAGAATCCCACACGTTCCCAATCATAATCCGGTGTTGTAAGAAGCACCTGCACCGTTGCCAGCTTGCACGGAGACTCCATTTTTGCAATATAAAGATTGGAAATCTGCTTGCCTACTCCAACCTTTTCTGCCCACACGTAGTAATAATCTCCGGCATCCTCAAATACGGTTGCGTCCAGGGAGAATGCTTCAAACGAGAATTCATCCCCATCTGCACGCTGCATTTTGCCTTTTTCCACCCATGCATCTGCCAATGGGTCCTGCCCCTGACATTCCAGCACATATGGACGGATTTTCCAGATATCCTCTTCTTCACCACCGGCAAAATAGATGTACCATTTTCCTTCCAGATAGTGCAGTTCCGGTGCCCAGATATGCTTGCTCATCGGACCACTCTCATGCTTTTTCCAAATGACCACTTCCTCTGCCTGTGGAAGATCTGCCAGTTTTTTTGCCCGGCGCAGTACAATGCTGTCATATGCCGGAACCGATGCCGTAAAATAATACCAGCCATCCTTTTCATACACATACGGATCTGCTCTCTGCAGAATCCAGGGTTCATTAAATTTCAGTCTCTTATCCATATGTTTTCTCCACTATATTTTATAATTTTATAAATTATTTTATTTATATTTAAAATTATATAGAGGATGAACATAAAATGCAACTATTTTAGATTTCTTTAAACAATTTTAGTTATGTTGAACAATATTGTGCATTTGTTTTTGTGGAAAAACCTGTATTTGACATTTCTCACTTTATGTAATATTGTTTATTAGGATTCTAATAATTGAAAGAATCACTTCATTATCTTCTGATGTCCGACCATTTCCTGTTTCAGAAGAAAATGGGCGTGTGATATAAAAAACGGGAGGCTTTTGCCTCCCGTCATGTGTTTTTCTATAAAACAGCCTGCAAAATCAGTGACATAATCACAATGACCGCACATACCACACCGCTTATCCGCATCTTTCTGCTGACATCTTTTTTCTCACTTATACGTTTGAGCCATCCCGTTGTATACAGTATGTTTGCAATAAGCGTGCCAAGCGTCCACGCATACAGATCCCGCTTCACACTTTCCCAAAACGGAGACACTGCCAGTCCACCTGCGTCCATGACCATTGCAATCAGTATTGTGATCACACCGGTAATTCCTATGATCCGTACCCGTTTTAAGAGCCTTGCGTTGTTTGTCTCTGTATAATCTGTTACTTTGATTACGGTTTCCTTTAATTTCTCATTCATCTGCTCGCTTTTCCTTTCTCCATCAATGATTTCCCGGATATCAACTTCATAAAAATCTGCAAGTTCCAAAAGCATGCTGATATCGGGCATATTGCTTCCCGTCTCCCAGCGTGACACCGTGCGGCTTGTGATCTGAAATTTTTCCGCAAGCTGCTCCTGCGTCAGCTTCTTTTCATTGCGCAGTTGTTTTAAAAAGTAACCTGTCTTTTTCTGATCCATAATGAAATCTCCTCTTGCTTTCCATCCATGTAAATCTGCTCCTCCTTTCGCAGATTACAATACCTGTTTTTTCCAGTAAAAGCCACGACATAAAGCGAGAACTGCCGTGTTTTCTGCACCGGACATGAAATGTCTGCCCGGAATGGTTTCCCATATCCACCTTCCCTCACTGACAACGGATTCTGGCTGACTTTTTTAATTCCTTTTAACACCTGTATCTGAGCTGAATGGTCAAGTTTTTTCATATCCTTTTCCGCTTCCTCTAAAAACTCAATACTCCATATCATTCGATATCTGCATCCTCCGCTTCCAAAAGTTCTGCTTCACCGATGCCCAAATGTTTCATCACTGAATCATATGAAACAGTCTCTTTATTCCCGTTATCATCCAAACGTTTATTTGCTTCCAACAAAAGAAAATAATCTTCCTCAATCTCCGTTAATCTTGTATACTCTTCGGGTGACAGAATAATTGCAGAAGGCTGGTTATTTTTTAAAACAATCAGTTCTTTTTCGGAACGAAGTCTATCAAATATCTTTGCAGCCTGCCCTTTGTTAAATTGTGAAATTGGAACAAGACTCTGTAAAAAATCAGATGCAATTGCCATAACAGACACCTCCATTGTTTAATTTCACTTATATTATATGCAGGAACAAGCCAAGAATCAATATAAAAATTGTATTATTTTCTTTATAATTTTCATTATTATTTATTGTTCTTATTTCATGTTCACAGGACAATACACGGTATATGTATATGTATACGTTCCATCCTCATTTTTCACAGTAGAATCTCCATTGGGCGGTTCACTTTTTCTTGCCCTGTGACACAAATTTGCATATACTTATTTTATCAAATAACATCAGGAGAAACCCATGATCTATTTAAAAAATCCCCTGTGCCTTGGCATGGAAGAATCAGAATATAAAGAAATGCTCGCTCTGGGCGGTATGCGCCAGAAACATTTTGAAAAAAATGAAGTGATTTTGTCTGCCGGATGCACCACGCACGAGATCGGGCTGGTGCTGTCCGGAAGCGTTAATATTGAAAATCTCGACCTGTGGGGCAGCAAAAGCATTTTGAGCAACATCGGTGCCGGACAGGTTTTCGGGGAAACCTATGCATTTTTCCGCGAAACACTGATGGTCGATGCGGTTGCTGCCCAGCAGACCGATATTCTATTCTGGAATCTGGATATTCTCGTCCACACGCCGCATCCCGCAAGCACCTGGCAGCCAAAATTTATCCGGAATCTGCTACAGATCTCCCTGCGCAAAAATCTCGCGCTCTCCCAGCGGATTTTCTGTACAACCCCGAAAACGATCCGCGGGCGGCTGCTTGTCTATCTGTCAAACCAGGCGGCAAAAGCCGGCAGCAATCATTTTAAGATTCCGTTTGACCGACAGGGGCTGGCGGACTATCTGAATGTCGACCGCAGTGCGCTTTCCAAAGAGCTTGGCAAAATGCGGGACGAAGGAATTCTGACCACCCGGAAAAATGCGTTTACCCTGTACGGATTGTCTCATGAGCCGCTCCTTTATGTTTCATTTTCAAAGGCCTTTCACTAATAATACAAACGAAAAATCGGAAAGGTTACAAAAAAAGGAACCCTGTCCGGATATCTTTCCGGACAAGATTCCTTTTTATTATGTTCTCCTACTCTGCCAGCTTAAACCTGCCAACCAGATTTTTCAGTCCTTCCGACTGTGCGGAAAGCTCCTGGCTTGTTGCAGAAGTCTCTTCCGCAGCTGCGGAGTTGCTCTGTACGACACTGGAAATCTGCTCGATTCCCTGCTCGATCTGCTTTAACATATCTGCCTGCTCGGTAGAACTCTCGCTGGCGCCCTTTGCCGCATTCGCAAAATCATTCATGGATTCAAGAATCTTATTTAATGCAGCAACCGTCTTTTCTGTAATCTGGTTTCCGTTTTCAATTTCCTGCAGAGATTTTTCAATCAGATCGCGAGTATTGACTGCCGCCTGTGCACTGTCACCCGCCAGTTTTCCGATCTGATCTGCCACAACCGCAAAACCTTTTCCGGCTTCCCCGGCACGTGCTGCCTCAATGGAAGCATTCAGGGACAACAGGTTGGTCTGACTTGCAATCTCCTCGATGGAACCGATGATGTTTTGGATTTCCTGTGAGGTACTGCTGATCCGCTCCATGGCATTGGTCAATGCCTGTAATTCTTCTCTGCTTTGATCTGCCTGTTCTACGGCAGTGCGTACCATCTGGTAAGCCCCGGAAGCGCTCTCTGCGCTGGATTCTGCAATTCCGCTGACACTCTCTACCGTTGCTGTCAGTTCTTCTACTGCACCTGCCTGATCGGTGGCACCTTCTGCCAAAGCCTGTGCCCCGCCTGCCAGCTGCCCGGAACCGGATGCAACCTGCTCGGATGCTTCATTAATCTGTGTCAGGGTATCACTCAGTTCATGTTTTAATTTGCTTATGGACTCATACTGCTGTCTGAAATTTCCAATATAAATCTGTGCATTATTACTGGATACATTGAAATTTCCTTCTGCCATTTCTCCCAGAAGATAACTGGTATCCTGCACAATCACCTCCAGAGTTTTGCATGCCTGCCGGAAATTACCGGCAAGTTTTCCGAGTTCGTCTGGAGATTCATAATTTATTTCCACATCAAGCTGTCCTGCTTTCAGTTTCTCAGCTGCACTTTCCAGTTCCTGAATCGGCTTTAGCATAATTCCGGTAATGGTGGTCCGGATGACAGTGGAGAAAGCCACTGCTCCTGTTCCTATGAGAATCATCAGAATAATGCTCACAATTCCCGTTACCCTGGCAGATGTATACTGACTCTTTGCCTCTGCGGATGCCACTTTTCCGATATCAACCAATATATCCTGAAGTTTCTCTGTTGCATCATTATAATCGGAATTAAACAGTGCCAGAGCTTCGTCATTTTTATTCTGCTGCGCCAGTTCCATGAGCGCTACCCGCTGTTTTTTCAGTTCTTCTATCGCATCTTTTAATTCCGCAACTTCCTTTTTATCATGAAAAGACTTCTCCAGTGTGGTAACATTTTTTCCAACCTGATCTGCATACTGCTGTGCCAAATTAGAATAACTCTGTGTGGAACTTGCATCATCGGTTGTCATCGACCACAAAATATATTTTCCCACAAGCTGTATATCTTTACGGATTTCCATCTGCAATGTGCTGTTTGCATATGCTTCCTTGTAAAACTTATAAGTATCCACATTCATCTTTACAATGGAAACAAGCGAAACAACCACAGCAATAGCAAGCGTTACAATGACTGTAGTAAATGCATACTTCAACTTCGTTCCTACCTTCAGTTTTCGGTAAAACTCTTCCATTTTTTTTCGTCCTTCCATTTTCTCTGTTCCTTTCTTTATTCCGCTTTAAAATACTCGCTTTATCATACGCCTTTTTTCCTCCCACTGCAATGTTTCTGTCGAAAATATGCAAATTTTATCTTTTTCCACACTCAGAAATTCCCCCCTGGTTTGTCCCCTTTGCATTCCAATAAAATGATGGTACAATGATGACATAACACAAAACATCTGTTTTACATATATTGTTGGAAATGGAAATGAAATGGAAAAAGCACAGATTCGAATAATCCGAAGCAAAAGAAAAACCGTTGCACTGGAAATCCGTCCGGATTTATCGGTTCTGGTAAGGGCACCTTACTGGATGGCAGACTGGCAGATCCGTAAATTTGTCGATGAAAAATCAGACTGGCTGTATGCCCATCTCCGGGAAATGGAACAAAAACAAAAATTGGAAGCTGCACGCCCGAAAGCCGCACCTTTAACTCCCGGGGAATTGCAGGTGCTTGCAGATGAAGCACTGCGCGTAATTCCGGAACGGGTACGGTTTTATGCCCCGGTTGTCGGCGTGACCTATGGCAGGATCACCATACGAAACCAGCGTACACGCTGGGGAAGCTGCAGTGCAAAGGGCAATCTTAACTTTAACTGCCTGCTGATGAAAGCACCGCCGGAAGTGCTGGATTACGTGGTTGTCCATGAGCTGTGCCACCGGCTGGAGATGAACCATTCACCACGCTTCTGGGCACAGGTGGAGCGTGTGCTTCCAGACTATAAGGTTTCCCGCAAATGGTTACGGGAACATGGCAATGAGCTTATGGATTTAAACCCATAAGAAGGAGATACCGGTATTCCTGCATCTCCTTCTTGCTTTCATGTTATTTTTTACATGTAATATCGTTCTGTTCTCAATTACTTTCTATTGTATAAGTCCCCTCTTCAAAATTTACATGCAATTCGGCATATGCCCCGTCATATTCCCAGCGGATTTCCAGAGAACTCTCCTCTCCGGAGATTGTCACCTCTGCACCTTCCGAAAATGCCTTATGGGTATTTCTCATACGGATTAGCGCAAGCTGTTTTTGAACCACATCTTTTTTCAGTCCTTCCGCGATCTGATCAACGGAAATATTTGTCCGATTGATTTCCTTATGTCCGGATTCCCCTGCACGCTGCACCGCTTCATGGTCATTTTTTCCGGCAAACAGATCCAGATACCAGATCTGCGGTTTGCCCGGCATAAACATCTGGATGGCCCGCGCCAGAAGCATTTTTTCATCCGACTCTCCCAATGCACTGTAGTACGTGGCATTTACCTGATAATACAGATTCTTTTGTCCATGTAAATTTTTGACCATGCCCCCACGGGATACAATCCGGTCAATTAACGACTGGATCTCCTCTTTTGGAAGCAGTCCCTTTAAATCCAGAAGCGGGATACCGTCGTGACAGCCAAGCATGTTGACCGTGGAGATCTTCTTTTCCACAATTTCCTTCGCCCATGCTGCAAGGTATGTTCCGCGCCTGTTCTCAATCGCATCAATGACCAGTCCCGGCAGGAAAAAGTCGTAGGTCGCATAGCCTTTTTCTGCAAGCGTCTGGTATATTTTTTCGTCATACGCTGCGTGGATCTCCGGCAAAAGCGTAAGTCCCAAAGGTTCTGCCAGCGCATGAATCTTCTGTAAAAGTTCCCATGTCTCCGGATCATTGAGGAAGTTTTTCTTTCCCGGTGTCTTCGGCGCATAGGCAAAGGCATCCAGCCGCACGATCTCCGCTCCATAAGAAGCTATTTTCTCCAGTGTTTCACGATAAAACTCCCACACCTTTGGCGACTGGATGTTTACATCCATCTGTCCGAGATAGTGTCTGCCATGCACTTCCTGATAAAAGGTATTCCAGTACGGCACCTTTTTTCCATCCGGAAATTCCACCATCAGGATCGGCAGCCCGGGTTTGCGGAAAAACATCTGCTTCAGGCAGCTTTCATCCGGCTGGATATAGCCTTCCTCCGTCATGGTTCCATGCCCTTCCCAGAAATGGTTCCAATCGATGAAAAAATCGCGGAACACAGAAGCCTCCCCTTTTTCCACAAGATCCCGAAACTGCGGGGACTGTGCGGAAGCATGGTTTAAAATAAAATCGAGTTTCAGATCAATTCCCATATTCTTTAACCGGTCAAGATCCTCCCTGTTGGCAAGCTGCTCATTCAGGTCATAGTCGATCACGGAAAATCCCCGGTCGAGATCGGAATGATACAGACTCGGCAGAATGTAAAAGGAAGAAAATACATCCTGTATTGCCTCAGTTTTTAGCAATGTTACAATATCTCCCAGATTTCCTCCAAGGCTGTCGGGATATGCATTGAGCATCGGTTTATGGTTCATAAACTCTTCCGTCCTTTCCCACGATTAATCCTGCATTTTTGCGCTGCACTTCAAGTTTTTCCTGTTCCAGTTCTACCACGCGGCAGATAAACGGGCTTGCGGCATTCTCATCGCGGTTTCTGCGGATGCGCCGCTCCTTTGTCTCCTCCGGGGAACTTTCCAGAAAGACGGGCAGATCCACACCATGTAAATCGTCACTGCCTCCGTGTGTCCACTCCAGAAGTAATACGGATATTCCGGAAAAATCGGTTTCTTCCGATGAGATCTCGCCATCTTCCCGTCCCATATGCCGCAATGTGATCGTATCTTTTCCCTCATGAAATGCCGCAAGCACTTCATTGATCCGGTCGAAGTCAATCTCTTTCTTTGTCCCGAGATATCCACGCAGTCCGTCTTCCCCTGCCTCTTTATACACACGCATCCGTTCTTCATCGTTGCGTTTTGGAATCCGGTGTGGATAATCATCGCCAGAGAGCAGATAACAACCCGTTCCGTCATTTAAAAAGTACTGCTGCAATGCCGTTGCGAGTGTTGTTTTTCCGGAACCGGAGCCACCGTAAAGGCTGATGACCACTCGATTTCTGGCGTTCCTATCACACCATTTCTGCACTTTTTCATATAATGCTCCAGCCTCTTTCAGTTCTGTAAAAGCAAACTGATATGCCTCATATTCTCTGGTAAACGGCGGAAGCGGAATTCCCGCATGCATCAGTGCTGCACCGGAATACTGCCTGCCGCTTTGTTCTTCCAGATACACGGCATCCGGTTTTAACCCACGCAGGCGGACATAAACGGTCGCCTGATTTGCCTCTGCCATAAGACGCACTACGCTTACCAGTGCATGATCCTGTTGCTCTGAGACGGACATCCATGCCGCAATTTCATCCGTAAACGGATCCGACAGCCGCCAGTACGTTCCCTCGTTAATGAGCGTTTCATACTTCTTGTACGTTTTGATCTGCTCCCGGATCTGCTGTTTTTCCTCATCCGATAAAAGCGCCGGGTTTAATTCGTAACCGAAAGTTCCCGCCATCGCCGTCACCCCGCGGGTATGGAAACTTGTCACCCGTCCGGTCTGGTGATTTGGCACCGCCGAAACATGCGCCCCCATCGCGGAAACCGGATAGAAAAACGAAGTTCCGTACTGGATTCTTGTGCGGTTGATCGCATCGGTATTGTCGCTGCACCAGATCTGTGGGGAATAATAAAGCATTCCTGCGTCAAACCTGCCGCCGCCACCGCTGCATCCCTCCAGCAGAAGATCCGGATAGCGGCTGCACAGGTGTTCCAGAAAATCATAGACACCAAGCACATAATCATAGGAAAGATTTCCGGCATAGACATCTGCCATGCTGCGGTTCATATCCCACTTGACATAATCAATTTTTCCCTGATCGAGCACGGCACAGATCTGGTCAAACACACAATCGCGCACTTCTTTTCTGGAAAAATCAAGCAGTAGCTGGTTTCTCGAGCGCACCGGCTTTTTCCCCGGAATCCGGATCGCCCAGTCCGGATGCGCCCGGTACAGATCACTGTCTTCATTGACCATCTCCGGCTCAATCCAGATGCCAAATTTCACGCCCTGCTCATGCACACGGGTAATAAGATCTGCCAGACTGCCCCCCAGTTTCTTTTCGTTGACCTGCCAGTCCCCAAGGGAAGAATTGTCATCATTTCTTTTCCCGAACCAACCGTCATCCATCACTACCATATCAATTCCAAGGGAAGCGGCTTCTTTTGCCAGATCCACAATCGTATCTCCCGTAAAATCGAAATAGGCTGCCTCCCAGCTGTTGATCAGCACCGGACGCTGCATATGGACATATTTGCTGCGGCACACATGGTTGCGGATGCAGTTATGATACTGCTGCGACAATGCAGACAATCCATCTGCCGAATAGGATAAAATGACTTCCGGCACCGTAAAGGTTTCTCCAGCCGCGAGCGGGTAGGAAAACAGTTCTTCATTTAATCCAAGAAGCAGGCGCGTCTGGTTGAACTGGTCTTTTTCCGCCTCACAGGAGAAATTGCCGCTGTATACAAACAGCATGCCATAGCAGCTGCCTGCCGTCTCTGTTGTCCCTTTTTCTGCCAGAATTACTGCCGGATTATACTGATGGCTGGATGTTCCCCTGCGGCTGCCAAACGCAATCGTTCCATGTCCCAGCGGGGTGCGCTCCAGATTGCGCTCCATGGCATGCTTTCCATAAAACCGCAGGACATCAAACTCTCCCTGTACAAAATCCAGACAGGCTGCCGCTGCCTTTTCGATCGTAATCTGTCCGGTTCCCATATTTTTAATCCGTACACTCCTTGTAATGACATCGGTTTCTTCTAAAACGCCATACAGCAGATGCACTTCAACCTGTGCGTTTTCATCTGCAAGGACTATTTCCAGTGTCTGTGCTTCGTTTTCATCTGCCCAGACAGCCGGAAGTCCCTGTAACTGATACTTGCCGCTTTGGATCTCATAGCTCTTAAAAAGCAGATCTGCACTTTCCACACCTTTTTCATTTTTGATATTCAGTGCAATATTGCGGTAATCTCCGGTGCCAAGGGACGGATACTCCTGTGGCAGCGCATCCAGCGAATAGGTGCGGTCCATGCCCGCTGCATAAGGATTTCCGGAAAATCCACGGTCTGCATAGGTTAGGACATAGTCCATGGAACTGTTTGTTTTTTCTCCGTAGTACAGATGCAGCAGATATCCCAGTGGATCAACCTGCATCTGATAAGTTGTATGCGCCGTATGCAGGGTAAATATTTTTTTATTTGGATTGTATATAATTGCCATAGAAGTCACCTCGTTTATTCTTTATCCTTTGACTGCACCGTTTGCCACACCATTTAAAATCTGTTTCTGGCAGATCATATAAAAGATCAGGATCGGGATCAGTGCCAGAATATAGGAGGCAAACGCCAGATTGTAATTGGTTCCAAACTGTGTCTGGAAGTTAAGCTGTGCAAGCGGCAGCGTATTCTGTCCGGTTCCGGACATGATCACAAGCGGTGTCATAACATCGTTCCATGTTCCAAGGGCTGTCAGAATCGCAACCGTCGCATGCATCGGTTTCATCATCGGGAATACCACTCTCCAGTAAGTCGTCCAGGTACTTGCCCCATCAATATCTGCTGCTTCTTCGAGTGCTTCCGGAATATTTTTTAAATATCCACTGTAAAGCAGGACATTCATTGGCATGTAAAATACCAGATACAACACGATGACACCGGCACGGTTTCCAAGTCCCATGTGTGCCGTCTGTTTTACCAGCGGCATCATTAAGATGGAAAACGGAACAAACATACCACTGACAATATACAGATAGATAAAACGGAAACTTTTTCTTCTTGCCATGCCCCGCCCGATCACATAGCCTGCAATCGAGTGGATCAGAATCGCCAGTACGATCGTTACCAGAGTGATCAGTAAACTGTTTCCAAGAGAACGCCAGAAATCGGTCACTTCCATTGCCTGACGGAAGTTTTCAAAACTCCATTGTTTCGGGAAAGAAAGTGCACCCGCCACATCGTTTGTCATCTCACTTGGTTTCTTAAATGCAATGATCGCTGCCATATACAGTGGAAAAAATACGGTAACCGTCCCCAAAATCAGAACAATCGTAAGTATCCGGTTTGTTTTCTGTTTTTCTTTCATCATAACTGCTCCTCCTTCTTATTCATGACTGTCATCTGGAAAAGTGAAATTGCCACAATCACAATAAAGAAAATAACTGCATTTGCACTCTGGAATCCAAACTGTCCGCCATCCATACCATTTTTATAAATCAGGTAAGAGATCGATTCGGTGCTCTGTGCCGGACCTCCCTTGGTCAAAGACATGATCTGGTCGAATACCATGAGAAAATTCTTTGTGCTCAATACCAGATTGATTGTTACAAACGGCATAACCAGTGGAAATGTTACTTTCCAGAACTGTTTCCATTTACTTGCTCCATCAAGCATACTCGCCTCATAAACTTCCTCCGGGACAGTCTGCAGACCGGAAATATAAATAATGGTATTCATGGCAACTGCCTGCCATACACCAACAATCAGCACACCAATCCATGCGTATTTTTCACTTGCAAGAATACTGTTCTGTAAAAATCCAATATGGAACACATTTCCCACAGTTGGAAGAATGTAAGTAAAAATAAAACTGAAAATATAGCCGATGACAAGTCCTCCTAAAATATTCGGTACAAAATAAATACCGCGCAGTGCACTTTTAAAACGGATTGCACTGTTTAATCCAACTGCCATGATCAGACTTAGCACATTTACCAGTATCGTTCCTGCCAGTGCATATTTAAACGTAAACAAATAGCTTTTTCCCACGCGGGAATCCGTAAACAGATCTGCATAGTTCCGGAACCCGACATAATCGTAAGTTCCGTATCCTTTATAATTGGTAAAACTGTAAATCACACCTTTGATCATTGGAAGTGTATTGAATGCAAAAAATAGGATTACAACCGGTATGATAACCGCCCAGAATGTTTTGTCCCTGTTTGACATTTTCTTTTTCATTGTGCATCCCCCTGTTCTTTCTGATAATCCTGTACTTTCCGAATCAGATCCCGGTTGTAGCGCTTCCAGTCGGAATCAAATTTTTTCAAAAACTTTTCCTGTGCATTGTCGCTTGTATCCAGCAGGAACGTCTGGATCATGGCATCCACACTCATCTCACTCGGATAATGGTGATCCTGATAATCTGCCATGCGGTTGTTTTCAATGTAAGAACGCATATCCTCAAGTGTTTCCGGAATTGCAAAATCCCCATCCTTGCAGGCAATTCCGCCCTGATCATCCAGATAAATCTGAATGGTCTCATCGTCATACAGATACTTTAAAACTTCATATGCAGCCTCTTTATTTTTGCATGCTTTCATTACGGAAAACTGCAGATCAATTCCTGAATTTAATACATTATCTGATTCGTTATCATTTGCAGGAAATGTAAAAGAGCCGATATTCATATCCGGATTGACCGATTTAATCTGTGGAATCGCATAGCTTCCGATCGGATACATGGCAGATTCCCCACGGGCAAATGCTGTACAGGCATCGTTATAACCATATGCATACGGATTTTTTTCTGCGTAATCCAAAAGCGCACGCATCTTTTCTGCTACCGGTTCATAAGTCCTGGCAAATGTGGTATTTCCCATATTTACCTGATTGCAGGTGTCCGAATCGGTAAGTCCGACTGCCAGCGCATTCCACGGAGCCAGACAGGTCCAGGTATCTTTAAAGCCCAGATACAGTGGAAGTGTTCCGCTCTGTTTTATTTCATCACACAGTGTGGTAAATTCCTGCCAGGTGGTCGGAACTTTCCAGCCATTTTCCTCAAACAGATCTTTGTTATATAAAATTCCTGCCGCGTTTGCCACATATGGAAGTGCATACGTGCCATCCTTTGGAATAAACTCCAGTTCCTTATCCATATCCAGATATGCCTGTTTTACGGTCTGGACTTCATCCAGATCGGAAATATCCTCAAACAGATCTGCATCTAAAAAGTTGGAATAGTTGATGTCTCCTCCGATTGCGATGATATCCGGATAATCCTCCCGGATAAAACGTGTCTTTAAAATGGTCATTGCTTCGTTTGGAGATGAAATCGTCAGATGGATGTCATCATGTGTTTCATTGAACCGCTTTTCAATCTTTTCAAATGCCTTAACTGCTTCCGGTTTGTAGGAAACCACTTCGATTTCTGTTTTCCCGTCTGCCCTTTTTTCACTTCCGCATCCAGCAAGACCCGTCATACACATGCCCAGTGCAAGCACCGCCGCAACACTGCGGAAAATATTTCTTTTTGCCATATTCCTCTCTCCTTTTTTTGCAATATATCCGTTTATCTTTTTGATAATCTGATTATAACATACCTTTATGCATCCTTCAATATCTACATTTTTTCAGTTTTATACCGAAATGCAATATTTTATGCTATAATAGATATTGATGTCGCATTTTGGTATATAAGGAGTATTTTATGAGCAATACATTTTTTAATATTTTTCCAAATGAAAATTTTATCGATCTGTGCATGTATCAGTTTGGATATGAACAGTGTGATCCCGGCCATTCATTCGGGCCTGCAACACGCAACCACTACCTGTTTCACTACGTTCTTTCCGGAACCGGAACACTCATGGCAAACAATTCCAAAGGAGAAACACGGACCTATTCTGTAAAAAGCGGACAGGGGTTTATGATTTTTCCCGGCCAGATCAACACTTACATTGCCGATGAACAGCTTCCGTGGAAATATATGTGGATTGAATTTGACGGATTACGTGTAAAAGAGGCTTTAAGTGTCACAGATTTGTGCAAAGACGCGCCCGTTTATCATTCCCATTCCAAAGAACTGCGGGAGAAACTTGCGGAAGAAATGCTTTATATCATTCATCACCCAAAGGAGCCGCCATTTCATCTGATCGGACACCTGTACCTGTTTCTGGATAACCTGTTACAATCCGCTAAATCGACACGGATTGTCCCAAGTGGCAGAATGAGTGATTATTATATAAAAGAAGCAATGAATTATATCGAACAAAACTTTCAGAATCCGATTACGATTGAAGACATTGCCGCTGTCTGTGGTATCAACCGGAGTTATTTTGGGAAAATATTCCGAAACTCCGTCGGACAATCTCCGCAGGAGTTTTTGATGAACTACCGCATGGTAAAAGCCACAGAATTATTAAAGCTGACTTCCCTATCCATCGCAGATATCGGATCTGCGGTCGGATATGAAAATCAGCTTCATTTCTCCCGCGCATTTAAAAATATCTATGGTGTTTCCCCGCGGGAATGGAGAAACCAGCACAAATAATCAGACTTCTGTCTTTTTTGCTGTAAACAGCTTCTTTAAACAGCTGAATGCAACGAGTACACCGAGAACCATCAGAAGAATTGCCACGATAAACTGCAGGCCATCCACCAGGAAAGTTGCCTGACCACTTACAATATTAGAAACCAAAGCGATTGTCTTCTGAATGAGCGCTGTAAAGGTTACTGCCAGCATGACAAACATTGGGATGTACAGTGTCCAGCCGGTTCTTCCGGTTGTCTTTAAGAAAACAGCCAGTGCAATCAGTACCAGTGCGGCAAGCAGCTGGTTTGCAGAACCAAACAGCGGCCAGATATTATTGTATCCGCCAAGAGTCAGTAAATAACCAAAGAATAAGGTAATAATTGTTGCAAAATATTTATTGGTCAGAACTTTCTGCCAGCCCGGCATCTTGGAAGTGTCAGTAGTATCCCCGTAAAATAGCTCCTGAAACGACATACGTCCGATCCGTGCAACAGAATCGAGAGAGGTCAGTGCCAGTGCAGATACACACATCGTCATAAATACGGTAGCAACCTGTACCGGAATACCGAATTTTTCGAAAAATCCTGCAACACCAGCAGAGAAAATAGAAAACGGAGTACCCTCCGGCTTTGTTCCGTTTACGGCAACCGCACCAACAACAACCAGTGCAATGACTCCGAGCAGTGACTCTACCACCATGGCACCATAACCGACCATCGGCATATCTTTCTCATTACTGATGGTCTTTGATGATGTTCCGGAAGAAACCAGACTGTGGAATCCGGATACCGCACCACAGGCAATCGTTACAAATAAGGTAGGGAACAGATAACTGCCATCTACATTAAATCCGCTAAATGCATTCAGCTTCATAGTCGGATGCTCGGCAATGACACCGACAACCGCACCAATGATCATGCCCAGCAGCATGAAAGTGGTCATGTAATCACGCGGCTCCATGAGCAGCCACATCGGCATGACAGAGGCAAGGAACAGATATGCCATAACAATATAGATCCAGGTACTCTTTGTCGCATACATTGGAAGTTTCATACCAATGATAAACATGACAACCAACAGGGCAATGGCAACCACTGCGCGAACCCACTCTTTCATTTTCCCGACCTTTTTCTGGATCAGACCAAAGATGATGGCAACAACGATAAACAACATGGAAATGGATGCTGCTGCGGAATTCGCATAGCCTGTTGCCTTTGTCATCCCTTCCACACCTTTTCCGACAAACGTTCCGGCAACCATATCGGTAAAAGCTGCCATAACCAGAAGGGTAAACAGCCAGCAGAACAGCATAAATAATTTCCGGCCGGTTCTTCCGATGTATTTCTCGATGATCATTCCCATCGATTTTCCTTCATTTTTAACGGAAGCATACAGTGCTCCAAAATCCTGCACGGCTCCGAAAAACAGACCTCCGATCAGCAGCCATAACAATACCGGCACCCAGCCAAATACGGATGCCAGGATCGGTCCGGTGACAGGTCCCGCACCTGCAATGGAAGAAAACTGATGGGCAAACACTGTCAGTTTGGAGGAAGGAACATAATCCTGTCCATCTTCATGCGTATAAGCCGGAGTTTTTGCTTTCGAGTCCAGCCCCCATTTGTTGGCAAGCCAGCGTCCGTATAACAGATAGCCGGCACCAAGTACTACAATACCAATTAATACAATAACTAAACCATTCATTCCTGTTTCGCCATTTGGCGACTCCCTTCTTAAAGATTCACAAAGAGTTCAGACATACAATAAAAAACCTCCGTCTCTATATACCTCTTATCAGTATATAAAGACGAAGGCTTATTTTATGCTTCCGCGTTACCACTTTATTTGCCGTATGAAACGACCACTCACTCTCATCTCAACAGACTCCCCTCTGCAGAAATAAGGTTCCTGATAACGGTAGAATACCGGTGAAGCTTACTGTCCTGACGGAATTCAGCCCACAGCTCACAGAGGATGGTCACCATATCTGTCTGTTGTCTCGCACCGCCCGACAACTCTCTGGAAAAAAGTATATTGTGATCGTATTCTGTTCTATGCATTTGCTCTATGACTCTTCGTTAACAAAAAACATAGCACTTGATTCGACAATTGTCAATACACCTTTCAACTATTTTCTCTTTTTTCTTGCAAGAACGACACTTTGGATCACCAGGAACAGACAAAGCATTGCTGCAATTGTGATGCCTGTCCACCATGCCTGATCCAGTCCGGCGGAGGAAACAATATTCTGAATCGTACTGAGGGAGAGTACACCGAAGAATGTTCCAATGATGTTTCCGACACCGCCGGTCAGGAGTGTTCCACCAATAATGGATGATGCAATCGCGTTCATTTCCATCCCGCTTGCATGTGTTGCCGCACCGGAACCGACATGCAGGAAATATACATAGCCTGCAATACCGGCGAGCAGCCCACTCAGCAGATGCGCAAGAAAACGTGTCTTTTTAACGTTAATTCCAAGCATAAGAGCACTCTGGCGGTTACCTCCAACCGCATAAAACGAACGGCCAAGCTTCGTCCAGCGAAGCATGACAAACATAATCACAACGATCAGGATTGCCACAATCACACCGATTTCCACATATGCATTCACATATTTGCCAATACGGTTGACAGATCCCATTCCCGGAACAATTACACGGGTATCTTTCAATTTCACAAATGCCTCATTTTGTACATTGAACGGATCTGTATGTACGATAGAAGTCATACCTCTTGCAAAGAACATACCTGCAAGTGTTACGATAAATGGCTGAATATCCAGATACGCTACCAAAAATCCCTGTACCAGCCCAAATCCAAGACCAATGGCAAGTGCAATCAGGAGAGATACAAACAAATTTCCGCCCTTGAAATCCAGATATACCGCGCAGCACATACTTACAAGTGCAACGACACCGCCGACTGAAATATCAATGCTTCCGGTAATCATAACCAGACTAAGTCCGCATGCTGTAATGATCAATGCGCCATTGGCGTTTAATATATTAAAAAATGTCTGTGGTTTTAAAAATCCACCGCCCTCAAAAATCATCGCGCCGATATACATCAGGAAAAATACAACGATGGTGATTGTCAAAAGCAGGTTGGCATCGGAAAGTGATACCTTTTTTAAGGATTTTGATTTCATATTAGCCTACCTCCTTTGCATTTCTTACTTTCATCTTCTGTGAAAAAGATGCAAATTTTTCCCGTACCACCGGAGCACTGATGACAACTAGGATAATAACAACAATTGCCTTATAAGCAGAGATTGCTTCGGATTTTACGTTGAACTTATACAGTGTTGTGGTCAAAAACTGAATGACATATGCACCCAGAATAGATGCCGGCAGATTGAACTTACCACCGCTTAATGAATTTCCTCCAAGTGCTACTGCAAGGATCGCATCCATCTCAATATCTTTTGCAATAACAGAATAATTAATTGTGGAAATACGACTTACTTTGATCAGTGCTGCCACTGCCACACAAAGTCCTAAAATAACAAAGCTCAAAAACTTGATAAATGCCGGATTTAATCCGTTTAATCGTGAAGAACTCTCATTAATACCGACTGCCTGCGTATACAAACCAAGGCTTGTAAATTTCATAACCAGTCCCATAACGATCATACATGCTACCGCAATAAAAAACGGAGTCGGAATTGGAATTCCCGGAATAAAACCACCAAAGTATCCAAAAGACGGATCGCTGATTACCGGAAGTTCGTTATTGTTGATCCATGCTGCAATGGAACGCCCTGCAGTATAAAGAATCAGGGTTGCTACCATCGGCTGAATCTTAAATCCGGCAACGAGGATACCATTAAATGCACCAAAGAGCATAGCTACCACGCAGCTTACGAGAAAGGCTACAATGATTGGAGCCTGCAGATGATCCGGACGGGAATTTGTGCCGCAAAGTACACGAAGAATCACCGAACCGGCAATCGCGATACCTGCACCAACGGAAATATCCTGTCCTCCGGAAGCTGCTGTAACTAACGTCATACCGATTGCCAGGATGGCAAGCTCTGAGCCGTAGTCCAAAATTGTGATCAGATAACCGGATAATACATGATTTCCGGCGCTGTTTACGTCCAGTGTTATTTTATAGAACGATGGATCGGCGATCAGATTAAATACCGCCAGCAGCACCAGGGCCACGATCGGAATCAGAATCTGCTTTCCGCTGAACATATCCATAAAGTTCTTTTTTTGTAATGTTCTTGTTTTAGCCATTCTTTTTTTCACCTCCGGCAATGGTATCCATAATCTTGCTCTGCGTTAAGTCTTCACCTGAGATTTCGCCTACTTTCCTGCGATCGCGCATAACGATCAGACGGGAGCATGTACGAAGCATTTCATCTGTTTCCGAAGAAATAAAGGTCACACTCATACCCTCGGATGCAAGCTTTAACACCAGCTTTTGAATTTCAATTTTTGTTCCGATATCAATGCCTCGCGTTGGCTCATCCAGGATCAGATATTCCGGATGTGTCAGAAGCCAGCGGGCAAGAATTACTTTCTGCTGATTTCCACCGGAGAGAGATTTAATCGGTGTATCCGCCGATGCCGTCTTGATTTCCAGCAGCTTGATATATTCGTCCGCAAATTTGTTTGCCTGCGCTTTGCTGAACGGACGGAAGAAACCGCGCAGCACCTGTGCTGCAAGAATGATATTATCGCGGACGGAGAGGTCTCCAACGATACCATCCACCTTTCGGTCTTCCGGCAGATAAGCAATTCCGTTTTTCATAGCATCTATAGGTTTTGTAATTCTGATTTCTTTTCCGTTCTTTTTGATCTTTCCACCAATGATACGGTCCGCACCAAAAATTGCACGCACACACTCACTTCGTCCAGATCCCAGCAGACCGGTAAATCCATTGACTTCTCCTTTTCTTATATAAAAATCAAATGGTTTGATGCCTGCGTTACTCTGTAACTGTTCCACTTCAAATACCGGTGGAACATTTTCATCCGCATGATATACCTGCGTCTCATCTTTGATCTGCGCCTCATCGTCCAGCTCTTTGCCCAGCATCTTTGCTACAAGCTGCACACGTGGAAGTTTTTCAATCTCGTATTCTCCCACCAGTTTGCCGTCCCGCAGCACGGTGATACGGTCACATACCTCATATACCTGATCCAGAAAGTGTGTAACAAAGATGATTCCTACACCTCTGGCTCTTAAGTCTTTCATTAACCCAAACAGCTTCTGCACTTCTTTATCGTCAAGAGAAGACGTCGGCTCGTCAAGGATAAGCACCTTACAATCCATGTCTACAGCCCTGGCAATGGCTACCATCTGCTGGATTGCAATGGAACAGTTTGCCAGCTGCTGTGTTGCTTTTGCCGGAATATCGAGTGATTGCAGAATTCTGTCTGCATCGGCGTTCATTTTTTTCCAGTTCTGCATTCTTCCTTTTGTTCGTCCGATAAACATGTTTTCTGCTACCGACAGATTCGGGCAAAGCGTAATTTCCTGATACACGGTACTGATTCCAAGATTCTGTGCATCCTGCGGCGAATGAATTGCCACTGCTTTGTTGTTTCCTTTGAGGAAAATTTCTCCCTCATCTTTTTCATATACGCCGGTCAGCACCTTAATCAATGTAGATTTTCCCGCGCCGTTTTCACCCATCAGCGCGTGAATTTCTCCTTCACGCAGGGAGAAATCAACCGCCTGCAATGCCTTTACCCCTGTAAAGTTTTTGTGGATATTTTTCATTTGTAATACAACATTTTCTTTCACCAGCTTATTCACCCCTTGCTTTTTTGGTTAGAAAACGCGGCGCTGCGTTTTCCTCATACGCGGCGCCGCGCCAAATGCTTCCTGTTTTGTTTAGATACCGTATTTATTTACATCATCCTCTGTGATGGTTGTTGCATCAAAACCTTTCTCATCCATGATGATGGTCTTCTCTGTGATTTCCTCATTGTTCTGTAATTTCTGGATAACATCGGCAATGTAAGAAGCCTGGAATGGATTACACTGTCCATCATAGTTCCAGTTCTGATCTAACAGTTCCTGTAATGCCCACTTGTTGCAGTCAAATCCCATAACGACAACGTCTTTGCCAACACCGTGAGAAATATTTGCTTTGTCAAGAGCGGCAACAGCACCCTTTGCCATATCATCGTTCTCTGCATAGATAACGTTGAATTTCTCTCCACTGTCGATAACGGACTGTACGATCTGCTGTGCTTTTTCTGCATTCCACTCTGCAGTCTGCTCATTTACAATGTTCCATCCTTCAGCTGCTGCTGTATCTGTTAATGCTCCGGATCTTCCTTTCTGTGCTGCAGATCCCATAACACCCTGAATGTGAATGATGTTATACTCATCAAGATTCTGTGCCTTTAACCAGTCACATGCAGTCTGTCCTTCTTTATCCATATCAGATACGATTGATGCTGCATACAGGCTTTCATCTGCATCGATAACACGGTCAAAAAGAATTACCTGTGTTCCTGCATCCTGTGCATCCTTTAATACGGAATCCCATCCGGATGTGTCTGCTGCGGAAAGAAGTAAGTAATCCACACCATCCTGAATGAATTTCTGTGCTGCTGTAATCTGTTCATCGTTCTTTAAGCTGTATGCAAATGATGCATCGTAACCGTTTTCTTTTGTAAACATGTTCTTCATGTCTTTATCGTTTGCGGTACGATATCCGGACTCGTTTGGATCATTGTTAATGATTCCGACCTTAATCAGATCTCCGCTCGAACCACTGCCGGCTGCTGATGTATCTCCGGCTCCGTCCTTTGTATCGGTAGCCCCGCAGGCTGCCAGTCCAAGTACCATCATTGTTGCTGTCAACATTGCTAAGATTCTTTTTTTCATACCCTTTTACCTCCCAATATGAAATCTTTTGTTTGCTTGTGCATTTACTATACCATTCGTATTTTTCTGTTTCAATCCGATTTATGCCTGTTTTAAACGGTTTGTAATATGTTTACAATACATATTTTATATGATATCATCTAAAAAGAATACAAATTTATTTTTATGTGGAAAGATCTTTGATTTGAGGTGGAAAATCTTTTGATTTATGGTATTTTCTGTAATTTCTGATGAGATTCTGTCTGAAATCTTATTGGTGAAAACGATAAATTTCTCTGGAAAAGTGGATTGTTTTTGAAAAAGGTAAAATTTTCTTTGATAAAAAAAATAATTACACGCCTGTTTCCATCAAAGAAAGGAAAAATTTTATGGCAATCAAATATAAATGGCTGGCAGGACGTCTGCGCGAACAATTACCGGATTATACAGCCAATGGAATTCACCGGCTTCCAACCGAAGCTGCCATCAGCCAGCGCTATAAAGTGAGCCGCCAGACCGTGCGGCAGGCACTGTCCGTTCTGGAACAGGAGGGATTAATCGAAAAAAGGCAGGGAAGCGGGTCCTATATCACGGGACGCAGCCGCGGAGAGGACCGGATCGACCTTCTGCTCTCCAGTGACTCTGCTTATTTGTATCCGATGCTTTTGCATGACATCAAAAAAACACTTGCAGCACAGGGCTTTTCCACGACTGTACACATCACGGAAAACACCTTTTCCACAGAACATACTCTTTTACAGAAGATTCTCCACCAGCCGCCACGCGCCCTGCTTGTGGAAGGTGTAAAAACCGCGCGCACGAACCCGAATCTGGATCTGTACCGTAAACTGCAGAAAAAGAAATGCCCTGTTCTCTTTTTACAGGAATCCTATCCGGAACTGACCAATTGTCCATGCGTCACCATGGATGACTTTGGCGGTGGCATTTTGCTCACCCGGCATCTGCTCGCCACCGGCCATACCCGCATCGGTGCGATCTTTCCTGCGGATATGCGTTCCGGACTTTTGCGCTGCCAGGGGATGCTGCATGCCCTGCGGGACACAGATGCACTTCCGGAAGATTCCCTGATATGCTGGTATTTTTCCGATGATCCGGACTATGGCATACAAAAAGCGATGCAGAAACTCATTTCTTCCTGCACCGCTATTGTCTGTTATAATGATACCATTGCCTATGCACTTTGCCGTGCCATCTCAGACCTGCCACAGCCACCGGAGATTACGGTTGCCTCCTTTGACCACAGCTACCTGTGCCACTTTGGACACACAGAGTTTCTCTCCCTGACCCCGGCCGAAGCGCCTGGCAGCCGCGCCGCCGGGGTTCTCCTCCACCAGCTGCAGGGGATTTTAGTCTCTTCCACAGAAATTTCCTGGAAACTTTAAATACCGCTGCGGTATTCACGCGGACTGCACCCCTGCGTCTTTTTAAATACAAAACTGAAATAATGAGGATCTTTGTACCCCACCTGTGCGGCAATTTCCGATGTCGGAAGTTCCGTACTTTTCAGTAGCTTTTTTGCCTTTTCCATACGTTTTTCCGAAATATATTCGGTAAATGTCTTCTGCATATTCTGACTGAAGACAGAACTTAAATAATTAGCGCCCACCTGTACCTCGCACGCAACGGTACCCAGCGATAAATTCTCACTCGTGTAATGCTCATCAATATAAGCAAGTGCTTTTTTTAACGTTTTACTGCTCAGATTGGTGTTCTGTTCATCACGCAGATCGATTGCCGTCTGTAAAATACTCAGGAAATATTCAAATACCTCGTCCTGCTGCACATGCACATTGGTTCCGTATTTGCCGATATGCGCCAGAAATTCTTCTTTTGTCACACCGTTTCGCTCCATAAACGCAATCGCCGTAAACCGGATATTAAGCACAACATAGTCACGGAATATCACGGAATGTATTACCTCGGATATGCTCTGCAGATAAGACTCTACAAAGTTGTATACTTCTTTGCTGCTTCCTTTTGCCAGAAATTCCGAGATAATTTCCGGTGACATTTTTGTCGCATCTACTTCCGCAATCCGCGTGTCATCCTGCGCCGGCAGATAACTTTTTAATGTCTCTTCCGAAAGTACATGCATTTGCGGATACAAAAAACGATATGCACCATAATGATTTACACGATCATAACACTCTTTCAGCATCGACAGCCGTTCCACAGGCGTTCCCACAACAACATACCAGTCTGCATTGGCGTTTTGTGACTCGCAGTTCATCTGGATCTGTGCAATCGCCCGCTGTGTATAATCTTCCATTTCCTCCGCATCGCATTTGACTAAAACCCCATAACAGTTGACGTTCCAGCGAAACAGGATATATTGCGGAAAACGCAGAAAATACTGCAGAATTTCTTCCTGCAGGTGCACAAAAGTATTCATCTCCCGCTCGGAACCATTCTCTTTTTCCTGCTGCACGTACAAAAACAGCAGATTGTAACACGATGCTGACAGATCCAGCGACCATTTGGCAGCTTCATCATAAATTTCTGTTACACAAAGCTCGCCTTCTAACACCTGCTCAAAGAAATGCCTTATGGAAAACTGCTCATATTCGTGCATTTCGTTTGCCAGTTTGCTCTGAAAATCTTCCTGCTCCTGCTCTGCCTCGATTTTTTCTTTTAATTCCTGCAGCACCTTGCGCAGACTCATTCTCGTAACCGGTTTCAGGATATACTGATCCACGCCAATGGAAATTGCTTCTCTCGCATATTCAAAATCATCATAACCGCTGATAATGAGTATCTTTGTCTTCGGGAATTCCTCCCGCACAATCCGGCTGAGTGACAGCCCGTCCATAAACGGCATCTTAATATCGGTAATCAGTACATCCGGACGTGTCTTTCGAATCAGCGGCAGTGCAACTTCACCGTCTGCTGCCTCCCCGACAAACCGATACCCATACTGTTCCCAGGGAATCCGGTCCCGCAGCCCCTCACGGATAACGGTCTCATCTTCCACCAAAAATACTTTTAACATTTGTTTTATCCCCTTTAATACACTCTGTCTCCCAAAACAGAAAGCACATTTTTTTGTGTATACACTTTTTCTTCTACATAATTAATTTTGTCTACCGACTCACCGTCTTCCAGCCGGTTGATAATTTCCTGTATGTATGTTCCCTGCAACGGATTACATTCAATATCCACATTGATCACGCCGGACTTTACTTTTTCAAGTGCACTCCTCGTTCCGTCAAAAGAAATCAGCGTAATATCGCCTCCCGTCCCGGTCGTCTTTCCGGCCGCACGAATTGCCTCGATTGCACCAAACGTCATATCATCATTCTGCGATACAACCACATCAATATCTTTATATTTCTGCAGATATTTTTCCATCACTTCTCTGCCTTTTGCCGTGGTAAAATCAGCATCATCGGAATCCAGAATTTCCCAGTTCGGATGCGTCTTTGCAATCTCTGCAAACCCTTTTGTGCGCCCTAACGTTGCAGATGCATTGGAAGTCCCTCGCAGTACCACGATATGTACCGTTTCCTTTTGATCAAATTTCTTCCCCTTCAGGTCTTCCTCCAGCCAGCGCGCGGCATTTCTTCCTTCTTCCGTAAAATCGGAACCGACCCACGCCGTATACAGCGATGGATCACAGCTGACATTCCGATCCATGACAATCACCGGAATATCAGCCTCTTTTGCTTCCTGCAGCACGGTTTCCCAGCCATCCTCCACAATGGGTGAAAAGACAATATAATCCACACGCTGCGAAATATAACTGCGAATTGCTTTAATCTGGTTTTCCTGTTTTTGCCTGGCATTGTTAAACAGTAAAAAATAACCGTTTTCTTTGCACAGTGCCTGTTGGATGGATGCCGAATTTGCGGTACGCCACATAGACTCGCTGCCAAGCTGTGACACCCCTACCACAATTTGATTCTGACTGGGAATCTCCTGCTCTGCCGTACTTTGAATATCTATCGTTTTTCCACAACCTGCCAGAAAAAGCACCAGCATCAAACACCCGATGACCGGTATCCATCTGCCTTTCTTTTTCATGTTATCGCCTCCCCTGTTACGTTGTGCACCGCCGGAATCACGATCGTCACCTGCGTCCCTTCCCCCGGTCTGGATGCAATCTTTACCCCATATTCCGCGCCAAAATACATGTGCAGGCGTTCATTGACGTTTGCGAGTCCAAAGCCACGATCCGTCTGTTTGCATGGCTTTTCAATCTCTTTTTGCAAATCCTGCAGATCGGCTTCCTCCATCCCCACGCCGTCATCTGTCACCGTCAGTATCAGCAGATCCTGTTTCTTTTCTCCACGGATACAGATCTGTCCTTTGGAGCGCTTGCATTTGATCCCATGATACAGTGCATTTTCTACGATTGGCTGCAATGTCATTTTAGGAATCTGATAGCCATAGAGTTCCGGATCTATTAAAATATGATATTCCATAATATCATGATAACGGGTCTCCTGAATCTGCAAATAACTCCTGACATGCTGTTCCTCCATGCGGATACTGATAAATTCCTGACCATGACTGAGTACAAGTCTGAAAAAATCAGACAGGGTAACAACCATTTCCGTTGCCTGTTCTGTCTCGTTACACTCAATCAGCCACACAATCGTATCCAGTGTGTTGTATAGAAAATGGGGATTAATCTGCTCCTGCAGCAGACGTAAATCTGCCTTCCGCATTTTCTGTTCATCCTCACGCACCTTATTCACCAGAATCTGTATATTTTCCGCCATATCGTTAAATCCGTGTGCAAGCACCGCCACTTCATCGTGCGATTTTACGTGTGTCCGCACAGCAAAATTTCCCTCCGAAATCTCTCCGGTCGCATTGTAAAGCTGTCTCAGCGGGCGTAATATTCCGGACGTAACAAAAAAACCTGCGCCTCCGACAACAATCCCCAGTGCCGCAAGAACTACAGCAAACACAATAACAAATGTGTGGATCTGCTGGTTTAAGGTGTTTGTCACAGCCTCCATGTAATTTGTCTGATAATAAATATAGTACTGAATGTCCTCCTGAATCAGTTCTGTCAGGATATAGATATTGTCATCCAGCTGCCGGATGTTCTCATCGTAGCGATCACCCTTTTTGACATTTTCTGCAATATCATCCACACGGTTTTTAAGTGTATCTACATTGCGCAGCAGACTATCCAGCCACATACGGCTTTCATAATCACTCGTCACATCCCGCAAACCGGTACAGCTCTTCTTCAGGTTCCGGATAAGCACATACGGGTCTTTAAGCGTCTCATCATTTGCAATATTGTCCATCGAAACATATCCCACAACGACTTTGTAAAGACTTTCATCCATCTGTTCTTTGAATTGAATATTGTAGGTGTTTGCAATGGTAAGATGATCCACAATCTCATGATATGTCTGGTTGTAATTAGCTATGGAAATTAACAGATATACTGCAATCAGCAGAAATGGCAGCATTGATGCAGACAGCAATAACAGCAGCTTGCTCCGAATGGAAAACGCTACCTTCTTCGTTCTTCTTTTCTTTTTCATACCCTACCTTTATTTTGATATACCTCTCCCTGTCTCCTTGTTGATTATATACCCAATTATGCAAAAGGTCAAAACCCGTCTGCCTGGCTATTGACTTTTGTTTTTGCCCGGGATTATAATCGTGTTTGCCAGTAAACAGGATAAAAAGAAGGTTTTATAACTATGAAAATAAAGCAGAAAAATACAATTGATATGACCCACGGAACACTGTGGAATAAATTACTGATTTTTGCTCTGCCTCTGGCTGCCAGCAGCATCTTACAGCAATTATTTAATTCTGTGGATACCGCAGTGGTCGGCCGTTTTGCAAGCAGCCGTGCATTGGCGGCCGTGGGAAGCAACAGTTCGCTCATCGCACTGATGATTAATCTGTTCATCGGAATTTCACTCGGTTCCAACGTAATTATTTCCCGCTACATCGGACAGAAAGCCGAAGAACATGTAAAAGGGGCAATTCACACCGCCATCGTTGTCGCTTTATGCAGTGGCATTTTCGTGCTTGTACTGGGGCAGTTCATTGCCAGACCGGTACTGACACTGATGGGAACTCCAAAAGATGTTCTCGATCTGGCAGTTTTATATCTGCGGATCTATTTTCTCGGCATGCCATTTATCATGCTTTATGATTTCAGTTCCTCAATCCTGCGCAGCATCGGTGACAGCCGCCGCCCGCTGTATGCCCTGATTGCCGCCGGAATCATCAATACCGGACTGAACCTGATTCTTGTCATTGTATTTCATCTGGGAGTATCCGGTGTCGCAATTGCCACCGTTGTTTCTAATATTGTAAGTTCCGGTATTCTGTTTTATATTTTACTGCATGAACAGGAACCAATCCGTGTCAGACTCTGTGGCTTGTCCATTGACTGGGGCGAACTGAAAAAAATCCTGATCATTGGCGTTCCGGCCGGCCTGCAGGGCATGGTCTTTTCCCTTGCCAACGTCTGCATCCAGAGCATGATTAACAGTTTTGGATCAAACGCTATCGCAGGATCTGCAGCTGCACTGAACTTTGAATTTTTTGCGTATTTTATGGTAAACGCATTTGCCCAGACTACCGTTACTTTTACGAGCCAGAATTACGGTGCCGGGGATTTTCAGCGGTGCAAAAAAGTATACCGTCTCTGCATGATTTTTTCCGTGATATTCTGCGGCCTGTTATCCGGTGTTTTTGTACTCGGCCGGGACTTTTTCCTTCGCCTGTACACAACCGATCCGAATGTCCTGACTTTTGCCGTACAACGCCTTGTAATCGTCACCACACTGGAACTTCTGACCTCCACTTACGAGATCAGCGGCGGTGCCATGCGAGGCTTTGGCCATTCCCTGACACCGGCTCTGATCACCGTGGTCGGCTCCTGCGTGCTGCGCCTCATCTGGATCAACACCGTCTGCCGTGCCGTACATGAATTCTGGGTTGTTATGATTATCTATCCGATCTCCTGGGTACTGACCGGTACGGCTATGATCACGGCATATCTGCTTCTGCGGCGGAAACTGATGCGTTAAGCATCGGAACGGGCAAATGCATTCTTCATCTGTCCGCACAGTTCAAACAGAACTTTATCGAGTGTATCGGCGGCTTCTTTTTTTACCATATCTGCCACCGCATTGTTTGCTTCTGTCTTAAGTGCCATGCGCTTTCCTGCGTCGGTTTCTTTTTCCAGCAGTTTATCATAATGATTGATAATCTCATGTCCTTTAGACAGCACTTTCTCCTGATACCGCTCGACATGGAACACCGATTTCTTATAAGAGGCATCTGCCATCGCACCAATCATCCGGCTTACCCAGTAAAAATTATCTGTAGAAACTTCTGCTGTCGTATTGGCCACATATTCCGGAGTTTCCTCCACCTGCGCATAAAACGGCACCATGGCATTAAAAGCATTGGAGCCATATGCAACCCACTCCAGTACATTGGCATCCTCTCCATGCTCCGGGCGGATATGCACAAGACCAACAAAATCATTGCGGTTGATACCGATGGAACGATACATGCCGCGCTGCCCCGGATCTCCATACGCTCCATATGGATCGTAAGGTGTTCCCTGATAATGCGAAGAAAGCACATATTTCACATCTTCCACCGTAATCTTGCGCTCCGGTACCAGTGTCCATGGCAGATCATCGGACTCCGGTGTAAAATCCGCATCCGGTCCATCCCAGTTGTATGTGTGTGGATTCAGGCAGCGCAGCATATACCACGCACGCGGTGTATTGTACACATGATCTGCATCGTCATGGCTGCCAAAAGCTTCGCGCGGATTCAGAGTGCCATCCATGGAAAGATTCAGGTGATGATCCGAAATAAACTCCCGCATATCTGCAGAACACATATGATTTTCCTGCATGGTAAATGCATCATCCAGATCAAATGCATCAATTCCAAGCTGATTTGGCATAACCACATACGCATCATCCGGCACACGGCGTGCAATCCAGTGATGTCCGCCAATGGTCTCCATCCACCAGATTTCATTCTGATCGGAAAAGGCAATTCCATTCATTTCATAAGTTCCATAGGTTTCCAGAAGTTCTCCCAGCCGCTGAACACCCTCTCTTGCATTGTGGATATAAGGAAGTACTAACGATACAATATCTTCCTCTCCAATGCCGTTTTCCACCAGCGGATCTGCACCGAGTACACGTGGATTGGATGTGATTGTCTCGGTTGCCGTCATTCCGGTCCGTGCTTCATTGACTCCGCATGCACCCCAGATTCCTTTCCCTTCCACTGCATTTGGCATAGCCGTATAGCGAAGCGGATTTTCTGGAAGCGGAATTTCTACAGAAGAAAGTACCGCTTTGTATACACGTGGCTGCTCCTTTGGCTGCACTACGATCATTTTCTTTGGCGTAAAGTGATCGTTTCCACCCGCATCATCATTTCTCGCAATCATGGTTGAACCATCATAGGTTGCATTTTTTCCTGCTAATATCGTTGTACAAGGCATATTTTTTGTCTCCTTTTCTTTCTATTTGCCATTACATTTTTATTTCCGGTTGCCAGACGGACAGTTCTTCTTCATTTTCATAATAAATATGATAATCTTCTCTCATGGAAGCTCCCTGATAAAATATCCTGCTTCTTTCATGGCTTTTGCGAACTTCTCCACCGGCATCTCTGCCTTTGTTGCTGCAATCTCAAGAGACAGTGTTCCGTCCTGCACCAATGAAAAAAGCATATCATTACGGCCCTTTTCCATCATTTCATTGTCTCTCATAAGTAACGTCATGTATTCCACCTTCCATTCCTCATGTTTTTTTGCCTTCAGAACAGCATTTTCAAGCTTATTCACGAATTGGCTATTGCCTGTCTGTCCTGTCGTAAGCCAGTTTAAAAAGTCCTTCATTTCATCCGATACATCATCTGCATGCCCACCGGCACACAAGAATATTTTCGTTGACTCATCTCCCAATACAAGTTCTGGTATCTCTTTACATTGATTTTCAAATGTGTACTTGTGTAACCCCTCCTGAAATTGATCAAATGGACAAATAAAGATCACATAGCTCTTTTTCAGTTCTTTATAATCCGCACCCCTTTCAAGTAAATTTAAATCTATCATTCCCTGATAATATCTCGTACGCTTCGGAAGATTATCTTTTTTGCTCGTCTGCATTTCACAATCATACACAATCCCGGAATCATCCTCGCTGTACACATCAAATCGTATGCCCTTTCCATCAGCCGTCATTTCTATTGGTTTCTGTTGATCAAGTCGGGTGAAAGCACCTACTTTCTTTCCAAGAATAAGTTCTAACAACTCGTGACAGAGTTCCGGGTTCGTTGTCATTACTTTACAGAACATAAAATCATCTGTAAACGTTAAGTCATCATACTTTTTTGCATTTGCCATATCATTCTTCTCCTTCTTCCTTTTGTGAATAGAGAAGACACTGGGAGCATCGATATTGTTATGAAAGTCTTTTTTATAGTATAACATACACTATTAATTAAGCAATCATTCATCCGCAGAAACAAGCCATTTTCCCAAATGCCATCCCATATTTAATTGTTAAAACTCGTGGTATTGTAAGCACCTGAACTTCTTGTGCTTTAAACGATTTGTCCAGCCTGTTTTTGACTGAATTTGATTGGTGTGAGTTTTGTAAATATAGAATAACGTATCTATCTGTTCTCGTCAACTCATATTTACAATTGTAAATTTTCCACTTTCGGAAGTGGCTGGAAAACAGGTGCAGTTACAACACCTATTTCCCAAATTTTTATCTTTATTTCAAATAGAAGACGCGGTTTTCTTTTCTTGGAATAACATCCGGATAATCCCCGTCCACATAGCCGAGCGCACAGTGTCCGATTCCCTCATATTTATCCTCAATCCCAAGGGATGCAAGCAGTTCCCTGCCCCAGCTGCTTTCAAATTCCTCTTTCGCGCGGTGAATCCAGCAGCTGCCGATTCCCAGATCATGGGCTGCAAGCATCAGGTTTCCCATCACAAGACTGCCGTCATAGACATGTGTCGGCCAGTCTTTTTTTCCTAAAACGATGAGCATTGCCGGTGCGCCGTAAAACGGATCACCCTCACTTCCCATGATTTCTGCATTTTTCTTTGCGATTTCATCGCGCTTCTCTTTGTTTGTCACCTGAATGATGATGACATTCTGTGCACCCCTGCCGTTTGCCGCATAGGTTCCCGCTTCAATGATCTGGTCTAAAATTTCCTGCGGGATGGCATCCGGTTTGAATTTGCGGATGCTTCTTCTGGTTTTCATTTCTTCTAATACGTTGCTCATTTTGGTTTCCTCCTGTCAGTCTTCTTTTGTTAATTGCTCAATCACACACGTATGCGTTTTTGTCTCTCTGTCGTAGTTGATTCCGGCAAGGAGCAGATTTCCCCGATACTCCTTTAAGGCATCTGTATAGTGCCGGTCTTTGATCTGCGCAATGGCTCCCTGTGCGGATTTTTCCCATTTCAGTTCAATCACAACCGCCGGTTTGTCTGCATGCATTTTTCTTGGAATAAAACACAGATCCGCGAACCCTTTTCCTGTCGGAAATTCCCTTATGATCGTGTAGTATTCCCGTGCAAAATAAAACGCCAGATTGATCGTACATGCCAGCGAATTTTCATTGTTGTACTGCAAAATGGAAATCTCACGATGCGCTTTATCAATGCCTGCTGCCACTGCCTCTTCGTCCTGCATCCATAACGCTTCCAGCAGATTTTTCGACGCTTCGACAGAATCAATCACCTCATGCCAGTCCATGGTACTGATTGCATTTACATATTCCTGTGACACTTCTTTGTTTGGAATCGACACCGTTTTGTCCATCCAGTGATAACTCAGATAACCCAGATGAACCAGGAGTGTCAGAACATCATCCCGGTTCTGGAATGTTGTCATATCATTGGAAAATGTCCCTGTATTGATTTCCACACGATCCCCGGCAAGCATCCGCACAATGGCATCTTTTAACCCGTCAAAATTCATCTGGATATAAATTTTTAATGCCTCATATGTTTCGGTCTGATTCCAGTAATTATCATACAGACCGCTTAACATTGCATCGACCACTGATTTCGGGCTGTACATGGAATAGATTTTGGGGTTTTCTCCGTCCATTGCGACAAGTTCATAGCCATCATACCACGCCTGCGCTTCTTCAAAATTGCGCTTGTATGTTGCGCACAATGCGTGCACTTCCTCTTCGGTAAAACCGAAAAACTCCGCCATCTCGCGTGGATTGGTCATGGAATATTCCGTAAACATGTTGAGTGCCGAATGCGAACCGTATTTTTTTATCGGTAAAATTCCGGTCATGTAGGCAAGTGCCACATATTCCTGATCTTTCATCCATACCCGCAGGAAATCCAGATATTTTTTTTGCGCCTCTTTATCCTGCTTGTACTCGCGGAACAGACAGTCCCATTCGTCGATCAGTATGATAAACGGGCACTTCGTATGTGCATATACGTCTTTCATCGCAAACACCAGACTGTCTTCTCCATCCATGACATAATCAGGATATCCTCTTTTCAGATCTGCAATCATGCGTTTTTGAAAAACCGCAAGCATTTCATCCATACTGTGCGTCATGCTTAAAAATTCCTGCATATTCACTTTCAGCACATCATATTGATTCCGGTATTTCTGATAAGTCTCTGCCTTTGCAATCTGCAGAGTATCAAACAACCGCGCCGTATCAACGCTCTGATCGTAATATGCTGCCAGCATATCCGTCGCCATAGATTTTCCAAATCGCCGCGGACGGCTGACACAAATATATTTCTGCCGTGTGTTAACAACCGCATTTATTTTTTCGATTAACCCAGTTTTATCTACATAAATTGCGGAATTTAAGCTCTCCTCAAAGCCTTTGCAGCCCGGATTCAGATAACTTCCCATGCCTAACACCTCCGTAATGTCATTCGTAACCATCCACCATTTTACCAACAAACCGTTACGACCAGATTCCTGTCTTTAGCATACCACAAACATTCTGTCTTTGCACTTATATTTCTTCCGATATTCTATCCATGATTTTACAAATGATTCCTGTCCATAATACTTTCTTCATATTTTTGGGGTAGGGATTTGTATATCCCGAAAAAATTTTAGGGGACATTGTGATTCTTTCCATCACAATGTCCCCTGCTTTAAATTATGTTCTTCCTGACATTTGAGATTCTCAAAATGCCCGGAGAATCATTCATCAAATGTCAACTCAAAAGGCATAAAGGATACTCCCCGCTTCTGACCTACTACTGTTTCCAACAATAAAACGAAACTGGACATCTCCATCTATGAGTTCCATATTCTCTCCATAAAAAGCTAGTTCCTTCCGATTAACCGTAAATTTTACTTCCTGCTCTTCACCCGGCAACAGAAAAATTTTCCGAAACCGGATAAGTTCTCTATCCGGTCGCACAACAGGAGCACAAAGTGTCTCCACATAACACTGCACGACTTCTGCCCCAGGCACTTCTCCCACATTCTTCACCTTGCAGGATATGTCAATCTTATCCTCTCTTTCCTGTTTCTCAAATATGGGGGGCGTAATGGTGAACTCTGTGTAAGAGAGACCGAATCCAAATGGATAAAGCGGTTCATTCGGAATATCCATATACCGGCTCGTAAAGCGATTCTCCGGATTCGTTTCTACCATCCGGTGTCCGGTCTTTACATCCCAGTAACTGACAGGCACCTGTCCCACACACCATGGTATGCTCACAGACAGTTTCCCTGATGGGGTCTCTTCTCCATACACCAAGCGAACAACAGCCTCAGCTCCCATTGTTCCCGGTCTCCAGACAAAAAGGACAGCCTGGGATTTCTCCGCTATTTTCCGTATATCCAACGGCCTGCCAGATAGAATGACCGTCACAATATGGGAGGTACGGTCAGCTACTGCATCAAAAAACTTCTGCTGCCCTTCCGGCAGATCAAGAAATGCCCTGCTCGCGGCTTCACCTGACTGTGCCTCATGTTCTCCAAGTACAAGTACCACGGTATCCTCCGGTTCAATTTCATCCAGTGTGGCATATTGTTTTCCACTATTCACGCATATTTCAGGTATCTCTTTATCCTGTTCTCCGCTGTCCTGAATTCTACAGTTTTCAGCCTGCCACAGCCTCCTTTCCTCTTCTGTCAGAATCTCACATTCTGGCAGAAAACGAACCGGCATCTTCCGGGCTTTCAGGACTTCTCTGATCGTTTCCACATCATCATAACGGCCGAAAATTGCCCATCTGCTCAGCAATTCCCTTGACTCCACATAAGGTCCGCCCCAAAATACCTTCCTCTCCGGTTTCAGAGGAAGCATATCATCATTTTTCAGAAGAACCGAACTCTCACATGCCAGCGCAAGCGCGGTTTTCTTTGCCTCAGCAGACAACGGTTCTTCTCCCTGCATTCCTGCAAATGGATTTTCAAACAAGCCAAGCCGATTCTTCATCACCAGCACATTCCATGCACTTTTGTCTATCAACGAAGTTGGAATACTCCCTTCTTTAACCAGTTCTTCCAGATGGAACATATATGCCGGACTCATCATGTCAATGTCAACTCCCGCACGGACTGCGGCCTCTGCGGCCTCTTTCTGGCTTGACACTACATTCTGTTCCTCCAACTGCCCTATGGATCCCCAATCTGAAATCACAGTACCACTGAAACCCATTTCTTCCCTGAGAGTGCCTTCAAGCAGTTCCTTGTTTCCACTGACCGGTCTGCGGTCAACAGCATTAAACGCTGTCATCACCATTGCCGGATCTGCATGCATTGCCATACGGAATGGTTTGAGATACTGTTCCCGGAAGGTTCTCTGTGATATTTCCACATCATTGTATTCTCTTCCCGCATTCACTGCACCATAACCTGCAAAATGCTTTAAACAGCCTGCGATACCGGACTCCGGTATTTTTTTGTTCCCTGCCGGGTCTTTTCCTTCTTCGCCCTGATATCCTCTAAGCATTGCGGTTCCCATAACTCCGTTCAGAAAAGGATCCTCTCCGAAAGACTCCATTATCCGCCCCCACCTCGGGTCTCTGGATACATCAATCATTGGAGAAAACGTAGCCCTGATCCCCTCAGAAGCAGACTCTGCTGCGGCATGTCCCGCCATCTTTCTAACCAGTTCCGGATGAAACGAACAAGCCTGTCCCAAAGGAATCGGAGCTATGGTTCTGCACCCATGTATGACATCTGCCATAAACAGCAATGGAATATGATGCGGATGCGCTTCCACATATTTTTTCTGAATTCCCCTGAGCTTTTCTGCCCCGATCATACCTAGTACAGAACCAGCATACTGAGTCACCCACTGAGGTGGCTGGTCTTCCCCCACCTCCCCGGTAAGTACCGCATCATCATCAAAGTAAATTCCAGTCAGCTGTATCATCTGCCCAATCTTTTCACGCAATGACATCTCAGACAACAACTGTTTTAATTTTTTTTGTTCCATAATCTTCTTTTCCCTCAATCAAAATAAATGGTTTCTCCACTCTCTGCTGAACGGTACACCGCTTCCAGAATACGTGTGACAACTGCAGCCTGTGCAGGCTTCACAACCTGTTCTGCCCCATCAACAACGATGTGGTAAAACAATTCCTGTTCATAGTCTGCTGCTGACTTTTCTTTTCCTGAGAAAAATGCTACTCCACCGTTTGATAATTCCGGTTTCTCTACTACCTGTGTATTATGGTGGATGTAATTGATTCTAAGGCCATCTTTCATATCAGCTCCGGCTTTGGTACCACACAGGCTTGTTTTTGCCTCATCAACCTCCAGTGTGTTCAGTGCCCAGGCTGATTCCAGTTCGATCACTGCCCCATTTTTCATACGGATAAAGCCAAAAGCAGAATCTTCTACACAGAACTTATCCGGATCCCAGTTACCAAATGCATTTCCCTGGTCTGTCTGATCAGACAGCTTGTGGAAGGAAGCTCCCGTAACAGACTGCACTTCATAATTATCCATCATCCATAATGTCAGATCCAGTGCATGTGTACCAATATCAATCAGAGGACCGCCGCCCTGTTCTTCTTCATTCAGGAACACACCCCAGGTCGGAACAGCTCTTCTTCTGAGTGCATGTGCTTTGGCAAAATAGATTTCTCCCAATTCATCACTTTTGCACATTTCCTTCAGATACAATGAATCTGTACGATAACGGTTCTGATATGCTATGTTGAGAACTCTGTGTGTTCTTTCAGCAGTTTCGACCATCTTCTGTGCTTCTGCATAATTTTTTGCCATTGGCTTCTCACACATGACATCTCTTCCTGCCTCCATTGCTGCTATAGAGATTTCTGCATGGGAACGGTTTGGGGTAGTTACATATACAACATCCAGATCTTCTTTTAGAAGTTCACGGTAATCTTCAAATACTTTTGCATCTTCTGTGCCAAATTTTTCTTTTGTCTCCTGCGCACGCTCTATGATGATGTCACAAAAAGCCACCACCTCATAGAGACCACTTTTCTGCATAGCCGGGAGATGTTTTCCGTTAGCAATCCCTCCACAGCCTACGATTCCTGCTCTTAATTTTCTCATGGTATTTCCTCCTTATTTGCACTTTTCTGTGTTATATAACATATTTCTCCAGATATCTTTTACTGAGAATTAAAGACTTCTCCACCTTTTCCTTGGAATCCTCAAATGCTTTATCTTCTATTTCGATACATGTACAGCCATCATATCCTATATCAGTAAGTGCTGACACGTATTTTCCCCAGTCCACATCGCCAAGTCCCGGAATCTTAGGTGACATATATTCCAGCGGATAAGCCATGATGCCACAGGACTCTAATTTATCCCTGTATATCTTGATATCCTTGTAATGAACATGGAATATTTTATCCTTAAATTCATAAAGCGGGCGGATATAGTCGATCATCTGCCAGATAAAGTGGGATGGATCGTAATTAATGCCAAGATTATCACTGTCCAGGATCTTGAAGACCTCTCTCCAGATTGGCGGAGTTGTCATCAGATTCTGTCCTCCGGGCCACTGTTCCTCACCAAAAAGCATCGGGCAGTTTTCAATTGCTATTTTTACGTCACATATCTCTGCCAGTTTTATGATTGGTGGCCATATTTCTTTTACAAGTTCAAGATTTTCCCGTACATTTTTGGTCTGATCCCTTCCGATAAATGTTGTGACCATGCCAACACCTAACTTTTTACTTGCACGTATGACATTCTTCAGATGTTCAATAGCAGCATTTCTTTTCTCTTTATCTGCCGTCATTACGTTAGGATAATATGCCAGTGCAGAGATTTCTACTCCCGCTTTTTCTGCATATGCCATAATATGGGCTGCATATTCATCATCCTGGTTTACCCGTTCTGCATCTATATGGCTTACACCCGCATATCTTCTTTCTGCTTTTTCTTCTGGCCAGCATGCCACTTCCACACATTCAAATCCCTGCTCTGAAGCAAAATCCATCATTTGTTCATAAGTCCATCCGTCAAGGATTGATGTAATAAACCCAAGTTTCATAGAAAATCCTCCTGTATCTGTTTTCCCTATTTTTCCCATGGAGTTGGTGTAAAATCTCCACCCCTGCACCATTTCAGATAATTCAGTGCATGAAGCTGTCCGGTCATCTCCAGTTCTCCGGAATATACAGGATCATGGTATCCCTCAATGCAGATATCGTCCTCATATCCGTTACTTCTTAAAATAGAAATGATATCTCTCCAGTTCGTGTCACCAAAGCCCGGCATACGATGCCATACAAATGGGACTGCGCCTGATATGCCACTATGTCTTACAGCATCCCAGTCTATTGTTGCATCTTTTCCATGTATATGTACTATTTTTTTGCACCATTTTCTCAGCTCTGTTACCGGATCGATAAGCTGTACCATCTGATGTGTCGGCTCCCATTCCAGTCCGAAGTTATCATTCTTTACTTCCTCAAACATCACTTCCCACGCTTTAGGGTTAAAACCGATATTACATGTCGCATGTTCCCATGTTCCATCCATAAGGCAATTCTCAATTCCCAGCTTCACTCCCTTTTCTTCTGCAAGATCAGCCAGTTCCCGGAATACCTTGCCAAACTCTTCATATGCGGATTCTACCGGCTTTCCTTCCCACGCTCCTGCAAAAGTACTCACATGTGTAGCTCCGAATTTTCCGGCAGTGCAGATTACATTTTCCAGAGTTTTCCTATGCTCTGCATACTGGATAGGATTGCAATAGTATCCAACTGTCGTGATTTCGGAATCCGTACCTGCCAACAGTTTTTCCGTGCTCAATGCCAGCTTATCAAGGTCAGTCCCTTCCAGTGACATATGGAAATTAAGAGAAAATGTCTCAAATCCTTTTCCAATAAATCCCTTTAACCATTCTTCTGCCTTAGTTCCAGGAACGCATGTTCCTATTTTTATCTGTTTCATACTTATTTTCTCCTGTTCCTTCATAAATACTTATGATTCATACTGTCTATAATCAATCACCTGGTTTGTTTCTGCTGATTGGAAAATAGCTTCCATTAGTTTCATTACGCGCATCACCTGGAAGAGCTTAATCTCCGGCTCTGCCCCATCTCTTATAACTGCTGCTACATTCCTATGGAAATCCGCAATATCTCCGGACACATGTGGCAGCTCTTCTTTCACGATTGTATCTTCCCGTCTCGGAGCCATGGTTTTGGTCAAACCTGCTGCTGTCTTTACCGGCACTACTTTCTCTTCGGTTATGCCTGTTTTCCGTATGATCTCACCATTTAACTGCCAGTCCCTGATTACCGCAGTACCATCTTCACCCAGTACATACCATCTTGGCAGGGAAATATAATTATTGGTACCTACTTCAACTAAGACTTCCGTTCCGCCTTCAAATGTCAGGATTGTGGTGAACCCATCATCCACTTCCTGATTGGTAATATGGGTAAGTGATGCATATACAGTTTCAATTTTTCTATCTCCGTAAAGATACAGAATCTGATCCAGCAAATGTACACCCCAGTCAAGAACCATTCCGCCACCATGTATTTTTTCTTTTCTCCAGTCACCCGGAATACCCCTTGAACCATGCACACGGCTTTCTATCCGGAAGACATGCCCCAGCTTCTGCTCCTCTACAAGCTTTCGTATGATCAGGAAATCATCATCCCAGCGCCTGTTCTGGTGTACTGTCAGGAACTTTCCGGTTTCTTTGGCAACATTTTCCATCTCCTGAAGATCAGAAGATGACAGAGTCACCGGTTTCTCTGATATCACGTTTTTCCCCGCATGCATAGCACGGATTGCAATCGGCTTATGGCAGTCATTTGGAGTGGCAATCAGCACGACATCAATATCCGGGTCTGATAACATTTCCTCTTCCGAACCATACACAGAAAAACCTTTTTCTTTTGCTTCTATTCTCTTTTCTTCCTTGATATCATAGATACCACCAATTTCAATTTCCGGTACATTTGACAGGATTTCTGTATGCCATCTGCCCATTCCACCATATCCTATCAGTCCGTAGATTACTTTGTTTTCCCGCATTTTATACCTCCAATTAAGGAACAGCGGCTAATGAACACCATCAGCCGCCGTCTCTTTTACTTACTTAATTCATCGTTGATTTCTTTGAGAATCTGATCACCACCCTGATTCTTCCAGTTTTTAACGAAAGTATCGAATTCGCTGATATCTGCTTTTCCCATAATGATCTTTGCGAAAGTCTCTTCCTCCATCTTCTTCAGATTTGCCCATTTCGCTTCCATTGTTTCCGTCTGTCCGTTGTAAGCGTTGTAAACCGGAACATATTCCTCATTTACAAGTGGCGCGTCACCTACCATGATTGCAACCAGACGAGGCAGATTTGTTTTTGCCAGATCACTATCCAGATTCCAATATTTAAGACTGAAATCATCGTAAGGCTTTTTCTTAAGTTTCGTAACTGCTTCCATATCGTTCTTCAGCAGTTTATGTGTCGAAAAATCTACATCATCCATACTGATATCTCCTGCAAGATATTTCGTCAGCGCTTCATAAGATTTCTCTATCTCATCAGCATTGTCATACGTATTATACAAAGGATAGAAATCTCCGGTTCCCATCTCCGTAGATGTTACGCCCTCTTCTACCCATTTCTGCTCATTTGCAACTATGTAGTTAATGATCTTAAACGCAGCTTCCGGATTTTTGCAGTCCTTGCTCGCTACGACATACTGTGTCGTTGGCTCAGCCATATGCGTATAATATTTTCCATCCTCAGAAAGAGGTGTGAAATATGCCCGCCAGTCTGCTGAACCTGACAGAGTTGTATCCGCAAATGTATATGCACACCACCACGGTCCGAAAAAGATTCCTACTTTTCCAGCAAGAAGTGGCTCCTTGCTATCACTTCTGACAAGTGTCTCCGGATCAATAACACCATCCGCATAAAGTTTGGAGATATTTTCCAGTGCAGTCTTCGTCTCCGGCTGAATCGAACCATACTCTACCGATCCGTCCTCACTCTTCAGCCAGTACTGCGGATATGACTGAAAACAGCTGAACAATGGGTCAAGTCCAAACTGGTTGCCACCTACTGCATTCATGTGGTCCGAATTTCCTGGTCCAAGAATACCGATAGTGTCATTCTCTCCATTTCCATCTGGATCCCTTGTCACAAATGCTTTAGCCACTTCTGCCAGTTCATCCCATGTGCGTGGTACATCCAGCCCAAGAGCATCCAGCCAGTCCTGACGAATCCACATTTCGTTTACACCGCCTGCTGTCAGGTTCGGGGCAGGAATCGCCATCAGTTCTCCATCTTCATTGGTGATACATTTCTGCAGTTCTTCATAACTTTTCAGTGCATCTGAAGCATAATCATCAAAATACTTATCCAGTGGCTGTATCATATCGTATTTCAACAGAGCCCTGTACTGGGTTGCATTTACATTCATGATTTCCGGAATGGTATTACTTCCGATACAGAGACTCATTTTTTCATCATAGTCTGATGTAGATGCAGTCCAGTCATATACTACCTGGATGTTCAGGTTCTCTTTCAGAAGCCTTGTATAGGAGTTGTCTTCAAATGACATTCCTTTCGGAATCTTTGCATTCGGATTCATTTTTCCGCCCAGATGTACCGTAACCGTCTCCGGGTATTTTGCCAGAGGCAGATCTTCTTTCGCTGTTCCTTCTGCTTCCTTGACCGCTTCTTTCTGCCCTTTGTCTGATGCACCACCACAGCCTGAAATCAAGGATACCGTCATAGCTGCCGTACACGCTATAGCAATTATTCTTTTTAGTTTCATAATCCATTTTCTCCTTTTCGTTTTTACTATTCTCTATTTTCGCCAGACTCTTTCTGACCGGATACTATCCTTTTACCGATCCCAACGTGATCCCAGATACAAAATATTTCTGCAAAAACGGGTATATGATCAGCACCGGGATCATGGCGATAAATATCTTCGCTGCGTCCAGCGACTGGTTATTTAGTTTCATTGCCTGTGCGATCTGTTCAACATTCATACTGGAATAATCCAATGTTACTACCATCTGCTGTATGTATGTCTGAAGCGGATAGCTGCTTTGTTTTGTACTTAGAACCATTCCCTGAAAGAACTCGTTCCAGTACTGAACAATCGTAAAAAGCGAGATCGTTGCCACCATCGGTTTTGCCAAAGGAATGTAAATTGAGATCAGATTCCTCCATGGTCCACCACCGTCTATAAAGCATGCCTCTTCCAGTTCAACTGGCAGATTCTTGAAAAAGTTTACTGCCAGAATGACGTTGAAAACCTGAAGCCCCATACCGAAGACAAGTCCCCATATGCTGTCCATGAGACCGTAATTCTTCATTGTGATATACCACGGAACAGTACCTCCATTGAAAAGCATGCAGAATACAAAGATCCACATGAAGATGCCCCTCTTCGGAAACTGTTTTTTTGTTCTTGACAACGGATATGCTGCCAAAAGTATACACACCATGCTGGCCCCTGTACCTAACACAACTCGTTTAATAGACACAAGAAAAGAAGTAAAGAAATTTCCCTCTCCCAAGATCTTCTTATATGACAGGAGATTAAATCCCACCGGCCAGAGAGCAACTTTCCCTGCACTGACAGCCTCCCTGCTACTTAAGGAAACGCAAAGGACATACCATACCGGCAGGATGCAGACCAGTGTGATCAAAATAAGGATCACAACATTTACTACGTCGAATACTTTTGATCCTATACTTTTATTTTCTATCATTTACTGCACCTCCTTAGAATAGTTTGTAACCGGTAAACTTATCTGCCAGCTTATATCCTATAACAATTAAGATAACGCTGATCACCGATTTAAACAGTCCAACTGCTGTAGCCAGCGAGTACTGCAGGTTCTCAAGTCCTGCACGGTATACCCATGTGTCTATGATATCACCAGTGGAATAAACAAGCGGATTATACAAATTGTAGATCTGATCAAAACCTGCATTGAGCACATTTCCAAGTGACAGAATTGCCAGAAGGGCTACCGTTGTCCTTATTCCCGGGAGCGTTATGTGCCAGATACGTTTGAATCTTCCTGCTCCGTCTGCCGCTGCTGCTTCATAAAGGCTCTGGTCTACCCCAAGTATTGCTGCCAGATAAACTACCGTATTGTACCCAAATCCTTTCCAGATATCTGTGCCGATCACCAGAGGCTGGAACAATGATGGCTCCCCGAAAAAATTGATCGGATTTCTACCAAATGCCTCCATCAGCTGATTAATTGGACCAGTATATCCAAAGATATTTAAAACAATCTTTGCCAGAATAACCCACGACAGAAAATACGGTAGGTAAACAATTGTCTGGATTGGACGCTTGAGCCGCTTAATACAGAATTCATTAAGCAGAAGTGCAAAAATCAATGGGAAAATAATATTCCCAATAATCTTTCCTACCGCGATTACAACGGTATTACACAGTACCTGTTTGACATCGTTCATTTGAAACATGTACTTAAAATTTTCAAGCCCGACAAACTTAGAATGCAAAATACCCTGGCCCGGATTATAATCTTGAAATGCCATGACAATACCGAACATCGGAACAATGCTAAAGAAAAACAGCCATAAAAGTGCCGGAATCAGCATAATATAATAATGCTTCACAAATCGTTTGATATACATTCCAGGACCTCCCTTCCTTTTTGTTTAATATACACCATGATACCTCCCTTCCTTTTTTTAATTATTTTATCTTCTTCCCCCATATCCTGCTAGATGATATTGTTTCTAATCTTACCAAATATTTTTTATCACAAAAAAAATGTCCGATGAAAATCAGACATTTTTACTCTCTTTTCTGTATTCCGAAGGCGTACACCCATGCTCCCGTGCAAATACTTTTGCAAAATAATGAAAATTATCATATCCAAGTTCTACGGCAATCCTTGTAATGCTCTTCTTTCCCTCCTCTATCCATTCCGCCGCAGTCTTCATTTTCCTGTGTATCACATATTGGTGAAATGTTTCCCCCGTCATCTCCTTAAACCTTGTACTAAAATAACTCCTGCTCATCCCTATCCGTTCTGCCACGTCTTCAGAGCGAAGATCCTCCCCGATATGTCCATCCACATACTTGATAACCGCTGCAAAAGCACTGATATCATTTTTCTGTGATGAGCTAAGACTCTCTTCATAAATATGTTCCCTCCAGCGGTGCACCCAGTCCAGCATCTCTTCAACCGTATCCAGCGATGGAAATTCCCCTTCTTCATCTGACAGGAGCTGAATGTTATGAAAACTCTTAACAAAAATCCTCTCCGCACTCCGCAGACTGATTTCTTTTGTTTTCTAACAGAGATCTTCAAATTCTTTCTCACTGAAAATCCATCTGGTGTGCATCCATCTTCTGTTCAGTTCTTCAACTTTTTCCTGATTTTCCTCTTCTGCATGTCCATCTCTGCATGTCTGCATGTACTTTGCACTGACCCGTTCCAGTATCGTTCCACACTCTTCCGGGGAAAAACTGATCTTTGAGATATAGTCTAACGCACCCATACGGATTGCCGTCTGTGCATAACTGAAATTCTCATATACAGAAAGAATTACAAATTTAATTTCCGGAAATTCCTCTCCGCACATCTGCATAAGTTCCAGTCCATCAATTTCCGGCATATCTATATCGGTAAATACAATATCCACCGGATGATTTCGGAGAAATTCAAGGGCTTTTCTCCCATTCTGTACATCTCCCACTACCTCGAATCCATACTTTTCCCAGTCCATAATAGCGACCAGACCTTTTCTGGCAAGTTTGTCGTCATCTACAATCAATACTTTCATCTGTCTGTCCCACCTTATTTTCTTCCAATGTAACCTCTTTGTCTTTCTCTTTTTTTTCTTCCGGTTTCCGGACAGGAAGAAGGATCGTAATTCTGGTTCCGAACCCTTTTTTGCTGTTTACAAACAAACTCGTCTGTCCATCATAAAATGATTCCAGCATAGCCTTGACGTAGCGCAGTCCGATACCTCTGTTCTCATTCTTCCAGTATCCCCAGTCATAATCAAACGGCTGGTTAATCTCATCTATCTCCTCCTGATTCAGTCCCTTTCCGCTGTCAGAGATAGTTACAACAGCAAGATGCCTTGCCACATCTTCAAACACCTGGATGCTGATCTTCTCATCATCCCCAAGACCATAGCGGATCGCGTTCTCCACAAGTGGCTGAAAAAGCATACGGACCGTTGGCTGGTCAAGATAACTGCCATCTTCTATATTCATCTCAATAATAAAATCATACCGCATCTGCTGAAGTGCAATATATTCCTTTACAATCTCCAACTCCATCCGCAACGTTGTCTGGCGGCCTTCTTTGCCCAGATTATAGGAAAGAAGCTTCTTTAGTCTCTGTACAAACTCACTGATCTCTCTTTGGTGACTCATTTGTGCCATCCACTGAATCGAATTCAGTGTATTGAGAAGGAAATGAGGATTAATTTGATAGAGAAGTTTCTCAAACTCCATCTTCTGTATACTTTTTTCCTTTTCTACCATATTGCTGATAAGATTCTCAATCTGTCTCTTCATCTGTTCTACTTCCCTCATCAGGCTGTCAAACTCTGCAATGTCCGACTCTTCATGTACTGCCTGAAGAGTGCCATCCCCAATCTGCACCATCTGTCTGCGGAATTGACTCAGCGGTCGGCAGATCATACGATAAAGATAGAGGACAGACATGGAAAAGAGCAGAAACGTTACAACTATGATGAGTGTCATCATCATTCTCCACTGGTTAATCTTCTTCTGATATATATTGTCCGGCAGTGCCACTGCATTAATGTATCCCATCTGACTCCGGTATGCCATGATCTTATAGCCCTCTCTCGTCTGGACTTCATACTCCCCCTTTGAGAGTGATGCAGAAAACAGTTTCTGTCCCTGCATAATGACAGGATTTACGCTGTATTGTGCAACCCCTCTCTCATCCGTCTGAATATAAGTGTAGGGATATCCTTCCTTATTTATTTCTTCCGGGGTCTTCATATCAGCCTCTATTTCTGTGTAGATTTCCAGTCTTTTCCCATTGCCAAAAACTACTTCCCTCATGACGGAAAAAACTGTTTTCTCACTATTCCCAAGAAAAGACGCATGGGCTGCCTGCATAACATTTCCCGCACACTTCACAACCTTAGGCAATGCGTTCTGTCTTCCGTCCAGTGTTCTGACATTCATACCGCTGATAAGTTCCTTTTTCTCTTCCTTGTCATAATAGGTAACGCCTACCAGTTTTGTGTTGACATATCCGAGTCCCGAAAGTTCTTGTCTAAGAGATCTCTGTTCAACAAACCTGTCAAAATTATCCACAGCATCAAGATAACTGTCCGTTACGTTTCCGATCAGACCGCCCGGTCCCATATAGTTCACAATACTGAGCATATCATAATAGGCTTCATCCGTATTCTTCGTAATCTGATCCAGATACATTTTCATGTTATTCTCTATACTGTCATTCTGTATCATTCTCAGTGCCATATAGGATACAATTCCCGCAGCCAGAAGGCTTGTCATCGCACACATCGTCAATATGCCAAGCATTTTTGCCTTTAATGTTTTCTTCTTTTTTTCCCGAGCTATCCCCATATACCTGTTTCTCTCCTCAACTGCATCACTAAAAAAGACTGCGCATCGGCAATATCCCGCCAACGCGCAGTCTGTATTCTCTGTATACAAAACTCCTGACAAACGCCTGTCATCAGATATCCGTGACAGTTGTTGAATTTTATATAGTATATCACACGGTCTGAATAATGTAAAGCAGTTGTCCTGCTTTCCTTTATGATATTCTATTCATAATTTTACAAATACTTACTGTTCATTGATGTTTTCTGTCCATAATACTTTTCATATTTTATGAATATGCATTCTATGAAAAACCGGGACATATGGAGAAAAATTTGTATATTATGTCCTGCTTTTCCTGTCAGCTGGGACATATGCGAAAAAAAGTTCTTATTATGTCCCATACAAATGTCATAACAGGACATTTGTAGCATCTTCTCGTCCATATGTCCCGTTAGACTTTTACAGAAGGACTTTTTTATTATCTTTTTGTCTATATGTCCCATACAGATATCACAGCAGGATATTTTAGGCGCCTTTTCATCCATATATCCCATTTGTCTTACACAAAGGGATTTGCCCTTTTTCTTTATATGTCCTATTTTGTTCTTCTGGCAGACTTTTTTCATAGAGGAGCTATAACTACAAATATTGATAAACTTAACAGGCGGCAGAAATCATCTGCCGCCTGTTATATAACGTATGCTGTTACACTTATAAAATTGCTGTTTCCAAAAAATGCTGAATGTCCTGAAATGAAGAAAAAACAGCAGTCGCCTCTCCAGTATCCTGTTTTATTCCTGAGCCAGTATAACCAATCACATCAATTCCTGCCTGTATTGCCGCATGAATACCGGTTGAGGAATCCTCAATTGCAACAACCTCATCTTTTTCAGCCTGCAATAACTGTATCGCCTTTAAGTACCCATCCGGATAGGGCTTTCTTTTTTCACACATATCCCCACATACAATAACTGAAAAATAATCTGTCATTTTGATCCGGTTTAAAGCCGTAATAATATATTTCGCGCTCGTTGATGTTACCAATCCGGCTTTCAGATTCCGTCCCTTCATCCATTGAAATAATTCCTGTAATCCCGGCATGGGACAGATGGCATCATTTTCATAGGTATTTCCCATCTCTTTTCTTCTTTTCTGGTACATTTCCCATGAAACATTTTCTTTCGACCGGCTCAAATAATGCAATATTTTTTCACGGCTGTTAACTCCAATAAATCCTTTTAACTCTTCGTGATCCATATATACACCAAACGATTTGAGAGTTTCCTGCAGATAATGTGCATTTTGAGGTTCCGTGTTTACAATAACACCATCAAAATCAAAAAGAATATATTGTTTCTTCATATAAATCTATCCTTTAGTTATGCCAGCAGCCGTGATGCTTTTTCCTGAATCCATGCTATTTCTTCTTCCGAAAGATCACAAAAATCACTGTTTTCCATAGAGCAATTGGAATCTTGTACATATACTATTTTTGTATCTTTCTGGGTGATTGAATAAAACCAGCATTCTGCCGGAACATTATATACTTTTCCCTGCTCCATCAATGTCAGATCAATAGAAAAACCATTTTCCTTTTTTTCTGCGGTAATCAGAATCGCTTTACCATGTACAAGAATAAACTGCTCATCGGTCGAATGATGGATCTCCAAGTGTTTAATCCCATTAATATCATTGTCCGGTTTCCAGTTTTTAATACATACAAGCCACTTTGGATTTTTATAGACACATAAAATTCCCTCTTCGTTATTTTCATACATATCTGGTTTCATACTTATACCTCCCTAAATTTCTGTTCTTCCTGTAATTGGTACTCCATATCCAAATGCACCTTCTTTTGCGCACATCTTTGCGGCAAACTCCGATGCCTTTTTCATTGCATTTTGAATTTTTACATACATCTGTTCATCTGAACCATCTAAAATCTTATGTTGTGGGGAATTTTTTAACATATCACTTAGGAATGCCGCAAAATAAGAATCTCCCGCTCCCATAGTATCTATAACATCCTCTGCCAATACTGCTTTTGTATATAAAAATTTATCTTTATATAATACATAAGAGCCTTCTTCTCCGACAGTTCCAAGAACAACAGAAACACCATATTTCTGTGCCTTTTTCATTTCTCTCTCCCGTTCATCTTCTGACAAATGTGCACATGACATAATTGCAACAGTTACATACGGACATACATCCCTCAAATACTCATCTGTCCAGCGCATTGAAAAATCATAGGCAATCGGAACCTTTGTCTGATACAATTTTGAAAGATCCTGTTCAATATAGCTGTTAAGATTTGTGTAAATCAAATCATATTGCTGAATATAATCCATATCTTCTTCGTTGAAATCAAATGCATGATCTTTTGCAATTCCACCTTTATTTGAGCCAAGAAAAACACGGTCTGTTTCTTTCAGTGTTACCAAAGCGAAACCGTTTTCTCCCTGAAAATGCCGGCAATGCGTATCATCAATCTCTAATTTTTTTAATGTCTCCTGCACACATTCAGCAACTTCATCATTACCGTATTTTCCAAGATATGCCGAATTGACACCATTCCATTTTGCATATACGCATGTATTGACACATTGTCCTCCCGGATACATTTTCCCACGAGATAAATATTTATCACATACATTATCTCCAATCGCTATAATTTTTGGTTCTTTCATAGATTTTCTCCTTATGTTTTAAAATACTACTGCTCCTATCAAAATTGCTGACACTACTGAAACTACAGTACATACAAGGCCAGGAAGCATATAGCTGTGATTTAACACATATTTTCCAATTTTTGTTGTTCCCGCGGTATCAAACGCAATTGCTGCAACGCACTGACCGGAAGCAGGAATAAAATAATTTGATGAACATGCAATCCAGCCAGCAACAATAATATTTGCCGGAAGCCCTAATGCAATACCAATCGGAACCATAATCATTGTAGAGGATGACTGACTTGTTGTTATTGCCCCAACAATAAACACTGCTATGATATAAATCCATGGATGTTCATTCGTGAGAACTGACATATTATCTGTAATAAACGATGACTGATCTGCAATAAATGTATTCACCAGCCAGCAAAGACCAAATGCCAGAACAACAGCAAACATTCCTGTTTTAAATACTGGCTGATCCAGTACCTTATTGCTGTCAAGTTTTGTAATTAATACCGTTACGGCTGCTGCAACCAGCATAAAAATCTCAATTACTGTGGTAAGCGGTAATTTGCTTCCATCTGAAAGTGTTGGAACTAATGCACTTACTGCGCCAAGCAATACAATACCTACCATGGCAACCAAAAATACTGCAACAGAGATTTTTGCCTCTTTTGTTGTTTTAACTTCTGCAGCATTCTCATTTTTCACAAGAGTCTGAACCTGTCCGGATGCTACACGAGCCTGAAATTCCGGATCTTCTGCCAGTTCTTTTCCTTTCTTCATTACAGCAAGAGCACATGCGACTGTACCAATCAGTGTTGCCGGGATACAGACTACAAGCAGTGTAAAAATATTAACCGTTTTATAGTTCGTTGCTTCAGCCATAAAAGCCAGAATACCTACCGTTGCTGCTGAAATCGGACATGCCGTGATTGCCTGCTGGGAAGCTATAATGGATGCTGAAATCGGGCGTTCCGGTCGAACTCCTGTCTCAATAGAAATTTCATTAATTACCGGAAGCAAACTGTAAATAATGTGACCTGTACCACACATAAATGTAAAAATATATGCTACAACCGGTGCAAGTACCGTAATCATCCTAGGGTTCCTGCGAAGAATCTTTTCTGCTATGCGAACCAGGAAATCCAATCCCCCACATGCCTGCATTGTTGCAGCTGCTACAATTACCGCAATCATAATTAAAATAACGGTAACTGGCGGATCTGCCGGTGTAACATGAAAGAAAAATGTCATAATTAACATTCCAACACCACCAGCCATTGCTAAAAATGTACCACCCTTACGTACCCCCAAAAATATAATGGCAAGTACAAGTATTAATTCTACCCAGAACATATTCATGTCCTCCCTCTCTTTTATGTCTTTTTCAGTTACATTTTGGATGTGCGCATATCCGTACAATACAAACTTTAATACAATTCTCGTACATCGCTCTTGTTTGTATTGTTTTGTATCTGTCTTAATATTATATTTGTATCATACCTTTGTCAAGAACCTGTGTGTTTTTCGTCAATTATCCTATATTTTAGTTCCGGTTTTTGTGCACATTTTCGTCTCCAGGCTATTTCCGTATTATATATGTATTGTTTTGTATCTATAATACAATAAGCAGACAAAAACATAGGATACAATGTCTTTGTCTGCTTATAAATTCTTTTGCCCGAATTAAATATGTTCTGAATTAATACTCTACTTTCCACATATATCTACGTGTTGAAAGCGGATGTTCTTTCTTTTCAGCCAGTTCATGGTTATAAATAGGATATACATTATTAAACAGTGAATGGTTAAAGTAATCCACAACAGAAGCATCAATTGTAGATAATCCAAGTTCTTTTGCGTCCAGAACCTCAATCCTCTTTGCATATGTATGAAGGAATTTTAAAGCCCTTTCATCCAGTTCACGGGTAGATCCTTCTGATATCTGAATCATAAACGGACGGTTTGCATCTGTGATTTCAAACGGTCCATGGAAATATTCTCCTGTATGAATACTGCTGGAATCAAGCCACTGCATTTCCATGAAAATGCAAATACTTTCCATATATGCAGCCCCATAGCCGGCTCCGCTTCCCATCGTATAAATAACGGTATCGTCCTTGTATGTTTCAGCAAACTGTTCAGCTCTTACCTGTACATGTTTTCTTGCATTCCGGATAATTCCGGTAATCATACCAAGTCCTTCGTAGAATTTATCATAATTTTCATATCCTGCGGTCTGTTGAAGTGTTTCCACTGCTACGAGCAGCGCACACATTGTTTTTTCTCCAGCATAATCAATATCACCTTTGAGATGATCCGGACTTGCATCAAATGAATACTGGATAATATAGTCACCAAACTCCACAATTTCAGATTCTTCCAGCCATGTAAGAATAATTACTGCTGCTCCTTTTTCCTTACCAAGCTTTGCTGCTGCAATCGTTTCCGGTGTATTTCCCTTATGGCAGGACAGACAGATGATCGAATTCTCTCCAAAATCTTTTGGTGTACTGTGAACAAATTCGTTGCTGTTGATCAGCGCGGATTTAATATTTGAACACTCTTTCTCCATAAATGTTTTTGCAGGATACAAAGCTCCAAGAGACCCTCCACAACCAACAAAATACAGGCTCTTAACACCTCCTTTGTCTTTTTTGTTCTCCAAAATCTCTGCTACAATGTTTTTAATGTCTTTGCTTGTATAACTCATATTCATTTCTCCTTTTTTTATTTGTCTCGTTTGTTTCTATCCAAAATATAATACAATATAATACATTTGTCAATATAAAACAGCTTTTAAAATAAATATATACAATTCTGAAACTTTGTATTATAATATATTGTATAATACAAATCAAAACACATTACGAGGTTTTTCATGGAATTAAACAATACAATTGCCAAACCACTATACAAACAACTTGAGGATCAGTTAAAAGAAGAGATTGACACCGGAAAACGTAAAGCAGGCAGCCGTCTTCCAACAGAAAATGAGTTAAGTACAACCTACAATGTCAGCCGGGTCACTGTCCGAAAAGCTCTTGCAGGTTTATCAGAATTAGGATATCTGGACCGCAAATCCGGAAAAGGAACTTTTGTTGCCGAAAAAAGAATCCAGCGAAATATCTCAAAAGGTGTTACCGGATTTTCTGAAATGTGCCGTACAATGGGAGCAGTTCCAGGTGCGAAAACCATTAAAATTGCAATAGAAGATCCTACCGAAAAAGACATGGAACTCATGCATATTACACCCGATAAAAAGATTCTCGTATTGGAACGTATTCGTTATGCCGATGAAAAACCGGTATTGTTAGAAATCAACCGGTTTCCTGAATCCTTTTCTTTTTTATTTGGAGAAAATTTAAATGACACTTCCCTTTATGATGTGCTGCAAAACCACAATATTATTTTTGATCATTCCGACAAAACTTTAGATATTGTGTTTGCCTCCGCACAGGAAGCAAAAATTTTGGGGATTTCAAAAGGTTATCCACTTCTTCGAATCGAGAGTACAATCTATAATACTGATTGCTCACTTGTTCAAAGATGTAAGCAGTTATGTATCGGCGATAAATTTAAATTTACAATTTAAAAACTCCGGGCACATATACATTTGCGCCCGGAGTTTTATATTATTCCATGGCATACCGGATAAATTCCGGGAGAATTGCACGATACTTCTATCTCCACATTTCAAGAAACGCTTTCACTTCCTCCGGCATGCGTCCTTTGCGCCATGCAAGAAGAATCTCCGTCGCAAGATCCGCATGCAGAATATCACAGGACTGCATCTGATCCGACAACTTGTGCATAGAAGCCGGAAGAATGGCGATTCCAAGCCCTTTTTCCGCCAAAGTCATCGCCGTTCTGGCGTCTTCACACTCACAATAAATGTCACACAAAAGCCCCTTTTTTTCGAACGCGGACAACAGATAACTGCGGTAGCGGTGGGACAGGATCAGTTTCTGCTCTGACAGTTCCTCGAGCGTGATCCCATCTTTGTTTTTTTCTAAAACTGGGTTCCCTGCAGCCGCCATTGCAAGAAGTTTTTCCTGCATCAAAGTCCTGCTCTCACATCCTTTGAGCACAATCGGTGTCCGGAGTGTCGTGATATCGACCACGCCGTTTTCCAACTGCTCCCGCAGCGTAAATGTCGATCCCTCGTGGATATCAAAGCGAATATCCGGATGCGACGTTGAAAAACGGATCAGGTAATCGGACATCATAGAAACCGTGGACGGCGTAAATCCGATGTGGATTGTTGCCGCCTGGCTTGCCTTTATGACTTCCCGCTTGGTAATATCCGCCATGGTAAGAAGACTGCCCGCCCTGTCATACAGTGTTTTTCCTGCTTCCGTTAATGTAATCTTTTTGGTGCCCCGCAAAAAAAGCTGCACCTGAAGTTCTTCCTCGAGCATCTTTACCTGATAACTCAGCGGCGGCTGTGTCATGTGGAGAACACGCGCCGCACCGCTGATCGTACCAGCATCCACAATTGCCCGGAAGTATTCCAGTTGTTTTACATCCATAGCTTCTCCTTATATAATTTTTATTCGTTTAAGACATAAAAGTAATATTTTTCATATATGTTAATTCATGGTATACTAAATGTCAACAGAAAGAAAAGGATTTAAGGAAAAAATGAAACGAATTGATTTTGAACATGGTTCCATACCAAGCAACATCTTAAACGCAGCGATTCCCATGCTGGTTGCGCAGCTTTTAAGCCTGCTTTACAACATCATAGACCGCATTTATATAGCAAGAATCCCGCATATCGGCACAACCGCTCTCGGCGCGGTCGGCTTATGTTTTCCGATTATTGTGATCATCACGGCTTTCAGCAACCTGTTCGGCAGCGGCGGTGCTCCGCTTTTTTCCATCCGGCGGGGGGAAAATAATTCCCGGAAAGCTTCCGAAATTATGAATACCTCCTATACGATGGTCTGTGGCGGCGCAATTGTTTTAATGGTCATTGGATTTTTGTTTGCGCGCCCGATCCTGCGTCTGTTCGGTGCTTCCGAGTCCGCTCTGGTTTATGCATACCCGTACCTGATGATCTATCTGCTCGGCACACTTCCGTCCATGATCTCCACCGGTATGAATTCGTTTATCAACGCGCAGGGATATGCCATGACCGGCATGACATCCGTTGCCATCGGCGCGGTGGCAAACTGCATTCTCGATCCGGTTTTCATCTTCGTCTTTTCGCTTGGAATCCGGGGTGCTGCAATTGCAACCGTGATTTCCCAGACACTCTCCGCTGCATTTGTCCTCTATTTTCTGAAAAAACGATCGGAGCTTAACGTACGGTTTCTGACCAGAAGCGAACTCTCCCGGTGCACGGAAACTGCCAAAAACATCGTAAGCCTCGGAACCGCAGGATTTATCATGCAGCTTACCAACAGTTTAGTCAGCATCTGCTGCAACAACGTACTCTCCGTGACCGGAGGCGATATCTATATCTCCGTGATGACAATCATTTCCAGCGTCCGGCAGCTCGTCGAGACGCCGATTTATGCCATGAATGAGGGTAGTTCACCGATTTTAAGCTATAATTACGGGGCACGCCGCCCGAAGCGTGTAAAACAGGCAATTGGTACAATGGCGGTTATGATCTTTGTGTATACCGCCGCCATGTGGTCGGTCATTATCGTTGCACCGCATTTCCTTATCGGGATTTTCAGTTCCGACAGCGAGCTGATCAAAGACGCGGTTCCTGCCTTAAAACTTTATTTTGCCGCATTTATTTTCATGGATCTGCAATACATCGGACAGACCACGTTTAAATCATTAAATAAAAAGAAGCAGGCGATTTTTTTCTCCCTGCTTCGTAAGGTATTTATTGTTGTGCCGCTGACCTACCTGCTCCCATATTCACTTGGCATGGGAACAAGAGGTGTGTTTATGGCGGAACCGGTCTCAAATGTGATCGGTGGAAGCCTGTGCTTTCTCACGATGCTTGCTACCGTGATTCCGGAATTAAATCATATGGAAAAACAAAAATAAGTTAATCTTCCATACCTGCGCGCAGCGCTGCTTCTTTTGCTTTTACGTCGGAAAGGAAATGCTCTTTTGCAAAGCCCATATCCTGCACCAGCTCCATGGTCCCAAGATATGTGCCTGCTGCATCCCGCACCGCCATATAGGTAACCAGCATGGTTTTTCCGTTTTTCTCCATCCAGATCGGCACTTTGTCGAGCGTTCCTTTCCGGAATTCCCTGATAATGTGACGCACCTGCTGCTCCACTTTCGGGGGATGGCAGGAAAATACCTCGCGGTCGATCGCCATGCCCGGACGTTTGAAATCCTTTGGTCCTTCGTTGAAAAAGCGGTTGATATTGTCCTCATCGACAAATGTGATCTCCATCGGAATCGTGTTGAGCATTGCGGTAAGCTGCGCAACGGTCAGGTGCCCGCCCGGCATGATAATTTCTCCATTTCTTACATCTTTACTGCAATTTTCTGTATGCAGATACTTCTCTGCCGCCTCCCAGGTCGCATTTTCCACACCAAAGCAGACCGGATAATCTTTCGAATCGCGGTAAATCCCAAACCACTCTTCCTCCGTGAAATTCAGGGCACAGTTCGGAAAGAAAATATTGGCTTCCTTGTAGATCATATCCTCCACGCGCTGCAACACAATGCGAAAACGTTCCAGCCAGTGATCTTCCGTCTTTTGAACCGGCAGCTGTTTTGCCAGTGCTGCCAGTTCATCCCTGATCTCATCATCGGTTGTCCACATCACATCCGACGGGCCGCTGATCCCGTATTTTACTTTCAGATGCGGATACAGAAGATCCCCTTTCTTTGCATAATGGATCGCAACTTCCCGCAGCTTTCCAAACAGCTCCGGTGAAAGGGTATTGGTTTCCTCTATTTCGTTCCTGCATTCCCGGATGACGTTTTCCAACACTTCATTTTCGTGGGTAAACGTCTGCAGCGGATGTCCGGTGATTCCGGTTAAAGCCGCGGTAGCCGCCAGCTTTTTCTCTTTTACCGATGCCGCAACCGCTTTTTCCGCGTTGGCAACTTTTTCCTCACTCGTTGCGCCGCGGAACAGTGCCGCATGGACATCACACAATTTCTGCACGGTCTCAAGCGGTGTGCCACCCTGCAGAAGTTCCTGCTCCGCCTGCATAATCTCTGCCGGATCAACCGCTTTAAATTTTTTTGCGAAATCCGCCCTTACTTTTTCCAATTCTTCCCCGGCGCTCAGCCGCTCGAGATATGTTTTGATCTGTTCTACCCGTGTGTTGTGTTCCATGATTTTATCCTTTCCCATTTATATAGACTCTCTTACAAACAGTTTTTTCATTCTTCAGTTACAATATACACAAAAATGGGAAAAGAATATGTTGTTGCAACCACATTTTATATTTTATTTGTCGTACTGTACAGTTTTCGCAAAGTTTGCTTGACATTTTATGCAAAGTATACTATTCTGTTTTTGCAAAGCAAGCTATGCAAAAAGATAGTGTCAGCCCATTTGTGAAAGAAATTTTGCATGGGCTGATGTTCAACAAAAGGGGATCACCAATGAAAAACCGTATCAAAGAATTGCGCAAAGCCAATAAACTATCGCAAAGCGAACTGGCAGATATCGTGGGAACTACCCGCCAGACAATCACCTCTATTGAAGTAGGTAAATATACCGCTTCTTTAGGACTCGCCTATAAAATCGCACATCACTTTAACTTAACGATTGAAGAAGTTTTTGACTTCAGTGAAATTGAGAATGAGGAGTAATTTACTATGGAAAAGAAAATGGAAAAAATGAAAAAGGAAATCAAAACACAGAACCGTTTCTATCTGATTATCGCAGCGCTTTTTCTAATTGCACAGTGTACCAACACCTCCGGTGTACTGACCTCTGCCTACACAAATCCGCACTCTGCAGAATTTGTGCATGGGTTTGTACTTGGTCTGGTTATCGTCGTGGAAATTTTTGTAATACTACAGTTTTGTAAAAACAGCAAAGCGCTCAAAGATGAAGCGCTGTTAAAACGTCTGTACAACGAACGCCATGATGAACGCGCACAGCAGATTGAGGCTCTCGCCAGCCAGAAAAGTGTACAGATTGCACTTATACTCGCTGTCGCTGCCGGATTTATTGTCTGCTATTTTAGCCTGGAAGCCTTTCTTGGTATGCTTGGTGTCGTTATACTGACAGGTGTCGTAAGAAAATGCTGTAAAATTTATTATACGCGTACTTACACATTGCAATAACTTTGACAGTGCTGCACACCATTGTAATACAACCATCAAATATCAGGAGGAGAGTATACATGAACGTTGTTATTGCCATCGATTCTTTTAAAGGAAGCATGACTTCCCTTGAGGCCGGGGAGAGTGCCTCTGCCGGAATCCGGCGCATATATCCGGATGCAGATATCACCATCCGCCCACTTGCAGACGGTGGCGAAGGCACGGTGGAAGCTTTGACGCTTGGCTGTGGCGGCACACGCACACAGGTATGCGTAACCGGGCCTCTTGAAAAACCGGTGCTTTGCAGTTACGGCATTCTGGATGCTGGCAAAACTGCAGTCATCGAAATGTCCGGAGCTGCCGGAATTACACTCCTTTCCGAAACCGAACGGAATCCTTTGTATACAACAACCTACGGGGTTGGGGAAGTCATCAGAGACGCCATTTCCAGAGGCTGCAGACATTTTATTATAGGAATCGGCGGAAGTGCCACAAACGATGGAGGAATCGGTATGCTGCAGGCACTGGGATTTGACCTGCTGGATCAGGAAGGGGTTCCGGTACGTCATGGTGCTCTGGGCTTAAAGGATCTGGCTGTAATTTCAGACTCCCATGCGCTGCCGGAACTGAAAGAATGTACGTTTCGGATTGCCTGTGATGTGACAAATCCGCTCTGCGGTTCGCAGGGATGCAGCGCCGTTTTCGGTCCTCAAAAAGGCGCAGATCCTGCCATGATCCAGCAGATGGATCAGTGGCTTTCCTCCTATGCCGCACTCGCCGGAAAAAGCTTTCCGAAAACGAATCCCGCGCATGCAGGAGCCGGGGCTGCCGGCGGTCTTGGGTTTGCTTTTCTCACCTTTTTCCATGCCACTCTGGAATCCGGTGTAAACATCATTCTGGAAGAAACACATCTTTCCGACTATATAAAAAATGCAGATATTGTCATCACCGGAGAAGGCTGTCTGGATGGTCAGACCGTCATGGGGAAAGCGCCTGTCGGCGTTGCAAAGATTGCCAGAGAATTTCAAAAACCTGTGCTTGCATTTTCCGGCTGCGTGACAGAGGATGCAAAAGCCTGTCATGCAGCAGGAATTGATGCCTTTTTTCCGATTGTGCGGGGCGTTATTTCGCTTGAAGATGCCATGCAGACCGACCATGCAAAACAGAATATGACCGATACGGTGGAACAGGTATTTCGCATGCTTCGAACGTTTCAGAATATAAAATAATGAAGCAGATTGGTAAATCCCTGTTCGGTTGCATATTTCTCCAGCATTTTCTTCTGGTTTATGATACTGTTGCTGTCACCACTTTGCTCATCATCACGGACCTTTGCGGAATTTTCGTTACTGTTCAGAGGTAAACTTGTAACAAAAGAACCGATGGTATAGACTAATCGTAGTCAAAACCATCGGTTTTCTTATGCAAATATTTCTGCAATCTCGCGGAACAGATTGGCCTGCTCTTTTCTGCGCATCAAAACCAGCATGCTCATGCATTTACAGAGATGGTCGATGCTTGACGGACTCCGGAATGACACAGCCTGCGCCTGTTTTCTTTTATATTTTCTCAGCAGCCGTTCGGCTTCGTTATTCGTGGCAGGTACATTCTTATTATGGAGGAAAAGAAGATGATCTTTCTTATACTTTTTCATCCTTTTGTACAGGTTGTATCCATCACGGTAGTATTTCCCATGCGGCTCATAGTCGTATTCATCCCCGGCTATGGACAGGATTGTTTTATAACGTTCTTCAAATTCGGAGACGGTCTGCGGATCTGGCTCTTCTGATTCAGATAAACCATTCCGGTAATGGATCATTTCCTGTATCAGGGAATGCATCTGCCTGTTCCAGGAACGGTCTTTTTCGTTGTCCATGCTGTCTTTCAGATAACGCAGTACATGTGCAAGGCATTCCTGGTGGCCGGTTCCATACTTATAAAAGGTTACATCATGATCGTGGACCAGTGTCCCCTGATAGTCTTCAACGACCGTGCCCTTTATTCCATCGTGTCCCTTTTTGCCCCTGGCAAAATAGAGCACACCGCCATCCGGAACCGCACATACAAATACATACGAACTTTCCCCGTTTACACGGGCATTGGTACAGTCTGTATGCATGACAGGGGAAAGCAGCATGTCACGGAAAAGCTCTTTGCGCTGGGATTCTGTTTTTTCTGCAAATGACTGGCAGAGATTATTGATCATGCCTTTTGATATGTTTATTTTTCCATCTGTCAGATCAGACAAAAACCTGCGGCTTTTATCAATTGATGTACAGCAGCCATTATTCAGCAGAAACAGGAAAGCACGTAAATTTCCTCCATAGTTAACGTCATCAATGACTCCCTGTGGAAATGGTGCATGGATCCGTTCACCTGTTTTGGAATTATAGTGCACATCGGCATGATACCCGGTCACATGCACTTCTACGCTGATGTCGATTTTCTGCTTTGTAATGGTTTTCGATGTTTTCTTAAAGTCAGGGTCATGGAGTACTTCTTCGGGTGCAGGAAGATAGATTTCCCTTGTCGGGGTGAGTTTCTTTCTGCAGTGCCCCCTGTGTCCTGGCTGTCCACCGGGTTTCCTTCCTGTCTTTTCGCGGCTGTTGGATATTTTTTTGCGGGCGATAGATTTTGAAGACGGGATGGATGAGTTTTCATAGTTCCGGTTAATCTGTGCCGTCAGTTTCTGTACTTTTTGTTTTTCATCATCAAGCTCTGTCTTTACTTTGTAAAGTTCCCGTCTCTGGAAAGTTACTTTTTCAAGGGCAGTGTCGCGCTGTCTTTCTGCACGGATGGCCCTTTTTTCCATCATATCCGCCTTTTTTACTGCTTCGGCGACCATACGGTCGCATTCTTTTTGCAGCTGTTCAAAAATCTCAAACCATTGATTCCGAATCGTAATGGCATGGCTGTGTTCTTTTGCTACAGCTGCTTCCAGTTTTGCAATTCTGCGTTCCAGGGCACGCACCTGTGTAAGGTGCTGTTTTTCCATTCGGATATATTTTTCTCCCGATTGAAAGGCTGCAAGTTCTTCCTGTGCTTCTTTCAGCCTGTATTGAAGTACTGTAATGGTTTCAAAAGAATTTCCCATCCCCATGCCGCGTCCTTTCCTTAAATGTTTGTCAGATCATCAATGATTTTTTCTAATTCTGCATTATGTTCCTCAAGGGATTTGATCAATGAGGACTGGGTTTCAATGACCCTGTGCTGCAGTCCGTTTGTATGCTCAAGACTGCCTATAAGTTCTTCATATGCTTTGAGTTTGCTTTTATCATCTGCGTTCATTTGTGCCTCCTTAAGTATAGGATAAGTACAGCAAAAACAGGGACGAATGGGAAATCGGACGAATTCCGGGACTGGCAGAATGACGGTGGATAACCGGAAGAAAAATGAAAGAAGCAGGACTGGAAATCCGTATTCCAGCCATGTAAAAGCAGGAAAATATGCAGGCACTGTTTATAATTTCAAAAGAAAAAGCAGGATTCGGAAGTCGTTAACGAAACTTTCCATCCTGCTTGAGTTTATCCACAAATATATTTTTTTAAATTTCGTCAGTTTTTACAATGGTCTGAACAGTAACGCTATGGGCAGGCTCTCATATACTTCATCAGCATAAATATATACATCACACCTTCCTCTGTGATAGAATGTAAAAAACGGAGGAAAATACTATGTCAAAACGTTCAGATGAAATCAGAAACAAGTACATACAGAATCCACCTGAAGGCATGACTGCTGATGACATCCGCCACATGAGTGAGGATGATTTGCTTGATATGGATTACTTCTTAAATGAAGACGATGAGTTTGGTGAAGACTTTCCTGGAGCTGAAGGCTTCTATATCTTCTAAAACCTATCGTTTACTTGTCGTGCCCGCTAAATTGCGGGCCCTTTTCATATCTAGCTATCCCAAAGTTAGAACTTTCCTATAAATTAAAAAAGACGAAAAATAAACGATACAGATTTCTCTGTATCGTCCATTTTTCTTTTTTGATTAAATCAATGTAAAATCAAGCCGAGGCAGACTCCTGTCAAAATGATTTTTGCAGTTCTTTTCAAATCAGGTATCTCCTTCCTGCTATCTTTATACCAGATGGTACATGTAAACCGTTTATTCACTCAACGACATCCGATACAGGAATGCGGCTATTTCCGCTCTTGTACAGGCAGCATCCGGATTGAATCGTCCTTTGCTATTCGCTTGTGCGATACCCTTCTCTTTGGCCCACGCCACTGCCTGTGCGTAGTATTCATCAGAAGAAACATCTTTAAAAGCTGTCTCTTGCTCTGCTGCCGGTTTTCCTTGCGCACGCCATAGCATTGTGATCGCCTCGGCTCTCGTTATCGCAGCATTTGGTCTGCTGCCATCCGAAATTCCCTGGTTTTTAGCCCATGCACGTGCTTTGCTGTACCACTTCTTTCCACCTGTCAGATCTACGTCTTCCCATCGTGCGAGAATCGTCCATAGCCGTGCCCGGGTAATTTTTGCTTCCGGTGCAAAAGCCGTACTGCTCTTTCCATTCATCAGCCCGCGTGCACTTACAAAATCAATGGAATCCTTCGCCCAATGTTTTTTTGTATCCTTAAAGTTTTTCGCCTTATCTACGAGCTTCACTGTAGTGTCTTCGTCCACGATCAGCTGAACTCCATCTTTTGCAGCCACTGATTTCTTCACAATTTTCTCAGTGCCATCGGCATTGACAAGCACTGCGACTGTACCTACGGTCATATTTTTTACCGGAATCTTCACTTTCGTTTTCCCTGCACCCTCCGGTAGATTGATGGTCACAGTGGATGCAGCTTTTATATTTTTACCTGCCTTTACTTCAACCGGAAGTTTAACTGCTTCACCTGATTTTTCAGCATTTGCGATCGCCTTTTCACTAAGCTGCACTTCTGCTGTGATCATTCCTTTTTTACCGTTCACTATGGCAACAGTCGTTCCATCCGAATCCTTGATGTCCGGCGTAGTTGTTGCAGATGCATTTCCGTTAGCTGCGCCGCCTCCCGCGGTGGCACCTCCTGCTGCTGCACCGCCTCCTGACGAGGATCCGCCCCCTGCTGAAGATCCGCCTCCTGCTGAAGATCCGCCTCCTGCCGTGGAACCGCCTCCTGACGATGATCCACCTCCTGACGTTGTTCCTCCGCTGACATCCGCTTTTTTCGTTACGGTTACGGTAACACGATTACTGTCGGCCGCAAGATATTTCTCATTATCACCGGAATAATGAGCAGTAAATGTATAAGTACCAGCTTGATCGAGCCGGATCGTCTGAGCCTCCCCTGTGCCGGATATCGGCAGCGAAGGATCTGCCGTGTAAGTTACTCCGCTTAAATCCACACCAAATCCTGAGGTTTCGCTGACACTTAACATGACCTGTTCTCCTTCGGTCACTGTATCCGGGCTTGTCGCCAGCAGAATGACCGGAGCTTTCTTAACATTCGGTGACGGTGCGATATATTCACTCCATCTTGCATACAACACCGTATTGCTGCTATATACTCTTGTCAAATCAACTTTCTCACCACCTGTCGTATACCATCCGTCAAACACATATCCTTCACGGGCCGGTGCCGGAAGATCACCGAGTTTTCCATTGATTCCGGTCGTTTTTGTTGTATTTTCTCTTCCGTCATTATAACAAAAAGTAACTGTATAACTCTTTGCAGGCTCCGGTGCCGGCAAGATATCCTGACCTTTGTTTGGAAGCGTTCCTTCGTAAGCAAGAACAGTTCCCTGCTCATCCCTCACTGCATATCCGACCGTGTCACCGGTTCGCAGATCTGCATTGGACGGGATGGTATATAAGAGGGAACAATTTTTCAAACCGGAATTAAAATCGCTTCCATGATATTCCAACGTTCCCTTCGGGCGGAAATTGCCCTTTTCCGTCCAAAGCGGAATCTTGAACGTTTCTGACGCTGCTACAGGCTGACCATCAGCAGTAGCAATGGTTCCGTCAGCATGGTTTACCCATACCTGTAATGTCACCTGACTGAGCTTTGTATCGGAAAGGTTCTGCACGATTGTACGCAGCTCAATCTTCTGCCCCTTCATCTCTGTCGGTTGGAAAGTAATTTTATCTGCCCCTGTCAAAAGGCGTGTCTTTTTGTCTGCGTCAAATTTTGTATAACCCCAACCGGTTGCATCACTAAAATCTGAAAGCTTCGTATATGCATCTGTGCGCTTTGTCACTTCCGGTTCTGCCACATACAGATCCGGACCCTCTGTGACCAGCTGGCGCATCCGCTTATTTCCCTGCAGCTTACATACCTCGCAGAAACCATTCCAGGTCTGGCGCATCATACATTCACGGCTGGAATTATAAATCTTATCCGTATCATAATCTGTATGAGGAACACTGTATGTCTTCCGGAAGCCAAGCAGCTGTCTCCATTTTACCTGTTCAGGATCACTGATCCCCGTTCTGTTTAGCGAAGTTTTTTCAGACGCTTCTCCCATAAAAGATCCGCTGTTGTACTCGTCTCCAAGCCATAACAGACCATGACCAAGCTCATGCGTAAGCGTTTCGACTGCACGCTGGCTGTATGCAGGGCTGACAATATAATGGAATCCGTAATCAAGATCGTTGAATGCCCCGCCAAAATCATTTGCAGAATTGACCAGAAGTACGAACTGGCTGATGTAGTCATGTACATATTTATACTTTTCAAAATCCCAATCTACATTCGGATCTGCCTGCTGCGGAATATGGGCATCATGCACTTTCTCGATAAACGCCGGTCCGATACACCGTTCAAAAATATGGTTCTTCCACTGACTTCCATTCACGGATATATTCTTTCCCCATACATCGAAAAATGTACTGTCATATCCATCAATGGCACTGTACGTTTTATCCGATGCCGTACATAATGCATATACATTGAAGCGATCCTTGTACGTCTTATATGGCTCATACTGCATCGCGCCTTCCCATAACCGTTTGGCAGCTGCAACAAATTTTTGCTGCTCGCCTTTTGTGTAACCTTCACCGCAGATGACGACAACCATATTCTCATTATCGCTGCGCGTCTTCTGGATGACCTGGATAGGTATCGTGGCAGATTCGTATTTCTTGCTCTTGGAATAATTCGGTCCAAGATATAACTGTATACTCTTGTCAAGCGAAACATCCCACTCCTGCCCCGGTGTTGGTCCATCTCCGGAAACTGTAAAGTTCTCCTCCGGTTTATTTACGGCTGCACCGCGGTAAGGGGAATCAGCTGTACCGTCTCCACCAGTCACCTGATAATATTGCGTATCAAGATAAAACGCCGGACGGACACCATAAAAGCCTAAATACGGAGCGTTTCTGTCTATTCTTCCATCCGTCTCCACATAGCGCATATCGTGGTTGCAATCCGTCACCGGAGTCCGCAGCCAGTAAGGCCACCTCACGCCACCCTTATAAGCAATATGATAACTGTCTCCAAGCTGGCTGTTATTTTGATAGACTTTGTTTATCTGCTTTACATCCATTAAGAATACTTTATCCGTAACGTTCTCATAATAGGCCTGATCAAATCCGTTAGCGGCTGCTTCTATATTTGTGTCATAAGGCAGATCTGCCCCCTGGCCTTCGATCATTCCCGCATTATATTCCGGATGGGATACGATCGAACGCTGGGTTACCGTTTTAATCGCTGCGATCTCGTCCTCCTTAAAGCCGTTTAAAAAGCCTGCTGCCTGGTCATATGGATTCTCTCCTACAAAGCCACTCTTTGGAGGGTTTCCGCAAAGCCATTCTACCTTCCCGGCTTCCGCCTTGGAATTCAGCCAGGAACGCATATTGCTGTCACGCCATTGATTTGAGCCATATGTCCCACGCTTTAGGTTACGGCTGTGCGAACGCGTAGCGCTGTTTTCACTTGTTTTGGCATCATAAGCCATCGTTGCCAGCACCTGATCGGAGAGCATGAGCGGTCCCATCTCATCAACATCGACGCAGCGCCATAAGATTGGCTGCCCGTTATAGTTTCCCAGCCTGATATAGTCTCCGATGCTAATATTGCTTGTGCCAACACTGCTCGTCTCCTCTGCAGCTGCCTGTGTACTTGAAAATGGCAGCACCGACAATACCATACAAATACATAAAACAAGTGCTGTAAGCTGTTTTTTCATAAGTAGTATCCTCCCTTTCATCTGTTATGTATTCCCGTAAATAAATTTCCGCCGACTCTATAAAGCATTCTCTACCTTATCCCATGTGTGGGTCAGTTCAAATTGTGCCTGTGTCAAGTAAAAATAAGTCTATTTCACGGCAGCCTTCGCACCCTGATCCTGCACCGGATCATCCCAGGTCACATCAATATAGCGGTAGCTGCTTCCGTCTTTCACATAATTCCACGCATGTGATCCGCCACCGGCTTCACCCGGAACGGCGATCGAACAGATGCCGGCTTTTGCGGCAAGCAGGTTAAAAACACCTGCATAGCCCTGACATACCGCCTTTTTCTCAATCAGACAACCATATGCGGTATAGGCATCATCATATCCGTATCTGCGCGCGTTCTCATCGTAGACACAGTTTTTCACGAGATAATTGTGGATCGCACGCAGCTTCTGTTTGCGCGTCATTCCGTCCCTGATAATCCGGGGAATAATCGCGTTCGCCTTTGCATTCGCCTGTTTTATTTTACCCGTGATCTGCGCCGCACTCAGGTCATTACCTGCCCGGTAATCAAATGTTCCATCGGTACTCTTCCAGATGACCAGACTATAATTGTACTCCGGATGATGCTGCAATGCGAGTACAAATGTCTCGTAATACACCGCTCCGTCCGCACAATAGCTAGTGCTGTAATCACGCTTTTTCATCGCCTTAAGCACATGCTTATAGGCATCTTTTTCGGACTTGACGACTGTGATCTTTTTCGTAAACCGAAAAGATATGTCAAAGTTCCCTTTTTATTATACAGGAAGTCTCCTATAATGTCAAGCCCTAAATCACTGATTTTTCAGGCTTTTCTTTAAATATTTACCTCATAAAACAGAGCCACAAGTGTATGACAGTCATTGTATCTTGTACTGAATAGTTAGAAGAGGGTGCAGTTTATAAAGCGTCCCTTTGTTTTGCTTTATAAAGGCTATAAATCCTCTGTTAACTATGATGGTGAACCTTCCGTGTCTAATGGTATCGTGTACCAACTTCCTTCGTCCCACCTGCTCATACACCGAGTGCCCGCTAAGCTTTCTAACAGGGTCATTGCCCTACGGAGTGAACTACTGCAGGCTACAGCTCTTGTTTATATTTTGATTTTACTGACCTGCCCTTTCCGCAGGGTACGGATATTCCGTGGACGCTTCCCTTGTTTCGTTACCTGCTGGTCATTGTGCTGATGCAGTGCTTGTTGCACTCCATCGTTATCGGGTTTCTTTCCAGAACCCTGCCCGATTTCGGAATCATCCGCAACCCGGCAAGGCTCTGGAATAAATAATGCTGTCGATTGTCTTATGCTGCAATCGCTTCCTTCTTTTCCGGCCGCCTGATGTCCATCAGCATCTTCTTCGGATCATAGACCGTTCCCTTCTTCAGAATCGTATAAACGATTCTCAAAAGCTTGCAGGCTATCACAATCAGTGACTGCATCTTTTTCAGCGGATTGTCAGGGCGTGTCGTGTAGTACACATGGAGTTCTTTAACTTCCTCCGCATGAGCCACTGCTGACTTTGCCGCCTGGAATAACCAGTATCTGAGTCGTTTGCGTCCTCTGTGACTGATTTTGGTCTCTCCCTTATGCTTTCCTGAGCTACATGCTACAAGACCTAATCCGCTTAATTTTTGTATTTCCTTAACATCATCAAATCTCGAAATGTCTCCCATCTCTGCAAGAATTCCGGAAAGAATATTTATTGTGTCAGGCACCATTGTTTTTTCATTCTCGGCATTGGAAGAACTTCTGCATATCTTCTGGTGAAAGAAGAACATTTCAGTTCCATTCCTCTGCCAGCAGGAAGTCACGAATATTGCGGTGTTTGATTCCATCTCGGCTCATATCCAGTTCGTCCATCGTTACAACGTATTTCGGGAAATTGTCACGAACACCGGCAAACGCCCCAAACTCACGCTGGATGGTTTCCTCCGAGGCAAGTAGATAGGAAACCTGAACATACAGCTTTTTCCCATGATCTTCACATACGAAGTCAATCTCCTTGTCAGAGACTTTCCCAACAGTCACAGAATAACCACGGCGCAGCAGCTCCATGTAGACAACATTTTCAAGGACAAGGTTAATGTCCTTCATGTTGCCACCGTACACGGCTTCCCGGACACCATGATCTGCAACATAGTATTTCTCGTTGACGGTCAGGATTTTCTTTCCCTGGAGGTCTTGGCGCTTCACCTGATAAAACAGGAATGCGTCCGTGCAGGCTTTGATGTAGTTCAGTACCGTTTCTGGTGAAACGGAGCGCCCTTCACTTTTCAGATACTTGGAAATGGCTGTGGAAGAAAAGGTAGTGCCGATGTTGGAAGTTATATAAGCAATAATTCTCTCCAGCATATCCACATCACGGATATTGTTTCGCTTGATAATATCTTTCAGCTCTACGGAGTTGAACAAGTCCCGCAAATACTGACGACTGGCGGCATCGTCGTAGCGAAGGTTGCTCAAATAGGGCATTCCTCCCAGCGTCAGATATTTTGTAAAGCATTGTCTTTCGTCTGCACCTTCGTAAACGGTGTGATACAGCTCCATAAACTCTCTGAATGAAAACGGGTAAATCACGAACTCCACATACCGTCCGGCAAGATAAGTGGCAAGCTCACCGGAAAGCAGCTTGGCGTTGGAACCGGTAATGTATATATCACAATCCAGCTCCACCCGGAAAGAGTTGATACATTTTTCCCAATCAGCCACCTCTTGGATTTCGTCGAAGAACAGATAAACCTTGCCGCTGATTTCTTTTGTTCTGCGAAGGATTTCATCATGCAATGCAACAGCCGTACAAAGGTGTGCATTGCTCATGTTCTCAAAATTCAGGGAAATAAACTGTTCTGGTTGGACCCCGTTTTGGGCAAGTTCCTCTTGGATCAGGCTCAGCATGACAGATTTTCCACTACGGCGAATCCCTGTCAGAACCTTTATCAGCTCATTTCCGATAAAAGGACGGATACGGCTCATATAAATTTCTCGTTTAATCATGTAGACCAGCCTCCCTTCTGAAACTGTCTATATGGTACCACGGCTATAACTGATTTTCAATACCGCAAATCCAGTTTTATCAGATATAATTGATAAAATACGAATTTCGACACAATCAGGCAGTTATACCGAGCGAAGTTTGGCTATGCGTTTTTATTGTGTCAGGCACCATTGTTTCATATTGAAATATAGTGTCTCTGTGCATGTTCTATATACCTCTGATTATATAATATTCAATTTATATAATCTCTCAAATGCTTTTTTATCAAAGTCTGCTTCTGTAATATATAGCTTTCTATCGCTATCAATGTCATTCTAACTCAATAGTCATATCAATTATACAATTAAAAGCAAAGATGCTGCTAACTGAATAACAACATCTTTGCTTGTTTAGAATGGGGATTATAAAATTTTAATGATAGTATACTGTGACGTAAATATTTTTTAATGTTGCTGCTGCAACAGTTCCCGTTGAATACCTTGTAGATTCAAATTGAACATAATAATTTCCAACAGGGCTTAAATTATAATTGCCAAAATCTGCAAAAGTAAGAGAACTATTCCAACTTTTGCTGTCTGTATATCTGTCAAATGTGCCATCTCCATTATCCTCATCTTTAGCAACAAATAATTCGATGTTTCCACTACTTCCACTACTTTTTGTGGATGTAACCACTATTTTACTGATTGTGGAGCCTGACGGAACAGATGTGCTGCTGATTGTAAAAGAACCAAGAGCGGAAGTTGCCACTGTATCATTTGTTCCAAAAAAGGAATTTAACATTCCAACAGAATGTCGTGATGATCCAGAAGTTAATGCTGTCGGAGTTATTTCAAATGTCATTGTTTTCTCCGTCTCCGAATAATTTTCCTGAGTTTCTGCCGCAAAAGCTGTGACATTCATTGTAAAAAGCATGACAACACATACAATAATAGAAAAAAAACGTTTTCTCACAATGAATCTACCTCCATACTTTATGTAATCATCCCCATCTAAATATACTAAATTGAAAAATCAAATCTTCCACCGATTTTATTATCCTCTGGTTTGATAGAATTCCATTCAATATTTTTAATTTTATCCAAAAGTTCATCTTTTGAATTTGCTTGAACAGTAGCTTTTTTTACTTCAATTTGCTTTAATTGTTCCTTTTTCTTCGCCTCTTTCTTCTCCGCAGCTTTCTTTTCCTGAATTTTTTCAAGATATTCTTTCTGACTAGCTGATGTTTTTTCTAATTGAGCAAAGAATGTTGTAGTTCCATCACTATTAAAAGAAATACCAAACTTTGTTATTTTTGTATCAGTATCTGCACTGTTTTCTATTCCGTTTGTCTTACCAAATGCTCTTTCAAATCCAAACTGAGCATTGATTTCATCCGACATACGCAAAGCACCTTCAATACTATGCATCTTTTCAGCATAATATTTGGGATCGGATGCCATCTTCTCCATTTCTTCCTTTGAGAAAATAACCGTAAACTCTTTATCACTTTGTGCTAAAATATCTTTAGCATTATCACCATTTTCAAAATCTGCAACCATAAAGTCCATATCTGTTCTTGAGCCACGCATATCTTTAAGCATTTTTTGTGCCTCTTTACTTAGATTTTTTTCGGCTATACTTTCTGTCACATTTTTCTTGACCTTATCATTTTCTGTTGTTTTCGCTGTTTCTTTTTTCTTATCTACTGTACCTGCCTTGTAGGTATTCTGATAACTTCCATAAACAGTACCCGTTGTATTCACATTCATTGACATATCCTTTGTCCTCCTTCTCTGAATCCGTTCTTTATTATTTATTGTTTCTAATATTATATATCGGCTTTATTCCGAAAACTATAATCCTCCCTGTTATTTTTATCCCATGATTATTGAAAATCTAAAATTTGAAATTCACTCTTAAATCAGATTATGCATTAAATATTATTGCTATTGACAAACCACCTAAATATGAATTAAAAGATACTTCTTGCTCAACAGAAAAAAGCAGCCTATTGCAAGTTTATTGTGTCAGGCACCAATTGTTCTGTCAGACTGGAAGTAAACATTTCACATTTTTTAAATGTGGCTGGTGGAATTTAGTCTGACACACCGAATTCCAGTAGCCTGTTTTTCATGCCATAAAAACAACAAAATTTCGATAAGCTAGCTTAATTATAACAGAAAGCAAGAGATTTTGTTAAAAAAACTCCTGCAAAATCAGCAAAATTTAAAAGCCGATGGAATTTACTCTTGCACTGGAATTTACTTTTTCAAGTCAGCTTTATGATTCATATTTATTGTGTCAGACACCATTGTTTTTTATGAAATGTAATCATATGCTATCCGTTCCGCGCCACCTTTAACATATATATTTCCACATTTGTGAAATCCAAATCGCTCAATTGCTGTCTGCATAGAAATATTATCTTTGTGCGTATCAATGCGAATATAGTCTATCTGTTTTATGCAATATTCAAAACATGCTCTGGCAATTCCTTTTACTATTCCACTAGATGCCAACCGATGAATCGTCCCATAGCGTCTGTCATCTGTCCATTTTCCATTTTTAATAACCTGATAAGTTGGTTCTTTTCCAATAATAAAAGAAAATGTTCCCACAATCATTCCATTATTTACAATTACATAGCTGTTTCCTGCATCTATATCCGTTTTTAGTATCTCCTCGCCAGGGTATCCATCTCCCCATTGTGTTTTATTTCCATGTGCAGCCATGTACTCCTTAGCAGTTGTAAAAATAGCCATAATCTGCTCAATATCTTCTCTTGTGCTTTTTCTAATTTCCATATTTCCTTTACTCATAATTCCCCTCTCTATGTTCCGGATTTAAAGTTGACATTTCCTCCATTTTAACAGCAATGCTGAATTTGTGATTACAAGCACTGAGCCGGCATTATGTACCAATGCACCTATGACCGGATCAAGAGTGCCTGTGATTGCCAGAATGATAGCTATGAAATTAAGTCCCATGGAAAATGACATATTAATCTTTATTGTAGTCATCATTCGCTTGGAAAGTGCCAGTAAATGTGGCAATTCCTTTACCTCATCATCCACCAGGGCAATGTCTGCCGCATCCACAGCAATATCACTTCCTACACCGCCCATAGCAATGCCGACATCAGCCGCCTTTAAGGCTGGTGCATCGTTGATTCCATCCCCGATCATACAGACAGCTTCCTGTCTGTTCTGATATTCATTTATGTATTTTAACTTATCCTCCGGCAGACAGTTTGCTTGAATTTCGGAAATACCAAGCTGTCTTGCAATGGAAGCAGCCGCTTTTTCATTATCACCGGTAAGAAGTACCGGCTGTACATTTAATGCTTTTAATACCTTTATTGTACCAACACTCTCACTTCGTATCGTATCAGACAATACAACATAACCAATGAAAAGGCTGTCCAAAGATATGTAGATCATGGTACATCCCCGGTTAATAAATTCTTCCGCCTGTGTTGTCATTTGCTGTGGAAACGTTATGTTATTTTCATTCAACATAGCCCTATTTCCAGCAAGAACATGATAGCCTTCCACCTTTGCTGCCACACCTCTGCCCGGTATCATTTTAAAATCTTCTTTATTGTGTCAGGCACCATTGTTTTTAGGGACAAACAGGGTATCCTCCACGACTCCTAACTTGGACATAGCCAAACCTCCTGTTTTGACACATTACTTTCTGCCGACAAGCAGCCGGGAAGACCCCAGCATCATCATGGCAGCCCGACGGTGGGAGCCAAAAGCTTCCTCCTTCTTTACGCAAGTTTCCAATTCTGGCTTTCTGTCTGCAGTTTTACCATATGGGCATATACACCATTCTTTTCTTCCAGATCCTTTGGTGATCCTTCTTCTGCCACGGTGCCATCAGAAAGGACAACGATCTTATCCGCTCCGGCTACGGTACGCATTCTGTGGGCGATGACCAGAACCGTTTTATCTGCGATCAGACGGGAAAGGGCTGTCTGTATCAGAGTTTCATTCTCCACATCCAGGGAAGCAGTCGCTTCATCCAAAAGAATGATCGGCGTATTTTTCAGAAATGCACGGGCAATAGAGATACGCTGGCGCTCTCCGCCAGATAGTTCACAGCCATTTTCTCCGATATTGGTATGCCATCCATCCGGCAGTTTTTTGGCAAATTCATCCACATTGGCAAGTTTCGCAGCCGCAATGACCTGTTCATCTGTGGCGTCTTTGTTTCCAATTCGGATATTCTCCAGAATCGTATTGTCAAACAGTGTGACATCCTGGAATACGATGGAATACAGAGAAAGCAGTGTTTCCGGGTCTATTCGGGATACATCCATACCTCCCACGGTAATCTTTCCTCTGTTAATATCCCAGAACCTTGCAGCCAGCCGGGATACGGTTGTTTTCCCGCCGCCAGATGGGCCGACCAAAGCCGTAACCTCTCCCTGTTTTGCCGTAAAGGAAACATCTTTCAATACGGTTTCTCCGGTATTGTAGGCAAACCCAACATGGTCAAAGACAATATCATACCCCTGATTGGAAAGCCTATCACTGCCCTGCTGGATCGGATGATCGAGAATTTCATTCATACGGGCAATGTTGGTTCGTGTACTGATGACTGCCGCAAGATTCTGGAGTGCGCCCTGCAGAGGGTCATACAAACGGGATACTACCAGAAGGAACATAAAGAATGTAAGCACGGAGAGGCTTCCTTGCATGAGCAGAACAACTCCCACCAGTGCAACCGTTGCAATACCAAGCTTCAGCACCAGTGACGCGGAAACCACAAAAGCAGCAAGACCAAATTCATTGAGGATGGAACGATGCTCCACAGCACGGATCTTCTTTTCCAGCCCTTTTAAATATGCCTGCTCCGCATTATTTGCTTTCAGGTCACGTACCGTTTCAATACACTCCTGTATCCCGTCTGCGCAGGCCATCTTTACATCCATGGCTTTCTGGTTCAGATTTTCCTGAATCTTTGCGGAAAATCCCACAATCGCAAAGGCAACCGGCAGAACCCATAAGGCAGCCAGCGCCATTCTCCAGTCCGTAAAGAGCAGACCGATGGAAATCAGAATCGTAGAAATGATCGAACCTGCAAGCTCAGGGATAAAATGCGAAAAACTTTGTTCCAGGAAGGTACAGTCCGCCATAATCGTACTGGTAAGATCGGCTAAATCCTTTTTCCCAAAAAAGGAAAGAGGGATTTTGCGCAGATGCTCTGCCAGAGTAATGCGGCGGACACCGCTTTCTTTGTAAGTGGCAAAATAGGTGGCATTGTATTGAAAGAAAGTGGTCAGCAGTATCAGGCCGATACACACCACGCAGCCTGCCACATAAAATGGAATTTTCCCACCGGGAACACCCCCGTTCATCAGATCGCTGACTAGGTAATATAAAAGTCCTACCGGGAACATAAAAGACAGATTCTGAAGGACACAGGCCAGGCATCCTTTGATCAGGTCTTTTGCCCCCTGTTCAGACAGGGCATATTTTTTCTGCAGTTTTTTGATCATATCACTGCACCTCCTTTGTTACCTTCCATTGCACGGAAGTCTGGTAATTTTTCCACATACGGTTGAAAATGCCGTCTTTTGCAAGCAATTCACGGCTGTTCCCGCACTCGGCAACCCGTCCGTCGCAAATGACAAAAATCTGATCCACATTTGTTACGGTAGAAAGCCTGTGGGCAATCATAATCACCGTCTTTCCCTCGGAAAGTCTTGAAAAAGCAGCCTGTACGCGGCTTTCGTTATCCGGGTCAGCAAAGGCAGTGGCTTCATCCAGAATGATAATAGGAGCATTTTTCAGCATCACACGGGCAATGGCAATTCGCTGCTGCTCGCCGCCGGAAAGATAGACACTCTTTGTACCAATGACCGTATCCACACCCTGTGGAAGTTTTTCCAGAATATCATCGCATTGTGCGTGATGAAGGGCAGCCAGAACTTCCTCACGGGTAGCTTCCGGTTTTCCCATACGCACATTTTCCAGAATGGATGCCTTGATCAGACGACTGTTCTGAAATACGAAAGACACTGTATTCATGAGTTCCTCTTTCGGGATGTCTTTCACATTGACACCACCGATTTTTACCATTCCGCTCTGTGGATCAAAGAATCGAGAAATCAGGTTGGCAAGGGTTGTTTTCCCACCGCCGGATGGGCCTACAAAAGCTACCGTCTGTCCTGCAGGAATGGTGAGTGAAATATCTTTTAATACTTCTTTTTCTCCATCATAGCTGAAATGAACCGATTTCAGTTCCACAGAAGCATTTTGCGGATGCATTGGGTGTTTGGTTTCCTCCAGAGGCTTCAAATGCAAAACGCTGTCAATTCTCTGTAAAGCGTCATCTACGATCATGGCATTTTCACTTTGGAACATGATGCGTGTCAGTGTAACAGAAATAACCGGTGTAATGATAATATAGAAAATGAGATCCAGTAAGAAACTGGAAGTCACACCCTCTTGCGTCAGCAACAGTCCTCCGGCGATCAGTGTGGCAAAAACTCCGTTAATTGCAGCTGTATAGAACATCATCGGTGTCCGAAGCTGCTTGGTATAAGCAATCACCCATATTTTATACCGGTCAATGGAGTCTTTAAACTTCTTAAAGGAAAAGATCGTCTGGCCAAAGGTTTTTACCACCGGAATCCCGCGGACATACTCTACCGCTTCATTGGACATATCATCCAGCGCATTCTGGTATTCTTTCATCTTTTCCTGCATCTGCTTTCCGGTCATTGCCATCATGATCAGAAACCCCAGCACAACCGGAACAAGGCTCAATAGTCCCAGTCTCCAGTCAAACACGAACAACAGCACCAAAAGACCGCAGGGGGTTGCAATGGCATTGGCTCTGTCGGGAAGCTGATGGGCGAGATAGGTTTCGGTGGCTGCGCTGGATTCGTTGACGATTTTGCGCAGTTTTCCGCTGCCAAAACTCTCGGCAAACCCAAGAGGAAGCTTAACAATATGCTCCATGGTCTGGATACGCAGGTTTGTGGCGATACGAAATGCTCCCAAATGGGAACACATCAGCCCTGCTATGTAGACAAGCACCGCTATAACCGCAAACAATACTGCCATCCAGCCATTACCGGTCAGGCTCTGTGCCTGGCCAAAATTCGGTGCCACCTCCAATACTTCCTTGATCATTTTCCAGATGTAATAGAATGGCACCAGAGCAATCAGGGCACTGATGGCAGAAAGCACCCAGGAAGCATAGGTCAGGTACTTATGGCTGCCTGCAATTTCCAGCAGGCGTGATAAATTGGATTGTTTTTTCAAAAAAATTCCTCCTTTTCTTTGTGTTTATGATAAAGAGAACACGTCTATGTTCTTACAATATCCGGATTTGGGTTAGTTACGGCTAACTTACAAACAAAAATTATAAGGCATTACTGCCCCATAATTTTCATCCATCCCGCTGTATAAAAGGCGCGCATTTCTCTGACGTAGTTTTCGGCATCTTTGAGCGGCATTTCGTGGATGATCAATTCAAAAAAAGTATGAAACATTCCGGTGATCAGAATATGCTCCAGCGAAGGATCGATATGCGGAGAGGGCCGTCCAAGCTGCCTTAAGACATCCTGATAGGCATGCGTCCCATCTACCTCAATCTCCACCATTTCATCAATTAGCCCGGCAAATTTTGTCCCTTCCGAACAGCAGAGGATCAGTTTACATTCCTCTAAATGTTCGTACGCATAATAGAGAATATCGTACATGCAGATTCCCGAAATATCACTCATGACTTCCGGCTGCTGGGCAGCTGGTAGTTCGGCGAACTCCTGCTGTGCTTTTATAAAACGGTTACGAATATATTCATAATGTTCACCAACGATGGCTTCAAAAAGTTCTTCTTTGCTTTTGTAATATCCGTAAAAGGCTCCGGTAGTCATTCCCACGGATTTCACAATATTCCGCAGGGAAGCGTCTTTATATCCTTTTTCTAGAAATTCTGCTTTCGCTGCCCGGTGGATATTTTCTAAAGTCGTTCCATTTCCGTTTATTTTGCACACCTCCTATATAACAGTGCTATATAACACTGTTATAATTTTAATCTCTAAAAATGATTTTGTCAAGAGCAACAAGAAATAGTTGCATAAAAACAGTAATCCAAATCCAGAGCTTCCATTTGCGCTCTGCTTTTCCATGGTTATATGCCATTTCCCTTACCTCCAATCTGATTTGTTTGAACATTCAGATTGGAAAGGGCGGAGAACGGCAGCCGATTCATTTATGTTTTCAATCGTTATGATTGTAATGTCAACACTTATGGGAAGCATTATGTAGCATCATAACCGTTTAAGCTTCACGGATTAAGGTTATTATCCGTTCCATCCAGCTGGGTGCCACTGTAGATTATGCAATTCTGTTTACTGAACGGTATAAAGAAAACAGACAGACGCTTAGTAAAAAGGAAAGTATTGTGGAGACTGTTTCCAATGTTACGGTATCTGTACTGACTTCCGGAATTACAATGGCAACAGTTGGAACTCTGCTTGGAGTTATTTCTACCGCCGCAATCCAATAACCATGCATAAAAGCTGCATCATCAATCCTAAAACTAATTTTAAGGAATAACAAAATCAAGCCGAAGCAGACTCCTATCAAAACTATTTTTGCAGCTCTTTTCAAATTGAGTACCTCCATCATACTTTTTTGCAACTTGCTGGCGGCGAACGGTTTGCCAAAACCGTTTGCGGAAGACAAGTCCACAGGGGATAGACGCACAAGCAGCACAAGGGGGTGTAGCCACCTTGACGGAACGAAGTGACGAAACATTCTCGGTCGAGCAGTTTTCTTCTGCTGACCGGGAATGAAGCTCCGCAGGATACTCTCGACAGGAGAGTATAGAAGTGCGCCCTTTAGTTCCTAAAGGGTTTTTATCAGTTCAACAAATCAAAAGTTACCGAAGCGCATCCCCTAATTGAAACAAGCCACTGCGGATACTTTCTCCAGCTCCACCAATAGCCTGCGCTATAATGATTGCGGCAACTATAATTGCCACTGCGGCAATAATCTTTCCAATCAAATATTGATATTCTTTCATTTTGATTACCTCCATCTACAAGTATCAATTTTCTCAATTCTCAAAACTGGAATTTTTGTTTCATTGTTGACCTTGCCATTCGTTCTTTAACAATCGATATTCTAATCTGGTTTTCATTTTACCATCATGCCATTCCCAATCAAGGTGCTCTGCTTCTTTTATAAGTCCACATTTTATCATTACCTTTTCAGAACCAATATTTTCAGCCAAACATCCAGTTGTTACTCTATAAACATCATTTTCAGTAAAGGCATATTCTAACACTTTCTTAAAGGCTTCTGTAACATATCCTTCACTCCAGAATTTGGGATAAATAAAATAGCCTGCATGAACTATCTTTCCTCTAGGAGTATTATCAACCACTGTATAACCAACACTACCAACTTGTTCATGCGTTTCTTTCAATTCGATGTGAAAGAAATAAAACTTTCTATCCTCACACTTCATGTCAGCTAATATATTTGCAAAATCCGCATTAGCTTCTTCTTGTGAAAATAATTGTATATCTTGCAAATAGTACATTGTCTCTTTATCGCTTTTCAATCTAAAATAATCATCTATATCTGCATCATTATATTCACGCAGTATAAGTCTATCAGTTGTCAATGCAGTTATCATATAATCTTACCTCCAACTTCAAATAAACGCGTGCTTTTATAGCTCGCCTCTCAAACGTGCTTCTATATCAGATGCCGTGTATAACACATCCGTTACAATTACCCTTTCGTCACGAATTGTGTAAAACACTGAATAATTATCGACGGGCATTCTACGCAACTCCATTCTCTTTTCCGGCTCAGAATCCATAATCCTAAATCGTTCCGGGAAAGTGTCTAATGTAAGTATTTCATCAGCAATGCGATTATATTGCTTCATCAATGTCTCTCTCTAAATGCCACAAACGCACTAGCTGCATCCTCAACATTTCCTTTCTCTATATCGGCATATCCTTTTTCTAACTTTTGATGAATCTGTGTAGCAGACATCATATCTGCATTCACTGAATTAGCTGCTTTTGGTAATACAATAGAAAAGGGAATTCCTCCTACTAATGATATTTGTTTTAAATACATATCTATAGCAGTAGCCATTGGTATCCCTAATTGTGCCAATACACTTTCTGCATTTTCTTTTACATCTGGATTTACTCTTATATTTAATGTTGCTGTTTTTCCCATAGAATACACCTCCATCTTTCTTTTATTGTAACGTCTTTTGCGTTACAAGTCAATCTATGAAATATATTTTCGATGCACTGATTGAAATGCTTCTGATTTTTGTAACAAATAATTGATTCAACGATAAGAAGAGATAAGTTACGATGAGAACAATATTTGCAGAATACAATCCACAACGCAACAGCATTGATATGTATACCAGTGCTGTCTATATGCTCCGTATTGACTGTTGGGAAGCTGAGAAGGATTTATAACCCACACCCGGATCAGTCTGTTCATTAAACGCACTTACCATTGATGAACCACTTGAATATGCAAAATTATATCTTGATGGAACGATGCAAATATGGGTGGATGCAGAGGACACTCTTTATTTATAATGTTAAATAATCCCCAAAAATTCTAAAATTTTTCGGGGATTATTTTTGGCTTATATTTATTATTCAATTTAACTGATAATGATTCTCATATGAGATTTATCTTTAGAAATCATATCATCAATCACGCCAGTCTGCATCTGATTCCCATTTACATTCCGTAATCTGCATATTTGAAAATGTTGCCTTATATGAGCCTTCTGTCGGGCTGCATGCATATATTCCATAAGTAATTTTTTCTGCACCTTCCCACATATGGAAAATACGCATTTGTCTGAAATTTATGCCATCCTCACTGCATTCAATACAGTAGTCACTGTCCCTTCGTGAAAAACGATACCACATACTTTTAATATCAGAGGATATGTCTGTTGTTGCCCAGTCAGAATATCCATGATTGGTTACAACGCTTCCCAATCGCTGTATTTTTTCATTCTCATATTCTATAGATGCCTTAAACCAATTATCACTATTTAAATACATAGCCACACCACACTGGTCAAAACGACAGGTACTCTCGAATTCTGTTTTAACAATAAAAGAAAAGTACTTGTCCGTTGTTTCAACTTGAAATACTGGAGCATTATCATTTTGAAAACCATAATAAGTGCGTGCCCATAAGTCGGTACCCCTTTCTGTAAGAATTACAACTTTATCCTCACTAATTTGTACCTGCTTTGGTTGACGTATCCATTTAGGATTGTTTTTCAAAAATTCCATCTTTTTTCTCACTTTCTTTTTTATTTTAATAAGCAGCTATATTTAGTGCCTACTTTTCACTGTATTATAATTAGTAATTTTCTTTTGTCTTCTGCAAAGAATGACTCCTATAAGTAGCAACACTGGATAATTCCTGCCAAAATTCCCATCTTTAGGTTATCCCCCAAAGCTCCTGATACCATTCCAACCAATGTAGGACCTCCTGAACAACCTATATCTCCACCTAATGCCAGCAATGCAAACATGGCTGTTCCCCCTTTGGGCAAAGCTGCTGATGCCTTGCTGAAAGTTCCAGGCCACATGATTCCCACTGAAAGCCCACAGACAGCGCAGGCAATCAGATTTAATAGCGGAATCGAGAATAATGAAATCCCTAAATAGGATAAAATACATAAAAAACTACTATAAATCATAAAGTGTTCCAAATTGATACGGTCACCATACTTACCATAAAACAATCTTGATATTCCCATTAGAACCGCAAATGCCATCGGCCCTGCTAAGTCGCCGGCTGCCTTTGAAATTCCAAGACCTTTTTCTGCAAAAGCAGAGGCCCATTGACTTACTGCTTGCTCACTTGCTCCTGCACATATCATCATAATCAACAAAATCCAAAAAATTTTCATCCGAAACAATTCCTTTAATCCAAGTCCGGTATCTCCATCCTCAAGCAATGGTGCAATGGGAACCTTTGAAAAAACAAAAGCATTTCCAATTGGAATAACCGCCCAAATAATGGCTAATATTTTCCAGTTATCTATACCGACTACATAAAAGAACACGGTTGATATGAGTACAACTCCGGCGTGTCCCCAGCAATAAAAAGAATGCAACAGGCTCATTGCTTTTTCCTTATTGTCGGATGGGCAAGCCTCAACAACTGGACTGACTAGGACTTCCAAAAGTCCACCACCTACCGCATAGATCATTACAGCAATCAAAATTCCAATAAAGGAAACTGGTAAAATCTCTGGTAAAACTGTAAGAAGGAATAATCCTGCCGCTGCTAGAACATGAGCTATAATCATTGATATCCGATATCCTATTTTATCAACAAATCTGACAGAAAGAAGATCAACCAGTAGTTGTATCCCAAAATTAAAAGTCACTAACAATGTAATTTTGGAAATTGGAATATGATAGCATTTCTGAAAAAACAAAAAAAGCAGCGGTGTAAAATTATTAACGATAGCTTGTACAATATAACCCACAAAACAGGCTGTAATTGTCTTATTATATTGGCTTTTCATTTTGTCCTCCTCTAATAAATGTGATTATATCGTAAACTTCATATCTAGTCATTGCATAAAATCATATATTTATGGTACAATATAACAAATTTTATTATTCATGAGGAAATATAGCATGGAGACCTTTAAGATAACTACAGATGAAACACTACGAGAAACCATCCAGCATGGCAACAATCGTTATCCATTTGCATACTATCCTGATAATATTTGGAAATTTGACTTCCATCGCATTGACTGGCATTGGCATCATGAATTAGAATTTCTTTATACTGCTGAAGGTACTGCGCTCTGCCTTATAGGTACAAGTAAAATAGAACTACATAAAGGTTGCGGCATATTTATCAATAGCGGTGTCCTGCATCGTTTTGAAGCACAAAGCAGTACATTTGCACCTAATATTGTTTTTTCGCCAACCCTATTAGCACCCGAAAACAGCCTCATTTACGAAAAATATATTCTTCCTGTGATAAGCTCGTCTGTTCCATATCAAGTTTTCAGTCCATCCAACACATTTGGAAAACAGGTGCTACAACTTTTGTCGCAAATTTGTACTATTCAGGAAACTAAACCGGATAATGAATTATGTACTATACAACTTTTATTTCAGCTTTGGAACATATTGCAAAAAAATATGGACTGGACTTCTGATTCTAACAGTATTCATCGATTAAATCACAAACAAGCAAGATTACAAGCTATGATGCAGTATATTCATGATCACTACATGGAAGAGATTACATTGGAGACGATTGCGGCATCGGCATCTATCAGCAAAAGTGGAGCTTTACACATTTTTCAAACTGGCATCCACTGTTCTCCGGTAGCATATCTAATTCAATACAGACTAGCACAGGCTGCTGAACAACTTTATATCACTCAAAAATCGGTTTCTTCCATTGCAGAAGAAACCGGATTTACAAGTTCCGGCTATTTCTGCCGGAAGTTTAGACAATATTATCATATGAGTCCAAATGAATACAGAAAGAAGAAAACAGAGGAAATTTCTTAATTTCTACTTTCTGTAATGTCTATGCACACTCTACAAGAAAAGCCAAGCGGGAATCCGCAAAGTTACTTGATAAAGTGGCAGGCAATGACTAAATAAAACTTTCCCTTATTTCCCTTACGATTATCTCATAAGGGCAAAAATAAGGGAAAATACATATCATTTCACTAATGAATGGGCTGGAATGCCTGTAAAATTGGGAAAGTTAGCCAGATATTTCGGCAAACTTGAATTTGTCGGGTTCTTTACATAGATAAAATATTAATTTTTCTTTCCACACCTAAAAAAAATAAAGTCTGGCTGATGAATAACTCCTCCAAACATATCTGTTCGCTTTTCTCTAATTGATTCTGGTACTTTTGATTCCTGACATTCCTCAATAATAAATCCAGCAGAAACAATATCATTTATTAATGTTGAAATCGTTCTATGATAAAGTTCATATTCATCTACTACCCAATGAATAACACGCTTACCCTCTATTCCGTAATTTCGCAGATTAGCATATAATCTTTCTCCAGTTTCTGTTCTGGTATATCTGTCAAAAGTCCCATCATATGCTGTACTTATTGGGTGTGACATCGAAAAAACACATTTGCCATTTTCATTCAAGTGACTATAAATCTGTTTCATAAGCCTTTCAAAATTTTCTACATAATCAAAAGCCAATGAACTTGTAATAACATCAAACTTTTCCTCTAAATCATCCAATTCTTCAAAAGCCAGTCTTCTGTATTCAATATTAAAGGCAGCATTATTTTTTCTTGCATATGCTAACATTTTTTCCGATATATCAATTCCAAGAACGGATAACGCCCCTTTCTTTGAATATTGAAGTGCATGTTGCCCCATACCACATCCAATATCTAATACTTTCTTTTTATATAGTTCAGGTATCATTCCTAATATTATTGGTGTCTCAATAATATCATTAAAATTGATTTCTTTGCTACGTATTTTCTCGAAGTTTTCGTAAAATAAATCATTATCATAAATATTTTGTTTTGACATTCTGCAACCAGCCTTTCATATAAAAAATTATTTTTTGTTTTCTTCTACTTCCATCTTCTTGTCTTTCGGGCAACAAGCATCCTTCTCTTTCAGCTCGGTCAATTCCGATTGAGCTTTTCCTTATTGTTTCGAAATTTTTGGTGCCTAACACCATTAAACACATTTCACAAAACTCTTTTATTGTTGACTATATTTAACTGCTTTCACAACTGTCTCAATGCTATTAATTGTTAATGCGGCATCAATAATATTGGTGATAATGGTAACAATCAGAACTCTTTTGTTATAACTGCCATCAATAAGTCTCACACGGTCCCTTGTAACACCCAAAATTCCAAATGTAACAATAAAATACCATTCGGATTATTCGTCCAACATCAGCTTGCCTTTCTTAGCCTTATTTTTTAATCTCTGCATCTGTTCTTTTTCTATCTGCTGGATACTTTTTTCCGGTGTTGGCAAATCTTCCGGCATAGTTCCTCCAATCTTTTCAATCGCAGTTCTTACCTCTTTTCCAACATTATAATGCACTGATGTCGCGGTTTCCGCACCGACAATTTTATCTTTTCTTAATTTTTCTTCTGTCTGTGATATTCGGAACAGATTAGCAATCAACTCTGTACTTCCCATGTAATCAAGAATTTTCTGTCCTACTTCTAATTGTTTTTTCGTATGAATATCATCAACATCTAATCCACCGTATAGCCCCATATATCCGGCATTTTGAAAAATTGCAAATTCCTCATTCGTAATAACTCCTGCATTATGTGCTGTCTCTGCCAACATTTGATTCCACTGTTTGATGTCTCCCCTGACAACAAGTCTTCTGTTATCTTCGTCCAGTTCATTAAAGTGGTCAGCAACTTCCTGCCTGTATGTCTGGATTGCAAAATATGTCTGTCCTAATGCAATGACCTCTTTTCTTGGATCTCCATTCTGAACGATCAGATAACATGCATATCTTGACAGTTCATAATCTTTTTTTGGTTTCGTGGTGACTCCGGCTTCAACGATTTTCCTGACCTCGGGAAAATCGTCTGGAATACTGTGCCCGCTGTTTTCACATGCGATCATTGCTCTTTTAATTACTTTTGCAAAATTCTCCCATTTTGCATAATCAAGTGCCGGTCCCAATTCTCTCGCACTCCAATACTCGCTTCCATCTTCCCGGATATGCTTGATATCTTCAAATCGTTTATACTCTATTCCTTTTAAATCACTCATTCTCTTGCTCCTTATCAAACTTTTGGCTGTATATGAAGAATGTAATCTCCATGCACAACCGAAACCATTTAACACTATGCTTTCATCTACTCGGCTTCCGCACCAGTTAAGACGTCGACCGACTGAAGTTAACGTTTCGAAGCTCAATCACTATTCAACCCTGCTTTCTTGCTGTCTACGCTTGTCAGATGCCGTTACCGGCATCATCCCAAGACTCGCTATTATCTGGTTGGCTAAACCTTGAATAAACCGGAATCCCACCGGCTTGACTACACACCCTTAGCTTGGCGCACAACTGGAAGTTGTCAATTTCTTTATTATCTAATCTGTTAGTAATCTATCCAACAGCATCTGCCTGTTGTTTATAAACATTTCTGTTACCTGGTAGCTCTCTGTATCCTCATATTCGCACAGATGTATGCGTCCATTATCAAAACAATAGATATCTGCATCTGGTATTCCTAACAAAATCGGCGAATGCGTAACTATAATAAACTGTGCTCCCTCTTTTGCACAACTATATATTTGCATCAACAATGTAAGCTGTCTCTGTAGGGATAATGCAGCTTCCGGCTCATCAAAAAGATACAAGCCATTTGGATGCAGATTGTTCTGTGCCAATGCGAGAAAACTCTCTCCATGTGATTTTTCATGATATTTGGCAGAAGGATGTGCGAGATCTGCATATTCTTCTTCCTTCGTTGCAACATTATAAAAACTTTCAGCCCTAAGAAAATAACCCCACTTTTCCTTCCGATAACCTTTGGAAATTCTTATCGCATCACACAGCTCTGAATGTGTATCATGCGTAGAAAAAACATAATTCTTTGTTCCACCTTCAGGATTAAAACCATGTGCTACGGCAAGTGCCTCCAATAAAGTTGATTTACCACTGCCATTTTCTCCGACAAAAAAGGTGATTGCTTTGTTGAAATCAAGTTTTTGAATCCCCTTAAAAGCCTTAATTCTCTTTAAATAACTATCGTTATCAATTCTATCCCAATCGAATATTACCCCTTGTAAGAATTGATCATTCATCTAATCCCCTTCCTGTAAAAGACACTTTCTAATCCACCAATCCTTCGTTCTAAAGAACTCGGTCCACTGGAATTTCACCTTGTTATCAGTTCTTCCTATCAACAAATACCTCTAGTTCCATATGTATCTGTCCATAATGGCATATAACCGCTACGAATTGCAACTGCCTGTGATGCTATATTTGTTACAGAAGCACTATAAAAGGGGATTTTATCCTGTTCCATTATTGCAACAGTCAAATTATGTACTAATAATGAAGCCAAGTTTTTTCTACGATACTCCTTTTTTACATCAATCCCAATCTCACGTAAGTCATCATCTACAATTGAGGCTCCTGCTAATGCAACAATTTCGTCATTTCTCTTTGCATATAGAACAATACATGTCGTAGTATTACCATCTTCGTCAAATGATAATGAATTATCGAAACCATGTATTCCTCGCAATTTTTGAATTTCATCACTAACCAGTAATTCAAATGTAAAATCATTAGTATAAGGTAATATGGACATTTGACTTAAATCCGGAACATAATGCAATGTTTGACCAAATACAAAATCGCTCTCATACAACTCATCTCTGTTTTTTCCACGAAGGCATCTCATAGCCTCCGAATAAATATTTTTAGATACTGTTACAACATTTGTATCACCTACACTAAGAATTTTTACATAGCGTTTTGAAACAGTTTCGTCCATGATAAAATTAGTTTCACCAGAATGTAATTCATCTACACTACATTTCATTTGTTCTGCTATATGTTTAAAAATAGCGTCCTGTATATCCTGTTGCCAAATCATATTTAATCTCCTATAACTTCAAAGTTTCTGTTCCTTACAAACTTGAAATTGTCACTCCAAAATAAATGGAAGCATAATCATAATAATTCCAAATAGGGCAAATAAAGCACCACCGATTTTTGTGGCTTTCAAATAGAACTCAGATGGTTCATCTGCACGATAAGATTTCCATTCTTCTGTTAATTTCCATATTAAGCCCGGCTTTAAGAAGATACCTAACGCAAAGATTATGATTCCACCACCAATAGACCACCACATATTTGCCATCTCCTTTCTAAAATATGAAGTTATGGCTTTAACTTTTTCCAAATAATCAGCTTTAGGATAATACATACGACCACCACAACGACCACCATTGCACCATCCAACAGTAACTCTGTGTACCACGGTGCAGACTGCATGGCATATAAATTTGGATAAGTTTTAAAGTGCCAGAACTTATAAATTCCGTACCCAATAAAAATTCCTATGAATGAACCAATAACGATGTTTAAAAAACAATTCAACTTTCTCAGCATGGCAGTGCACCCCTTTCCAAATTCCGATTGAGATTTCACCTGTTTTAAGAGATTATAATAACTGTTATATTATGTTATTAAATTCTCCGCAGGTCCTTGAAAACACTGGATTTGTCGCAGGTGAGCTTTCCCTTATTGTTTCCCTTGTGTTATATCGTCCCACCAGTGTTTACGAACTCTGATAAGGGCAAATACAAGGGTGCAGGACATCCAGTGGATGTCCTCTTTGCACCGACCGTAGCAAAGCGGAGACCAAGAAAATTATATAAAACAGTATAACACAAAATAAAAGTGACATGGTGAACTGATTGAAATGCTTCTGATTTTTGCAACAAATGATTGATTTAACGATAAGGAGATTTGATACGATGAGAACAATATTTGCAGAATACAATCCCAAGCGCAACAGTATTGATGTTTACACCTCTATTGGCTATATGCTCCGCATTGACTGTTGGGAAGCTGAAAAGAACTTAAAAACCACACCAGGATCAGACTGTGCATTAAACGCACTCGCCATTGATGAACCTCTTGAATATGCCAAATTATATCTTGATGGAAATTTGCAGATGTGGGTAGATGCGGAAGACTCATTAGATATTTTTTAATTTTTAAACAAATACAACAGTTTAAATCGCTATTAACCACAATATTTCCGGAAAATTCATCATAGGTTTGTGCAAATGCAAAGAAACGGCGGCTCTGAAAATCAAAGCCGCCGTTTCATAGGCGCGTGAAAATGTGTCTGCTCTGCGACGGCTTTTTTTCTTTTGCCGTCGCGCTGCAGATAACCTATTCGTTCTATTTTGAACTTCTTTTATGCTACCTGATGTCTGCAATAGGAATGAATCGCCAAGAATGTAAACACAAATAATTCAATTCCTGCCGAAATCAAAATAACATGCGGTGTCCAGAAACTCATTCCACCGATATTCAGATAATTGAAATCTGCAAGCTGAGAAAGGAAATTGTTCTGCATACCAATTCCGGCAGATGGAAGTATGGTAGAGAGCCATGTTGCTCCCATCGCCACATAAGCAAAAAGCGGCATGAGAAGAACTACAATAGAGATCAGCAAAACTGTCAATGTGTCTTTACATTTTGCAGACAGGAACAACGTACAGCTAACCGTTGCTAATACAGAAAGTAAGCCCGCTGCTGCGAGAATTATCTGCAACTGCCCCAGATTGATGTTTGGCAGATTAATGATAGAGTATCGCATCTGAAACGATGTTTTTAAGCAATCCGTCCCGAACGCTGCATCTAAAATCAGAATGTGTACCGTGATCCCGACAAGGAAAGTAACAACGAAAAGTGTAAATGCCGCCAGAATTTTGGTAATTGCTAATTGTTTATGCCCGTATTTGGTGGTTCGCAGGATGCTGTCACCGCCCGTTTGATATTCTCCGGCGAAAGTAGGTGCTGCGATTGCCACACACAAAATAGCAAGGAACAAAATATAAAACTCAATATAATCAAATGCATCTTTAGAAATTCCAGAATGAAGATAAAATGGCGTATCAAGTTCTGAATATTTTTCAAGAGCTTTCTGCTGTGCGGTTTCGTTTTCTCTTTGCTCATTCCGCATGACATCCTGTAAATGTTCTGCGCACTTTTCATAATAGGCTCCGTCAATGTCATTCGGGTCAATATCCATTAAATCAGCACCAATGCCTGTTAATGGATCAGCAAACGCTTCGGACAGACCCATCAGCAAGTGACGGAACGGGACGATTTTTTCAATAAATACAGCCAGAGGAAAGCCCTCTTCCTCGACTGGCCCATATTCTCGAACGCAGCTTTGATAAGTTTCCAAAGCCGATTTGATCCTATCCGGGGTCACTTCACCAGCGGATGTTTTATATAAATCTTGTTTGTACTTGATAGCTTCCAGGCCATCTAATTCTGTAACCGTGCCATCTTCGTTTGGACGGTTAATGCTCTCAAATGAAATAGGCAGGTATGCCATGGCTACGGAAAGCAAAAGTGCGATTGCAAGTAAAATCAGGGTGCGCCGTGACTTCAAAATACGTTTTAGTTCAAGTCTAAAGAGCCACATATTATCTGTCCTCCTTTTCCAAGTCTGTCTGCGGGAACAACCACAGATACAGATCTTCCAATCGTGGCTCCGTTGTAACAGACCCATCAATTTCCGAATGTTCGGACAGATAACGAATAGAAACCTGATTGTGATCTTCGCCTCGCTGATTGATAATGCGCAGCCGCATTTCACATTCCGGCAGCTTTGAGGTCGGAATTATGCAATTCCAAACCTTGCCCTCAATCCGCTTGACAAGTTCTGCGGTAGTTCCGACATCAACAATTTCTCCGGCTTTCATAATTGCGTTGCGCGTAGAAATATATTCTATGTCAGATACGATATGGGTGGAAATCAACACGATTCGATCATGCGAAAACTCGGAAATAAAATTCCGCAGACGCACGCGCTCTCCGGGATCGAGTCCTGCTGTCGGTTCGTCCATGACAAGTATCTCCGGGTCGTTCAACATAGCCTGCGCAATACCAACACGACGCTTCATGCCGCCTGACAGATTGGAGATTTTTTTCTTTTTCACATCGGAGAGCGAAAGAATGTCCAACAAATGATTGATCTTTTGGGTGGTTGCCCTTGTAGGAATATCTTTCAGCGCAGCCATATACTCCAAATAATCTTTGACCGTAAAATCCCGGTGATACCCAAAATCCTGCGGCAGAAAGCCAAACTTGCTTCGGTAGACTTCACCTAACTCTCGAATGTCTTTTCCGTCATAGTAAACCGCTCCGTTGGTTGGTGTCATAATATCAGCAATCATGCGCATGAGCGTGGTTTTCCCTGCACCATTCGCCCCCAAAAGTCCCCAAACGCCGGGAGTCAATGTCAGATTGACATCATTTACTGCTGTTTTGTCTTTGAACTGCTTGCTTAAATGCTCTATTTTCAGTTCCATGCTTACACTCCTTTCTTTTGCTTCAGCTGAACAATAAAAAGCCCTTGTTCGATAATCATTGTACCGAACAAAGGCTTTTCAATCTCAAAAATCACACGCTTAAATTCCTAAGTAATTCCTAAGATCACATTCTTATTTTCCTAAGCGGAAAGGGGTAATGTAATCACAAAGTCTATGGTTTCGTTTTGACTGGATGCAGTAATCTTTCCACCATGTAAATGTATAATTTCTTCCGCAATAGAAAGACCAAGTCCCGCACCACCTGTATTAGAAAGCCGAGCATCATCCAAGCGATTGAATTTTTCAAATATACTGTTAAGCTGTTCCTGTGGAATTGTTTTTCCACGATTTTCAAAAGTGATCTGAATATCATGCTCTAACCGTTTGGCGGATATAGTGATTTCTGTCTGCGGGTAACTATATGACGCAGCATTTCGTAAAAGATTACTGAAAACTCTCGCCAGTTTTTCAGGGTCAGCGTTCACGGATAAGTTATCCTCCGCAGTAAATACCGCTGTATTGCCATTTGCGGAGAGTGTCGGATATATTTCATCTATTACCTGCGCAATCAGACAATGTAAATCCACAGTTTCTTTTTTGATAATAACCGTATGTGCATTGTACTTGGTAATTTCAAAAAGTTCATTGATGAGCTTTTCAAGGCGCTCTGCCTTATTCAACGCCACTTTTACATACTTTTCCTTTTGCTGTTCAGGCATGTCAGGGGCTTCATGGAGCAGGCTCAAATAGCCGATTACCGTTGTGAGAGGGGTGCGTATATCATGTGCCAGATACATAATAATTTCATTTTTCTTTTCTTCTGCCTGCTTTGCAGCCTGCTTGCTCAACAGAACAGACATTTTGATCTGATTGAGCTGTTCCTCCAGTTCTTTCAGCGGATCAGACAACGATACGGTATGACTGTTCTGCTCATAGACCGTTTGGGTTGCATCAATTACTTCATCCAGATAGTCCCACGGCTTTTTCCAATAGTAATTGAAGATACATACAAAGCCTATCACCAAATACAGAATAAACAGCGGACCAAGCCGCCAGTAGAGCCATGCAAAAATACCGTTGTCAAATTTTGAAAAGATGTAGTCCAAGATAAGGGTCAAACCATATCCAACAACGGTATAAACCAGCAATGATAGGTATAGGCGCACTTTAAGGCGCTTTTCTGTTGCCATTTCTTTATTCGACATGAATACACCTCCTACCGATTTGCAAACAGAAGAAAGCCAAGCAGGCCAATCACGACAACACTTACTATGCCTGCCAGAATGGAAAACAGTCTGTTTGCTTTTATTCTATTTCCGATTAACCGGGCTGCCATCGAATATACAGCAAGCCCCAAAAGACCACCTGCCGTATTTGTGAGTACATCAGTAATATCAGAACGTCCGACTGCTAAGATATACTGCATAAAATAGTTGCCAAACAATTTGATTTTCTCTTCATAGCGTTCTCCTTTCGCTTAAATTTTGTAGCCGACACCCCAAATCGTTTTAATATACTGCGGAGTATCGGAAGTATCGTTCAGTTTCTCGCGCAGATGCCGGATATGCACAGTAATTGTGCTGCTGTTTTTAGAGTAGTATTCATCTTTCCAAACCGCATGAAACAGTTCCTCAATGCTTACAACATTTCCAGCACTTGACAAAAGGACGTGGAGAATAGAAAATTCTGTCGGGGTTAGAGAAACAGGTTCCCCGTCTAACAGACATTCATGGGTCTGCACATTCAAGCACAATTTGTTATAGGAAAGTTCCGATGGAACTTTCTCTGTGATGATACCGGGCGAATATTTCTTGTAACGTCTTAACTGCGCTTTCACTCTGGCAACTACTTCAAGTGGGCGAAAGGGTTTTGTCACATAATCGTCCGCTCCCAATGTCAGCCCCGTTATTTTATCCGTTTCCTCAATTTTAGCCGTTAGCATTATGATTGGATAAGTGTATTTCTTTCGGATAAGCTGGCAAAGTGAAAAGCCGTTCATATCCGGGAGCATAATATCCAGAATGGCAAGATCAATGTCGCCGCTTTCAATACACGACATGGCATCCGTTGCGCAGTAAAATTTATAAACGACGTAATTTTCGTTTTTCAAGTAGACCTCCAACAGATCCGCTATATCTTGCTCGTCATCTATAATCAATATCTTTTCAGACATATTTTCAACTCCTTTGCTCATATTTCCAATTAAGTATAGCAAATACAACATCTAAATTCACAATGGATTGCCTGAGAAATTATTAAGATTTTCCTAACTTTCGAATTTAGGCAACTCAAAATGCTAACGTAAATTACATATCAGTTTTTTATGTGTCATACATATTCTCCAATATACTTCCATACCAGACGGATGAGGTTGACCTGTTTTCTGATGATGACATGGATGGCGATATACAGCCAATTCCACGAGAGGATTATGAAAGACTGATTGAATTTCTACAGAATTACAATCCACCGGCAATACTTCCAATCCAGATAGCCTATTATGCAGGACTTCGTATCGGTGAAGCCTGTGGTCTGGCATGGCATGATGTGAATCTTGAAGAACAGTGCCTTACAATCAGACGCAGTATCCGATATGATGGTTCAAGGCACAAGAATATCATCGGACCAACCAAACGAAAAAAGGTAAGGATTGTTGATTTTGGAGATACACTGGCAGAAATTCTTCGCAATGCCCGAAAGGAACAACTTAAAAACCGAATGCAGTACGGAGAACTTTACCACAAAAACTACTACAGAGAAGTAAAAGACAAAAACAGAGTTTACTATGAGTTCTATCATCTGGACGGAACAGAGAATGTTCCAGAAGATTATAAGGAAATATCCTTTGTCTGCTTAAGACCGGATGGAAGTTTGGAACTGCCAAGCACGTTAGGAATTGTTTGCAGGACGATTGCTCAGAAACTGGATGGATTTGAAGGATTTCATTTTCACCAGTTGCGACACACCTACACAAGCAACCTTCTGGCAAATGGAGCAGCACCAAAGGATGTGCAGGAACTGTTAGGGCACTCAGATGTCAGTACCACCATGAATGTCTATGCACACTCTACAAGAAAAGCCAAGCGGGAATCTGCAAGGTTACTTGATAAAGTGGCAGGCAATGACTAAATAAAACTTTCCCTTATTTTCCTTACGATTATCTCATAAGGGCAAAAATAAGGGAAAATACATATCGTTTCGCTAATGCACAGGCTGGAAAGCCTGTAAAATAGGGAAAGTTAGAAATACAAATTCCGGTATTTTTCCTAAGCTTTCATAGCATAAGGCGGTCTTAGTATATATGCATCTTTCACTCTTTCAAGTAATGCCCTTTACTTCCTATAGTTCCAACGAATCTGCATTCAATAAAAAATCATATACATTCATGATTAAAATTCCCTGATCATTATAAAAAGGTTTTGGTATATCAGATGTAATTACAATCTTCTTAAATGAATCATTTATTTTCAAAAAAGGGCGAATTTCCTGTGCCATTTTTGCTTCTGTCTCCAGCATATATGCTGACTGGATATAATATTTTTTAGAACCCTTATTACAGATAAAATCGACTTCCAATTGCTTTTTTACCGGTTTTGTATCCTTCCCCTTTTCAACAACAGTCAGATTGCCAACATCCACATGAAAGCCTCTCATTCTTAATTCATTGTAAATGACATTCTCCATAGAATGTGTCACTTCCAGTTGCCTGTAATGAATTCTTGAATTTCTGAGTCCCATATCCATAAAATAGTACTTCAATGGCGTACCGATATAGGATTTTCCCTTAATATCATACCTGTTCGCCTCTTCAATTAAAAAAGAATCCTCCAAATATTCAATATATTTCGTAATCGTTGTTGCTGTAATCTTCGAATTGTTTACACTTTTAAATGTCTTCTGAAGTTTGTTAGGATTCGTCAAGGCACCAATTGCGGATGCCAAAACATCAAGCAATGATTCCATTTCTCCAACGTTTCTGATTTTGTTTCGTTTCACAATATCACTGATATATGTTTCCTGAAACAGATTATCCAATAGATTCATTTTTTGCTCATCCGTTTCAGCTAATACCACCAACGGAATACCTCCATAAGTAATATATTCGTTCCATCCATCATATTTATTTCCATCATAGCAACTCATAAATTCCGAAAAGCTCAAAGGGTACATATGAACCTCATCCCCTCTACCGCCAAATTCAGTAGCTATATCTCTGGATAAAACTTTGCATTACTTCCCGTTACAAACACATCACAATTCTTCTTATCCGCTAAACCATTAAGCACACCCACGAACTCATCCAGCAACTGCACTTCATCTAAAAGAAAGTAGTATTTTTCATTATCTTGAAGTTGTTCCTTTGCCCAAGGGTAAAAGATTTTCGGATCTCGGTATTCTATATTATCAAATAAATCAAACGCCATTTCAATGATGTGTTTTTCATCCACTCCATTTTCAAGCAGATGATTTTTAAACAGGGTTCGCAATAAATATGATTTTCCACATCTTCTTATTCCTGTTACAATTTTAATCAGACCATTTCCTTCACGCTTTATAAGTTGTTCTAAATAGTAATCTCTTTTAATTTCTTTTACCATGACATTTTCTCCCAAAAGATATTTCGGTTATTGTATCCCTAAATATCTTCTATTATACCCAGCAGCATGATACTATGCAATCTTCTAAAAGATATTTCGGTTAATATTCACCAAAATATCTTCATCTTTCAGATTTTCCACTCATTCTATTCAAATTGTTTTTGTTTAAATCGATTTGAACAAAGTGTTTCCGGATTAAATTTAGCCACAATTTTATATATGGCGATCAATTTTCTTAAAGAGATGAAAACAATATTTGCAGAATACAATCCCCAACGCAATAGCATTGATGTTTATACCAGTGCAGGCTATATGCTCCGCATTGACTGTTGGGAAGCTGAAAAAAATTTGAAAACCACACCCTGTTCAGACTGAGCATTAAATGCTCTTGCTATTGATGAGCCACTTGAATATGCAAGGCTGTATCTTGATGGGACGGTGCAGATGTGGGTAGATGCAGAAGATTCTTTTTATCTGTGATGATTAAGCTGTCACTCCCAGTATCTCAGAGAGTGACAGTTCCTTTATCTATTCGAATATAATTTGGTTTTCGAGCTTCTCTATGGAAAAATCAAAAGAGCTAATACTATAATTTTTTCCCGCAATTTGGACAATGCTTTACATTTAATGGTCTCCATGGAATCATGACACCGCATTCTGGGCATCTGTAAAATATAACTCTTACTAAAAATCCAATAATAATAATAATAATTACAATTCCCCAAATTGTACCAACATTAATTTCAGATTGAAAACATATTACTTGATGTCGGAGTTGCATACACACGCATTATATCATATTTTTTTCCGCCTGTTGAATAAGTGCCTATCCCTGATACCTTATTCTTTCAACCAGCGTTTCCTTTTTCAGATTACTGCTTAAAACGCAGGAAAGTACAATCTGCAACAGACCGACCAAAAAAATCATAATAAAAATTGGTACGATTGGAACATGATAGATATTCATTCCAAATATTCCATTATGTTTTGCATAGGAAAAAAGTGCATAGCCGAGCGGCAGACCAATGATCAAAGCTACGCATATGGTACCAACCGTAAAAATCAGTCCCTGTAACTGCAGGCATAAATTTAATTGTTTATTTGTCATACCCACAGCCTGTAATACACCATATTCCTGCTTTTTTGTCGTAATATTCATGATCATGGTGTTTGCCATATTCATAAAACCGATGAGTCCTACAACCGCTATAAACAGATAACAGCCGAGCTTCATCATGCGGGCTGCGACTTCTGCATTTTGTAACTGCGCATGATAGGTATCCATTTTTATATGTGAAGATTCAGAAATCAAAGTATTCAGACTTTGTTCCACAGATGCCACATCTTTTTTATCACAGTCCACCCACAGATAGCCATAGGCTGTTCCCCTCGGATTCATGGAACGGTATACACCTTCCGGAATGACAAGATAAGTGCCCGCACTTACAAAGGATCCCGCAATCTTTCCCTGATAGGTATAGGTTCCACTTCCATTCTCAAAGTCAAATGCAATGGATTCACCCGGAGCATATCCATCTTGTTCCATCCACGCCGACCAGCCAAAGAAAATATCACCATTCTTTACCGCCTGATCATAGTCCATAGAGCCAATATCCCCGTCCTGGCGCATAAAATCAAAATCATTTTTACTCACAATAGCAGCCGGAAATCTTGTTCCGTTCAGATTTACAGAGACAATCTCTCTCGTCATGACATCTGTCACGCCCGGAATGCTTTTGATTTCTTCAATCAGCGAATCATTCAATGGATCATCCGTCAGAATCGTATCCAGATTATTCTCCGGATATCTTTCATCGTACTCAGCAGAATAGTCAAGCTGCAGTTCAAATTGTCCATGATTAACGGAAAGACGTGCTTCATGCTCCGTATCAATATTTCCTACATAATTAGAGATAATCACAAACAATGCGCAGGAAAGCCCCAGTGTGAGGATGGTACCAATGGTTCTTTTTGGATTACCCGTTATATTTGCCATTGCCATAGAAAACACGGTGACATTTTTTCTGCCATTTCGTTTTCCTTTTTTGTGTGTTTCTGCATTTTCTAAATACCGTGTTGCTTCGATAGGTGAAATCCGTGAAACAATTTTCATTGGTTTGCGCAGCGCCAAAGCAACGGTAAGAAATGACACGAAAATACAGAGAAGCATAACAGGCAGGGAAAACAGTGGCACCTGCTGATTTTGGACTCCCATAGAGCCCGTTCCGGTTGATACAAGGTTTCCCTGTTCTACCAGCCAGTTAAAACCGCATTTTGCAATCAGAAAACCAAGAAGCAATCCAACCGGTATTGAAAAAATTGTCAAAAAAATGCCCTCTCTGAAGATCAGTTGTTTCATCTGCTTTTTTGTCGCTCCCAGAGCCTTGATTTTTCCATACTCCTGTATCTTGTTGGCAATACCGACCTGAAAAATATTATAAATAACCACAACAGAGAAAAGTACAATTGCAAGAATCAGAAACCCCGCATACCGCAATCGTTTCATAACTCGGCTGCAAGACCCATTGCAAATAGAGATCATTGACTATAACGTTTTTTTCTTCGATCCCACAAGCTGCTGCAATCTGCTTTATAACCGATCAATATTATTCATAGATACATTTGCAGAATCATTTAAAGTAAAATAAATATTATACTGTCTGTCATTCTCTGCGACGTGCTCATCATAAAACTCCTGTGACCCGAAAGCAACATAAGATACCTCGATGGTATACTCATCCCGGTCATATAGGATTCCGCTGACAACAAACTCTTCCGGCTTATAGTCTGACCGCATCCCCGCACGGTAATCCAGTGTAACCGTATCTCCGACCTTTACATCATCATATCCCATTGCACGAAAAAAAGCTCTTCCGGCGGCAATTTCCTGCATTTTTTCCGGATACTTTCCTTCCTTTAACTCATATTCCTTATTATAGGGAAGCATTTTTCTTGCAGTCTCATCCATGCAGACAAACCCGCCGTTTTCATTGCCTTTTATGATGCCTTCTGTACACATAATTCCTATTGCATCTATTTCTGCACGGCGGCTTACTTCCTTTAACTGCGAGGCATCTGCTGCGACAAACAAACCATAATTGCTTCCATATGAGCCTGCCGCCTGACTTTTCTGTAAACGGATCATTCCATTTCCCACAGTACTGATAATCACAAGCAGCATCGTAGTCAGACATATGGACATCATAATCAGTATACTTCTTGTCTTGTTCTTTTTGTCATTGCTATATGCAATCCTGCTTATTGTCTTCATCTAAAATCCACCACCTGTCCATCCTCAATCACCAGAATACGGTCAGCGACTTGTGCAATTTCGTCATCATGGGTAATCATTACAATTGTCTGTCCATATTTTTTTGCTGTCATCTTAAGCAGGGCGATTACCTCATCACTGGTCTTAGAATCAAGATTTCCTGTCGGCTCATCTGCAAATATAATTTCCGGACGATTTACCAGTGCTCTTGCAATTGCTACTCTCTGCTGCTGTCCTCCGGATAACTGATTTGGCAGATTATAAATCCGGTTTTCAATCCCCAGAGTTGCAATGATATCATTTACATACGCTTCATCCACTTTTCTTCCATCCAGCCCCAGTGGCAGTACAATATTTTCCCAGACATTAACAGATGAAACCAGATTAAATGCCTGAAAAACAAATCCGATTTTTCTTCTGCGGAAAACAGCAAGGGCATCTTCCTTCATCCTGTATAAATCTTTCCCGGCTAAAGTAACACTGCCTTTTGTAGGGGTATCAAGTCCTCCAAGCATATGAAGTAATGTACTTTTACCAGAACCTGACTTTCCGACAATTGCGACAAATTCTCCCTGCTCAATCTGAATATCCACCTGATTAACCGCTTTGACCTGATTCTCACCTGCGCCATAAAACTTACAAAGCTGCTTGGTTTCTAATATCACACTCATGTGTTGCCTCCTTTTCATCCTACATCCAAATTGTATCAGGGCAATCTTTCATTTCACTTTCAAAAAACGAGCAGAAGTCTTACAGAATTGTAAGATTTCTGCTCACTTAAAATTTAACCAACATATGGTAATTGAATCACAAACGTGCTTCCTTTTTTCTTTTTGCCGGAGGTTACCATGATTGTACCTCCGTGTTTTTCGATAATTTCTCTCGATAGAAAAAGTCCGATTCCTGTACCACTCTTTTCCATGACCTTCCTGGAACT